>Ga0326728_10000076_pt1 | contig 389315 bp, 383 predicted proteins | sample MB3enrmetagenome_FD_207602 | JGI IMG/M metagenome (GOLD analysis project Ga0326728, IMG submission 207602) | Lab enriched peat soil microbial communities from McLean, Ithaca, NY, United States - MB31MN | ecosystem: Environmental > Terrestrial > Soil > Wetlands > Peat | place: USA: New York...
TTGACCTGAAGCAGGGAGTAATTGTCACAGGCGACCAGGAGGACATCCGGCAGTACGGGGACAAGACCATTCTCATCCGGCCTGCATGGAAGTGGCTCCTTTGGGATGATGTGGCATGAAGAGCCCGAACCGGACATTTTTCCCGTTCAGAATTTATTGTTAATGAAATTTTTTTAGTGAATTTTGGGCAAACTTGGCAAAAAAACATTCCCGATAGTGTATGGGGAGATTTAGCTGAGATTAAAAAAGAAAATATCTCAGATATTTCACAAATACATGAGTTTTTCGACGAATTGAATTTTTTACATTTAAAGGATATTTTATTGTTCTCAAACAATTATAAACTCGCCAACTCGTTTTTTGGAGATTTAAATAAGGAAAAATTTGAAGAAGTAATGAATGATCTTAATATTATTCGAAGAAAAATAGCACATGGAAAATCTTCTTTTAGCGAGTATGACTTATCGATTATTATTGAGTACGTGAATCTATTAACTCAAGGAGAGGCGGCTAAAGAGATAAGAGATTATTTAAAAAATGAGGCTTATAAAAATGCAAAGGAAATTCCATTGGATTTTTTTGAAGAATATGAATGTCAAAATAATCTTCCCGTAGAGAACTACGATTTAGATGGGGGTTTTGTCGGTAGAGAGAAAGAACTTAAAAAAATCAGGAAACTGATTAACTCCGAACAAGATCGAATTATAACAATAACTGGAGCTGGAGGAGTAGGTAAAACTGCAATCGCTTTAAAAATAGCATATACTTACTTAGCTGATTCACTTAATCCTTTTGAAGCGATTATTTGGTTCAGTGCGAAAACCAATAAACTAACGGAAGAAGGAATCATTCCATTAACCTCTGAAATCAGCAGTGCTGAGCAACTAATAATAGATATTTTAAATATTATTGATCCGATCTCTCTTCAACAATTTAAAGATGCAAGAGTGAATCTTGACTCGTATAAAAATCATTTAGATAACATTTTTTCGTCACATAGATGTTTACTTGTGATCGATAATTTAGAGACGGTTTTAAGAGACGAGGACATTATTTCTTTTATCAAGGAGATACCTCGTAGATACCTCGTCCTTCACAAGTATTAATCACAAGTAGGAAAGGTTTAGGGGAAATTGAACGTCGGGTTCCAATTTCTGATATGCCTGAAAAAGATGCGATTATATTATTTCGGTTAATAGCAAAGGAGAGAAATCGAATAGATCTTCTTCGTTTATCGGATCAAACTATTTCTTCTTTGGTAAATCGCGTAAAATGTTATCCTCTTTTAATAAAATGGTCAATTGGTTTGATTTGTTTGGGCAAAGATCTTGATAGTTCATTCTCACAAATTTTAGATGGAGAAAGTGAAATCGCTAAGTTTAGCTTTGAAGATGTTTTTAAATTGTTATCTGACAATTCTAAAACAATTCTTTATAGTATGATTGTATTCGGAGAAAAACCAATTTCTAAATATGTTTTAATGCATCTTTCAAATCTGGATGAGGATCAATTTGAAGATTCGGTAAAAGAATTAATTCTGACATCTCTAATTATTCCTGAAGTCAGAGGATCTGAAACAGAACTTATTACAGAATATTCGATGTTAAGTTTGACGAGAGGGTTTATTGAAACCAAACTTGACGAAGATAAAAAAATTAAAGGGATATTATCCACAAGATATTTCCATTTATCACAAGAATTGGCCGAATACGAAAAATCTCAGTCAAGTTATTCACAGTCTCTTTTCTCTTTAGGGATTAAAACTCCGGAAGAAAAAGTTGCTTTTAACTATGTGAAAGCAGCCAAAAATTTTGTACAAAAAAATGATATTGAAAAAGCTGAAAAAAATTTTGAGCAAGCAGTTAGAGTTGCCCCTCAATTCTCTTACGTTTATTCCGAATTCTCAAAATTTGAATTTTGGAGAGGGCATTATCCGCAAGGTCTCGAACTAGCAAAAAAAGCTGTTGAAGTAGCTCCTGATAATTATCATGCTTGGTTTAATTATGGAATTTATCTCAGAAAAAATCAGCAATTATCTGAAGCCGTTTTAAGTTTAATTAAAGCCAAAGAATTGAATCCAAATCATTTACCAATTTATAACGAATTAGGCCGTGCTTATACATTTTTAGGTGAATATGATAAGGCAGAATCAGAATTTAATGCGGCTTTAAAAGAAGAAAAATATCCGAATTACCGACATAAAATTATGACTCTTCAATTTAAAGCAGATAATTATCGTCGTTGGGCGGGTTCTTTTCTATCACGAAAAGATACAATCCACGAAATCGAATCATTTAAAAAAGCATTTGATACCATAATTCAAGCCCTTGATATCGATAAAAAAGACAGATACCTTTGGAGATTATATCGAGAAATTTGTAAAGATTTAGGAATTGCATTATCTATAATTGAAGGTTTCAATTATGGCAGACCATATCTAGAGAAAAGTATCCAAACAATGTACTTGGAAAAAAGTGAAATTAAACCAGAAAAAAAAATAATCAGTGACTCTTGTTTTTACTTAGCCGCTTTGAGTTTGCATGAAAAAGCAAAAGATCCTCAACAAATTGAAAGTTGGATAAATTTAGGTTTAAATAATTGCCACGTTGGCTCTAAGCAATACGAGAAATTAAATAGTCTATTAAAAGAATTAAAAAATGAAAGTAATAATTTACATATAGAGGAAAGAATCCATGGAACAATTCGCTTTTATAATTCAAATAGGAAATTCGGTCTGGTAGACACTAATGGTAAATCTTACATTTTCTTTCTTTCGGGTTTCAGAGATAAAATTGAACAAAATGCTATAATAAATTTAGGTGAAAAGAAGGTTTCTTTTTTATTGCAGAAGGATCAAACAATTGAGAATCGCTTCAATGCGATAGATATAATATTTGAATGAACTTTTTTGGTACTTTTATGTTTATGGACATTTAATGAAAAATTATATCAAATGATGCATCACGGGCCTTATTATGTGGAGATATCTCTCTCCGTGAATGAACTTCCCGACAACATCCGGTATCTTCATCTCTATTTTCTCGTCCTGTAATCCCGTTTTGCCTAAACCGTTTTCGCGAAAATCAGCCCCAGATTCATAATCCAAAAACGTAACGCCGTCCGTTCGGGCATTTCAGAATTTATTCAGCCACGCACAATACCCGACACCGCCTATATGGATATGTCAACGGGGCCCCCGCGACACCAGCCGGAAGAGAGGTTCGGTGAACCTCTCAAAATCCGGCCGAAAACAACAGACAAAAAGGAGGAAACAAACATGGCAGATTTCGTGCAGAGCAGCGAATCAAAGAACGCGGTCCGCAAACTCGCGGTCCCGATATCGGACGTCGCCACGTTCGAGAGTATCGTACAGTCGGTCATCGCCACCAACCCCTTCGGGTGCGTGGACTACATGAGCGGAGGAACAAACCGCCCCGGGGTTGAGAAGACCCGGGAGCGCTACACGGTCCGGTTCACCTACGAGGACACAAACGCAGGAAACCGGGGCAACGGCTCCCACCAGTTCACCAGCGTGGACGGCTACACCGCCGGCGTCTCGGCACTCGCAGCTGCAGGCCCGCTGTCCGCGGCCCACGGGGGCACACCGGTGCATCTTGGGGAGAACGACACATTCTCCTCAACGGTGAAGTGCCGGGACCCCAACGGCGAGATGTACAACGTGGTATTCAGCCGCACGTGGGTCTCGGTCCAGTCGTTCTCGGACGACGCGATCCTCGCGAAAGTCGAGAACTGGGCAGACACTGTCGCGCCGTTGGCATAAGGCGATCGTGATGGAAACGGAAGTGCAGATCACCCTCGCGTTCCTCGGCGCAGGAGTGCTGTCCTATATCATCATCCCGGGACTCCTCGTCATCTGGGACCGGATACTCGACCATATGGGCGGGTATTAAAAAAACAACGGGCAGGGGAAGATCCCCTGCTCCGGCTTTTATCCAATCCTGCCGGTATGCTGCTCAAAGATCAGGAACGTGATCAAAAAATAACGTCGTATTCCGGAACTTACGATCCGGGTCCGCCAGCGCCGGCACAGTATTAATGCAAGGGGGATACATCCCCCCTCAATATATGGTGGAAAGTGACATCGTGTCCTTTCTGAGTTTTACATTCGCCCTGCGCGGCATCCCATTTTCTTGTGGTCCTCCTAACCCAATGTTATGGAATCCCTATGGTGTACCAGGAACAATTCAATGTCAGGACTCGAGAAAATACCTCCCGGGGATTACAAACCTGGAAACCTTGCATTGGTTTCCGGTAAAAAAGAGTTGTGTGAGGAGTGGGAAGAGGGGCAATGTTTCCATCTGGTCAAGGTAGAGAAGGGAAGGAGAGTTTCCGGGGTTTAATTAGTTCGGAGTTGCGAGCACGCGGGTAATACCTGATAAGTAAAATGAAAAGAGAACCAGCCCAAGGCATCGATTTTTGTGAGATATTCCGGTGAGATGGGCAGTCCTCAGTTGTGTTGGCGGGTATGATTATTTAAATTTGATCTGCAATTAAGGCTGTCCGGGTTTTCTGATGCATCTGCGGCTGGGGGGCCCGGTTCCTATATTCTTTTAAACGATGCAGCGCGGGTTCCATGGTGCACGGTGTGAATCGTCCAGCCGAGATCCTTCATACAGTGTTCGGTTATCTTGGTGCCCACACGACCGGGGAGATAGCCAAACTTCCCGAGCTTCCTGATAAGAGTGTGGCAATTCGGATACAGCTGGGGATTATCGACAATATGATCGAAAATTTTAAGGAATGAGGCGTAGATTCGGTCACTCTCCGGCGGGTAAACCGCCATCGTCGCATCCGCGATCTCATCTTCGATAAATGCCAGCACTACGATCACCACAGTTAATTAGTTCTCCGGGATGATGTAGTATTTGTCACCACTTTGTAGATCGATTGCCATCAGAATGGAAAACCTCTGCCAATTTGCTCTCTGGAGAAAAGTGGTAACAAAAAGAACGCCATAATGGTGAAAATATTTTTGTTTCGTGATTACAGATGGGGTATGTTTCCAGAATCGGCATCGGCCCTTTTAACACCGTGACCCGGTTGAATTTCCGACACTTTGTCAATCGACACTATCTCACAGTGCCTTAACCTGATTTGATATAAACCGGGATCCATTCCAGTAAAATCATATATACAGGATTTTACCTTCTTTGGTTTGCTATCTCTCGTCATTCCACATACCCCCCTGACAAATGTACCAGAGCTGGTGCATGGCGCGGCATTTAAAAAAATGGGATTATTTAGCCGGAGCTTTCATTTCCGGTTTCTTTTTCATAAACAGTACAATCGCCAGTATAATTACCAGGATACCAGCAATTCCCAAGCTAAGACCCGTCATGTAAAGTTTTCCAAGACTCGTAATTCCGCCAGCGAGCAGACAGAGTCCAATTAAAAACCATAATACAACCATTACGATTTTACTCATTTTACCATCTCCAACTGAATCTGTGGCAGCCCGGAACTTTCAGAGAACAATGGATTCAAGGGACAAGCTACCCGATATGACATTGGATAACCCTATTGAAAAAGGGTTCTGTTCCATTGCGGTTGGTGGCGCACAGGTAGGAACGCTTATACTCTCAAAGAAGAGTATCCCATTGTCGCCACTTTTGTAGATTGGTGCCATCGGGATGTCAACTCTCCATTAATGCCACTCTAAATAAAGTGGTGACAAAAATGAACGCTCCTAATATCGTTGGTTAAATTAGGGTAACCCAATTGGATTATCCATCTCTGTTCCTGGCCATGGAATAATAATCCCAAAACAGATTAAGATTAATCCGACAAGAATCGAAGGGGCAGCAACCAGGGAAAATATTGGGATCTCTATAACGTTTATCCCGATAATTACGAAGGCGAATCCGGTTAAAACTTGTCTCATAGGCATACGGTTTTATTTATATTTCAATGGTTATATATATCGCGCTCTCTTCAAGGTTCTGGTGCGTGGCGGGAGTTTTTATGATATAAAGGACACGATTTTATTTAACATCACATCAATCCCGCCCGTCCCGCGGCGCCATCCCCTGGCTCATTAATTCCCCCCTCTCCCCCGGACAACTCGCCGTATCCCGCCCCGGGGCTCCTTCACGTCGCCGGCATAGCGCGGGATCATGTGGCAGTGACAGTGCATCACGGTCTGCCCGGCCGCCTTCCCGATATTGAAACCGATGTTGTACCCGGCGGGCCGGAAGTTCTCCTCGATCACCGCTTTGCACTCGTTGATGAGGACGAGCATCGCCTGCCCCTCATCCGGCGTCAGCGAGAAGAGGTCCTGCACGTGCCGGAACGGCATGATGAGCAGGTGCCCCTTGCTGACCGGGTAGCGGTCCCAGCGGGCATAGCAGAGGTCGTTTCTGGCCACGATCTCGTCCGCGAACGGGTTACAGAACGGGCATTTCTTCGGTTCAGTCTCCATGCACCGGGCCTCCGGACCATCCTTCCGGGAGATCAAACGATTCCATACTGATCAGGTATTAAGTCAATACTCTTGCTCTTTTCTGTTTTTGCCGGCACAGCGAAACGACTGAACGGGGTGGAACTCAATTAAGTTATATAATAAACGACCATCCATGACTTCGCGGGCCGGCACGGTCCATTCGCCCCGGCTTGATACGATCCTGATGGTGGAATCGTTCATCAGGGAGCATTCCGGGGAATACAAGAAACGGGCGCTCCGGGAAAATCTCCCATGGAACATGATGTACCAGACATATTCCGTCATCATCGGCTACCTGCAGGACTCCGGCAAGGTCGCTGCCGATGCAGAGGGAAAGATCTGCCGGATCTATAATCCCGGGCTGGTACAGCGGTATATCAACAGCCCTGACCTGAAACGGGAATGAAAGGCAGGCACTTCAGGTACGTTTGATGAAAGACCCGGTGAGTGTCTGCATGCCAGCCTGAAAAGTCTTGAGCAAAAAATCAGTCCCGCCTACCTGGTTCTCTGCGACTTTTTTATTGTTTTGCCGATGTCGTCAAGCGGGTCAGACATCAGCGACGCATATTGTTCCGTGATGCCGGTTCTGCGGCCTTCGGCCGGTTCCGTTTTTTCACTTTCTTCTTTCTTCACCTGCGCACCGGTAATCCCTTTATTTTTGACACGGGGAGCCACCTGCGACCTGACGTCCCCTTCCAGATTCGTCGTCTTTATGGCAGTGTTTGTAATGAACGGGTTCCGTTCCCGGGGCTCATGGCTCCTGAGAAATCTGGAGATATCGGTAAATGCTTCGAGAGCGTTCTTCCCGGTCCTGTTCCTTGACATGACCTTTTTGAGGTCCTCCCGTGAAAACACCTTTGCGATGGCGTCAAGGTCAAGCATGGACAGATCGCTCAGGCGGAATATCTGGAAAAGGACCGGTATGCCGTTGCGGTCATATACCCGGGAGAGCAGTTTTTTACCCGTTCTCGTAATAAGCGCCGATCTCACGTTTTTGTCGCATGCATCGACCAGCAGGTGAATCGCGGTCGTGCCATCGTGCTCAACTTTGGCGAGGTCCCCGGGGTCCGCGATCATGATCAGCGCCGCCCTGTCCATGTTACCGCCCTTTTTTATTACGTTCAACACAAAAGCGCCGCCGTTCGCACAGTCCGCCCTGATGAATTCACGCAGCAGGCGCTCCTCATCCCCGCCGAGCCGGTGCTCCCCGCTCTGCATCTCGTCCACCAGCTCCTCAGCGGACAAAAACAACTTGGAAAACAGTACCCCCCAGGCGTCCGGCAGCTCGTTGTACTCAACCCAGCTGGACCCCGTCTTCAGGCAGAACCCGAACATCCCGACCAGCTGCTTTGCGCTGCAGTCCTCCAGCATCGACTGTTCAGTGTTCGGTATGGGATTCAGGAACATCCTGATACCACGTGAAATCATTATTTTCCCTCTATATATCTTTTTATCCTGCCCGTAGTTTCTGCAAAAGCCCGTTGTCCTCCTTCCGTTACCGTTTTCCCGTACCGGTGTCCCCGGTTTAAAGAACACTGTTTCACATGAAAAGCTGAAAAACCATGGACAGGTGCCGGCATATAACACCAATGATAAAAAATCACATCCCGGTCAAGGTCCCTGCCGGCACCGTCAGCACCGGTATGGCGCTGATGTCGTCCGGGCGGCAACAGATTCCCGTTTGATATTTTTGGGGCTTTGTAGAAAACTTATGTTCTTATCATCCACATCGTATTTTAACCATTTTTCCCCTCGTAAATTCATTACGAGTCTGGTGGTTCAATTAATACTATACCCTCCTAAAAAATTAAATCGACAAACTATACTTTTGTCTTTTCCGTAGTACCTCCGGTGGTACCTCCTGCGGCTCCTCCGGTGGTACCTCCCACGGTTCCTGCCTTGGTACCTCCTGTGGTTCCTCCGGTGGTACCTCCCTTGGTACCTCCCGCCGTTTCTGCCGCTTTACCTCCAAAATAGAACCCAACAACCGCAGCTAATGTTGCGCTCAGCATACTGAGCACATTGGTTACAAGGGTGTCGTTACTTCTTAATGAAAAGGTAATCAGAATAATTGCTGCCCCGAGTATAAATATAACGGTAATCGCAATCTGGCCACGGGTAAATCCTTCAATGCCAGTTGTTTTTTCATCCAGGAGACTTTTTACATCACTCAACATATCTTTGAATTTTGTTAAATCGTCACTGGATATCGTGGTTCCCGGGGCAGTCGCCGCCTTTACAAGATTGTCCATGTTCGTTGTCAGAGAATTAATTATCTGGCTTTTCTGGGCATCCCCAAGGTGGCTTGTTTTATATGCCTGACGGATTTCATAGAAGTAGATAAGCCCAACAAACAACGCGAGAATGAGAATAACAATAATTCCACCCATCAAATCAGAGGTGGCAAATTGTGCCGTCACGTTCGTTGGCGCTATAGTTGAACTTGCGGTACCTGCCGCACCTGACATATTCGCCGGAATCGTTTCTCTCTCCTCCTCCCTTTTTCCACCGGATATTGTCCCATGACATTTTGAGTGAACAGCGAAAGTTGGGCATATATCCCAACTTCAGGACCATAGAAATCTGAGAATGGAACGAATGAAAATATATTTATGAGGTTAATATAGTTTGTGTTGAAATTAAATGAATTCAGGAGTTTTTATCAGACCTGGCCGCCGCTCGTGGTCGCCTCCTGAACCGTTTCTCCCGTGAGGGGTTTACCTCATGAGCGGCTGAGGATCAAAACCCGGGATACACCGGAGGGCATCACCGGGTCTCAGGGTACGGATGAGGGCATCATACCCCGTATGCAGGATCTTCGCAATTGTCTCAGGTATTCCCATGTCCTTCCGCCGCCAGTATCACCTTTCTACACCAGATTATCGCCAATCTGCCCCGGACGTACAACAAAGTCCAATAATATCGCCCTGGGCTGTCATCCGTTCTCTCTAACCTGTTACACGACATCTTTTTTTTAGTAAAATTTTGCAGGAAAAGAAGCCCATAAATCCCATACAATCCCAAATAGTACAACCATGAAATACACCGCCCGCCACATCCGGCGTTTTCTCGAAGAGGGAAAGATCGACATCACCCTCTGGAAGAACCACTTTCCCACGCTGCTGCCGACCCAGGTGCCGGGCTGCGAAGAGTGCAGCGAGTTCCTTGACCGGACCTGTGCTGGCGGCCGGGAACCGGTCGATTGCTTCCTTGCCAAAGGGCCGGCTGCGGAAACGGCCGGTAGTAATAGTGGAAGGCATAAAAAAGAGAAGAAGCGGGACCCCATGCTCGGCCTCGGCGCGAAAGGGCCCAGCGCCCGGGGCACGGCAAAGCCGCGGGACGAGTCGAAGATGTGAGGAAGACGGGAGATTTTCCCGCGAAGAAGTAAAAATGATTGTATCTGGTTTTCAGACCGTTTCTCTTGACTCCGGGTGAACGGCAGGTGACAATCGCGGGCAGGGGAGAGACTTCCTGCTCCGGTTTTTATCCTGCCCTTTATCACTGCCCATGGTCATCACCGGTCTGGGCAACGTCGCGGGTTATAAATAGCGGGGAGGAGAATCTGCCCGCGGTGAGACAGGCCTGCCATCGTTCGCATGCAGGGACCTCGGTATGGACTGCAAATTCCCGGCGACTGCCCCGACAGAAGCAGAGATGATGAAGAAGATCGCGGAGCACGCAAAAAGCGCCCACAAGATCACCACCATTCCTGCCGATATGCTGGCAAAGATCAAAAAAGCGATTAAGAAGTAATGTTGCGATCCGGAAATTCCGGACCGGTTCCGCCAGCGCTGTTTTCCCGGCCGGGGGATACGCATACTCCCCGGAACGGCGTCGGTGACTTCCCCGACACACCGGGTGCCGGTAAAGGGCATGAAGATGGGAACACCATGGGACCGGAGCACGCCCGGTCGCCATACACCGGATCCCGTTTTCCCTGTTTTCATGAACGGGTGCCGTCGTTCCCGGCCCCTACCGGGTGTTCTCTCCGGCACTTCCGCGAGAGCACATCGGCACGCCGGAGCGGTTCCGGGAACCGGTGCGTCGTGGTCGTCCTCAGGACCAGTTCAACCGCCTGCGAAAGGTCCGTCCTGTGCCCGGCAGACACGTACACCGGTTGTGCCCCTTCCCGCGCCCGGACCGCCATGCCGATCACCTCCCCGGCATCGGTCACCGGCACGGCAGGCCCCCGGTCACCGGCAGGTACCGCCGTGGTACCGGTCAGCAGGCGCCTTGCCACGCCAATGGTTGCCAGATCCAGGACGACACCGACGTGGCTGGCGAGGCCGGCCCGGAGCGGGTGCGCATGCCCGTGGCCGTTCAGGAAGAGGATATCGGGCCGGAGCGGGAGCTTGTGGAACGCATCGGCAAGGGCCGGGCCTTCACAGAATGCCAGCAGTCCCGGGATGTAAGGAAACGTGATCTCCCGCACGGCACACGCCTGCGCCACGTCTTCCAGTGCGGGAAACGTCATTACGACAACGGCCGCATAGACGCGGTCTGCCGAATACGCGGCGTCAGCGCCAGCCACGTACCGGATCTCACCGGTACCGATGGTCCTTCCGGTGACGACGTGCTGCCTCACCTCCCGCTGTACCCGCCGTGCTGCAGTGAGATCAGCGGGAAATTCCATCGTGTCACGGTGGCCGGGCGGCCTGCCCGTACGCGCTGTCATGCCCGGTCACCACCGGTTTTTCAGGCCCGGTCCCGGATCTCCGGCAGGCACCACCCGGGTCAAATCCCGATCATGTACCCGTAGCGCGAATACACTTCTTTCACGAGATCCCCGACCTTCGGGTTCCCCCAGTCATGCATCCACTCCGAGACGAGCGACTCGACCGTGATCGGGACCACGCCGGCCTGGAGCATCCTCTTTACACCGTATTTATGGGCGTCGTGCGTGGAATCGCCGCCAGCGTCCATCAGCCCGTACACCTCGTACCCCTCTTTGAGCGCGTGGAGGGCGGTATAGGCAAAGCACATGCTCGTCCACAGGCCCGAGATGACCATCTTCTTCCGGTTGGCCCTTTTCGCCGCGTTCCACGTCCTCTCGTCCTCAAACGCATCGAAGCCCGGCACCTTGCGGGCGTATGCCTCCTGGCCCGGGAAGAGCCGGGTGATCTCCGGTATGAACTCCCCATTGCCCGCCGGGTTGATGGCCGACAGGACCACCGGGATGGACAGGATGCTCGCCGCTTTTGCCGCACAGTACGCGGCATTCCTGATAATCGTCTTGTCACCTGAAGCCACGCCCTTGAACATAGTGGGCTGGTAGTCCACGAGCACCAGCATGCTGTTCTTGTCGGTCAGCAGGTCGAGGCACCCCTTTGGCGCATTTGTCATCTTTTTTCCCTCCTCTGTTGGACAAGAGAGTTCATTCAACCGGAATTATCTTAACCATTTGGATGATGACCAGTCACCACCGCACCCCGAAGCCCCGGAACTGCCCGGTCGCATCGCCCGGTTTAACCACCAGCTCCCGGACCCGGATCACTTCGTCCCCGGGGGCCCGGAGCAGGCCGGTGAATGCCTCAAGTGCCTCCCGGCTGCCCTCGGCAACGACCATGACCGGACCGTCCGGCAGGTTCTTCACGTACCCGCTCACCCCGGTTTCGCAGGCACAGTCACTCACGTAATACCGGTATCCCACACCTTGGACCCGGCCGTATGCAACCGCAGTGATCCGCTCCATGCCTGTTTGAGGATGGGAGTGCCGACACGTAAAATGTGCTGGTAGTGCATCCGGGGGATGGTGCGCCTGCCGGGGGTAAGAAACCCCCCTCCTTTTATTGCATGGCAGCCAGATATCTGGAATGAGAGAACGGTAAACGACCGGCTGCACACCATGACCTTTCCTGAAAAGTTCCGGGACTTCTGCTCGACCATCAATGTCAGGCTCTTTTCCGTGTACCTCGCCTTTACGCTGATCATCCCGGCCATCACGATCATCGTCGAGTATTATGTCACAAAAGACCCGTCGCTCCGGGCGGGCCTGCAGGTCGACCTCCAGAACTTCCACGTCTACCAGCTCTTCACGTCGTCCTTTGTCCACCTCAATTTCGATCATTTCCTCGGGAACGTGACCGCGTACCTGCTGATTGCCATCTATGGCCTCGTGCTTGCCACGGTCATAAACCGGAAGCGGCTGTATATCGTGCTGAGCAAGGTAATCGTCGTCATCTTCCTCATCTTCGGGGCGTTTTTTGCTCTCTTCAATGCGACGACGACCTACTATGCAGGCCTCTCCGGCATCGACGCCGCGCTCGCGGGGCTCCTCCTCCTCTTCTGGCTGATGTACCTGGAACATAAGTCCAAAAGGAGCATGCGCAGCAATTACGGCGTGGTGCTGGCCTGCCTCCTTGGCCTTTTCGCGGGGATCATCGCCCGCTTCCTGATCCTGTACCACGCCGCGAGGAGCCCGGCGCTGGTGTACAGCCTCGTGGCAGTGATCGTGCTGCTGGTGCTGGTCGTTATTGTCTACCGGGACCGGTTTTCAGACCTGTACCGCGTGTTGCAGGAGTTCGACTGGTCGTCACGGCTGCTCACGCTGTCGATTGTCGTGATCTTTTTGTACTTCATCTGGAACCTTTTCCCTGAGCGGCTGGCAAACGCGGCGCGGACCGTGAGCATCTCCCTCCACCTGGCCGGCATCATCATCGGCATCCTTGCCGGGTACCTCTTCATGGTATACCTTGACCAGATCGCCTACTTCCACGGGGAAAAAGAGGTGATCTCCCGCTCGTCCCGGTGAGGGCGACCGTGCGTTTCGGTCTTTCTACCGGACGCTACGATCCCGCTACTTTTCCCCGGTCATCTCTGCCGGTGAGGAGGAAACGCCACCTGCGGCCGTTTCACGATAAAGGACGATTCGAGGTTTCCTGCCATCCGGGCGGCCATATCGGCCGGGATGCCTATCGCCATCATGCCGGGCGGGAGGGAATGGTTCTGCGTCGGGTCCTGCGGGCCCACAAACGCGGTGTCGCGCGGGGTTTTCTCAGCAAGTCCCGCCGGGAACGTGATATACGTCGAACAGGCAGACCCCCATGGGACGATGACGGGAGAGAACGGGTCGTCCCGGTCAAAGTGAACGAGTGCCGCCATGTTACGGATCTGCTCGCCCGTGCCGAAGCAGCAGAGAGACCGGATCGCAGGTTCGGCATCCGGAAGGGTCCCGCATGCCTGCACGACAAGGTATTTCCCCGGTGGGCGGATCGGTCCTGCGGCCGCCGCGCAGCGTTCGACAAGCTCCGGGGCTGCTTTCAGGTATTCCGCAGCCCCGCCACGGACGTCTTTTTTGCCGGTCGAGACAAAGTACTTGATCTCATCGGGTACCGGAATATACCCCACATGAAAGAGCCCGCCGGGACAGCAGCCCTCCTGCGTGTCGGCACTGACATAGAGAGCGGATACATCCATTCCGGCCGCCATCTGGTACAGTGAGACAGCAAAGCACCGGTTCACGTCAGAAAGGTGGAGGGTGCCGGCCGGGAGTTTTTCCGTGCCGTAGACCGCAAGCGGGCGCGTCTCCAGCCGGAATGCCTTCACAAGCCGCTGCCCGATCTCGCGGAATGATACTGGTGCCATTTTTATCTCACCCCGGATGAAGGAACGGCAGGATCTTTTTGTCCCTGACCGTGGTTCATTGTCTCATCTCTCCCCGGTCTGCCCAGAACTCGTACTGGAACTGCCACGGGTCCCGGTTTGCGCCGACCAGTTTTTTGAAAAATTCCTCTCTCTCCCGGACCTGTGCCTCGCCTTCCGGGAACCGTTTCTTCTTTTTTATTGCGAGGGCAAGGTCCTGGCCGAGGCCATGGGCTTTTTCCACGGCACCGGCAAACGCCTCCGGCCCCCTGGCCATTGCAACCCCCACGCCCCCGATGGAGACAATGCCGAGATCGGTTATCACGTGGTTCAGGTAATCGACGACCTCCTCCTCCATGAACCCTCCCGACGTGGAGACAGCACAGCCGTATTTCCCCAGAAGCATCATGCAGTGCATCGCGTTGGCGGACCGGTCAATCCAGCGTTTGAGCTGTGCGGTCACGCTGTCGATATACACCGGTGATCCGATGACGATGCCATCGGCCTTCTTCATCTTTTCAAGAAGGGTAGCGACATCATCATCATACACGCAGTCCCCGGTTGCAAAACAGGATAAACACCCGGTACAGAAACCGATATCAAGGCTGCAGATATCCACAACTTCCGTCTTTGCCCCCCCTTCTTTTGCCCCGTTGAGTACAGCCTGCATTAATTTCAGGGTGTTGCTCGCTTTTTTCCTGGGGCTCCCGTTAATACCGATGACTTTCATCTCCTTTTACCTCCGCCGCGTTTTTCAGGCCCATCCCGTCGAACCGGGCCCGGAAGAACAGGTTGTAAACATGGTTGACTGGGCCACTGATTTGATATATAGGTATCGACAGACCGGGAAAGATAATGCCACCGGTGGATCGCGGGGGGTTGCCGGGCCGTCTTTCCCGGGAGACATCTGCTGCGTGGGCGATCGCAAAAAAAGACATGCGGATCTATTATCTCAAGCCCAACATTATCGTCTACGGCATCCTCTTCCCGCTCTTCATGTTCCTTGCCTTTGCCGCCGGGAAAAACGCCCCGCCGGGCAGCCTGATCCCGGGGCTGATCGCGCTCACCCTCCTCTTTTCTGCCGCCTCGATCGAGCCGGTATCGATCCCCATCGAGCGGCGTATGAAGACGTTTGACCGGCTGCTTTCGGCACCGATCTCGCTCCATTCGCTGGTCCTTGGCGAGAGCATGAGCGGTTTTCTCTACAGCCTGGGAATCGCGTGTTTCCTGTTCGTGTTCGGCATCCTCCTGTTTGGCACGCCGGTTGCCCATGCCCTGGTTCTCGGGGCCGCCATTGCACTGACCGCGTTCTGCTTCGCGACACTCGGGACCCTGTTTGCTGCTTATCCAACCGAGAGCGCGGGAGAGACGATGTCGATGCTCAACACAGTCCGGCTCCCGCTCATCTTCATCTCCGGTGTCTTTATCCCGATACCGGCCATCCCGCAGGTCGGGCAGGAGATCGCACTTCTCTCCCCGCTTACCTATGGGAACGATATGATCGGGTACGCGTATACCGGCTCGTCGCTCTTTTCTCCGCTGCTGGATGTCCTGGCCCTGGTGTTCTTCATCCTGGTCTTCCAGTCCGTGGCACACCGCCTGTACAGGAAATACAACAGGTAATTGGGACGCTGGAAAAAATGATCGGGTTAACCGGGTCATGTTATCTCCTTCAGGAGCCCCCGGAGAAAAAAGTCCTGTCAAATCAGGGAAGATATATCGTCTCTTCTCTTTATTTCTCTCCATAATTTGAATCCAATAAGCACCCTCACCGTCTGGCGAAACTTACAAATAATTTTGGCGACCATTGCCTTCGTATAACGGGGTGCCTCTGTGCAGGGGAGCGGGAGTTACCGGTACCGGTGGGCAATTCTCTTCGCTGCGTTTGTCGCCGGTATGGCCGGGCCGATCGCACTCTTTGTGATGCCGCCGCTCTTTTCAGCGCTGACCAGTCTCCCTGGCGTATCCCTCTCTGATGCCGGGTTTGCCGCAATGACCAGTTTTGGTATCGGTATCTCGGTCATGGCGATCCCGTTTGCGATCCTCTCACCCCGGCTCGGCTGGAAATCAGCGGGGATCGCCTGCCTCGGAACGATTATGCTCGGCGCCATCATCACGGCAGGGTTCCCGACGATTTGGGGGATCTTCATCGGCAGGTTTATCGCGGGGCTTGGGTATGGGATGGCATTCACGTGGCCGGTGAGCGCCCTCTCCGTCTGGTTCCGGAAGGACGAGATGGGCCTTGCGACGGGGATCTGGTCGATGACACTCCCGCTTTCAGGACTGCTCATCTTCGTTCTTGCACCGGTCCTTATTGCATTGTCCGGTTGGATATCGGTCCTCTGGTTCTCCGCGCTCTTTGCGGCCGTGTCCCTCGTCCTCTGGTCGGTCCTCGCACGACAACCGGCGGCGGACGACGGCATGCGGTACGGCGGGTATTTCGCTGAAGAGCGGGAGGCCTGCCTCTCCCATGACTGCATCAGGTCCGCGTTTCTCGATCCCGACATGTGGCTCGTTGCAGTCGCGTGGTTTGCGGCCAACTATTACCTGCTGGGGGTAACCTCACTCGCACCCGCGTATTTCACGACAATCTTCGGCTTCGACCTCTTCACGGCGTCCGTGCTTGCGATCGTGCCGGTCTCGATGATCATCTGGGCATCACCGGTCATTGGCATGCTGTCGGACCGGTTCCGCACCCGGAGAACCTTTATCCTCGCATCGATGGCGGCGGGACTCCTGCTCTGCCCGGCGATGTTCTTCCTTGGCCCGGGTCTCCTGCCATGGGCACTCTTTTTTGTCGTCCTCGGGATCGTGTGGGGGATGACACCGGCGATGGCCTTTGCCTCGCCCCGGGAGATCGTCGGCCCGGAACATGCCGGTCCCGCATCCGGCATCCTGAACCTGGTGGTCGGGCTCTCCGCCCTTTCGGCCCCCCTGATCACTGAGAACCTCGTACCGGTTATCGGCTGGCAGGGAGCGCTGGTAAGTACCGCGCTGCCATCGGTAGCGGGTGTCATCGCGATGGTGAAGGCAAAAAGGCTGAGATAGCAGGGGGTATCCCGGATCTTACCCGGGACCGGGCCACCTGCAGCTTTACCTGCAGGCACACCTTTTACCGGGCCTTTTTTGAACTGTGCCCCCGGTTCAAACGCCATTTCACCGTCCTCCGGGATTATCGTCCTGTGCAGTTCCTTCCGCACCTCGCCGGACCCCGGACGGATCATCCCCGGCGCTCTTGTGTCTGCCTCAGGGATTACGTGCGTCTCCGCGTCGATGAGGACGATGCCGGCCTGGACGTACTGTATGATCCGGCGCGGGCGCTCCTCGTGTCTCCGCAGGCGCCTCCTGCACCGCTCTCGTCTCCGTTGTATCCCGCCCGACGGACTGGTACTCGATAAGCTTCCCTGTCGCGTCAAAGATCGCACGGTCGCTCCACCGCTGCCAGCGGGTGGTGCCGTCCGGCATGATGGAGCGGTGCTCGATGAAGTCGACCGGGTGCGCCGGGGTAAGGGATGCGAAGAACTCTCTCAGGCGCCTGCCGTCATCAGGAGGGATTGCCGGTTTGAACCGTGTCCCGAGGATCCTCTCCCGGTCAAGCCCGAAATAGCGGCAGTACGCCCCGTTGACAAAGACATGCGTCCCGTCCGGCAGGAACCGGCAGATGAACTCGGTCTGGTCCTCGACAACATTCCGGTACCGCGCCTCGCTCTCACGGAACGCAGTTTCCAGACTCTTCCGCTGTTCGATCGGCCGTGTCGTCACCACGATACCGTTCACTGCCGGCAGGTCCAGCAGGTTGGTTGCGACCGCCTCGACCCAGATGCAGGTTCCGTCCGCTTTTTTCAGCCGGAACTCTGTCGGGGTGCCGGTATTGGCACGGTCATATACCTGCCGGAGATCGGCCTCCACCCGTTCACGGTCATCGGGATGGACCAGCGCCATGGCGTCCTTACCGGTATTCGCGCCGGCAGGACATCCCATGATCTTCTCCGCAGAGGGGGACTCGTACACGATCCTTCCTTTGCGGTCAAGGATATGGATCATGTCCGAGGCGTTCTGGATGAGGGAGCGGAACCGGACCTCGCTCTGCTGCCGGGCCTCCTCTGCCCGCTTCTGCCGGGATATATCCCGGACGATCCCGATGACGCCGATGATCTCCCCGGCTGCGCCATAGTGGGGGGAGTACATCGCCTGTGACCAGCCCTCTCTCCCGCTGGACGGGATCCTGAACCTGATATCGGGGGAGGTCACGGTCGCACCGGCGAGCGCCTGAGTGAGCAGGGAGTCGACACCTGCCTCCACCAGGAAGGAAAAGATCTCCGGCGCTCTTTTTCCCGCAATATCCGCAGCAGGTATACCGGTCATCTCCTCCATGAACCTGTTCCAGAGGGTGATGCGCAGGCCACGGTCATAGACGATGATCCCTTCGCTTGCGCCGTTGATGACCTCGCGGAGGAACTGGTCCGAGCGGCGGTACCGCTCCTCGCTCTCCCGGATGGCCGCTTCCGCCAGCTTCTCCTCGGTGATGTCCCGGACGATCCCGATGATGGCAGGAGTACCCTGGTAGATGACCATATCCACAAAGAACCCGCCATCCCTTACCTCCCCGGACTTTGTGATGATGCGTGCGGTGAAAAATGCCGGGACCTCTTTCCCGGCGAACCGCCGTCTTGCTGCCTCCTGCAGCCGGGCGCGGTCATCAGGGTGGACGAGGTCCCAGAGGTCCATCATGAGAAGTTCGTCTGCGGTATAACCGGAAAGCTCCGATGCCCTCCTGTTCACAAAGATGAGCCGGTCGCCCCGGTGGATGTAGATGGCGTCATTGCTGTTCTCGACCACGAGCCGGTACTTCTCCTCGCTCTCAAAGAGGGCCTCCTCGGCCTTCCTGCTCGCGGTAATGTCGATGATGATACCCCGGTGCCCCTTGATTTTGCCGTCGCGGATGACCGGCGAGGAGTAGATGGAGACGGGAAACGTGTCGCCGTCTTTTCTCCGGGCAAGGTACTCTTCACCATGCCCCATCTGCCGTGTCCCGTCAAGCACACCGCGGAGGGCCTCCTCCGCCCGTTGCCGGTCCACGGGTGCAATCATCTGCAGGATGGTCAGCCCTCTGGTGAACTCTTCACGGGTATACCCGAAGAGGTCGAATGCGATCCTGTTCGCATAGGCCAGGACCCCCTCCGCATCTGCCTCGTACACGACCTGCGGCAGGAGGTCTGCAAGTTCGCGGAAGCGCCTCTCGCTCTCGTTGAGCGCCTCTTCCGTCCGTTTCCGCTCGGTAATTTCCCGGATCGACTCGATTGCGCCGATGACATTCCCCTGGCCGTCGTACAGCGGGGAGGCGGTGAACCAGAGCGCCGCTCCTTTCCCGTCATTGAAATGGGGGATCATTATTTCCGAAAAGAGCCTCTTTCCCTCAGCCCGTATGAACGGGTAGCGCACGGTCGTTGCGGGGTTATCGTGAAGGACAAGGTCGATCAGGATCGGCCGGCGCTCGTGGTAGAAGGGGAGGGAGTACGCAAAGTCCCCCTTCCCGACAATGTCCGCCGATCGGACGCCGGTCATCCGTTCCATTGCCAGGTTCCAGGTGATGACCGTCCCCTTTGCATCGATGGCAAAGGTCGCGTCGGGCAGGAAGTTGATGATGTCCACCTCCCGGCGCTCGTGATCGCGGACGCTCGTCTCCGCCCTCCTCTGCAGGACGGCTTTTCTGACCTTGTGCACCAGCTCGGCAAACTGCGAGACAGGTTCGCCGCCTTTCTGGAGATAGAAATCGGCCCCCTCGTTCAGTGCCTGGATGACGATCTCTTCCCGCCCCCTGCCGGTAAAGATAATGAAGGGGATGGTGTTCCCGGAGGCCCTGACCCTTTTTAAGAATTCGATGCCGTCCACCTCCGGCATCTGGTAGTCCGAGATGATGGCATCGAATTTTTTCGTGCGCATGGCCTCAAGCGCAAGAGTGGCGGAGGTGACCGTCTCTACGGTAAACTGCCCGTCCCTCTCCAGAAAGATCTTCCCGACATCGAGGAGCCCGGGTTCATCATCAACATAGAGGATGGATATCATAACGGTCAGGGGCGAAATCCCCGGAATGCTATTCCAGTTTTCTCATCGCACTATTTATACTCATGGCACGGGTAACCCGCAGCAGACTGATCGCCGGAGACACTTATCGCGGAGGAGGTGGACACCGGACCGGTCGCCCGTATTCCCGTGGTTCCTGGCGGGTTACCGCCCGCATGGGAGTACCGGAACCCGGCCGCATAGTTCAATTGTGCGGCCTCTTCCACGTCAGGATAAACGGCACCAGCAGGATGAGGGCAATCGCGATCCAGAACGTCCCGAACGTGAAGAGGAGCGACTCGCGGTCCTGGTCGTAGAACCGCAGGTCGAACGAGACCGTTCCGTTCCACCGTACAAGCGTCGTGTTGTCGGGATACCAGGTCACGTTGGCACCGGGGCTCAGTCCCGCGAGCAGGGGGTCGCGCACGTCAAACTCCGGGGGGAGCGTCACGTTGACGTCATAGGGTTCGTCAAAGGTCCTCTGCAGGTGGTAGTCCTTCAGCGGCCCGATGTACGAGATGGTATAGTTCCCCTCCGGAAACGTGATCGTGGAGGGCTGGGTAAACGAGGTGCTCCAGTTGAACCGGCACGGCGAGCAGTTCCCGGCGAGCTGCACATTGCCGACCGTGATGGGGACACTATCTCCCAGAAGGCCGGTATCGGCAAACTGGTACGCGGAGGCATCCGTTATCCCGATCGCAGCGGTGTATGCCGTACCGTTGGGGAGGACATGGTACTCTGCCGAGAGCGCCCCCACGGAGGGGATGAGCGCCAGCAGGGCTACCAGTGCAGCGCAGAGAGCAATGACGGCAGGTCCGCGTCGATCTCTGTCGGTGGCTCGCATTGCCGGATCACCGTATCCGGGTCTTTGAGGAGGTGTCCCGTGACAACGCAGACGATCCGCTCGTCACGGTCGATCATGCCGCTTTCGGCAAGCTTTCTCACGCCGGCAACGGATGCGGCGGACGCAGGTTCCACGCCAATCCCCTCGATCCTCGCGAGGTCGCGCTGCATCCGCAGGATCTCATCGTCAGTCACGGACGCGGCAAGCCCGCCCGTTGTGCGGATAGCAACAAGCGCCTTCTCCGCGTTGACCGGTGCGCCGATTCGGATGGCGGTGGCAACGGTCTCAGGGTGCTCCTCCGGTATCACCCCGGGAAGGTTGTCGCGGATCGCCCGGACCACCGGGCTCGACCCTTCGGCCTGGATCCCTGTCATCATCGGGAGCCGGTCGATGAGGCCGAGGTCGCGGAGCTCGAGCAGCCCCTTGTGGACCGCGGAGATGTTGCCGGCGTTTCCTACCGGCAGCACGAACCGGTCGGGAACGCCACCCAGCTGGTCGACCGCCTCAAACCCGATCGTCTTCTGCCCCTCCAGCCGGTACGGGTTGATTGAGTTGAGGAGGTACAGGCCGTGGCTGATGCAGAGCTCGTGGACCATCTCCAGCGCACGGTCGAAGTTTCCCCGGATGGAAATGACCCGTGCACCGTGCATCAGCGCCTGGGCGATCTTGCCCACCGCCACTTTCCCCGCCGGCAGGAGCACGACCGCGGGGATCCCTGCCTTTGCCGCGTAGACGGCGAGGCTCGCGGAGGTGTTGCCGGTGCTGGCGCACGCGACGTTCTTCCGGTTGAGCTGGAGCGCCATCGAGACGCCCACCGTCATCCCCCGGTCCTTGAACGAACCCGACGGGTTCATCCCCTCGTGCTTTGCGTAGAGATGGGGCAGGTGCATCTCGCCACCCAGCCGTTTGAGGTGGTAAAGGGGGGTCCCGCCTTCCTGGAGGGTCACCGGCTCGATCTGCACGGGGAGCAGCTCGCGGTACCGCCACACGGAGAGCGGCCGCCTCTCCCAGGTCTTCTTTTGTATCGTTATCTCATCAAGAGGGTAGGCCACTGCGAGCAAATGGCCGCACCTGGTACAGTTGTAAATGATCTCGTCGGCGGGGAACGTGGCCCTGCAATGTACGCACACGAGATGGTACATGGAAGAGTATTGGCCGTACGGATACATATAAGGCGGTGTTTTTGCCAGCCGGGTTTTTCTTCCCTCGCCATGTACGGGAGAAAAAGTCTGGCCGGTCAGCCCCTGCAGCAGCCCGGGCAGGTGCGTTCAGGGTGAGTTCTTATCGCCGGTACCGACCGGGAACCGCCGCCGGAGGGCATCAACCGCCGACGGATCAACCTCGAAAAAAAGGAGTTCTTCCCGGTCGCCGGCCCGGGCGATGATCTTCCCTTCCGGGTCCGCGGTCATGGACGCACCGCTGTACCGGTCCACGGGGTTCGTCCCGGTGGCATTCACGCCGGCGACGTACATCCGGTTTTCGGCAGCCCGTGCAGCGATAACGAGTTCCCAGTGGCGGGTGCGGCTCTCCGGCCACGCAGCAGGGACAAAGACGGCTTGGACGCCCGTCTTTGCGTAGGTGGAAAAGAGCGGGGGGAACCGGAGGTCGTAGCAGATCGCGATGCCGCAGCGCACTCCGTCGAGAGTGAACGACGCAGGGCCGGTCCCCGGCGTGAACGCCTTATCTTCGTGCGCCGGGGAAAAGAGGTGGATCTTTGAATACGCAGCGAGAATCTCGCCGTCGGTACCGACAGCGACTGCCGTGTTTTTCGGGTGCGGGGCAGACCGTTCCCGGAACGACCCGATGATTGCGACCGAATGCTCCCGGGCAAGGGCCTGCAGGGCGATAACCGTCCTGCCGTCCATCCCCTCGATATTCTGCCCGGACATCGGGTCCCAGCCGGTGGCGAACTGTTCGGGAAAACAGACCAGCGATGCACCGGCAGAAGCGGCGTCACTGATACACCGTTCCGCTTTCTTTACCGTTTTTTGGGGCTGCTCCCAGACCGCCGCGATCTGGGCGCTGCAGCATTTCATGACACGTTCTGTCATGGAAAAAAAGCCGGCTGGTCACGCGGCCTGTTCGTCCTGCCCGCCATAAATGATCAGCGCCGCGCTCATGACGATGAGGACTGTTGTTGTCAGGAGGAGGAACGGCGCACTCACGATTGTGACGCCAAGGAGCATGGCCGCGATGATGCTGCCGGCTGCGGTGATGCTGCTCCCGATAAGGACAAGGCCGACCGATGTGAGATCCCAATCAGACATCATGTACCTCCGAGAAGCGGAAATGCCGTCTTTATACCGGTGATGACGAACTGCACGGCGATGGCCATCAGCAGCATACCCAGCAGGCGGTTGATCACCCGGTACTGCCGCTGGCCGATCCGGCTCATGATATATTCTGAGTTCCGCATCATAAAATAAGTGATCCCAATCGAGACGAGGATCGAGCCGAACACGACAAGGCTGGCAGACGGGGCCATGGCCGCTGCCTCGTTGGTGAGGACGATCGTCGTGGTGATCGCGCCCGGTCCCGCGATCATCGGGATCGCGAGGGGCATCACGGCGATATCCTCGTTATCCTTTGACTCGTACTTCTCGGTCGCCGTCATTTTTGTACGGGATGTCCTTGCATAGACCATCTCCATACCGATCCCGAAGAGGAGGATGCCCCCGGCGATCCGGAAGGCTTCGAGACTGATCCCGAAGAACTGCAGGACCCACGTGCCTACAAGGCCTACGGCAAGAAGGACGGCGAGCGCGATCCGGCAGGAGTCCCTGATGATGAGGTCCCGTGCGGGTTGTTCGAGCTGCGTGGTCAGGGAGACGTAGATGAGGGTGGCGCCGAGCGGGTTGACGATGATGATGAGGGACGAGAGACTGAGCAGGGAAAAACTGAGCAGGTCGCCGGACATTAAGGAGAGTGCGGTCGTACGAGTAAATAGAGGTTATGGTTGCCGGAAACGGGAGGGAGGAAAAATGAGTACCGGAGTATTCTACCATCCGCTGACAGTGACAATTGATCCTTTTCAGGAACGTCGGGAGATTTTCCCGATGACCTCTCCGGGGAAAAATAAAAAAAAATCAATACTCGTAGATAACGGACTCGTCTATCCGCGTGTACGCGTAGAGTTGGTCCGGCGCAAAATGGATAGCGATCTCGCGGGCGGCACTCTCGGGAGAATCGGACGCATGGATCACGTTCCTGCCGATATCAATCCCGAAATCACCGCGGATCGTGCCCGGTGCCGCCTCCTGTGGGTTGGTCGACCCGATCGCCTTTCTGGCAATCGCAACGACGTTTCTCCCTTCCCAGACCATCAGGAAACAGGGGCCTCCCATGATGTACTGCATGAGGGATGCAAAGAACGGTTTCCCGATGTGCTCCTTATATTGCTCGGTGACCCGCTTCTCCGAGAGCCGCTCGAAACGGGCGGCGACCATCTTCAGCCCTTTTGCCTCGAGGCGCGAGACGATCTCACCCGTGAGGCCCCGCTGGACCCCGTCGGGCTTGACCATGACAAAGGTGCGGTCCATCCCGCGGCTCACTCCTTTTTGGCGGCCTTCTTTCCTGCACTCGTCCACGGGACCCGGCGCGGAGCCCTGCCGAGCCGGTGGTTGCGCTGGCACTTCGTGCTGCAGAAGTAATAGATCGTGCCGTCTTTCCGGACAAACATCTTCCCCGTGCCCGGCTCAAGGGTTGCACCGCAGAAACTGCAGGTGTGCTGTTCGACCATGCCCTACCGCCTCGAGAGTTTCTTGGCTTCCCTCTCGGTCTCGAGGAGCATCACAATATCCCCTTCACGGATCGGCCCGACGGTGTTGCGGGTGATGATGCGCCCCTTGTTGTTGCCTTCGAGGATCCGGCACTTAACCTGCATCGCTTCACCGTGCATGCCGGTGGAACCGACGACCTCGATGACTTCAGCGGGCGTTGCTTCGTCAGCCATGATCGCACCTTACGCCTTCAGGGCGCCCAGCTGCTTTGCAAGATCCTCTATCACTTCTTTTGCCTTGCCCGGCTTGACGATTGCAGCAGCGGCAGAGCCGACATCGAGACCGCTGGCGGCACCGATATCGTTCTGTTTGTTGATAAAGATATAGGGTATCTTCTTCTCGTCACAGAGCGGGCCGAGATGCATCACGATCTCTTCGGGTTCCACATCGGCGCCTATCAGGACGAGCTGGGCGATGCTCCGTTCGATGGCTTTTGTCGCCTCGTTGGATCCCTTCTTGATCTTCCCGGTGTCGCGTGCTACTTCAAGGGCTTCAAGCGCCTTGTTCTGGAGCTCCTCCGGAGCCTGCGTTTTTACATAACCTTTTGCCATAACTCACCTCATTCAGGAGTGCGTAGTACCCCTTCATTACTCATCAGTCAGTTGATGATGTGCCATATGACATCGACAGGATGGGCAATAAAGGTTATTCACATGCCCTCGTCTTTCACACATAATCTATGGCGGATGGCAGATATTCAGGACCCGTGCTTATCCGGCCAGCCGGTAAATGTCGGTGCCGTTTGCTGAATAAACCAGGTGAAGACCGGCTGTGCCGATATCGACCGGGTAGCGTTCCCGCTCCGGCTCGCCGACATAGAGCAGGGTCGCGTTGTACTTCTCCATCAGCGGGACGGTCTCATCCGGCTGCTCGTAGATTGCCGCGATGTCATTTATCCGTGTATTGTACCAGCCGGAGGCATCCCCGTGCCACATGAACTCGTGGAATGGCTGGCCGATGATCGCGGGAATGCCGGTGAACGATGAGACCCGCGAGTAGTAGGTATAATCCCCATCTTCTGCCTCCACGATCGTCTCGTTGCCGGACAGCCCCCGCAGGAATGCAATTGCACCGGCGTCCGAAGGGTGCTGGTATTCAAGGTACGCGAGCCCGTCCAGTGTCCGGCCCCCGTAGCTGTAGAGATCCAGCGGGATCATGAAAGGGGTGAAAAAGAGCACGATGATGATCGCCGCCGCGATCAGGTTCGCGGTGCGGGCTGGCAGGTGCGGCACCCGCCCGGGAACGGAAAACCCCTTTCCTGCCATCAGGAAGCCGGACGTGCCGAGGATGATCCAGGCCGGGAGGTAGCTCTTGAAGACGGTGTTCATCCTGAAATAGGTGTCCCCCATGTTATCCTTGAGATACACGAATTCTACAATGATAAGGAGGAGAAGGCCCGCGATGGCCAGCAGCTCCGGTGCATCTTTCTCCTTTTTTGCCAGGAAATAAACAAGCGGGACCGCCGCGATCCCGGCAGCGGAATACCCCCCGAGCACGAACGGCACGACAATAAGCAGGAGGTACGGGCGCCGGCGGATCTCTCCTGACAGCAGGACGATGAAGAGCACGATAAAAAAGCCGTTCACCAGCAGGAACTGGACCGGGTCCGACGGTGTGCGGACCAGCGCGATACCGCCGGTATTTGCCTTGAGTTCGAGATAGAACGGCACATAACAGAGGATGGAAAGAACCGGGACGGACAGGAGAAATAACCATCCCACATTGGGCGGGGTCGTGCGGTTCCGCCTGACCACCAGCGCCCCGACCATAAGAGTGATTGGGGCATAGATCAGGACGTCCCAAGTATTGATCAGGGGCATGGACCCGAGGCTCACGGCGGCAAGGATGCAGATGAGCCACTTCCCCCGCGTGCCGAGCGACTCCCACTTTTTGTAGACAAAGACCAGGAGGAAGATCAGGAATACCTGGTTGAATATTGACATCACGTGGGGGTGCAGATCTCCCCAGATGAACGAGAAGAGCGGGTACTCGTTGATCGTATTGGTGATCGTCCTGGTGCTGTCCCAGAGGACCGCATTAAGACCTTTCCCGATCGCAATCTGGTAAAAGAAGGAGGGGTTTGGCATGAAAAAGATGAGCAGCGGCAGCCACCTGAACCGGTCGAGAAGGAGATTACCAATCGCGTACGTCATCACCGCAGCCATTCCGAACACAGTCGGCAGGGCGAGGTTGAACGCGATCGTGGATGCGACGCCGCTCACGATGGCAAGGCAACCGAACATCCAGTAGCCAAGGTAGTAGTAGACATCGAGCGTCTCGCCGGCAAACCAGGGATCCAAAGGTGGCACAACCGGCGTTCTCATCACCGAGGCCAGAAATGCGTGGTCCATGAATTTTTCCGCGTAGGAGATTGTCGGGTTGACAAACCGGACGTCCAGCATGAGGAAAAAGAAGATGAGGAAGATGAGCTCCCACTGCCACTCCTGTTTCAGATTCCCGGCCGTATACTGCCGGTGATACGCATGGTAGAGGAAAAGCACCGCAAAGGGGACGAGCGCGATCTGGACCGGCACCTGCAGCAGCCCGCAGTACCATGAGACGAGGGTAAAAAAGAGGACCGAGGCCGGGAAGGCGGCGGGAAACGCGAATCGCCCGAGCGTCTTTTTCAGGCTGGGGTACACGGAGATCTGCAAAAGACTGATGACCAGCAGCCAGCTGACCACCGAAAGGACCTGCTCCCCGGGGGTCATGTCTCCTTCCTCCTGGATAATTTCGCGTCAATGGCGGTTTTGATTTCCGGGATCACCCAGTCCCCGAAGTAATAGATGGAGATGATCCCGCCGGCGGCCGTGACGAGGTTCTTGACCAGGTGATCGATCACCGCGATCAATGTGGCCTCCGCGGGTGCAACGCCGGCAAGCTCGAAGGTGATCGCCAGTGCCAGCTCGTACGTCCCGATACCCCCGGGCGTGAGCGGAACAGCCTTTACGAGGTTGCCGATGACGATGGCGAGCACGACGACGGCAAAGGGGATCTGTTCCTGAAACATCAGCACGATGGCGACCGTGACCAGGCTGTCAAGGAGCCAGATAACGATGGAGGTCGCGCTGAGCACGAGAATGGATTTTACGGAAAGCGATGCCCTCCGGATCTCGTCCAACAGGGTGAAGAGGATAGCGATATACCGGTTCTTTGATGTCAGTTTCCCGATAAACAGCAGAAAAACAAGGAAAATTACCCCGGCGAGCAGCGGGATCACGATGATGGTATAGAACCAGGACGGGACGTTGAGGACAAAAAAGAGGGATACCGCACCCAGGAACGCCACGATCACGACATCGAAGATCCGTTCGACGACAATCGACGACACCCCCTCGGAATACGTGGTCTGGTATTCATGTTTGAGGATGAATGCCCGGACAAAATCACCGAGTCGGGCGGGGACGATCAGGTTTGCCGTCTGGCTGATACAGACACACGCGGTGGACTGGACGGTACCAACCGAATAATTCAGTCCTTCGAGAATGAAGTGGTACCGCCATCCCCGGAGCCACCAGGACGTGATGCAAATCAGGACGGCAAGGAGGAGATAGGCCGGGATTGCGCGCTGCAACGCGGTTAGCAGGTTGCCCCAGACGGTATACAGCATGTAAGCAATAATGCCGGCGGCAAGCAGCGTCGGGATCAGAATAGCACTAATCTTCCGGTACATGAATCTGCCACCATAAGCGCAGGATGGATGATCCCATCTCGAACACGTCTTTTACCCTGACTGTCGTCCCTTTTCCCGCACGCCAGCGGACCGGGAGCTCCACGATGCGATATTTCTTGCGTTGCGCCCGGACAAGGACCTCGGTATCCCAGAACCAGTGGTTGGATCGCACCATGGGAAGTATTTCGAGGATACGCTCTCTCCGGAATGCCTTGAAGCCGCACTGGTGATCAAAGATTTTGCTGCCCAGTATTGCTCTCACGAGGAAATTATAGGTCCGGCTCGCGATCTCCCGGCCTCCACCGCGTCGTATGTCGCTTTGCGGGAGGAGACGGGAACCGGTGGAGATGTCCGCTCCCTGCCGGATCACATCGATGAGCCCGGCAAGGTGTTGCATGTCAGTCGCAAGGTCAACGTCATAATAGCAGACGATCTCTCCCCGTGCTTCGCGGATGGCCCGGTTGAGCGCCTTCCCGCGCCCGAGACGCACATCACTGTGGAGCAGGCGCACGCGTGGTTCACGCTCCTCGTACTCCTTCACGAATTCCGCGCTTCCGTCCGTGCTCCCGTCCTCCGCGACGAGGATCTCGAAATCCTGTGCGACCGCCAAAAGGGCTTCCACGGATCGCGGGAGCGCACGCTCGAGGGCGTTGCGGTCGTTGAAGACCGGTATGATCGCGGTGACTTCAGGTCCAGCCATCCCTATCCCTCCTCCGTATGCATTCGGCAGCTGCCAGCCCGGCCCGGAGGGATCCCTCCATGCTCCGCTCCGGGTAGTTCTCGCGGGAGAACATCCCAGCGAGGAAGAGGCCGTGGCGTTCACAGGCAGGTATCAGGGAACGGTATCCCGTGGTATAAACGGGCCCGGCCCATGGGTCGACGGCCATGCGGTGCCAGTGGATCTCATTGCCAGCAATGGCAAAACGGCGGCTGAAATCTTCGAGCATCACACGGTCAACCCCCGGGGGAACACTCCCGGTGAAGTAGGACGCAAGATACACGATATGTTCCCCGTACCGCACGAACGGGACGAAATTGGTATGGGCAATGACCGCCCCGTACGGGCATTTGTCTTTCATGTTCAGCCAGTATATCCCATCGCTTACATCCCGTTCTAGACCAAGGGTCATGCACGCTGCCCCCTGGTACGGAACGGAGGGCATGGGAAGATCACTGATCCTGCCGAGTTCCTGCGGGGGTACGGTTGAGATCACGCAGTCGAAAGGCTCGTTATTTATCTTCCATCTCCCGTTGTTCCGGGTGACCGACGTGACCGTGCTGTGCGTGGAAATTTTCCCGCCGGCCGCCTCTATCGCGTGCCCGATGCGGTCGATGACATGGCAAAACCCGCCGTTGAGGTACCCAAGGTGTTCCCCTGCCATGCCCCGGTCGGAGCGGATGGCGATCCGGCTCATCAGCCATGCGGCCGATACGTCCCGCCGGCATTCCCCGAACTTGCTTTTGAGCAGCGGCTCAAAAAACGAGGAGTAGATCCTTCTGCCGAGATGGTCAACGATGTATTGTTCAGCAGAGATACCGTCAAGAGCGGTCATGTCCATTTTTTTTGCCCTTACGGTCAGCCAGGCAAGCCGTGCCTTGTCCGCAAGGGAAAGCTCCGGGTACCGGAGTATCTGCAGGGGGGTGCTGAGCGGGAATATCCGCTGCCGGCTGTAGTATCCTGTCGTGCCGGTATGCCATTCCAGGTTACCGGACAACCCGAGTTCGCCGAGCAACGCAAAAAAATGGCGGTCGGAGGAGAAGCAGTGGTGATAATACCGTTCAATCGCGTAATCGTTGATGCGATACGAAGAGAGACACCCGCCGGGATATGGCATCTTTTCAAAGATTGCCACGTCGTGCTCATTCCTCAGGTTATATGCGGCGGCCAGCCCTGTCAGGCCCCCCCCGATGATGCCAATCTTCATGGTACGTTACCGGTATTATTATTCAGAGTGAAATGAAAAAGGCTCCGTAAAATACCCGTAAAAAGCGCGTCGGTGTCAGGGCGTGGTTTATAAGAAAGTTTTTGTGTTGAGGAATTCAAAGTTCTTAAAACAAAGGACTTAAAAGAATTAAAAGAGAATACTATCCGTTAGCCCATTGGACGGTGTCACCAGATGCGGGTATTTTTCATTGGTTTCGGTCAAGCGGGCGGCAAAATTGTTGATATGTTCATCGAGCAGGATAAGAAGCTCGGGACCAACAGTTTCCGGGGCATTGCCGTCAATACCGCGAGGACCGATCTGATGGGGCTGAAACATATCGAGATGAAAGACCGCATCCTTATCGGCCAGACCCTGGTAAAAGGTCATGGCGTGGGAACCGACAACGTGACCGGCGCACGCGTGACTGCCGACGAGATCGACAGTGTCATCAATGCGGTCGATACACGTGGCACGCATGACGTGGATGCATTCGTGATCGTCGCGGGGCTTGGCGGCGGTACCGGTTCCGGGGGCTCCCCGGTCCTGGCCCGGCACCTGAAGCGGATCTACCGGGAACCGGTATATGCCCTCGGTATCATCCCGGCGCCCGAGGAGGGCCGGCTCTATTCGTACAATGCGGCCCGCAGCCTGACTACGCTCGTTAACGAAGCTGATAATACCTTTATTTTTGACAACAGCGCGTGGAAAAACGAAGGGGAGAGCGTCAAGAGCGCCTTCCAGCGCCTGAACAACGAAGTGGTGAGAAGGTTTGCTATTCTCTTCCGTGCCGGGGAAGTGGGGCGCATGGGTGTCGGGGAGATGGTCGTCGATTCCAGCGAGATCATCAATACCTTGCGCGGCGGAGGGATCACGTCTGTCGGGTATGCTGTCAGTGAAGTGATGAGCAAGCGCACAAAACAGCAGCGGGGCCTGATCGGGGGCCTGAAAGATAAGTTTGGTCCCAAGAGGGAGGCAAACGAGGAAGTTTTACTGGGTGAGGATCGGTCGGCAAAAATTGTCGCGCTGGTGCGCCGGGCGATGCTCGGGCGCCTAACCCTTCCCTGCGATTATTCAACAGCGGAACGGGCGCTGGTGCTGGTGGCCGGCCCTCCCGATGAGATGGACAGGAAAGGCGTGGAAAAAGCGAAGAGCTGGGTGGAGGAAAATATTGCCGGGGTCGAGGTCCGGGGAGGAGATTATCCGGTAAACAGCGAATATGTTGCCGCAGTGGTCATGCTGGCAACCGTTGGCAATGCACCGCGGATCAAGGAGCTCCTCGATATTGCAAAGGAGACAAAGGAAGATGTTATTAAGTCCAAGGAGAAAAAACCGAATATGTTTGAAGAAGGCATTGAGCCGTTATTCGAGTGAGGTTGATGATGAAGGGGTTCATTAGGTTTATACTACTTGCAGTTTTTCTCGCTATGTGCGTCCAGATGGTCTGGGCGTTTTCGCTGTCAACGGTGTCCGTTAATCCTACCGGCTCCCTGACGCCCGGGACGCCGGTTGTCGTAGCCTTCACGATCAATTTTGCCTCGTCCGGTTCGGATACGTTTCCCTCCACTGATACTCTACAGCTCCTGACCGATCTCGATAAGCCGCAGTGGACCTACACGTTAATCCTCAACGGCGTGCAAAATGCCCGGCCACCGGCCGGCGGGCGCTCACTGCAGTTAAGCGGATGGGACCTCGATTATCCGGCAGCAAGTATCGAGGAATCGCTCGCGTTCACGCTTGAAGGAAACGCGCCGACGGTGACCTCCACGAGCAACAAAACGCTTATCGACATTGTGGAACTCGACCAGAATGCCAACCCGCTGCCCAATTCGGAAGTGACGTATACGACCCTTGTGATCAACACCGGGGACGTTGCGGCCGGCATCTCGTCAGCAAATGATGCCCTTCAGGCCTACAGGGCCCTTATCGATGAAAAATCCGCATTGGGTGTCGATACGTCTGCAGCCGAGGCGCAATACAACCAGGCTCAGCAGCAGATTGCTGCTGCCCAGGCACTGCCGACCAGTCAGTATGCGGATGCGGTAAATGATCTTGCTGCGGTCAATACTACGATACAGACCGGTATGACGGCTCTCGACCAGGCATGGGCACAAAAAACGGTTGCAGATGCACAGGTTCCCGTGAATAATGCGGAAAGCGTCATTACCTATCTTCAGGTCAACAAGAGCCTTTCGAATGACGCGAGGTTATCGCCAATCGTCGCAGAGCATGAAATTGCGGCCAGCTACATCACCAATGCCAATAATGCGATTACGAGCGGGAATTACGACCAGGCACGCACCATAGCCCAGCAGGCCTTTACTGAAGGAAACAAATCATATAATGATGCGGTTGCCCTCAACCAGACGGTGAACTCAGGGTTTAACCCGCTTGCCGGGCTCGGCAGCATCGGGAGCATTTTCAGTTCCGGAGTCCTGGTCATCGTTGTCGTTGTCATCGTCGTCGTGCTGGTTGTCGTTGGCATCATCATATACCGTAAACGATCCCGATGGGACGAGCTCGGTTAAATTAATACCTTTTTTTGGCCCTGTGGAATACTCGAGAAGAACCAGAACGTTCGCGGGGAAATCAGGTATCCCTGCAAAGGCGATGACAGACTGGTAAAGAGCTCCCGGGATTCTCCGATTTGTCGAATCCCAAATAGGTGAGGCATAAGAAGAACCCCTACGGGTTCTTCGATCCTTTCACCCAACGCGCTCGTTGTACCCGAAAAATAGTCTGATGATTATATTCACGTGCTCCTTTGTTTGCTCCTTTGCTATATATCCCAGAGAATCTCGCGAATCTTTTCGAAGATGGTCACAGTCTCTTCTGTTCACACGTTTTTTTTGCGATCATCAAAAACAGGGTGTTCTTTCTCCCAACCAGAATCGCAGCATTATCGGAAAAGAAGAATCTGATTTGGAGGTGCAGTAAAACGTGGTAGGTCCGTCATCCTTGGTGCCGGGTAAACACGTCGAGATTGATACTTCCCATCGTCCCGTCACGGTAGAAGTAATACTCCGTCAGGCGGTTCTCATTATCGTAGATAGAGAACCAGTAATCCAGCTTGTAGGTCATTTTATTATATCCCGGCAAGGAGGGGTAACTGGCACCATCCCACAGGACGATCATATCCGGGTGGTCCTCTAGGAGTGTCTGTTCATCAACAACATCGCCGTAAAAGGTGATCTTGTTCCAGCGATCGCCCCGGTAATACCACGGGAGCGGCCAGTAATTCTTTGATGCAAGAACAATATGACTGGAATTGTCCATAATCTGCATTACCTGCCGCATGTCCTCGGAATTCTGTACCTGCACGATCGGTTCGTTGATGTCGGCGGGAATAAACGCGACATGCCAGGTCATCAGGAGGAGGAACCCGCACCCGATGAGGGCAATGACGATCTTCTGCCAGTTCAGCCTGTACACGGCAACAAAGCACATCGGGAGCAGCTGGTGGATGATCAGCCATGGCACCTTCTCGCCGACGTATGCATAAAATGCCATGGTCAGGAGCATCCAGTAAATGCAGAGCCGGAAAAACTCTTCGCTCTTTGCAGAGGCCTGCGGAGATTGCAGCTGCCGGATACTCTCTTCAGCAAGCTCGCCGGTGGAAAGTTTGTATTTTCGGAAGTAAAGCCAGTTTTTTGTGCGCCGCAGGAACAGACCAACAGTATCCCCCGCGAGAATAAACTGAAGGGTACCGATGATGGCAAGTATGAATATCGGGACCTCGTAGAGGAGGAAGAGGGGGATGTAGAAGAACCAGGGTCCGCCCAGACGCTGCTCGTTGGACATCGCCACCCAATGATCTATGGCCTGGTACCACCCTGTGGTATTTACCTGGAAATTTTGTCCCACCAGCGTCTCCGGATGGGCGCCGAGCGCCGAGTAGAGTACGACCAGAATCCCGGCAATGAGGAGCAGGCAGAGCGCCAGATCTTTTTTCCATTGCGGCGGAAGGGTGAATTTCCTCCTCCAGATTCCAAAGATAAAAAATGAGGCAAATATCAGGAGGATGATCGGCATCTCTTCCTTGCAGCAGAGTCCTCCTGCCGCTGCAATTGCAGCAATTATTGCAAAACGTGACTGCCCCCTCTCGAAATAATAAAGCAGTGCGACAAGCAGGAGCAGGGTAAAAAAGAGCATAAAGATGTCATGGCGGAGGAACCGGGAGAAATAGACCATATCCGGGGAGATAGCAATGAACAGCGCCGCGACAAGCGTCTGTGCTCTGCTCATGTAGCCCAGCCGGTAAATACAATAGACAAGCGGGATGAGGAGGGTCCCGAACAGGGCAGGCATCAGCCGTGCGACAAGGTCGGAAGCCCCGAAGAGAGAGAACATCCCCGCAGTTATGTAATAGAGGAAAGGCCCGTGATAACTCGGGTCATAGACCCAGTTACCCGTTGTCAGGAGCGTGTACGAAAACCAGGAATGAATGGCCTCGTCATGGTGGAAGAGTTTGAGGTCCAGCTGCCAGAACCGGACAACAATGGCAGCCAGTAAAATGAGAAGGAAAATCCTTTCAAAAGTAAAAACGCGTTTTATTTTATAGGAAAATCCAGCGGCCTGCTGCACGCCGAACCCTCAACTCTCCAGTACTATCTCAATGCCGATGTCTTTTGGCACCTGAATGCGCATCAGCTGGCGGAGTGCGCGTTCATCCGCATCGATATCGATGAGGCGTTTGTGTACACGCATCTGCCAGCGGTCCCATGTGGCAGTCCCCTCACCATCCGGGCTCTTGCGGATCGGTACAATCAGCCTCTTTGTCGGGAGCGGTATCGGACCAGCCAGATTCACCCCGGTGCGTTCGGCAATTTCACGGATCCTGTTACAGACCATCTCTACCTTGTTGAAGTCTGTTCCTGTCAGGCGGATTCTGGCTTTTTGCATGACGTTCACCAAAAAAAAATTTATTATCTCATCTGTTTCTGTTGGATGGCAATACACATGCCAGCGGCGATCGTTGAGCCCATATCGCGGACGGCAAACCTGCCCAGCTGCGGAAGTTCCTTGACATTTTCTATAACCATCGGTTTGGTTGGCTTGATCTGGACAATTGCCGCATCACCAGTCTTGAGGAACGTGGGGTTTTCTTCTTTGGTCTGGCCGGAACGCGGGTCGAGTTTCTTTTTGAGTTCGACAAACGTGCAGGCTGTCTGGGCGGTGTGGCAGTGGAAGACCGGGGTATACCCGACTGTGATCGCGCTCGGGTGCTGGAGTACAACGATCTGTGCGGTGAATTCATCGGCAACGGTCGGCGGTTGGTCTGCGGGACCACACACATCGCCACGGCGGATATCACCCTTGCCGATGCCGCGGACGTTAAAACCGACGTTGTCGCCGGGGACCGCCTGCGGGATCTCTTCATGATGCATCTCGATCGACTTGATCTCACCGTCCTTGTTGGCCGGCATGAACGAGACTTTCATTCCCTTCTTCATCACGCCGGTTTCAACACGGCCGACCGGTACCGTGCCGATACCGCTGATGCTGTAGACATCCTGGATTGGAAGGCGCAGCGGCTTGTCAACAGGTTTGTCGGGCTCCTTGAACGTGTCGAGTGCCGTGACAAGGGCAGGACCCTTGTACCACGGTGTCTCAGGGCTGTTTACCTTGATGTTGATACCATTCAACGCACTGATCGGGATAAAAAGAGTCTCTTCGGGTTTGTAACCGACCATCTTGATGAGCTCGGAAAGGTCCTTCTTTACTTCGTTGAACCGCTTCTCGTCATATTTCACCGCGTCCATCTTGTTGATCGCAATAATAATCTGCGAGATGCCGAGGGTGCGGGCCAGAAATACGTGTTCCTTGGTCTGCTCCATGACACCGTCGGCAGCTGCAACCACAAGGATTGCAGCGTCGGCCTGCGAAGCACCGGTGATCATGTTCTTGACAAAGTCCCGGTGTCCCGGACAATCCACGACCGTGAAGTAATATTTCGGTGTGTCGAACCTCTTGTGAGCGATATCAATTGTGATACCTCTTTCACGCTCTTCCTTGAGGTTGTCCATAACCCAAGCAAATTCAAAAGTAGCCTTACCCTTCGACTCGGCCTCCTTCCGGTAGGCCTCGATAATGTGTGCAGGTACTGCACCGGTTTCGAACATCATCCTTCCGACAAGAGTTGACTTCCCGTGATCGATGTGTCCGATAATAGCCAGATTCATATGGGGCTTTTCAGATGCCATTCATGTTCCTCCAGATAGATGGGACTGTCCGCATATAGTCAGTCTATGCGAGTATTACATATATGAGACGCATCTAAATAAGCATGTCGATTGGCAGAACGCGGTTTTTCAGGTGAAAATTTTGCATCGATATTATCATATCTTTTGCGGGGATATCTTCTTTGCATGAAAACTCTGCAGTTCCAAAGGGACGCTGCGAAAAACCGCATCACGGTTGCGTGCGCTGACGGAAATGTTTCTGTTTACAGCAATTGTGCGTATTGCATGCACTGCAGGGGGATATGGGTGGGAAAACGCCTGAACCCGGCACCTCAGGCAGGTGCTCTGGCGAACCTGCGGCAGGGAACCGGCGCTGATGAGGGCCTGATGAACGCCGCCATGATGTTCAACACCCTCGTGCGCGACGGGACTGCGATTGAATGCGATGATGACAGCAACGAGGGATTCCGGAAACTCTTCTGAAGAGGAAAATCCGGTCCGCCATTTTTCGATAGTTTCCTGTTCCATCTTCTCCCTGAATTTTTCGAACTGCAAGCCGGTCATCTGGTCCGGGAGCAGCCTGCCGCGCCAGGCACGACGATAAACCCAAGTTACGATCTTTTCGACAACAGTGATGGCGCTCTCTTCCACCCCCACACACGCCAACTCCCGGACGATATGCGGGCACCCCCTCTCCTTATCCCGAAGAGGATCCGGTAATGCCGTTCTTCTGCTTTCAAAGGGTTAAACAGGCAGGACTGGATGCAGATACCCCTCCGGGGACGCACTTATCGGGAAAGGGTTCCGGGATGCTGTTTCTGATGACAATTGCACGATCCTTGCAGTGCTGCACGCAGAGGTGTCATCCCAAGATCATGCAGATCGATGATGATGACTCCTTTCCTGTGGACGCTTGGATCCGTATACATCAGTCAATAGTGCAACCCGGGCGATTGTTAAAGATGGTGTTGAAGCATCAGGGAACAATCAGACCAGTGCGAGTGCAACAATGATCGCCGCACGGGTAATCTCGTGCGTTGCCCCTACAACATCCCCGTTTACCCCGCCAAACAACCTCCCGGAGATTGGCAGCATGATAGCCGGGCACGCGATCATGATGACCGCTGCCGTTGCAAGCGCAACTGCACGGACCGGCAGGAAGATAAGGGGGAGGCAGGCAAGGAGCGAGATGAACGGGAAGTACGGCCGTGCAAACCCGTGGAGATAGTGGTGCATGCCCTCCTTGAATGGAGGGCCGTATGTGGTGAGAAATGCCATGGAAAATTTCGCACCGACCTCACCTATGATAATTGCCGCTATAATCGAGGGCGACGCGAAAAAGCCGGAGAAAAGGAGGAGGGTCACCACGATGCCGGCTGCAACGCCGCCGGCACCGACATACCGATCCGTAAGCGCCCGAACCCGTTTATTCTGATCTCCGTGGGCCATAAGACCGTCCCCAAAATCGAGCAGGCCGTCAAAATGATGGGCACCGGAGATCAGGATCACACCGGCCGTTGCCACGGCAGCAGCGATCACACGGACCGGGATAAAAAAAACCGGCAGCGCGACCAGCAGGCCGGTGATATACCCGGCAACTGGAAAAAGGTAAGAGTACCGTGCAAACAGTTCAAAGTCCTGCGCTTTTCCGAGAGGCAATATAGTGGTAAATTGCAGCAGGGATACAACGGCCTTCATACGCATTCACTATAGAGGCGCGATGTGCAGCCGGCGATCAGCCCGGCAATCGCATCGTCCAGAAACGGTCCCAGTGTGGAGAGGATTCCCGGTTTTTTCTGGTCATACCGGGTGAATTCGAACCTGGCATATGTTCCCCCGATGCATTCCGCAATTGCCATACCGATGATCTCGTCGCTCAATAAAAAAACGGGGTCGTCAGCAATTTCGGAATTTTTCCGGTTAAGATATAATTCTTCTTCAAGCAGGATTGCACCTAGGAGGAGCGAGGATACATTGGGGTCATTGAGATATTTTTTGATCTTCTTTTTTATCTCGCCGGCTGCCTGCTGTTCCGGCATCCCGTGGGACACGTACAGGGCCATTGCAGCTTCAACGATAGCATCGAGCGTTATTTTCTTTTTTTCCAGCCTCTCTTCAATTTCAAACATCAGAACAAGTATAGTGATGATCCCCTTATTAGAGGCTTGTGAAGTGCAGGGGCACCGATATATTCAAGCAGCACGACAAGAAGAACATATGAGCGGATCACCATGGTCTTCCTCTCCAAAACCCCCGATATAACCTTTTCAAAACCCGTTTTTTGCGGTATACTGGCAAATACCCTCATCTCCACGGTCCCCGGAATATCCGGTGCGGGGCCTACCGCAGAAAAGACCCTGCTCACGCCGGTCCTCGACGCAGAACTTATCGTGAACGGCCGTATTTCCAGTATGCCCCTGAAACCCAATACACCATCCGGCTGCCCCACGCCTGCTTCCATAACGAGGGCGATGATGGAACTGACCGGTGTTACACCGCTGTTTATCAACGCCGGTCTCTCTCATCCGCCCACCGTACCCGTGCTCGACGCCGGCGGGTGCGCCGGAAACGATCCCCGGCAGGGAGATGCAGTTCCCCACGTGTCCGATCTTTTTACTCAGGGAGAACGGATCGGAACATTCCTCTCAACCTGCAGTGACCTGCTCGTACTGGGCGAATGCGTCCCCGGCGGGACAACCACGGCACTCTGCGTCCTTCGTGCCCTCGGATATCATGCCCGCGTCAGCAGCAGTTTTGTGAACAATCCCGTCAGCCTGAAAGAGGAGATCTGCAGCCATGCGCTGAAAAGAATCAATGACCGTCACGTCACCGATCCGTTGCAGATTATCCGGATGACCGGAGATCCGATGATGCCGGTCGCGGCCGGAATTGCACATACGTACGGGGGAGATCTGGTGCTTGCGGGAGGCACCCAGATGCTTGCCGTCTGTGGTGTAATCAAAGCGCTGAACTTTGATCCCCCGCTTGTTGTGACAACTGCCTATGTCCGGGATGATACCAGCGCGAATGTACCGTCCGTGGCAAAGGAGATGGATGTCAATATCATCTATGTGGATCCCGGGTTTGGGGATCTCGGACATTCCGGGCTTGCACGGTATTGCATCGGAGAGGTGAAAGAGGGCATGGGTGCCGGAGGTGCGATGTTTCTCGCGTGTATGATGGGGTACACTCCAGAAGAAATCCGAAAAAAGATATTTGAGACCGTTCATGCTTACAGCTGAACAGGCTTAAAGCATTTCCGCACCAATATCTGGGTAATGCTTCCCCTCTACGTGGTCAATAATTACGGGCAGTTCAATCACCTGATCCACCGCTCGCTCAGGGACATGGACATCGGCGTGTCGATGATCCTCAACACGACACCGCCTGAGGTGGTAGCCCGGGAATGCAGGGGGATCATCCTCGGTGGGGGACCAGCGATAGAACGGGCCGGGAACTGTGGCCAGTACCTGGATCTCGGCCTGCCGGTGCTGGGGATTTGCCTGGGGCTTCATATTATTGCAAAAAAATTCGGCGGGGATGTCTGCCCGGGAAAGAGTGGGGGGTACGGTTCTGTTGACGTGGACATACTGGAGCATGATGAAATTCTCGCTGGATACCCGGCAAAAATACCGGTCTGGGCATCGCACGCGGACGAAGTCTCACGGATACCTGATGGCTTCACCCTCCTTGCACGTTCACTCATCTGCAATGTCGAGTCAATCGCGCATCCGGAGAAACAGATTTTTGGTCTCCAGTGGCATCCGGAAGTGAGTCACACGTTTGAAGGGATGCGTGTCTTTGCCAATTTCAACAGGATTTCGCTTGAAAATGCCAGAAGGTAATCCTGTCTCGTCTCCAGATCCCCGGGAGTATATATCCGAAGCTGATGCTCTGGCAGAAAAAATCCGGGCTGCCGGGTTTGCATGTCTCCGCTGCGGGTCATGCTGTAAAACCGAAGCCGGTGATTCGGGCATGGTGATGGTCGGCCCTGATGAGATCCGGGCCATTGCATCACGGCATGGTTATTCATGGGAGGATATTGCGGAACCCTATCCTGAGGTGATCACCGGCAGGCGGGGAGAACCATTCACCCTCGGCTGGATTCTGAGACGGCAGCACGGCCGGTGCAGGTTCTCCCTTCCGGACAGATGCGAGATATACAAAACGCGCCCATGGATCTGCAGGACCTATCCGTTCGTGCTTGATGGAGACCGGCTCGTTGTTTTCCCCTGCCCCGGGGTCGGCAGAATTATTACCCCGGATGATGCACGGGCGCTTGCGGAAGACCTGATCAGGCGCAGGATATCCGAGGAGCAGGAATCTGAAAAAGTGAAAGAGTTTATCGGCCGGTGCATAATTCCCTGCGGGTCTTTTGTAATTATCGATACGGATGGTCTGAAAACCCGCGATGGGTGTTGCTATCGCCGTTTATGACTCGCCGGGAGTCTTTCGGCAGTGTTCTGTTCAAAGGGCTGTTGTCTCATTGAACACCTGATGATTCAAGAACGGTATCGAGGAAGTGCACCCATCAACCCTGATAAATCTGGGAAATCCGGCCATCATGGACGGGCGGTGAAATGATCCACCAAGTTTATACCATGAAAAGAAAATGGATGTTTATGACGAAATTACTGCCATTGGCATTTGTTCTGATTGCGACAGTGGCGTTAGTTCTGGTATTTCCTGTTACTGCTCAAATAAATAAGGTCTCCCAGGGAAATACGGTCTTCATCGGTGAACAGGGATTGGATGTAAGTGGTGTCTGTTCGCCGGCGTGCACGGCCGGCACCCAGCTTGGCTGGTGGGCAGCAGGGGCATCCGTTCCCTCAAGTTCCCCGGATGCCCAAACCTCGATCTCCGATCCCACCAACTTCTTTGTATCACCTGCGGTATTTGGTTCCTATACAGGTTCATGGTATGTCCTCCCGGGAAAGACCCCCGCATTCACTGTTGCCGATCCGCAGCTGGATATTCGGGTGGAGGACACGAGCGTGAGCGTCGATGTCACCAACGGGTGGGTGTACCGGGGAGATGTGGTCGGCTTCCTGATCGATACCAACCTGTATGCCATATCCCAGAGGGGACCTTCTGCCACCATCACCATCTACGTTCAGCAACCGACTGGCGGTACGTTCACGGCCTTGCTCGATAGTACCGGTGCACCACATTACATCGTCAATTATCCAATACAATCCAGCCGAACGGATACCACCGGCATCTGGAACACGGGCAATTCTCTCTACCCGGCCGGAACATACACGATCTGGGCAGAGTGTAACGTGAACCATATGTACGATAACTACGGAATACCCGGCAAAACCATCAGCACGCAGGTCAGCCTGCTCGATCAGGAACAGAACCCGCTGATCCGTGCAAATGTGCCCACCACAAACACGCCGGTCCAGAGCACTACGGTTCCCGCTGCGACCACCATCCCGCCACCAGCAACCACTGCCGCACCGGTAACGGCGGTGAGTACCTCAATACCTCCGGCCACAACGACCACCGTCATTCCCGAAACCACGTCAATGGCCGCAGCGACCGGAACCTCTGCCGGACCAGTCCCGACAACAACCCCCGGATTTGATCCGGCCATCGCTGCATTGGCGCTCGCTGCCGGATCTGCAATCCTTCTTGCCAGACGTCACTGATGGTGGGTGGGCAGAACCACACATAATCTCTCTCTTTTATCCGTGGGTGGAATGAGCCTGTCAGGAGTACGTGAGGTCGCGGAATGGTATCCGGGCGTTGGCAGGAGTTCTCTTCCGCTCCCTGAGATCCATGGCATTTTAACAATTTTCTTTCCGACAATTTTTGAGGTCGCCCCTTCTTTCATTTCAGAACCTGATATCAGCTTTGCACCTAAAGTCTCAAGTCTGCACCTAAAGTCGGTTAAAACGCTACTTTAGGTGCAAAGCCCCTGATATCCATAACTTTTTATGGCCAATTAAGCAAAATTCGATGTATGAACGTAGTAACTACTGTAATAAAATCACGGCACAGCGTGAGGCAGTTCAAGCCCGATATTATTGACGACACCATCATCTCGGATGCGGTCGGCTGTGCGGTTCATGCCCCGACCGCAATGAACCTGCAGCCGTGGCTGATTGGGGTCATCAGGGACAAAAAGATCCTTTCAGCAATCGCAGAACTTACCGATAATGGAAAATTTATCGCCGGGTCTGCAGTCTGTTTTGCAATTTTTGGGGAGAAAAATGCAAAATATTACCTTGAAGACTGTTGTGCTGCAACCGAAAACCTGATCCTTGCGCTACAGGCACATGGTGTGGGTTCGTGCTGGGTTGCGGGTGACAAGAAAGGTTATGCAGAACCGGTCCGGAACCTGCTGGAGGTGCCGGATAAGTATACCCTCGTATCCCTTGTCCCCGCCGGTATCCCTGCGGATATCTCCATCACGCAGAAAAAGGAGATGAAAAAGATCATGTTTTATGATAACTTCAAAAAAGATTAGGGGCCCGGTCATCTCCTGCAAGGGAGATTACAAGATTTGTTCAAAATTTTTTTAAACGCCTGCGGGGGATTCCATGCAAAAGGGACGATACGAGGCGGAACGGGTTGCTGCAGGAATTGTTTTCAGGAGTTACCAGATAGCATCGCCACCTACTTCCTCTGGTGGCTGCATGTTTGTCCCGTAATTCGCAAAAAAATTCCCATTGCCAACCAAACGTTATTGTGGGATTCTGCGCAAGAACCCCGGAATAATGCCGTTTAACCAGAAAACACATTTTTATCTTTCTCACAATCCTTAAACATCCGGTGCACCACAGCATTATCCATGAGAAAGGTGGTCCTGCAGGTTGCACTCGATGTTCTGGAGCTCAGACGGGCGGTACAGATAGCACAGGAAGCAATCGCCGGTGGTGCTGACTGGATTGAGGCCGGGACACCGCTGATAAAGAGTGAAGGGATGAACGCAGTCAGGATGTTGCGCGATCAATTCCCCGGCATCACTCTCGTCGCGGATATGAAAGTCGCAGATACCGGGACGATAGAAGTGGAGATGGCGGCAAAAGCGGGGGCAGATATCGTGTGCATCCTTGCCGACGCTGACGATTCCGTCGTCGCAGAAGCGGTGCGGGCTGCCCGTCTCTACGGCATCAGGGTGATGGCCGACCTAATTAATGTTCAGGATCCTGTACAACGTGCTCGTGATCTCGAATCGCTTGGCGTCGATATCATTGGCGCACATGCAGGAATTGACCAGCAGATGATCGGCAAAAGTTCACTGGACCTGCTCGTGAACCTGGTCGGGCAGGTCGCCATCCCGGTTGCTGTTGCCGGAGGTCTTGATGCGGCCACATCCGCCGATGCGGTCCGGCATGGTGCTGAGATTGTCATAGTTGGCGGCTGGATTGTTCGTTCTGCCGATGTTACTGCCTCCACCAGAAAAATCCGGGATGCGATGGATCACCTTTCCCTCCAAGCTCCGGAAAAAAGAGATCCGGATGAAGAGATCCGCAGCATCCTGATGCAGGTATCTGCCCCCAACATCTCTGATGCCATGCACCGGAAAGGGGCAATCATCGGCATGATATCGATCTGCGGCAACGTGAAGATGGCAGGGAGGGCGGTCACGGTACAGACGTTTGCCGGGGACTGGGCAAAACCTGTGGAGGCTATAGACGTCGCGGAAAAGGGGGATGTGATCATCATCAACAATGACGGGGGCACCCATGTAGCACCGTGGGGTGAACTAGCCACCGCAAGCTGCATGAAAAAAGGTATCGCCGGCGTTGTAGTAGACGGCGCAATCCGGGATGTCGACGATATCCGTGCGATGAAGTTTCCCGTCTTTGCCCGGGCGGTTGTACCGAACGCAGGAGAACCCAAGGGATTCGGCGAGATCAATGCAGAGATCAGCTGCGGCGGGCAGTACGTGCGTTCCGGGGATTGGATCATCGGTGACGAGAGCGGGGTCGTGGTGATTCCACGGGAACGTGCCTACGAAATCGCCCGAAGGGCTCTTGAAGTCAGGAAAAACGAGGAACGCATCCGCGAGGAGATCCGGCGGGGCAGCACCCTGTCTCAGATATCGGAACTGATAAAATGGGAAAAAAAGTAAGATCCAGTCAGTGAAAAACGGACCGCTCCAGGAGCGTTGCACCGGATTTCAGGATCTTTTCAATTGCGTCCCCGACTTTATCGACCCGGAGGATCAGGACGGCAGCTTCCTTGCCGGAGTAGGCATAGGAATAATCGATGTTGATACCGGCGTCCCCAAGCACCTTGGCAATTTCAAAAAGGCCGCCTGGTTTGTCCTTCATGCGAACTGCGATGACATCGGTAAATGCGACATTAAACCCCAGAGAGGATAGTTTTTCATATGCCTTTTCCGGGTGATCCACCAGTGCTCTCACGACACCAAAACCGTTTGCCTCGGCAATGCTGAAAGCGAGGATATTGATGTTCTCCTCCCTCAGCGCTTGTGCAATAGACGCGAGCCGTCCCGGACGGTTCTCAGAGAATACCGAAATCTGCTTGATGACGAATTTTTTTGTATCCATTTACAACGACCTCTTATCGATCACTTTTTTCGATTTTCCTTCATATCTTGGCAATGATCCTGGTTCCACAAGTTCCACGTAGGCATTTACGTTCAGCGCATTCCTGAGACGATGTTCCACCTTCTGCTGAACCTGTATGAGATCGGTGATCTTATCACTGAACGATTCGGGGTTAAGCTCGACACGCACCAGCATCTCATCGAGCGCACCCTTCCGGTCGACCACGATCTGGAAGTGCTGGCCCACTTCAGGAATCGTCATGAGGGTATATTCGACTTGGGACGGGAACACATTGATGCCACGGATGATCAGCATGTCGTCCACCCTGCCCTGAATACGCTGGACCCGCGGGTGTGTCCTGCCGCAGGGACAGGGACTGTCATCCACTATCGAGATGTCCCCAATACGATAGCGGACCATGGGAAGGGCCTCTTTCTGGAGAATGGTGATGGTAAGTTCGCCCCTTTCACCGGGGCTGAGCGGTTCACTGGTCTTTGGATCGATTATCTCCACGTAAGCGATATCCGACCAGACATGGAAGCCTTTCTGTTCCGTGCATTCAGTAAACATGGGGCCGGAAAGCTCGCTGGTCCCGTAGATATCATAGGCCCTGATCCCCAGCCAGTTCTCTATGCGGGTACGCATCCCGTCTGTCCACGGTTCTGCCCCGAGAATCCCTGTCCGTAGTTTCGTGTCTTTTTTGATATTGATCCCCATCTTTTCTGCCACTTCCCCGATGTGGAGCAGGTATGACGGCGTGCATGCAATGGCAGTTGTGCCAAGATCCTGCATCAGTTCAATCTGGCGTTCCGTGTTCCCGACGCTGGTGGGGAGCACGGTCGCGCCGATTCGTTCTGCCCCGTAGTGCAACCCGAGCCCCCCGGTAAACAGCCCATACCCATAGCTGTCCTGGAGCACATCCCCTCTCCCCAGGCCGATCGATGTCAGGGCGCGGGCAAGCGAGGTGGTCCAGGTATCCAGGTCGTGCTGGGTATACCCGACGACCGTTGGTTTTCCGGTCGTGCCGGACGATACGTGGTACCGGACGAGCTCTTCCCGGGTCGCCGTAAAAATTTTGTCCGGATAATTATCCCGCAGGTCCCGCTTGAACATAAAGGGAAGTTTTGTGATATCGGATAATTCCCGGATATCATCCGGGTGGACTTTCTGCTCTTTCATCCGGTCGTGATAGAATGGCGAAAAGCTGTACAATCGGCATACGAGACTTTTCAACAGTTTATATTGCATGATCCGGAGATCGGCAGGCGGCATCTCCTCGATCCGCGGCTCCCAGCACCGCATTATGTCATCCCCCTGCGGTCGATTACCCGTTTTGCCTTGAGCTCAAACCTCGGGAGCGAACCGGGCTCGACAAGCTTCACGGTTGTCCGCAGCTCAAGTGCGTCCCGTAGTTCCTTGACCACGTTCTTCTGGATCTTCGCCAAATCTGCAAGTTCTCCATGGAATGAGTCCTTGTTCATTTCAACGTCGATCGTCATTTCATCCAGATGGTTTACCCTGTCCACGTATACCATAAACTGCTTCCCCACTTCAGGAATGCCGAGCAGAACGTGCTCGATCTGGGACGGGAAGACATTGATCCCCCGTATAACCAGCATATCATCGCTTCTCCCCTTAATACGGGCAATCTTCGGCATGCGGCCGCAGAGACAGCCATCCTCCAGTTTCATGGTGATATCCCCGGTACGGTACCGTATGAGCGGCATCGCCTCTTTTACCAGAGGTGTGACCACCATCTCTCCTCGTTCGCCCTCACCGAGTAACTCGCCGGTCTTGGGATCGATGATCTCGACGAGATAGGAATCGTGCCAGATGTGTAAGCCGTCATGTTCCGGGCATTCAAAAGCCACACCAGGGCCGAAGAGCTCGGAAAGGCCGTAGGAATCAAAGGCTTCCAGGCCCAGCCGGTTCTCGAGTTCCCTGCGCATCGTCTCCGACCAGGGTTCTGCCCCGAACATGCCCGTTTTGAGGGAGGCAAGCGATATCCCCGACTCCTCGGCGACCTCGGATAAATGCATCGCGTAACTGGGCGTGGCGTGAATTGCCGTCGTCCCGAAATCATGGATCATTTCAAGCTGGCGCCTGGTGTTTCCTGTTCCGCTCGGAACAACGGTCATCCCGACCTTTTCGGCACCATAATGGAACCCAAGCCCACCAGTGAACATGCCGTAACTGATCATGTTCTGGAATACATCGCCTTCACCCAGCCCAATCATCGTCATATTGCGGGCGATTAGGTTGGCCCATGTATTGAGGTCATTCCGGGTATACCCTACCACGGTTGGTTTCCCCGTAGTGCCCGACGTGGTATGGATCCGGATGATCTTTTTTAAAGGGACGGCAAAGAACCCGAAGGGGTACCCGTCTCTCAGATCCTGTTTTTTTGTAAAAGGAAGCTTCCGGATATCCTCAAGCTTCCTGATATCCGTGATTTTAACTCCCGCCTCGCTGAATTGCTTCCGGTAAAATTTTACAGGTTCTACCTGGTGCAGGGTCTTTTTCAGACGCTTCAGCTGAAGAGCCTGCAGATCACCGGATGTAAGAGTCTCATTTTTTTTATCCCAGAACATCTGCACCCTCTGTTATGCTGTTACATGACATAGTATTTATGGCACGTTATTTTGTTTATAATTCATTATTTTTCCTGAGATCCGGCCTCCTCCTCATCCTGCCATAAAAATCCTCTCGCGGCCCATGCGGACCGGTGTGCCTAAAAACGATGCCTTAATCAGGGGGGAAATGGTAGTAATTAGATTAATTCAAGCAATCCGCCGGGAATGTATGTCAAGGGAGATCTCATGGCTGACCGTTTACGGGTTCGGTGCCCATATCAAGTCCACGCAAAATAAACTGATCATTCTCAAAAAAGGTACCGTCGAGGAATATCCTCTCGATGAAATCAAAAATCTCCTGATTGTCGGCGGCCACACGCTTAATTCGACCACCCTCTCGCGCCTCATAAAAAACGGTGCGTATATCTTTTTTTTCGAGCCTGACGGGATCCCGGTAGGAATTATCCGGCCGTACGGCGACCGCAGCGACGAGGTGATCCGTAATAAGCAGCGGGAATTACCGCGTCACCGGTATGCAGTCGCACTCGCTCAGGCCGCGGTAAGGTCCCGCCTTATTGCAATCGAAAAGCTCCAGGAAACACGGGGCATCGGAATATTTTACGAGGGGGAATTACAGTTTCTTCATAAGTCCCTTGAAGAGCTGGAGTACCTGGTAAAACTGGAGGAAATTCGCAGGCTGTCCCGCCTTACTTCTGATATGTATTATGAGATTATCTCACGGGCCGTCCCGGAATCCCTTGGCTTTCACCGGCGGACAATACGGCCTCAGTGCGATCCGGTCAATTCAATGTTCTCATTTGGCTATTCAATACTCTTTGGCAACTGTTGTGTCGCAGTTATCGGTGCCAGGATGGATCCGGATACCGGTGTGCTGCATGAAGGGCCCGGTGCCCTTGTAAACGACCTGATCGAACCATTCAAAGCAGGGATGATCGATCCAGTCGTAATGGACATTTCCTGCAATTTGCTCGTTCCTGATGATTTTGAACAGACTCAATACCGGTGCCTTCTTTCTGATAGCCTGATCCAGAAAATGACCCTTGCATATAAAACTGCTATTGATAATGAAAAAATTGAAAAGCAGGTCGACAACTTCATGAAAGCGCTGATGAAGACGGACGAATTCAGAGTGATGTTTTAACCCGGCCTTCGCTCTTGATGATGGAAAAATCCTCGTATATCTGTAATGTACGTTCTGTGGTTTTCAGATCCCGTATGACCGCCCGCGGACAACTGTAGAGCATCGAAACAAATTTCTCGAGGATCATGGGTTCCGATGTAGCAAAGATCTGCACTTTCCCTTCGGGAAGGTTCATCACCGTACCTGTCACGTTCAAATCTGTTGCTATTTTTCGGATACACGCCCTGAACCCGACTTTCTGGACTCTCCCGGTGATCAGGATCTCGAGAGTTTTCACTCTTGCAGCCCCTGCATAATCTTGATCGCCATTCCGAGTTCGTTGAATACGGTATCCCGGAGGGATGACTGCCGGATATTGGTTGCCGCGTCCATCGCACGTTCAAGAATATCCTGTGCGACATTTTCACATCCCGCTGCATACACCTTCATCGCAATGTCGCACAACACGTATGCCCGTCGTGAGAGCGGTCGGATGATACTTGCTTCCTTCATCGCATGGTGTAGCATTTTTTTTGCCATCTTGAGATCACCGTTCTTCTTGAAAAGAATTGAAAGTGTACAGAAAAAAAATGCTTCTTTTCCACGGTCGGCAACAGAACGGATCATCCGCTCAAGTGCCATCACTTGACCGGGCTGGGCTCCTGCATCGATTACTTTATTATACACTGACCGGATTTTGCCATAAAAGGAAATATTCCCCTTTTCGTCCTCTATGCCCATCTGTGAAAGACGGGATGATCGCAGTTCGTCATCATCAATGGTCCGGAGCACTTCAATTGCTTTTGTCCGATACATTTTATCTGCATGCGTTTTGGAGAGTTCCACGAGAATCCGTGCGATATCGTCACGGATTGCATCCACAATGAATGGTATGTTTATCATTCCTGCCAGATCTTCTGCCTGCCTGAGGATCAAAAGCGGCGTTTCGTCATCACAGCTTTGTACTGCGAGAGGTACAAGCTCAAGCTGAAGCAGCGCTTTGTCATAGGGGGAAGAAATTTTGTTAATCGCCCCCAACGCGTTCCGTATCAGCATCCTTACCCGTTCTTTATCTTCACGCACGATGGGGTAGGCTGCAATGAGCGCATTGACGTACTCGATAGGATCGGTAATTTTTTCGATCATCTTCAGGACAGGCACGATCCGCTTGGCGTCCGGCATGACAGCGTTAAGGCGTGTCATCGCAATAACTATCTGGTGGCGTGCAACTGCATCCCGGTCAACCTCAACCTGTGTCAGTTGCTGGAGCCCGCGATCAAGGCAGGTTTTTGCTTTTTTTGGATCGACATGGCAGTATAATGCCGTTAAATCGGTGAGGATCAGCAGTTTCTGGTAATCCGTCGGGATGGACCGGACTGACTCATATGCTTCGTCTAGGATTTTTCGTGCACGAGAGCTGTTTTTTATCCGGATGCAGGTGTCAGCTAGGTTGCACAGTCCGTGCAATTTTACGTAGGGATCATTCAGGTAGTGAATAAGCCGGTCAATCAGATCGATGGTTTCACTTGAGGATTTTATGCGGCAATCTCTCTGGAGGAGATAAGCCATTATCTCATAGGGATCTGCGGAGTCTGGGTGGTCGATCTTATCATTGAGGTTTGAGATGATCCTCGACATCATCGCATCCCGTTCATAGGGATTTTCAATTTCAACAGCGAACAGGGCCAGCGGGACGATATAACCGGGATTTGCACTTTTTCGCGAATAGGACAGGATTATGTCAATCATCCGTGCAATTTTAAGGGACAGCTGAGTCCTTTTACTCTCATTTTTCAGTAATTGTAACCCTTGGGAAAACGGCTGGAGGATGGCAGACTCCTCGTTCCTGTTGCCCCGCGACTTCTGATCCTGAAGATTGGCGCAACCGATTTTTACCTGGCATTCGGCAATATGTTCGCACAGCTGTATCCGTAACGAAGGATCTGCAATATCTTTGGCTATCAGGTACGCTTCCTCGAGAGCCTCCGGGGATTGTTTTTCCGTTGCGTATTTGATGACACCATCGACGATATTTGCCATGGCATAAGTGATACGGCTGTCATCCAGTAGGGAAATGCTCCATGTCCTCATCCGCAGCAGGAGATCAAGATCGCCTTGGGCGGCGGCAAGAGTTGCCGCATCATCGATAATACTGCTCAGGGTTGCCGACCGGGTATTTTGTTCCTCGATCAGACAGGTTATCCCTACTGCTCTCTGGAGGAAGTCCCGGTTCCTGGTCCTGACTCCGATCTTCGCAATTTTGATGACAATTGCGGATATCGCCCGCTCCCTGGTGGATCTGTCCCTGATGGACTCTGCGAGTTTTACCAGGATATCCGGGTCAGCAGCATCCAGGAATCCCCGGTTGACCAGAGTGGTGATGCAATCAAGAAATATCAGATCCTGTCTGGGATGCAGGAGAATGAGGTCATTGAGTGAATCGAGATGTAAGACAATATCTTGGAATGAGGTCTCCCGGCCTGTATCGGTGGCTGCCTTATAAACGGCCGCGAAAAATATGGTCTTCTGGGATATTTTAAATTCGGCTTCGGACAGGGAAACCACGCGATCCTGGATAATACCCTCTCTCAACAAGTGGGTCAGGCAGTCAGTATAAAGGGATAAAATTTCATTTTTTGGGCTGATTTTTCCAAATGTCCCGATGGCCCGGTCAAAATCGCCACTTGAGAGCATGATCTGGGTAAACTGGAGATATATGCGCGAAGACATTCCCGTATCACAGGTGGATTCGACTAATGGGATGAGGTCAGATAGGACATTCATCAAACGGGAATGCTTGGCAACGGCGATCCCTGCATGGATGACATCCCTGATGGGAAAATTCTCTGCCGGCGGTAGAAATCGTCGGAATTCAATTGCATCGGACAGGTACCACGGATCGCCTGATTTTTCTGCCTTCTTGAGAAGGTTGATAATAATTATACCGCTTACAAATGGCAGCGACTCGCACAGGGAGCCGAGGATCCTGTTGATCTGGTCTTTGTCTTTAATCCTGTCAAGGATCTGTCCGGTTACGGCATCGATTATTTCACCTTGGTCTTTTGGCGGAATCTCTGAAAAATTCCGTATGAACTTCGGTATATCCAGGATTCCCTTTCCAAAAGCGGATTTTGCACCTTTTTCGATGACTGCGGAAATGCACTCTTTTCTTCGTAATTTCTGGTGAATACCCGTTGCGTTTCGGATACTATCACAGAAAAGACTATAATTTTTTTGGTGGATTGCAATGATAGCAATCCCCTGCGAAATTTCCGCGTGTAAAACTGCACGTTTTGAAATATCGCTGATCTCCCGTATGAGATCCCGGGAACGGTATAGGAGATCGATATCATGGCTGGTGATCGCCCAAACAATCAGGAGCGGTATGATGTCGATCATGCTGGCTGACCGGTATTTACGGAAACTGATCTTGTCAAGTATCCTCATTCCCTGTTCAATGATTACCGGGTTGGAATCAGAAACACCGGTCGAGATCAGTTCCTTTGCCACTACCGCAAATATCCGGGATTGAGTACTTTTTCTCTCCAGTTTTTCTGATAGTATATAAAACGCAAAAAGCCACTTCTCATCCCTAGTCGTGATATATTTCCTGATGATCCGGCAAAAGAGACCAAGGGTATCCCCATGGTTAATATTATGGAGAGCTGACAAAAATTCCGGCCGGTTATTTTTGAATGAAGCATCGATAATCAGGGAATTTACATCCTCATGAATTACCTTCCGAGCGCGTTTTCCCTTGAGGAGCCCGGTATCGGTAATAATCTTCTCTACAGATCTCCAGTTCTTTTCTGATAGCGCCTGCCGGATCTCGTCAGTAATTGTTGCGGATAAAACCATTTTTATACCGGATTTGATCAATCCTGATGGGTAAAGTCAACTTGACTGAACTATTACAAATACTTTCTCTTTTAAATTACGAGTAATCCTAATTTTCTTTGATTTACTAACAAAGATTCTCGGAAATTTTACGTTTTATTGCCCGTTAGACTGTTTAATTTTTGTATAATTCTTAAACAGAATAATTTCATGCGTTTTTTATAATTAATCATCCTTATCGTGCCCTGATTGAGAATTAAGAATAACTAGGAGTTATTCAGGTCATCCGGTTGAGGATGCGAATTATTGCCTCTTCGATCTCCCAGGCAATCGCATTGCCCGTATCTTTCTCATCAGCATCCACCATGATGCGGACAAGAGGCTCGGTGCCGGAAACCCGGATCAATACCCAGGAACTACCCCGCCTGATTTTTAGGCCATCCGTGTGGTCGGGCGCTTGGTTTTTGTAGAGCAGGTCCAGCTGTTGGAGCAATTCATTTCCCCGCGAAGTCGTAATCTTCTCCTTTATCAGGTGCCGCTTGGGTAACTGATCTACCAGAACGGAAAGATTCTGCTTTGTATTGGAGAGAAGAGAGACCATTGTGGCAGCGGTCATCCCGCCGTCACGGCAGAACTGGTGGTTTGGAAAGATCAGCCCGCCGTTTCCTTCCCCGCCGAATATAATCGTTTTTCCTGCATTAATGAGCTTCCGCATGGTCCGTGCGACATATATACTTCCCACCGGCGTGTATGTGGTTTCACATCCCGCCATGGTTGCCACTATCTCAACCATCTGAGATGTACTAACCGGTGTGACGACGGTGCCTTTTGCCTCCTTGCAGATATAGTGCGCAATGAGCGCAAATTCTTTGTTCTCTTCAATAAAATGTCCTTTTTCGTCTATGAATACGGCACGGTCAGCATCGCCATCGTGGGCAATGCCAAACGAGGCTTTGTTCGCGATCACGAGAGCCGCAAGGCCGTTGAGTCCCTCAGGAGATGGCTCCGGAAGGCGGCCCGGGAATGTTCCGTCCATGATACCATTGATGGTGAGCACCCGGCACCCAATGGCGCGGAGAATGGCCGGTGTTGTCAGGCACGACGGGCCGGAACCGGGGTCCACGACAACGGTCATCCCTTCCCCGGGCCGTCCGGGAAACTGGCGGACGATAGCCTGAACATATTCATCGACCAGGTGTGGGGCAGCCACTTCCTTCCCTACCTGGTCCCAGGGTTTGACCGGGACTGAGGGGGCAAATATCAGATCCTCAAGCTGCAGGATCTCCTCATCTCCCATTTCGGTGCCGTCAGGTTCGATGATCTTGACCCCGTTGTACTCCGGCGGGTTGTGAGATGCGGTGATCATCGCACCGCCATCGTAATGCTCTTTTACGAGATACTGGAGTGCAGGCGTAGGGAGAATACCACAGTCAATGACATTGCATCCGGTCGCCAGCAACCCGGCTTTCAATGCTCCGATCAGCGTCTCTCCAGACGTCCGTGTGTCTCTCCCAACAGCGATCTGGCCCTGCCTGATGGTGCCAAGCGCTTCACCGATGCGGAGCACAAGGTCCGGTGTGAGGTCCTTTCCAACGACCCCACGGACGCCGTTTGTCCCGAACAACCGTTTCTGAACTTTTGTTGTTGTCATTCTTTTCAGGTATATCATCTTTTTTCGTTCTAATAGTCTTCGAAAAGGGGGAGCGCTTCCAGAACCTGCGCAACAGTCGGGTTCCGAAGGAGACACGGATTGATCCGGAGGCGGCCAAAGATGACTTTCGGAAACGCCTGTGTCTTGAACCCCTCTATGACAACAAAATCCATACCGTTATCCTTGAGGAGCCGGAGAGTATCGTCAAGGCGGTTCTTCCGTATCGCAGCTACTGTTTTATGTGAATCGATACCGACGGATATATCGGCCCCGCTTTCAAAAAAAGAGGTGGTGTCTTTTCCCTTTTCCAGCAGGTATTCATGGTCTCTTAAGTGTTTTATTACGGCCACATTACCGCGTTTCTTAAGTTCCGGAATGAGGGACCGGATAAACGTGGTCTTCCCGGAGTTCGCTTTGCCGACGATCTGGATGATCTTCATACGAATTACCCTTGCCCGGGGGATCTGTCCCGGTGCGATCTTGTGACGCTGGCGCATCCTGTTCCTGTTCCGGCTCAGCCGAAGGATCTGCCGGCCCGGGGATCTCCTCAATCGTCGCTGGCGGATTATTTCTTTCGGGTTCATGCCGGGAAACTCCTTCAGCATCTCGTGACGGAATACCGGCTAAGGTATCAGGAGAGCCCTGCGTGCCTGCAAGTTCCTCCGGCCCGGTGACGGACGGCGCTCGTTTTTTCCGGCCCCGGCACGATTTTGACGGTAAACTTGGTATTTCAGGCGCCGGCCTGCCTGCTGAATCTCTTGCATCAGTGTCTGCACTGCGTGCCGTTAAGATGGTTTTTGCCGTCTCCCCGACACTCCGCATTACTTTTGTGATCCGGTCCTCGATGTCGATCTCCTCATCGATATCGAGTGTCGTCCCTTCAACTTCGAGGAGGAATCTCGAGACCTCGCTTGCCTCGAACAGAAGGTCATCCAGTTCATCAGTGGTAAAAAACCCGCACATTGCACCGTAGAAAAACGTGGCGCTTGCCTTCCTGACCTTCTTTTTGAAAGAGTGCCTTGCCTGGTTCACTGCCTGCGGCGTGTAGGTTTCTTCCATGAACGGGACCAGTTCTGGGAGGTGTTTCCCGATAAACGTCATCTCGGCTCCACCTGATGTCCGGAAGTCTGTGCACAACCGTGCCAGCGCCCACTCGCGGGCGGTGATATAGGTTCGTTTGCGCAAAAAGTGGTTCACTTTCCGGTACGTGGCGCCGTCAACTTTCCTGAATTTTTTGTACTTATTGATCTCCTGCTGGATAATGGGCTCGTCCATAGCCTCTCTCCCGGATATACTGGTTTACGGTGAACTGAAGTTTTTTTTAAAAGAACCAATTGATTATTTTACCTCTTTGTATATAGCAGTATATGGTTTATACAGGAGTGAAAAACACCGGTCAGTACTTCCGAAAGTAAACGGTGATTAACTTGTTAAATAAGATTCAACGATATGCCTTATGGGAAAAAAACAGGTTGATAAAACATATTATCAGGTATAATACATTGAGATATATGGATTTAAACCCAAAAATAAACTTAGAACTTCAAAAAAAATATGAAGGTTGGGATCAATTTTTATCCCCAATTGCAGTGAGAGATTCATCATATTCAAGAAGAAAACAATCAAAACCAGAAGAAACTATAAGGCCCCCCTTCTCTAGAGATGCAGACAGAATATTACACTCAAAGGCTTATGCTAGATATATCGATAAGACGCAGGTCTTTTTTTTAATAGATAATGATCATATCACTCACAGAGTTCTTCACGTTCAATTAGTGTCAAAAATAGCTAGGACCATTGGGAGGGCACTAGGATTAAATGAAGATTTAATTGAGGCAATTTCTTTAGGTCATGATATTGGTCATCCTCCATATGGCCATATGGGGGAAGGGATTTTAAATGATTTGTGCGAAAATGAATATAAAATTGGGAAATTTCTACACAACGTTCAAGCAATTCAATTCTTCGATAAAATTGAAAATTTAAATTTAACGATACAGGTTTTAGATGGAATTTTATGCCATAACGGAGAGGTGACAGATAACAAATTACTCCCGGAAGGGACATTGACATGGGATGAGTTTGATGAAAAAGTAAGGCAAACTCAATCCGGAAAAGACATAAAACCCTCAACCTATGAAGGATGTGTTGTTAGAATAGCAGATAATATTGCATATTTGGGGCGAGATTTAGAAGATGCAATCGAATTGGATTTATTAACAAACGATGATTTTAGCGAATTTCCAGAGACGTGTAAAGAATTATTTAACATTGATTTCAATAATTCAAAACACATTAATTGGAGAATATTAGATACTTCAATTAAGGACGTTGTTAACACAAGTTACAATGAAAAAATGATATGTTTTTCAAAAGACATTGCTAATTGCGTCAAGCAATTAAAGCAATTTAATTATGATCACATATACCTCAATGAAAAATTGCATGATGAAGATGATAAAATAAACTTTATGTTTCAGGCGATATTCGAATATTTTATTTATGACTATAAATACCGAAACACAAACTCATTAATTTATAAGCATATGCTTGATTATGATTGGATTCCAGATTCTTATAAAAAAAGTATAAGCCCGGAGGAATTGGTTCGTGACTTTATTGCTGGGATGACAGATAGATATTTTGAAACAAGGTTTTATGAGATTATGATTCCTTATCATAAGGAGAGCTTCAAATGAAAAAGAGAATCTATATAGCCGGGCCTTTGTTTTCTCAGGCAGAATTGGATTTTAACTTGAAAGTTGATGAATTTTTGACTGAATTAGGTTATGATACATTTTTACCACAAAGAGATGGTCATTTATTAGCAGATTTAATCGTCACTAACGAGCCTAAATATAATGCAATTAAAAAAATTTTTGATCTTGACGTTGAAGAAATTATAAAATCGGACATTCTTATTTTCATTATGGATGGAAGAGTTCCAGATGAGGGGGCTTGTGTTGAACTTGGTATTGCATTTTCATTGAAAAAAGAATGTATCGGTTTAAAAACAGATTCGCGATATCTAATGGACAACCTAGACAACCCTTTAATTCTTGGAGCAATCAGAGGGCGGGCTGCAAAATCGATAACAGAACTTAAAAACTATCTATAATCGCTTCTTTTATTTTGAATGCGGAGGATCCACCCCGTATAATTCAAACACCCTGAACAAGATCGTCCCAAATAACTTCGCCGCAATAACCGGCGTCTTCGGATCGATCCGTTTCACTAAAGCCAGAACGACATTGAGAAATTCCCAAATATTGTATAATGTGACGGAGAAAAGGAAATAGAACAACCGTATGATGTAATTCTTTGAGGTCGTCTTTGGCCTGAAATCCTTCTTAACCCGGTACGCTGTTTCAATCCCCCATCTCTTCGAATACAACTTCCCCAATTGCCTGGTGCGTGACCGGTCAAGATCCATGTTCGTAATGAAGGCCCGCTTTTCCTTCTCAATATCGAGAATCATAACCAGATTTGCATTAACAGATTTGTTGGAGCTTGTCGGGCTCTTTATTGTTATAGGAAGAATTTGCGGAGGATAGAGACCGCGCATCTCCCTTATATTCTTCGGGTTCCGAACGGCTGGAATCAGATATTTCACGCCCAAATTGTTAAGCGCGGTGAAAACATCAACCGAATAGAATCCGCGATCAATACAGAGAACACCGATCTCGATTCTCTCTTGAGCGTACTTTACAAGCTCTGCCACAACCTCGTGTTTCGATGTATTTTCATTGACAGGAAGAGCTCTTATTGTCAGCCTGCAATCTTTGTCGATAACAGTCAAGGTAGCGAACCGAAATGCCTTAGTGGTCCCCTTTTGTGGCTTTGTTCCGACAACCATCGGATCATTCCGGTCCCCATAATAGAGTTCATCAGTAAAATCTATGGCACAATCTACCGGGCCATTCAATAACCCACGATTCTTCGTCAGTGTGATAATTTGGTCGGTTATCTTCTCATAAGATTCCAGCAATTCGCTTGTATCAAACTTCTTGATATGGTAGAGAAGTGTGTCACCGTTGGGGCATCCTTCACCGGAATAGAAGTTCAGATTGTTTGCGCTGCCCTCCGCGCATCCGTTATTGATTCCCGCATAGGTCAGCAGCTTGAAGAAATCGTTATAGGAATACTTGCAGTTATGGTGTGTCTTAAGTTTCAGATTTGGAACAACAATTTTCTGGATGAGATTCCAGGTCTTGTTGATAAGACTGCTCCGCTGGAGGTTGGTTTTATCTCGTCTGCCACCGACATTTGAGATTGCGGAGTGCATTTCTTTCACAGGGATCACTCTTGCACAGGAGGGCGAGTCTTGGCAGGCCTGTCCCTCCTGTTCTTGTCACTATGTGTTATTAGACTATTATTACATAATCTACCTTTAACCGTATAAATATATGCATTAATAGACTATAAACGCATAAAAGACTAATAACATAATTTTATATGTTAAAAAAGACTATTATTACAGCATGGGAAAACCAGTAGTGCCTTCCGACATCATCGACGAAATTGGGCTGAGAGAACCCGCTCCAATTAAAAAAACTGCAACTCTGATACAGGATATCAAACACACGAAGCAATTCTCAATAAAATTCCCCACAGGGATTATTGAAGAGATCCAATGGGCTGCGGGTGACAAAATAGAGATTGAAATCGAAACTGGTGGTTTGAAATTGAGAAAAGTCAAAGGCTGAATGCAATGCCGGGACCACCATTGAAACCCCAAGAATTGCGGATATTGAAAACATTACTGGAACACAACTATTATCTGAGTACTACACAAGTGGCAAAGAAAGCTAACATCTCGTGGAATACAGCAAATAAATATCTCAAGGAATTCCGCAAGCTGAAGTGGATAGACAAAATGGTGAGAGGCAACCGCGTTTATTGGCGAGCATATAAAGAATGAAATTGAATATACCGAGAGAACAGAACGAGCAAAGCCGGGTTAGAACAAGAGAAATATGGAGAATCCGTGAATTGGTGGATTAGGGTATGATAAATACAAATGTAATCCCATTACAAATCGGCCTTGATCAATATACCCAACATGACGATGATATAGCCCCGTTTAAGGACGTTGTTCAGCCCGAAGATCTTATCGATTCAAAACGTGCATTCAATGAGTTATCCTCCTTGGATTGGTCATTCGAAAATGAGAATACCTCGTTTTTAACCCATGACATACATACATATCCTGCAAAGTTTATCCCACAGATCCCGGCCCAACTAATTTCAAGATTATCAATGCATGGAGATTTAATATTAGATCCATTCGGGGGTAGTGGAACAACAGCTTTTGAAGCTGTGAGATTGGGCCGAAGAGCAACAAGTATCGATGCAAATCCAATCGCAACTTTGATTGCGAAGGTAAAAACCTTGAAATTGGATGCTCGGGATTTAGTGGAACTGCATCAGATAGAGAGTTCACTAAAGAAATATTTATGTGGGCAAGATAGTAGTCCAGAAAAATTACTTGAACAATATTCTGACCTTATTCCGGACATCCCAAACAGAACGAAATGGTTTTCTGATATTTCCTGCGGGGAACTTGCCCAAATTAAATATTACATCAATCAGATGGGGTCAGAAAACGCAAAAAATGTCGCAAATCTGGCCCTATCAAAGATTATTATTAACGTGTCTTTTCAGGATTCCGAGACGAGGTATGTTAGTAAAATGAAAAACGTTAAAATTGGGGAACCGACTACACGATATTTATCTGCCCTAAAACCACTCCTGGAAAAGATTCGTAAAACAGAATCCTCTCTTCGCTATGGTGTTGTAAATTTTATAACAGCAAATACCCTTATGTTATCCTCGAAAGAAATTCCAGATGAATCGATCGATTTGATTGTCACATCTCCACCATACGGAAATGCATATGATTACCATTTATATCACCGTTTTAGACTTCTCTGGTTAGGGTATAATCCGGATACACTGAGAAAGATCGAGATTGGCTCACATCTCCGACATCAGCATGAAAAAAATGGTTTTGATGTTTATTTGGGTGAAATGTCTCAGTTTTTAATGTTAGCATTCAGAGTTTTGAAACCGGGAAGGTACGCTGCTATTGTGATTGGGGATTCAATATACGCTGGGGCGCACTACAACACAGCCGATTCACTTGCTAGGGAAGCTGATGGTATTGGGTTTCATGTCCTAGGTAACATCCCAAGATCGATTCATTCTACAAAAAGATCAGTTATCCAAGCCGGGCGGAGAGCAACAGACGAAAAGATCTTGATACTACAAAAACCCCCAGTTAACCAAACCGTGACACTCCAATCACCGCCGTACAATCTTAAAGCATATGAGAGGTCTTTGCGAATCCGAGAGGTTACCTCGTTAATCGGAGTTATACCGCTATCAAAAGGTGATCATTTAGAAGTGGATGCTGATCCGCGTATTCTGACAAAGGCACGAAGATTAACATTTACACATAGTATTTCGTATAAGAATGGGTTTTCTGAATCAACATGGCAAGCAAAGCTGGAGAATGGGTTAGTAATTGTCGAATCTTTAAGAAAGGAGCCAAAATATGTTACACATGGCATTCACCCGTACAAAGGAAAATTTTACCCCCAATTAGCAAAAGCTCTGATAAATATTTCAGGAATTAAAGAAGGGGCAACGGTGCTTGATCCTTTCTGCGGGAGTGGTACGACCTTACTAGAGTGCTACCTTAACGGATTGAGATCCTATGGTTGTGATATGAACCCATTAGCAGCAAAGATAGCGTCTGCTAAAACGGGAATTTTAAATGTAGATCCTGATATCCTTGCGCATCAGGCTAGAGAATTGCGGAAACAAATTCAACATGCTCCGAAACCACTGCCTAGTGTAAGAGATCAATTTTCCACCGAAGCAATAACGGAAATAGAGAATTGGTTTGCGGAACCAGCAATCTTAAAAATTAATTGGATTTTAAAATCAATCCGATCAGTAAGTTTTGGGTCAAGTCGGGATTTTTTTGAAGTTATTCTGAGTAGTATTATTAGAGACGTATCACAGCAAGAGCCAAGAGATTTGCGCATTCGGAAGAGAAAAGATCCTCTCTCGGATGCAGATGTTTTTGGATTGTTTATTGCAGCATTGGATGCGCAATATGAACGCCTTCAAAAATTCTGGAGCATTCGGGGGTACAGTCCGTATAATTTTATTCCGGCGCATGTTTGTTCTGGTGATTCAAGAAAAATAGAACCGTTCACTACTATGGGGCTTTCACGAAGTTCCGTTGATTTAATCCTCACAAGCCCCCCATATGCAACTGCTCTGCCGTATATCGATACGGATAGACTGTCGCTTTTGGTTTTGTATGGTATGAATTCTTCGGATAGGCGACCATTGGAGCATAATTTGATCGGAAGCCGCGAAATTACGAACAAACAAAAACAGGAAATAGAACACAAATTAGAAGTGAAGGACTCTGTTGGATTACCCGCACCCATATCAGATTTTCTTGTTAATCTTCAGGATCTAATGATAACTTCTGACGTTGGGTTTAGAAGGAAAAATGTACCGTCTTTACTTTCACGTTTCTTTATCGATATGAAATCTGTTTTATCAAATTGCTATTATCTGTTAAAAGACGGGGGTGAAGCCATGATTGTTATCGGGGATAATACCACTTCAAATAATGGCAATACTATTCGTATTCCAACAACTGATTTTATTGAAATCATTGGAAATGACTTTGGATTGGAAACCATGGAACGCATCCCAATTACAGTTACAACTGAAAATATGATTCATATAAAAAATGCAATTACGAAAAATCTTGTCATAAGAATGAAAAAATAATTTTATGCATATCCCCACCGACTTGGTTGATTCTTGACGGGCATTACACAATATTGTTCGTATTCCTCGTAAATTCCAGTCCCTTGATGGGCTAAAACACATTCGTATTCAACATTACCTGATGAGATTTGAGTAATTTTTAAAATATCATCTTTTCTAGCTTCTAATTCGATCAATTTGCCGGAATAAAATCTAAAGTCAGAACTATTCTCATAGAAGTACATTCTAACTTCTTCAATGGCAACATCCTGTGGATTTTCAGCATCGTATGTTCGCCAGTTAACTCTCCGATTCCAATAGATTCTCTCTTGACCCCCACGGGGTGATACCTCACGTTCGTACTGTTCGGGCCACCCCCAAAAATCCGTTGCAATATCTCTTGCTGCCAGAGGGATTCTAGGTTCACCTGGTATTCTCGGATTATCTAAATGCATAGAACCTAATTTCATGAAAAAAGATTCAGGTTGAATTTCAGGTTCCCCAATTGCAAGTTGAGTTTCACCTTCCACGTGTGTAGCCGTGGTTGTTATCACTCTACGCCGTCTTTGGGGCCGATGAGTGGCTATTGCATTTTCGATTAATGTAGATGGAAGTCGTGCAGGGGAGGGAATAATTTCCACCCCAAACGGGGAGTCATGACTGGCATTACTTTCGTTTTCACGTTGTCGTCTAGAGTTATGTCTCCTTGTTGACTCGTTTGGAACTAATCCAGAAGAAGTTAAATAATCTAATAATCCAGCCGTCAACCTTTGGGCTGTTGTTCCTTGTGGATTAACAAATCGTCCCAACTCATCCAATGCGCGATGATATGCATCACTATCTTCGGGAAGAGCGAACTCATTTAAGACGCCGCACTCATAGTTTTTATAAAACCCCCCGTCAGTAAAATTATGTGACCCAATAATTACAACAGCCGTTCTTTCATTTTTTATTACAAATAACTTCGGATGAAACGTATGGCCTTGCCTTTTATTTTTAATAATAGTTACCTCAATATCCCAAGAATTTAGTTCACGTAATGTCTCTAAAGTAGTCCCCCCCATATCAATTCCGATAATAAAACGAATTGTAGTACCATTAGCAGCTAGTTGAAGAATCCGCTCTTTCAACCGCATTATTGTCTGATAATTTACAAATGCGGAAACAAGGATAATCTCTTGAGGAGGCGGATGTGATAATAACAAATCAGAAAATACACGACCAATCTGCACTGTTGGTTGAACTAAATACCGTGTTTCCATAGTTAGACATAGATATCATATTTAAATAACTATTATCAGATAATTTAACGATCTGCCATTAGGATATGAAAATCGAACTTCGGGAATAACTGGAAGATAGCAAAATGGCACACAAGATTAAATATCAAATAAAAAATATCGTCGCCGTAACATCAACCGATGAGAAGTTAGATCTAGATTTAATTAAAAAAATATTGCCCAATGTTCATCACGATCCTAAAAAGTACAACGGTTTGGTTTACAAAATATCTGACCCCAAAGTTACAGTTCTTCTAAACTGGTCGGGGAAAATAATCATCGTTGGAGGAAAATCAATAAAAAGCACAACACAAGCTAGAAACATTTTTTACGAGGATATAAAAAAACTGGGTTACCATCCCCAAAAAAACAACATTTCAATTAAAAACATTGTATTACTCGCAAACATCGAGACTGAACTAGATCTCAAAAAGATTTTTGAGTCAAATATAAGCACAAACTTAGAGTTAGAGTATGAAATGGAAATTTTCCCCGGTTTAATTTTTAAAAATAAAGAACCAAAATTTGGTGCCGTTATTTTTAAAACCGGGAAGATCATGATTGCAGGATTGAAAAAAATGGATGATATAGTAGAATCAATTGAATGCATTCAAAATATCCTAAAGATTTAAGAACAGCCGCTGGGTGCGGATTGGAATGAGGTTTCATCCCGCACCAGACACCAAGCGAGGGTTTGTTTTGGGTTAGAAATAACAATATTCCCTTTGGGAGAATAAATCTTCTGGTTCGAAGAATCGTGTGCGCGTCACTAACCGCAATGCAACAGAACCATCTAACAATACTTTACGTGCAAGTCTCATACTTTACGTGCAGAATCTACATTACGTGCAAAGCCGCCGGACACCGGTTGCGGTTCTAAAGATCAAAAATGACAGATCCTCCTCCTAATGGTAAAAGACCTCTCCCAAATTCGGACTCATCATGAGATCGGCTAATCAATCTCGGCTCCGCTCGTAGGCATCCTAGTTAATCTGATGGGCAATAGATGGGAAACGATGATTGGGTTGGCAGTAAAATAATTTCATCTAATTTTCTTGGTTTAAGCTGGATGCATTTTTCAAGTAGAAAGAGGGGTAATGTTATGCTATAGGTATTTTGGAGGCTGAAGTTAGAAGAGGGATTTGACAAAGATTATTCTTAAGATTGCATTCATTATGTGATTTAACAATCTTTGGCATACTTATTCTTCCATTCCTTCTCCTCTTCTGCTAACATTTCCATGATTTGTTCGACAGTGAAACATTTTTCGTCAACATTCTCCTCTCGCATATATACCGCCGTCAGACCTGCATTGATTATTTCTTTCTTGCAAATGATACACGGCCCATACACCTTATCCTTATCATCATCGTGAGGATATGCACCTTCGAACTTTTCACTTGAAATATACATTATCCCACCTACGATCCTACTGCCGACTCTAGCCGCGTTTATAATAGCGTTCTGCTCTGCATGTACAGCCCTACATAATTCGTAATTCTGCCCAGACGGGATTTTTAATTCCATCCTCAAACATTCCCCAATGTCAATACAATGCTCTGTGTGTCTGGGAGCTCCCGAATACCCAGAGCTAAGCTCCACACCATCTTTGTCAACAATAATTGCCCCCACTCTTCTCCTCAAGCAGGTGCTTCTTTCAGCAACGGTTTTTGCTCGGTTAAAGAAATGTTGGCGTCTGTTTGGTCTTGATCTTTTTTGATCCATAATCTGCCTTCATTCTCTCTTTGAATATATCATTTTTTATAGTGTTGTCTTTTCCTAGTAGTAACATTGTAGAAAACGCATTCGCAATGACTTCTTTTACAGGAGGGACATCTGGGTTGGCCTGATGAATCAAGATATTCCTCTTTAAGAACCGTTTCCAATGGTTTTAGAATTTCCGGATGTTCTTTGGGATGATCATATATAGACAATGATATGGAGTTCAACTTATTCAAAATTGAGCAAAACCACGAAAAGGAATCCCCAATTTCAATTACTAGGCCCATTTTAGCTTCTACTACTCTTGCCTTGAGCATATTTGGATTTCTGGAAGCGTAATTTATGTCTTTCGGCGGTTTTATAGAAACATAATTATTGACTATGCCTTCGATAGTTGATAATTGTCTTATGAAATTAACATCGATCTTTGTGTTGCTATATTTGGTTATTTCTCGTAGTTGGCTTAGTTGACGAATACAAACGGCGGCCTCTCCTATCTCCTCCATAAAATGATAGCCTATGTTTTCAAGCGATTGAATATGAATCCTTCCACCATAAATGTCGTCGAATTCTTTACAGCTATCTTCGATGCAATAACTTTGAAAAGACGCCAAAATCCTTTTTCTCCTCTCTAAAAGCTGTTTGTACATAGCGCTTTTATCTTTTTGCCTCTCCATTTTTACAGGATCGCAATTGCATGGTTTTCCTTGGCAATGACCACATACCATTGGGTACTTTAGGGAAACAATTTCAGGGAGGTATCCCTTAATAGAGAAAATATCATCGTCTAAAGTGTTACATTTGTTTACAAAGCTACATAACCAGCAAAAAGTATGTGAAGTAGAATTTAACAGACTTTCAAAAGAAAACTTCCGTATAGATTCGCCTATTGAACTAGAATGAGCCATTACTGCAATCCACATCTGCTCTGGGGTTGTTTTGGAATCAGGTTTGGAGTATATGTCTTTGAAAATCTCCATCCATTCATTTATTTTTATTACTTTGTCTCTATCTACCTGCATCTTAACTCACCGACCGTGATTTAGTTGAGAATTTCCATAATACCTTTCCGCATGATCTGCTGAACTTATATATTGAAAGTATTCGATATCAGAATCGATTCTTCCAAGCGGAAGCTTTTGACCCGGTTTTTCCCCCTGTGTATAAAGGAGCCCATCTCCGATTAACTGAACTATACAATTATGTCTTCGGTCTTTCTTTGTTATGCAATCGATATCCAAATCACGGCATTCCTCAATCAATAATTGAGCAATATGTTCATACGTGATACTATCCACTTCAAAACTCTTGCGGGTTGCCTTATGCGATGGAATGAATCTCTGTATATACCATTGATTGATAGAAAATTTATGCAATACTTTTGGCATAGCCAGGATCGCATCGAGATTCTTTTTATGGATAACACTCTGGATAGCGATATTTACCCCTGAAGAAAGAAAACGCTGGATTATATCTTGCTTTTTCTTATACCATTCATAATTTTCCTGATAATTTCGTTTTGTAAGATGTTTTAAATGACGGAAATACATCTCGCTCTGAGGACGGACTGCATCCCAAGAAATCCGAACTAAAGTATTGGTTTTAAGAATCATTTCTATCACAGCATGACTTGGAAAAATGGTTCCATTCGTATCAACAACTAGACCTTTATTGCGAATTCCCTTGAGAAGCTGTATCAAGTGATTTTCATATTCCGGGAGAAACGGTTCCCCTCCTGTAATAACTATGACCATAAAAGGCGATCTATTAATCCATTCGATTAGTTCCGTTGAGATTACAAGATCATCTTTTTGCTGAAAATCCTTGGTAACACAATGCATGCAGTCCAGGTTACACTTCATAGTCAAGTATACATTCAGGACAACTGGATCCTTTTCATAGGGAGTAACCTCTTTTCCATTAGTTTGAACACGGGAAAAACGATGTTGTGAGGTATCATATGTCAGTTTGCCCCATGCTTCTTTTCTTTCAACAATCATCGATGTATCACCACGAGTTTCTCCCAATGCTTAGGTTTTACGAATGCATATTGCCGGGAGACATTCCTTAAACCCATATGATGCTGTGGCCATTTATGAATTAATTTTGAACTCCACCCTTTTGCGCGTAACAATTCTCTGAGTATTTTATCAATTTCTATGAGTTGCCCACGATGCATGTTGTCTTGTGTAACAATATACATCTTGCCTGTTGGGGATAAGTTGTTAAGCACTTGATCTATGACTTGATAAAGAAGGGCAAAATAACGCGTATAGTATTTTAGATAATAATTTGGATCGTCTTTTTCATCAGAGTTCTGTATATGAGTCAAAAGACGGCAAGCAGATTCTGAATTAGTTATTAAATATTCTAAATCTAATGTAAGCCTATTGTATCCTCTAACCTTTGGAATGCTGATCATGTTCTTTTCAGTAATATTATACCCAAGAACAGAAAGAAAATAAATTTCTGGTCCATACAATACAAGTGGGTCTATTCTATTGCAATAAGGTGGCGATGTCAGAATAAAATCTACTTTCTGCGGTAAATCCAATTCTGTTGCATTTTGATTTGTAAATATACACTTCCCCCGCCTTTTAAGACGGGATGATGCGTAATGATAGTGGTAGTATCCATCAAACTTAGTCACACTTTCTCTGATTATTACCTCTAAATCTTTACTTGACGATACACCACCGCGTTTTACCCAAGTAGGGTTTCCGGACGGTGTAATCGAAGAGAAAGGGCGTACGCATAATAGAATCAAAGCCTTCAATAGGGTTGCCGAATCCTCATCATAACGTTCTGTTGCATGCCACGCTTGAATGAGACCATGCATGACACCTTCGTTTATCCACTTATCGGATATACAGAACGCTTTACCTTCCAAAGGAGCCATACAATCAAGCAACTTTTGATTGTACCAATCATAGCCATGAGTTTGATAGTCTTGAAATACTTGATACGTCTTCGCTTTATTAATGAAAAAATGGAGAGGGAGAATATCATTAAAATAAGCTACATGTCCATTTAACTCGATAAATGGAATCAAAGGTGCCGTACCTGCCATCGGATCCAATATGATTGAGGGTTTTTTAAGTATTTTCTCGATGAAAATCTTTAAAATGTCGTCTCGGTATGCGCTATATTCTGAACTAAGAAGTTTTACTTTTTTCATTGTTTGCGTCAAACCATAATAATTACATATGTTCATTTAAACATGTGTATTTGAATTTATAAACTGAAATCTAAATAAAAACTAATTGTTCGGGGATTGCAATGAATATAAGTACAAAATTCTTTGTAGCTGGGCATGCATTGATCGAGCGAGAAAATAAGTATCTAATTACACGACGTTCAAAATTAAACACATACATGCCACTCAAATGGGATATTCCAGGGGGGATTGTGAAACCCGGAGAAACATTGGAAGATGCTGTTTATCGAGAGATAAACGAAGAGACTGAACTGAAAATTCAGATAGGACGAGTAATATACATTTATGCAAACCGAGATCAATTGCCTGTCCGTCAGACATTCCAAGTGGTCTATCTTTGCAAATACAAAGGCGGCAATGTCCATCTTAATCCCACTGAGCATGATATGTATCAATGGTCGAATTATGGTGATATCGCAAATGTTGATATGATTGACTTCTTGCGGGAGTTGGTTAAGTCAAATCTTGCTCATCTGCTTTAACAGAATAGATTTGACTCTACCATTGAAGCTCGAGGCTTCTCGAGGTAAGAAAAGTTACCATTGAAGCTCGAGGCCTCTCGAGGTAAGAAAAGTTACCATTGAAGCTCGAGGCCTCTCGAGGTAAGAAAAGTTACCATTGAAGCTCGAGGCCTCTCGAGGTAAGAAAAGTTACCATTGAAGCTCGAGGCAATAGGGGAGTTAGAGATTCTTTTTCAGCGCTCTCTCATCAACCGTAACCTATCACTTAGGCTCAAATCTATCAAACAACCGACAATCTGTCAGAAACAAAAATAGATATTATTACACGAACTTCGTTGGGAAAATCAGAATAATTAGTGCGAATAGTGCGAATATTAGAAGCAATACAAACCATATCTTGTATGAAGGAATCCCCTCAATCCAAGTTCTCAGATAATCCCATGTGCACTTTGACTCTTTGAGCGTGGAATCCGGGGTAATCTTTTGATTGATTGGATTAATACCTCGTTGGCGTTCAAACTCTTCCAATATAACAGCGTGTTCTCTTTCATTGAATCGATGCTTGAGAAGGAGCTGGGCTGATGCGATGGCCGTGATGAAAGCCAAACTAGCAGACATTGTCCGTGCAATAGGACTAACTAACGGGTTTAAAGCTATGGTAAATAGGAATGCTTGCGCTGTCAGACTTAATACAGGTGTTCTCCAAACAAGTTGATTAAATGAATCTCTTCGCGCATTGAGAACTCTATACTGCGCATCGGTCAGGTTTTGATTCTCAAAATATGGATATACATATGTATTTACTTTGGAATTTTTTATTGCTTCAGATCTGGTGAACCAGCGATAATTTTGATGTTGGTTAGTGGGGAAATTCATTGGAATCTTTGATGGTTTAATTTCATATGCTAATATAATATAATGCGTTCCAACATCTGGAACTTTCAAGAAGTTTGTATCATATTTGTTCTCAAATATACCAACAAACCGCGCTTGATCGCGGGTATAATTTAAACCAAGTTCATCATTAGCAATGCGTTCAAAAGCCGAGTCTAAATCTTCATCTTTTCTGATGCGTCCTCCAGGAACAAACCAAGTATCTTTAGCAGGTTCATTGTTTCTGAGGCCAAGTAAGATTTCCCCCTCATTGTTTTTTAAAATAATATCAATCGAAACTAATGGCGTATTTTTAATAACTTCAAGTAGTTGTTGGTCGCTTATTTTCATAATACGCTATTATAGCACAAACGATAAAAGTTACTTTCGGAAGTACTGCCGGTCTTTGATGCCCTTGCACTGCAAATTTATCCGGACCGGAAAGGAATCGCAGTGAACTATGGCAATCTTTTCTGGATACAACTACTGGGGGCTCGCTGCTAGGCATGTGGGGCGCCAAAAGAATGTACGAAAGGAGCGGAGTCTTCAGATATTTTCAGGTGGCTCTCCCCTATTTCCTCAATGCTGTCCCGGAGGTAATGTTTCATTCTTTGCTATGTGATGTTTTGGACTCCCCTGCGTGTTTCCTCTCTGGGAAGGTTGGTTACGTGCAGGGTGCCGTCATCTTTTCCAATGGCCAGTAAACCCTCAGAAGAAATGTTGCTGTCCTGCGTCACCAAGAAATTGAATGCCGATTGCGGGATGCGCCCGGCACGGGTTGGAGATCTTTGTGCCGGCAAGTTTGCCGGTGCACAGCCAAGGGGTTCAGGGTCTTCTGGTATACGCTCCAGGATCTCTGCCACTCCCTCAGTGTATTCTGGTGCGCCGCGATCCGTGATCCCGGTCGTATGTTTTATTACCGGTCCGCCTGATAGTTCAGCGTATCGGAATCCGGCTGTTCCTAAGATCCGTTCGAAAAATACTCCCGCATCCGGTCAAAAATAGCCCCTTTATGTATAGCATCATATGGTTTATCATGACTCTGCCCGACAGTAAAATCTTCTTCTTTAACTCTGCCATATACGAACGGTTTGACAAAACATGCCCGATACGGGTTTTTTATGCTCACGGGGACCGAAGTCAAAAGACTTGCGACATTCGATCGGCTGGTGATGTTTTTGACGCATTTGCAAGGATGTTGAATACGTAATCTTTGCCAGAGATTATCCCCTTGATCTCAAGCTGGGTTTCCTCTTCATATCTCTACTTCCTACCCCCCTGATGCCGGATTGAGGCCACTGCTGCATTGAACCCCGCAGTATTTCCCGTGGAATATTCGTCAGTAAATTATTCTCAGCCTTCACAGAAAACATATTGCAGGGTTGCGTCTGATGCAGCAAAACCAATACTGTTTCACATTAGGATCATGACAGATATCCTGGCAACGAAGTCCCTCTCAACGTAGCTTTATACGAGCGATTCGACCAAACGGTCCGAATACAGAGTTCCTGAGGGGTCCCGCCCCAGACCTCTCGGACCGGTCAGGCAATATTTGTCCTGTATATACTTTGATGATTGAAGCCTGCTTGTATGTGGGACCCTGGCGGCCGATGCGGTGGGGAGAAGAATGGCGGCGAAGGTATGATCGTTAAAAAATCTGGGTCTGTTTCAAACCTCGGTTTGTTCGTCGTTTCCATGGATTTTTGTTAAATGTTGTTGCGATGTGAGGAATGCTGTCATACACAGCCAAAGGCATGGCAGACACGGGAAAATGCCCGGGGTATTTTTGAGATGTGAGCGAGAAACCTGGAGAAGATTCACGTGAATCTCTCTGAAACAGGATGAAGGAGCACGAAAAGAGATCCGTAAAATTCTCAAAAAGATGTGACAAGGGGCCGACAAAGAGGGTCATAAGGCATCTTCGGGATGCGACAGAGGGGCACGTGAAAATAATTATCAGATTATTTTCTAAGTGCCACAAAGGCGGAGGCAACACTTCCCGAAGAACCAAAGATTTTAAGGAAAATCTTTTCTGATCCCTTCTGGCGGATTTCTTCAGGAGCATAAAGGAACTTTTCTCATGATTTATACAAGGCCGATAACTTTGTTTTTTAGATTTTCAAGGTCAGATCCTCATATCCGCGTTCTGCGGGCATTTCTTAGCACCAGATGGGTAAAAGTATGTTGAAAATGAAAAAAACGCCTGTTTTGGGCCATGAGAATCCGGTCATTTTCAGTGATTTCCCAGACAGGATGGAAGTTTGTAATCTTGGGGGGGGCAGGTTCCCGGTGATCGTCCGGTATCACGTCCATCCGGAAAGGCTCCTGTCCGAACCTGGCACCCGCCCGGCCAAATACCAGAAATCCATATCCAGATTGCAAAACAGCGATTGCGCAGAGTACCTATTCTGCGCAAAACTTTATTAATTTGAGATAAAAAAGAATAGAGCATGGAAAGCGGGTATTTTTCGGAGTGGCTCAAAAGCTACCGGAATTACCTGCGGATGCGCAATTATTCCAACCGGACGCTGGACAGTTACGAACAGGTCATCAAGCATTTTGCCTATTATGTCTGGCTGCGGCGGCACACGGAAGTGACGAAGCTGGTCTTCTTCTGGAAGGACTTTGCGAATGCCCGGCTCGATACCAGTGTCGATGTCCCGCCGGTGATGGTGACCGACTTTCTCTCGTTTGTCTCATCAATGCGGACCTATAAGCCCAAGACGTTTCACCGGATCATCTCGACGCTCAGCTCGTTTTACCGGTTCCTCTCCACCCAGGGTGCCGTCGTGGCAAATCCCTTAAGCGGCATCGAACGCCCCCGGATCAAGCAGCAGGAGATCAAGTACCTCAAGCACAGCCAGGTGCTCCGGTTGATAGATTCCATCGAAGACCCCCGCGACCGGCTGATCGTCAGGACGATTTACGCCACCGGTGTCCGGGTATCGGAACTTTGCAACATTAATATAGAGGACGTCGATTTTGACGAGCATACGATACGGATCCGGGGGAAGGGGGATAAGATCCGAATCGTCTTCATCGATGACGAGACACTGGCTGATATCCGGAAATTTATCGGCAACAAAATTGTCGGGCCTCTCTTCATCGGGCAGCAGGGCAAGCATATCTCCCCCCGGGCGATCCAACATATCTTCCGGCATTACGCCCCCCCCGGTATCACTCCCCATAAGATCCGGCACAGCTATGCAAGCGAACTCTACAAGCGCTCCAAGAACCTCCGGGTCGTGCAGGAGAATCTGGGGCATACCTCCATCAAGACTACGGAGATCTATCTTCACACAGACATCGACGAGCGCCGGCAGGTTTACCAGCAGTTCTTCCCGTTATCCGGCAACCGGGAAGAATCGTAGTCCCGGTGATTAGTGCCTTTGCATGAACAACCCGGAGCGGCCCTTTGCTTCGTGCCGGATTGCTATTTTGGCTTTTCTGTAGAGCCGTCTCTTTGGCAAAAGCCGCAGTGTTCCCTCGCATCAATATCCTGATATTCTCCCGCTGTTTGCCCTGAAACGCCCCATAATTGGTTTTATTGTGTGATAGGTAGCTGGCGGTAATTCTTATTATAAACCGTATAATGCTATACACAAACCACGTCATTTTTCCCGGCGATCCCCTTCTCCTTGTTCCCATAAGTTGCCGTTTTGGGTTCCTGATGGTGTGCCATATATCCGTCAGGAGCGTGACCAGACCAGTACGGGTGGAACTTTCCTATAAAAAATTCAGAACCGATCGCCGGAGGAGTGACGACCTGATGAAACATGATTAACATCGGCATCCCGCGATCGCTCACGAATCCGTTTCCGGATTATTACCCATGATTACCAAGGCAAGTGTATAAGGAATTGTGGATTTCTGGGGGAGGAAGTCTGTATTTCCCCCGGTCACCGGAACGGATGGTAACAGAATCAAGATCTTCCCAGTTATTGATAATTTGCCTATGGTAAAACAGGTATTTTAAATATTTTTATTTTCCTTTATACGACGGATTAATGTATCAAGTCCGGATTTTTCCAGATTTTATTAATTTCAGGAGAGAGTATAGTTATTGCACATCCAGGTTCTCATTACCATATGAAAACAATTAATCCGAATTTTTTTAATTTTTACAATTTTATCTCATGAATATTGAGTGAATAAAAGATTTTCATTTACTAATTCTCTGAATGAAATTTCACTACGATCTCAATTTCTCTAAAGTTTTCCGATCTAAAGGATACGACACGACAGAATCCAGAACTTTCACTATTCCAATGTTCATAAGAACCTGCATTGGATAATCTCAATTTTTCCAAAGTTTCCAATATCATTGGTGGTACCGAAAAGATCCAGAAATTTCATTATCTGATTTTGTGACGTGAATACCCTACTAAATCAGAATTTTCCCAGTAATTCAGGATATTCCGGTATCTTTCGAGAGAATCAACCCTGTTTCCCCGCTCCATTCGGATACCGGTGCAGGCAACCGCATTCTCCTGTCCCCTTAGCCACAGTTTGAATCCCTTTTTGATTTTATCTCAGGAATTGCGTGGCAGGCAGAGAGCAGGTGTAATCCGGCACATGGTATTGACCCGATGGTCCCCGGAATTCAGATTTTTCCAATTTTTATTTTAATGACAGTGACCTTCTCCTCTCCAATCTTTTTTTGGACAATTTTATCAACGGAGATACCTTCAAATCCGAAAATCTCCAATGTTTATCTGTATGTCACGGCCCCAGAAACGGAAATATGAAAAAATCGATCAGGCGGAAATTGACCTCGTCATCCAGTGCAATGACAGCCATGAATTTTACGAACGGTATCGCGAGGCATTTCCCAACCGGAAAAAAGGTATCGAGAGCATCAGCAAGATCTGGAAACGCCGCCATGAGTTTGTAAAAAAACAGGAGGATGCATCACAGCCTGCCGAACCCGGTGCCGGAGTTTTCCCGGAACTCGGGGTGCTGATCTCTGCGCAGAATAAGATCCTGGCCGAGCTGTCCGGCGTCATGAAAGAGCAGCTGAAGGTAAGCCGGGAGATCCTTGCCCGGTTGCCAAAACAGAACCTGAAGGTTGATGAGCATCCCGGCAAACACGGGGAGCCAAAAGTGCCGGATCAAAAGGAACCACAAAAGAGAACAGGTGCGGAAAAACCCGCAGATATCCTGATCGGATCCTGACAAAGCGATATTTTTTCCGAATTACTCTCAGGCCCGGGGCTTCTTACAAAAAGAATGGGTATGTTCTCCTCTCAGCCCGGAAACGGTCTGCGGGTTCCGCTGATAAAGAGAGAACGCGCCCCGGTTCGGACAGGTCTGAAACTTTTACCAACACCCGGACTAATCGAATCTGCGAAATGTGAAGTTTCTTTGAGAAAGTCCTGTCGAAGTAACGGTTACGGTAAAAATGTTACATGGATGAACCATCAGGCATCACGTGGAAAAGCACCAGCATCCCCCGGCCGATATGGTGGTAAAATCATCAATGCTTTTTTGAGATTGGAGAATGATATAAGAGAGACACGACCACGAAGGGAACAGGATTTGTCGGATTGGTGGTCTTGTCATCGAGGACCCCCGTAGTGTAGCGGTCAATCATGCAGGACTTTGGATCCGGCGACACCAGTTCGAATCTGGTCGGGGGTATCGTAACTGTTGTATCGGTAAATCCCTACGGAGTCGTTTTATAGCAATACAGTGGAGAAGTGTGCATGCAGGGGAGTATCAGGTTCCGGCTCCAGTTCCTCATCGCGGTGCTCACCGCAGTGGTCATTATCGGTACGATCGGCCTGATGATCACGGAACGCCTGCACCCCTTCGATGCCTTCTATTTCGTGGTGGTGACGATTGCAACCGTGGGATTTGGCGACATCTCGCCGCACACGTTCTCCGGCAAGGTTATCACGCTCATCGTCATCCTGGCCGGCGTTGGCTGCTTTGTTGCAGTTGCCGCAAACACCGTTGAGTACTTCATCGCGGAGCGCGAAGATGCGGAGCGCCTGCGGAAGATGAACATGCTGGTCGGGGTCTTCTTTTCTGAGATCGGGACAGCCCTCCTCCGGACATTCTCTTCCGCCGACCCCGAGATTGCCGCGATCCAGAACACCCTTGTCGTCTCCAGCACCTGGTCAGGGAGCGATTTTGCACATGCGGGTTCGGTCATCGCGGGGCACAAGACCGTGATTAAGAGCACCAGTCTCGACCTCGCTGAACTGAACAGGTTCCTGTCCTCCAACAAGTCCCTGATGCTCGCCATGCTGGAGAACCCGTACCTGCTCGAGTACGAGACGTTCACCGAGCTGATGCAGGCACTCTTCCACCTGACCGAGGAACTGCGGGTCAGGGACCAGCTCACCGATCTCCCGCCCGCGGATTACGCACATCTCTCGAACGATATCAACCGGGTCTACGGCCTGCTCATCCGGGAATGGCTGGTGTATATGCAGCACCTCAAAGAGAACTACCCGTACCTCTTCTCGCTCGCGATGCGGACCAACCCGTTCGATGCGCATGCATCGCCGGTCGTCCGCTGACCTCAGATATACCGTCAGGATTACCATGGGAAATCGCTCTGACAATGTCCGATAAAAGGAGGATTATTCCAGCACCGCAAGCAGGTTTTCACCTGACGCCTGCACCGGTATACCGGGTGGCAGGACAGCTGAGCCTGGCGGGATCTCCCGGATCATCCTGCGTACCTGTTTTTTGGGGATACGGAAGCGTTCCGCTTCGCGCTCACCGGAGAGATCGATCATTACCGCTGACCGGATCGAGGTGACCGCAATGTTGAACGCCGCATTGACATCCGCATGCGTGACAAACCCGCAGTGCGGGCACTCGAACCGTTTCCGTGTCCTGCGGCCAAACCCGCCGCACCGGCTGCACCGTTTCGAGGTGAACGCTGGGTTGACATATATCACCGGGATTCCCCGGCCGCGGGCCCGTTTCTCCACCAGCCGCTGCAGCGAGAAGAACGACCCGTTCTCAAATGAGAACTCGAACGACGCCGATGCAGGTTCGCGGTGCGAGTAACGGGCGGAAAAGAGCTTTTCAAACTTGATTCCCGAGCCGAGCGATTCCGCGAAGGAGACGATCTGCCGGGAGATTGCATGCAGTGCTGCCTTGAACGTTTTGCGTTCACGGCTCTTGAACCGTTTCAGTTTCCAGAGTTTTCCTTCCTTGTAGAGTTTCGTACAGTTATGTGACGAGTGGCTGCGGACATAGTGTGTATTTTTTCCCAGTTTCATTACTTTCCCGCTCTGCGGGTCGGCGGCGACGGCCACATGGCCGGTCGTGTTCAGGTCAACGCCAATCCAGCGGGTCGCTCTGAGTGCAGACGGATGAAATTCGACCACCTTAACCCTTTTTTAGAAGTTTGCCTGCTGTACAGACTACCGGAATTCACGGTTTCCCCTTGGTTTTTCCCTCCTTTCCTGATCGTGATTATTCGCCTGCGCATGAATATATCTTTCGGTGAAAAAGACCCGGATTTAAAAACCAATGATGAATCGTGAACATTTACCCGGACATCCGGGGCGTCTCACACCATGACGACGTAGGCGACCAGCGAGAGGAGGAAGGCGAGGAGGAGCATTGCGAGCGAGAGCGGGGCGACGAAGATCAGCATCGCGTTCACGGTGCTGGCCAGCTGGGTGATCCGGTTGGAACCAAAGACCACCACATGTTCGCACTGCGCCGTGGTCGCGGCGCACTCTGCCGGGCCGAGATCGGCGATCGCCGCCCCGACGGTCTCTTTTACCAGCGGCAGGAACGCATCGACCTTTGTTGCCATGCCGATCGGGTTCTTCCCGGTGATCGTATTGACGACATGCGAATCGGTGGTCATGACCTCTGCCGCGTCCACGGACGCAAGGATGCTTGCCAGCAGAACCTCGCGGACACCCGCGGTCATGTTATTGCCGTCGATCAGCACGTACGCGGTCCGTTGCCCGGCGGCATCGATGACCAGCACCTGCACGCCGAGATCCCCGAAGCCTTCTTCCCGGGTAAAGGGGAGCCGCCGGTGTGCATAGCCCACAGAAAAGGGGTGGAGTTCTGCTGTCTGGCAGGTGTCCATTGCCTGCATCGCCGCCCGCTGGTACTCGGTGGCTGTCAGTGTCGCCGGGAGCACCGGTGACGAGAGATCGGTCATGCAGTTGTGGGCATCGACAAATGCGACATTTTTATACCAGCGGTGCCCTTCTGCCATGATCGTCATGCCGATGGAAAAGTCAAGATCCTCGGTCTTCTGCGGGGACCGTGTAGCGACCATGAGCACCGAGTCCCCGAACCGCTGGCAGATCAGCTGCACGCTCCCGGCGGAGAGCCGGAAGGACCGGCTGGCTACCGGCGAATAGGTACGATCCTGTTTCGACTGTTCAATCGCCGCGATCACTTTCTCGATCTCGCTCTCCGAGACGAGGTTGAAATCGTGCGTGGCGCAACCATGCGAGACCATCGTCTCCTCCTCCAGCCGATCATGCAGGATCCGGGGGAGGTTGCCGCCACCGATCTCGCCCATCGGGCCCGGGTGCAGGTTCGGCACGGTAAAGAGGACCGGTTTTTTGATTCCTCGCCGGAAGAAGAAGTTCACCTGCGGGACGTAAATCTCCTCGCCGATCTCGCGGAAGAAATCCTCCATCTCCTTGTTCGAGCCATCGGTCATGTTGGCGATGAACGCGTTGATGAACGCGAGGCCGCGGATATGGAAGGCCCGGTACAGTGGCCGCTCGATCAGCCAGATGAGGATGGCAAAGCCCATGCCGAAGACGATGTGGAGGACGAGCGCAAAGGCGCCAAAGACCGGCGAGAAGAGGATCATCCCCATCACGACACCGGTACCGCTCTGGGTGATGGCCGGGAGGATCATCCGCGGCACGCGGTAGTCGGATATCGCGACGAGAACGAACAGGCGCAGGCCGAAGATGAACCCGAGCGAGATCGCGTAGAAGAACGGGATCAGCCTGATCCCGCCCAGCAGAGCGGCAAGGGTGATGATGACGGCAAAGACCGTGCAGCTGAGCGAGAGGAGCGCCGAGCGGTTCCATGTCATCGTCTTGCCGGAGTACCCGATGATCGGCTTGGTGAGGGCAAACCCGAAGAGAGCCGGGATAGTGAACGCGAGTGTGCCGGAGAACGGCAGGTGCACCCATGCCCGGGTGCTCGCTCCGTCGATGACCAATCCGAGGACGATGATAATCAAAAGGGAGCGGGGCCACGATGGTGCTGTAAAAAGGTATTTTGTCAGCTGCCCGAGCTTCACGTCGCTCCCGCGTACCATCAGGCAAAGCCCCCGAGGATCAGCTCGTGCCGGTCCGCGGTCGACCGGATCTCGGTGGTGGTATATGTGACCGGGCGGGAGTAAAACGGGGCATTGAGGGTGAGGCTCTCGTACTCGCCCCCTTCACCGGCGAGATTGATCCGGTGCCGGGCAGAAACCCGTTTGAGCCGCGCAATCAGCTTCTCATCGATACGGGCGCCGAGGAAGTCCGGGCCCAGCCCCTCTGCAGCCGTGACCACGATCAGGGCATCCATGCGGTGCGCCACTTCACGGAGCAGGAGTTCAGTGTCCATGTGCCAGAGCGGCGAAAAGAGTGCGATGCCGAGCCGGTCTGTGATCGCCTTCACCCGTTCTGCCTGGTACGCCGACGCGACCGCGCCGGCCGTGATTCCCTCGATGTCGAGCGCTGCGAGGCCTTCTTCGAGGTCGGCAAGTTCTTCCTCCTTTTTCCCGTGGGTGGCGATCTCCACACACTGCATGCCGGCGACCCGTGCGATCGCCGGCACGGCATCGAGGTTTGCCGAGTGGAACATGTACGAATCCCGGTTCTCCGGGCGCACCGTGACGAGGTATTTCACGTCCTTTCCGGCATCGATCGCCCGCTGGCAGGCAAGGATCGAGTCCTTGCCACCGGACGTGAGCGCTGCCCAGCTCACGGGAGGCGCCTCCCCTCTTCCGGCGGCTCCGGCTCGCCGAAGTGCCTCCGGTACCGCGTAAGCATCATCTCCCACGTTGGCAGGTGCGTCTGGCAGCCCGGGTGCTCCACGACAAATGATGCGGTGACGGTCCCGATCCGGCCGCAGGCGACCGCGGCGTAGCCCTTTGTGAAGGCAGAGAGAAAGCCTGCACGGTACGCGTCACCGGCGCCGGTCGGATCGGCAAGCGTGACCGGCACCGCCGGGATGAAATGTTCGGAGCCGTCCGCATACAGCATGCTTCCGTCCCCGCTCATGGTAAAAACCGCCATGTTCACCCGGCCGACCAGCGTCTCCCGGCCGATACCGAGGGTCCGGCACATATGCTCCACCTCGTGCTGGTTGGCAAAGAGGATATCGGTGCTGGCGAGGATAGATTCGAGCTGTTCCTTCGTGTACCAGAAGACATCCTGCCCGGGGTCAAACGAGGCAAACTCGCTCTTTTCCGCGACCCGGCAGTTGAATTCCGGATCGGCGGTCGCCATGTGGACAAAGGGCAGGGACGGGGCATCCGCGGTGGCAAATGCCTTCGAGGCCCCCCATTCGAAGAACGTCATCTGGTCGCCGGCATCGTCCGTGAACATGAACGCGGTCGGTGTGTGGGTAACGGGCACGAGGAAAAACTGCTGGTGGACGCCGATCTTCTTCATCCAGCGGTCGTAGTCGCTCCCGGCAAAATCGCTGCCCACACAGGAGACGAGCGCTGCCTCCTCTCCCAGCACTGCGATACCGGCAGCGATATTTGCCGCCCCGCCGCCAAAAAAGGTCTCGCGTGCGGTGATATGGGTCGACGTGTTCTTCTCCGGGAGGTGGTGGACACGGGAGATGTGATCAACCGCGGTATGCCCGACGACGTGTATCATAGTTCCTGCACATCCAGCAGCTTGAGGGGGATCTCGTGCAGCGCCTTGCCAATGACCGATTTCGCGATCCGGCCGGCGTGCTCTTTTGATTCCGCCCGGAAAACTTTCATTTCGAGGACCAGCCCCACAAGCGCCGTGTCCGCGACGACGATCGCGCTGGAAAGGGTCTCTTCGCAGAACGGGCAGGTGAGCATGCCTGCCTCCACCTCCACGAAGTTTGCCGCAGGATTGAGCCGTTTTCCTGCTTCGCTGATCGCGATCCCTATCGCGTCGTCAAGCGATTTGACGTCCTTGATATACCACGCAGATTCCAGGGTCACCAGGTAGTCGGGCATCCGCCTGATCACCACCCGTCCCGGTGGACGTGTTCTTCGATGGGCATGCGTTCGGTCAGGGCGGCAGGCGGGTGGCCCTTCCCGGCTGCGAGCAGGACGAGCGGCCTGACGTGCTGGGGAAGTCCCAGCAGGTCCCGCACCGCGTCCTCGTCAAATGCGCCGGTCCAGCAGGTGCAAAGACCGCTCGCATGGGCGGCCAGCATCATGTAGGTGCTGGCGATGGTCGCGTCCTGCACCGCGTAGAGTATCCCCCGCTCGCCATACTGGGACATCGAGCGCACGTAGTTTGCGCAGACCACGAATATCGCCGGCGCCTGCTCGAGCTGTGGCTGCCCGAACCCGGCGTCCGCGAGCGCGAGCCGGAGGTCCTCATCGGTGACCACGACAACGTCCCATGCCTCGAGGTTCCCGGCACTCGGCGCAGTGCCGGCGCAGGACAGGATAGAGGAGATCTCCGGTTCCGCGAGCGGGATGCTGTCGTATTCGCGCACCGAGGATCGGTGTGTCAGGAATCCAAAAAACTCAGAGGATTCCATGTTCTGACAGCACCTGCCAGGCGGCCTGTGCCGGGGTGGTGGACGCGCTGATTGCCGACGCGATCTTCTCCACGGCCTGGGCCGGCTGGTTGCTCTCGACAAGGGAGATCGCCTCGCTGGCGGCATTGATCGCCCGCTGGAACTCTGCCTGGCCGGTACTCCGTGCAGCAAACTGGATTTCGTTTCGCACCTGCTCCATGAGCAACAGAAGCATCCGCTTTCCGCCGGCGCGTTCCGCGTCGGAAAAACCGGTGAGCGCCAGGCATAGCTGGGAGACGACGATCAGTTCGGATTTTGCCCGTTCCCCAAACTGGTAACTCATTACTGCGGTCGGAAGATCCATACTCACCATAGTCCCTGTCAATAAAAGATAGTTATGCTGGCTCTGGAGAAAACCCCGTATTACTCGTCATTACCCGAAGCCTTTGTGAGCGGTAATCACAATGTGGGGGATGCCCCGGCGGCGGGGGGAAGGCAACACTTGCAAAAAGCCCCTAGAGTGTTGAGAGATTTTTCTCATGATACCTGCAAAACCGATATGATGCACGGGTGAAACCGTGCAAAATCAGGAATTATCTTGTGAAAAACATGCCGGAGGGTGGTTGGCCCCCGGCTGTATGCTACCACGGGTCTTTTGTCCTGAGCGGGCCGTTGTCACCGTGCCGACTTTGCCTTGGCACCAAGCGCCGATACTTTTGCCCGGCGCATGCGCCGGCGGATGAGCGGGCTTGCCGTGGATTCGTTCATGCCGGAACCGCCGCCCCGGTCGCCACCACGCCGGCCACCCCGTCCGCCTCGTCCCCCGCGCCTGCCTCCGCCCCTGCCCCGCTGCTCTTCGGCAGCCTGGTCCATCTTCTTTAAATTGATGCTTGCCTTGAACCGCTGGTTCGGCCCGGGGGTCTTGAGCAGTCCCTCTTTTTTCGGGACGAGCCTGATCTGGCCCTTGACGCCCTTGACCTGCGCCCAGATGGTTGTACCGGTCTTTCCCATGGTAAAACTCCTTATCTAATTCTTCCGTGCGGGTGATAAATGTTGGGGCAGGGCGGGCATCCCCCTGAGAGATGAGGATATCGGCGGTACGAATTGCAGCATGGCTGACACCGGCAGTCACCGGGAACCTGTACACATTGACCCGGAAACACTTTATTCATCGCGGAATGAATATTGGGGTGTATGGAAGTCCTCGACATGAGGTCGTGGGTCATTTTTTACCTGATCTCGTTCGTTGTTATTCTCTGGGCTGCTTTTCTTACCGAACAGGGAGTCATGCTCTGGGTGAGTCTGACGCTCGTGATCGTTGTGGGGGGCGTCAATTTTGCTACTATCTGTAATGAGGTGAAACACCACGCCTCGCACAAGGCGATGCAGAGTTCTCTCACACAGCACATCGAACATATCGGTTAAGAAAAATACGAAGCCCGAAAAAATTCCTTAACCGGATCCCATGGAGTTATCCCTTTTTCATGCAGGTCTTCGGCATAGAATTGACCGGGGCGAGGGGTCACTTACGTCCGCTGCCGGGATACCCGATCTTTCCCATCACGAACTACACGCGTGTCGGTACCGCCTGAACTGCTGGTGAGAGATACGGGAACGCCGCAGGTTCCGGCCCGGGGGCCTTAGTGAAACGGGCGGTCAGTGAGGCGATCCCTGACAGTAGTTTGGAGAGAATGAAGCGACCGGAGGTGACCCGGAAAAATTTCCGGATCCGGTTGTCTCCCTGACCGGTAACATAGATATAGCCGTTCGCGTTCACCGCGACGCCACCCCTGTTTCCGAACCGGCCGGTTCCCGTACCGCCGACACCCCCTTGCGTCACATATGTCCCGTCTGGCGTGAACTCCTGGATCCGGTTATTACCGGTATCCACAACATAGAGATATCCGCTTGCGTTCACCGCTATGCCCTCGGGATACGGGAACTGGCCGTTGCCGTTACCTTCAGTTCCCCCCCCCCGCGTCACATACGTCCAGTCAGAAGCGAATTTCCAGATACTGTTGGTATACCCGTCCGTAGCATAGACGGAACCTGCGCTGTGGGTCACCTCAGTCGTGTCATCTCATTGCGGACAGTGACAGATGCTGGTATTCAAGGGCGTCGGAGGGGTGACCGTTTGCGATACCGCCGGCTCCATAGGGCAGTTGCAGATAATCACCGGTGGACGACTCACCAGAACCGCGGTATTATTACCCGGTGGCAGGATTTTCGTGGGGCTGACGGGTGGTGTTATCGGTGGGGGTATCACCTTAGATGCACCCGGTGATGCCGGGGCGCTCACGCAGGCACTGATGAGCAGGAAGGCGATCGTCATGACGGCAAAAAGCGAAGAGACTACCATGGTTTTTTGTTGCATTGGCATATGCATACGATTGTACAGAAAGAATTATAATAATTGCTTTAACTACAAAAATAATCGTAATTATCGCGTTTTGCACGCGGACTGCCGGTTTCTCCGGTTTCGTGGAAATTTAATTCCCGATTGGAGGAAAACAGAATCCTCTGAAAAAATTCGATAGAAAAAACAGGTAATTGAGGGATTTCACTCATTTTTGAAAGGTAATATCATAAGTTCCGCGAAATTATCAGAATCGATCGCACTTTTGTTAAGAGGATAATTTTTATTTCGACAAGAAACATTACCACGGCCGGGCTATAATCTCTCATCTGAACATCGTAAAAATGTATTCAGAATGTTGAGAAAATCTGCTGCAACCCGGAAAGAGTCAATCTTTTTGAGATTGGACGGGAATTTTTCATTTCCCGGCCAACACCCGGTCGATCTCCTTTTTCAGGATCTCGCTCACGACCTTCCCGTCCACCGATCCCCGCACTTCCTTCATCACCACGCCCATGAGCGGGCCGAGGGCGGCCTTCTGTTTCCGGGTGACAAACTCCGCACGGTCGGCAACGATCTTTTTTATCACGGCTTCGAGATCGTCGCGGGAGACGGTGGGTGCGAGATGTGCGATGGCAGCGTCCACCGTGTGACCCGATGCAACCGACCGGAGGAGATCGGGAATCGCCTCTTTTGCCGCCCGGCCCGATTCGACCGCGTGCCAGATGCAGAGGTACGCGTCATCGGGTAGGTTCTGCACATCGACCCCTTCACGCCGTAGTTCGGTCGCGGTGGAGAGGATGGAAAACGCGGCAAGTTTCGGTTTTATCCCGTCTGCCACGGCCCGTTCGAACAGGGGCAGCCTGTCGGACGACGCCAGCCGGGCGGCGTAGTTCCGGTCGATCCCGTATTCTTTTGCATAGCGCTCTGTTCTGAGCGTCAGGAGTTCCGGGACGGCGACCGCGTTCCACCGCGCCTCGTCAATGGTCACAGGGAGCACATCGGTCTCGGGGTACATCCGTGCCGCGCCGGGGAGCGGTCGCATGTACGCGCTGCTCCCGCCTTCGAGCATCTTCCGCGTTTCTTCCGGGACCGGTTTTTCGGAGAGTGCGATCTTCGCCCGGGAATGTACCTGGTTCCAGGCACACCCGGCCTGCTTTACGTTTGCGCCGGCAACGATCACCACGGCGTGCCCGTCGGCCGCGTTTACGTGCTGCCGGAGCCGTGCCACCTCGTCCGCGGTGATCCCGTATGCCGGCAGCTCGTCGGTGTGGAAGATCGCGCCGACGCCGCAGACCTTCGCGTAATCAGACAGCTCGCTCCCAAGCCTTCGGCCTGGCTGTATCTCGCGGCCGATAAGACCGGCAAAGCCCGGCAACCGGAGTGCGTAGATCTTCTCTGCCTTTTTGAGGATCGAGGACTTCGTGCTCCGGAAAAGGTCTGTCACATCCGTCTGGTCGGGGTCCACGGCGGCATGGCGCTGCACCAGTTCGTCGCGGATCGCGATGAGCGCCTCCTGCCGCTGCACCTCCCGGCGGACAACTTCCGCTATCAGGTCGAGCTCCTGCACCCCTTTGAGTTCGACGCGGGCCCCATCCCTGATCGATATGTTCACGTCCTGCCGGATCGTGCCGATCCCGCGCTTCACGCTGCCGGTTGACCGGAGCACCATCCCGATGTACTCGGCCACCTGCTGCACCTCTTCAGGTGTGTGCATGCAGGGGGCCGTGGTGATCTCGACGAGCGGGATGCCGAGCCGGTCGAGAGAGAAGGTGTCATCCTTCACACGTTGCGCCGCCTCCTCCTCTAGGCAGATAGTCTCGATCCCGCCGCCGTCCGGGAGCATCCCGTTTAATGCGACAAGCGCCGTGCGCTGGAACCCGCTCGTGTTGGAGCCGTCGATCACGAGCTTGCGCATCGTGTGCACCTGAGGGATCGGTGTCATCCCAAACATCTTTGCGACCGTGAGGCAGACAGAGAGCGCCTCATGGTTCAGCGGCGCCGGCGGCTCCTCATCGTTTTCGACAAGGCAGGTCGTGTCGTAGGTATAATATACGAATTTCCGGATGCGTTTCATCTCTTCCTGTGCGGCCCGGTCGATCTCGCCCATCTCGCTTTCAGTGGCCCTGAGGTACCGGAAGAACTCCCCGGAATGCTCCGCGGTTTCGCGGAGGGTGGTCGGGCAGTGGCAGAAGAGTTTTTCTGCGGTGTCCAGCTGCTGGTGGATCTCGATCCCCGCGGTGAGCCCGAGTGCCTTATAGTCCATGGGCACTTCTCCGGTTGCACTCCCCTTTAAGGTCGGATGCCATCAGTGCTGCTGCCCGTTCCGGGTCACGCTCGTTGCCCAGCACCCACATCATCTTCACCAGCGCCACCTCCGGCAGCATGTCGCCGCCCTCGATGACACCGGCCGCCAGCAGGTCGCGGCCCGTGTCATACACCCGGTCGCAGACCCGGCCGTGCAGGCACTGGGAGGTCATCACGACCATCGTCCCGTCTTTTACGAGCTTCCGGATCCGCGGGATCAGTGCTGTGCTGACATGCCCGAGGCCCGTGCCGGCGAGCACAAGCCCCCGGCAGCCTTCGCAGGGTTCGAGGAGCTCCGGGGCCATGCCCGGGTAAAACTGGAGAAGGCTGCAGTACGGTTCGAGCCGGTCGTGCAGGTCCAGCGTCCGGGTGCCGCGCCGGACTGCGGCAGGTCTCAGGTTAACCTCGCGGCCCGGGTACGCCACGGTGCCGATCGGGTCGATGCCGATACTCCGGAACGCGTCGCGCCGCGAGGTGTGCATCTTCCGGACCCGGGTGCCCCGGTGGATCGCACAGGTGTCGTCGCTGGTGGTCGCGTGCATCACGATGACCACTTCCCCGAGGTCGCTTGTTGCCGCGCCTGCCGCACAGGCCGCGTTCATCGCGTTGTCGCTCGACGGGCGGTCTGCCGACCGCTGCGAACCGACAAAGACGATCGGGACCGGGGTATCGATCATGAAGCTGAGCGCCGTGGCGCTGTACGCCATGGTGTCCGTGCCGTGCGTGACGATCACGCCGGTGACCCCGCGCCGGATCTCGGCGTATACCGCCCGGGCCAGTTCCTGCCAGATCGCGGGGGTCATGTTTTCCGAGAGGATCGTGCAGAGGGACCGGGTCCCGTACCGTGCGATCTCCGCCAGTTCCGGGATCGCGATCAGGATATCATTTGCATCGAACTGGCTGGTCACCGAGCCGGTCCGGTAATCGATCCGGCTGGCGATGGTGCCGCCGGTCGAGACGATAGAGAGTTCCGGCAGGGAGGGGTCCTGCCGGACCGGCGCCAGTTTCGGTACAGCCGCCGGCGCAGCGGTGACCCGGTGGCAGCAGGCCGGTTCCACACCGATGTTATACCCGCTGCCGAGTTTGACCACTGCCATCCCGTCCCGCCCGGTGATGTACGTGCCGTTCATCTTTCTGCCGGCGTACGTGCAGCCGACGACATCGCCGGCGGTAAATGGCGGGTTTATGCTACCAGCCTCCGGGCATCGGAAAGGAGGTCGTCTTTGGCTTTTGCGAGTCTTGCCAGGCGCTCATCGATCAGTGCAGCGTCGGTATCGAGCTGTTTTTTGCGCTCCGCGATGGCGATCTTCGTGGCAAAAGGGGCCGGTCCGCCGGTGGCCCTGCGGAGGCCGACGGAATAGTTCACGTCCAGCACCTCGTCGATCTGCTGCTGGGTGAGCCCTTTTGCGGAGAGGGAGATGACAGTCTCCAGTCCCTGTGCCGCATCGTCGAGAGCGGCAAGCGAGAGGCTGCCGTTCTGCACGGCCCGGCCCACGATGTTGTGGGCGGTGCGGAAGGGAATACCGTAGTTCCGGACGAGCGTGTCGGCAAGTTCGGTTGCCGTGGAGAACCCTTTGCCCGCCTCTTCCTTCATGCGGGCAGTCTCGAATGTCGCGCTCGAGAGCATGTCGATGAGGAGGCGCAGGCTCTCCTTTGCGTCCCGCATCCCGCGCCAGATGTTGGGGGTGAGTTCCTGCAGGTCGCGGTTATAACTCATGGGCAGGCCCTTGACGGTCATGAGCGCACCGGTATATGCCCCGAAGACCGAGCCGGTCTTTGCCCGCATGATCTCCGCGGTGTCCGGGTTCTTCTTCTGCGGCATGATGGACGATGTCGAACAGAACGCGTCGTCAAGGGTGACGAATTTCACAAACGAGGTGCTCCAGATGATCAGGTCCTCGCAGAGCCGGCTCACGTTTGCCATGAGGATGGCAAGGCTCCCCAGCGTTTCGAGCGCAAAGTCCCGGGTCGCCACCGCGTCCATCGTGTTGACCACGAGCCCGTCAAAACCGAGGAGGCCGGCGGTGTATTCGCGGTTGATGGGATACCCGGTGGAGGCAAACGCGGCCGCGCCCAGCGGGCAGAGGTTCACCCGGCCGTAGGCATCGCGCAGCCGGTCGAAGTCGCGGGAGAACTGCTGCTCGTAGGCAAGGAGGTAGTGGGCGAGGGTGGTGGGCTGGGCGTGCTGGAGGTGGGTGAACCCGGGCATCACGGATTCCGTGTGCTGATCAGCGAGGGCGATGAGCACATCCCGCATCTTGACAAGCGCCCCCATCTGCTTGAGGAGATCTTCGCGCAGCTTGATCCGGATGCAGGTGGCGACCTCGTCGTTCCGCGAGCGTCCCATGTGCATGCGCCCGCCGGCATCCATCCCAACTGCCTCGATCAGCAGCGCCTCGATCCCGGCATGGACGTCCTCGAACCGGTCATCGAACACCTCCTCCGGGACTCCTTCGTCGTTGAGTTCGAGCAGCACGGGCAGGATCTGCCGGGCAATATCGCGGTCGAGAATCTTCTGTTTCTCCAGCATCAGCACGTGTGCGATATCCACGAGCACATCTGCATCGGCGATACAGCGGTCTGATCGCATCGATGAGACAAACCGCATCATATCCCCGGTCCTCTCGCCCGAGAGGCGCCCCAGCCTCACGACATCGGTACGCATCCGTCCACCATCCGGTTGTACACTTCTTTTTGCCTGCAGATTGATTAAATCCACGCCTTCCGGGCGGCCAGCTCGATCGCCCGCTGGACGGACTCACGGGGGATGATGGTGGCGACCGGCACGTGCACCAGCTGCTCGATGATGCTGGAGGCGATCGGGGCGCAGACGATCGCGATTGCACCCTCCCGTTCCGCCCGGACGGCAGCGACGACGGCGTCTTCCATCGTATGGACCGGGTACTCGCGCACCCGGACCCGGTGGCCGTCGATATCGGTGACACGCTCTTCGATGCTCTCGAGAACCGGTCGTGCCGCGATCAGCCCGATGAAGTTCTCCTCGCCCACGTGGTAGAACTGCCGGAGGGCGCTGACAATCGCCCGCAGGGTCGAGAGGTTGGGCGAGCGTTTCCCGTGCAGGATCTTGTAGAGTGAGCTCTGGGCAACCCCGCAGCGTTCCGCCAGCTCCCGGACGCTGATGCGCAGGTCGTTTTTCAGGAGGTCATTCAAGGTCGCCACGAACTCCTCATCGCTGATGAGTGCCGCGCGGACGAGCCGGTCAATTGGGTCCAGATGTGCCATACTATAGATACAATAAGGTTAATTTATGAGAAAAATTTTCTGTTTTGTCCCGTGCCGGCCGGGGGTACCTAGTCGGCCAGAGACATATTGTGACGTCAAATCTATCCAGAAGTGACATTTTTTAATAAAAATTATGACAAAAATGAAAAAATATTGTCCCTATTGGGTATTCTTTTATAGCGCAGGTATGAAATGTCCGGCATGAAACGAACCAGAACCATTGCAATCATTTTCTGTGCCCTTGTCATCCTGCTGGCCGCTGCCGGGTGCACGCAGCCGTCAGGCACATCGGGCAGTACCCCTCCGGGCACATCGGCCACTCCCTCGAGCGGCACCGTAGGGATCCTCTACACGGCCGGTGTCGGGCCCATGCCCCAGCTCCTCGCGACGCAGCAGATCGACGGGTATATCGCATGGCAGCCGTACGTCTCGATCGCCACGAAGAGCGGGATCGGCAAGCTTGTCGTGTACTCCGGGCAGCTCCCGCCGGATAACAGCAACGTGAACCACCCGTGCTGCATCCTCTTTGCCCGGGACGACCTTCTCGCCGAAAACCCCGGCCTGGTCACTGCCATCAGCGCACTCACGCAGGCGTCCAGCGCATACATCAACGCCCATCCATCCGAGGCAGCGGAACTCGAGGCGGACTTCCTCGTCGGGAAGAGCAACTTCACCTTCGGGAACGTTACGGTCTCGTCAGTCGATGTGCTCAACGATGCGTTCCCGACCGTGCGGTACACAAATGACCCCTCACCGCAGTGGGTCAACGATACCAAGAGGTTCGTTAACACCGAGGTCCAGCTCGGCTACGTTAACAACCAGCTGAAGAACGCATCATCGGATCAGCTTGATTCCCTGCTCTTCGACTTTGGACCATACAACGATGCAAAGCAGGAGCTTGCAGCCGGCCACATCACGACCCCGCCCACAGAGAACAGTACAATCACCATCGGCTACCTGACCGGCGACATGCACTCCGCCGCGCTCTCCATTGCGCTCAAGAACTGGCAGTACTTCAACGACACTTATGGCGTGACGCTCAGACCGCGTGACCTCACCCAGACCCGTCCCGATACCGCTGACCTGATCGTCAACGGCGTTCCGGTCGCCGAGGTCAAGCTGGTCAGTGGCAGCGCCGGACCCCAGGTGATGCAGATGGCGGCAACCAATGTTGTCCAGATTGGGTATGTGGGGGTGCCACCCACGATTGCCGCAATCGACAAGGGTACCCCGGTGAAAGTCATCAACCCGATCAATACCGAGGGGTCGGGGCTCGTAGTCAGCCCGGATGCGCCGGTCACTGACTGGAAGAGTTTCGTCGTATGGGCGCAGCAACGGGCTGCTGCCGGAAAGCCGATCAGGATCGCCGCACCGGGAAAGGGTTCTATCCAGGACGTGCTGCTCCAGTTCGCGCTGAAAGACAGCGGCGTCTCATTTGTGACCGTTTCCTGATCGCTATCTAGACCCCCCTGCACCTTTTTTATCCTTTACCGGAATAATACTACAGGACATCCTGCCTCATGACCAACCAGCATGCTGCACCCAGGGCATACAACCGGCGCTCACTCTTGAAGTTCCTGCTGCCGGTCGCCATTATCGTGGGCTGGGAGCTGCTTGCCATCTGGCTTGACAACCCGTTCATCCTCCCCCGCCTTGAGTCTGTCGTGGCAGTACTGCTCACGCCTACGGCGGACATCCTCGGGAACGGCAGCCTCATCACCAACGCGGCCACCAGTCTGGAACGGGTGCTCACCGGTTTTCTCGTTGCCGCCGCGATCGCGATCCCGCTCGGTATCAGTATGGGGAGGTATGGGACGGTCCACGAGATCTTCGATTCCCTGATGCAGCTGCTCCGCCCCATCCCGCCGCTCGCGTGGGTGCCGCTTGCCCTTGCATGGTTCAAGATCGGGCTTGTCTCCATGGTCTTCATCATCGGTATGGGCGCGTTTTTCCCGATCCTCCTGAACACGCTTGACGGGGTGAAAGGAGTAAAAAAGAACTGGATCGAGACCGCAGAGATCCTCGGCGCGAAAGAGCGCCAGATCCTCTCCCGCGTGATCCTCCCCGGCGCTGCCCCCACCATCTGGACCGGGCTCCGGGTGGGTTTTGGCATCGCGTGGATGTGCGTGGTCGCCGCAGAGATGATGCCGGGCACGAACTCCGGGCTCGGGTACCTGATCATCTCCGCCTACAACTGGGGGCAGGTGCCGGTGATCATCGCGGGGATGATCGTGATCGGGATCATCGGTATCGGGTTCGACTACCTCTTCAAGGCGATCGACCGGCACTCGTTTTCCTGGAGGGAACTTGAGCGATGACCCTGTCCATTGAGCACCTGACCAAGGAGTTTGGCAAGAACGGGCAGGAGATGGTGCAGGCTCTCGCAGACATCTCGCTTGAGATCCGCGACACGGAGTTTGTCTGCGTCCTTGGCCCTTCCGGCTGCGGGAAGACGACGCTCCTGCGGATCATCGCCGGCCTCGAGCGGCCGACGTCGGGCAGGGTGCAGATCGACGGGACGGTGATCGAAGGCCCCAACCAGAAACTGGGGATGATATTCCAGGACTATTCCCTGTACCCGTGGCGGACGGTGAACGAAAACATCGCGTTCGGCCTCGAGCTGCACGGTGTGCCAAAGGAGAAACGGCACAGGGTCGTGCAGAACTACCTTGCCCTTGCCGGGCTCTCCGATTTCGGGAACAGCTACCCGCACGAGTTGTCGGGCGGTATGCGGCAGCGGGTGGCGGTGGTGCGTGCGCTCGCCGTCGAGCCCAGCGTCCTTTTAATGGACGAGCCCTTCGGCGCACTCGACGCCCAGACCCGGAACATGCTGCAGCGCGAGCTGCTCGAGATCTGGGAGAAGACCAAAAAGACGATCATCTTTGTCACCCACAGCGTTGACGAGGCGGTCTACCTGGCAGACCGGATCGTCGTGCTCTCCCGCCGGCCGGGACACATCTGCGAGGTGATCCCGATCGATCAGCAGCGCCCGAGGGACCGGACCAGCTTCGAGTTTGCCCGCGTGCGGCGCCATGTTCTCGATCTCATCAACCAGAAGTGCTCCTTCCCGTAAGGTTTAATACGCGCCGTCTCAATTTTATAAAAGCAGTTTGTGAAGCGGTGCGGTTTCCCGCCTTTTTGTGGGTTTTTCGTGCCCGCTTTTCCCAACCGTATACGAGGAGGCAGACGCGATGGTAAGAAAACCGGGAAAGATGTACAGGAACCTTTCGAAGAAAGCCTATACGCGGCGTGAATACATGGGCGGGGTCCCCGCCAGCAAGATCGTACAGTTCGAGATGGGAAACCTCTCGCAGGAGTTCCCGACCGAGGTCGATCTGATGGTTGAAGAGGGGTGCCAGATCCGGCACAGCGCGCTCGAGGCGGCCCGCATCTCGGTGAACCGGAAGCTGCTCAAGGATGTCGGGAGGACGAACTTCCATTTCAAGGTCCGCATCTACCCGCACCACGTGCTCCGCGAGAACAAGCAGGCGACCGGCGCCGGTGCGGATCGTGTCTCGGAAGGGATGCGCCTCGCGTTCGGCAAAGCGGTCGGGTCGGCAGCCCGGGTCGAGCCGGGACAGGTCGTCTTCTCGGTCTATACCATGCCCCAGTACCTCGAAAAGGTCAAGGCAGCCATGCGGAACGGCGCCCACAAGCTCCCGTCGCCGACCCACCTCGGCTTCCGGACCCTCAAGGTGAGCGGCAAGATCGTGGCCGCACCCAAGATTGTGGGTGACAAGATCGTGGAAGCGCCCAAGCCGGTCGAGGCCGAGGCGGCCGCCGCACCGGGTGCAGAGGCTGCACCAAAGGAAGCGGAGGTTCTGGGCAGGGGGGCACACCGGGGTGCCGAGGCCGGCAGGGGTGCCCACAAGGGCGCAGAGCCGGTGAAAGGTGCCGAGGAGAAGAAGGGTGCCGCCCCGGCAAAGGGTGCCGAGGAGAAGCCTGCCGGCAAACCGGCCAAGGGCGGAAAATCCCACTGATCTTTTTTTTATCGTATTCCCGCTTTTTTCTGTCACGCAATTTCAGGAGTATGCATCGTGTTTTTCCCATTTTTCCCATATACGATGGTGGGACTGTGCCGGTGCGTGGCCGGGGGAGGGATCTCCTGTTACCTCCAAACATTCCCACATGGCTTAATCCTTGGCATCAATGGAGCCAGGAAAATACCTGCAGACGCCCGGGCCGCCACTTTTCTGCTGCAGGCCCGGGTCTGATTGGAGCCGTCCATGATTGCCTTCACGTGTTTCGGCTTAATGGACAGTAAAACGCCGGTCAATTCCGCACGCTCCTTATTGCATTATTCATTTTTTCATGAACGTTGCCGGGTTGGATGAGCCCGCTTATTTCTCGTTCGCTGCGTAACTCCGCTTTTACTCTTTGTTCGGAATATGTTCATGGATTCTTTTGGGTGAACGAGAAGAATATGATACTTATCTTCGAGCATTTTCTTTGCATTTTTTATCAGGGACTTATCAAGCGTGACGAAATAATCTGCTTTATCGAGAATCGCTGATGTTAATAGCGTTGCATCATGGGTTTTTGCCTCTTTTACCAAAAATAAAATTGAGGAATAGACATCCCAGTAGTTTGGGCTTTCAGGAGACTGCTCAACCATCAGCTGGATTGCGCTGCCCTGTCTGTTACTGTCTTCAAACAAAGGGATGAATGCCTTGAGGGTCTGTTTGTATACAGCCTGATAATCTATTGCGCCGATGATGGGATCATATCGTGGATTTCTCCACATAGAGATCGGGCAGCCTTTATTGAAGAGTAGTATGGAACGCATCTCATCGCGGATTGCAGAAAACAACTCATTGATGGCAAGATGCGAAACAAAAAAATCGTCATGAATGCCTTGATTTTTCTTATCGATCACTGCATTGATAAATGATAAAGACGGCTCATATCTGCTGGTATAAATATCGAAAAATTGGTTCGGAAGTGAGAATTTACGACATAATAACTGAAGGACGCCTCCATGCCCAAGAACCCAGTGTGCAATTACATTTGTGTCTATGTACCAACGTTGAGACGGAATGGTAACGCCCTTCAAAAGTAATTATCTTCTCCTCTTTTTCGAACTCCACAATCCCTTGATCTGCCCGGGCTCTCCATACACGCTTGAGCGTTGGCGGATCTCGTAATATTTCCCGGTCGTGGGATTGTAAATTCTCTTTTTAGCGGTGGCTGGGGACATGACTATCTGCCTTCTTTTATTCACCTATACATTGGTTCTAACTATATACCTGTTTATCGATCAAGATCCAATCCTAATCCTACCAGCACCTTCTTCAGTTTCTCATCCGCTTCCCGCCGCTCCTCTTCGGCCTCTCTGAGCAGCACCACCGCATCCTCCAGTGGAAGCGTCTCGTCCTTGCCGTTCTGTGCAACGTATCGCGATGGGCTCAGGTTAAAATCATTTTTTGCCACGTCAGCGCCGGTGATAATGGCGCTGATCCCGTCCACCGCTTTCCAGTCCCGAAAAATTCCTGTGATCTGTGCGATAGTCTCATCGGGGAGGAAGTTCTTTGGCCGGCCCTTCTGGAAGAGTTTCGAGGCATTGACCAGAAGTATCTCTCCTTTATGCTTCTTGTCACGGTTGATAACGAGAATGATCCCCGGCGCCGTCGTATTGTAGAACAGGTTTTCCGGCAGGAGAATGACTGCTTCGACAAGGTCGTTCTCCGCGAAATATTTCCGGATATCGCGTTCGCGGTTGCGCCCTGTATTCCCGCTGCCCCGCGAGACGGCGCCGGTGTCCAACACAACCGCCATCCGGCCTATGTCATTCAGCGATGCAAACATGTGCTGGATCCAGCCCCAGTCCGCACTGCTCGATGGCGGGAAGCCATGCTGGAACCGGTTATAGGGATCGTTCTCGTACACTTTCTGGTCGAAGTCCTGGTTCCACATCGGGTTTGCAGTAACGATACTGAAATGCTGAAGCGCCCCCTCGCCAACGAGAAATGCCGGACGATCCATCGTGTTCCCAAGAGCGATCTGCGCCTCCATGTCATGGATGAAGGTGTTCATCTTGGCGAGCGCAAATGTCGTGTGCAGGACCTCCTGCCCATAAAACTGGAGCGGAGCAACCTTGGGATCATTATGATACTTCTCCCGGAAACGGAGAGCGCATTTGATAAGCAGCCCGCCGGACCTGCAACAGGGATCATAGATATCCTCGCCCGGTGCGGGATCGAGGATCTGTGCCATAAGGATTGCAACTTCTCTTGGGGTGTAGAACTCCCCTGCACTCTGCCCTGAACCCTCCGCAAATTTCCGGAGCAAGTACTCATACGCCCTGCCGATGATATCCGGTTCGACATCAGAAAGGCCGAGCCGGTGTTTCCCCAGCACCCCGATCAGGGTTTTCAGGGAATCATCAGTTATATTCCGCTGGCCGGCTGCGGTTGCATTAAAATCGACAATCTCGATTGCACCGGAAAGTTTCGGGTTCTCACGGGCGATTGCCCGCATGATATCCGTAAGGTATTCGCCAAGACCGGTACTTTTCCGGGAGATCGCGTCCCAACGTGATTCTTTCGGAAGATAAAACCGGACGAGTGAGTGATCTTCAGAGAGGAGAGCTTCGACCGTTTCCCGCTTGCCGTATTTATTCTCCAGTTTTTGGACTTCATCATCGAAAACATCGGACAGTCGTTTGAGGAAAATGAGCGGGAGAATATAGTCCTTGTATTTTGGCGCATCGATCGGGCCGCGGATCTTGCAGGCAGCTTCCCAAAGCCAGCCTTCAAGGGTGGTGATATCTAGCTTCTGATTATTATTGGAACTTATCTGTGGCACGTGGATCAACAATGGTATAGTTTCATCCAGTAATAAAAGAGGGTATTTTTAACCGTCGAATTCACGGAACACTAGAAATAAAATAGTATTTTACAGTAGATTTTTATCCGGGACCGGATACTCGACCACATGGGCGGGGTACTAAAAAAACAAACGAACAGGGGAGAAATCCCCGGTCACCACCCTTTTCTTTCTCTACAGGATAAGCCGGCTGGCCGGTAGTTCGTTGCACGCAAAAAAAAATTGGCCGGTTGAATCTTACATGTCGAAATAGAGGTGGAACTCCCACGGGTGGGGCCGGAGCCGGACACCGTCCATCTCCGCACGCTTGTAGTCGATCCAGACATCGATGACGTCCTGGGTGAACACACCGCCCTGGAGGAGGAACTTGTGGTCGGCTTCCAGCGCGTCGATCGCCTGCTCGAGCGAGCCGGGCACCGTCGGGATCTTCTTTGCCTCCCTGCTGTCCATCTCGTAGGTGTTGCCTTCGAACCCCTCGCCCGGATCCATCTTCTTTTTGATACCGTCGATGCCTGCCATGAGCATCGCGGAGAAGGAGAGGTACGGGTTGCACATCGGATCCGGCGGGCGGAACTCGACCCTCTTTGACTTGGGGTTCTCGGTATACATCGGGATCCTGACCGCGGCAGACCGGTTCCTCATCGAGTAGACAAGGTTGACCGGGGCCTCGTAGCCCGGCACGAGCCGCTTGTACGAGTTGGTGGTCGGGGCGCAGAATGCCATGAGCGCGTTTGCATGTTCGAGCAGGCCGCCGATATAGTACTTTGCGAGCGTGCTGATCATGCCGTAGCCCTTCGCGTCGAAGAAGAGGTTTTTGCCGCCCTTCCAGAGCGACTGGTGGGTGTGCATGCCCGAGCCGTTGTCGCCAAAGAGCGGCTTGGGCATGAAGGTCGCCACCATGCCGAACTGGCGGGCCATGTTCTTGACGATGTATTTGTACATCATGCAGTAGTCCGCCATCGTCACCAGCGAGCTGTACCGCATGTCGATCTCGTTCTGGCCGGCGGTCGCCACTTCATGGTGGTGCACCTCAACGGGTATCCCGGTCTCGATCATCCTGTTGATCATCCTGCTGCGGATATCCTGGAGCGAGTCGTGGGGCGGCACCGGGAAGTACCCCTCCTTGTACCGGGGCTTGTACCCGAGGTTCGGTTTCTCGTCCCGGCCGGAGTTCCAGCTGCCTTCCACCGAGTCGACCGCATAGAACCCCTGGTTGACGCTCTGGGAGAACCTCACGTCGTTGAAGAGGAAGAACTCGTACTCGGGCCCCCAGAAACTGGTCTCGGCGATCCCGGTCGTTCTGAGATATTCCTCTGCCTTCTGGGCGATGTACCGCGGGTCCCGGGTATACGCGGTCTTGGTCACCGGGTCATACACGTCACAGATGATACTGAGCGTCGGGACTTCGCAGATCGGGTCGACGACTGCCGTTGACGTGTCCAGGTACAGGAGCATGTCGGACTCCTGGATCTTCTGGAACCCGCGGATGGACGATCCGTCAAACCCGATCCCCTCGGCCCAGATCCCTGAATCAGGACTGGTCGAACCGTTCAGTTCCGTGGCCGGGATCGAAAAATGCTGCCAGAGACCGGGAAGGTCGTTGAATTTCAGGTCAACGATCTGGAGACCCCTCTTTTTGATCAGGGAGTTGACTGCGCTGATCTGCTCTTTTGTCACGCGGCTCTTTGTGCTGGTCTTACTCTTTTGCGCCATCAGGTCACCTTTTCAACTCATTGAGCACGCCGTTCTCTTTGGCTCCATGAAGATCAATCATGTTATTTTCGGTAGCTCACTGAGTGCTAGGAAGAGTCTTTCCTAGTAATTCTATTTAGATATTTCTCCCCTCTCTTACTATTGCTGATACCTGTCGATCCCGGTATCTCCGGAATGAAGGAACTGAACGGATACGAGCATCAAAACGGTCAAAGACCGGATCGGAGTCATAAAATCGATGCAATTGGAGGGAGGGGAGAGAGAAGGGAATTGAGATCGAAAGGGAAGGTCAGCTGCCGACAATCTGACCGGACGGTCTCAGTGGAATGTATGGCGGGACAGGAAGGTACACAAAATTACGGAATCATTATAGGTCGTGAAACGATACTATCTGGGGGGGCCTATAGGTCATCAGCAGACGTAAAGTATCCCCCCGCATGATGCTTCTACCAATTATGATAAATACTTATCTGTTCCAGGATAGTATTGTCACCACTTAGTGGTTTGGTTGCCTATTGGACTGCGCAGACCTCCTGCTCATAGCGCCTTAAGTAAAAAGTGGTGACAAAACAATCGTCCCAATATCGTGGTTAAAAATTACGGTATAAGTCTGAATCCGAAGCCTATCTCTAAAACTCCTATTGCAATAAGACCAACAGCAGCATCCAGGTTTTTAGCGAGCATTGATGCGCCGGTTGCAATGAATACAAGTCCGATTATTACAACAATTACCAGGCCAGTCAGTTTATCCATCCCGGTTCCTTGCCATGTAGTGATAATCCCACGACCAATTAAGATTAATCCGACAATAATCGCAAGGGCAGCAACCGCAACATCGGGGATAGCGGGCCCTGAGATCCTCCGGCAGAGGGCCGTTCATCGGAATCCTCTCAGGCAGGATGTCAAATGCCTTCCAGGCCTCCAATCTTCCGGATCATCCGCTGGGTTTCTTCCGGTGTTCCCGCAGTATTAACGTTATATATTCTGGTCCGGGTCAGCAGATCGTGGAAAAATTTCCTGCGTAACGAGGCCTTTAAGGAGTTCTTCACCAGAAAATGGGGATTATAATATCCGTTCTTCTCCAGGGATTCCAGGGCGATTTTGGGGTCGAGCACCTCACAGGTGGTGGAGACCCCCTCGGTCCGGGTCAGGATGACGACCGTGCGGAGGGTGGTGAGGGGGAGGATCCGGCCTTTCCCGACCACCCAGCGAAGGTCCACGATGGCGCCCCGTTCCTGATCAAATTCTGCCCGGTCAATGAGGTCATGGAATTCAGGCCATATGGTGGCCAGATCGGCCCGGATGTAGAAATTTTTCTCTGAACCGTACGCGAGAATATCCGGACCGTATACCCGGGAAAAGAACCAGTCGTCAGCAACAACCCGGACATTCTGGTCCCGCAGGAGGCCATACGTCTGGGTGGTTTTCCCAGCCCCGGATCCCCCGAGAATACAGGTACCCCCGCAGCCGGTATCGAGGCAGGCCCCATGGATGGAATAGATGTCATGTTCATCCTCGAGGATATCACCGGCCACGCTCAGCGCAAGAGACTTGATCCAGCCATAATACCGGATATTCAAAAGGAATGCAGTCTTTGACCGGGGATCATAATAGACCGTATCCGGCTCTTCTTCCGGGTCGTCAAAAACGAAGAGCCGCCCGTGGGAGCGGATGTTCTGCGACATGCTGTAGAGGTTTTCACCCCACCGGTCCCGTACCTCGTGGGAATCGGTCAATAATTTGATGCAACAGCCGTATATCTCGGATTTCACTTCATACCGGGTCCGGGATGCATACCGTTTCACACGGTCTTCCTTGTCATTAATGGAGATCAGCGTGACCGAATATACCATACCTTGTACTGTAGTCGTACGAGGATGTAAGATCTTTTCCGGTCACGGGGAAAATATGAGACGGGGCCGAATCAGGACAAGAAAAACCACATCATCCCCTGCACCAACCGGCACATACCCTTTCATGGCCAGCCTCGATTCCCTTCCTGGATCTGCATCTGGTGAAAAACAGGAGTATATCCGTCCTCACAGTTCGGCAGGATTCCCAAATCCGGGGAAAAGAGGCTGCACGGGTTCGTTTCGATCAGCCTGCATGTCGTGAATGACGGGTGAGATGAACCTGCAGATGCGGCGATTGTCAGTTGATGAACAGAGAGATATTATCGCTGGTTATTTTTTCTTCCGGGTATCCCTGTTCATTTTCTTAACTTTCTCAAGATGATTTTTTAACTGTTTGAGAAGACTTTCAAAACCCGACGATTCTGCGATCTGATACGCCTCTTTTAAGAGGGGTAAAGCGTCCGCAGGATCCTCCCTTTCATACACATAGATACCGGCCTGATTTGCAAGTGATATGACAATCCCCTTTTTGTTTCCAAGTTCCCGGCAGATCCGTTCCTTTTCCCGGTGGAGTTCCATGGCGCGGTCGAGTTCGCCCCGGTCCCGGTGAATGAGCGCCTGGTTGCCAAGAGATCTCTGCAGCCCGTCTTTGTCCCCGATTTTCCGGCAGATCCGTTCCTGTTCCCTGAGGAGTTCCATGGCGCGGTCGAGTTCGCCCTGGTCCCGGTGAATGAGCGCCTGGTTGCCAAGACATTTCTGCAGCCCGTCTTTGTCGCCGTGTTTCCGGCAGATCCGTTCCTTCTCTTTGAGGAGTTCCATGGCGCTGTCGTCATCTTCTTCTCCGGCATCAGGAGAAATCCCCGGACTTGTCGCTGCCGGGCCCTTCGCATACGTATCGCGTTGCGCATCAGCACCGGTAGCCGGTGCTGCATCCGGCAGGACGTGGATATCAGGATCGTGCGGCTTCTTCAAGAGATCCTCTGCGCTCCGGATCCTCTCCTTCTCATCATGCGGCTGCCAGCGGGTCTTCTCATGCGCTTTCTTTTCGGTGACCTCACGCAGTTTCTGCTCAATTTTCTCCTTTGCCTGCACCACCTCGCTCAGCCCGTCCTCCGCACTGCACCGCAGTCGCTTCTCGTTTTCGAGTTCTTCCCTGAGCTTGTCCCGCTCGCTGGAGATCGACCGTGCAAGTTCCTCTGCCTGTGCCCGGCCCAGCGTCGTTGCGGCCAGTTCCTTCTCCAAGGTCTTCCAGTTACTCTTTGCGGTCTCCAGTTCCCTGACGGCAGTGGCCAGCTCTGCCCCCTTGGCATTCAGTTCCTTTTCAAGGTTCTCCCGGGTACTTTTTGCAGTGTCCCGCTCCTGTACAGCAGTGGCCAGTTCCTTTTCAAGGTTCTCCCGGGTACTTTTTGCAGTGTCCCGTTCCTGTACGGCAGTGGCCAGTTCCTTTTCCAGGGTCTTCCCGTTACTCTTTGCAGTCTCCAGTTCCCGGGCGGCAGTGGCCAGCTCTGCCTCCCTGGCATTCAGTTCCCTCTCAAGGTTCTCCTGGGTACCCTTTGCAGTCTCCCGCTCCCGGGCGGCAGTGGCCAGCTCTGCCTCCCGCGCATCCAGGCCTTCCCGGAACTTGGCGTGTGCCGAACGGAATACCTGCAATGCCTCGTCCCTGGCACTCACGGTCTCTTTTAAGGTCTTTTCCGCGGACAGACGCTGATTCTTCTCCTCTTCTGCTGCGGCCTTTACCTTCTCCAGAAGTGCGGTAAACTTCTGTTGCTCCGCGTCAAACGACACGGTGAGCGCATCGAATTTCTGCTGCAGGAGATCGCAATGCTCCTGGATGCTCCCCTTTTCCGCGACAAGCGCAGTCTCCTTTTTTACCATCTCCTGCCGGAGCACCTCGACCGCGTGCTCGACTTCGGTCCGCCTCGATTGTTCGGCAGCCAGGTCATCGGCAAGCCGCAGGTTCTCATGGTCCTGCTGTCTTGCTTTTTCCGTGATGTCGTTGAGCAGCTGCTGGAGTTCCTGCTCGGATCTGTTCTTCTCCCGGAGCACCGATTCCAGTTCCTGCCAGGCATTTGCTGCCCGGTCCTTCTCGGCGGCAAGAGCGCTTCTGAGCTGTTCCAGCTCGATGGCATAAGCGCCCAGCGCATTTTCCACCTGTTCTTTCTCCCGGGCAAGTTCGCCGTACCGGATACCAAGAAAGGTGCGGCGCTCGATCTCTTCCTGGAGCTGGCGCCGGTCGCTCTCAAGTTGCGCACGGGCATGTTCGAAATCCCGGCTCAGCGCTTCTGCATCACCCCGGACAGCGTCGGGTTCACCCCGGTTCCGGTGAATCAGCGCCTGGTTGCCAAGAGACCTCTGCAAGCCGTCTTTGTTCCCGAGTTTTCGGCGGCTCCGTTCCTTCTCTTTGAGGAGTTTCATGGCGCGGTCGTGTTCGATCGCGCTGTTGCCGAGTTCCCGGGCATCCGCCATACATTGGTGTATGTGGATTCAGGCCAATGAAAGTTGTGGAAAGGCATCGAGAAGAATAAGACGGCCCGGATACCGTCCGCAGGAAACGGATCAGCCAGTGGATCTACCGATCATGTTTGCTGCGGTTCGGTTGCGTTGTCGGGACTAAAAAGAGAAGATGGCCGCTCCGTAACCGGGGTTGTATCAAAAAGTCATGATGATTGTTGAGCAGCAAACGCCGGTATACGCCCGCTCCCGGAATTTTCTCTGACCTTCGCAGTCTGGTTTTCCTGCAAAATCGTTCCCCGGCAATGCCTGTATGGTCGAAGATTGCCTTAACGGTCTTCTTCAGCCGGTCTTTGTCCTAATGGTCAAAGACATTCTCATCACCTCCGCCCGGTTCGTAGCATCAAAAATGAGGAAAGAGCGCATCGCCATATCCCGGATTTCACAAAAAAATCCGGCTCGCCGGTCTGGCAAACAATCGCGTCCCGTTTCTCCTCAGATTGTTCTCATAAGCAGTGCAGATACCCCGGTAAATCCTGGACCCGTAGACCAACGGCGGGTTGGTTCCCCGCACTCCCCAATCCCTATATTACCCCCCGCTCCCCAGTATACATGAATGCAGGAACCGGATCGCGATCCCCTCTGGTCTGCGCTTGCCGATGCGACCTTCGAGGCATACCGCACGGCGGCCATCACGCTCCCGCCGGACGTGCTGCGGGTCATTGAGAAGGCGGCTGCTGCCGAAAGAAACCCGGTGGCCCGCGGGGAGTTTGCCAATATCCTCAAGAACATCGGGCTTGCCGGGCGGCTCGGGGTTCCCCTGTGCCAGGACACCGGTGTGCCGGTGGTGTACCTTACACTGCCGCCGGACGTCCCGCTCATGGAGGGACTGTCTGGTGCGGTAGCCGACGGCGTCCGCCGGGCGACGCGGGAGGTGCCGCTCCGCCCCAACGTCGTGGACCCCCTCACCCGGCACAACTCCGGCGACAACACCGGTGCCGGGATGCCGGCGGTCCACGTGCGGCCGGGCGACCGGCTTACGGTCACGGTACTACCCAAAGGTGCCGGCGCGGAGAACGTCTCGCGGAGCACCGTGCTGCTCCCGTCGCACCAGTACGGGATCGAGGGGTTTGTGGTCGAGACCGTGCTCAATGCGGAAGGGAAGTCCTGCCCGCCGGTCGTGCTCGGCGTCGGGATCGGCGGGACGTTCGATGGTTGCGCGGCGCTCGCAAAAGAAGCGCTCCTGCTCCCCATCGACGAGATGACGGAGTACGAGCAGCGGATCTGCGATTCTGTCAACAAGCTCGGGATAGGCCCGATGGGGCTTGGCGGGGATGTGACCGCACTTGCCGTCAAGGTAAAGACTGCCGCGTGTCACACGGCCTCGCTGCCGGTCGCCGTGAACGTGCAGTGCTGGGCAAACCGGCATGCGACCGTGGAGGTGAAGCGGTGGAAAAAAGACCGGTCCAGTTGAAAACGCCGCTCGGTGACGAAGTCCTGGCCCTTTCTGCCGGCGACCGGGTGGAGCTCTCCGGCATTGTCTACACGGCCCGGGACGAGGCGCACCTCCGGATGCAGGAAGACGGCATCCCTTTCGATCCGGAGGGCGCCGCAGTCTACCACTGCGGCCCGGTCGTCCGGCACAACCGGATCGTGGCGGCAGGGCCGACCACCTCTGCCCGGATGGACCAGCTCACCGGTTTCCTGCTCGACAAGGGTGTACGGGCGCTGATCGGGAAAGGGGGGATGGGGGAGAACGTGCGCGACCAGCTCCGGGGCCGGGCGGTGTACCTCGCCTTCACCGGGGGATGTGCCGCCCTTGCCGCGTCCCACATGACGCTCAAAAACGTGCACTTCGCCGACCTCGGTATGGCCGAGGCTGTCTGGGAGATCGAGATCGACCATCTCCCGCTCGTCGTCGGAATCGATGCGAAGGGCAACGACCTGTTCGGGTCCGTCCGGAAGCACGCGGCGTCAGTATTCCGGCACAGGAGCAATGGAGCGCTGGCGTCCACGGGGAATGCAGACAAAGAGTAGGTTTTTTTCACCTTGCCGGTTAATATACTACGACAGGATACCATTCACATGAAGCTCGCCATCGACGAGAACCGGTGCAAGGGATGCAACCTCTGTACAAAGGTCTGCCCCTACCGAATATTCAAGGAGGGAAAACGGCCCAATCGACGGGGGATCGTGGTGCCCGAGCTCGACCGGCCGGAGCGCTGCGCCAACTGCCGGCTCCGGCACCTGTACGGGCGCACGCTCTGCGGGGTCTGCCAGCTTACCTGCCCAGACCAGGCGATCCACTGGGTTGAGGAAGAACCCTATGAACTACGGAAGGTGGCGATAGAATATTGACGCGGACTGAGTTCTGGCAGGGGAATATCGCAGCGGCCGAAGGCGCGCTTGCGGCGGGCTGCCGGTTCTTCGGCGGGTACCCGATCACGCCGTCGACCGAGGTCGCCGAGCACATGGCGGCAAAGCTTCCCAAGAAGGGCGGGGTCTTTATCCAGATGGAGGACGAGATCGCGAGTATCGCCGCCGTGATCGGCGCGTCATGGACCGGCGCCCGGGCGATGACGGCGACGAGCGGCCCGGGCTTCTCGCTGATGATGGAGAACATCGGGTACGCGGCAATGACCGAGACGCCCTGCGTGATCGTGAACGTCCAGCGGGGCGGCCCCTCCACCGGCCAGCCGACGATGGCTGCGCAGGGCGACATGATGCAGTGCCGGTTCGGCTCCCATGGCGATTACTCTGTCATTGCCCTCTGCCCGGCGAGCGTACAGGAGATGTACGAGCTGACGGCAAAGGCATTCAATCTCGCCGACCATTACCGGACGCCAGTGTTCCTGATGGCCGATGAGATCATCGGGCACATGCGGGAGCGGATCGCCATCCCGGACTCGGTCGAATCAGTGGGGCGCAAGCCCTACGTGCCCGGCACCCCACCGTTTGCGCCGGGCAGCGATCTCGTCCCCGGTTTCCCGCAGTTCGGCAGGGGATACGGCACGCACGTGACCGGCCTTACTCATGACGAGCGGGGGTACCCATGCGCGACAAACCCCGGGCTGCACGCGTCGCTCGTCACGCGCCTCGTGAAGAAGATCGAGTCGGCAAGAAAGGAGATCGCAGACTTCGACGTAGTCAACCCGGACGCTGAACAGGTCTTTGTCGCGTACGGCGCACCGGTCCGTACCGTGCAGCAGGTGCTCCACGACCGTCCCGGCGGGGATACCGGCTTCTTACGGCTCCGGACGGTCTGGCCGTTCCCGGAGCACGCGCTCGCACTCTTCAAAAACGCCCACAGGTTCCTCGTGCCGGAGCTCAACCTCGGCCAGATCGCCCGGGAGATCGAGCGGTACGTGTCCGTACCGGTCGTGAACATCCCCAAGCTGGGAGGCGACCTCCAGTCCCCGGCCGAACTGGTCGTCGCGCTGGAGGCCGGGCGATGAGTTTCGAGGACTGGTTCCGGCAGGATCGGCTGCCACACATCTACTGCGCCGGGTGTGCGAACGGCACGATCATCAACTGCACGCTCGCGGCGGTCGACCAGATGGGGTGGAAGAAGGAAGAGACCGTCTTTGTCTCCGGCATCGGCTGCTCGTCCCGGGCGCCCGGCTACATTGTCACCGACTCCCTCCACACCACCCACGGGCGCCCGCTTGCCTTTGCGACTGGTGTAAAACTCGCAAACCCCTCGCTCAATATCGTGGTTTTCACCGGCGACGGCGACCTTGCCGCGATCGGCGGCAACCACTTCATCCATGCCTGCCGGCGCAACATCGACATGACAGTGGTCTGCATGAACAACCAGATCTACGGGATGACCGGCGGGCAGGGAAGCCCGACTACCCCGAAGGGAAGGCTCTCGACGACAACGCCGTACGGCAGCGCCGAGCCGGCGTTCGATCTCTGCGAGCTGGCGATCGCCGCCGGGGCAAATTACGTCGCCCGCTGGACCTCCTATCACGTAAAAGAGCTCGAGAAGGCGGTAAAAACCGGCCTCGAGAACCCGGGGTTCTCCTTTATTGAAGCGATGGGGCAATGCCCCACGAACTTCGGGCGCCGGAACAAGTTCCGGGAGGTCGCCGACCAGGTCGAGTACCTTAAAACGCACGCGCTCCTGAAGGCGAAGCGCGACCGGATGATCGAGGAGGGAAAGCCGGTCCCGGAGGACATATACGTGGTTGGCGAGCTCCTCCGGCGCAACCGGCCGGCAATGGGGGTAAAACCGTGAGGCGCGAGGTGCGGTTCTCCGGGTTCGGCGGGCAGGGGATCATCCTGTCCGCGGTCATCCTCGGCCGGGCGGCCGTGATGTACGACAACAAGTTCGCCGTGCAGACGCAGGTATACGGGCCGGAAGCCCGGGGCGGGGCCTCGATGAGCGCGGTGATCATCGATGACGAGCCGATCCTGTACCCCAAAGTGGCTGTCCCGGACATCTACGTGATCATGTCGCAGGAGGGTTTCGAGAAGTACGGGGCAAACGCACGGCCGGATGCGGTGATGCTGCTCGACTCCTCGCTGGTCCATTCGCGCCCCGGCTGTACATACCACGAGGTCCCGGCGACCGCCGAAGCGACGCAGACCCTCAAGCGGCCCATCGTCGCCAACATCGTGATGCTGGGGGCACTGGTCGGCTTCACGCGGGTGGTCGGCGCGGATGCGCTTGAAAAGGCAATCCTCGACTCGGTGCCGAAGGGGACCGAGGCGCTCAATATAAAAGCGATGAAGATCGGGGTCGCGCTTGCCGCAGGAGGAAAAACGCCATGAAACTTTTGGAACACGAAGCAAAAAAAGTCCTGAAAGAAGCCGGGATCGCCATCCCGGCGGGATTTCTCATCAACGTCCCGGAGGAACTGCCGGCACACCTCCCGGCGCTCAGCGACCGAATCATGCTCAAGGCGCAGGTGGATGTCGGCGGGCGGGGAAAGGCCGGCGGGATCCTGATGGCGGATCCGGCGACCGCTGTCGCCACTGCCCGGGAGCTGTTCAGCAGGAAGATCAAGGGCCTGCCGGTCCGGCAGGTCCTTGCCGAAGAGCATCTCATCATCCGGCACGAGTACTACCTCTCGATCACGGTCGACCGTTCGAGCCGGCAGCCGCTCGTCCTCTTTGCCGATGCCGGCGGAGTCGATATCGAGACAACGGCGCGGGAGCACCCGGAAGCGATCCGGAAGGATGTCGTAAACCCCCTGTTGCGTGATATCCCCCCCTTCATGCTCCGGGATCTTCTCGGCACTGCGCCAAAGGAGATCGGCCCGGCGATAAACCGGCTCTACCATGCGTTCTGCGACAGGGACGCGATCCTTGCCGAGATCAACCCGCTGGTCACCACGCCGCAGGGCGTGTATGCGGCAGACGCGAAGTTCATCGTCGATGACAATGCGCTCGGCCGGCAGGGTATCACGGTGAACCGGGACTTAAGCGAGCGCGAGCGCGAGGCGGAGAAGCACGGTTTCTCCTATGTCGAGCTCGGGGGGAACATCGGCGTGATCGGCAACGGCGCAGGCCTGACTATGGCGACGCTCGACCTGATCGAGTTCTACGGCGGGAGGGCGGCAAACTTTCTCGACGTGGGCGGTGGCGCCGAGAGCGAACGGGTGATGTACGCGGTGCGTCTCGTGGCCGGCGTGCCGTCGGTGAAGGTGATCGTGGTGAACCTGCTCGGCGGCATCACAAAGTGCGACGAGGTAGCAAAAGGGATTATTTCCGCCGGCATCTCCCAGAAGGTGATCGTCCGGCTTGCCGGCACCAACGAGGCAGAAGGGCGGCTGCTGCTCGTGGAGAAGGGGTACGAGATGCTGGACACGATGGACCTTGTCGTGAAAAAAGCCGTGGAGGTGGCCGCATCATGATCTACGGCGACAAAAAGACCGGGGTGCTCGTGCAGGGTGCGACCGGCAAGCAGGGCGAGTTCCACATCGGGCTGATGAACGCCTACGCACGGCAGGTCGGCGGCCGGGGTGTCGTTGCCGGCGTCACGCCGGGAAAAGGCGGCCAGCAGGTGCACGGGATTCCGGTCTATAACACCGTAAAGGAGGCGATGCGGGAGCACGATACCGGAGCCGCGGTCATATTTGTCCCGGCGGGCGCAGCCGCCGACTCGATCATGGAGGAGGCAAACGCCGGCATCCCGACCATCGTCTGCATCACCGAGCACATCCCGGTCCACGACACGATGAAGGCGGTCGCATATGCACGGGCGCAGGGGAGTTCCGTGATCGGCCCCAACTGCCCGGGCCTGCTCTCACCTGGCGAGGTGAAGATGGGGATCATGCCGGCGCAGCTCTTCTCCAGCGGCAGTGTTGGTGTAATCTCACGGAGCGGCACGCTCACCTACGAGGTCGTTGACGAGCTCACCCGGGCCGGTATCGGGCAGAGCACGGTCGTCGGGATCGGCGGCGACCCGGTCATCGGGCAGACCTTCGTTGACGTGCTGGAACGGTTCCGGCGTGACCCGCAGACAAAGGCGGTGGTCCTGATCGGCGAAGTGGGTGGCAACCTCGAGGAGGAAGGGGCGCAGGCGACCGATCTCCCGATTGTTGCCTACATCGCTGGCAAATCGGCACCACCTGACAAGCGGATGGGGCACGCGGGCGCGATTGTCGAGGGCGGCGAAGGCGATGCCCGCTCCAAGATCGCCCGGCTCCGGAAACTGGACGTACCGGTGGCGTCGCGGCCCTCCGAGATCCCGGAGATGGTGCGGGGTCTTTTCCGGAGCTGCTGAGGTTCCGGCGTTCCATCGTTTTTTATCAGGCTTAAGGTTCTGGAGAAAACCTGCGTTTTCAACAAATTGTAACATACATAGAGTCGGCGTGGATAGTGCCTGAGTCAAAGATTTCCTGACGATACGACAATGTTATCAATGAAAATATGTGGGAATTATTTTTTCACGGTCGTATCTATGGCATATAGTATCGTGTCAAAATCCCTGATGTTCTGGTTATAATTCAGTCAGCGGTGTTCCCCCGTGCCAGCCGATGTCATACCGACTCAGAACGGCGGATGACCGATCAGCAGGCCACATCGGAAAATATTGTCCCGAAAAATCCGGATTCCAGAGTGGAATCGCATTCGGGCCGGGCCGCAAGGGAGGGGTTATTTCAGATATACAATTGGCACTATAGCTAACATTTATTTGGCATCCAACGATTAAATCAATAGAGGATAAGCAAACCAATGTCTGATACCGGGAGCGGATACCATGCATCTGTCATCCATGGTGACTGGACGATCAGCACTTCTTTACGGAACCCGAATCCGTCAAAAAAGTCGGGAGTTCATTCCCTTTTCACGGGCATGGCGGGAGTGTCTTAAACCGGTTTTGGGAGTATTGGTTGAGTGCAGGGAAGATCTGATAAAAAGAGGAGAAAATGACGGAAGATCTGGAACAGTTAAAAAAAGATCTTGAAAACCAGACCCGGCTTGCGGAAGAGCGGCTCAACCGGCTGAAATACCTCCAGGCGGATTTTGATAATTACCGCAAGTGGTCCGAAAAAGAAAAAGTATCGATCATCGCACTGGCAAACGAGAACCTTATCAAAGATCTCCTTGTTATCCTGGATGATTTTGAACAGGCGCTGCCATCGCTCGGGCTGGAACAGAACCGGGAAGGCATGCTGATGGTACAGAAAAAGATGGTAAAAATCCTTGGCGAATACGGGTTGCATCCCATCGAGTGCGTGGGAAAAAAATTCGATCCGCATTATCACGAGGTAATATGCAAGGAGAGATGCAATGATGAGTCGAACACAATTCTCGAAGATTTAGGTAAAGGTTACCAGTTGAAATCGAAGGTCATCAGGCCCGCGAAAGTAAAGATTGCAGAACACATCTCAGAAGATGAAGGTGAGAATAATGGGAAATGAAAAGATCCTCGGAATCGACCTTGGGACATCCAATAGTGAGGCAGCAGTGATGCTTGGGGGTAAACCGACCATCATTCCTTCAGCTGAAGGTGCAACGGTTGCCGGAAAAATGTTCCCCTCGTATGTCGCTTTTACACCTGACGGCCAGCTCCTCGTGGGAGAACCGGCTCGCAGGCAGGCGGTGAGTAACCCGGAAGGTACGGTCACTGCCGTAAAGCGAAAGATGGGTACTGACCAGATTTACCGGATTTACGGTAAAGAATATACCCCGCAACAGATCTCTGCATTCCTCCTGCAGAAAATAAAGCGGGACGCAGAAGCATTCCTCGGGGAACCAATAAAAAAAGCCGTTATCACCGTTCCTGCCTATTTCAATGACAACCAGAGAACCGCAACAAAGGATGCCGGAAAAATTGCAGGTCTCGATGTGGTTCGCCTCGTGAACGAGCCGACTGCGGCTTCAATGGCATATGGTCTGGACCGGAGCGGGGAATACAAAATACTGGTCTTTGATCTTGGTGGCGGCACTCTTGATGTAACCATCATGGAATTCGGCGGAGGAACGTTCACTGTCCTTGCAACATCCGGTGATACCCAGCTGGGTGGCACTGATATGGACAACGCGATTTATGAATGGATTGCCGCCGAATTCAAAAAACTTGAGGGTATTGATTTAAGAAACGACAAAATGGCGGTCAACCGGGTAAAAGAAGCTGCTGAAAAGGCAAAGATCGAGTTATCGACCGTGATAGAAACCGAGATAAATCTTCCCTACGTCTCCGCTACCCAGACGGGCCCCAAACACCTCTCCATGAAACTGAGCCGGGCAAAACTTGAGCAGCTGGTTGAACCAATCATCAAACGCTGCATCCAGCCGTTTGAACAGGCTTTAAAGGACGCCAGCCTTACCAAGAATGATATCCAGAAAGTAATTCTTGTCGGTGGACCGACCCGGATGCCCATCGTCCAGAAATTTATTGAGGACCATATCGGGAAAAAGGTGGAGCGTGGGATCGACCCGATGGAATGTGTTGCCATAGGAGCGGCGATCCAGGGTTCAATCTTAAGTGGCGAGATCACGGATATGGTGCTCCTTGATGTGACACCGCTTACTCTTGGTATCGAAACACTCGGTGGCGTGAGAACCCCGCTGATCGAAAGAAACACGACAATCCCTACGAAAAAAAGCCAGACCTTCTCGACAGCAGCTGATTACCAGACTTCGGTTACTATCCATGTGCTCCAGGGTGAACGTCCCATGGCAAGCGACAATGTCAGCCTTGGGCAGTTCAATCTTGTCGGGATTCCCCCTGCTCCCCGTGGTCTCCCCCAGATTGATGTCACCTTCGATATAGATTCATCGGGCATCCTGAATGTATCGGCAAAGGATCTCGGAACCGGACAAGAGCAGAAGATGACCATCACCGCTTCGACAAAACTTGCAGACAGTGATGTCAAGAAAATGGTCAATGAAGCAAAACAGTTTGAAGAAGAAGATAAAAAACGAAAAGAAGAAGTCGAAGTCCGGAACACTGCCGATTCTTTGATATATACAGCGGAAAAGGTAAAATCCGACCTTGCAGGAAAACTGAGCCCGGAACTGGTCGAAAAGGTGAATGCGGCAATTGTGTCCGTGAAGGCAGCACTGGAAGGAAAAGACAGTGCGCGGATCAGGGCCGAGACTGAAAAACTCCAGAAAGTCGTGGGAGAAGCGGGAGCTGCTGCATACCAGGAAACCTCCCGGAAGAATGCCCAGCAGCAGACAGAAACGCAGGGTTCTGCACCAGGGGGGGAACAATCCCGGCAGGAATCGAGCGGTCCCGGCGGGGAAAAAGTTGTCGACGCAGATTTCAAGGTCAAGGATGAGAAATAATCCTTTTCCGCAGACACTATGGCAAAAGGGGATTATTATGAGATCCTGGGCGTGAATAAAGACGCATCTCAGGATGATCTGAAAAAAGCATTCCGGCGTCTCGCCCGAAAATATCATCCCGACCTCAATAAAGGGAGTAAAGAGTCGGAGGAACGATTCAAGGAAATTAATGAAGCCTACCAGGTACTGAGCGACCCGCAGAAAAAAACACAGTACGATCAGGTGGGGCATGCAGACTTTAAACCCGGTGAATACACCGAGGTCAGGACGCCCAGTTATGAGGATCTGTTCCGGGACTTCGGGCTGGGCGACATTTTTGATGCTTTTTCCACGGGGTCCGGGAGGGCAAGAAGCCGGGCGGGCGCTGATCTCCGGTATGACATAGAGATCTCCCTTACCGACGCGTTTTACGGCACGAAAAATACTGTGGCTGTCCCTCATATTGCCGAGTGCGGAACCTGCCACGGCACGGGAGCACAGCCCGGTTTTGTCCGTAACTGTCCCAAATGCGGGGGGTCAGGGGAGATCCGGACCATCCAGAAAAGAGGTCACCAGCAGGTAATGAATATTGCCCAGTGCCCTGATTGCGGCGGGAGTGGAAAAATAATTGAGAAGCCCTGTGAGACCTGCCACGGGAGAGGATCGATCCGAAAAACGAGAAGGATCGAGGTTTCAATTCCCCGTGGCGTGGAAGACCAGCAGTTTCTGAGAATAGCCGGTGAAGGCGAACCAGGCCTGAACCAGGGGCCCTCAGGAGACCTGTATGTAGTCGTTCATATAAAAAAAGACAGCTCGTTTGAGAGACAGGGGGCAGATCTGTACAGCACAACCAGTATCAGCCTGAAAACAGCGCTCCTTGGTGGTGAGATCACGGTGCGTACAATCACCGGAACTGCATTATTGAAAATTCCCCGCGGCACCCAGAGTCATACACTGTTCCGTCTCAGGGAGCAGGGGATGCCGTACCTGAATTCCGATACCCGGGGAGATCTTCTCGTTAAAATTGTCGTAAAGATCCCGGAAAAACTGACAAAAAAACAGGATGAGCTCATAGTCGAGGCCTTTGCAGGTGAAAAATGAAACCGGGTACCAGTATCACGAAATGTTCTGATACGTTGAAGGGACTTTGTGGAGAAAATCAGGGAAAATAAGAATTCTCGCAACGCAATGATCTGCGGGAATTATCCCAGGTTCCTGAAAGTAATCAGAACCGGGTAATTAAAAAAAATAAGCACGGGCATTGCACAAAACTGCCCTTGACTGCCTTTCAGTCAAGGCGCTATCGGAGGGATTTTATACCTTACCAGAAAAACTTCGCATATGGCACCGCGAAAAACGGATCCAAAAAGCGGGAGTCCTGCCACTGTCCGCAAACAGCCGGGGCCGGGCCAGGACCGGCGGCGCGATCTGGAAGATCGGCGTCACCATGGCCTGGATCTTGCAAAACCCCACGCCCCCCACAAGCCGGTGAAAAAACCAAAACTCTCCCCGGATCACACGACACACACGCGCCCGCCGGCAGACGAGCTCGGGCCGCATGTCAACCCGCCGTCTCCCATCAAGCCCTCCAAGAAGATCACGCGGACCGGTTCAAAATCATAATTTTTGGTGATTGTTTCATAGCAACCACCGATTTTGCGAATAAATCTCCTTGATCCGGGAAATCGGTAAACTGGAATTTCGGGCAAAGATAAATTATCGCTCCATGGGGAAGACACGTCGTAAATCTATCTTCAGGATAGACCGGAGAAAATTGCCATGGCAATTTTCTGGATGTGATAAAAGAGCACATAAAAAGACGATCATCAGGTGGTCTTCGTGATGCGAAGGCGGAGCACGTGAAAATAATCACCAGATTATTTTCTCAATGCCATGGTGGCCAGGGCAGAACAATCGAAGAACCCTGACAAGGCCCATCTTATGTCTTATCTCTTTTGAGATTCGATAAATCGAAAATATTTCTGATACTTCCTCCAGCCTGTCATTTGCTCCTCAATCAGCAGGTTCCCCGGTATAATGCCGGTGAATTAAAAATACTTGTGATTTACGGTTCTGTTACCCTGTTCTTGGAGGTATAATGGGTTAACTGTCGTCGAGTACTAAAGAATGAAAGAGTGTAATAAGGTGGTTGTTGGATCGTAATGTCTGCGGTTGGTGATAAGTTATGTTTGGTAATGTGCGGAGTATCAGGATCATAATTATAAATACCTGTAACCGCATAGAGCGTTTTTGTATACTGGGACATGAGAGGGGCAATCATTATGAGAACGTCGTTTTTTATTGTAAGCATTTTATTGGTTTTGATGACAGGGATATTATGCACCGGATGCATTCAAAATCCCGGCAATAATCAGGCTCAAGGGGCCAATAGCACTCCCACCTCTGTACCAACCGCAGGACAATCTTCCAATGGGGTGCCGACTGAATCGCTTGTTGCGATGGCAACCCCGAACGCCGGGCAGACTCCTACCCCCGCTGCGAGCGGTGCAAATGGAACCCTTGTCGTGGCCGGGGTGGCCACCGGCCAGGGTCAATTGTCAACTCTCACGATCTGGAAACTGCCGCCGCAGTTGGCGTCAAAGGTTTTGTCCGGGGGCGCACTCACCTCAAACCGGGCGGATGTCCTTCTCTCGGACTATCGTATTGGAAATGCCAGTTCCTATCAGTTCTCCTCTGAGTTTGATATGCCGATGCAGGCTGGTACATATCTGCTTGCAGTTAATCAGAGTTCCGGTAATTTACCCGCTTACTACCTTACAACCATTGTCCCAAATGCGATCTCTGACGTGTATGTTGGGGAAAGGGCAATTGCTGCACACGTTTCGTTTACAATCCCTCCGTATGAAGGTGTATGATACGATCGGCGGGTATTATTTTTACCGGTAATACGACAGCCCGGACCGGTACACCCCGGCAGGAAAGGTCAGTCTCCCGGTTATGCCTGCCCCGGGTAATTGCGGTGCCGAATGCCTTTTCCCGTTCTTGGAGTAAGGGGAAAATGGGCTCCCGCACGCGTTCACAGCAATATGAAAACGTCCTGCAAAAACACCAGAACTTTTTTTGCCACCCGGCAGCATTGGTAGATGGGAATTTTGTATGGCAATCATGGTTGTGTATTACTCGTGGAAGGGACACACGGAGAGGGTTGCGGCTGCACTTGCGAAACTGCTGGATGCGGAACTGGTACGGATTGAGCCGGTCCGCGACTGCGGCGTGGCGGGAAAAGGATTAAAGGCGCTCTTTGGGATGAGATCGCCTATCAGGCCGGCAAAGACCGATCTCGCCGGCGTGGATACGCTCGTCATCGCAAGCCCGGTCTGGGCCGGGAAAGTGCCCGCGTACGTCAACACGTACCTCGATTCAGTCACGGGCGGCAACGGGAAACCGTTCCATGTGATCGTCGAGATGGGCGGCCGCGGCGACCAGTCCGCCATCGCGGTCGTGAGAAAGGCGCTCGAGGGGAAGGGGATGCGTTTTGTCTCATCTGCATCGACCATCGAAAGGGATGTTGACAGCGGGTCATTTGCCGGGACGATAGAAAAGTTTGCTGCCGGCATCCGGAAACCCTGAGCCGGGAGGTTTGCCGGGTTCCACGCTTTTTAAATCCCCCCGCAGACCCTCGATGGATACCATTTCATCGATCACCTTCCGGCCACTGGCATAAAGCATACGTTCATATCCCTAGGTTTTCCATTTCCATTTGTGATAGCCGATGGCGAAAAAACCCTTACCACCAACCAGGGTGTTCCGGTTTCGGATAACCAGAACTCCCTCACCGCAGGCCAGCGGGGGCCGGTCCTGCTGCAGGACGTCCACCTGATCGAGAAACAGGAGATGATGTTATGACTGACGACAGCAAGTGTCCGGTAACAGGCGGAGCAAATAAACACGCTACAAGCAGAGGCATATCGAACCGGGACTGGTGGCCCAATCAGCTGAACCTTAAAATCCTGCACCAGCACTCGCCCTTGTCCAACCCCATGGGTAAGGGCTTCAACTACGCCGAAGAGTTCAAGAGCCTTGACCTGGCGGCGGTGAAGAAGGATCTGCAGGCGCTGATGACCAACTCGCAGGACTGGTGGCCGGCGGACTTCGGCCACTACGGGCCCTTGTTCATTCGCATGGCATGGCACAGCGCCGGCACGTACCGCACCGGTGACGGTCGCGGTGGCGCCGGTGCCGGCCAGCAGCGCTTCGCGCCCCTCAACAGTTGGCCCGACAACGTGAACCTCGACAAGGCGCGCCGGCTGCTTTGGCCGATCAAGCAGAAGTATGGCAAGAAAATCTCATGGGCCGACCTCATGATTCTTGCTGGCAACGTCGCCTTGGAGTCGATGGGATTCAAGACCTTCGGTTTCGCTGGCGGTCGTGAGGATGTCTGGGAGCCGGAAGAAGACGTCTACTGGGGTTCTGAGAACAAGTGGCTGGATGACAAACGCTACTCCGGCGACCGGAACCTCGAAAATCCGCTCGCTGCCGTGCAGATGGGGCTGATCTACGTCAATCCGGAAGGCCCGAACGGCAACCCGGATCCGATCGCGGCGGCAAAGGATATCCGCGAGACGTTCGCCCGCATGGCCATGAACGACGAAGAGACGGTTGCGCTCATCGCTGGCGGTCACTCATTCGGCAAAACTCACGGCGCCGGCCCTACGTCCCACGTGGGGCCTGAACCTGAAGCGGCGGGCATCGAGGAGCAAGGCCTCGGCTGGAAGAGCAGCTTCGGCACCGGCAAAGGCGGTGACACGATCGGCAGCGGTCTGGAGGTCACCTGGACCAACACGCCAACGAGGTGGAGCAACAACTTCTTCCGAATCCTGTTCGGTTCCGAATGGGAACTGACGAAGAGCCCGGCCGGTGCGCACCAGTGGAAGCCGAAGGGCGGCGCAGGCGCCGGCACGGTGCCGGATGCCCACGACAAGTCGAAGCGTCACGCGCCAGCCATGCTGACCACTGACCTCTCTCTGCGGTTCGACCCTGTCTACGAAAAGATTTCACGGCGCTTCATGGAGAATCCGGATCAGTTCGCGGACGCGTTCGCCCGGGCGTGGTTCAAACTGACGCACCGCGACATGGGTCCGCGCTCACGCTATCTCGGCCCGGAGGTTCCTGCGGAAGAGCTCATTTGGCAGGACCCCATCCCTGCCGTCAATCACAAACTGATTGATGCACAGGACATCGCCTCCCTCAAGGGCAAGATTCTGGCTTCTGGCCTGTCAGTGTCAGAGCTGGTCTCGACCGCTTGGGCGTCGGCGTCCACATTCCGTGGCTCCGACAAGCGCGGCGGTGCGAACGGTGCCCGCATTCGTCTGGCGCCGCAGAAGAATTGGGAAGTCAACCAGCCGTCCCAGCTGGCGAAGGTACTCAAGACCCTGGAGAGCATACAGAGCGCGTTCAACAGGGCGCAGTCAGGCGGCAAGAAGGTATCACTGGCTGACCTGATCGTTCTGGCCGGTTGTGCAGGCGTCGAGCAAGCTACGAAGAATGCCGGTCACGAGGTGACGGTCCCCTTCACGCCGGGACGTATGGACGCCTCGCAGGAGCAGACCGATGTGGTCTCCTTCGCCGTGCTCGAGCCGAAGGCGGACGGCTTCCGCAACTACCAAAAGACCCGCTATGCCGTATTGGCCGAGGAGTTGCTGGTCGACAAGGCGCAATTGCTGACCCTGACCGCGCCCGAGATGACGGTGCTCTTGGGCGGCATGCGCATCCTGAAGACCAACTTCGGCGGATCACAGCACGGCGTCTTCACCAAGCGCCCGGAGGCGCTCACCAACGACTTCTTCGTGAACCTGCTCGACATGGGCACGGAGTGGAAGGCGGTATCGGACGCCAGGGACATATTTGAAGGGCGCGATCGCAAGACTGGCGAAGTCAAGTGGACCGGCACGCGTGTCGATCTCATCTTCGGTTCGAACTCCCAGCTCCGGGCTCTGGCCGAGGTCTACGGAAGCGCGGACGCGCAGAAGAAGTTTGTCCAGGACTTCGTGGCGGCCTGGACCAAAGTGATGAACCTTGATCGCTTCGATCTCGCCAGATCGTAGGATAAACGTCTTCAATGATGGAGAACCTCACGAAGGTGAATAAGGAATTCGGCCAGCGGGTGGTAAAGGGACTGAAGCTTTGAACGGTGCACCGGGTGAGCCGCGTATCATCTCGTGGAATATCACGCTCAGGTGTCCCCTGAAGTGTGCCCACTGTTACGTGGACGCAGGCGTTGAGGAGGCAGACGGTGTGCTCTCTACCGGGGAGGCATTTTCCGTTATCGACCAGATCCGGGCCACCGGCAAACCGGTCGTCGTGCTGAGCGGGGGCGAACCGCTCCTCCGTGAGGACATCTATGAAATCGCACGGTATGGTACGGAACAGGGACTCCGGATGGTCATGGGTACCAGCGGGTTTCTGCTCGACCGGCCAATAGCCGCAAAACTCCGTGAATCCGGGGTCCGCGCAGTGGCCATCAGCATCGATTCGGCTGACCCGGCCATCCACGATGCGTTCCGCGGGGTGGACGGCGTGTGGGCGAAAGCGGTTCAGGCTATCCAGAACTGCCGTGACGAGGGGATCGGTCTCCAGATCAACATGTCGGTCATGCGTTCTGATCTCCGCGATGTCGAAGCAGTCATCGCCAAAGGTACTGCCCTTGGCGTCCGGGATTACCAGCTCTTCTTCCCGGTACCGACCGGAAGGGCACGGCAGAGGGAACCCCGCAGCCCTCAGGAATACGAGGAGATGATCCGGCAGATCCTCATCCAGTACCGCGACCGTGGAGTGAATATCCGCCCGACCTGTGCCCCGCAGTTCCGTCGCATAGCGGAGGAGGCCGGGCTCACGAATCCTTCATGGGGCCGGGGCTGCATAGCAGGCATCCATTACTGCCGGGTTTATGCCAATGGCGATGTGACGCCCTGCCCTTACCTACCCGTGAGTGCCGGCAATGTGCGGGTGCAATCCTTTGCCGACATCTGGAACAACTCTCCCCTCTTTACTGCACTCCGCGATCCGAAGAGGATCACAGGAAAATGTGGGAGATGCACATACAAAACCATCTGTGGTGGTTGCAGAGCCCGCGCGTACCGGGGATCTGCCGCATTTTCTCGTGGTTGGTGCGACGGTCTTGCCCGGCCGCAGGATCTTGAGGGGGAGATCTGCGGCGAGGACCCCTGGTGCCCTTACGAACCCGGGGATGGTATAGCATGATGCCTCACAAAACATCCGACCGGACTGACTTGAGAATTCTTGATGCCCTTCAGAATGATTTCCCGCTGGTCGCCCGGCCCTATGCGGAGATCGCTAGACGGCTCGGAATTACCGATACTGCCCTCTTGAAACGGTTGAAAAGATTGCATGAAGTGGGGATCATACGGGGTATATCCCCGGTGCTTGAATCCAGGCATATGGGACTGCCTGCCGCTACGCTCATCGCCATTCACGTGCCGGAGGAAAAAGTACGGAAGACGGCCGCCATCATCAGCAGCTACCAAGAAGTCTCCCATAATTTCCTGCGGGACCATTATTACTCCCTCTGGTTCACGCTTTCAGCCGGGAACAGAGAGCGGATCGGGCAGGTATTGGCTGAGATCCTCGAACGGACCGAGGTTTCGAGCGCGGATGTTCTCGAACTCCCAACGGTAAAAAAACTGAAAATAGATGTGCGTTTTTCATTCATGCCCCAAAAGGAACAGGAGGATGCGTTTGGATCCCCGTGATATCCGTCTCCTCCGGGAGCTGGAAAACGGGCTCCCCCTTGTCCCGGAGCCGTTTGAAGAGGTCGGAAGACAGTTGGGGATGAGCGGTGCTGAGGCACTGGAAAGGATCCGGCACCTGCAGGCAGCGGGAGTTATCAGGAAATTCCGTGCACGCATCAACCAGCGGCTGGTTGGTATATCGGCAAATGCATTGGTCGCGTGGAGACCTGCAGATACGATGAAGAGTGAGATCGGCGATCGCCTCGCCGCATTCCCGTGCGTCACCCATTGCTACGAACGCCAACCCGTACCAAAACGGTGGGAATACACGCTCTATTCCGTACACCATGGCTGCAGCTGTGACGCGGTACTTGATGAGGTCAGTACCATTGCAGACAGGATCGGGGTTGCCGATTATGTGGTTCTCTTCAGTACCGAAGAGTTCAAACGCGTACCGAATGTCCGTATCAGCGAGAACGGGGGCGGGCTTGCATGAACAGGATTACCCAGTGCCTGCACGGCCGGGGGACCGTGAGCGCCGTTATGAAACACCGGCACACAACATCCGACCAGCTCCCCAGCAGGTACCTGGCATTTTCCGGTATGCCGCGACCTGTCGTCTTCTGGAATCTTACCGACAGGTGCAACCTTTCCTGCACCCACTGCTACAGCCGGTCGGGTCCTGAACGAGGAACAGAAGAAGAACTTACAACCGCCGAGGCTCTGGCCTTCATCGATGACCTTGGCGAAATCGGCATCCCCCTTATCCTGTTCACTGGCGGCGAACCGCTGCTGCGTCATGACATCTGGGAACTTGCGGACCATGCCATCGCGAAGGGAATAAAGATCGCGCTTTCCACAAACGGTACCCTGATCACTGCCGATGTTGCACGTAAAATCAAAAAGAGCGGGATCGAATATGTCGGGATATCTCTCGACGGTGCAACCGCAGCCACCCATGACCGGTTCCGGCATTCACCGGGTGCATTCGACCGCTCGGTTGCAGCGTTTGCCCGGTGCCGCGAGGCCGGGGTCCGGTGCGGGGTCCGGGTCACGCTGACGCGGGAGAACTTCGGGGAACTCGAAGACGTAATTGACCTCGCTCTATCCCTTGGTGCCTCCCGCTTCTGCCTGTACTGGCTCGTCCCCAGTGGAAGGGGAAGTGACAGTTATTCCCGGCTCCAGCTCGGGAGGGAAGAGGTGACAGAATCCCTTGGCCTGCTCTACCGGAAGGCACAGGAGACCGATCCCGGTCTCATGGAATTTCTCACGGTCGATTCCCCGCAGGACTGCATCCACCTGCTCCAGTCTATGCAACGGGACAGATCACCGGATTTTGCCGATGCCCGCAACCTTCTCGCGTCCCTGAAGGGCGGGTGCAGTGCGGGTTTCCGGGTGGCAAATGTCGATCCGTTCGGGAATGTGTATCCCTGCCAGTTCGCCCGTTCACCTGACTTCCTTATAGGAAATATCCGGCAGCGCCCTTTCAGTGACCTCTGGACGGATTCTTCGCATCCGGTGCTCTCCCGGTTCCGGGAAAAACCCACTCATCTGAGCGGGAAGTGCCAGGAGTGCGGGTATCTCGATCTCTGCGGTGGGGGGTGCCGGGTACGGGCACATGCAAACGCCGGCGATTTCTTTGCCGAAGACCCGTTCTGTTATGTCGATCAGGACGATTCTCCATTGCAGTGAGGGTGAGAAAGGTTCTGGTCCGTCTGCGGTGGAATTGAAAATTTCAACGAGATAAAAGAGTGGTCATCAACTGTCAATGCCGCAACACCCACCGGTCTGGCATATCTCAATAAAAATCAACCGGGGTTTCACGCCAGCACGTGCGCCCGGAGGTAGTGGTGATAGGTCTTTTCCGGAAACCGTGAATGCACGACTGATTGATAGGTATCTACCGGAACCGGCGCATGGTATTTCAGGGACCCATCGGTAAATTCCACGATCATGGTCTGCGTCCCGCTATCATACCTGACCGCATGGATGTGCGGTGAGAAAATTCTATCCCGGATCATACCTGGTAATCCCTCTCAGGAAATGGTCCTATTCCGCCCGGCGGAATGATCAATCCCCGTGCCCGTGTACGAGAACTACCGTGATAGTACCATCACTATCGGCAGAAAGCGCTTTTTGTACCAACTCTTCGGAGGAGGTCTCCAGATTATCCCCGTTCTTTATTATGATCTCCCGGATCGCATCTTTCCCGATATAATCGTGTAGCCCGTCCGAACTCAATAAAAGGAATGAATCCCGTATACTCATCTCAGTAAAACCGGTTTTATCGATCATCTGCGGTTCACCGAGTACGTGTGAGATCATGTCTGAAAGGGAGTGGTGTCGCACCGTTCCTGGAGGAGTGGTATCGGCCCTGGCAGGTTTTTTTATGACAGAGGGATCTGTTGTGGTTTTTATCCCGCCGGTCCTGACAATATCTATACTGCGATTATCGATATCCAGCACCGTGCAATTCAATTCGTCATCGACTGCAGCCGCGATGAGTTTCGTCGCCATGCCGGATCGTTCCCGGAACTCTTCCGCCTGTGACCGGATCTGTGCGTCGGCGGTGCGTACCGCGCTCTCAAGTGCCATCGCAGGGGTTTCGGGACTGCCTTTGAATGCATCCTTGAGACAGGATATCGCAATATCGCTTGCAATCCTCCCTGCCGCATGACCGCTTAAGCCGTCGGCTATCCCGAACACATAGTAGTTACCGATCCTCTCGGCACAGTACGAGTCCTCGTTGATCTCACGAAGTCCCCGTTCTGACAGTGCGGTGAAGTGAACCCGGGGCATAACAGTCCGGGTGTTATCCGGTGAAATAATCCTTTTGTTGTGGCCAAAAACCGGTTCCTCTCTTGAAACAAAATGCTGGTAAGCGGAAAATCTACGCGATACAGCAAAAAGATCCCGTGGATACCACTCCCCCGGCGCCATTTCTCCTGTGTCCTGCCCGCTCTGTGGTGCGGTGTGGTGCGGAAATCTCATCGGATCACAGATCAGAAAAGTACTGACTATAACAAAAGAATGTTGGGAGGAGTCATCATACGAAATGAGTTAACGCCAGAAGAGATTCTCCGGAAAGCCAGGGCACTGATGCCTGGTATTGTACAGGATCTCAAAAGTCTTCTCGGGTATCCATCGGTGGCATTTCCCGGCTACCCCTCCGGACCCGTCAATGCAATGGCGGATGCGACAGTTGTGATGCTGAAACGGTACGGACTGCAGGACGCCCGACTGGTTGATATTCCGGGAGGGTACCCGGCAGTGTACGGGGAGATCCCGGCCCCTCCCGGTGCGCCGACCGTCTTGATGTACGCTCATTACGATGTCCAGCCAGCAAAAAGAGAGGACGGGTGGGATACGGATCCCTGGGTGCCGGTGGAGAAGGGAGGGCGTATATACGGGCGGGGAGCCGCCGACGACAAATCGGGAATTGCGATCATAGCGGCCTCCCTCGGGATCTTTGAAGGAAAACCGCCCGTTGGAGTGAAGGTACTTATTGAGGGAGAGGAGGAGACGACCGGCCATCTCGAAGAATTCGTCGCCGCACACCCGGCCCTCTTCCAGTGTGATGCGTTCATCATAATCGATAATGGCAGCCTTTCCGTCGGAAACCCGGCGCTCACGACAACCCTCCGGGGGGAGGTTTCCTGTCTCATCGAAGTTCAGACGCTCGATCATGCGGTGCACTCGGGGTCGTTTGGGGGAGCGGCACCCGATGCGCTGGTCTGCCTGATCAGGATACTGGCAACACTCCATGATCCCCGTGGCGACGTGGCAGTCCCGGGTCTCCGGAGAGATACCGGTGGAAACATGGAGTACCCGGAGGAAATCTACCGGGCGAGTGCGGGGGTGCTCGACGGCGTGGATCTCATCGGCACCGGACCGCTCAGTTCACGTCTGTGGTCAAAACCTTCCGTTACGGTGATCGGGATTGATGCTCCCTCCATCAGCGCTGCCTCCAACAGCCTGATCCCCCGGGCCGCCGCAAAGATCAGCATGCGTATTTCCCCTGGTGCGGATGCCCGACGCGAGCTGCATCTCCTGATGGATTATCTTCGTTCAGCCACACCCTGGAACGCTCATCTCGAGGTCAGTGAAGTGAATGATTCTTCAGGGTTCATCTGCCCTGCAGACGGTCCCGGATTTATAGCAGCCCGCCGTGCACTGGAAACCGCCTTTGGAAAACCGGTCAGGAAAATCGGAGCCGGAGGTACGATCTCCCTGTTGCGCGTGCTCCACAATGCCGTTCCAAATGCAGAGTTCATCCTGTGGGGAGCCGAGGATGCATCATGTTCGCGAATTCACGGTGCCAATGAAAGCGTGGATATCAGCGAACTGGAGCGGATCATTGTAGCGCAGAGCCTGTTCTGTGAGATTCTGGGACAAGGGGGTTGAAACATATCTCTCAGAAAACCGGTTAATCTGTTTTCAGGTCCGGTAATCCCGGTAAAAGACAATTGCCCTACTAACCGCCTCATGATAATGTATCTGATAATTTTTCCTGCTGAATGGGCGCAGGTCTTCTCAATTCTGATCATTCTCATGTGTCTGCCGGTCGATCTGATCTCCTGATGCCGGCCCGGCCGGGCGCCGGTTTCCCTGTCCGGTCCCGCAACCTTTTATCGCCTCGCGCCCCCATCTCACTGCCGGGGAACACCGATGGACGGAAGTGTTGAGTTCAAGGTTGTGCGGATAGAAAAACCCGCAGAAGTGAACGTCATCCTCGGGCAGTCGCATTTCATCAAGACGGTCGAGGACATCTACGAGGCGGTCACCGGTTCGGTGCCGGGTGCGAAGTTCGGGCTTGCGTTCTGCGAGTCGTCGGGCGACTGCCTGATCCGGATCGAGGGCAATGACGAGGGGCTCAGGAAACTGGCCCGGGACAACGCCCGCGAAATCGGCGCCGGGCACTCGTTTATCCTCTTTCTGCAGGACTGCTACCCGATCAACGTCCTGAACGCGATCAAGAATATCCAGGAGGTGTGTACCATCTACTGCGCGACCGCGAACCCTGCCGAGGTCGTGATCGCCGAGTCGGCGCAGGGCCGGGGGATCATGGGCGTGATCGATGGCGCCACGCCAAAAGGTGTCGAAGGGCCGGAGGGGGTTGCATGGCGGATGGAACTCCTGCGGACGTTCGGGTACAAGCGTGGGTGACTCTTCCGGGTGCACACAAGGAGTCCATCAGGTGAGGCAACGGTTTTGACGAAACGCCCGGGCGCAGGTATCAGTACCCCAGCGATTCCCTGACGAGGATAAGGGTGATCCGGTCCGGCGCCTTCTCCTGCGCGAGGATCACGCACTTCCCGATCATGCTGGGCGTCCCGTACGCCTTCCGTGCCCGGGCGTCCTCGAGCCGGTAGGCATACTCCCGGACCCGGCGCAGCGCATCGTCAAGCGTCGGGACGATCTTGTTGATCCCGACGACGAGGACGAGGTGGCCGGCGGCAAACGGCCACGCCCCCACCCGGCTCCCGCTCGCGTCGCAGGCGACGATCTCGCCGGTCTCAGCGATCGCGTTTGCGCTGGAGATGAAGTAGTCGGCGGCCACGGATTTCCTCCGCAGTTCTGCCCGTTTTGCATCGTCGTTTTCCGATGTGATCACCACGTGCAGGTCCTTCCAGCCGGATTTCCCGCCGGCGAGCAGGTCCTCGTACCCGATCTCGGCAAGCGTCGTCGACGAACCGTTCATCACCTCCGCGCCCCGTGGGACGATCCGCTGGAGCGCGGCCAGTGCCCCGTCGCCGTTCTCCACCACGATCACGCGGATGCCGCGAGCCTCCGCTGCCCGGGCCGTCCGTTCTACCGTGTCGGATGACGGGAGGCGGTTCCATCGTTCTGCATCGGCACCGGCCTCCGGGATCAGGTGCACGGCGCTGTACTGCGTGGTCCTGCTCATGGGTATTCCGGTTGCCGGATTTTCCTTCCAGTCGTATATATCTATGGCAACTGGCGCCCGTTTTTTTGCAACCTTAAAAAAGAATTATGGAGCACCCGCGCCACCCGTGAAGCAGTAGTGCCATAAGGGATGTCGTGCAATACTCTCCGGCATGCACAGCAGAGTCCCGGAACCTGAACTGGAGAGCCGGATGCAGCGGTTCCGGCGCATGATGTCGGCCGAGAACCCGGAATGGGAGATGGCCGCGATCTTCGGCAGGATCAACATCTATTATTTCACCGGGACCATCCAGGACGGCGTGCTGCTCATCCCCCGCGACCGGGATCCCGTCTTCTGGGTGCGCCGGAGCATCGAGCGGGCGCGGGTGGAATCGGCGTTTCCCGACATACGACCGATGGGCAGTTACCGCGATGCCGCTGAAAAGACCGGGCCCCTGCCGGACCGGGTATATATCGAGACCGAGGTGGTGCCGGTTGCGGTGCTCGGGCGGTTCCGGAAATACTTCCCGTTCCGGGAGATCTGCCCTCTCGACCGGGTGGCGGGAAAGGTCAGGGCGGTCAAGAGCGCGTACGAACTCCTGCTCATGGAACAGTCCGGGGAGATCATCCGGCACGTTCAGGAGGACCTTGTGCAGGATATCCTGCAGGAAGGGATGAACGAGGCGGTGTTCGGGGCCAAGGTCTATTCCCTCCTTGTCGAAGAGGGGCACCAGGGTATCGTCCGGTTCAACAGTTTCAACACCGAGATCGTGCTGGGGCAGCTCGGGTTTGGCACAAACTCGATCTACCCGACCTGTTTCAACGGGCCGGGCGGTATCTGCGGGACCAGCCCCGCGGCGCCGGTGCTCGGCAGCCACAACAGGAAACTCAAAAAAGGCGACCTTGTCTTCCTCGACAATGCCTGTGGTGTCGATGGCTACCAGACCGACAAGACGATGACCTACATGTTCGGTGCACCGCTGCCGGAGGAGGCGATTGCAATCCATCACCAGTGCGTGGAGATACAGGACCGGATTGCGGCACTGATGAGACCGGGGACCACACCGGCACAGATCTACCACCAGATCATGGAGAGCCTCAGCCCGGAATTCCTAGAAAACTTCATGGGGTTCGGCGAACGCCGGGTGAATTTCCTCGGGCATGGCGTCGGCCTCGTGGTGGACGAGCTGCCGGTGATCGCGCCGGGGTTTGACGAGCCGCTGGAGGAGCGGATGGTGCTGGCGCTCGAACCGAAGAAAGGGATCGCGGGGATCGGGCTGGTGGGAACCGAGAACACGTTCGTGGTCACCCCGCACGGCGGCCGGAGCATCACGGGGAACAACGCCGGTCTTATCCCGGTTTACTAGCGGTGCAGGAAGCACGTGGGACCCGGTTTTGGGGCTGGCACGGTGCACCGGAATATTCTTCTGGCGATCCGCGCCCCGGCCGTTGGGCCGGGCTTCTGGTTTTACACAGAATGGAGCGCAGTGCTCCGGACAATCTTTGTCTTCACGTTCTCCCACGTCTTCGTGATCAGGAAGCTCTCGTCCATGTTGCCGACCATGGCAACGAACTTCTGCATCGCAAACGCCATGGTCAGGATGTCCAGCTGCACGCAGGGGCGTGACGAGGGGTCAAACATCCCCCAGCACTGCACGGGGCTGTTCCCTCTTCAGCTCCACCCGCGGGTAGTGGATGATCGACGAGCACCCGGAGCCGAACGGACAGATGACGCCGTCCGGCCCGGACTGGTCGTAATTGGCAAGCGTGAAGAGCGCCGAGAGCACCTCCGGGCGCGCAAAGAAGATGACGATTTCCGGGTTGTCGTCAGTGGTGAGCATGTCCCAGCGCTTGAAAACATACTCTTTTCCCTCCGCGGGCACCGCGGTGTGGTGCGCATCGATCCCATCGACGATCTCCGGGGTCTTCTTGTACCGCTCCCCCTCCACCACGCCGGGTTTCCCATACGAGAGGAAGTACCTGAAGTTCTCGCTGCGTTTCGCGTCGTAGCCGCAGTAGTACAGCCCCCCGGCACAGGATATCGCTGTCCGGTCGAGGACCAGCGTCCTGCCCTTTCTCACCTTCGCGAGGTCGCAGATGATGCATTTCCAGCCCTTTGCCGGCCGGGCCTTCTCTTCCGCACTGCCCTCCTTCCGGGTGCCGAAACTGATCGGCAGTTCCGTACCGGGACAGTACGTCTGCCAAAGCCGGATAAACCGGTCGCGGATCTCCGTGTCCATACGATCCTCTTTCCACCGCAGGAGGATAAAAAGCAGGTGGTTGACGGCAGGATCGCCTGGGTTTTTCCCGCGATCCCTGGGTCGGCTGTTGCTTCCCGAAAGTGTTTATCCTGTTTCCCCCTAATTTATCAGGAACCGCTGAACAGATCATGCCAGCCGACCAGTTCCTCCCGATGCCCGGCGACCTCCATGCGCTTACCTGCGAGACCGTGAGCCGACGCGTACGTCCGCTCCCATTCACGGAAGATGGCGTCACCATAACGGCAGATCTGGTCAGAGCCGCGATGGAATGCCTGAATGCCGAAGCGACCCGGACGCTTCCGGTCCGTGCCGCTCACGGTACTGGTGGTCGCGTGGACAATGGGCTCGACCAGTGTCTTGAAGGGCATTGGGGCATCGTGGGGGATACCACGGCACCGGTCCTTGCGGATGTGCTGGTCCGTGCCGGTATCGCGGCGTTTGCTGAAGTAATCAACCGGCAGCACCGCACGCGTGCCCGTGGGGTCCGCCTGCTGCCGGCATGGACATGGCATATCGGGTCTGCGCCGTCCTTCCGGTTCGGAACCACCCCCTTGCCGTCCGGAGACAGCCCGGCACCCGCGTGGATGGCGGTATGCCCGGTCTGCAGGACCGGGATACTCAGCCGGGTGACCGGGCGGACGCTCTTTGGCATCCACCCCACGGATTATCATATCGATTGCTCGCACTGCGGGGCAAAGTTCGTCCCGGAACAGGAGCAGTTCCGTCTCGTCTCGATCGCCCGGATCGCCGACCCGGGCTGGCGACGATATCTCAACACCAGCCATCTGCCGGATGAATGGGCGGCGGTAGCACAGGGAACGCCGGCACCGCAACCCGGTGCGCCGGCTCCGGCGCCGGAGGCCCGGAAAACGAGACCCATGCAGGGTGCCGCGGAGGGATTCCCGGTTGTTTTTCCTTCCATGAAGGATGGAGCGCTCGCTGTCCCCTGCGGCAGATCGACCCTGTATTTCAGGCCCGTTTCCCTGCAATTTACCGGCAGACTGCAGCGCGACCTGTTCGCCCGATCAGATCGCACCGTCAAGGATGTCCTTGCCACACCGGCTTTTCAGTCGGTCAGGTCAGCCGTGGAGCAGCACCATGCCCGGTACCTTCCGCTCCGGCTGGGGCTCTTTGCCGGAGACCTCATGCGGCAGGGTGATCCGCTCGTGTGGGATCTTCTGAACCGGTACGGGGGCGGGCCATTTTGCCTGTTCCACCTGAGGGACGATGAACAGGCCGGCCGGAAAGGGGTCTTCATGGTGTACGTGCAGGGGCGGGTCTGCCATACCGGCGCGTGCCATATCCCGTTCTCTGCAGGTATCGGTGGGCGTGTGGGCCGGATAATGCCGGAAATGTGCTACCGTGACGGTGACGAGACCGCGTGCCGGATCAACCGCCTTGTCTGTGCATCCCGGACGGCTCCCACCCTCTACATCCATGGCATGTCCGATGATGGGGTAATCGATGCGTCCGCTGCAGCGCTCATGTCACAGTACCCGGCGATCGCGGTAGAGAGTCCCGTAAAAGACGCTTAAAAGACCGTGATCAGAGAATTTTTCATATCCTATGCAAACATTATAATTATCTGCGCCGGATACGGTTCACGGGAGATTTTTGATGAAACAGTGCCCTCACTGCGGGATGAACATACGGGACAACGTGGAGGTGTGCGGCTACTGCGGCGGCGAGATCCGACAGCGCCCGGCAAAACTCCCGGCTGGCCGCGGGGCGCCGGCATCGTCGCGGGGGGCCGCCATGCCAAAGGCGGCACAGCAGGCGCCGCCACCGGCAGGTGAACCTGAAGAAGGAGAGGAAGAAGGAGGAGGACTGTCTGCGATCCTCCAACCCGGCGAGCAGGTGCTTATCGGTTCGCTCAACGTCTCGGTGAAAAAGTTCCTTTTCCATGCGTACCTCACCAATAAACGTATTTTTCTGATCGATACGCAGGAAAAGAAACTCAAAGTGACCGCAAAGGACATACCTGTCGAAACGATCGCTGGCAGCATCGTCGAGGTCTCCGAGAGCTCAGACCCGGTACTCGTGCTCTCCATCAAGTCTGCCGATGACGAGATCAAGACGATGAAGATCGTCTTTGTTCAGGACGGGATGGACCGGTCAGCTGAGATCGACGATTGGATCGGTCTGCTTCACGAAGAACCGCAGCCCAAAAGATCCCGCGGGGCCCCGGCCCGGGAGCCTGCCGGACCGGTGGCTGAACCCGAAGAGCCCCCTCTCCCGGTATCACCGGTCCAGCGGCAGGAGATCCAGCCGTCCAGAAAACCGATCAAGGAACACGAAAAACAGTCACCGGTAAAACGACTGATCCCGATCGCCCGAACTTCCGGGCCCGAACCGGAAGAAGAACCGGAACCGGCTCCCCCGAAACGTCGTGTGCAGGTCAGGATGGTTGAGGAACCGGCGCCAAAGAAGACCGGGCCCATTACCTTCACACGGAGGATCCCCCCGACCGGGAGAACCGATGGTCAGGTGGTAAAAAAACCGGAAGTCCAGGCGGCCGTGAAGTCCGCGATGAAGAACACCATGCAGCCGGTCCGGCAACCGGGATTCCATCCGGTAAGAAAGCCTGTGATCGAACCGGTGAAACGCCAGCAGCCTGAACCGGAACCCCGTGAACCGGTCGTGCAGGAAGAACCTGCTCGTGCCGTGAAGAATGTCTTCCGCGAAGAGGCGGCAGAAAGCCCGCAGTTCTGCCAGAACTGCGGCAAGAAGATCCCCAACGGAGCGAATTTCTGCCCGGGGTGCGGGTCAAAACTGGCTTACCCGAAAGTTGCATCTTCTTCCGGAACTACGGCTGCTTCCCGCCCGGCCGCCGCGAGCTCCCTGCCCCGTAAAGTGCCGAAGATCGAGGAAATTGATGAGGACGAGGACGAGGAGAGGAAGCTGCCGAAGAAACCGCTGGTCAAAAAAGCTTCGAAGGACAGCGATATGACCATCCTCCATAAATTCCTGAGGCGGTAAACCGGCCGGAACCCGAAAAATTCTGCCGTTTATTCCGTACAATTCCTCCTGTTCTCTCTTTTCGGGAAGAAATTGTTATAACAAATCCCGTCTCTTGTATTAGTACGATTACGTGAGAATCCCGAGGAACTGAATGAAGAGAAATATCCAGGTTGAAGCGTTGGACCAGATCCCTCTTGAAAAACAGCGGATTGAACTTGTCGAGCGAAAATGTCTCGGTCACCCCGACAGCATCGCGGATGGCATCGCAGAATCCATCAGCCGGGCCCTCTGCAAGGCATATCTCGATGAGTTTGGCGTTGTCCTTCACCACAATACCGACCAGGGCGAGATCGTCGCCGGGGAATCGGTACCGAAGTACGGCGGGGGGAAGATCGTCAGGCCGATCTATGTCCTTATCGACGGGCGTGCTACCAAGCAGTTCGACGGGGTCACCATAGCCACGGACGCCGTCGCTGTCGAAGCAGCGCATTCCTACCTCCACTCTATCCTCCCGGCGCTCAACCTCAGCCGTGATGTCATCATCGACTGCCGTCTCGGTGTCGGCTCCACCGACCTCCGCGACGTCTTCAGGCCCTGCCAGGGGAGCGTCCCCCGGTCAAACGACACGTCGTTTGGTGTCGGCCATGCCCCGTTCTCCGAGACGGAGACGATCGTAAAGAATGTATCGGACTTCATCGATGAGAAACTCCGTCCCCGGCACCCGGCCATCGGCCAGGACATCAAGATCATGGGGTTGCGGGACGCGGACATGATCACCCTCACGGTTGCCTGCGCAATGGTCGACCGCCACTGCGCCGGTCTCGAGGACTATATCCACTACAAGGACCTCCTGCAGGAGCAGGTGCTTGAGGTTGCGAAAAAATATACCAGCCGGCGGGTTATGGTAAACGTCAATACGGCGGATGACATCGACAGCGGGAGCGTGTACCTGACCGTGACCGGCACTTCCGCCGAGATGGGCGACGACGGGTCGGTCGGGCGGGGCAACCGCTGCAACGGCCTGATCACCCCCAACCGCCCGATGAGCATGGAGGCGACGAGCGGCAAGAACCCGATCAACCATATCGGCAAGATCTACAACCTGCTCTCCACCATGATTGCCCGCGAATGCGTGGAGAAGGTAGACGGCGTCGAGGAGATGTATATACGGCTCCTCTCCCAGATCGGAAAGCCAATCGATTTTCCGCTGGTCGCAAGCGTCCAGGTACTGCCAAAGGCGGGTGTCGCCATCAGGGACATCGACAGCGAGATCGAGGGTATCGTCAACGAGAGTCTTGCAAACGTGACCTGCATCACAGAGAAGGTAATCCACGGTGAGCTCAGGACCTTCTGAGAACCGGCGCGCGAAAAAACGGAACGTCGCGGGAAAAGCCGGCGAACCTCCGGCGTTCTCCGGCATGGTCCGGCTCGCGATCCCCAGCAAGGGGCGGATAGCAGCGCCGATCATGGAGCTGATGGAAAAGAGCGGTCTCCACCTGCCGGATACCACCGAGCGCCGGCTGATCATCCGCACGCTCGATCCCCATGTCGAGATCCTTTTTGCCCGGCCGGTCGACATCCCGGAATACGTGGCAAACGGGGCTGCGGATCTCGGTATCACCGGCCGCGACGTGGTGACCGAGCGGGGGTCAGGTGTCGAGGAACTCCTTGACCTCCAGCTCGGGAAGGCAGCTCTCGTGGTTGCGGTCCGGGAGGATGCCGACATCACCGCTGTCGGCCAGCTCCGGGGCGCAAAGGTCGCGACCGAGTTTCCCGCGATCAGCCGGCGCTTTTTTGCGGAGAAAGGCGTGCCGGTGGAGATCGTCCTGGTCGGCGGTGCCTGCGAGGCGACACCCCACCTCGGTATCGCGGACGCGATCGTCGATCTCTCGAGCTCCGGCGCCACGCTGAAGACCAACCGGCTCCGGGTGATTGACGAGGTGATGCGGACCTCCACTATCCTGATCGCAAACAGGGCCTCGCTTGCGAAAAAAAAGGAGAAGATCGAGGAGATCCGGCTCGCGTTCGAGAGCGTGGTACGGGCACGCGGGCAGTGCTACCTGATGATGAACGTGAATCGCTCGGCGCTCCCGGCAGTCGAAAAAGTGCTCCCCGGTCTCTCCGGCCCCACGGTCATGGATGTCGCATCCACCGAAGACCTCGTCGCGGTCCACGCGGTCGTGAGCGAGGAGCGTGTCTATGCCCTGATCAACGCGCTCAAACGGGCAGGTGCACGGGACATCCTGGTCATGGCCATAGAACGGATGATCCGCTGATCGGTATGAGAATCTTTCCTGCCGTCGACATTCTCGGGGGCCGGTGCGTCCAGCTCGTGCAGGGAAAGCGGGAGAGTGCTACAGCATACGGTGATCCGCTCGCGTGTGCCGCCCGCTGGATCGAGGAAGGAGCAGACGCCCTCCATGTCGTGAACCTTGACGGCGCATTCGGCGATTCGGCAAGAAACGCCAAACAAATCCGTACGCTTGTTGCGACAACCGGCGTGGAAATTGAACTCGGCGGCGGGATCCGATCGGTAGAGGACGCCCGCCGCTGGCTCGGGACCGGGATCGCCCGGGTCATCATATCCACGCTTGCCATCCGGGATCCTGGGAGCGTGAAGGCCCTTGCCGGCGAGTTCGGGAGCGACCGGGTCATGGCCGGGGTGGACGCGAAAAGCGGGCAGGTTGCCATCCGGGGTTGGCAGGAGACCGTCGGTGATTACCTCGGCTGGGCAGAAAAATTCGAAGAACTCGGCGCCGGTTCGCTCCTATTCACCAACGTGGATGTCGAGGGGCTGCAGCAGGGGATACAGATCGGTCCTGTCCGGCAACTCATTGGACGGGTTCGCGTGCCGGTGGTCGTCGCTGGCGGGATCTCCGGGCGTTCCGATGTGGCGCAGCTGCGGGATACCGGGGTGTATGGCGTGGTGCTCGGCTCGGCACTGTACAGCGGGAAGATCAGACTAGCAGAGGCATTGGAGGAATCTCGGTGAGAACGGTTGAATGTGTACGCGAGACAAAAGAGACGGCGGTCAGGATATCCCTGAACCCGGACGGAAGAAGGAAGATATCGGTGGAGACCGGCATACCGTTTTTCGATCACATGCTCATGGCGATGGCCCGGCACGGCGGTTTTGACCTCGCCTGCACTGCCAAGGGCGATCTCGGTGTGGACAGCCACCACACAGTCGAGGATACCGGGATTGTGATGGGCGATGTACTGAAACAGGTGATCGGCACCGGGAAGGGAATACGCCGGTTCGGGCACGCGGTCATCCCGATGGATGAGTCCCTTGCGCGGGTGGCGCTCGACTGCGGGGGGCGGGGGTACCTGGTCTTTTCCGGTGCTTTCGGCAACCGGATGATCGGGAACATCCCGGCAGACCTCTTTGAGCATTTCTTCTATTCCCTCTGCATGCACGCCGGCATTACGGCACATGTCACCTTTACCGGCAAAAACGACCACCACCAGTGCGAAGCAGTCTTCAAAGCATTCGGTGTTGCGCTGGGGGAGGCGTTGGCGATGAGCGGGAGAAAAGGCGTGCCGAGCACGAAGGGGAATCTATAGACCATTTGCAATAACGGCCGGCGTACCAGGTGCGGCTGCGTTAAAGTGGATATGGGAATACCACTCGTTTCGGATATGTTACGATACCTTTGCAGGACAGGCCTGAAAACGCAAACGATCCCAGAATAGTGCAAAGAAAAAAGGGTTGATCAGCCGGACTTTGCTGCCAGGTCAACATCTTCTTTCTTGATCGTCTTGCGGCCTGCGTGTTCGGCAAGCTTGTTCGATTCTTTTGTCAGCTGGGCGATATATTTCTCGGCCTTGACAACGAGTGCCTCAGCTGCATCGCTGCCGACTCTTTCGGCTCCGTTCTTCTTGGCAATCCGTACAACTGCGGCAATTGGTAAATCTGCCATGTTTCTTACCTCAAAAAGAAAGTATATGGATATATATAAAAACTTTTTGGGAAAATACCGCATTTTGTTACGCAAAACGGTATCGGAAGGCTTTCAGAACCGTTCGGGCGAAACGCGCTTCAGAATTTCGCAGAATATTTTTTAATGTCATTAAATCTGGTATTTTTTAAAAAAGACCGTTTTTAAATTAATCCAGAAGCGATGCTGCAAGCATGAGCGCATCGGAGTAATCCGGTGAGGCGCGCGAGGTATCCACAAAAATTTTATCGATGTTTACGACCGGCGCGCCATGTCCGTGCCCCGCTCCCAAAAAGGTGAGCGTACGGAAGATTAAATTCCCGGAAATCCCGTCCGGTGCGATGATCAGCCCGCAGGACCCGATTGCATCTTCAATCAGGATCTCGAAATGCTGTGCGTCGGCAAGGCGGGCAACCAGCTCCGCATCGGCAAGGCTCCGGTCCACGGTCTGGTGCCGGCCGACGTCCCCTAACCTGCCTCCTGAGAGTACGGCGACCTTCTCCGGAAGGCCGAACCGCCGGGCGATGGCCCGCCCCTTCCGGATGAGGGCGGCCTTGTCGGCCACCGTCCAGCCTTCGTCGATTCCCACCGGAGCAAGCAGGAACTTCTGGCCCCTTGCGGTCTCAAGAAGCGCAATTCGTTCGAGGTGGTCGACTCCCGCCGCCTTTTTTAGTTCCTTAAGTGTTGTATTGGCCGGCAGCGTCCCCCGCACCGCCGCATCGATCCTCCCCGCCATCAGATCGGCGACGAGCACCGCTCCGGGTTCCTCATGCTCGCTCACCCGCACACCGGCTTTTGCCGGTTGTTCCTGAACGGCCCCGGGCCGACAGTAGCAGACAATATCACAGGGGCTGTTTACGCGGCATACGCTCCCGACCACCCTTCCGGCATCCGTGCCGATCCCGATACCGATGGTCTTTACCGGGGCCCGCATGGCATGTCACCGGACGTGAGGTGCATGATCCCGTTGTGGATGAAATCGAAGACCTGCGCCTCTTTTTCATCGTACCGGATCCGGAGTTCCCGGCCGGCGTTGACTGTCCCGATTGCCCGTGCGGTCATGCCGACTGCGGCAAACCGCCGGACCAGCTCCGGCACGTGGCGCTCCTCTGCGGTCAGGATAAAACCCATGCCGGGGTACATCTTCACCCACTGCTCAAACGTCATATGGTTTGCCGCGAGGTCCGGTTTTGGGATCAGACCGAGGTCGATCTCAGCGCCTTTCCCGCTCACTTCAAGAAGCATGCCGATCGTCCCGATCATACCGGGATTGCTGATATCCTTGCCGGCCGTCACCAGGTGCTCCCGGCCGATCTGCTCGAGGAGAGCGATCTGCGCCCTGACGACGGCAGCGGGTTTCATGGTCACCGAGTCCCAGTTGAGTGCGCACGAGGGGTGGACCCTGCCGGTCAGATCGATGGCGGCGACCACCTTGTCGCCGGCCTGCGCCGTGTTGCTGTAGATGACCGAATCGAGCCTCGCGGAACCAAGGATAGAGACATCGATAACGCTGTATGGTGCATCCGGGTGGAGGTGCCCCCCCACAATAGGCACGCCAAACTGGGCCGAGGCATCGTGCATGCCCCGTACCACCAGTTCCTGCAGGGTGGCGTCTTTGGGGATCGAGAAGACGTCCACCATCGCGATCGGCCGCCCCCCCATCGCGGCGATGTCGTGGATGTTCACGAGCACCGAGCAGTAACCTGCCCAGTAGGGGTCGGCCTCCATGAGCCTGCTCCAGATGCCATCCGCGGCAAGGAGCAGCGCCTCGCCGTTGTGCTCGATCACCGCTGCGTCCTCACCAAACGAGGCGACGACATGGGGGGCATCGATCTTCAGCGTCCTGACCATGTCGCCGATAGCGTTTTTTCTCTTCACGCCTTCGTATTCCCTGACCATGAGCGCAATGGTCTCGGTGGAGCAGCTGTGTTCCAAGAATGTCACCTGGCTTTTGTAATCCCGGCAGGGATACCTGTACCGTATTCTGTCTCATCAGAGATAATTTATTTGATAACGGGTCGACTCCTTGGGTATGGACTGGGCAGAGAAATACCGCCCGGCGCATCTCGCCGATATCGTCGATAACGCAACTGCGGTCCGGCAGATGGCCGAATGGGCGAGGAACTGGACGAACCGCTCGCGCCCCCTTCTTTTGTACGGCAAGCCCGGTATCGGCAAGACCTCCAGTGCCTATGCGCTGGCGAACGATATGGGCTGGGACGTAGTCGAGCTCAACGCGAGCGACCAGCGGACTGCCGCTGTGATCGAGCGGGTTGCCGGTGTGGGCAGCACCACGGCAAGCCTGACCGGGTCAGCCCGGAAGCTGGTCGTGCTGGACGAGGCGGACAACCTGCAGGGGACGGCAGACCGGGGCGGGGCAAAAGCGATCATCGAGTGCATAAAAAACGCCCGGCAGCCGATCATCCTGATCGCAAACGACCTCTACGGCCTCTCTCCCGAGATCCGCCTTCGCTGCGAACCGGTGCAGTTCCGTGCCATACCTGCACGATCGATCGCCCCCCGGCTCAGGTTCATCTGCGCTAACGAGAAGATCAGTTGTTCGGATACAGCCGTCCGGGAGATAGCGGAGAGCGCCGGCGGGGATGTCCGCTCGGCAGTCAACATGCTCTACGCCTCCGCGATCGGCAGGAGCGTGCTCGGGGATGAGGAGGTGCACACGTCCCAGAAGGATGAGCGTGTTTCGATCTTCTCGCTCATCTCCGCCATATTCGGGAAAACCCCGGACGAGGATCTGCTGCGCCTTTCCCGGGATGTGGATGATATCCCGGAGAACATCGAGCAGTGGCTGGAGGGCAATGTTCACCTTGTCTCCAATCCTGGCGCGCTGGAGATGGCTTATCGCTCTCTTGCGCGTGCGGACGAGTATCTTGGGTACACGTACCGGCGGCAGTACTACACGCTCTGGCGGTATGCGACCGCGATCATGCTGCTTGGCATTGCAGATGCGGCGGCGGGAAAAGGCGTCCATACCCGCATTCTCCCGCCGGAGCGCTGGCAGAAGATGGCGACCGCAAAAAAACAGAAGGTGATCCGCTTCACCGTGCTATCACGGCTTGCATGCACCATGCGCCTGGCACAGACCACCCTGCGGGAGAAGTATCTTGGCACCTTCACCCTCCTGGTGGAGCACGACCCGGCGACCTATGTCCGCGAGCTGATGCTGGACGCCGATCAGCTCAACTTCTTCCTGAACGACCGGGCGCGGTCGCAGGAGATTGTCAGGGCCGTGGCACAGGAGGAGCGTGAACGGGAAAAGGAACAGCAGAAAAAGGGAAAAAAACCGGCAGCATCCCTTCCCAAAAAAGATCCCGGGCCTCCTGCGCCGCCTCCACCGCCGCCCGAAGACGCACGGCCGGATGCATCATGGGAAAAGAAGGCCGGGTCCGGCGATCAGGCTACGCTCTTTGACGGCTTCTGACGCCGGTAATAGCAGTGGAGGGGCACACCGCAGTCGATGATCTCCCCGCCATCGCCCCATGACTCATAACCGAGGTGGTAAACCAGCAGGTCGCAGTCCATCTGCCCGGCAAGCGCGAGCAGCGGGGGGACCATCTCGACTGCGGGACGCACGGCGTACAGGACGTCGGCCCCCGCGTACCACGAAAGGTCCGGCGAAAAGACATCATCAACGACAAACGGCAGCCAGGCCGGTGGCGGGACATCACGGATATCGGTCGCCCGGACGCGCACTCCCATGTCACGGATAACCCGCGCGGCCTCCGGGTTGGTTCCCACGCCGACCTCCACGGCGTTCCGGTACTGCGCAGCGATATAGGCACCGATACATCTCTCAATATGTTTATAGCCGCCCATCCAATAGAATAGCGCGATGCGTATCCATATTTTTTGGGATCGGCGGTCTCCTGACGGCCTGCAACTCCCGGTTGCCCGGAACATTGCGGCGGTCATCGGCATTCCGGAGATACTTGAAGAGAATCCGGTGCGAATCACGGGCTATGTGGATACCAGAAAACAGGTCGATGCTCAGGCGCTGCTGGACCAGGTTGCCGCGTACAAACACCGGCACGGGATCACGGAACCTGTCCTGCTCGTGCTCCACCAGGACCTCTTCAACGCCGGCCACAGTTTTGTCTTTGGCCTCGCCCGCGAATCCGTCGGCGCCGCAGTCGTCTCAACGGCCCGGCTGTCCAACGAGTTCTACGGGCGGGCCGGGAGCGATGACGACCTGATCGACCGTACCGCCAAGGAGGGTGCGCACGAGCTCGGGCACCTGTTCGGTCTTGGCCACTGCACGGATCACGAGTGCGTCATGTTCTGCCCTGATACTCTCGATGAACTCGATGGGAAGAGGAAGATGCTGTGCTGGTCCTGCAGCGGACGGCTCGTGGAGCGGCTTGGCGAGCTATAGAGCACCTGTAGTCTCAGGAGGTACCGGGGGCATCCTGCTTCCGGTATCTGCCGTATCCGCCCGGTATCCGGCATTAAAACGTGCCTCATTATGCCGCCGGAGCTGGCATGAAAGGAGCGACGGGAGCCGGACTGCCTGCCCCGTCAGAAGTCCGGCATTTTCTTTGCGAGATACCACGCGTGGATGGCGAGGAGGAGATAGATGGGAAAAAGCATACCGTATGAACTTCCCTCTCCCTCGTACTTATAGAGCCAGACGGTGGCGGTGATGTCGATCTGGAAGATCATGATCCCCCACCATTTCCCGATGTACCCGTAACCGAGGCCCGGCAGCATGAAGTTCAAAAACCCGGCTACGAGCGGGTTCTTGGCGGTTCTCGGCCGGCGGGCAAGGCCCCGGGGGATAAACAGGGGATCTATCCCGCATCCGGGTGCCGCAAGGACTGCCTCCCACCGGACCTCACTGCTACCATCGGCCAGCCCCCGCATCAGCGCAGGGATTGCCTTTTCGTTTCGGATCGATCCGAGGATCTCGATCGCCTTCTTCCGGACCGCCCCGTCCTGGTCGTTAAGGATATGGGAAAGCGCCGGGATCGCTGAAGGGCCTTCCGCCTCCACCGCTTTCCATTCCTGCATCCCGACCAAGAAAAATGCCCGGTCTTCGGCGGTTTCCGGTTTCCAGCCGAGTTTTACCAGCGCAGACGCAGCACCGTAGCGCACGTACTTGTCAGCGTCACGGAGGGTTTCAAGAAGGGGTGCGATCACCCGGCGGTCACCGATCTCACCGAGAGCGAGTGCTGCCTGCCACCGCACCTCGCCGCTCTCATCCCTGAGGGCCACGGTGAGGGGATCGACAGATCGCGGGTCCCGGATGACCGAGAGTGCACCGATAACACCAAGCCGCACGTCCTTGTTCTTCTGTTCCAGGGCGTGGATGAGCTCGTCCATCGCAGCGGCGCCCAGCGAACCGAGAGCCTTCGCTGCCTGTGTCTGCACGGCAAAGTCCGGTGAGCGGAGCGCCCGGATAAGCCCGGCGGTATCATGCCGGTCCCTCATCCGGCCAATGTCTGCCGGTTTTATCCCAAACAAGTTCAGAAATCCCATGCCTTCACCTCACAGGTCCGGCATCCTTTTTGCCATGTAGAAGGTCTGGACCGCAAAGAGTGCGGTGATTGGGTATGCGATCAGGTAGGGCAGGAAGGGGCCGGAGGCGAGCTGGGCGAGCACGAGGATGCTCATGTAACTCATGAAAACGAGAAATCCCCACCAGTAGCCGAGATAGTTGTAGCCAAGGCCGATGAAGAGGAAGTTCAGGATTGCCGCCGCCCACGGGTTCTGCCCGGTCCGCTGGCGCCGGGAGACTCCCCAGGGGATATGTGCCGCCGGCACCTGGCATTTTTTCGCCGCCAGTACCGCAGTCCACCTGACCGCCCCGTCCCGGTCTTTCAGCGCGGTTTCGCAGGCTTTTTGTGCATCGGGATCACCGATCTCCCCAAGCAGCCCGACGATCGTTGTCCGCACTGCGGTATCGGGATCCTGGAGGAGGTCGCCAAGCGGGCCGGTCGCCGTTCTCCCCAACTCTCGTACTCCCTGCCAGTCCTGCAATGCGATAGCGTGATACGCCCGCTCGGCGTCATTTTTGGGGGTCCAGAGGAGCCGGTCAAGAGATTTTGCCGCGCCATACCGGACGTACCGCTCCCGGACCCGGAGCGCATCCACCAGTGGCGGGATCGCCGCCGGATCGCCAATCTCCCCGAGCGCGAGCGCAGCCACCCAGCGCACCTCGACCGCCTCATCACGTTCCATCACATCAACGAGCAGCCCGACTGCCCGCGGGTTCCGGATCGCCCCGAGAGCCTCAACCGCCCCAATCCGAACTGCTGCGTGACGGCTGTCCAGTGCCTGGACAAGCGGGTCGATAGCCCGGTCTCCCAGAGAACCCAGAGCTTCTGCGGCCAGCCACTGGACATCGGGATCCCGGTGGTTCAGGAGCCGGATCAGGCCGGGTACATCTCCTGCCGTCTTCATTGCCGCGACGTCCGGAGCCCCGAGTTCGGGAAGGTGCAGGAGAGACATATCGGGTGAAAAAACAATTAAATGCCGGATATAATCTATCCATATATCAACGTTGTGAAGCGCATGCGGGGATAATGGGAATGCCAGACTACCGTACATGGCTGGTGCCGTGTTTGTTCTCAGTAATGCCAGCTATTCCGTGCGACTGAGGATACGGTGGGAAATACCATGGCACACTGTTCTGCGATCACCGGGTCGATCTGTGGGGAGCACGACCTGCCTTCGCACCCGGAGAACAATACCCGTCTTGTCGCCGCGCTTGCCGGGATACCGGATGGTGTGGCTGTTGCAGAACCGGTACCAGCCTCCATCAGAAATATCATCAGGATCCACGATCCGCAGTACGTCCGCTGGCTCGAAGCGCAGTGTGCTGCCACCACCGCGGTACGGTACCTCGACCCGGACACGTACATCACCCGGCGTTCGCTTACGGTGGCGCTGCACGCTGCCGGCGCCGCGATCACAGCCGCAGATCGTGCACTCTCGGGCGATCACTGTTTCTCCCTGATGCGCCCGCCCGGTCATCATGCGGAGCGTGACCGGCCGATGGGGTTCTGCCTGCTGAACAATGCCGCGATTGCCGCCGCACACGCACTGGACAGCGTCGACCGGGTCGCAATCGTGGACTGGGACGTCCATCACGGGAACGGGACACAGCACGCATTTTACGGGAGCGACCGGGTGCTCTACTGCTCGGTGCACCAGGAGGACTTCTTCCCGTTTTCCGGTCTGGCAAACGAGACCGGTGCTGGCGCCGGGCAGGGGTATACCGTGAACGCTCCTCTGGCCGCCGGTGCGACCATTGCCGATTATACCCTTGTCTTCTCGGAGGTGTTTGTTCCGGTGCTGGCCAGGTTCCGTCCGGAACTGGTGATTGTATCTGCCGGCCAGGACATCCTCTCTGACGACCCGCTCGGCACGATGGCAATGCAGCCGGCAGGATGCGGGAACCTTTCCCGTCTCATTGCCGATGCTGTGGACCAGCCGCTCGCCCTTGTTCTCGAAGGCGGGTACGGCAGCTCGCACGGTGCCGCGATCGCTGCCATCTTTGCCGCACTGGGAGGAAGGACCGGCATTGAGTTGGGAGACGGGCAACGCGCCCGGGCGGGCACGGCCGGAATGGTCTCCCTGCTCAAAAAGATCCACCGGATTGACTGAACAGTCATTTCGGCGACGGGCGCACGTCGATCTCCATTGTACTGATCTTCCGGTACTGGTTCCTTGTTTTGATGATGGGCCAGAGCTCGTAGAGGAGGACGGTTACCGGTTCCCACATCGCTGCCCAGCCGGTGATCACAAGTGCACCGGCGGCCAGCTGGGTGGCCAGTATGTTGCTGACGCTCAAAAGGTAACCCCCGACCACCTGACTCACGAGCAGGAACGAGAGACCGAGGAGGAGGGTGAACCGCCCGTACCGGATCCGGGCACGGAGCCTGCGTTCCATCACGAGCGTCCGGTACGCAAAGTGGTTGTGGACGGCCTCGCCGATCTTCTGCCCCTGCTCGCTTGCCGCAGCCTCAGGGGGCAGGTAGATCACGATCTTAAACTGGGTCTTTTTGTGAAAATCGTTCACGGTGTCAACGATGTACGCCTCGGCGTCACGATCGAGTTCTTTCTCGTAGAACGGTGCCGGATCGAAGGAGTTGAAGAGCTGGGGGATAGAGCCGAGCTTGATCTCGATAAGGATCTTTCCGTCCTCTTTATGGTAGATCGATTCGATGCTCCGCATCACCAGCCTCCCGGTACCGTGTAGTGCTGCAAACCCGATAAAGATGATTTCGTCTGCGGCTGTCCTGACACTGTCGGCAGCATTGGCACAATTTTTACGCGCATGCTGCGTCCTTATTCCTGCTCACCACTCATTGTCCGGTTGATCATCTCCATCGCCTCCTGAATAATCTCCCGGGCCTCGTCCCGCTCGATCCGGTAGAGCCGCTGCAGGGGATGCAGGGCCCGCGGGTCTCCGAGCATACCGAGTGCCCATACCGCCTTCAGCCGCACCCGGGCGTCGTCGTCCCAGAGGGTGTCTATCAGCGGTTCAACGGCCCGGAGATCCCCGAGCCGCCCGAGCGACTCCGCTGCCTTCCAGCGTGCCCCCTCGTTATCATCAGACAAGAGGCCGATGAAATATTCCAGCTGCCGCTCGTCAGTGGATGCATTTGCCGGGACGTCACCGCCATGACCGGACTCCGCGGGTGGCGTCTGCCCTTCCCCGTTCATACTGTACCGGGAGGGGTATGCCTACAAAAATTTTATGAAGGGGGGCTTGAAGGTGCCCTGCATAACTGGGGTACGGGCGGGAACAAACTATTTCTCCGTAAAAAAAGAACGTTAGAAAAAAAGTGTATGGTGGCAAACGGGATGAAAGCAGCAGTCATCACGGAATTTGCAGGAACCCGCAGGGAAGCCGTAACGAGGATCTACCAGTATGGCGGTGACGGCGTGCGTGTTTATACCGGCAATAAGGTCCTCCGGCGCCTGTACCTGTTCGATCCGTCATCAAACATGATGACCGAGCGCGATATCGCCCGGCAGGACCGGATACTCCGGCGGTTTATCTTCGACCAGAATGGGATGCTCGAGGAGACATTCTCGTTCGGGCAGTCGCCGCGGACATACCGGTATGAGGGCGGCGGCCGGCAGATCGTCGAGCGGGAAGGCGGCAGGTACGGGGCGGCCTCGCGGACGTACACGTTCGAAGGTCCCGGTGTCGCGGAGACCGAGTGGGGCCGTAACGGTGCTATCGGGCGGGTCTGGATCTTTGAGCCCGGCAATGACGCTATCCTGATACGGCGCGGCGGCTGGTACGGCGATGTGGAAAGGACGCTCGTCTTCGAGGGGATCGAGACCTCGGTCTTCCGCGAGCCGGAGGCATTCCTGCAGTTCCTGATGTTTTCCGAGCTGTCGCCGGGAGAGGCTGATGAGGAACCTCAGGTGAGAGAGGCAGGTCCGGTTCCTTCTGGACATGGGGCAGGGACACCGGCGGGCCGGAGCAGGTATGCATTTAACGGTATACGGCATACCCCGCAGGAATCCAGGGACGCCCGGGAGGTGAGACCGGTGCCCCGTGTATCCCCGCGGCAGGGGAATGCACCCACAGCCCGGCCTCCCACGACCGGTCCCGGTGACGGGAGCATCGATTTCATCCCCGATGCGGATGTCCCCCGGCGGGACCTCCCCCGCGGGCCCCCGGCCCGGCCGAGCAGTGAGATCCCGTTCGATGAACGCCGGAACCGCAGCGAGCGTGATGACAATCGGCTTTCATCAGGGAAGAGCGCCGAGATCCCCCTTGAGGAACGGTTCGAAAGCGCCCGTCGCGAACGGGAAAAGCTCTCCCGCGGGAAGAGCGCCGAGATCCCCTATGAAGAGCGCAGGAACGACAAGGACCGCTGAACCGCTATTCTTCCGATCAAGCAAAATTGCGGGGAAAATGGACTCTGTAGAAATCAAAAAACTCTGAACGCTTTTTGGGGGCTTTTGCAAGTGTTGCCTTCGCCTCAGCCGCTGTGGCATCCCCCGAATAGCGATAAATCCCAAGAGTGTACTACGAGACAATCGCTCAGCGCAGGGGCGGCACAGGGGGACAGGCACTGTCCCCTCCGTTCGAACTCGCTTTTAGCTATCATAAAAAGCGAGGTTTTCTACGGAGCCGAAAAGCGGGAGATCGATCAGCCGTTACGGGTCGCACCGGAGTTTCCCTGCTTTTCCGATATCCTCGAGTTCGTGCTCTTCGATCATGATGGTGACAAGTTCTTTTTTCACACCGGTCGTTCTGACCAGCGTCTCCGTGAATTCCCTTACGATCCTGCGTTTCTGTTCGCGCGACAGTCCCTTTTTCTGTTTGAGAATGACAACCGGCACAATAAAACCTTCATCCGACTATAAGAAGGCAGAGTATTTAGCATCACGCGGTACTAATTAAAAAAAGATACGAAGTGCCACGCGCATCATAGTATTTTCGCTACCTCTTGGCACACCGGTCAAAAGCGCCACCGGATATGGCCGGGATTTCACCTTTATGCCGCAAAAATAAACCTCTTTAATACCATCCGCCCATTGGTACAGCACACCAGTCATGAAGAATATCATCATCAAAGGTGCACGCCAGCACAACCTCAAAAATATCAATGTCGGGATCCCGCGGGACAAGCTCGTGGTGATCACCGGCGTCTCCGGTTCAGGCAAGTCCACGCTTGCATTCGATACCCTCTACGCGGAGGGTCAGCGCCGGTATGTCGAGTCGCTCTCCACCTATGCCCGCCAGTTCCTCGGTCTCATGCACAAGCCGGACGTGGACAGCATCGAGGGGCTTTCTCCCGCCATCTCGATCGAGCAGAAGACCACCTCCAAGAACCCCCGCTCGACCGTAGGGACCACCACCGAGATATACGACTACCTCCGGCTCCTGTTTGCCCGGATCGGCACGCCCTACTGCCCCGAGCACAACATCCCGATCGCCTCCCAGACTCCCGACCGCATCGCCGACCAGATCGCGGCCGAGCACCCCGGGATGGTCACAATCCTCTCCCCCATTGTGCGTCAGAAGAAGGGTACGTACCAGCAGCTTCTCCGCGACCTGAACAAGGAGGGCTATGCCCGGGTCCGGGTGAACAAAAAGATCATCCGTACAGACGAGGAGATCAGCCTTGAACGGTACAAAAAGCAGGACATCGAGATCGTGATCGACCGGCTCGGGACCGGCGACCGCTCGCGCCTGACAGAGGCCATGGAGAACGCGCTCAAGAAATCCGAAGGGCTCGTGCTCGTTGTTGACGAAAAGGGGAAGGAGTCCACGTACTCCTCGCTCATGGCCTGCCCGGTCTGCGGGCTCGCGTTTGAGGAACTCCAGCCGAGGATGTTCTCGTTCAACAGCCCGTTCGGCGCCTGCGAGGACTGTCATGGCCTTGGAGTAAAAATGGAGTTTGACGCCGATCTCATCATCCCGGACAAGGGCCGGTGCATCGCGGACGGTGCGGTGGCGCCGTACCGGAACCCGATGGACGGGTTCCGTGGCCATTACCTCGCAACGGTGGCAAAGCACTTCGGTTTTTCCGTGCTCACGCCAATCCGGGACCTGACCAGAGAGCAGTATGAAGCGCTCATGTACGGCTCCCCGGAACGGATGCACTTCTCCATGAGCATGAGAAACGGCGACGCCCACTGGTCGCATATCGGCGAGTGGGAAGGGCTCCTGCCTCAGACCGCCCGGCTCTATGCCCAGACCCAGTCCGAGTGGCGGAAGCGCGAGCTCGAAAGCTACATGCGGGTCTTTCCCTGCCCGACCTGCAAGGGGAAGCGGCTCAAGGAGAAGGTGCTGGCGGTCCGGATCAACGGCCGGTCGATCATCGACGTGACCGATCTCCCGGTGAGCGGGTGTCTCCGGTTCTTCGTGGATCTCAGGCTTACGCCAAAAGAGGAGGAGATCGCCCGGCAGATCATCAAGGAGATCCGATCCCGGCTGGACTTTTTGGAAAAAGTGGGACTCGGCTACCTGACGCTTTCCCGGAATGCAGGCACGCTCTCGGGAGGCGAGGCGCAGCGGATCCGTCTGGCGACCCAGATCGGGTCGAACCTGATGGGCGTGCTCTACGTGCTGGACGAGCCCTCGATCGGGCTGCACCAGCGGGACAACCGGAAGCTGATCGGGACGCTGCGGACGCTCCGCGACCTCGGGAACACGCTGATCGTGGTGGAGCACGACGAGGACATGATCCGCTCCGCCGACCACGTGATCGACATGGGGCCCGGTGCCGGGCTCCACGGTGGCGCGGTAGTGGCCGAAGGCACGCCGGAACAGATCGAGAAGACCACAAAGTCCCTGACCGGGCAGTACCTCGCCGGCACAAAACAGATCGCGGTGCCGGAGAAGCGCCGTACGAGTGACCGGGTCATCACGGTGAAAGGCTGCCGCGAGAACAACTTAAAAAACATCGACGTGAAGATCCCGATCGGCCTCTTTACCGTGATCACCGGGGTCTCGGGGAGCGGGAAGTCGACGCTCGTCTACGAGACGCTCTACAAGGGTATGATGCAGAAGCTCTACGGTTCCCGGGAGCAGGCCGGCCTCCATACCGGCATCACCTGCGACTCGGCAATCGACAAGGTGATTGTGATCGACCAGTCGCCGATTGGAAAGACCCCGCGCTCCAACCCCGCGACCTACACCAAGGTCTTCGACGAGATCCGCACGGTCTTTGCCGGGACAAAAGAGGCAAAGATGCGGGGGTTTCGCCCGGGCCGGTTCTCCTTCAACCTCAAGGGCGGGCGGTGCGAGGCGTGTCAGGGCGACGGGCTCATCCGGATCGAGATGAACTTTCTGCCCGATGTGTATATCGAGTGCGAGGAGTGCAAGGGGAAGCGGTACAACCGCGAGACGCTCGAGGTGAAATACAAGGGCAAATCGATCGCCGAGGTGCTGGATATGAGCGTGGAGGAGGCCCTCAAACTCTTCGGAAACATCCCCTCGATCCGGGGAAAGCTCGAGACCCTCTCTCGCGTCGGTCTCGATTACATCAAGCTCGGTCAGAGCTCGACCACGCTATCGGGCGGCGAGGCGCAGCGGATCAAGCTGACCCGGGAGCTCGCCAAGCGGGCGACCGGCAGGACCCTCTACCTGCTCGACGAGCCCACGACCGGTCTCCACTTCGATGACACGAAAAAACTGATAAAGGTACTTGACGATCTCGTCGCCAAGGGCAACACGGTGGTCGTGATCGAGCACAACCTCGACGTGATCAAGTCTGCCGACCACATCATCGATATCGGTCCCGAAGGCGGCGATGCCGGCGGCGAGATTGTGGCAACCGGCGCACCGGAAGCGGTCGTGAAGGTCGCGGAAAGCTATACCGGGCAGTTCCTGAAACCGATGCTGGAGCGCAAACGGTAGTGTTATTTTCCTCTTTGGTATATTTTTTTACAACTTCCCTCAAAGCGCAAAATCGCAATTTTCGTAGTTACAAGTCCGGCCGGGGCTTATTTTTCCCAGAAATATTTTATCACTCTGTTCAATTAACTCACACTTGTTAAAGATTTAAAAAAAGTTCATCAAGGTTATCGATCACATCCAAAAATCTTACCAACGTTATCGAAAATGATCAAAAAAAAAGTCCGGCAAGATTTCCAGACATATTATAGTGAATAGCTTTTAACCAATCAATCCGAATAAGGCCGTAATCATAGACATCCCTCCAGAGCAGGAGTATTCGCTATTCTCTGTCATGTTATACCCCCCCATCAGGCTTCCGGCCTACCCGGGCCTGTCCGATCCATCCCCCAAGCTGCACCCGGAATCCGGGCCCGTATCGGGCTCAGATTCCCGGATCTGATGTCCGGGAAACCCCGTAAAACGCCCGGATTTCTCATAAAAATAAAACCCGATATACTGGCCCCGATTGCCAGAATACGCGATTAAACTGGCGGAAAAAGACCCCCAAGATATGGGTGAGTTTTAGTTTTGGCGATCAATAGTACGATTTTCCTGAGATCTGCCAAGGAAAGGGCCTTGGCGGCCCGCCAATTAAATCGGGGATATTCTGGTGTATTTTGACGAAATAACTAAGATATGGGCTGGGATTTATCTTGGTAAACATTCAACGGCGGTAGTGCCATGAGAAAGGAGGGCTCGTCCTGGATGTTGTCATCGAAATCCCCGCTTTTCATGTGATCCGGCCGGAAGCAATGTCGACATTCCGCAAAAAAATCCGGAAAAATAATCGAAAATTTTTGAAAAAGTCCGGCAAGATTTCCGGTACTTTGCAAAAAAGTTCGCAAAGGTTATTGAAAATTTCAAAAAATGTCTGGCAGGGTTATCGTGAATTTTCAAAAAAACCCGGCAAAGCTACCAGAAATTTCCAAAAAAAATCCACCAAAGTTTCCGGACATCACACCACCAGCAGCACTCCCTTACCCCATCCCCATCGCTTATGTCCTCCCATTCACAAAACAGTATCACGGATGATCGAGACCCGTACCCTTCCTGATGCGAGCGGCTGCTACCTGTTTGCCGATGCAGACGGCACCGTCATCTATGTCGGGAAGGCAAAGAACCTCAAAAAAAGGGTCGCCAGCTATTTCCAGAAAAAGGATCACGACACAAAGACGCGGAGCATGGTTGCGCACATCGCCTCCGTTGACATGATGGTCACCAATACCGAGACCGAGGCATTCCTGTTGGAAAATACGCTCATCAAGAAGCACCAGCCCCGGTACAATATCGACCTCAAGGACGCGAAACGGTACGCCGGGATCGAGCTGACAGGTGAGGAGTTCCCCCGGCTCATGGTCGCCCGGCGGCCGAGCGGTGACGGCACGTTCTTTGGCCCGTTTGTGTCCGCCGCAGAGCGGGACGAGGTCTTCAAGGCCGTGAAACGGGTCTTCCACCTCCGGACGTGCAAAAAGCTCCCGAAGCGGCCCTGTCTCCGGCGGCACATGCAGTCCTGCAGCGCTCCCTGCACCGGTGCAATCAGCCAAAAGGAATATGCCGGCATGGTGAAAAAGGCCGCGATGCTCCTGAAAGGGAACACCGGCGAACTGCTCGAACTCCTCCGGCAGGAGATGGCAGAGCGCTCTGCGGCGCAGGACTACGAGCGGGCGCTTGCCATAAGAAACGAGATCGCCGCGATCACGCACCTCGCGGAGCGGCAGCATGTCGAGCGCCGGCGGGAGTACGACCAGGACGTGATCGTTTTCGAAGTGACCGGGGGGAAAGTCTATCTCGTTGTCTTTTCGGTCGAGCGGGGGGCTATTTCCGGCAAGCAGGAGTTCACGTTCGATGCAGGGGGGGACTTCTTCGAGGAGTTCCTCGTCCAGTACTACTCCGAACGCGAACCGCCGGCCGAGCTGGTCCTCGAACACGGGGCCGGGCCGGCACTTGCGGAGTTCCTCTCGCTCAGGAAAGGCCGGCGCGTGCGGGTGACCGCACCGCAGCGGGGAGATAAGAAGAACCTGCTCGATCTCGCCCGCAAGAACCTCGAGACCGCGTTCTTCCGCGACGCGCTCAAGGCAGGCGAGCTCGGCATCGCTCTCTCCCTCGGGCGTACCCCGTCCGTGATCGAGAGCTTCGACATCTCGCACCTCTCCGGCACCGCGATGGTCGGTTCGATGGTCCGGTTCCGTGACGGGAAGCCGGAGAAGGGGAGTTACCGCCGGTTCCGGATCCGGACCGTGGAAGGGATTGACGATGTCGCCTCGATCGGTGAGGTGGTGGGCCGCCGCTACCGCCGCCTCACGGAGGAAGGCGCACCGCTGCCCGATCTTGTGATCATCGATGGCGGGAAGGGGCAGCTCGCGGCCGCCCGGGGCGTACTCCAGTCACTGGGCGTCAGCATCCCGGTGATCGCGATCGCAAAACGGGAGGAGGAAGTGTACGTGCCGGACGCAGTACTCCCGCTTCGTCTCGATAGAAAGGGTATCGCGCTCCGGTACATCCAGGAGATCCGGGACGAGGCGCACCGGTTCGCGATCGCGTATAACCGGCTGCTGAGGAAAAAGACGGTGGTCGGCGATGGAAGGCACCCGTGATCCCGGGAAAAGAAGAGCTGATATACCGTAGCCGGGTTGCCTGCGGGCAGTATCAGTGGAAGAGCCCGGGCGGTATTTTTTAAGAGCCACCCGGCTCCGGGATGGATTACGGGGATCTTTTTCGCGTTGTTTTATGCCGTTTCTTTCTCTGGCCGCAAGTTTCCGGCTCCCGCGATTGGGTACGATACACATCTATATCAGGAGATCCGGCAGAGAAGGCGCAATGGTGAAGAAGCGTGACGATGGTAAAGAAAGCCGACGGGCGCACGGAACCGTTTGTCGTTGAAAAGATTGTCGTGAGCGCCATAAAGACCGGGGCCCCTCCCGAGTACGCACGGACGGTCGCGCACGAGATCGAGAAGACCGCAAAAGACGGGATTACCACCAAGGAGATCAAGGCAAAAGTCCTCTCTCAGCTGAAAGCAAAGAACCCCGACTGGGAGAAGCACTGGCGAATCTATGACGAGGCCGTGAAGAAACGGCCGGCATAATCCTGTTTTGGGAACATATCAAAGGTATTTATGCTAACGGGGTACTATTTCCTTACCGGAGGAAACCATGCCAGAATTTGTCAATCCATTCAGCGGCAAGGTACCGGACCGCACCCTGACTCACGGGGAGCTCTTACGTGCGATCCGTCTGGATATCGCAGCAGAACACGAGGCAGTCCACACCTACCTGGCCCATGCCGAGGCGACCGACAACCCGCTCGCAAAGGCCGTGCTCATCGATATTGCCAACGAAGAACGCGTCCATGCAGGCGAGTTCGACCGGCTCCTTGCCATCCTGAGCGGTGATGAGGACGAGTATATCAAAAAAGGCACTGCCGAGGTCGACGCGATGGCGGCAAAGACCGCCGCCCCGGCACCGATAGATGAACCCAAAGCGAGTGAACTGACGGTCGGCTCACTCAAAAACCCGTAACAGGAGGAAGACGATCATGGACAACAACTATCTCGGACGCAAAGATGCCCCGCTCGGGGCGGAGACGTGGAAACTGCTCGATTCGGTCATGGTGGAAGCGGCAAAGAGCCAGCTCGCCGGCCGCCGGCTGCTCTCCATCGAGGGGCCGTACGGCTTCGGGCTGAAGGCGATCCCGCTTTCTGACTGTACCATGGAAGATGGCATCATCGGGAGCACCTTCATCCCGGTCACGATGATCCGGACGGAGTTCAGCCTTGGCAAGCGCGACCTCGCGGCATTCGAACGGGACCAGCTCGTCCTCGATACGGATCCGGTGACCTGCGCCGCGAGAGAGTGCGCCGCAAAGGAAGACCGGCTCATATTCTCCGGCATCTCCGGCCTCCCGGGCCTGATGGGTGCAGAGGTGGCCGGCTCGTTTACGCTGGGCAAGTGGGACAAGGTGGGAATTGCTGCCGGCCAGATCATTGACGCGGTGACCAAGCTCGATGACGCCGGCTATCATGGGCCCTACAGCCTGGCGCTCGCCCCGGCGCTCTACAACCTGCTGCTCCGCCGGTACCCGCAGGGCGACGGTACAGAGCTCGACCATGCCAGGACGATCGTCGGCGACGGCGTGGTCAAGGCACCGGCGCTGAAAAAAGGCGGGGTCCTCCTTGCCTCCGGCCGCCAGTACGTGTCCATTGCAATCGGGCAGGACCTTGTGCTCGGGTATAACGGCCCGGTCGGCGACCTGCTGGAGTTCCAGGTCATTGAGAGCCTCGCGCTCCTGATCCGTGAACCGGAGTCTATCTGCGTGCTCAAGTGAGCATGGCAGAACTGCTTTTTTTATCCTGTTTTTTCGGGTGCGGTACGCAGGGTGTTTTGGCTCCCGTACATGCCCGGCCCTTGTCACCGGCAGGAATACCGGAGAGGGAATATATATCGCGGGACGCGCAAGTGGGTATACATGAAGCTGGTTGCCGGGATGCTCGTCATCGTGATCGCCCTTGTCGCTACATCTGCGTGTCTGAGCACGGCGAATGTCCAGGACAGCTCAGAAGGGCCCCTCCACGCCCATTACCAGTACCAGGATTCATGGTCACCGGAACTCGGGTGCTATGAACATCTGACCGGCTATGTGTATAACACAGGAACCATGTCCGTTGAAAATGTCCGCCTGGATTTCAACCTCGTTAACACCCGGACCGGCACGATCCGGGACTCAAAACCGATCTTCATCGGTTCCCTCGCGCCGGGAGGTACCGCGAGTTACGAGACGATGCTCGACGGCGAGTGCACGCAGGACTACCGGGTCGATTTTGTGTTCGAGCACTAACAAGGCACCAAGGCACCTTTTTTCGGTATTTTCATTCCGTGTCCTGTTTTTAACCTGACCCAAGCATTATAATCTGGCGGCACGGATGCATTCCTGATGAACATTCAGATCATAAACTGGTGCGTGGACATTGCTATGGGTATCGTGTTTCTCGTCTGTTTTGTGACCGGCCTCTTAAAGTTCACCCTGCTCCAGCAGGCGCTCGCGCTCAATGAACTCGTGCTCCCCTTTGCGGTCATCAGCGATCTCCATGACTGGAGTGGTATCCTGCTTGGCGTCTTTGTCGCGATCCACCTCTTACTGAACCGCCGCTGGATCGTGAAGATGACAAAAAAAATGCTTGCAGGAGCCGGTGACCTCTCCGCAGAGTAAACCGGCAGGAATTCCTTTTTCCCGTCACATCCGGTGTCCCGGCAGATCCTGCAGGAAAACAAGGATATCCTCCCCCTCAATCTTTATCCGGTGGGTCGCAAGCGGCCGCGGCGGTCTCTGGTTCGTCGCCACCGTCAACCGTATGCCGGTGAGGTCGGTCCACTGCACAACGTGCCCGTCTGCGAGATCGAACCGGGAATGATGCAGGGGCAGGTGAGGGTTGTGCCCGCAAGTGAGCCTTTCGAGAGGTCGCTGCCGAGATGGGGACAGGTTGCGTCCGTGCAGTAGTACCGCTCCCCGGTACGGGCGAGCAGGAGGTCATGCCCCATGACCGTGATCTTTTTCATCGTGCCGCTGGTAAGGTCACCGGTCTTTGCTATCCTGATAAATCCGCCCATGCCATCTCCTGCCTGCCGGTAAACACGTTCTTCGGTATTTTTGTAGTTAGCCAGCCGGATATAAAAAAGAGTGATTGATGGCCTGCCTCGTATCCATGAAAACTTCTCGCTATTAAAAGGTTCTGCAGATTACTGGCTCCGTTCTCATGTCAAAATTTTTTATTGAGACTCTCACTAAGAAACCCCCTCAAAAAAGCCCACTCCAAACATTTATACCCCCGTGGGAACAACCCCGGCCAGATGGCAACGGAAGACAAAAAGGAGTATCGCCACCGGCATCACGGTAAGCACTTCCCGATCCCGGCCGGCGTGTTAATCGGTCTTGGTGTCGGCCTGCTCGCCGGGTACCCGGCAGCGGGCGGGCTGATCGGCCTGGGACTCGGATTCCTCGGGTCCGCGTTCGTGAACCCTGTACAGCCGGCGGGCGGGGATGCCGCCGTGCCGGCACCGGCCGGCAGGCCGCGCTGGGTATTTGCGCTCATCGGCATCTTTCTGATCATCATCGGTATCGGTATTCTCCGGGCACCGGTGAACATCTGGCCGTACATCGTTGCCGCCTTCCTCATCCTGCTGGGGATCTGGTTCCTCGTCCGCGGCTTTGTAAACCCATCATGAGTTCTTTTTTGGAAATAACTGCCAACACTTCCGCTTTGTCCTTAACAGATCATTGAAAAGCCGGTATACCAATTACCTTCCTGATTAATATGCCACCGGAAAATGATGATCCCTTCATCAGTAAACCTGCGCCGGCGTTTTGCCTGCCGGATGCAGACAAAACCACGGTATGTCTCGAACAGTTTCGGAAGAAATGGGTCGTTCTCTATTTCTACCCGAAGGATAACACGCCTGGCTGCACGATCGAGGCAATGCAGTTCAACGCGTCGCTGGAGCAGTTTGCGGCTCTTGGCGCCCAAGTGATCGGTGTGAGCGGGGATCCACCCGAAAGCCACCGGAAGTTTGCGGAGAAGCATGACCTCGATATCCTGCTCCTCTCGGATACGGAGCATACGGTGCTCACGGCGTACGATGCGTGGAAGCCAATGAAGATGTTCGGGAAGGAGTTCCTCGGCACCGAGCGGGATACTTTCCTGATCGATCCGGCCGGAACTATCGTTGCGGTCTGGCGCAGGGTGAACCCGAAAGGGCATGCAGACGAAGTGAGAGCGGTCCTCACGGACCTGATGAAGGCCGGAATCTGACCGGCCCTCTCCCTGATCTTACCGGGGGAACGTCGTAAGCGTGTGGACGATGGCCTCGCCAAGTTCCTGCGAGGCCGGCGGGCCGTTTACGGTGATGATCAGGCCGTCACTGACCACCGGGCGATCCACGAGGATCGCACCGCTTTTCTTCATCTCTATCCGTGATTCCGGGGTATTGTAGTATGTCGCCCGCTTTCCTTTGAGCACGCCGGCATAGTTGAACGCCATCTCGTGACCCTCCGGACGCAGGGCCCGGATCATCGCACCGGTGATCGCTGTGGCCATCCGCACCCGATTCAGGATGACAGGGAGCAAGATCAGCAGCCCTCCGGCCGACATGCTTTACCTAAAAAGCATATCAGCCCGGAGCGCGCACGTTGATCAGGCAGGTGGTTGCATGGGAAGCCCGTACCTTAACAGCGGCGAGACCATTATCCTCACAACCGACCGGGTGATCGCCGATGAGGTCCAGTATGACGTAATACTCACCAGTCAGCGCCTCGCGCTGGTCGACAGCAGCCATACCCGCGACCAGCCGCAGGTCATCCCGTTTGCAACCATCCTTTCGGTAAAGGGGGGGATGACCCCCGCCCTCGAACCGGGCATCACGCTCGTGCTCACGGATGCCAGCGGCGGTGCCGGCCTGCAGGAGATCACGCTCGTCTTCTCGCAGCAGCCGTACGAGGACCGGGCGCCGGAGCGTGACCGGTGGGTAAAAACGCTCATCGACTATATTGTGCGGGTCCGGCAGGAAGCGCCACTGTCGGGAAAACGTCCTGCCCCGGAGATAACGGGCACGCAACCCTCGGTTCGGCGCTGGGTCGCTCCCGAGATACCGCAACCGCATGCAGACGTGGCACCAGTGCAAAAGGAGCCATCCGGGATGATCCTTACCCGGATACAGGAGATCGCGTGGGAAGCGCCGGTGGAAGGGGAGGCGGCGGCAGAGGCAAAAGAGGACACGGTGCCGGCTGGCGAGGTGGTGCCTGCGGATAGGGAAGAGCAGGCATTGGAAAAGGCACAAGAAGAAACGGTACTGGCTGGCGAGGGAGTCTCGGCAGATAGAGAGGAGGAGGCCGGATCGCATGGTACCGGGACACCGGCAGCACCCGAAAGATGGGAATACCCGGCTGTCCTGGAGGGTGAGGAGGAATGGGCAGCAGAAGATGCGCCGGGGATATCTCCGGAGCCAGCTGTACCTGAGGCAGATTCCGGTGAAGCGGCAGGTGCCGTGGCAGTAGCGGATGAGGGGTCACCGGAGACAGCAGCCGCACGAAACGAAGAACTTCCGGCCGGGACCGCTCAGGAACCGGCGCTGCCGGATGGTGCAGCAAGACCGGCGGATCAGACAGATGCAGCGCCGGATATCCGGATTGGCGTACCGGCACATGTTGTTTTCCCGGTCATTACCGTGCCGGATTCTATAGGGAATCCGGCCGGCGGAATATCCCGGGAAACCCCCCAGGAACTGACCCCGGAACCGGCGGCCGGTGCGGAACAAGGTAGTACCTCCGCCATACAGACCGGGCTGCAGGATACCGTGGTCGTTCCCATCGTCACGGCCCGGGAACCGGAAACGTTGCCGGAGCATCAGGTTTCCCCGTCACCACTCCTTGCACCACGCCCAAAGCGGGATATGATCATGGTCGTCGCTGCAATCGCGTTCATCCTTATCGTGATTGCGTGCGGGGCTTTTGTAGGGTTCCGGTATCTCGCGGAAAAAAATACCGTCATGACCGGCCCGACGGTTACCCCTGCACCTGTGGTCGTCCAGCCATCCGGCACTCCCGCGGTTATCATCCCCGCAAATGGCGTCTGGGTGAGGGTGATGTACAATGGCACCTATGCCGGGTCGGTCGGCAACGCGGGCGACCTCAAACTTGTCTCCGGCACCGGCGACCAGTTCTACTATATCCGGGACAGCAGCGGCCTTGTACAGGCCACGTTCCAGAAACAGGACCAGACCGGCGAAACCCTCACGGTTGGCGTCTACACCAACGGGACTGAGGTCACCTACCGCACCGTTCGGGCGCCCCGGGGGAGCATCTCGCTCCTCGTCGACCCGCAAACGGGAAAGCCCCCGTACCTGCCGGTTGCTGCGGCCCAATAATTCTTTTCCCTCATATCACGAGGCTGAGCAGCCGGAACGCGATCCCGCCGACGCCGATAGCCAGAACGATCTCGGTGACTGAGATCGCAAGTGCCTGTTTCCACCCGAACTCCGAGGCGAGCACCAGTATCACCGAGATACAGGGGATGTAGAGCATCGAGACGAGTGCGATAACAATGAGCTGGACCGGAGAAAGAAAGGCCGCGAAACTGGTCGACCCGAAGAGCACCGCGAGCGTGAGGATCGTGAGTTCTTTTCTCACGATGCCGAAGATGAGTGTGATCCCGACGACAACAGGCAGGCCCAGCCAGAAGACCGTAACAGGCGCGAGGATGTTGTTGACCGGGTTGAGCAGACCAACCGCGTAGAAGGCCTGGATCGCGGCGCTCCCGACAATGTACGCAGGAAAGACAAACCAGATGAGCGACTTTGTCCGCGCCCATGTCTGTTTTACGACAACAGAGGCCGAAGGGACGTGGTAGTCCGGCATCTCCATGATCAACCCGACCGACTCGCCCGGGACGACCTTGAAGGCGATCCTCCCCAGAATGATGATCAGCACGATATCGAACGCGTAGAGCGCGAGGGCCCACCAGATGCTGACGAATTTACCGACAAGCCCGAGGATGACGACGGTCCGTGCCGTGCAGGGAATAAGCGTGACCAGGAACGCCGCGAGCAGTTTCTGCTTGGGCGATTCCATGATCCGGCAGGAAAAGCAGGCCGGGACGTTGCATCCATAGCCGAGGATGAGGGGGATGACCGCTTTGCCGTGCAGGCCGATCTTGTGCATCCCCCGGTCGAGCATCACCGAGATCCGGGTGAGATATCCCGAATCCTCGATGATGGCGAGAATCAGGTAGAATGGCAGGACGAACGGGATGACCAGTGTGACACCCGCGATAAAACCGGAGAATGCGCCATTCCAGAGGATGCCGGCGACCGGACCGGTGATGACCGGTTCATACGGTTCGATCTGTGAGAGAAACGACTGGATGACGTCAGAGATGCGGGCGCCGATGACAAAGGTCCATACCAGCAGCCCCCCGATCACGAGAAAGACGGCGAGATACCCAAGCAGGGGGTGGAGGGCGACCTGGTCGAGCCGGTCGGTCAGGCTCTTTTTCGGCAGTCCATCCTGACGGGCCCGAACGGTTATCACCTCGGCTGCGATCCGATCTGCGACCTGATACCTCTCCGCGCTCATCACAACGCAGACAGATTCACCGTGTATCGCCTCGATCTCAGCCGCAAGCCGTTCAGCCGTCTCGACAATCCCGGGGGCCTGTTCCTTTACGATCGCCACCATCGCGGGGTCGCGTTCTATGAGCTTGATGGCGATGAACCGTACGGGGTATGAGATATTCAGCTGCTCCAGCGGGGGTACAAGTTTTTCGATCCGTTCTTCTATCTCTTTCCCGTACCGGAGGACCGGGGGCTTCGGGCGACGTTGTGCGAGATCGAGGATCGCATCGGTGAGGGCGGGGATACCCTTACCCTTGATAGCGACTGTGGGGATAACAGGAACGCCGAGGAGTTCGGCGAGTTTTTCAACGTCAACCGTGATCCCCTTCTTCTCAGCGAGGTCGATCTGGTTGACTGCGACCATGATCGGAGGCGCCAGTTCCATGAGCTGGATGGTAAAGAAAAGATTGCGTTCCAATGCGGACGCATCGATCACGTTGACGACTGCATCCGGGTGCTCCAGCGCAATATAGTCCCGGGAGACCAGCTCCTCCATCGAGTACGTGGAGAAGGAGTAGATGCCGGGCAGGTCGATGACCCGGATCCGGTGCCCTTTGTACTGGAGAAGGCCTTCCGCCCGCTCGACTGTTTTCCCCGGCCAGTTACCGATGATCTGGTCGACGCCGGTCAGCTGGTTGAACGTCGCGCTCTTCCCGACATTCGCGTTGCCGGCAAGCGCGATCGTGTATTCGGCATCTTTTATCTTCGTCTTATCTTTTGGCGGGCAGGCTTTGCACTCACCGCATCCACTCATGATAGCGCAGCCCGCGATGCATCGACAAAAATATTTTCGGCGATAGCGTGGTCAATCGCCAGTTTTGTCCTGCGCACAAATACTTCGACCGGCCCATTCAGGGGGGCCCTGCGCGTGACCGAGACCGTTGTCCCGAGCGTAAGGCCGAGATCGGAAAGACGCTGGACGACCCTGCAGTCCCCGCGGATAAACGCGATCTTCCCCTTGTCATCAGGACCGAGATCAGTAATAGGAACGATGGTGGCAGCCCGGAGTTCCTCCGGGAGGGAAATGGCAGAACCGGTTATCGCGTCGCATTCACTGCAACTTCCGACTCCCTTGGCACAGGGAGCAATAGGGCTTCCGTGGGGGCAGTGTGCCGGTGCATTGAGCATCCGGCAGAGCGCGTTTTCGGTGTCTTCCGAGATCGTGTGTTCCATCCGGCACGCCTCATCATGCACCTTCGCCCGGTTGATGTGCAGGACATCGGCAAGGAAAACTTCGAGGAGCCGGTGCCGGCGCTTGATCGTCTCTGCGATCTTCTTTCCCTCGCCGGTCAGGCATGCACCCCGGTACGGCTCGTACGTCACGAGGCCTTTGTCTGCCAGGTTCTGGAGGGCCTCGGTCACGCTTGCCGGGGAGACCTTCATGCATTTCGCGATCGCAGTCGTCTTCGCGGAAGTATCCTGCAACGTGATGTCGTAGATCGTTTCAAGGTATTCCTCAACCTGTTCCTGTGCCATACTGCACAATATTTTGGTTGCCCTGAATATATAATATTTCGGTTACCCTAAAAATACGTACCGATCCCTCTCTCACACCGTCTCTGGTCGGTCTGTGGCCTCCCTCCGTTATGGGCTTGGCGGCACTGTAACGCGTCCGGCAGACTGGCATTCCTGAATAATTTGCTATCAAGGCAATGGCATTACCATCAGTGCTGGTCGAAGATTCATCGCCATTCCATACCAAGAAAGATGATCCCAGAATATGCTCCGGGAATGGGAACTGCAGAATGCAGGACAGATGTGACGAGGATCCGGAGGGTGCAGAAGAACATCCGATACCTCCGCAATCGCCGGCATACGTTCCCCTTGGGATCCTGTTGCAGATCCGGGATTTTTGGACGTTATCTCCAGATATCCTTGGGCAATTGTGTTCTTTAGGTAGCATCCCGGCTCAGCGACTAAACAATCGCGTAATCGCGTACATGCCGGAGTCACGGTGTTCTTCTTCAGATGCTCTGAGCGGAATCCTCCAGCGCCGGTAGCCCGGCCCTGCCAGTATTTTTCCCTGCCGCCAGCCCATATCGTATTATGGATCCTGCGGGTATTCCCCTACCCTTCTTGGAACTTGCCGGTGTTGCTGACGGTATTCTGGGCGAGTGCGGTGACGATGAGGAATTACTTGCGCAACGGCTGGAAACGCTTCCGGAATCCATCCGGGACGAGCTCCTTGTCTCGGATCTCCTGAACGCATGGCAGGTATTCTTCTATTTTTTCCGCACATGGCCGGATGCGATCGTGCGGGAGCGCCTTGAGCTTGAACCTGCATCCGTACTGGTGCCCGGCGTGGTTCTCGGGGAGATTGAACTGCTGGACCTGATTTTCCAGATAAAAGATCGCCAGCCCGTGGTGACGGTCAGTGATGGCGATAAGACCCTGGTAACCTTTTCCGGCCCAACGGCTTACAGGGATGCTCTCATGTACATCGAATCCACGTTCTGACCGGCAATAGTCAGCCCGGCGCTTGTACCCGCGTGCTGCGAATTCCGCCGATAGACGCCACTCCTCTCTCTCTTATCCCGTCCGCTCTCGTGATTGCCGGATCTGCCTGCGGTATTTCCCGGTATTTGGCGACGATACACTGTTGACCCGGCAGACCGGTCCCCGGGTGCAGAAAAGCACCGGGGGATTTTTATACCTTCCGGGAGCATCGGACTGTAATGGACGACCCGGCTCCGGCACGCACGAACGGGCTGCGGAGTGAGATAGGACTCTTCAGCGCAACTACCATCGGCCTTGGCGCGATTATCGGTGCCGGAATCTTCGTTGTTACCGGCATTGCTGCAGGAGTTGCCGGCCCGGCGCTGTTTGTCTCGATCCTTATCGCCGGGCTGATCTCCCTCCTCTCTGCATTCAGTTATGCTGAACTGAGCGAGTACCTACCGGTTGAAGGGGGGACGTATGCGTTCGCCCGCGAGCTCATCTCCCCGCTCGCCGGATTTTTGAGCGGCTGGATCTTTGTCTTTACCAATATTTTTACCGGTGCCGTGCTCGCCCTCGGTTTTGCCCGCTATCTTGGGGTAATTTTCCCTGCCGTCCCGGAAAAAACGGTTGCCGTCATCCTCTGCATCCTGTTCGTCTTTCTCAACTACTTCGGGGTGAAAAAGTCGGCGGTAGCGAACGATCTCCTCGTTATTACAAAAGTTTTCATCCTCCTGGTCTTCATCCTCATCGGCTTATCCGTCACAAACCTTGCGAATTTCACCCCTCTCACCCCCCACGGGGCGCCCGGCATTCTCGAAGGAGCCGCGCTCATCTTCTTTGCCTACACCGGCTTTGCACGGGTCACCGTCATTGCCGAGGAGGTGAGGGACCCCCGGCGCACCATTCCACGTGCGGTCTTTTTGTCTCTGGGAATGTCTATTGTCATCTACCTGTTCGTAAGCCTGGCCGCAATCGGCATGGCCGGGGCCGGCGCGCTTGCCGGGTCCGGTTCTCCGCTCACGACTGCCATGCAGGCGGCAGGAAATCCCTCCGCGATCCTTCTCGTAACCGCCGGGGGCCTTGTCGCAACGGCAAGCGTCCTCATCACCACGATTCTCGGCGTGTCCCGGGTGGTTTTCGCGATGGCCCGGAACCGGGAGCTCCCCGGGGCTTGCGCCCATATCGACTCTCAGTACCAGACGCCATCGGTCGCCATCTTCATCTCCGGCGCGGCGATGATCATCTCGGTCCTCCTTGTCAACCTTGCCATTGCCGTCGCCGTGAGCTCGTTTGCCTACCTGCTCTATTATGGCATTGCCAACTTCGCCGCGATACGGCTGGGGCCTTCGGTCCGCCGGTACCCCCGTATCATATCAGTCCTTGGCCTCGCCTCCTGCCTCGCGCTCCTGCCGTTTTTAAACCCCATATCATGGGCGCTCGGCGCGACCGCCGTCATCAGCGGAATTATTGTTTATCATGTCATGAAGCGCTGTGCCGGAAGGACAGCCGGAACCGGATCCGGGTGCCGGTGAACTGCCGTCAGCGATCACCTGCGCTGATCAGGCGTTCGTCCACGTCAGCGCGAACAATTGGCGGTAGTCTGCCCCACTCGACCACGACATCTCCCATGATGGCAAATATTGCCTGTACCTCAGCTGCGTCAACCCGGTCGAGCACGGAACGGTCGTCCGGGTGGATCTCGTTGCAGACCGCAGTCGCCCACGCATCGGCAAGTGCCACATCGGGAGAAAAGACGGTGACCGCATCCGCGATGCCAAACGAAATGGATGGGCCGACTGTTGCCGAGGAGGTGCAGATGCCGAGGATCCGATCCTGCGGCGGCACGACAAATGCGATCCGGTCCGACAACCGGGACTGACCGGCATGCACACCGACCCGGACATCCCGGTCGCTGATGAGCGCGATATCGCCTCCGTTGTCGATAACCCCGAAGCCGGCGCCGGCACCGGTCATCGCATCGAGACCGGCCCACGCGATCGCCCCGGCGACTGCGGCCATAGGACCCACGCCTGCCCGCTTACCCGCTTCTGCCATCCGGACGACAACCGTGTCATCAGAGTCCGGGATATAGGGATCGAACGTCGCGGCAAAGAACGGGTCGCGGGCGATGTACGCCTCCAGTACCTGCCGGGCCGCAATCATACCATCCTTTGCTGCGGCCACGTGGGCAGGTTTGTCGGCAAGGATCGTGGCGATGGTCTCGCGGAACCGGAACGGTTCGCGGATCATAGGGGGAGCGTCAGCGCCTTATGGGGGCAGGCTTCCACGCACTTGCCACAGAGTATGCAGCGCTTTTCCTCGAGCCTGAGTTTCCAGTCGTCATCAAACGAGAACACTTCACGGGGACAGATGCTGATGCACGCCCCGCAGTCGACACACTCGCTCTCGTTAAAACTTACCCCGTGATCGAGGATCCTGACCTGTGCCCCGAGGCCGGTCATCGTCGCGCACACGAGCTGGCACTGGTCGTCAGGGACTTCGATGAGCGCCTCGCCTTCAGATGAATCGATTACGGCACGTTCCACATTGATGAGGACCCCGGTGTCCCGCACCACCTGCGCGATGATCGGTCTGCCGTCTTTTCCCCGTGAGAAGTGCGCGAGCAGTTTCATTTCAGCCACCTCCCGCCGAAGAGCTTTCCGAGGTTGATCGCGGTCAGCATCCCGATAACATGGTGTTCCTCGTCCACGACCGGCAGCGCGCTGATGTTGTGCTTTTCGAGCTTCTGCACGGCAATGTCCACCGCTTCCCTGGTGGTCGTCGTCACTACCTTCTTTTTCATGATATCGCGTACTATCTTTGCCTTGCCCGGGTTTGCCACCGCCTTTGACACGTCAAACGTCGTCACGATCCCCACGAGACGGCCGTCATTGCCAAGGACCGGCAGGTGGTTGGTCTCCCCTTTCAGGAGTGTCCGGGCGGCCGTCCGGATCTCCTCGGACTCGCCGATGCTTACTACCTGCCGATCCATGATGTCCATCACCCGCGGCCCTTGTACAGTCTCGTGCATCGGGTTCACTTTCTTTGCCGGGTCGATGGGCCGCGTGGGAAGTGCAAGCTGCATGGTACCGGTCTCGACCCAGCGTTTGAGTTCCTGCGCCACCTTGCGCGCCCTGCGGAAGCTCGAGAGCGACGAGGTCCTGACATCTTCCCCGTTGATCTCAACAGTTCCGGACCGTAGTTCCGCATAGGTCACTGTCCGGATCAGCGGGCGGCTTCGGCTGGGCACACCATAATCGATCAGGTCGACGGAAATGTCCTCGTCCCGCACGGCTGCCGCCCGCACCGCATCGGTGTCCAGCATGGGGAGCGGAACACCGAGCCCCACGTAGAGCGTGACGCCATACCCTGACATGGTTGCTGCCCGGAGGAAATCCGGTGACATCCTTTTTAAGTCGCCGGTTACCATCAGGGTACCAAAACCGCCGGCAGGTGAGTGCTGCGTTCCCTCGCCGATCACCATACCCGGCGCCCCGCAAAGGAATATCGGCACGCCGCTCCCGATCAGCCTGAGCCCGGGGTCGTTGGACAGGGGGTTGAGTATGCCGGCGCCGGAAAAAGTGATGTTCCCCCCGTTCGGCAGGAGTACTCCCATGTATGTATGCAGCACGTGGTCAGTCGTGTTGATGGCCGCATTGTACCGCTGGTAGGCATTGCGCGGATTACACATGATCGCCTGGTTGAGATTTTCCAGGAGGAGTTCCGTGGTGATCGTCCGGCGCGGGTAACAGTCCGTCCCGCGGGATATTGCACGCAGTTCCACCGATTTTCCGGAGACGAAATCCTCGAGCACGTGCGCCCCGCCATATTCTTCTTCAAGGGTATCAGACTGTTGTGTCGCCCCGATATACGTATCGACCGCGGCGAGGCCGCCATAGGCCTCCACGTTGTTCAACCATATCCTTTCCATCCTGATGGGAGGTTCCGAATGGCCGAAGTTGAGGAATGCCCCGGAGGAGCACATGGCGCCAAAGGTACCGGTTGTCACGACGTCAACCTCCTTAAGCGCCCCTTCCTCGCCGAGTTCGGCAACGATCGCGGGCATCTCTTCCGCGGTGACGACCCGGGCACTGCCGTCACGGATGCGCTCATTGATCTGATCGATGGACTTGTGCATACCCGAAATATCGTTTTATGAATATTAAAACTCATTGCTATTACCAAGAGTAATAAATGGTATTTATCTCCTCCTTGCGATACTCTTGTATGCACGTTCGTGCCTTTATTGACGGGATGGAGCATCTTGCGCCACCGGCACTTGCCGAAGAGTTCGACGCCGGCAGGATAGGGCTTGTTATCGAAGGGCGCGGGGATATCGGGCAGGTCTGCTGCGCCCTGGACGCGACGCTGCCGGTCGTGCGGAATGCAGTCATGGCTGATGCTGATATGCTCGTCGTCCACCATACCCCCCTCTGGAACCCGATCACGTCGCTCACCGGCTGCACGGCAGGTCTCATGCGGGAGATCCTTTCGTCTGGTATGAACGTATACGTGATGCACACGAATTTCGATCGCGCGGCCGGCGGCGTGAATGATGTGTTGTGCGATCTCCTCTCCCTTAAGAACTGTTCACCCCTCTCGCTGGGCGCTGTCGGTACCTGCGCCCTGACACCCGATGGCATCTCCCGCCGCCTTGGCGGGAACCTCCGGGTCTGGGGCGATCTCACCAGTACCGGCCGCCTCGCGGTCGTCGCCGGGAGCGGGTTTGACCTGCAGCTCCTTGCGGAGGCGGCGGCTCTGGGTGCCGACGCGTTTCTCTCGGCAGAGATGAAACATTCCGTGGCGCGGGCGGCTCCTCTTCCCTGTATTGAGGCGACGCACTATGCGCTCGAAGCGCCGGCGATGAAGCGCCTCGCGGAACGGATGGGGTGGCAGTTTATCGATGATCCACCACATCTCTCTTTGGTTCCATGAGTGACATCTGGCAACGGCTCCACGGGAAAAAAACGCTTGATAATGCCCTCCGTTCAGAGATCGAAGAGGCTTACGGGTCCCGGGGGAGAAAAGCGCTTGCCGCGATCGATGCCCGCCAGGTAAAAAAATACCTGGACTTTTTTGTCGTATCGGGATCGACGGGCGAGTACGTCATCGCCGAGAATGTCTGCACCTGCCGGGACTTTACCTTTCGCAGCCGGGAGTGCTGGCACCTGCTTGCGGTGCGGATCGCGGAAGTGACCGGTTTATTCGAGTCCATCGATCTGTGGTACCAGGAAAAATGGAAAAAATAAGGCCGGAACAGGAGCAATACAATAATTATCCGGCATCATTAACTGTACAGGCATTGCGTGGTTTTTCATGCTCGAAGAAGAGTATCGGCTTGAATATTTCAAGGCACAGGGGCTGACCCGGAAAATATGCAGGTCCTGCGCCGCCGCATTCTGGACACGCGACAGTTCCCGGGAACTCTGCGGGGACGCTCCCTGCGAACCCTATACGTTCATCGGTAACCCGGTTTTTACTTCTAACACGCTGGACGGGATGCGCGAAGCGTTCCTTTCCTTTTTTGAGAAGAACGGGCATACCCGGATCGGGCGGTACCCCGTGGTCGCCCGCTGGCGGGACGATATCTACCTCACCATTGCGTCCATCGCGGACTTCCAGCCGTTCGTGACCGGCGGCGTTGTCCCCCCGCCGGCCAACCCCCTCACCATTTCGCAGCCCTGCATCCGTCTCAACGATCTCGATTCGGTCGGGAGATCCGGGCGGCACCTCACCACGTTCGAAATGATGGCGCACCATGCATTCAACACGCCGACCGAGGAGATCTACTGGAAGGATCGCACGGTTGAGCTCTGTGACCAGTTCCTCCATTCTATTGGCGGCGACCTCAACAAGGTCACCTATAAGGAGCATCCGTGGATCGGCGGCGGAAACGCGGGGCCGAGCGTTGAGGTGATGATCGGGGGCCTTGAGGTCGCAACGCTCGTCTTCATGAGTCTCGGCCGGCAGAAGACCGTGCAGCCGGGGTACGATCTCAACGGTGAGATGTACTACCCGATGAAACTCCGGATTGTCGATACCGGCTACGGTCTCGAACGGTTTGTATGGGCTTCCAAGGGTTCACCCACCATCTACGACGCGGTCTTCCCGGAGATGGTAAGCAAGGTGATGAGTTCGGCCGGGCTCTCCCATATGCTGGACAACAAGGATTACACCAAGATCCTCGCCCTGAATGCAAAATTTGCCGGCCTCATGGACATCTCCGGCACAAACCTGTTTACCCTGCGCAAGAAAGTGGCCGCGGCGATCGAGATCTCTCCCGAAAAACTCGACCGGATGATCACACCTATCGAGAAGGTGTATGCCATCGTCGATCACACACGCTGCCTGGCGTACATGCTCGGCGACTGCATCGTCCCCTCCAACGTCCGGGAAGGCTATCTCGCGCGGCTCGTAATCCGGCGGACGCTCCGGATGATGAATGACCTGAAACTGCGGGATCCACTCGCCGATCTTGTCGAGGAGCAGATGAAGATTGTCGGCATGAAAAATTTCGAGCAGGATATTGCAATTGTCCGCGAGATCGTGGACCGCGAAGTGGGGAAGTACGCAGCGACGCTCGAGCGCGGGACGCGGATCGTGCAGAAGATCGCAAAGACCTACAAGGCAAAGAGCCAGCGCGTCCCGCTCACCGATATCATCACCCTGTATGACTCACATGGCATCCCCCCGGAGATGATCAAGGATATCGCCACAAAAGAAGGTGCAGTCATCGACCTGCCGGACAATTTCTATTCCCAGATCGCCGATATGCATTCGGGGTCAAAGAAGGAAGCTGGTGAAGACCGGACGGCAAAATATGTGGAGCGCGTGCAGGGGCTGCCGCCCACTAAGAAGATGTACTATGACCAGCCGTCCGAAATCGAGTTCGAGGCAATCGTGATCGATTTCTTTGACGGTTACGCGGTGCTCGACCAGACCCTCTTTTACCCGGAAGGCGGTGGGCAGCCTGCAGATACCGGGACCCTTGTCAGCTCCGAGAGCATGGTGCGGATTGATGACGTAATAAAGGTGGGGGAAGTCATTCTCCACCATGTCAGCGGGGGTGTCCTGCAGAGGGGAGAGCGGGTGAAAGGTATGGTGGACGAGGAACGGAGGTACTCGCTCATGCGCCACCACACGGCAACTCATATCCTGCTCCATGCGGCAAAAGAGGTGCTCGGGGTCCATATCCACCAGTCCGGTGCGCAGAAAGGGAGCGAGAGTTCCCGCCTTGATATCCGGCACTTCAAGCATATAACTCCCGAAGAGCTGCGCCGGATCGAGACCGTGGCAAACCGGATGATCATGGCAAACCAGCCGGTCGATATATCCATCGAGAACCGCACAAAGGCAGAGCAGCAATACGGCTTCTCCTTGTACCAGGGAGGCGTTCCGCCGGGGAAGGATATCCGCGTGGTCAGGGTGGCAGGGGACATCGAGGCCTGTGCCGGGACTCACTGCCGGAGTACCGGGGAAGTTGGGGTCATCAAGATCATCCGGGTGGAGCATATCCAGGACGGGATCGAGCGTATTGAGTTTGCCGCCGGGATGGCAGCGCTGTTTTCCATGCAGCGCCTTGAACAGATCGCCACTGCCGCCGCTGACACTCTCTCCGTGCAGCTGGAAAACCTGCCCCCGACCGTATCACGGTTCTTCACCGAATGGAAGGAGCAGAAGAAAGAGATCGACAGGATGAGCGCGAAACTGGTCGAACTGGAGACGCGATCCCTGACAGCCGAAACGGTACAGGGCATCCCGGTTGTCATCCGGCGCATCGATCTCCCGCCGCGGGAACTGGCCGCGCTTGCCGGGTCGGTCTCGGAAAAAGGCGGGGTCGCACTGCTCGCCTCGTCCGGTGAAACCGTCCGGGTGGTCCTTGCCTCCGGGGACTCTCGGGTCAACGCCGGTGAGATCATCGGGCAGGTTTGTGGCCTGCTGGGCGGGAAAGGCGGCGGCAAGGCGACCGTCGCCCAAGGGAGCGGGCCGGACCACCAGAAGCTTGACCTGGCCTTAAATGTCGGTCGGGAACGGATCATTGCCGCATTGCATGGCTGAAAACGTCCTTGTCCTGGAACCCGGCGATGAACGGGCACAGAAGATCGGAAAAGCGATAGCCAGCCGGACTGCCGGGGATATCCTTACTCTTCTCGGGGAGGGCGAAAAGAGCCTGACCGAGATCACCGGGAAGATCGGTATTCCCATCACTACGGCAAAATATCACATCGAAAACCTTCTCGATGCCGGTCTTGTATCGGTTGCCAGTACCAGGTACAGCGTGAAAGGGCGCGAGGTGAAGATCTATACGCTGACAAACCAGCTCCTGATCGTCGCTCCCCCGCAGGCCAATCTCCGTTCGCTATTCATCAGGTATGCATCGCTCTTTGCCATTGTTGTCTGTGGGACGCTGGCGCTCACGCTGGTGTCCCCTTTCCTCTCCACTCCGGTGACTGTAAACGTGGCACCCGTGGTGGCATATCCCGGAGCCGGCGTCATGGCAGCGAAAGCCACTTCTGAACCGGTCTGGGGGACGGCCCCCTTCCCGGATGTTGCCATCGCATTTTTCTTTGGGGGGGTTCTGGTCATTGTCGCCCTGTTGTGCTACGAGGCGTATCTCTGGAAGACACGACGATCACGGTAAATCCTCCAGCCCTTTATTTTAAAATGTCTGGCAGCTGAGCCAATCCTTTTCCGGAAAATTCAGGTTTTTTGCCCGGACTTTCTTGCGAAAGTCCGATAATCTCACTGATCTTTTTTAACATGTTCAACAACCGTACCCGACTTTTTTTAATGTGTTCAGCAACCAACACGGGCTTTTTTTGAAAAAGTCCAGAACGATAAAAGAGAAGAGATGTGGAGAGGATTTATTGTTGTTTTTTCCAGAGCCCGGATGAAATGACGATGCAGGTGCCCAGTGCACCGAGCACGACTGCCACCGGAACCGGCGATTTGGTGGGTGTCGGAACCGGCGTGGGCGGGGTGATCAGCGTCGCCGGCGTGGTACGGGGCACAGTTGTCAGGGGGAACGTTGTTGCCGTCTGGGCCGGTGTAGGTGATGTCACATGGAAGGTCACAACGCCGATGTACCCGTTCGCGTCCGAAAACTGCGCATCGTAATCGTCAGGCTGGTTCACGGTCACCTGCTGGGAGAAGACGCCGGCCCCAGAACTTATGTCCTTGGTCGTCCGGATATACTGCTGCGTGAACACGACCTGACCGGTATTCTCTCCCGTAACCTTGAGCTGTACACCACTGTTGCCTTCGTTTGCAATCGACCCGCCGATAAGGAGGGCGTTCCCGATCGTCTGTGTCGTGGGTGATGTGATAGTAATATCGCCGGACCGGTCAATCAACTGGACAATCTGGGCCATGATTGAGTTCGAGCGCGGCTGCGTGTAGAGCCCGCTGAACTGGACCTCGACCTTGTACTGTCCTCCTTTCAGGCCAGTGGTATCAAATAGTTTGTACTCGGTGTCATTGCCTCCCTGGAGGGTCACTGACTGGCGATCGATCTCCGTGGCGGTATACTGGGACTGGTAAAAGACCAGGTCAAAGCTGGTGCCGGCCGGATAATCGCTGTTAACCGAACATTTCAGCGTCTGGCCGGCAGCGATCTGGGTCGGGCAGGAAAGGTACATCCCATATGCAGATACACTTCCGATAAGGAAAAGGGAGATAACCAGACAAAGGAGCAGGATCTTTTTCATGCCTCAATGGTCGAATTGCCAGCATTAAAAATGTATTCCATCATTGGGGCCGCACGGAAAATAAAAGGGCCGGGACATCAGACGAGATCGATAAAGTTCTTCAGCAGCCTCAGGCCGACCGCACCGCTTTTTTCAGGATGGAACTGGACGCCATATATCTCCTCCTTCGCGATGGACGACGCAAAGGGACAGATATACCGGGTGCTTGTGAGTATGTATGCCGGTGAGGTATCCGCGTAATAGGAGTGGACAAAATATACGGACTCCTCGGCGGATAATCCCTCAAAGAGCGGGCAGTCACGTTTCTCGAGACGGACGGTGTTCCAGCCCATATGCGGGACCTTTATGCCTTGTACATGCGGGAACCTTCTCACGCGCCCCGGGATAAGCCCGAGCCCCGGGTGCTCGCCATGTTCTTCGCTTGAGTCCATAAGCATCTGCATGCCAAGGCAGATGCCGAGCAGGGGGACTTCCCGGGATGCGCCGATGACCGTATCCTTGAGTGCCCCGAGCTGTTCCATACCTTCATGGAAGGCACCGACGCCCGGCAGCACAATACCGTCAGCAGTCGCGATCTCCCCGGCATCACCGGTGATCACCGCCTCGGCACCGCCGTTCTCGATCCCCCGTACGACACTCCGCAGGTTCCCGAGACCGTAGTCAATTATGGTAATCTTTTTTCCCATATGCTTCCCTGTGCGTCCTTACCTCTCCGGCCCATGCCCGGTCTTTTGGTGCCTTCTTCCCCGGTTCCTTCTGGCAGCGGGGAAATCTTCACTTCGTCCCGTCCAATGCCATATGAACTATCTGTTCCAACCGCCGGGGTCAGGCAATTTTGCCGGACAAGCACTTTTTGTACATCTTCGTTCCGGTGGGATAAAAAAGGAGGCGCTTACTGGTCCTCTCGGACGACAGTCCCCATCACGAATCTTTTGGGGCACTCGGAAGTTACTGCCAGCGGGAGGATTGATAAACATCAGTTTTCTATTCACTATGGTGAGCATGGATCAACGGGTACCTGCCAGTGCCGGAAAACGATGGATCTGCAGTACCAGCAGCGTGAGATGGGGATGGGACTGAGGTCACGCGCCCGGATCTGGACGGGAGTTCCCAAGGGGTCCATGGGTTTTTACAAGGAGGTTTTTGATGGTTAACTCCTGGCTTTTTGCCTCAGTTTGTCTTTTCTTCCTTGCCTTCTGCGCGGTGCTGCGCATCATCCCAGGACCGAGCCTGCTCGACCGGCTTATCGCTATAAATGCGGCCGTTACCATTGCATGCGGTGCTGCCATCGCCCTCACGATCTCGACCGGTAACCTGAACGTGCTGGAGACTGCCATCATCGTCGCGCTCGTCATGTTTGCCGGGACCATCTGGATGGCATTTGCGCCGGGGGTGTGAAGCAGTGAGTGCATGGCTGATCGACGGCATCCTGTTCCTGCTCCTTATGGCAGGTATCGGTTTCGGGGGGATCGGTGTGATTGGGCTCCTCCTCTTTCCCGACAAATGGAGCAGGATGTTTACCGGTGTCCGGGCGACCCTCATATCCACCGGGCTGGTCACGCTTGCAGCGATCATCTATGGTCTTTTTGCATGGCTGAGCCGTGGCGGCGTGCAGTATGATTACTTTATCCTCCTATCAGTCCTTCTCTTTGCCCTTATTGTGATCGCAAACATCATTTTTTCATCCACTGTTCTCCGGAAAAAAGAGGGAAGAGGACATCTGTCACAGCATGACGCCAGCAGTTCTTTGCAGCATACGGACAGGAAGCCGGAGGAATGACATCTCGAAAATACGCCTGCCTTCCATGATGATCCATACGTCTGCATGCTTTTTCCTGCACATGGCACAAGGTCCTGATTTTTCGGTATCCTTCCGGGAAAACGATAACCGCTGTATACCAAAGTTGCCTGTTCTAGCAACAGGAATATCTGACGGGCGCCTGACGGGAAAAACGGGGACATCTCAAGGAGGAGGCATGAGAGCCGTGCGGAAGGATCCCCTCCATCCGCCGGGCCGTTCCAATCTTTTTGCATGTTTTTCTTCTGAGTATCGCAGTATCCCGGCAGGTCCTGCAGAGGGCGATTTCATGTTGGCCCATGTGTTCCGGAGGGTTCAGATTGCTCACGTATGTCTGGGTATGCCTGACGCATTGCACGGATGTGTTACCGAAAATTCCGGTCGTAATACTTCTCCCGACATCCTGGGGTTGAAACGAGGATCGTGGATATCCGATATAAATTCTAAATTGTAAAGAAAGCAAGATAAAAGGGAATGTTTAAATAACAAAATGTAAAATATACTTTACGCAGTCTTCCGCAGACAACTGCGCCAGCACCGCCCAAAGAAAGTACGAAGAACAACAAGAGGTGAACTCCATTATGAAAGTACCCAAAGTATACTATGGTGCGCTTGTCCTGTTCTGCGCCATGACGCTGTTTGTTGGCATGGCCAGTGCCGCAGACGGGACGCCGCTGTCCGCATATAGTGCTGGTGGCGGCACAGGGCGATGGCATGTATCATCCATGCACCATGGGTTTGACCTGACGAATGCGACCGTACAGCAGCAGATCCTCACAAACCTCCAGCAGAAGGGGGTTGATACGAGCGGCCTGCAGTCTGCGTTCCAGAGCGGCAACACAACCGCCGCAAAGGAGTGGATGCAAAGCCAGTTCAGGACTCAGATGTCCGGGATGAACGGCCGGCATCATGCAAACCAGACAGAAGCCCGGCAGACTCCATGAGTAATACGGGCAACCCCACTCATCCATCTCTTTTTCTTCACGCGCCCGGATGGTTTATCCGGGATATTTGCGCCGGAAAACGCCCTTTCTGTGAGTATACTTTAAATAACAATAAGTAAAAATTTGTTTACATAATTATACTGATCTGGCAAGAATATAATTGAACTAATATCCAAAGAATTACAATTGCAAAAGATGGGGAACAACAGAGGTAACGGAGAAGATATGAGATTCATCACAATCGTACTCGGCATCGTCCTGATTTTCCTGATGGTCGGTGCGGTGAGCGCTGCAAGCCCGACACCGACGCCAGGGACTGGTAGCTCAAGCAGCTCCTCGACCACGCTCTCAGGATCAGCTATCACGGCACAGCTCCAAGTGACATCTGTCACGCTCGACCCGCAGGTGTTCTACCCGGGGGATGAGGGGACAGTTACTGTTCAGGTCACTAACAGCGGCACGCAGTCCGTGACGCTCGAAAGCGCAGATATCCTCGATCCTGATAACGTGATACGGGTTGTCAATGAACAGAAAAACCCGTACAACACATACATCTATGTTGGACCGGGAAGCACCATGACCTATAATTTCCTTGTCACCGCGGTTGGCATGGACGGCACTTACTTCCCGCTGTTTACTGCGGCGACGGACCAGGGCTCAAGCGTCCGGTACCCCATCCAGGTTCAGGTGGATTCAACGGACATCAGTGCCGCTATTGGTGTGAAACCGACCAACTTTGTTCTCAATACCACGTCCAACGTCAACGTGACCCTCATCAATCCCCGGCAGGGTGCGATCAGCAACGTCATAATCACCCCGCAGGGATCCGGTTTTTCCATCAGCCCTACGGTCGCTTTCTTACCCGCCGTAGGTGCCGGGAGTTCTGTCGGCACGACCTTTGCCGTTACACCCTCGCAGGCAGGGAGCATCACTTTCAATATCACGTATTACAACGGTGCGCTCAACCCCCGTGCAACGTCCGTGGTCCTTCCGATTAACCTCGGCACCGCCACGACCGCAGCCACCCCGGTCATCAACGATGTTGCAGTCACCGATGCGGGAAGTACCTACACAATGACCGGCGATGTGACCAACGATGGCGTTACCGATGCAACCGGCCTGATTATATACCCCTTGTCGCCGGCCCAGCCTGTCCAGCCATACGCAAACTTCCCGGTCGGATCCCTTGCCTCGGATGACTTCTCGAGTTTCACCCTCACCTTCACCACCTCCGACCTCTCCGCAGTCCCCATCGAGATTGACTGGAAGGACGCCAACGGTAATGCTTTGAGTACGGTACAGACCCTCGATCTCCGGCCCCTTATATCCGGTAGCACATCAGGCTCACGCTCCGGCAGTTATAGCAGTTCCGGCAGTTCGACCGGCAGCACATCCACGGGTGGTTCCGCGGCAAGTGCTGCAGGCGGCGGATACGCCGGAGCCCGGCCCGGCGGGGGTGGAGGTTTCGGCATCTTTGGCGGCGGCAGGGGCGGGGGTCTCAGTGCATTCTATCCGCTTATCGAAGGTGCCATCATTGTCATTGCCGGTATCGTCCTGTATACGAAACGGAAACAGATTGCTGCACGGCTGAAGAAAAAGTAACAGGACCGGCTATGAGTGAAACCCCCCTCATCCGGCTTGACGATGTCTCGAAAGTCTACCATCTGGAGAGCGGTGACTTTACCGCGCTCGACCACGTCTCGCTCGATATCATGGAAAATGAGTTTGTCGCAATCATGGGACCATCGGGCTCAGGAAAGTCCACCATAATGAACCAGCTGGGGATCCTTGACGTTCCCACAACAGGAAAACTGCTGATTGATGGCCGGGACGTGGCCCGCCTGTCAAGTCTTGAGCGAACCCACATGCGCCGCGATATAATCGGGTACATCTTCCAGAAATTTTACCTGATCCCGCTCCTGACCGCATACGAGAACGTTGAGTACCCGCTCATCCTTAAATACAAGCACCGGGACACGTCCGGCAGGGCTACGGCCATGCTCGAAGCGGTGGGGCTCGATAAGGCGATGAGCGCCCACCGGCCCAACCAGCTCTCCGGTGGGCAGCAGCAGCGGGTCGCGATCGCCCGGGCGCTCGTAAACGACCCGAAGATCCTCCTCTGCGACGAGCCGACCGGCAACCTTGACAGCAAGACCGGCCTCCAGATCATGCAGATCCTAGTCGATCTCCATAAAAAAGGAAAGACAGTCATCATCGTTACCCATGATCCGAGGATCGGGGAGTACGCTCACCGTATAATAAAATTGGCTGACGGGAGAGTCGTTGAATCATGATGGATATCTTCTTCGACCTCTCGGCACGCAGTGTCCGGCTGAACTTCCTGCGTTCCCTGCTCGCGTCGATCGGGATCGTGATCGGCGTCGTCGCCATCTCCTCTATGGGGATGCTCGGGACCAATATGCAGCTATCGGTCTCAAGCCAGCTCTCCTCCGGGGTCAATACGGTCATCCTCACGTCCGATGTGGTAAAGCTCAGCTCGACGAGCCCGAACTCAACGGCGAATAACGGGATAGATGAAAGCACGCTCAATGAGATCAAGTCGGCCGCCGGACAGAATCAGGTCATCACGATACATCATACGAGTGACCAGTTCACGGTCGGTACCACGAACGGGCGTGGTTCGATCTACGGGCTGGACCCCAACGATATCAACAAGTTCCTCAACGTAAGCGAGGGAAAAAACCTGCAGGGCGGGAATGACGCGCTTGTGGGAGCGACAATTGCAAGCAATTTCAATATCGTTCCCGGGAGCAGTATCAAGATCGGGCAGAATTGCGCCACAATCGTCCGTCCGGTCGTCCGGGTTACCGGTATCCTCGCGGCGCGGGGCTTCACTTCCGACAACGTGAACACGGATAATGCAATTGTTGTGTCTGATGACTGGTACACGGATCATTTCGATGATAAGAATGTGTACGACCAGGTCAACGTGATCCTGCAGGATATAAATACCATAAACCAGACGGAAGCGTTCATCAACGCGAAGGTCAACCGGAATTCAGATGTCGTCCGGGTTTCTGACGCCAGTTCCCGGCTCACCACCATCACCAGCACGCTGGGCACTATCACGACGTTTATTATGGCGATCGGTGGCATCTCCCTCGTGGTCGCAGCGGTGAGCATATTCAATGTCATGATGATGTCGGTGAAAGAACGTGTGCAGGAGATCGGCATCCTGCTCTCCATTGGGACGGAAAAGGGAGAGGTGCGCCGGATGTTCCTGTACGAAGCGCTCATCCTCGGTCTCATCGGGGCCGGTGTGGGAGGGCTCATGAGTTTTATCATTGGGTATACAGTGGTGAATGCGATGATCGGCAGTACCGCGTATTTCTTCCTGCCGGCCAGCCTGATCTTTATCCCGTACGGGATGATCATTGGCGTGGTGGTCTGCGTCGGATCCGGTATGTACCCCGCATGGATGGCCTCGAACATGGACCCGATCGATGCCTTGCGGAGCGAATGACCCCTGCCCCTCTTTTATTTGCCGGATAGATCCTTCTATCAATGAAAAATTCCCGACGGCCGGAATAACGCCGCTCTGTTGGTACCTCGACGCACCTGGAATGGTATCCTTTTTAAAAATTCACGGAGGTTTTCAGAGCTATTTCAGAAATATTTCAAAACGTTTAAAGAAATGGTTGTCGATAATTCATTACGGCCCCGGTGAATTCATTCCTGCCCCAATTCCGGAGGGGTATTTTTGCTTGAGCAATGTATACCCCTCACCGGGGCTGCCATTAACAGGTGATGACTTCTGGACAGAACATGTTATATTCTCGCTTTTTTGGTATTTCTGCCTGTACTCTCCACGTCGGCATCAGCGCTGGACTGGTCTGATGAGACCGTAGCAGGTGCCGGCGACGTCGGGCAATACAGCTCGCTTGCACTGGACCGCGACGGGAATCCCCGGATCTGTTATTACGATGCAACAAACCATTCCCTGAACTATGCGGGAAAAGACGGGGATCTGTGGCATACAGAAATTGTTGATCAGCAGGATATTGAGACGATCGGGCAGTCCCCTTCACTCGCGCTGGATGTGACGGGATATCCCCATATCAGTTATTACCATACGACCGGGAGCGCACTGAAGTATGCCGTGTGGAACGGGACTGCATGGAACCGGGAAACCGTAGACAGCCCGGTTATTTTTGGGGATGGATCCTCCCTGAGACTTGACACCGCCGGCAGACCACATATCACTTATTACGATCAGGGTGCAGGGGGCCTGAAATACGCGGCGTGGAATAGCACTGCCTGGGAGAGAACTACGGTTGCCATAACCGGCGTCGCCGGAACCTACAATTCACTTGCCCTTGCTCCTGGCAACCTCCCCCGGATCAGTTATTATGATGCCGGCAGCCGGGATTTGATCTATACCACCTGGGACGGGACGATATGGCAGAAGGTCACAGTGGATAGTGCCGGTGACGTGGGGAAATATTCCTCGCTTGTACTTGATGAGGCCGGAAATCCATCCATCAGCTATTATGATGCAACGCATCTGACCCTGAAAGTTGCATCATTCAATGGGACATCATGGAAGAATGTTACCGTGGACAGCCCGGGGATGGTGGGGCAATATACTTCAATCGCCCTTGACCGCTCCGGAAATTCCTGTGTCAGTTATTACGATGTCTCCAGTGGCGATCTGAAGTATGCTGTTTGGGATGGCAACCAGTGGCAGAAGGAGGTTGTTGACAGTTCGGGCGACGTAGGAAAATTCACATCACTGGTACTGGAAGCAGGTAGTATTCCCCATATCAGTTATTATGATGTAACGCATCATGATCTGAAATTTGCATCCGGATACCAGCCTCTCAAGCTGAATTTTTCTGGAGTACCGGTATCCGGGACTGTTCCGTTCACGGTCCGGTTCACCGATACTTCGACCGGCGGATTGCCTTCATGCTGGAACTGGTCGTTTGGCGACGGTACGTGGTTTAATACGAGCAATTCCTCGGGGGCCAGTCCGACGCATACCTATACCGTTGCCGGGTTGTACACGGTAAATCTGACGGTTCAGAATTTTTCAACCGCTATCACTCTCAACCGGGCGGGATTTATTACCGTAACGTCAATACCTGTGACGACAATCGCCACACCTACAATCGATCCGCCCGTCACATCCGGGCCCGCAATGATCCCCCAGACACAACCTGATGATGGGCTGGTTATGGATGATAATAATCCTGTATCCCGGGAAACACTAACCCTGCCCGCAAAGGGTGTTCAGCTATCCACGCAAACGGTAAATGTTGGTGGCGATTCTGCAATCAGCCGTGTCACGGTGACGGGTCAGGATGTTTCCGATATAATAGCCACCGCCATGAAAACATCCTCAGCTGGCACAGGCATTTCATCTGCCAATATGCCGGTTTATGAGTACATCAGACTGGTACCCGCGCGTTTCGGAACCGTCAGTTCTGCCGTCATAGAATTTGGTGTTCCGCTTTCATTTTTCGATAAGAACCATATTACCCTGCAGGATATCGCATTAAGCCGGATCAATGAGGGTACATGGGAAATCCTCCCCACACGTTTTGATCGGGTCATGAATGGACAGGCATTATACCGGGCGGAGTGTTCCGGTTTCTCGCTCTTTGCAATTATTGCCAACCCTGCTCCGTCAACGATCACACCACAGGAAGTTAAACCTGATAGTCCTGAACCGATCCTGACGCCGGGACATGACGAAACGATGAATCCGGTCACGCCCCGGCAGGGGCCCTCCCACAACCTGTACATTCGCCTTCTCCCGATGGGGAATTCCCATACTCACCTGTGGCACTTGGACTCGCAGGATGCGGAGGGATCATCACAGTTGTGTATTCGGTGCGGCGCTGGTATCTCCACCGGCAGAACCCCTCACTCTTCCGGAACTACAAATGAAAAAAGAAAAGCGGGTTCATTTACCCGGCCTCTCCCCCTACCTTTTTCATATCAAACACCCACCGGCTCACGGAGGGTGCCACGTTCCCGCACCGGCGCCGCAGCACCACCGGCAGCCCCTTCTTTTTAAGTTCCCGTTCCAGCTGTTGGCTCTGGAGCCGGTTCCTGAACGTATAAAAATGAATTATCCCGCCAGGACGCACCAGCGGTACAATGAGGTCGAGGATTGCATCCTTGCCGTAAGGAGTGGGCACAATAGCCCGGTCGAATAACCGGTCAGGGTAAATCGACCGGTCGAACGCATCACCCTGGATGAATGTTATGCGGTCATCGACGCCGTTCAACCGTATATTCTCCGCGAGCCACCGGCATGCATCCTGGTTCTGTTCAATTGCAATCACCACGCCACCACGCACAGCGGCCGGAATTGCATACGGCCCCACCCCGCAGAACGGGACGAGGACAAACTCGCCGGGCTGCACCTGTTCTGTGACACGCCGGCGCTCGCTCGCCAGCCGGGGATTGTAGAAGACTGTCGTGACGTCAAGGCGGTAAGTAAAACCGAACTCGCGGTGGACCGTGACCGTCTGCCCGCCCCATACCACCTCGTATCCCGCAGTCCGCGCCCGCCCAAGAGTGCCGGTCACCCGGCAGAGTACCGTTTCGATATTCCTGCGCCCGGATCTAATCGCCGTGGCGATGACCGGCCGGTACGCATCCAGTTCCGGTGGAATCGCGATGATGGCGATATCACCGATAATATCGAAACGGCCGTTCAGGAGCCGCAGGGCGTCTGCCGGTATGATCCCTTCGAGCTGTTCTTTGAGTCCCATAGATGTGGATATGTATCATATAATTTTCCGTCCTTTGCAAAGCCATCTTTTTGGTATTTTATACATTATCCCCGGAGGTTATTCCAGCCACTGCGTGACATCTTCAACCGGCGGGCGGATCGCAGGGGAGAGCTCTTCCTGGGGGTACCCGGCTGCACAGCCCATCAGCGCCCACTCCCCGGCAGGAATCCCGAGAAGTTTACAGAAGGACGGATTGTCTGCCATCTGCGCGGTGATCGAGACGAGCTGAAAACCAAGCCCGAGCGCAGTCGCCTTCAGCCACATGTTCTCCATGCAATGCGCAAGCGACTGGAGTTCGACCGGCGGGAATCCCCGTCGTTCTGCAACGATAATGTAATACGGGGCCGTCCCGACCCCTGGCACGATCCCCTTCTTTTGGAACATCGCGATGCGCTGGACAAAACCGAAAGCCTGCTGCCGGAGGCGGGGGTCATTCTCCATTGCATATTCAAGCTTTTCGGCCATGGCCTCCACTTCCGCCATGACAAGCGGAGCGGCCGCTTTTATGGCCAGAGATCCTTTTCTCATCACGAAGAACCGGCGGAAATAGTCCTTTGATCCCCCGACCGCCGCGGCAGCAAACGGCGCGAGGAGGCCGGCATGGATGATACGGCGGATATTATCCTCAGGTGGAACTGCTTCGCGGAACAACCGGTGCGAGCGCCGGGAGGCGAGGATCTCATCAAAGATTGCATTTTTCTGGTCGGATGAAACCATGCACATATTCTGTCCTCCACACTCTGTTAGGAGAGAGGGTTCTTGAACGTTGCCGATAAGGCCGCTCGCGAAAAAAGAGTGGAGAGAGCGGTTCTGAAATACTGCGAAACGATGCTGACATCATGTACGGCGCCGTGCATGGAGAATGCCGAGGACACCGAGCGGGCCGTGACAGGGTTCCTGAACAATCTCCCAATCGTATTCCCGGCTGATGGCGTCGAGCAGCCGCATATCCGGTGGTCCACAGATCGGCGGGATGTGGAGTTCCATCTCTATCCGGCGCACGCCGGCAAGGTCGCACGGGTCGATCAGCCACTCCGCACCTTCACAATCGCACTTTAAAAAATCGCAGCCACCGGCAATCCTGATGATCATGCCAAGCGTGCAGGTCGGTAGTGCCCGATGACAATCGTCCCACGCTATATCTGACGGACTCCCGTCGCCGAGCGCCCCCTCAATCACCCGCACGGCCGCACGGTTGAGCCGGATGTTCTCCCGCAGGATCTCCGTGCAGATCGGTTCTACCGCGACCACATGGCAGGAGAGCTTTGCGGCACGGAGGGCAAATGCCCCGACGTTTGCACCAATATCAACGACGATGTCATCCCTGCGGATATCATCAAACCGGTACTCCGGTACCTCCCGAACCTGCCGGAATGATGCCGGTGTGTCGATAAATTTCACCTGATCCGCGGTGGTGATGATCGTGGGTTCCGGATGCACTGGCATAGTGTGAGTTGGTGACTTCGCAAGGGAGAATTGTTCATGGCCGGTGATCATGGTTCTGTCATTCACCCTCCTGGTCTTTCCGCCCCGCTTGCGGAGCCCTTTTTGATAAACGTGCCGGCTTGGTATTCGGCAAACGCCTGCTGGAGTTCCTCCTTCGTATTCATCACGATCGGTCCGCCCCATGCAACCGGCTCCCGGAACGGCCGGCCGGAAAAGAAGAGAAAGCGTACCCCCTCTTGGGAGGCACGCACCCCGACCGATGATCCGCCACCGAACAGGACCATCGTGCGGTTTTTCCGCTCCTGGCTGTCGTACGGGTCGAATGCTCCTGCGCCGGCAATGATATACACTGCAGCCGTATAGCCGTTTTTTACCGGGTGCGAGAACTGCACATTTGCCCCGAGCGTCACGTCAAGGTACTCCGGATCAGCGACAATGTCGCGCACCGGCCCCTGCACGTTTGAGACCGTTCCACAGATCACCCGGACGGTCACGTCATTGCTTGGGGAGACGACCGGTATCTGTGCGGCGTTTATCTCCTGATACCGCGGATCCATCATCTTATGGCTTCCGGGCAGGTTCACCCAGAGCTGGAAACCGCCCATCCTGCCGTCGACCGGTTTGGGCATCTCCTGGTGGATGATGCCGGAGCCGGCGGTCATCCACTGGATATCCCCGGCACGGACGTTACCGGCATGGCCTAGGCTGTCACCATGTTCGACCCTCCCCTCCAGCATGTAGGTTACCGTCTCGATTCCCCGGTGCGGGTGCCATGGGAAACCGGCAAGGTAGTCTTCCGGTCGATGTGCACGGAAGTCGTCCAGCATCAGAAAGGGGTCGAAGAGTGGTACCTGGTCATAGCCGAAGGCCCGGTGCAGCCGGACACCGGCACCTTCGAGCGTCCCGTAGGCCGAAAAGAGATGTTCCGCCTTTCGTACCGTTGTCATCATGAAGAGAACAGGCCTGTGCCAGTATAAAACTATGTGATGCTGTGAAGTGGTTATCCGGGAAAATGACCCTGATCCCCCCATCATCCACGAACCGGTAACCTCATGCTCTCTCCGGGACAATACTTAGGATGAAAAAGGGCCGATCATGCACTCCGTCACCCTCCATGGAAGTACCTTTTACAACGGCGATTGCATCCCCGGTGTCGCTGACTATATCCCGGACAGTTCTGTTGATCTGATCATCTCCGACCCGCCGTATGGTATTGAAGGCGACCGGCTGCACCGGCATTACAACCGGGACGAGAATTTCGTGGTGGATGGATATGTCGAGGTGCCGGCAGCCAGGTACAACGAATTCTCCTGCAGGTGGATCCACGAGGCCGAACGGGTGCTCCGGCCCGGCGGCTCGATGTATATCGTCTCGGGTTACACCAACCTGTATCATATTCTTCACGCACTCCGGACGACCGGCCTAAAAGAGGTCAACCACATCATCTGGAAATACCGTTTCGGGGTATTCACGCGGCGCAAATATATCTCGTCCCATTACCACATCCTCTTTTACGAAAAACCCGGCGGCAGGCGGACGTTCAACCTTGAATCACGGTACGGGCTCGCGGATAAGGACAAGAGCGGCCGCTCGCCCAACAATGCTGACCGGGAGGATGTATGGGCCATCAACCGTGAATACAAACGCGGACAGGTGAAGAACAAGAACGAGTTGCCCATGAACCTGCTCGTCAAGATGATCCAGTACAGCAGCAACGAGGGGGATCTCGTCTGCGACTTCTTCCTTGGCGGGTTCTCGACCGCAAAAGCGGCGATCGGAATGAACCGCAGAGTGGCCGGGTTTGAAATCTCGCGCCCGGTTTTTGATGCGAAGATCGCCGAGATCGGGAAGATCCACCCCGGCTGTCTGCTCCCGATGGACCAAAAGCCGCGTACCGGTTCCCCGGAAAACCGGGGGAAGGCGTGGACAAGAGAGGATCTGAAACGACTTGGTGAAAAGTACCACCGGCTTACTGCTGCCGGGTCGACAAAGAAACAGGTCATTGCCGAGCTCGGAAAAGAGTTCAGGCGTGGCCGGTGGGCGATCGAAAAGGCGCTGCAGAAGGCCGGGCTGGAGCGGGGAGTCTAGCCCGGCATATCAGGCAGAATGAAGACGTATACAAGTACGAAAGGAGAGGAAAGCCGGGCAAAGGTTCACCTCTGGCATCTCACGTTCGATCATATATGCGTGAGGGGCAACGAGAGAAAAACACGGGAATACTCTTACCTCTTACCTGAGAGGCATACCGGGAAGACAAACGACCTGCCTAGGGAGCCTGCAGGAAAAATCTTAATGTGCCGGCAGTGCCAGTTGTTTTTACCGGACAGGGTGAGAACACACTACCGTTCCCCGGCATGAGAACTTCCGGAAACACGATAGGATTTCCCGCCGGATCCGGAGCCGGTGCCCCAAAAAAGGATATCGTAACGTGCTCCCACACTTGATGTCGGAAAAAAGAGATTGCAGTTTGTTGAGAGGGACGTGAAAACGTGACTGATGGCGAGAAAGCACAGGGGTCAGAAGTGAAGGATACCGGCCGGCAATCCCCGCAGCAGGCCCGGAGCCCGGCAGGGTCTCCCCCTGCCGGATCGAAGACCCGGCCGTACATTGACGTGAAATCTGAACTTAAATCGTTCATCGGCGACATGGACGTGGCGCTCCTGAAGGAATATGATGAGGGGGACCACTGGGGGTTCTGGGTGCAGGCCGGGAACTTCCCGATCATGATCGATAACGAAAAAGGACTTCAGTACTGCGTGGTTGTGCTCCAGATCACCCTGACGGACAAGAACGCACTACAGAGCCTCAACCGGCATTACCGGCAGCAGGATGCAAAATTCATCTACGAGCTGACCCGGGTGCTCACTTCCAACAGGGCAGTATTCTCGCGGATCATGGAGGGGGATCAGATCGTGGGGTACAGCATCGTCACCTACCTGTATCCGTTCCATCCGGGATTTTCCATACGGGAGCTGGACCGGGCCATCCGGGCGGTTATCGCTGTTGGAGATGTCGGTGCCGCGTACCTGAAGATGGCGATCGGGCAGACATCTTTCGATCACACACCGGCGATCGGCGGTACCGAACCCGGACCCATGTACGAGTAACCGGGCCGGGTATACCATCCCCCAAAAAACCATATCAGAAATCCCGTGAGTTTATGGAGCGGTCGATCAATGGATGATAGATCCGGTCCCGTGCCAGAGGTACGCTTAACGGGTACCTGCGGTGACAGATGATCACCTGAACTGAGAGGGCGGGAGTTCCATGATTCCGCCCGGCTCGAGTATCCGGACCTTGATATCTGTCGTCCGTTCGAGCGCTTTTTTAAACGCCACGGGATCGGCCCGGATCTTGTCCCATGTATTGTAGTGGATTGGGATCACCATCTTTGCGCCGACAAAGTTTGCTGCCATCATCGCTTCGGCCGTGCCCATGGTATATGTCCCGCCAATAGGGAGCAGTGCGACATCCGGATGGTAGAGCTCTCCGATCAGCCTCATATCCGAGAAGAGCCCTGTATCGCCCGCGTGATAGACAGAAACCCCGTCCAAACGGATCACAAACCCGGCCGGCGAGCCGGCAGAGAACCCGGGACCTGCCTCTTCGATGGATGACGAGTGCTGGGCGGGCGTCATCGTGAATGATACACCGTCGACGTCCAGCGTCCCGCCGATATTCATGCCCTCGGCCGGCACCCCTTTTGTCCTGAGGTACTTCGCGATCTCGGTGATCGCGATTGTTGTCTTTCCCAACGCTACTGTCTCACCCATGTGGTCGTTATGGCCGTGCGTGACCGCGACAATATCTGCCTGCGTCCCGGCGACGCTGCCGCCTTCGATGAAGGGATCGATCAGGACTTTTTTTGTGCCGGAAAGCAGCACACAGGAATGGCCCAGCCACGTCAGTTGCATATATGCAGATGGGGATGGAAACGGATGAAATTTTGTATGTACTTTTTGTGCATCAGCCTGCTCCTGAAAGTACCGGCAAAAGAACCGGATAAATAACGAAAAAAGCACCAGCCATCCGGCCGGTGGCTGGGGCGCCACGCGGTCGCCCGGACTAAAAAGGGCAGGGGACCGCAGGGGACGTACCCCTTTTACGTCACATCAATCAGTTCTGCTTCAGTGATATCGATGGCCTCACCGAGGCTGTCAGCAGTTGCACTCCGGGTCATCTGTTCGGAAAGATCGCGGTCCTCCATCACGTCGCGGATCCGTTCGAGGTATGGATCGATTACCGGGTCCTCCTGCTCCTCGATCACGTGACGGTATTCACGGAGGGTGGACGGGCTGACCCCGAGTTCCTCGGAGACTTCCTTCATCGTCTTTCCTGATTCGACGAGATCTTCCATCTTTTCCTTGTCAAATGGCATCCTGAAATCGAGTTCCCGGAAGAGCTTGAGCCGTACCCGGGCGCGTGCGACGGTCTTACTCAATTTCTCGTCGCCAAGTTCGCGGGCGATCTCGGTATCGTTTTTTCCTGCGTAGAACATGGTGACCAGCTTCGCCAGCTGGATCGGTTTTAAGGACGTCTTGAAGATTCCCTGTTCCGTGATTTCCCTCATGACGAGCGCAACCTCGCGTTCGATCGCATCGCTGTCCCGGAGGGTGCCATGGATGTTTTTCATGGGCTCGACAATTTTTGTCTTGCCCGACATGGTGCTGAACAGGTGCAGAAGCTGTGATTTGCGTTTGTCTTCGGTCATTTCATACCCCGTATTGGGATTAGGATATACAATACTTCGTCAACTATTTAATTCTATCTTAATCAGTTGTTTGACCAAAAGACCTTTAAATTGGTTCAATTGCCGCAGGCAAACAAGCTGGGTTTCAACTGGAAAATACCCATTACCGTCCCGTTTCTTCGCTGCATAATCCCGGCAGGAACAGCCCGCGGGCCAGTCCGTGGTGCACTGCGGCATATCCAACCCGGACACGAGCCTTTTTGTCGGGAGTCGTGCAACTCTTTAAGCGATAAATATCCTGTGATCACTATGAGCGATGTGTATGAGAACGTGATGGATCTTGCGAAACGACGGGGCTTTATATGGCCGACGTCCGAGTGCTACGGGGCGGTGGCAGGGTTCATCGACTACGGTCCGCTTGGCGCGATGATGAAGCGGCGGATCGAGAATATCTGGCGGAATTTTTACGTCATACAGGAGGGCTGCTACGAGATCGAGTGCCCGACGATCGCACAGGAAGCTGTTTTTATTGCTTCCGGGCATGTCAAGGGATTTTCTGACAGGATGTGCCAGTGCCCGCACTGCCACGAGTACCTGCGTGCCGATCACGTGGCTGATGGCGGCGGCGTTGCCGGTGCCGCGACCATGAATACCAGGGACCTTGCCGCTGCGATTGCGACCTGCAGGTGTCTCTCCTGCAATGAGGTTCTCGGCCCTGTCGAGGTCTATGACTTCAACCTGATGTTTGCGACCTCCATCGGCCCCGGGTCGCAGCGGACCGGCTACCTGCGTCCCGAGACGGCACAGGGCATGTTCGTGGACTTCGCCCGGCTGCTCCGGTTCTACCGCGACAAGCTCCCGTTCGGTGCCGTACAGATCGGCAAGGCGTACCGGAACGAGATCTCGCCCCGTCAGGGAATGATCCGGCTCCGGGAGTTCACGCAGGCAGAAGCGGAGATCTTCGTCCATCCTGACGAGAAGAACCAACACCCGTCATTTCACCGCTATGCCGGGTACCGGATGCCGCTTCTGACATACGTCCAGCAGCAGAAGTGCGAACCGGCAGTCGAACTCTCGATGGGTGAAGCGGTCAAATCCGGTGTGATCGCCAACGAGTACGTCGCCTACTACGTCGCCCTCACTCACGAGCTGCTGGTCAGTATCGGGATAAGCCAAAAACGGCTCCGGTTCCGCCAGCACCTCCCCAACGAACGTGCTCACTATGCGACCGACTGCTGGGACGCTGAGGTCTACTCGGGACGCTTCGGGTGGGTGGAGACGGTCGGTATCGCAGACCGGACCAGTTACGACCTCGCCGCCCATGCAAAACAGAGCGGCACGCCGATGACGGTCTTCATCCAGTACGCGGTGCCGCGGAAAGTGGAGCGCCGCCGGATCATCCCGAACATGAGCGTGCTGGGGAAACAGTACCGGCAGAAAGCAAAGGCGATCTTTGCCGCGCTGGAGACCGCAACGCCGACCACCGACGGCGCCGATGTGGAGGTAGATGGTGAAATTATCCACATCCCGGCTGACCATTTTACCATCCGCGATGAGGTGGTGGATGTCCGTGGCGAGGAGATCGTGCCCCACGTCATCGAGCCATCCTACGGAATCGACCGTATGTGCTATGCGGTGCTCGAGCAGGCATATGACGAGGATACCGCTGACGGCGAAAAACGCACCGTGCTCCGGCTCCTGCCCGGCGTCGCGCCGGTACAGGTCGCGGTCTTCCCGCTCATGGCGCGGGACGGTCTGGACACCATTGCCGGTGAGATCACAAGGACGCTCCAGAAGAGAGGTATCCTTGCCGAATATGACGACTCCGGCGCCATCGGGAGGCGATACCGCCGGCAGGACGAGATCGGCACGCCGTTTGCAATCACAGTCGACTACGAGACAAAAGAGACAGGGACGGTCACGCTCCGCGACCGGGACAGCATGGAGCAGAAGCGGCTCCATATTCACCAGCTGCCGGAGATCGTCTGCGCCCTCGTGAGCGGGGACATGAAATTTTCGTCACTGTAATACAGGAAACCATCAGACCCATGAGCTGCATCAGCCATCCCCTCATCAGGCCGGACAGCATCGAGTCGCGCGAGTACCAGCTCTCGATCGCGATGAAGGCACTGGATGCGAACACGATGGTGATCCTGCCGACCGGTCTCGGGAAGACCGCCGTCGCCCTGCTCGTTTCTGCCTCGCGGCTGTACAACGAGGGGGGCAGGGTGCTGATGCTCGCCCCGACAAAACCGCTCGTCGAACAGCACCTCCGGTTTTTCGAAAAGTTCCTGGTCGCGAAGAGCCCCCTCGATCCCGGCGCATCGCCGTTTGCCCTGTTTACCGGGGAGGCCCCGCCCGGTGAGCGCACCGCGGACTGGGAACGTGCGCAGGTCATCTTCGCCACGCCGCAGGTAGTGAAAAACGACCTGATCGCCGGCCGGTACACGTTAAAAGACGTGACGCTCATGATCGTGGACGAGTGCCACCGGGCGGTGGGCAACTACGCGTACGTCTTCCTCGCACAGCGTTACCTCGGCACCGCGGACCGGCCTCTCATCCTTGCCATGACTGCTTCTCCCGGCGGGGCGCAGGAGAAGGTGGCTGGGGTCTGCGCCAACCTCGGCATCACCCATATCGAATCCCGCACCGAGGATGACCCGGACGTCCGCCCGTATGTCTACGAACGTGACGTGGAGATCGTCCCCATCAGTCTTCCTCCGGAACTGAAAGAGGCGATCGGCATCATCAACTCCCTTATCGAGAACCGGCTCGCCCTCCTTGCCTCCCTCCATTTCACGATTCCCAAACGGGAACGGCTGACGATGAAAGCGCTCGCCGTGCTCAATGCCCAGATCCAGCAGCGGATCGCCACCCGCGACCCGGCCGCGTACTCGGCAGCATCGATCTATGCGGAATGCATGAAGCTCCGGCACGCGGTTACGCTCGCCGAATCGCAGGGGAGCGAGGTGCTGAAAGGGTATATCGCAAAACTGGTCGCCGAGGGAACAGGAGCCGGCGGGAGCAAGGCAAGCCAGCGGCTCGCAAAAGATCCGGCATTCCGTGAACTCTTCGAACGGTCAAAGCAGTGGACGAAGGAGCTGCACCCCAAGCCGGCGATTGCGCTCGGGCTCGTCCGCGACCAGCTGGAATCGCACCCAAAAAGCCGGATCATCATCTTCGCGACCTACCGGGACTCCGTGCAACAGCTTGTGGACTATCTCACAAAGAACGGGATCGCGTGCGAGCGTTTCGTCGGCCAGACTTCAAAGGATACTGAAAAAGGCCTCTCCCAGAAAAAGCAGATCGCAGCGCTCACCCGGTTCCGTGAAGGGGAGTTCAGGGTGCTCGTTGCGACCTCTGTTGGCGAGGAGGGGCTTGACGTGCCCTCTACCGATATGGTGATCTTCTATGAAGCGGTCCCCTCCGAGATCCGCTCCATCCAGCGCAAAGGACGGACCGGCAGGACCGGGGCCGGGCGGGTGGTCGTGCTCGTATCGAAGGGAACCTCGGATGAAGTATACCGGTACGTCAGCCAGTCGAAGGAACGACAGATGCACCGGAGCATGCGGGCGATGACCGGCGGCACGATGCCCCCCCAGAAACCGGTGGAGACCGAACAGGCAGTTATCGGGGAATTTGTACCGCAGGGCCCGCGGATCGTGATCGATGACCGGGAGACCTCCTCGAAGGTGGTGGAAGTGCTCTCTTCCATGGGCGCTGCGATCCGGCTCGAACGGCTCCCGCAGGGGGATTTTGCAATCGGCGACCGGATCCTCGTGGAACGCAAGACGGCACGCGACTTTGCCGACACGCTGGTCAACCGGGACCTGCTCGGGCAGGTAAAGGCGATGGCGGATGCGGTGCCCCGCCCGGTCCTCATCATCGAGGGCGGTGACATCTATACCCAGCGAGACCTGCACCCGAATGCGATCCGGGGGGTGCTTGCCGCACTCACGGTGGACATGGGCATCTCGATTCTCTTCACCCGTGACGAGCAGGATACGGCACAGATGCTGTTTGTGATTGCAAAACGGGAAGAAGGCGAGCGTGGCGAGCGCAAGGTGCACCCGCACAAGACCCACGGGTCCATCAAGGAGGATATGGAATACATCGTCTCCGCGTTCCCCGACATCGGTATGAAGAACGCCCGGCTGCTGCTGGCACATTTTGGATCCGTCCAGGCAATCGCAAACGCGGAACTCTCCGAGCTGACTGCCGTGAGAGGAATTGGGGAAAAGACGGCGCAGAAGATCTTTGACGTGTGCCGGCAGAAGTATAATTAAATTTTTTTTTGATTTCGTGGGACAATATCAAGAGCAACCAATGGTATCATTTTTTAAACGCGATCACTTGAAAAAAATCCGGGACAGGTATCGATCATTTCAAAAAAAGATCCGGTAAGACAATCGAATATTTAAAAAAAAATCCGGGAACGTTATCGAATTAAAAAAATTTACCAGGGTTTTCGATAATTTATAAAAAAGTCCGGAACGTTTTGTGGAAATTTCACAGGGAATATCTTTCAACTGCCCAATCCAAAAGAGGCCATTGTTAGTGAGGTCCTCCAGAGTGGGGGAATATTCGCTCTTCTCGGTCAAGGTATACCTTCCTGTCCGGATCCCCTTCCCGGCAACCAGTACCTACCTGACTCCTCACCTCAGCTGTACCCGGAATCCGGGCTCAATCCAACCCCGGATTTCCCATAACCGGCCCTGGAAACGCCCGTAAAATGCCCGGATTTTTCATGAAAATAATTCCCGTTATAATGGCTCCGATTGCCAGAATACGTGATTAAAATGGCGGAAAAAGACCCCTAAGATCTGGGTGAGTTTTCATTTTGACATACTTTAGTATGATTTTCCTGAGATCTGCCAAGGAAAGGGCCTTGGCGGCCCGCCAATAAGTTCACGCGTATTTTTGCGTTTTTTCGCGAAATAACGTCGATACGGGCAGGGATTTCAGGGTGGGATGGTGCACCCGGTAGTGGTATTACCCTCCTCGTGGGGCTGAGAGGACATCATCATGAAAATCCTGTGTTTTGTGATCTGTGGTCAGAAATATTTCCGGGAAAAAAATTCATCAACATTCGAAACAGGTTTTGGAAAGGTAACGGGGCACCGTCATTTTTTCCCGAAAAGAATTACCGGCCATCCGGTATTTTTTCAGTCAGCTCATATGCAAATCTATATCATTCGCTCAGGGGAGTTTATTTCATGAGAAAAATTGTCTGGTTGCTCATCCCCCTGCTCCTGTTTGTCGCCGGAGTTTCAGCAGATACGGCTCCCACTCCGTGGAGCTGGAACACCTACAGCGGGACGTACAACTGGCAGGTAACGGTCATAGAGGATCAGTCCGCATGCGGGGGAGGGGTTCTTACGAACCAGTACACTGTCCCCATCCAGTTCAACGGGGGGACCGCCGTGATGGGGGATGTCGGGCACGGGCCAGCCACCGGCTCCTTCACTTCCGGCAATATCCTGCATATTCCGAGCCGGACCGTGGCTGACCCGCCGGGATCGTCAACCCTCTCGGCATATAACGTGTATTTCACCACGGACTGCACCGCATTTATCGCGAAGTACACCTGGGACTATTCCGGTTCCGACGGCTCATGCAGCGGCAGCACGCAGCTGAACGGGGCCAGCAGCAGCGGCTGCCCGGGAGCGGTGACAACAACCGCTACTACCGTAACCATGCTGCCCGGGGAAACGCCGGAAGAGATTCCCACCATAGCCCCGGCTTCAAGCGCCTACCTGACCCCGGACCTCGCTGCCGCGGGGCAGGATCTCACAGCGCTCACCACCCTGCGGTCCGCCCAGTCGATCGCAGATACATCGCCCCAGTTTGCAGCCTTGGCGAACCTGCTTGGCCAGGGAGACGGGTTGACCTCCGACCAGCGCAGGGAAAAAATCGCAGAACTGGATCAAAAGACCGAGAATGAGCTGCAGGCGATCCTGGTCAAGGATCCCTACAACTACTGGGCGAACATGGACATGGCCCAGCTGAAAAAGGCCCAGCTCAAGAAGGACGAATATTACCAGTACCTCAATACCGCGCTTGACAACCCGAACGTTTACCCGGAGACGGCAGAGGAGCTCCGCCAGATTATTGCAGACCAGGACAAAATGATCAAGTGGCCCAGCCCATCGACCAGTTCGGCCGTCTCCCAGGCAGACTCTGAGATCCCGCCCATCATGAAGAATCTGCTGGGCCAAGATCTTTCTAAGATCTACGCGGAGTCAAAAGAGAAAGCGAAAGAGTACCTCTTTGCCACCTTGTGCGAAAAGCGCTGCACGTTCCTGACGGATTCCGCCAGGGAAGCGGCCTCCACGGGAGGCGGGTCGCAATGAGGCCTGTACACGAACCCCGGGTCATGATCCTGTCCGCTGCCGTGCTGGCAGCGGTCGTCCTCGCCATCCTCTGCGCCGGCTGCACCGCGAACAACCCGTCGCCCGCGACGACCCAGGACCCGGCAGCCTTCATCGCTGCGGCAAACGATTGCCGCGCAATGAACCTGACCGTGACCAATACGGTCGGGACCTTTACCTACCAGTCCTCGACGGACTGCGCCCTGCTCAAAACCCTGGTGAAGATGAACGAGAGCGAGCCTGCCGAGGTGCGGAGTCTGGTCGAGGGGAAGAGCATGGTCTGCGGCTATACCAAGGGGAACTTTGACCCCCGCTGGGTCACGACCCTCATCGGCGGCGTGGAGTACTGCCACGGCGACCTGCGGGATGGCCTTGCCCAACTGGTCGTCTTCACTTCTTCATGAGTATCTTTTTTTAAAGATTGAGGAAGGCCCGCTCTGTCAGTTAGCCCGAAGTTTTTGGCATTCAATACCCCTAAGTGAGTGGCTTAGCTGCCGAAGACTTTAGAGGACCTTAAGACACACACCCACCCCACTCATGACTCTTGGATCTCGCTTCATCTCCACTTGGAATCCGGGCCCGTATCGGGCTCCGATCCCCGGATCCGGTCTCCGGGAAACCCCGTAAAACGCCCGGATTTTCCCTGATAATAAAATCCGGTATACTGGCCCCGATTGCCAGAATACGTGATTAAACTGGCAGAAAAAGACCCCCAAGATATGGGTGAGTTTTCGTTTTGGCGATCAATAGTACGATTTTCCTGAGATCTGCCAAGGAAAGGGCCTTGGCAGCCCGCCAATAAACTCAGGGGTATTTTGGCGTATTTTCGTGAAATAACGGATATTTGAGCGGGGATTTGGTGGGGGTGTGCTCAACCGGGATGGCGCTAGGCGGCGGATGGGCTTGTTCAGAATGCTATCATTGAAAACCCTGCATTTCATCTTCAACAGTCAGAAGCAATGGCAGCGTTATTTAAAAAGTCCAACAATGTTCTTGACAATTTTCAAAAATCCATGCCGGCTCTGCCGGGCCAGGAGACGGGTCGCACAATAGACCCTACCATTTGAAGCCCCGGTAACCGGGAGATCAGGAAGGGGGCCCCGGCCATGGGTTCCCGAATATCAGCCCAAGACAATCTCCCGAAATCCGGGCCAGATACGGCCCCGGATTGGCCTTTTCGGGGGGTCAGGATCACAAAATTGACAGTAATTCGCGGAAAAACGACACCTCTGTTTTACGAGAAGCCAATATTGAGCCCGGTTTGCCTAAAATCGGCATGATCCGTGCCCGGAAACGACAGTAATTAGCAGCAATTGAAGGGGCGATCTCAGGCCGGATCGCACATAGGATCATGAAACTGGAAAAAAGGCCTGTTTCGGGGGGGGGGGTGCCGGGACAGGGCCGGAACACCTCACACCCAAAAGGTGCTGCACCCCGCCACACCAAATCCGAGCCTGAAATGATCCCGGATTGACCGTTTTTCCCAAATCGGCAGCCAGGTTTTCGTAAAATGCAGCCACCCGGTTTTTCAATATGGCCAATAAGAGGCCCCGTTTGCCGTAGTGCGCCAGGAAATGCCTTGGGGAAGAGCCAGGAACAGCCACGTTCCAGCAGATAATAATTCCGGAAACGACCTGCAGAGAGCTTGCGGGCAAAGGGGTGCGTCATCGTCCGTTCGATCTACCGCAAAAAAACGATCCCCTATAAAACGAACCGGAGTGCAGTGACAGCAGACAAGGGGAGCGGGAATGAGCTGGTACACGGAACCTCTCATTACCAGTTACCGGAGTATTTCCTTCACCCGAGAGGAAGGGCACCGAAATCTTTAATATCCTGAATTCAATTCTCACATTGAAGTGATCTTTATGACGGTACCTAAAAAATCTGTCATTGAATCCCCGAGTGTAACCGATCAGGCCTATAAGGAATCCAGACGTCACCTGAAAGTGAGCGACATCATGAGCCGCAAGGTCATCACGACAACTCCTGAAACGCCGATGATCCAGGCAGCAAAGACGATGGGTAAACACCACATTGGAAGCCTTATTGTCATAAAATACAAAACACCGGTTGCCATTGTAACGGAGCGGGACCTGCTCTCCAGGGTTCTTGCATGCAATCTGGACCTGAAAAAAACGCTGGTCGGGCAGGTCATGTCGTATCCCCTCATCAGGATATGCCCGCCTTTCGAGATCAGGGAGGCGGCACGAACCATGATCAATAAGAAAGGGAGACTGGTTGTCTTTGTGTGCGGCAAGCTCGCCGGGATTATCACCGCATCCGACCTGATCCGCGAGATGCCTGACGCCCCGGAGACATCGCTTGTTGTTGATGATTTTATGACAAAGGAGATTGTCAGCGTCAATGAAGATGAAACGGTTCTGAGCGTAGCCGGGATTATGGGGAAAAAGCGGGTCGGCAGCGTGATTGTTACCCGTGATAAAAAGCCGTCGGGGATATTTACCGAACGGGACCTCCTCTCAACATTCATTGTCCAGTCCCGGCCTCTTGATACTCCGGCAGGGGAGGCATTCTCTTCTCCATTGAAAACAGCTCCTGCCGGCATCAGTATCCATGAAGCAGCAAAGATAATGGCTGCACAGCATATCCGGCGGCTTCCCATCATGAAAAAGAAGAAGATTGCGGGGATAATCACCGCACGGGACCTGGTAGAAGCATATGCAAAGTGATCATTCTGCTTGAAATACCCGTCATTTTTGATAAATGGTGCAGCGGGACTGATCGCGGAAATAGTGAAGCCATCGAAATTTTCATCGAAAAAACTTGGGTAATGTACTATTTTAGCCCCTAGATCCAAGAAGGATTTACAGAGTCAAAAATGTCGGGATCCAGTCTCAAACAGGACAGGATCCTGTCGAGAGGATCAGGGCCGGAATCAGGGAATGTCCTGCGAAGATGGAGTGTACCGCTTCCTGTTAATCACAAATGCAAGGATCCCGATCGCAATCCAGCCAAAGCCGGTGATGATCGCATTCATGTTCAGGTAGAGCGAGAGGAAGAGGCAGCTTGCGACTCCCAGCACAGGGGTGAGGGGGTACAATGGCACTGAGAACAGCCGTTTTGCGTCCGGCATCGTCGACCGCAGCCGGATAAGGCTGAGGTTGATGAACAGGAAGGTGAGCAGCGTGCCGAAATTGAAGATCGAGGCCAGCCAGTCGATGTTCCCGTTGGTAAAGAAGACGATGGCGCTGATGGTGATACCGGTTATAAGTACCGTGAAGATCGGGATGCCCTGGCCGGAGATCCTTGCGAAGAATCCCGGGATAACGTGCTGCCGGGCCATCGCAAAGAGAGCCCGGGACCCCCCCAGGATCGACGAGATGATGACTGATGTCGTCGCAAACAAGGCCGAGAGCGCGATGAATTCCAGCACAAAGAAGTTTCCGGTGGCGATCCGCAGTGCATCCTCGAGCGGGGCGTTTGACGTGCCGAGGACTGACCAGTTCAGGAGACCCACGGCAACGATCGAGACCCCGATATAGAGCAGGGTGCAGATCGAGAACGCGATCAGGATCGCGCGGGGGACGTTCTTTGCGGGTTCTTTGATCTCCTCGGAGATGACTGCGATGGTGTTGAATCCGATGAACGCGAAGAAGATGATGGCCGCCCCGGACATCACCCCGCTGATCCCCTTCGGGAAGAAGGGGTGGTAGTTTGTGTAATCGCTATGCGATAGGAGGAAGAATCCCCCGATAACGATGAAGAGCACAAGCGCGGCAATCTTCAGGGCGACGAGCACGTTGTTCATGCCGCTCGCCTCCTTCAGCCCCCGTATATTCAGCACCAGGAGGATAAGCGGCCATATCGTCCCTACCAAAACGAGCATGCCTACGGACTGAGGAATATTGACGAAGTACAGGAAGTATGCGGCAAAGCCGATACTCACCGCACTTGCCCCCACGATGTAATCGAACGACTTCATCCACCCGACAATGAAACCGGGGAACCTGCCGAAAGCTTTTGTTGTGAAGATGTACCCGCCACCGGCCTCCGTGATGAACGAGGAGAGTTCCGCTGCGGAAAGGCCGGTGAGGAGTGCTGTTACGCCGGCGATGAGAAATGAGAAGATCACCGCCGGCCCGGCAAGACCTGAAGCCACTCCGATCAGGACAAATATCCCGGTGCCGATGATCGCTCCAATCCCTACGCCCGCTGCTCCCCAGAGCCCGAGCGTCCGTTTCAGTTCAGCCATGATGCCAGCCACCGTATGCCCGGTGAACCCCGATTCCCGTCGTCCCTCTGATGTGATGGCAGTGCAGGATGCCACTGTGTGTACCGTGGCCTTTCCTGATGATCATCTGCTTATCATTAGTTCTGATGCCATTCCCTTCGGAATCAATGGGCCGGAACAGGAAGCCGGACTCTTCCCGTCCTGTAAATGCACAATTATCCGGATCAAGGTTTTATATTTTTTATCTGGTTTCAACTTTTGTCTCAAAATATGAATTACTGGCAATGCTTTATCAGCTCTTTTCAAAGATAACCTCTGAAACAATATTCTCTCTAAAGTATCAGAAGTATAGGTGACGATATGGTCGATGCATTACCGCTCACGGATTACCGGGCCGTCTACAGGTCCGAACAGGTGGAGTGTCCCGCAACTGATGCGCTGAAGCCAACGGATGAGATCATCGGTCAGGACCGGGCACAGAAAGCGCTTCGTTTCGGCCTTGAGATCCAGGAAAAGGGGTTCAATATCTATGTTTCCGGTATCCCGGGAACAGGACGGAGGACCGCAGTCAGGAAGTTCATTGATGAGCTGGCGAAAACAAAGCAGAAGGCAGACGACTGGATCTACGTGAACAATTTTGCCAGTCCGTACGAACCTGCTGCCATCTGCCTGCCCGCGGGGACGGGGAACCAGTTCAAGGCGGACATGGCAGCGTTCGTAGCCGAAGCGCGGAGGACCCTGCCCAAGACCTTCGAGAGCGAGGACTACGCGACGAAGCGACAGGAAGCGCTCGGGAAGCTGGAAAAGGATCGGGAAAGCATCATCGGGCAGGTCACCCGGAAAGCTGCAGAGCAGGGATTTGCCATCCAGATGAGCCCGACCGGCCTCCTGGTCATCCCAATGATCAACGGGAAACAGCTCAGCGAGGAAGATTTTAATGCACTTCCCGGGGACGAACAGAGGGAGATAGGGCGGCGGCGGGAGCTTCTCGATGCGGACCTGCGGAACGGTTTTCGCCAGCTCCGGGACCTCGAAATGAGGGGAACGGATGCGATCACCAATCTCAACAACGAGATAGCGCTCTATGCGATCGGTCATCTCGTCGACGGCCTCAAAGAGAAGTACCGGAAGAACAAAGAGATTCTCTCATATATTGACGATGTCCGGAAGGATGTGCTGGAGAACCTCAGTGTCTTCCTTGGGCAGATCCAGCAGCATCAGCAGGAGGTCCCGGAACAGTTCCAGCAGTGGCTTGCAAAAGACTTGGCATTCCGGAAGTATGAGGTCAACGTAGTGGTTGACAATTCGGCTCTCACCGGCGCGCCGGTCATCTTCGAGGACAACCCCAGTTACCAGAATCTCTTGGGAAAGACCGAGAAGGAGGTACAGTTCGGGGTGGTAACGACCGACTTCACCATGATCCGCCCGGGCTCGCTGCACCGGGCAAACGGGGGGTATCTCGTGCTCCCGGTACTTGACCTGTTCCGGTATCCTTTTGCCTGGGACGGGCTCAAGACGGCGCTAAAAACCGGACAAGTCGCAATTGAGGAGCCTGGCGAGCGGGCGGGTTTTATCACGGCACGGGGGCTCAAACCCCGGCCCATGCCGCTCTCCGTGAAATTGATCCTGATCGGGACGCCCGAGATCAACCAGATTCTCCACCAGAACGATCCGGACTATCCCGAGCTCTTCAAGGTGAGGGCGGATTTCGATACGACCATGGACCGGAACGATGAGAATGCAAAGAAGTACGCCTCGTTCATCTGCACGCTCTGCGAGCGGTTCAACCTGAGGCACCTGGACAACACGGCGGTAGCAAAGGTGGTGGAATTCGGATCGCGGCTCGCAGAAGACCAGACGAAACTCTCGACACGGTTCTCGGCAGTAGCCGACCTGATCCGGGAGGCGAACTTTTACGCATCGCAGGAGAAGGGCACGTATATCACCTCGGCGCATATCCTGAAGGCAATCGAGGAGAAGATCTACCGGTCCAACCTGATCCAGACAAAAGTCCAGGAGTTCATCGAGCGGGGGATATTCCTTATCGATACGGAAGGGCAAAAGGTTGGCCAGATCAACGGTCTCTCGGTCTCCGAACTCGGAGATTTCTCATTTGGCAGGCCGTCCCGGGTCACGGCGAGCGTTGCCCTCGGCCGCGGGGGGATCATCGACATCGAGCGGCAGGCGCAGCTCAGCGGGCCGACCCACACGAAAGGGGTCCTGATCCTCGGCGGGTACCTTGCAGCCAAGTACACGCAGGATAAGCCGCTCAGTCTTACGGCAAAGCTTGTCTTCGAACAAAGTTACGGCGGGGTCGATGGCGACAGCGCCTCCAGCACCGAGCTCTACGCGATCCTTTCGGCACTCTCCGGGCTGCCGATACGGCAATCGCTTGCGGTCACCGGATCCGTGAACCAGAAAGGTGAGGTCCAGGCAATCGGCGGCGTGAACCAGAAGCTCGAGGGGTTTTTCGAGGTCTGCAAGTTAAAGGGCCTGAACGGGGAGCAGGGGGCCATGATCCCGGCGAGCAACGTGCAGGACCTGATGCTCAAAGAGGAGCTGATCGAGGCGGCCAGGGCAGGAAAGTTTGCCATCTACCCGGTGAAGAGCATCGACGAGGGGATCGAGATTCTCACCGGTGTCCCTGCAGGAGAGAGACGGGATGACGGGACGTACCCGGAAGGGACGGTCAATTACCTTGTCGACAGGAAACTCAAAGAGATGGCCGACAGGATCCGGGAGTACCAGGTGCCGGGGATCTGAATCAATCCGGCCACATCGATCCCGATCCCATTGAAGGTTCTGATGCATCTGCGGTTGATGACTGTAATTTCATCCCGATAAAATTCTATGATCAAACCCCAACGCTTCAGCACCCATATCGGTTAAAACATGGCAATAATCCACACTCTCAACCAGCCCATGACCGGATCACACTTACATCCTATGATAATGAAGCGATCCGGCCGGCTTTTAAGGGGATTTACATCAGAGTTACAAGCAGCCAGAATGAAACGACCGGCAGCAGGATGGAAACCACCATGCCGTACCGGTCGATAGGTTTTACGAGTTCAGGTCGCTTCCATGTCACCAGCGCAAGATAACAGAGTGTAGTAACGACAATGGTTGCCGCAAGGAACAGATACACAGCAATCATGAACTTGTCGAACAGCTTGAGCACCCCGAGACCCGGCAGCATTGACATCTGGCTGAAATGATACATAACTGCGGATATGAACATGCTGGTCGTGAGACCATAACGAAGCGCTATTAGTTCGCGGAGCTCCACATTGATGAAAAAGGAGATCATTGCGATAAGACAGAAGATCAATGGTGGGATAAGCGTCTGAATAATCGAATCGGTCGCATTCTTGGTTACCGGGACATTGAAGGATAAGTGTGAGTATGTTTCACCCCAAGGGTACGAGTGGTTAGTCACTGAAAACGTTGGTGTGCCGATAGTCCAGCCCGGGATGACAAACTGGGGTTCAATCCCACTTTCATTTGCGATAGGGACATAGATAAGCTGCGTTGCATCGTTCTCGGCGTCTTCAATCTCGATCGGCGCGATCCCGGATTCGAACGGGTAGTCCCGGATATTCGGTGTTATGGCAAAATCCGCCCTGACCCGGTACCATTCCTCTTTTACCGGCCCAGATCTATTTTCCCATAATTTCTCGAGTGAATGGGATCCGGTAGAGATCTGACCGTTCATGATCTCGAAGTCGGCTGTTTGTATCGTGGGATCTGCCCACCGAAAATGAAGGTAGAAATCCATCGAGTAGGTTCCCTTGATAAAATCGAGATTATTGATCGAGTTGACAAAGATTCCCACTTCCATTTTTGACGGGGAGGAGTTCACTGCGGGCGGCAGCGATGGTGCGGATCCTGCAGCTGATACTGATGATATCAGTAATAACGTGGCCATTACCAAGAAGACGAAAATAACGGCATTCTTCCGGAAATTGAGCTGCATCGTATTATTTTCACTCTGAAAAATAAAGATACTGCCGATGTTGATCAGGTTCTTGTTTTGCTCTCTCTACGTCACCGGATGCCAAGGCTGCCCCTGCTCCCGTCACTCTCCAATCTCTGGCATTGCGATAAACCGCTCACAAAGGTTCATGGGAATGATGAAGAGACTGAAGTTTTCTACAGAGCCAGAAAAAGACGATCAATGTTAGTACTGAACTGACGAATTATCGACCAGTTAGTCTGGATTACCTTCTTTCGTTGGATCTCGGTTCTATAGAGAGAATGGATACGATAGATAGTATCCCTCAACGAAAAACACCGATGCTGCCGGATTGATCGCGAGAGTAGCGAGAAACGACAACAGAAGCGCATGGCGGGGCTCTGATAGTTCACTAATTGTGATATAAATTAACATTATAACCATCAGGACAGGAATAGATAACCAAGTCTTTTAAAATTAGCGTATATAGTGTAGTTTGAAAATAGCATGACGCAAAAAAAGCGTAACTTAACGACGATGGTTGTCTCTCTTTCACTTGTGGAGGGACTGGCTATATACATCAATATAGTAGCGCATCCAGACAGTCAGCCTGCCCTCACAGCAGTCATAGTCATTCTTTTTGCCATCGCAAGCGGCCTCGGGGTATGGTATGCGACCAGAGTTCGTGGCATGATATTCACTTAACGAATGTAAGGTCATAATTTCAGAATCAATTGACCTTGAAATGATGTAGAGCCAAGTGCGGGGTGAAAATGTGCCAGCACAAATAGCTTGCACACACATCAAGCAGATCGAGAATGATAAGCAGCGATGGCTGGCAATCGGCTGACAGTAGTGTCCGGCCTGTGGGATGATGCTGCCGGATTGAATGCGAGGGTAGAGAGAACCGCCAACAGAAATGGTATCCTCGGAAAATCAGCTTAGTTCCCGGTCAACAAAGCCTCTTTTTTGATAAAAGAAGCCCATAAATCCCCACACAACCCACATAATACAACCATGAAATATACCACCCGCCACATCCGGCGTTTCCTCGATGAGGGAAGGATTGACGCCATCCTCTGGAAGAACCACTTCCCCACGCTGCTGCCGACCCAGGTACCGGGCTGCGAAGAGTGCAGCGAGTTCCTTGACCTGACCTGTGCAGGTGGCCGGGACGCTGTCGAATGCTTCCTTGCCAAAGGGCCGGCTGCGGAAACGGCCGGTAGTGACAGTGGCAGTGGCGGGCACAAGAAGGAGAGGAAGCGGGACCCCATGCTCGGCCTCGGCGCGAAAAGGCAAAGCGCCCGGGGCGCCGGCTGGGGCACCAACGTCTCCCACCGGAGCGGCGAGACGATCGATTCGTTCATCGCTGATTTTACCGTCGCCACCTGTGCCGGTAAGCTCAAGACTGGCGCACCATGCCGGGGCGAGCGGGTGGAGAAGTACAACCAGCTCCTGAGGATTGAAGAGGAACTTGGCAGCAGGGCAGTCTATGCCGGCCGGAAAGCGTTCGTGAGGTGACCGGTTTCCCATGGCGCCCAGTGCCGACCCGCCAAATGAATACCTCACAAAGCACCTCCGGGTCACCTGCCAGCACATCGACAGTCTTCTTGTCGAGATCGAAGGTATCCTCAACGAGTCCTCATCACGAACCGCATTTCCGGAGCACGTCATGGACATTACTCCGGCACAGCAGAAGACGATCGAGGATTATATCACGCGTATCCGTACCCGTCTCGTCCAGGTAATGGAAGGACAGGATATTGGCGGCAGTCAGCCAGGCATCCCTGTCTCGCGGGCTGTTCATAGCAGGCTGTATGCCATCGATGTTGCAGCCGAAGAACTCAAACCACAATACATGATGGGGTTTGGCGATATCCCCGACACCGCCGCGACAGAACTCAATGGCGTTGCAGGGGAGTTGCACGCGCTTGTCTCACGCCTCGGCCAGTACCTCGAGAGAGGAGCCGGGCAGGATTTCCGGGACCGGCTGCAGCGGCTGGAAGAGGCCGGTAATGACCTCGGCCTCCTTTCCCGGATCGAACAGGCAGTCGCGAAACGGGGACTGGTGGAATTCCGGGGGACGATCGACGCGATCCTTGACCGCGCCGAAGACCGGAGTTTTGAGATCGCGGTCTTCGGGCGGGTCAGCTCCGGCAAGTCGTCGCTACTCAACGCTGTCATCGGGACTGATGTGCTCCCCGTGGGTGTAACCCCGGTGACGGCTGTCCCAACGCACATTATCCACGGCGAAGAACCATCACTCACGGTATCGTTTGCCGATGCACCGGCAAAAACGTTCGGAATCCAGCAGCTCGTGGAGTTCGCTACCGAACAGCACAACCCCAATAACGTAAAGCATGTGACACGCGTCACCGTAACAATCCCGGTATCCCGCCTCTCCGAAGGGGTTTCCTTTGTTGATACGCCGGGTCTCGGTTCACTTGCGACAGGAGGTGCTGCCGAGACCCTGGCGTACCTGCCCCGGTGCGATCTTGGGGTGGTCCTGATCGATGCGGGATCCACGCTGACCGAAGAAGATGTGCGGACCATCCGTGCATTGCAGGAAGCTGCCATTCCCGCACATATCCTGCTCAGTAAAGCAGATCTCCTCGACCGGCCTGACTGCGAAAAGACCATCGGGTACATCAGGCAGCACATAGTCTCAGAGACCGGCCTTGAGCTGCCGGTCCACCCGGTCAGTGTCCACCTCTCGCACCGGAAGCTGCTCGACCGGTGGTTCGAAAAGGAGATCCTCCCGGTCATGAGCCACGCGCAGGATCTCCGGGCCGCGTCGTTACAGAGAAAGATTGGTGCGCTGCGGGAATCTCTTGTGTATTCCCTGCAGAACCAGATCCGGCGGAGCCGGCACACACCTGCGGGAAATGCAGAAACCGCCCGAGCTGTCGAAATCCGTTTGCGAAGGGCGACCGGTCTTATCGTCGAGACCAGTAAAGCCTGCCGGGAAAAGGCCGATGCAATGAACGGGAAGGTTCTTGAAACCTGGATCGCAACTGTTTCAGGCACCACAAACAACGGGACGGGGGGCACTGACAGAAAAATTCCCGCTGAAGATGCGGTCCGCACCGCAGTTCTCCAGACCGTGCAGGCAGGGGTAAATGATATCCAGGACCAGGTCGAAACCCTTGCCACCAGCCTGCAGGACGAGCTCGTAAAAAGCGCAGCAGACCTCGCCATTGCCGATGTGCCCGGCGATAATGAATTCCGCTCACTGGTCCGGGATATGCCGTCTTTTGATCCCGGAAAGATCCATGTCACTGTGCCCATATACAGATTCATCGCATTGCTTGGGAACCGGTTTGGAAAAAAGCTGCTGGCCCGGAAGATACGCCGGCAGTTCGCCAAATCTTCCGGACCGGTCTTTGCCGGTTACTTCAGGATCCTCACGGAATGGACAAGCCAGGTGACGTACCAGATGGGCCGGAAATTCGAGACCTATGCCCAACGATACCGGGCACAGGCAGAACAATCACCCCAGGGGCAGGAGCTGACAGCGGATGAGGTGAGCGCTATCGAGAAGGATCTGGTAGCGCTCGGTGATACTTCAAACGACGAAAAAATGTAAAAATGAAGGTGAGAAATCCCTGCTTCGTGTTCTGTTTATACGGGTGGGCGGGTCTGCCGGCACTCGCCCTATTCCAGACACTTATTAAAACCGATCCGAACAACGCCACTATCTGGAATAACATCGGCATCATTCAATTCAGACAAGGCAAATACCGTGATGCGGTGAATGCATTTGGTCAAGCAACCGATATCGATCTCCAATTCACAAACGCATGGTTTAATAAGAGTCTGGCACTTGTGCATCTCGGCAAAGATACCGAGGCTCTCAAGGCACTCGATAAGGTTCTCACCTTGAACCCGCGCGATAAAGAGGCACTATCCCAGCGTGCGTTGATTGTTCGGAAGATGACACAGGTAAGTGATACGCGGAAAACAGATTTACAATCTACGCAGTCTCAATTACGGGTATAACGTTAAACAAACTGGGTGCAATCGAGAACGGGCTGGTGTGGACACGGTTTCTACACGATCCGTTTTGGTATCTGATTTGATTTCTGTCAAGTATTCGTGTAACTAGCAGAGATATAGTTTATTACCAATAAAGAAAATTTGTTGTTGGTAGAATGGTTTGGGATAAAAAATATCATATTCAAAAATGGCTTGATTTTTATGCAATCCCCCTGATTATAACAATAGTATGCTTTATACCATTTTTTAATTTTTCGGGATCTGAACTATATTCTTCCCTAACTGGGATTTATGTGCTCTACATTACGATTACAACACTTATTTTATCGATTACATTCGTTGTAATTTCTATTGCTCCAACAATGATGCAAAAAGAGCTAACTCCTTACGGAACTCCAGTAAGCACATCTTTCTTGGATAGTATTCGTTTACTGTATGTAAATCTTAGAATTTTGTACTTTTGTTTTTTGGGTATAATTTTCAGTTTAATAGGGTATATTTTTACTACAGTACATTTTCTATCTGATATTCTTTTAAAAGGATTATTTTGTGTTGATACATTTTTTACTACTGCGTCATTATTTGGACTTGCTTTATTGACAGGAATGTTAATGAAAAAAATTAAAGCGAGCTGACCGTATCATCGAGATCGCATCTATCGAAGATCTGTCGTTACGGGAGCCGTTCCGAAGCATCCACATGCAGAGGAACTGCGAACCGTCAGCAATCCCCTGCCACCATATGTGAATTTTAAGAGACCACGCCGATATTACGATAAAAGATGCATGTTCCCGACGTGCACGCGATTCAGGTACTGCCGGGCAGATTCTACGCACTCTTCGACTTGGACCCGCGGAGTAACCGGGAGATCGTTCAGCATATAATCCGAGGCAAAGACCAGGAGGGAGTACGGGATATCATCATCAATGGACGCGATGAACTGTGCAATCTTACCCACCTCCCCGGCATCAAGATAATATGGCACCAGGAGGGTTGTTGCCGTAAGGGTATCTGTTCCTTGCGTAATTTCTGCGACACGGCGGAAATTGAAAAGCGTCCTTTCATTTCCTGTCCCACAGAGTGCCCGGTGGAGATTTCCGTCAAACGCCTTGAGATCAAATTTTACCGTTCCCCCCGTTTTCATGGACTGGCATGCGGCAAGCTCGACAAGCCGTGAATTCCCGGCACCATTCCACTCCCAGCAAATATGTACTGGACTGCCGCACTCCCGCATAACTCGCCGGGCAACCCGGAGCGCAAACGGAAACTGGGGTTCGGGTGAACCGCCAAAAAAACAGATGCACCGGACGCTGCTGCCACATACTCTGTTAACCAGTTCATCTTCGGTCAGTTCCGGGGCTGAATGTACCATCTTGTGCGATGCATTCTGGCAGAATAGGCAGTTGAAGTTGCACCCGTAAAAAAATACTGCAAGGTTGTAGCCCGGTTCATCCGATCCGGGACAGAACCATGCAGCGCAGCAGTTCGTAGGCAGTGGTTCGAGATACGCGTAGGCAAGTGCAGTCCCGTGCGTTGCCAGCGGCTTCATCGTTCCTGCCAGATTTATCCTCAAGCCGCAGAACCCCTGTTCACCGTCACCCATCGAACATTCGTTGGCACACAGCCGGCAATGTCGTCCGCCCGGAGTCCGTGGAGGAGTCGCCGGAAGCCCGCAGGATTCCCGCACCGGAGCGTGAAGCCGGGCAAAGTCACCATCTTCCCTTGATCGTATACAGGATACGCACATTCCAATATGCGTTGCTGCGGGGTTTTTCCCACACATTGGACAGGGGATCATCTCATCCAGCGCTCTACGTTCCGGCAATTTCCCACCCGCGTTGCCTCATCATTGACACGACACTCGGGTAGCGTTCCAGATATTCCGTTTCAATTCGGCTCCTGATTCCCATCTCTTCCATGAGTGCGGCGATGCACCGGGTGCCTTCTGTCCCGAAGAGGTCTCCCATGACCGCGGGCCACGCATCGACACCGGCTTCACGTAAGGTTTTCAAGGCGATAAGGGGATACCGCAAAAACTCCCTTTTTGCACCGCTTATGCGTTCGAACGATTCGCCGTCCCAGCCCTTGATGCTGATCCTGACAGAAGCGTTGAGCCCACGAAGTCGTTCTGCCAGATCCGGGCGGGCACCCAGGAGCAGGCCGTTAGTCTCGATGATGAACCTTCCCGTAGATAATACCTGCAGCAGGTGATCGAACGAGACCGTACCAAGAATGGGTTCCGCACCGCTCACGCGGAAAAGACGGATCTTCTTTTTTCGTGCAATCGAGGTGAGTCTTTCCGCTACATCATCGGCAGAGTAAAACTCTCCGAACTTTTCCGGGGACTCGTTTCTCCCGTAGTTCCAGCAATATGCGCAGAGAAAGGGGCATCCCACGGCATCAGCGGTCACGATGCCGCCATAGTGATGCGATTCCCGGAATCGGTAGTACTTTCGGTGAGTGCCATGCATCACGATTGCTTCCGTCTCTGCTGCCCTTCCAAGGGGATCAAATGGTATGTCCACGCTTCAAATCTCCCGTATGACGAAAAGTTTCCATATTAAAACCAGCTGGGCCGCTGATAGTTTTTCCCTGCAGTTTGGCAGTTCAACTCGCTATCGGCAGATGAGTGCTTAATAATATCGTCGTTATACGGACAATGCCGAACCTGAACAATACGCATCCAGGAAGTGCGAGGTGCTTCTGCAACCTATCCGCGGTGAACCGCTGTCGGGAAAAGGAAAATTTAATAGGAAGCTATTCCCTCTTCATGTCAATGATGAGGATCAAGGTGTGTATAAAAAGCAGGGTCCAGGGTGTCGGGTACCGTTACTTTGTATCTGACTGTGCAGGTTCGACCGGTGAGTTTTTTGGATTCGGGATACGCTGGTGAGCCGGCGTGCCGAAATATTGTGCCGGCAATACCTGAATGACATAATGATGCAGACAGGAAAAAAATACCCTGCAGAGGTGGCTTCTGATTTCGTCCATGCTGATGATCCCACCGAAGCAATAAAGATCCAGGAAACGCTGCGGCACCACTGCATTGTAGAAAGGATTATCGATACCGGCAAAATCCGGTATGTTGCAGGAGCGGATGCTGCGTATGCTCAGGACACGATATATGCTGCTGTTGTCGTGCTGACATTTCCCGACCTTGAGGTTGTGGAAAAAATCTGCACGGTTCACAAGGTTCCGTTTCCTTATATCCCCGGGCTCTTGGCCTTCCGGGAAGGACCGGCAATACTAGATGCGTTTAGCAGCCTTAATTCGGTTCCCGATCTCGTCTTTATGAACGGACACGGGTACGCACACCCAAAAAGATTTGGCATCGCCAGTCACATCGGATTAATTCTTGACATACCAACAATTGGCGTAGCACAGCGCCTGTTGACCGGTACTGTCGCTTTCCCCGATGCAGCACGCGGGTCCACTCAGCCGGTCCTTGATAAAAGCGAGGTTATCGGTATAGCGGTCCGAACGGTAAAAGGCTCAAAACCGGTTTTTATTTCTGTCGGGCATAAGATGGATCTTGCCCAGGCTGTTGAGATGGTATTGAAAACGACCGTTGAACACAAGATTACCGAACCGGTCTGGCAAGCTGATCAAGTATCGCGACAATGCAGGGATAAGCGGATCAGACCATCGAATAGCTAGATCGGATGCTGGGGAACAATAAGTCGCGATCTACTAGGTTCCGGGCCGGATTTTTCCGGCGGCTCTATCGGTAAAAATCTCAAAACTTTTGGGTTTTTTGTTTTCCTTTAATACCAATTAAAGGATCAAAGCCCACACATGCCCGAGCTCCCGCAGATGCAACAGAACCCGGCTGACCGTTTTCGGGGTTGAGGATCCCGACCAGTACGCATTTACCGCCGCCATCGCCGGGCTCGCCACGATCCTCGTGAAGCGGAGGGAAGCGGCTCATCTCCGTGAACGGCCCGGAAAGGAGTAATCGCGGCCCATACGATATTCAATGAACTTCCGGCAGAAGACGAAAAAAACAACCTGCAGGACAATATTCTCTTAAAAGTAAAAGAGTAGGATTTCAGGTTTTAACTTCTAGGTCCATCTCGATGCCACCGGTTGCACCAAGTATGATGTTGTAAATGAATGCGATAATGGCACCTCCAATAAATCCGCCAACTACACCGATTATGATCATGAAGATAAATGCAGCAATTCCGGATCCGGCAGGAGACACACCCATGTAGGATGCCCATCTCTGCATGCCTATTGCCACTACAATTCCCATAACGATTCCCCAGATGAGACCAAGAATCGCGCAGAACTTCGCAACGCTCATCACACCCAGCTTTTTAATCATATAGGCCGTGGTTGCCATGACAGGATATTGATTAAGCATATATATGGGTTTAGTGTATTTTGGCTTGTACTATGCAGAACCCTTTTCATTCACTGTCGATTGTACTCTGTCTTATCGCTTTAAATCCGCAAAAACACGACGTGATTTGTTTTTAACAGGCTGATGAATCTCCGACCCCGCACCTACCATTTTAAGATAGTGATATCACATCTGATGGGTTTCAAAATCGCAGATACCTATATCCCAAAACATGTGTGTGAGGAATCGGATTCGAACATCCCCCAACCAACCGTGCTACACAGTAGCACACACAATTATATACCCCCGCCACCAACCAGATAACCATGCAGGAAGAGTGTGCCAGCGCCCATGAGTGTTTTTTCGCTCGTGAATGCCTTTACCTCTGAAAGCGTTACACCCCTCCGTTGCATGAATAACTGCACTTCTAATTGTATTTCTGATTGCATTTCTGATTGCATTTCTGATTGCATTTCTGATTGTACTTCTGATTGCATTTCTGGAACGCCATCCGGGAACGGTACGTCCGCGTATCGTGCATTTAGCTATTTTGGCTTTTATTATTGGTATCAGTAGACCCCCTTCGTTGTCTGCTTGGTAATGCTGCGAGGGAAGGGGGAGGTTGTTGGTATGGGAGATTGTTATGGAAGATTGTAAGGGGAAATTGTTATGAGAGGTAAGGAAATCCGCCTGGAACGGATCATGGATCGCAATACGAAAAAGACCGTTATCGTACCGATGGATCACGGGGTCACGAATGGCCCCATGCCGGGCCTCATCGACATGGGCCAGACTGTGAACCTCGTCGCCGACGGCGGGGCAAACGCGGTGATCGGCCATGTCGGGCTCGCGCTCTACGGCCACCGGCAGGGCGGGAGGGATATCGGCCTCATCCTGCATCTCTCCGCGAGCACGTCGCTTGGGCCGGACCCGAACGAGAAGGTGCTCGTGAACACGGTGCCAAATGCCCTGAAGATGGGCGCCGACGCGGTCTCGATGCACGTGAACATCGGCGCGGAGTCGGAGGCACGGATGCTCGCCGATCTCGGCAAGGTCGCGGTCGACTGCATGGAGTGGGGGATGCCGCTTGTTGCCATGATGTACCCGAGGGGAAAGAAAATCACAAACGAGAACGATGTCGAGAACGTCAAGCTCGCGGCACGGGTCGCGGCAGAGCTCGGCGCCGACATCGTCAAGACGGTCTACACGGGCGACCCCGAATCGTTCCGGGAGGTGACCCGGGGCTGCCCGGTGCCGGTCGTGGTCGCCGGAGGTTCAAAGACGGATGACCGTACAACACTTGAACTGATCGAGGGCGCGATGGCGGGAGGGGCAGCCGGCATATCCATCGGCCGCAACGCCTTCCAGCACCGGAGCCCGGACCGGTTCGTGCGTGCCGCCGCATGTATCGTGCACAAGAACATGAGCGCCGAAGAGGCGATGGAACTGTTGAAGGTGTAAATCATGATTGGAAAGGAGATCCGGATCGAACGGATCATGGACCGGAACACCGGGCGGTCGGTGATCGTGCCGATGGACCACGGGTTCTCGATGGGACAGATCGAAGGGCTGCTGGATATGACCAAGGTCATCACGGACGTGAGCGACGGCGGGGCAAACGCGATCGTGCTGCACAAGGGGATGGTCAAGACCGGGCACCGCCGGCACGGGCGGGACATCGGCCTCATCGTCCACCTCTCCGGCAGCACCTCGCTCAACCCGGACCCCAACGACAAGGTACTGGTCTGCACGGTCGAGGAGGCGATCGCGCTCGGTGCCGACGGGGTCTCGATCCATATCAACCTCGGGGCGCCCAACGAGTCGAAGATGCTCGAGGACGGCGCGATTGTCGTCAGGGACTGCAACCGCTGGGGAATGCCGCTCCTCGTGATGATCTACCCGCGGGGGAAGGGGATCGACGCGTTCTCGCCGCAGGCAGTCGGTCACTGCGTGAGGGTCGCAGAAGAGCTGGGCGCTGACCTGATCAAGACCAACTACCCGGGCAATCCTGAGGCGTTCAAAAAGATCGCCAAGGCCTGCTCCGTCCCCGTCTTCATCGCGGGAGGCGAAAAGGTCAGCGACCTTGAGTCCCTTAAAATTATCAGGGAATCCGTGAAGGCCGGCGGCGCAGGGGTCTGTGTGGGCAGGAACGCCTTCCAGCGGGAGGACACGTGCGCGTTTGTCCGGGCGCTCTGCCAGGTCGTCCATAACAACGCCGACCCGGAAAAAGCGCTGGGGAAGAAGGGATGAAGCAGTTCTGGGTGGACGCCCGGCCGTGGAACAAGGAGATCGCGACCACGGCGATCGAGAGCGGGGCGGACGCGATCGTCACCGACCGGGCCGAGGACGTGCGGAGGCTGGGCAGGATCACGACCATCGCAAAGGACGGTGACCTGAAGCCCGGCATGGATGTCGCTGATGTGACGATCACCGATAAGGCGAGCGAGAACCTCGCCGCCGGTATCCGGGACAGGAAGTACGTGATCGTAACGACGAGTGACTGGACGATCATCCCGCTCGAGAACCTCGTCGCACAGTCAAACCGGATCATCGCAAAGGTCAAAGACGCAAAAGAGGCGGAACTCGCCCTCACCGTGCTCGAACGGGGAGTTGCCGGCATCCTGCTCGCGACAAAGGACCCGGCGGTGGTACGGGCCGTGGCGCAGCGCGTGAAGGCGTCGGCCGGGCAGGTGAACCTCGTCACGTTCACGGTCACGAAGATCGTGCCGGTCGGCATGGGCGACCGGGTCTGCGTGGACACCTGCTCGATGTTCGAGGATGGGCAGGGTATGCTGATGGGCAACACCTCCTCGGCGATGCTCCTCGTCCATGCCGAGACGCTGGAGAACCCGTACGTCGCGCCACGCCCGTTCCGGGTGAACGCCGGCGCCGTCCACGCGTACATTCTGCTTCCTGATGGGAAAACCGCGTACCTCTCCGACCTCGCGATCGGCGGAAACGTGCTCGTCTCGGATGCAGGGGGGAAAGCGCAGTCCGCGATCGTCGGCCGCACGAAGATCGAGCGCCGGCCGCTGCTGCTCGTGGAGGCGGAGGCGGAAGGGAAGAAAGCGAGCCTCGTCCTCCAGAACGCGGAGACGATCCGGCTCGTAGAGGAGGACGGCGGTGCCGTCTCCGTCGTCCACCTGAAGGAAGGCGACCGGGTGATGGGCTGTATCCTTGAGGGAGGCAGGCATTTTGGCATTGCGGTCAAAGAGACGATCATCGAGAAGTGAGCGGGAGAGAAAGGCCGGCATCATCGGCGGCACCGGGAAGATGGGCCGGCTCTTTGCGGGCGTTTTTGGCCGGGCCGGGTACGAAGTGCTCGTCTCGGGCCGATCAACAAAACTCCCGGCAACGGATCTCGCGGAGCAGTGCGGGGTGGTCATCGTATCGGTACCGATCCGGGACACGGTCGGGGTGATCGACGAGATCGCCCCGGTTCTCACCAAAAACCAGATCCTCTGCGATCTCACATCATTAAAAGTGGCGCCGATCGCAGCAATGCTCCGGACACCCGCACAGGTCGTCGGTCTCCACCCGATGTTCGGGCCCACGGTACGTTCGCTCGCGGGCCAGACGATCATCGCCTGCCCGGCCCGGTGCACGGAGAAAGATCTTGACGCCCTGCTCGCCATCTTCCGCGCCGAGGGAGCGACATGCACGCTTGCCACCCCGGAGGCACACGACCGGATGATGGCGGTGGTGCAGGGCCTCACGCACTTTGTCACGCTCTGCATGGCCGAATCGGTCCGCCGGATCGGACTCGACATCAGCGAGACCCGGGCATTCACGAGCCCCGTCTACCAGATCGAGCTCTCGCTTGTGGGCCGGCTCCTCGTGCAGGACCCGGACCTGTATGCCGATATCCTCCAGCTGAACCCGTTTGTACCGGAGGTGCTGGCCGCCTGCCGGGCGTCCGTGGTGGATCTTGCCGCCATCGTGATGGCGCAGGACCCGGACCGGTTCCGCGCATTCTTTAAAAAGAACAGCCGGCACTTCGGGGAGTACTGCCGGGAGGGGCAGGAGATGACCGACGCGCTGATCGACTGCATGGTGAAACGATGACGGTATTTGTGCTCGGGCCGGAAGCGACGTTCTCGCACGAGCTCGCCGTTCGCCTTGGAGAGGATGACATCCGGTTAGTCCCGACCATCGGCCGGATCTTCGAACGGGTCGTACGGGGGGAGGGGGACGGGATCGTCCCGATCGAGAACTCCGAAGCCGGCGGTGTGGGTGCCACGCTGGACGGCCTCGTCCGGCACCCGGTCTTCATCACGGCCGAGATGTACATGCCCATCGACCACTACCTCACCGCCCGGGTCCCCGAACGCGAGATCACCCGAGTTTTCGTCCACCCCCAGACACAGGAGCAGTGCAGCGAGCTCCTGGAGCGGCTGGGAGTACCGATCGTCCAGACCGGCAGCAATGCGCAGAGCGCCATCGAACTGCAGAACGACCGGACCGCTGCCGCGATCGTCCCGTCGTTTGCCGTTGCGCACTACCGGCTCCCCGTCATCGCAGAGCACGTGCAGAACAGCCCGGACAATGTGACGCGGTTTATCAGGATCGCCGATCGCCCCGGCACATCCAAGCAGGACGGCAAGTGCAGCATCGTCATCGATCCAGCATCCGACCGGACCGGACTCCTCCACGATCTTTTGGCCGTCTTTGCCGTGAAAAAGATCAACCTGAACCGGATCGAGTCCCGCCCATCGAAGCGGGGAATCGGCAACTACGTATTCTTTCTCGACTACGCCATGTCGGAGGGCTACCGCGACGCGATCACGTACCTCAAGACGATGACGGAGGTCAAGGAACTGGGGTGCTACCGGAAGGTCGAGGTGCCGAAGTGAACCGGACCATCCCACGCCATGGCAGTGTCAACCTGACCGTTGCGGCACCGCCGTCCAAGAGCTACACCCACCGTGCCCTTATCACCGGCGCTCTGGCAACGGGGGAGACGGTCATCCGGCAGCCGCTGGATGCCGGGGACACCCGGCTGACTGCCGACGCCCTCCGTACGCTCGGCGTCCCGCTCACATGGCAGCGGGACGAAGTCCGGATCGGGGGCACGGGTGGGGTGCTTTCCTGCCCGGAAGGCACTACTCTCGACCTTGACAATGCCGGCACCGGCCTCCGGCTGCTCGCGTCGCTCGCGCTCCTCTGCAACCACCCGGTCCTGCTCACCGGGAACAACCGGATGAAGGAGCGCCCGATCGGGCCGCTTGCAGATGCGATCGCCCGGGTCGGGGGTAAGGTCACGTTCATGGAGAAACAGAGATACCCCCCGCTCCGGGTCGGGGGGCACCTCACCGGTGGCCCGGTAGTCATCGACGGGTCGGCGAGCAGCCAGTTCATATCCTCGCTGCTTCTGGTCGCCCCGTACGCAGACGATCCGATGACCATAACCGTTACCGGTATGCCGGCCTCCCGGTCGTACATCGATATCACGGTGGACGTGATGCGCCGGTTTGGGGCGGAGGTCGTGCAGGAACATGAGGGCACATTTGCGGTCAGCAACCGGCACCGGTATACCGGCCGGAAGTACACAATTGAGGGCGATTACTCCTCTGCATCGTATTTCTTTGCCATCGCCGCTATCTGCAGCGGACGGGTAACGGTGACCGGCCTTGCGCCCGCATCCGTGCAGGGAGACCGCCGGTTTCTCGATGCCCTCCAGGCAATGGGCTGTTCGGTCCAGCACGGTAAAGACTCCGTGACCGTGGAGCGGGCCGGGCCGCTGGCCGGTATCACCACTGATATGTCCTCCTCACCGGACACAGTCCAGACGCTCTGCATGGTCGCCGCAGTCGCGGACAGCCCGTCCACCATCACCGGCATCAGTCATTTAAAGTTCAAGGAGAGCGACCGTATCAGTACCACCGCGGAGAACATGCGCAGCCTGGGCAGTGACGTGCAGGCAGGTGACGACCGGATCCGGATCCGCCCCGCCCCGTTGCACGGAGGCACCATCGATCCGGCAGCCGATCACCGGACGGCAATGAGCTTTGCGGTGCTGGGACTGGGTATCGGGGGGATCACGATAACAGATACGGAATGCGTGGACAAGTCGTTTCCCGGCTTCTGGCAATCGCTTGCCGGGGTAATGCAATGAGACGGATCATCTTCTGCGGTTTTCGCGGGACCGGCAAGACCGAGGTCGGCAGCCTCGTCGCGCAGCAGCTGGGCCTGCCATTCATCGATACCGACCAGATGGTCGAGGAAAAGACCGGCCGGTCCATCCCCAGCATCTTCCACGAGGATGGGGAGGAGCGGTTCCGGATCCACGAGCGCGAGGTGATCGCGGGGCTGCCGGCCTCCGACGTTGTCGTGGGCACCGGCGGTGGCGCGATCATCGACCCGGTGAACATGGAGCACCTCCGGGCCGGCAGCGTCTGTGTGCTCCTTACCGCGGATATCGCCACCATCGAACGCCGCCTCGAAGAGAAACCGCGCCCGCCCCTCACCGGCCTCCCGCTCATAGAGGAGATCGCCGAACTGATGGACCGCCGGAGGCAGCACTATTATGCGGCGGCCGACTTCTGCTTCGATACCAGCGGGACGTTACCGGAGGCGGCGGCGCAGGCGGTGCTCGCGCTCTTAAGGAACGGGGCCACCACACCGGAACAGCGGAAAGCAGCCATGGAATTTTTCCGGGCCGGCCGTGTCCCCGTATCGGCACTTGCGGTGCTTGAAAAAACCCTCACCGGCACGGACCGCGACCCGCAGGCCCGCATCCTGGGTGTCGCCGGTTACCCGGCGGCCCACAGCCGGAGCCCGGGGCTCTTCAACGCGCTCTTCTCCCGCTACCGGCTCAACTACCATTACACGTGGTTTGAAGCCCCTGACCTGCAGCAGATCATGCAGGTCGCCCGGGAGAGCGATGCAAAAGGGCTCTCGGTCACCATCCCCTTCAAGAACGATGTGATGGACTACCTTGACGAGATCGACGAGCATGCCGCCCGGCGGATCGGCGCGGTGAACACAGTCGTCTTTGCCTGCGGCACGGCCATCGGGTACAACACGGACTGGCTCGGGGTGCGAAAACCGCTCGTGACGATGAAAGGGGCAAACGCAGTCCTCCTCGGTGCCGGTGGCGTGGCAGCCGCTGCCGCGTTTGCGCTCACCGATCTCGGGATGAAGGTGACCATCCTGAACCGGACGCCGGAGCGGGCACAGGAACTTGCGGCGCGGTTCAGGTGCGACTGGGCGGAGTGGGATGCATTTGACCGCATCAGGCCGGATCTCGTGGTGAACGCGACACCGCTCGGTATGCTCCCGGATACCCGGAGCCCTCTCCGCGAAGAGCAACTGGCAAAAGAGATGACAGTCTTTGACCTCGTGTACACCCCGCCGGTCACCCCGCTCATCGAAGCAGCGAGAAAGAAAGGGTGCCGGACGATCACCGGCACCGAGATGTTTGTCCAGCAGGCACGGGAACAGTTCTACCTCTTCTTCGGTATCGACGTGCCTGAAACTGTCGTACGGGAGCTTCTTTCATGAATACTTTTGGCAGGAATTTCCGGATCACCACGTTTGGCGAGAGCCACGGCGCAGCAATCGGTGTGGTCATTGACGGCTGTCCGCCCCGGCTCGAACTCTCCGGGCAGGACATCCAGCCGTTCCTGGACCGCCGGCGCCCGGGTAAGTCCCCGCTCACCTCTGCCCGGAAGGAATCCGACCGTGTCGAGATCCTCTCGGGCGTCTTTGAGGGCAGGACGACCGGGGCACCGGTGGCGATGCTCGTCAGGAACGAGGACGTGCGCCCGGAGGACTACGCGGCACTCCGCGACATGTTCCGCCCGGGCCATGCCGACTTCACCTACCAGGAAAAATACGGCATCCGCGACCACCGCGGCGGCGGGAGGAGTTCGGGCAGGGAGACGCTGGCGCGGGTGGCCGCCGGGGCGGTCGCGATGAAGGTACTCGGGCAGGCCGGCATCCGCATCGCCGGCACGATCCTTGAAGTCCACGGGCAGACATCGCCGGATGCGATCGAGCAGGAGATCCTCGCGGCAAAAACCGCCGGGGACTCTGTCGGCGGGATCGTGGAGCTGGTGGCACGGGGGTGCCCGGCCGGCCTTGGCGACCCGGTCTTTGGCAAGCTCGATGCCATGATCGCCGGGACGATGATGGGGATCGGGGCGGTCAAAGGGGTTGAGATCGGCGACGGGTTTACTGTTGTGAAAAAATCCGGGAGCGAGAACAACGACCCGATGACAAAAGACGGTTTTTCCAGCAACCACGCCGGGGGGATCCTTGGCGGCATCTCGACCGGGCAGGACATCATCGTCCGGATCGCGGTCAAGCCGACACCGTCCATCGCAAAGGTCCAGCGGACACGGGACATCAACGGCAATGACGTGGAGATCTCGATTAAAGGACGGCACGACCCCTGCATCGTGCCCCGGATCGTCCCGGTCGCCGAGGCGATGCTGGCGCTGGTGCTCCTCGACTGCCTGCTGGAGCAGGGGAAATACTGGTAAAAAGGAAAAACCGTTACCGGGGATTCTTCCCGGTGACCACCGGGTTATCCTTATACGAGACCCATTCGGTGAACGATCCCTCGTAGATGCGTACCTTGGGATACCCGAGATACCATCTGAAGAGGATAAACTCGTTGGTGGCTTCCCGCCCGGTGCCGCACGAACAGATGATCGTCTTATCCGGGGTTACGCCTGCCGCACGGATCGACGCGAGGATCTGGTCATCCGGCTTTAAGAGTTTCTTGTTTTTATCGTCCATCAGGCTCTTCCAAGGCAGGTTGACTGCTCCCGGAATATGCCCGGGCCGGATCCACGGCCCCTGTCCCTCATAGAATGCGGTTGGGCGGGCATCGATCAGGATCACGTCGGTATTGTCTTTGATCTTTTTAAATTCTTCATACCCGATGAAAAAGTCCTTCTTCAGCTGGACGGTGAATGCAGACGGTTTTGTCGCGCCGTACTCCTGCGTCAGCGGTCGTTTTTCATCTTTCCATTTCTCCCAGCCGCCGTCAAGCACAAACACCTTCCGGTGCCCGTACCTGACCAGCGTGTAGGCGACCATCGTCTGTTCCAGCCCGTCGCCGATAAAAGATGCACACGAACTGAGCGGCCCGCTGCTCGAATATACCACGATGGGGTTCTCCGGTTCAAGCCCGAGCGTCCTGAACAGGATCTGGGCTGCCGCCGGCGGGATCCACCGGGAGGGAATATTACCCTCATGGATACGGAAAAGTCCTTCATGCCAATATACGGCGCCGGGAATATGATCCTGGACATATTCATGGATGTTTGGCTGGCAGTCCAGGACGCTGAGGTTTTTGTCCCCCAGATGGTTCTCCAGCCATTCGGTGGAGACCCACTGTACGATCCCGTCACCCTTTCCATACGGATAGATTTTTTCCATATAACGTACTTCCTCCGCGTGGCCACATGCCGGATACGGCGCACATGGATGATCGCTCTTCCGTACGGGAGGTATTATAAGTTACGACCGTGACAGCAGCGGAGAAGAGAACGTGAATGCACCGCTGGAAATGACCGGGCCCCTTTAACGGTTCTGTGGAACTGCCAGAAGATCCATCAGCCGGACAAACTCCCCGACCGAGTACTGCCCCGCCGCTGTCGCCGTCCCGGCATGGCAGTAGACCAGCTCCGACCCGAAGAAGGGGAGGATTGCCCGGGCGTACCGGAACGCATAGCCCATCACCCCGGTGCATATGGGACGCTGGGCGGTATGCGTGAACGTGACCAGTGAAAGGATGTCCTCCACGTCCCGCGGGGTCACGATGATCTTGACGATCCCGCCGAACGACCGGAGGTCCCGCTCAAACCCGAAGAGTTCAAAGAGCGGCGGCATCTCCCGCGTATGGTATGACGCGATGATCGTTTTTCCCCGCTCCCGGATCGCGTCCGCGTGCTTCCGGAACCGGAGCTCCACGTCAATATAATCGACAAACGGCATGACCGACACCATCCTGTCCAGCCATTCATCTGCCGTGCCGAAATAGTTCCCGCCCTCCTGGGCAGAGCGGAGTGTCGCGATCACCGGCAGATCCACCGTTTTTTTGCACAGCGCAGCCTGTGCCACGGCATTTCCCTCCATGAGATCGAGACGGAGCTCGAGTAAATCCGCACCCAAGTCACGTGCAGCCGCAGCCTGTGCGGCATCGGTAAGGGAGGCGACGATCTTCATGACTGGTCAGCTGTTGGCGGGCGCTCCACAAAAATCCTCTGACCGGCAGGAAATCCCGAATGCGGCGCCAACTCGATAAATAAAAGTGTTTATCAGGAGAAATCCGGTCTTTCAGACGTGTTTGGGGGACTTCACCTTCGGTTTGCCCACGCCGCCGGGGTAACACCTGAAGCGATGACTCCTGAAAAGGCGGTACGCACGTCATCGCGAAAGCGCAGGGGCGGTACGGGGGGACAGTCACCGTCCCCCCGTTTTTGTGCCGGCGACATACCGGTTTATCCCCTGCCGGGCCGACATTCTATCACGGCCATGGAACTGAGGACAATCCGGGATTTCCTGTACCGCGTCCTGCGAGCGGAGGCCGGCTGTGTCACCCTTGCGGTTGTCATGCCCCTCGTCCCTGCTGTTGCACTGGGAATTTCCCTCAGCCGTACCATTGCCCTCATCTCGACTGCTTTTCTGATCGAGTACGGGGCCGCCCCCTTCGGTATCGTTCTCGGCCTGCCGCCGGTCTTTGTCCTGTACGTCCTTGTCTGTGTTGAAGCCGGCATCTTTATCGGCCTGTTCGAACTCTTCACCGCGGTTGGCAATACCTCGGAACGCATCGGACGGTTCCTTGAAACAACAACGCAGATCGCCAACCGGTCGAAAACCATACACCGGTATGGTATCCTCGGCCTGGTCCCCCTGGAAATTCTTATTGGCGTGTATATCTGCGCCCCGGTTTCGTGGGTACTGGGATGGCCAAGGAATGTTTCGCTTGCAGTCACCATGGCCGGGTACTGCATCGCCACGGTGATCACTATCCTCGCCACGATCGGCCTGATCCGGATATTTTTTCCCTGACACGGGTTGCCTATGACCGAACATACATATCAGAGAAAAATCCCGGAACTCCTCGCGCCGGCCGGGTCACCGGCGGCGTTCCGCGCCGCCGTCGCTGCCGGTGCCGATGCCGTCTACCTTGGCGGCAAAGAGTTTGGCGCACGGAGATATGCACGGAACTTTTCTCTTCCGGAGATTGACGGGGCGGTGCATTTTGCCCATGTCCGCGGCGTCCGGGTCTACGTCACGGTCAATACGCTCCTTTATGATCGGGAACTGGCTGACGCAGTCCGGTACCTGGTGGACCTGTACGCGATCGGCGCTGATGCGGTCCTCGTGCAGGACCCCGGCCTTGCCGCGCTCGCCCGCGAGGTCGTGCCGGACCTGCCGCTCCATGCATCGACGCAGATGACCGTATATTCCTCCGAAGGCGTGCGGTGGGCAGTGGGCCAGGGCTTTTCCCGTGTCGTGCTCGCCCGTGAACTTGGGCTGGATGACGTGCGGGCGATTGCCCGCACCACGGGGGATCTGGGGATCGGGCTCGAGGTTTTTGCGCACGGCGCCCTCTGCTACTGCTACTCGGGCCAGTGCCTCCTCTCCTCGGTCATCGGCGGAAGGAGCGGGAACCGGGGGATGTGCGCCCAGCCCTGCCGAAAACCCTATACGCTGGTGGTGGCCCAAGAGGACCGGTACGGCCGCCCGGTTGCCCCCCGAGACCTGCCACAGGCAGAACCCTACCTTCTCTCCCCAAAAGATCTCTGCACGTACACACGGCTCCCGGATCTGGCCGGATCCCCGGTTGCAGCCCTGAAGATCGAAGGACGGATGAAATCGCCGGAGTACGTGGCGGTCGTGGTATCCACGTACCGGCGGGCGCTCGATGCCATAGCCGGAGGGACCTGGCAGCCGGACGATTCCGCGATGCGCGACCTCTTCCTCGCGTTCAACCGGGAATTCACGCAGGGGTATCTCTTCGGTGAGCGGCACCGTGCCCTGATGGGACGCGCCCGCCCGGATAACCGGGGGCTCTGCGTGGGCCCGGTTACCCGGTGGGATAAATGGTCGCGAACGGTTACGGTGCGGGCGACCTGGCCGGTCTCCCTCCGTCCCGGTGACGGCCTGCTTTTCGCCCACCCGGAGCATCCTTCGTCAGGCTGGGGTTTCTCCCTGAATAACGAGCCGGCCCGGAAAAACGCTACAATCTCGTTTGCCACCCCGCGCCCTGTCGAACCGGGCGCCTTTCTGTATGTCACCGCCTCGGCAGAACTCCTCGCCCGTGCCCGGCAGATCACCGCTCAGGCGCCGGCCATCCTGCGGCACCCGGTGCCGGTTGACCTCGCTGCCAAAGTTACGGAGAACGGAACACTCGACCTGTACGGGATCGTTGAGGCGCCCGAAAGAGAACCCATTATCCTCAGCCGGAGAACGGACCTCCGGCTCGCCCCGGCCAGATCCCGCCCGCTCAGCCGGGAAGAGCTGGCAGCGCAGATCCAGAAGACCGGTGGCACCCCGTTTGCGGTCCGCGGGTTCTCCCTCGACTATGCGGGAGACCGGTTCGCGCCGCTCGGCGAACTGAACCGGGTGCGGCGCGCCTTTTTCGAAGCGGCGGAAGCGGCGATCGTTGCTGCCGCAGCCCCGCTGCCGGAGGATGTGGCGGCGGCCGGCACCCGGCTGGCGGCCGTGACCGGACGGCTCTCCTCTGCATCCCGGACGACCGTAAAAGGGGTACTCCCTCCGGTCCGGATCATCTTTCTTGCAGACCGGATCGATGCGGTCGATGCGGCCCTCCGTGCGGGTGCCGACGTCATCGGTATCGAGCCTGGCATCGGGCAGGATTGTTCGCCATGTAATACCGAAGCACTGGTCAGGAACATCTCCGCAGAAGTCAGTGTGGTCTGCGCACACTGCACCGCAGCCGGTGCCCGCACGGTCTGGAAACTGCCCCGGATCACAACGCAGCCGTTCCTCGACGCGGTGCTCCCCCATCTCCCCGGGCTCCGGTCGGCCGGCCTTGACGAATGCATGGTCGAAAACGTGGGGACAGCACAGGCCATCCTTTCCAGCACGCCCGGCATTGCCCTCTCCGGGTTTGTGGGCCTCAACGTCTTCAACCACGGGACGGTGCGCGTTCTCTCCGGTCTGCCGTTCCGGCTGCTGACCCTTTCACCGGAACTCTCCGGAACAGAGATCGCAGCTCTGTCCGCTGCGGCAGGGAACAGCGAACGGGTTCCGGCCCTCGCTGTGCTGGTGCAGGGAAACGTTGAGGCGATGGTCTCAGAGGACTGCCTGCCCGAACCGCTGCTGCGGAGCCGCCACCCACGAGGCGATAGGCGGCCCGGGCCGGGCACCTGGTACGGAATCCGGGACGATACCGGCCACGTCTTTCCGGTCCGGATCGATGCGGCATGCCGGACACACATATTCAATGCACGCGAGACCTGTCTTATCGATGCAGTCCCCAGGCTCATCGAGGCAGGCATCAGCGCCGTTATCATCGACGGCCGGGGACGGCCCCCTGCCTATGCAGAAGAGATGGTGCATATCTACCGCGAGGCGGTGGCGGCACGGGACCTCGCACCGGAGACCATCGCACCACTCCTTTCATCCGCAAAGGCCCGGGCAAAAGAGATCGCGCTGGGCGGGATCACCGCCTACCACTTCCTCCGCGGGCTCAAAGGTTCGTGACGGGGCAGGCGGATCCGGTTCTGTAGATATGGAGATGACCCATTCAGGTTCATACCCAAACTATGGAAGTTTTTACTATGACCAGATTTGCGAGGACTTCCCCCGCCACTGCGGCATCCCCAATAACGATAATTCAAAAGGATCGAAAGGTTGAATGGAATCCGGGTGCAACGAATTTCCCGGAGGAAGAATAATCATGCCGTCTCCCCTGATCCTCGTCAACCTGAAGACCTATAAGGAAGGGATGGGCAACCGTGCCCACCAGATCGCGACCGCGGCCCAGCTCGTCACCCATGAGAGCGGTGTGACGATCGGCATTGCACCTGGCTATATCGATCTCCACCCGCTCTGCCACCATTTCGCCATCCCGGTCTATGCACAGCATGTCGATGGTGTCGAGCCCGGGGCAAATACCGGCCATATCACGGCAGACGCGATCCGGCTGGCAGGGGCGGCAGGATCGCTCGTGAACCATTCGGAACGGAGGCTCACCCTTGCGGAGATCGAGGCCTCGGTCCGGGCGCTCCAGGCGCACAAACTCACCGCAGTGGTCTGCACGAACAATGACATCACCAGTGCCGGCGCTGCCGCCCTTGCACCCGAGTATGTCGCGATCGAACCACCGGAACTGATCGGGAGCGGGGTCTCGGTTTCCAAGGCTAACCCGGATATCATCCGCCGCTCGGTGGCTGCCGTGCATGCGGTCAGCCCGAAGGTAAAGGTGCTGACCGGCGCGGGTATCCAAAGCGGGGAATGCGTAAAGATTGCGGTGGATCTCGGCACCGAAGGCGTGCTGCTCGCATCGAGCGTAGTCAAAGCTGCAGAACCTGTTGTAGTGCTCCGGGATCTCGTCTCAAAACTCTGATTTTTGGTAAAATCTATGAATTTTATGGTTTTCTGAGGACAAGGTACCAGATTGCAACTATCACGATGAATATTACGATTCCGATCCCGACTACCATCCCGCTGCTGACTTCTTTTGATTCTCCTGCCATTTCGGATTCACCTGATGTGGCAAAACCACATAACAATTCCTTTGGGTAATAATATATAAATATAGAGGATATGAAGATGGAAGACATGGGTTTAAGAGCCCGATGTATACTTGGCCTCCCCGCTATTACCGGGCTAATCCAGCATGTACGGGTACACTTGAACCGCGTCACCTACACGATGAGCGAGATAAGGTCATGCTTGGTGATCACACCGCGGACGGTACGGCCGTCAACTACCAGCACCGCGTGATTCTGCTGCAGGATATTGACGACGGTCTCGACGTCCATGTCCGGTGGCACCGTGGGAAATCCGGGCTCCATGAAGTCCCGCACCATGAAGAGGTGCGAACGGTGGAGCCGCTGCTGCTCGATCGCCTTCACGATCACCGCTTCGGAGATGCAGCCGACCGGTACACCCCGTTCGATCACCGGCAACTGGGAGATATTGTTTTTTTCGAAAATCTCCACCGCCTGCGAGATTCCCGACTGCGGCTGGACGGAGAGCACCGGCGTATGCATGATCTGCGCAGCCGTAATTTTCCGGGGTTCCGCGTTATTGAGCACCGAAATGATCTTATTGAGCGTGCTGACCCGGGGGTCCACGCTGCCGGCCTCGATCCGCGCCACCATTGACTGACTGATCCCGGCCCTCTTTGCAATCTCGGTCTGTCTCATCCCGAGAGTTTCGCGGCGTGAACGAAGTTCCTCCGGTGTGGGGATGTGCATAGGTAATTACTGATAGTGATAGAAAAATATCAACTTTATGATTATCATGCGGGAAATCCGGCAGGACCGGAAAAAAACCACACAAATGCCTGCGCGGTGCAGATTTCTTCGGCGCCTGCACCACGGCAGCCTGTCTGAACCTCACTTATTTTTTCGCGGCTCCCGGGAAAACGCTATAAAGGACAGCACCTAAAGAAGCTCAGAGAAGAATCCGCTTCACCGGTTGCTGGATTCGTGTTTGAACATGAACAGATGTCTCAACGGAGATGATGATGGAGAGGAGCACCAGCATGTGTCCTCTTCTTGTTTCAGGTTCCTGTGCGGTATTCTTCTGCCGAAGCGGGAATCCGGTATTCTGACCACGTTTTTTCCCGGTTCCTGCCCCAGGCCTGCGAGCGGACCTCCCCAAAAGGGCCTGTCCGGTGGCGTGCGACGACCAGTGCCATGTCAGTACCTGTGCCGGTGAGCTGATCTCCCGATGAACGATCGATGGAATGAACTGCCGCAGCCTGATGAACTGCTGCCAGATGAGCATTCCGGTTCAGCCATCCCCGGGATACTGCCGCAGAAACCGGGGGGGAACGGCCGGGACCTGCCGGCCGTCTTTACCTCATCCCGGAAGAAGACGGCCCCGCGGCCCGTTGCAAAACGGGAGCCGGGATTGACAAGGGATTCGCTCTTTGTTATCCGGCGCGGAAGCGTATACCACGTCATCTCCGAGGACTACGGGTACAAGACCGAATCGTATTATACCATCCTCCGCCTCGAGCTCGAGGGAAAGACCGTACTGCCGTCAAGCAGTGCGGTGCTGGACGCGTTTGTCGTGCCGGTCTGCCTGGAACGGGCCCGGCTTGCCAAAATTCCTGTCTGTGACTGGGGGATATCGCAGGCATACGTGCCGCTGCCATCGGTTCTCTACGCCCTGAACTACTTTGCCACCACGTCAGAGTTTTTTATCGTCGAGGACAACGAACAGGCAAAAGACAGAATCAAGCATATCACGAACAAGGGGAAGTACCCCTTCTGTTACCAGAAACTGCCGGACGGCGCGGCTATCACCAGCTGCATCGCAATATTTGGCAGGACGGGGGGGCAGGGGACGGTTGACGCGCGGTACGCCGGAAAGATCTATGATCTCTTCGCCATCCCGCTGGTCAGGATGGTCTTTGTCAGGACGGGTACTGCCAGTGCCCTCTCGTCCCTTTCGCCGGTGCAGTACAACCAGCTCACCGAGAGTGAGCGGGCGCTCCTCTCAGCCTACTGCGCCGGGCAGGAGTTTCTATGAGCCGGCTCGGGATCTTTGTCGACCGCAGGACCCTGTCAAATTCCGAGCAGCTCAATGCCCTGATCCGGTGCCGGGATGTTGCCGAGTCGATGGGGCACGATGCGGAGTTTCTCTTTCCGGTCGACATCACCAAGATCCGCAGGATGGACGCCCTCTTCATCCGGGCCCGTACCGACCCGATGAACATCACCTATGTCGCGGCAAGCATGGCAGCTCTCCACGGGATACCGGTCATCGATGACCCGCAGTCAATCCAGATATGCGGCGATAAGATCAACATGTACTCCCATCTCATCAAAAAGGGCGTTTCCATGCCGAGAACCGAATTTGTATCCAAAAACGAGCTCTCGGTCGAGCGGGTGTCCCGCCTTTTTGACGATCTGGGCACGCCGCTCATCATCAAGGAACCCTCCACGTCGTTCTCGCTCCGGGTCGAGAGGGTGACGGATATCGCCGGCTTTTTCCGGGTCGCCCAGCGATTCATCAAGATGTCGGACTGGATCGTAGTCCAGCAGTTCGTGGAGAGCAAATACGATTGGCGCGTGGGAGTGCTGGGCGGCCGGCTGCTCTACGTCTGCAAGTACACGATCCCCTCGGTCACGTTCAAGATACAGGCCTCAGTGAACGGCCACATTGTCTACTGCGGCGTGGAGAGCCTGCCTGCCGACCAGGTACCGTCCCACGTGATCCGGCTCGGGATCGAGGCGGCGGATGCCATCGGTAACGGCCTGTATGGCGTCGACATAAAAAATAATAACGGGGATGCCTGTGTTATTGAGGTGAACGACAACCCCTCTCTCGAAAGCGGGGAGGATGCCTGTTATCCCCGGGTCTACGAACAGATCGTCACCCACCTTTTTGCGAAGTGATCTCCGGTGACAAAAGACAGGCTGTATCGTTCTTGGGCTGCCGGTATGCGCTGCGGGCGGCACTGCTGCACTGCGGTGCACCTCGTCGCGAGCCTGTCGGATGAAGAGCTTACTGCGATCTGTCGGATTGAGGAACCGGAGACCGGGAGAGTGAAAAAGAATCCATTGGAAGGAGACCGGATCCCATGACCATCGGTACTGAACACGAGTATTCCATCAACGACCCGCACTTTACCGCGTGCCCGGTATCGGACCGGATCATCAAGGATATCTGCGGGCGGTACGAGAGCGAGATCCTCTTTGGCGATGTCAGGCTGGGAAAGGAACTCCAGAAGACCGTGCTCGAGTTCGTCCCGCGGTTCGCGGCAGAGGAAATATCCGCGCTCGAAGCCCAGCTGGTGCGGGGCATCCGGAAATTCTGTCATATTTACCGCGGCCGGTACACCCTGCTCGGGCTCGGCATGCACCCGACGCTCGTCCCGGACCGGGCTGCGGTCTGGGACCACGACGAGGGCGAGTATTACGAGGCCTACGACCGGCTCTTCGATATCCGGCAGCACGGCTGGCTGAACATCCAGGCCCTCCAGATCAACCTCTCCTACACGCAGGAAAAGGACCTCGTGACGATGTATAACAGGATCCGCAGCCTTCTCCCGTACCTGATCGCGGTCACTGCCGCCTCCCCTGTGGTCGAGGGAAAACTCACGGGAACCGCAGACAACCGGCTCGTCTATTACCGCAAGAACCAGATGGAGATCCCGCAGATCTGCAACGGCATTATCCCGGGGCGGATCCGGAACCTTGGGGAGTACACCGCGGCGCAGGAGCGGGTATATGCCGCGCTGCGGGCACGGGATGCGGCGATCCTCTGCGAGGAATGGCTGAACTCGAGCGGCGTCATCATCCGTTTCTCCCGGAAATGCCTCGAGATCAAGGCACTCGACGAGCAGGAATGCATCCGCTCCGATATGGCGGTCAGTGCATTTGTGCGGGCCCTGCTCCGCTGCCCTTCGCTGCGGCTTGAGACAGAGCAGGAGGCACTGCTTTCGCTGACAGAAGAAGCCATTAAAAAGGGGACGGCCGCTTTCCGGCCGGAAATTGAAACGCTGTACGCTCAGGCCTGGCAACGGGCAACCGGTGACGAGCGGCAGTACCTCCCGGTAGTAGAGAACCGGATCCTGCAGGGGAGCCTTGCCGAGCAGATCGCAGCCCGTTACCGGAAGGAGAGGAACCTCCTCCCCATCCTTGCCGATCTGGCGCACTGTTTACCCTCAAACAACCCTTACGGGTTTATGCCCCCAACTACGCGGCCATAAACAACTCTCATAAACGATGCGACAGTAATACACTAACCGGGGAAGGGTCTACGATGACGCGGATGATGCTGACTGAAGCGGAAGGGTACGAGCTCCTGAAAAGTTACGGCGTGCCGGTGCCGGCGTACCGTATCGCCCGCACGGCAGAAGAGGCGCGGGATGCCGCGGAGGCGATCGGTTTTCCCGTGGTCATGAAGGTGATCTCACCGCAGGTGATCCACAAGAGCGATGTTGGTGGCGTCATCACCGGGATCGCCGGGCCGGCGGATGCAGAGCAGACTTTTTCGGCCATCGCCCGGAACGTGCGGGCATCCGATCCCACAGTGCAGATCGACGGGGTCATCGTCGAACGGCAGCAGCCACCCGGCCTCGAACTGATCGTCGGCGGGAAAACCGATCCAACTTTTGGCAAGGTGATCACGGTGGGCATGGGCGGTCGCCTCGTGGAACTGATGGGTGACGTCTCCATCCGGGTGGCGCCGGTGACCGATGACGAGATCCGTTCCATGATCCGCGACCTCCGCGGCTACCCCCTGATCGCCGGGTTCCGGCAGGAACCTCCCCGCGACGAAACGGCACTTGTCGCCATGGCCGGCGCACTCTCCCGGCTCTTCACCACGCGTCCCGGGATCGTGGAATTCGATGTCAACCCGGTCATCCTGTACGGTCAGGGTGGCTGTGCGGTCGATGCGCGGTTCTACCGGACAGACCAGAATCTCAGTGAGAGCCTGCAACCCGCTGGTGGTACTCATATGACGGATGACCTGCTGCACTGGAAGTCGGTTGCCATTGTTGGTGCCTCGCAGGACCCCAACAAAGTGGGGTACGCGATCTGCCGGAACATGCTCGTGTTTCCCGGCAACCTCTACCCGGTCAACCCCAAGAGCCCGGATATCCTGGGACGTACTGCGTACCCTACACTTGCGGCGATCCCGGGAAACGTTGATGCTGCAGTGATCGCGATCCCGGCACGGAGCGTCCCGCAGATCGTGGAGCAGGCCGGACAGAAAAAGATCCCACTGGTTGTTATCATCTCGTCGGGATTCCGTGAGATCGGCCCGGAGGGAAAAATCCTCGAGGACGAAGTGATCGCGATCGCCAAAAAATATGGCATCCGGATCATAGGGCCGAACTGTCTTGGACTCATGCTCCCTCAGCAGGGGATCAACACGACATTTGATCCGGTCTCGCCCCGGCCCGGCACGATCGCGTTCATCTCCCAGAGCGGTGCGATCATCACCACGATCGTTGACTGGAGCCTGCCCGAGGAGATCGGCTTTTCCGCGGTGGTATCGGTCGGCAACCAGGCAGACCTCACGTTCGAGGAGTTCATCCGGTATGCCGGGGACGATCCCCGGACAAAGGCGATCATCCTCTATATCGAGCAGATCCGGGACGGAAGGCAGTTCATCGACGTGGTCAGCCGTATCACCCCGAAAAAACCGGTGATCGCCATCAAGGCCGGTTCCTCGCAGGTCGGTCAGAAAGCCGCATCGTCGCATACCGGTTCCCTCGCCGGCAGCTTCGCCGTCTACATGGCTGCCTTCCGGCAGGCCGGCGTGATCCCGGTCCGCTCGATCCGGGAGGCGTTCCAGGCGGCAGAACTGCTTGCGTCAGAGGGGTACCCGAAAGGCACCCGTGCGGTCGTGATCTCCAATGCCGGCGGATTTGCAGTGCTCTCGTCGGATTACGCCGAACGGTTCGGGATCGGGCTGGTCGCGTTCCCGCCCGCCCTCATCGATGAGCTGGACGCGGTGCTCCCGGCGGACTGGAGCCGGGAGAACCCGATCGACATGGTGGGGGACTCCAGCGCGGACCGGTATGCAAAGGCGTTTGACGTGATGATTAAAAACCAGGACCTCTGGGACATCGCATTTGTGATCGCCGTTCCGTCAGCCATCTCCGATCCTCTCCGCGTGGCTAACGAGCTGGTGCGGTTCTCAAAGCATACCCACAAGATGATCGTGGGGTGCATGATCGGCGGGGACTCCATGAAGACCCCCCTGCGGATCCTGCGGGACGCGGCGATCCCCAACTTCCCCGATCTGGAGGACGCGTTCCGCGCGGTAGGCAACATCTGCCGCTATACCTGCAGCCACCCGGATCAGTTCCCGGCGTGTCACCTGCCGCCGTGGGATGCGGGGTGAAATTGTCCCTCACTTATCATCGTTTATTGAGGCTTTTTACAGAACCACAAAACCCGACGATGCTACGCGACTAAAACTCACAGCGCGATCTTCTTCAGGATCTGACCGTTCTTGAAGATCGTGATCCCGCCGCCGCTCTGCGACACCACGATACCGACTGCCTGGGTCACGCTCGTGATCGCCGCCACCGAGTTGTGCCGGGTGCCCATACCCTTGGGGAGGGTCACGCTGCTTGAGTCCACCGTGATGTAGCGTCCCGATGCCTCGATAAACCCGTCGCCCGTGATCACGAAGGCGCCGTCGAGCTGGGCGAACTCCTTGATATTCTCTTTCAGGTCGGGATTGGTTACCATGCGCTGCTCCGGCTGGTGACCTTCGAACGCGTTCAGCATGATCTGCCGGGATTTTGCCAGTACGTTCTTGGTATCACCGATTAAAAACGTCGTACCGACCGACTTTCCCTCCCGGCCCTCGATGGAGATCTCCGTGCAGATATGGAAGACCGTGTCAAAGACCTCATCCCGTACATCGGTGTCTGCCACCACCTTATCCTTCCATGTATCGGTGCTGATGCGGATTTGCCCGGTCTTCCGGCGGTCCGTGATGTCATTCCCTATGCAGAGGATTTCGGAGATATGCCCCTGCGGGTCCCGGATCGCCTTGTTGATCCAGGCAATCCAGACCCGGTCGCCGTTGCGGCGGACATTTTCGCTCACGTTGATCGCGTACCCCTCGGCATTGAAGCCGAGGTCGTTTACCATCATCGAAAGGTCATGGCCGGGCCGGGCCTTCTGCGGCACGATCGTGCCCACCACGTTCTTCCCGATCACGTCCTCCGGTGAAAAGTCGAAGAACGCAAGGGCGTAAGTGTTGAAAAACGTGATCGTTCCCTGCATGTCCATGCGGATGATGATGCTCTGGGCATTCTGCATCATCTCGCGGTACTTCGCCTCGCTCTCTTTCAGGGCATCCTTCATCTTTTTCCGCTCGGTAACGTCAGTAACCACGACAATACCGCCTTTTTTTGCATCGAACGGATCGATCAGCTGCGACTGGAGGCTGCAGGCGACGGCACCCCCGCCGTTTCGCACCAGTTCACACTCCGCGAGTCCGTTCCCGAGCACGTCGCGGTGGATCTGGAGGTCGCGGCAGACCTGCCCGAACTCTTCCCCGTTTTTAAAGAGCGTCCTGACAGGTTTTCCGACGAGCTGGGGCTCCGGGTACCCGAGCAGTGCTGCAAGCGGCTGGTTCACCCACTCGATGAGCTCGTTGCGCATCTGGAAGACGCCCAGCGGCGTCGCCGACAGGATCGCGTTCAGCTGGTCGTTCTGCATCTTCACCTCGCGTTCGGCCTTCCGGCGGAGCGTCGTCTGCTTGAGCACGGTCACAAGCTCGGCAACCTGCGGGCGGATGTCGCCGGATCGTGAGAACAGGATCTCGATCCCGCCCGTAATCTCTTCAAACGCGATCTTGTTTGTCCCCTTGCGGTGAAAGAGGATGACCGGGACCGCATTCCCTGTTGACCGGAGATATTTTAAAAGGCCGATCCCGTCCATGTCAGAGACAAACTCAATCCCGTTGACCTCCGGCACCTGCTCGTAACAGATGACGACATCGTATGGCCGGGTCTTGAGTTTTTCGACCGCATGCTTCGTGGACTGCGCGACATCGAGACGCACCTCGCCGGTCTTCTCAAGCGTGGAGCGGACCTGTGCGAAAAAATCGGTGTTGTCATCCACGAACAAAACAGTGATCATCGGGCATCCTGTGCGGCAACCGCCGGCATTTTACGCATATGAGATGGATATTGTAGCAATAAATAGTTGTTGAGCGCGGAGGAAACGGCTGACGGCGCGCAAAACGTGGCCGGAATACCGGTCATGGCATACGGGAGATCCCCTTTGAGCGGATTTGAGCCGGTGCCCGGGTAACCCGCCTGGGCCGTAACAGCGCTCACAGGGTACTGGTTGACAGCCGGTCGCCTCTGGCCCAGACCCTGAGCGGGATCAGAAACAGAAAGGAACCGGAGGAAAAAAAGAGACCTGTACCCTGACATTCGGATGCTTCAACCATTGATCGGGATCTTTCCTGGCTATATGAAAAAATACGTGCAGGTACACAAGGATTATTTTTCCTGGTGGCCGACGATGGCGAGCTGGTACATCCAGTCCATCAGCGGGTGGCACTCCTCGACAATGCATTCGAGGTCGCAGGCAATGCAGGGTATAAGTTCATCGCCCGCAAGAAGATCCTCGGGATTTGCCGGCAGCCGTTTTGCCCGGATCAGGAAGGTCCTGACACCGTCTTTTTTAAATTCGACGCGTTCGATAAGCCCGCTTTCCTCCAGTTTCTTCACGATCCGTGAGCATTTCCGGCTGTCGACACCCAGTTCTTTCCAGAGCTCGCTCTGGAGGATACCTTCCGGCTTTGACTGGATCAGCTTCAGCCCTTCTTCCACCGGGTCAGACATCGCCATCACGTTCCACACGTCTCATATAACCGGCGCGATGGTAAGGATATTATTGCCCCTGATCACGACTGTACCAAGGCTTCGCCCGCGCTGGTTGTTCACGAACTCGATGGTCTCGTCCATGTGAATGTTCAGGTATTCGTCGACCGCGACTAGGCGCCCCTGCAGCTTCCGTTTTTCGTCCTTGATCTCGACGGAAATCTTTGAATCAACGAGAGCAAACACTTTTTTTATCGGCAAAACGATTCCGTTAACCATCTGCCCTATTTTGGGGTGTAAGATAATTAAAGTTTGCTCACCGATCACGATAAGTAATTTTTATCCCCATCGGACGTTAATTTCCCCGTGCAGGTAACGGGTAGTCCACTACGTGAAAAGGGAGAAAAATCCTGGAGAAACCATAGGAAAAATCTCTTGACGCTCGTGGGGGCATTTTGCAAGTATTACCACCGCTTCCGCCTCTGTGGCATCCCCCCGTAATGATAACTCTTAAAAAGGTAATACGCACATTATCGGGAAAGCGCAGAGAGCGGTCCGGGGGGACAGGCACGATCCCCTCCGTCAATACGTGTCGGAGTATTTATCGGAAATTCGGATTTTCTCCGGAGCCCGGAAAAATTACTCTTTGAGCGGTTCCCAACGCTTCGCGAGCTCCTTCTCGACCGCCGGCAGCGTTGTGTACTCCATCTCGTCGAGCGAGAGCCGGTGGGGCTCGAACGGCCCATGCGCCCGCATGATATCGGCAAGCTCGTTGCACCGCATCCGTACCCGGTCGAACCCGGGATCGTCAAACATATCCGCCGGGCCGATCAGCTTTCCGTTGCAGACCTGGAACCCGAAGCAGATGACCCGTGGCGGCCCGTCGAACCGGGTGCAGTTGGCATCGCAGAGCCCGACCGGCATGAACGGCCCGTGGTGGGATCCCCGCATCCAGCCTGCCACGAGGATTGGCGTGCAGAAAGGTTCGATCACTTCGCCGACCGCGGGAAGACCGCTCTGGGAACGGATGATCATGACCGGGTCGTCCTTGCCCACGTACCGCCCTGCAAGCAGGCTCAGCCGCTGGGTGCTGGTCGCCGCGGCGATCATGCCATCTTTGCGGAAGACATGTTTGATGACATACCGTGACGGGGCCCCGATGTACGCGAGGAGGCTGTAGATCTCCTCGGGCGTAGTGAAGTTGATCTTGCGCTTCTCGAAGAGATCGTGGACCTCAAACACGAACCCGGCATGCATCGAAGGATCGATGACGAGGCCGGGCGTATTGAAGGGGTCGGCAAAGATCTTGTACAGGAAGAAATTCCATGCGCCCGGTTCGGTCTTGTCGGCCATGAAGACGAGGACAGGGTCCGATCCCCGCTCCTCGAACTCCATCTCGGCAACACCGGGCCCCATCCCCTTGACGTTGCCGGAGAATGCCGTGGAGAGGATGTCCTGCCCGGCGCCGTAGAGCTTCATGCTCTTGGCCATCGCTGCGCATTCCATGAAGACACCCCACGCGAGCTTGTGGATCTTCTCGTTGTCCACGCCGTGGGTATGCGTCATGATCAGTTCGAGGTCATCACCGCAATGAGTGACGACCGAGTCGATGAGCAGCTTGCCCTCCTGTTCTTTGAGCATCTTGGCGGCCTTTTCAAGAATCTTAGGGTGGGTGCGGGAATGCCCGGGAAAACTCCCGATATCCGCTTTGATGACGGAGACGGTGGTCTTGACCATAAAAAATCACTGTACAGTAGATGTCACTGACACTATAAAATATCTGAGCATACGAAAAAAGGATTTTTCCTGACTGACAGGCAGTCGTTTCAGGTTGGTACTGCCTTGAGGGTTACTTCAAGCACGCCGTTTCTGATCGAGTGCCGCAGGGAGTGCGGGTCGACTGCCGGCAGCACTGCTGTCGTATGGTACGTCTGGAGATCCCCGCTGGCATCGATCGCGAGCGTCCGGCCGGAGAGCCGGATATTGAGGTTCTCATCGGTGACGCCGGGCAGCCCGATCACCACCTTGATCTCATCGCCAACCCGGTGCACCTCCGGCACCGGTTCGACAACATCCCCGGACGGGACTACAGCCGAACCCTGATCGTCCGGTATGAAATTATCGCCTTCGATCACGATGCGGAAACCGCCCGCTGGTGATCGGCCGGACATGAAGCGGTCTCCCATGCCGGCCAAAAGGCTGGCGATCATCGCGTCCATCCGGCCGAATATGTCCTCTTGATCATGGATCATCTTTAATCTCTCCTTACTTTTTTCCCGGGCTGACTTTTCCTTCCAGGCCATCCGCCAGTTTTTTGATGGTGTCGAAATCCTTTTTCTGGTCATATACGGCCTTTTTCAGTTCGTCGATGGCGGCAGCATGGCCTTCCTTTGCCGTCATATGCGCCTGCCGGATAACGCTGAGGGCGTGGTCGAGGACTGCCCGCTGGTCCGCATTGTAGAGCATGCCCCATGCCTGCCGTTCAGCAGCCTCCAGCGCTTCATCATCGAGCGATCCCTTCACCTCCGTCATTGCCTCATCGAAATGGGCCTTGGTGATGATCACGTTCTTGATCGCGTCAGCCCTTTCCTGCTCGGACTTTGCACCCATCACGCTGATAAAGTCCCGGACCGCCGCCATCTTCGCCTCGCGGACAAGTGCTTCGACATCCGCACCGACATATCCCTTCGTCTTTTTCACGAGGTCATCGATCTTCACGTCATTTGCAAGAATGTTTGTGACATCGCCGCCAAGGTAGACCTCGAAGATCTTCTTCCGGCTCTCTTCGTCAGGCGGAGGTACGTAGATATGACGTTCGAGCCGGCCCGGCCGGAGCAGTGCGTCGTCAAGCATGTCCGGCCGGTTGGTCGCGGCAAGGATGGTCACGTTTTTGAGCTCCTCCATGCCGTCGAGCTCGGTGAGGATCTGGGATACCACGCTCTCGGTCACATGGGACGACCCCATATACGTCCCGCGCTTGGGCACGAGGGCATCCACCTCGTCAAAGAAGATGATCGACGGGGAAGCCTGCCGCGCCTTGCGGAAGATCTCCCGGACCCCCTTCTCCGATTCCCCGACCCACTTGGAGAGGAGCTCGGGGCCTTTTATCGCGATGAAGTTACACTCGCTCTCGTTTGCCACCGCTTTTGCAAGCAGCGTCTTTCCCGTCCCGGGAGGGCCGAAGAGCAGGATCCCCTTCGGGGGCTTGGTCTGGAGCCGGTCAAACACCTCCGGGTACTTGAGCGGCCACTCCACCGCTTCGCGGAGCGCCTGTTTGGTCTCCTCGAGGCCACCGACCTGCTTCCAGGTGACATCGGGTACCTCTACGAGCACCTCGCGCATGGCACTCGGTTCCACGTTTTTGCGGGCCTCATCGAAGTCCTCTTTGGTCACCCTCATTTTTTCGAGGATCTCGGCCGGGATCTCCTCGTCGATCTTGATCTGCGGTATCACTTTCCGCAACGCATGCATCGCCGCCTCTTTTACGAGCAGGGCGATATCGGCACCGACAAAGCCGTGCGTGGTGTTGGCAAACTCCTCCACGTTCACATCATCTGCCAGCGGGACACCGCGGGTATGCACCTGGAAAATCTCTAGCCGGCCTTTCTTGTCCGGGATGCCGATCTCGATCTCCCGGTCGAACCGCCCGCCGCGGCGGAGTGCCGGGTCGATGGAGTCCGGCAGGTTCGTCGCCGCGATCACAATCACCTGACCGCGCCCTTTCAGGCCGTCCATGAGCGAGAGGAGCTGGGCGACGATCCGGCGTTCAACCTCACCCTGCACTTCCGCCCGTTTGGGAGCAATCGAGTCGATCTCGTCGATGAAGATGATCGCCGGTGCGTTCTGTTCCGCCTCCTCAAACTTTTCCCGCAGTCCCTTCTCGCTCTCCCCGTAATACTTGCTCATGATCTCCGGGCCCGAGAGCGTGATGAAGTAGGCGTCCACCTCGTTTGCGACTGCCTTTGCGATCAGGGTCTTTCCTGTACCGGGCGGACCGTAGAGCAGGACGCCTTTGGGCGGCTGGATACCGAGCCGCTCGAAGATCTCCGGGTGCCGGAGGGGCAGCTCAATCATCTCGCGCACGAGCTGGAGCTCGCGGCCGAGGCCGCCGATATCCTCGTAATGGACGTCAGAGAGTTCCCGTTTACCCTCCTCGGGTTTGTACGGCTCTTCCTTGAGCTCGATCTCGGTGTCATCCGTAACAATAGCGATGCCCTTTGGCATGACCTTGGCGATCACCAGGGTGATGGAATTGCCGATCACGTCCACCCGCACAGTCTGCCCTTCGATGACGGACCTCCCACGGAGGACGCGGGAGAGGTACTGCTCGCCGCCTACCAGCCGGATCGGCTGCGTCGGCTGGATCACCACCTTCTTTGCGTAGGCGGCTTCAGACTTGGAGATCTTCACCTTCTCGTCGATACCGGTGCCCGCATTCCCGCGGATGTTCCCGTCAACCCTCAGGACACCGTAACCGGTGTCCTGCGCAAACCCCGGCCAGACGATCGCCGCCGCCTTTTTCTTTCCCTGTATCTCGATGACATCGCCAGAGACCAGCCCGAGATTCTTCATCACCTCGATGCTCACCCGTGCGATGCCCCTTCCGGCATCGTCATGGGCTGCTTCCTTTACTGTAACTTCTGCATAATCATTATCGGTCATCGTGAAAACCTCCTGGATGGTTCAAGGTTTACCATAAGTTAGTGTTGGAAAGTATATGAACATTATGTGTAGGGGTGCTGGTGCGTTCGAGGGACTTTTATTAAATGCACCGAAAGTGGTGCATGGCACAGCATTTTAAAAAAAAAAGATTATTTAGCCGGAGCTTTCATTTCCGGTTTCTTTTTCATTAACAATACAATTGCCAGTATAATTGTCAGGATGCCGGCAATTATCAGGCTAAGACCTGTCATGTAAAGCGTACCAATACTCGTAATTCCGCCAGCGAGCAGACAGAGTCCAATTAAAAACCATAATACAACCATTATGACTTTACTCATGTTTCCACCTCCACCTGGATCTACAGCAGCCCGGAACATTTTGAGGGAAATAGTTCAGCGGACAAGCTGCCAGTCAATCTATTCTGTAATCCAATTAAAAAAGATTTTCTTATTTTTCAATTTTCAATACAATCATTTCTCATTCTGCGATTGCCGGATATGTCCTGGGAGTTACCTGCCATCTCCGCAGAGTAAGGCCGCCAATGCATGTCATACCACAAGGCCAGCATGATGTTTGCCGGTTTGAGAACTTTTCGTGCATCGTGTATGAAACATGTTTCCATGATCGACCGACTTTTCAAAAATGCCCGATAAGATTTTTGGATTTTTTAAAAAAAAACGGAAAGGTTTTTGAAGATTTTTTTAAAGAGATTCTAACCGGTTCCCGGATAAAGTGCAACCAGCAGTACTTCTTTACCCAAGCCATCATCCATCTCTTTTGATCGGCAACTCACTTTACGTTCAGTGATAATCGGTTTTTTCGCCCCTCCCCCCCCCAGCACAACCCGGCCTTCCTTATCCCAAATCAACTTTACTTGTGCTCAAAACAAGCAGAATTTCGCATGGAATCGCAATAACAAGGCTTTATCTCTTCTTTTGAGGAACTGGTAAGGTATGAGTATCGTTGCAGATGCAAAGCGCGGCATCGTCACGGACGAGATGAGACAGGTCGCGGCGCAGGAAGAAGTCACCGAAGACTTCGTGCGGCGCGGCGTGGCGGAGGGGCACATCGTGATCCCGGTCTCCCCGTATCGGGACGTGAAAATATGCGGTATCGGGGAGGGGCTCCGCACCAAGGTGAACGCATCGATCGGGACATCGACCGATATCGTCGACATTCCCATGGAGATCGAGAAGGTGCGGCAGGCCGAGCGTGCCGGTGCCGATACGCTGATGGAGCTCTCCACCGGCGGGGATTTTGCGGAGATCCGGAGGCAGGTCGTCGCCAATACCACCCTGTCTGTCGGGAGCGTCCCACTGTACCAGGCATTCATCGAAGCGGTCAAAAAGTACGGGGCGGTCGTCGACATGAAGGAGGACGACCTCTTCCGCATCACCGCCGAGCAGGCGAAACTGGGCACCAACTTCATGGCGATCCACACCGGCATCAACTGGGAGACGGTCAAAAGGCTCCGGAACCAGGGGCGGCATGCAGGACTTGTATCTCGGGGCGGCGCCTTCATGACCGCGTGGATGCTCCACAACGACAAGGAGAACCCGCTCTACTCCGAGTTCGATTACCTCCTCGAGATCATGAAGGAGCACGAGGTCACACTCTCGATGGGCAATGGAATGCGGGCCGGCGCCATTCACGATGCGACTGACCGGGCTGGTATCCAGGAGCTCCTCATCAACGCGGAACTCGCGGATAAGGCCCAGGCGCAGGACGTGCAGGTTATCGTCGAGGGACCGGGGCATGTGCCCATCGATGAGATTGCGGCAAACGTGACCCTGATGAAGCGTGTCACGAACAACAAGCCCTTCTACATGCTCGGCCCGATCGTCACCGACATTGCGCCCGGCTACGATGACCGGGTGGCAGCCATCGGGGCGGCAATATCCTCGTCCTGCGGCGCCGATTTCATCTGTTATGTTACACCAGCCGAACACCTCGCCCTCCCCACACCTGATGAAGTATATGAAGGCGTGATCAGCTCGCGGATCGCCGCTCATGTCGGCGACATGATCAAGCTCAAGAAGACCCGGGCTGCAGATCTCGAGATGGGCCACGCCCGGCGCGAGCTTGACTGGGAACGCCAGTTTGCCGTTGCCATGAACCCGGAACACGCCAAAAAAATCCGCGACGAGCGGATGCCCGCGGATACGGACGGGTGCACGATGTGCGGGGATTACTGTGCGATAAAAATTGTGAACCGGTATTTCAAATTCTGATTTTCTCCCCGTTTTTACGCCACAATGGACGGGCAACATTCCCGCTTATGCAGCGACCGTCATCACCTCAACTCAATACACTAAAATAACCTCCACACCCACTATTCCTGCACGGTGATTGTATCAAGCTGAATTTCGGGGGCTTTGTCCCGCTCTCGACCGTGGACTGGCGGGGCAGGTCAGTCTGCACCGTCTTTTTCCGGGGGTGCCCGGTCCGCTGCACCTACTGCCAGAACGCCGCGATCCTGTCCGGGGAAGATATGAGGGAGATCGATGAAGTCGTGGAGATGATCAGGAGCTCGCTCCTTGCAATCAGTGGTGTCGTTTTCTCGGGCGGGGAGCCTACGATGCAGAAAGACGCCCTCATCGCGCTTGCCCGGGCATCCCGGGAGCTCGGGCTTGCCACCGGCATCCAGACCAATGGCATCTTTCCCGATGTCCTTGAAGCGCTCATCGCGGGGCGGCTGGTCGACCGGGTGGCACTCGACATCAAGGCACGATGGGCGCGGTATAATAATCTTCTTGGGGGAAATTATGTTAAGAGGGTGCAGCGCTCGCTTGCGATCTGCACGGAGGCGCACGCATCCGGGGCGCTCCCGGAATTCCAGGTCGTCATCACGCTCTTCAGGGGGTACGATGACGAGGTCCCCAGTATCACCAGTGAGGTAGGAGATGTGGATCTCGTCCTCCAGCAGGGCGTGACGCAGGAAGTCCCCCCGTTTACAGAGCAGGAAATGGGACAGATCGCGGATGGGTTGGCCCGGAGCGTGAAGATCCGGACGCGTGAAGGAGGTGAGGTTATCAATGAAAGTGATCGGAGTCGTCGGGCTTCCCGCAAGCGGTAAAGGCGAATTCTCAAAGATTGCCGGGGAAATGGGAATTCCGGTCGTTGTCATGGGAGACGTGATCCGTAACGTGGTAAAAGAAGGCGGGCTTGCCCCCACCGATAAGAATCTCGGTGCGGTGGCAGACCGGCTCCGTGCTGAAGAGGGGATGGACGCCATCGCGAACCGGTGTGTTGCCGCTATTATGCAGCATGATACCCCCCTCGTGCTGATCGACGGTATCCGGGGCGACGCGGAGGTCCGGGTATTCCGTCGGCAGTTTCCCGGTTTTATCCTTGTCGCTATCGATTCTTCATTTGAACACCGGCTGGAACGGCTGGGAACCCGGGGACGTTCCGATGACGGCACGTCCGCGGCCGCACTCCGGGTGCGTGATGAACGGGAACGTAGGTGGGGTCTGGATGCGGCGCTTGCCATGGCCGACATCCGTATCCGGAATGACGGGACGCTCGCAGAGTATGCGGCTGCGGTGCACGGGTTGCTGGACGGGCTGGGGCGTGGCACATGAGCCTCCTTCCGTATTTTTCGTCATCGGCGAAGGTTTGGGATGACATCCAGTGGGTATACGGTATCGAGGACGCCGGTTATACCGGCTGGGAGATCGTTGCTGACGGCAACTACCGGTTCGATAATGCGGATAATTTTAAAAAGATCGAAGAGGTCATCGCCAGCACACGGCTCGGTGTCTCGGTCCATGCACCCTATGGAGATCTCAACCTTGCGACCCTCAACGACCCGATCTGGCGGGAATCGATCCGTCAGGTTGAGGTCTGCATCGGGCGTGCGTCGGCATTGACCGACCGGGTGACCATCCATCCCGGCTATCTTTCTCCGTCCGGGAAACTGGTCCCCAAAAAGGCGTGGGAGCTCCAGAAGGAGGCGCTGCGGCAGATCGGCGCGTGTGCCGTGGAACATTCGGTGCTTGCCTGTCTGGAGAACATGATCAGCACAAAGGAATTCCTCTGCAGGTTCCCGGAAGAACTGCTCGGCATGGTCGAAGGTATCAAGGGCATCGGGACGACCTATGACTTCGGGCACGCGAATACCGTCGGGAAGGTAAACGATTTCCTCTCCGTTGCCGGGCACGCCAACCACATCCATATCCACGACAACCACGGGACCCTCGATGAGCACCTTGCGCTGGGTGACGGCACCATTGACTGGAAAGTGGTGGGAAAGGCCGTTTCCGCCCGTTATTCCGGTGTCGTGGTTATCGAGGGACGCTCGCTTGAGGAGGCAAAAAAGAGCCTGCCCGTGTTTAAGGAGTGTTTTACGTGAGCAGTGGGCGCCAGCTGACTGCTGGAGTAAACCCACGGAGGTATTTACGTGAGTGGTGAAACCCTGCAGATCTATTTCCTCGGGACGGCAGGGGCGCTGCCGACACCGGCGCGCAACCCGGCCTGCATCATGATCCGCCACGGTTCCGATACCCTGCTCTTCGACTGCGGCGAAGGGGCGCAGCAACAGATGATGCGGGCACGGTGCGGCTTTACCGTGAACGCGATCTTCGTCACGCACTGGCACGCGGACCACTTTCTTGGGATCTTCGGCCTCGTCCAGACCATGTCGTTTAACGGGCGCACCGAGCCGCTCACCATCTATGGTCCTGTCTGGGTGCACGAATTTACGGAGATACTCCGGCAGATCAGCCGGTTCAACCTGAAGTTTCCCCTGCAGTCTGTCGAGCTCTCCCACGGTTCGTGGGTGCGGTTCGATGGCTACACCATAACCGGCTTTGGCGTGCACCACGGTCTCCCCGCGCTTGGCTACGTAATCGAGGAGGATCCCCGCCCCGGCAGGTTCGATCGCGAGCGCGCCGTCGGACTCGGTGTCCCTCCCGGGCCGCTCTTTGGCCGGCTCCAGCGTGGCGAAACCCTCACCGTGGAAAAAGACGGTGTGCCCGTGAACGTGAAACCATCGGACGTGATGGGCGAACCGCGCCCGGGAAGAAAGGTCGTCTACACGGGAGATACACGCCCGGTCATCCCGGCCCTTCTCGAGTTCGGGCGGGACGCGGACCTGCTCATCCATGATGCAACTTATGATGAGACCGAGACCAAACGTGCAGCCGAGTTCTTCCACGCGACCGCTGTACAGGCGGGTGAAGCAGCAACGGCTGCAAATGCAGACATTCTTGCCCTTGTCCATGTCAGCTCGCGGTACACCGATGCTACCGGCCACCTGCACGACGCCCGGGCAGCGTTCTCCGGCACGGTGATAGTCCCGGATGACCTCGACATGCTCGAAATTCCGTACCGGAAATAATATTGGAGATTTTCATCGATAACCCCCGATTTACATAATTCAAAAGTGCCCACGAAAACTACCTGAAAGATATGGTAATCGGGAATACCTGATCAGCAAGGCAATATTCCTGGAAGCACAGGAAAAAATAATTCAATTGAAGATCCGGTTTGTATATCACTTAGTATCGCTCTTGGGGCAGACCGCCGGTTCTCCAATAACAATAAACATAACCTTCCGGCGACCATTCTTGATACAATCAGCATTGCCACGCGCGTGCAACGTTGAACGATACCCGATACGAATACCACGAAACCCATCATTTTGTTTCGCTGTGTGTGGAGAAAGAAGATGCAAGAGGATACCGAAATTATCGTCTACCGGCTGGCCGCAGGCTGCGACCTGTCCGACGTCGACGAAGGAAAGATTTATGCAGGAAAGGTTCAGGGATTCGCGAATTTCGGGATGTTTGTCCAGCTCAACGACCGGATCAAAGGGCTCGTGCACAAGAGCAACATCAAGGCCGAACACCGGGAAAAAGACAACGTCCTTGTCAGGGTCCGGCAGATCCGGCCCAACGGGAATATCGATCTGGACGAGCAGCAGATCAAGGTCTACCAGGTACAGAATGTCGAACGTACGTCAACCACGGCCCGGATATCCGATCTGACGGGAAAAGTGGGAAAGACCGTTGCCATCGAGGGTGAGGTCGCCCAGATCAAACAGACCAGCGGGCCGACCATCTTCACCATTGTCGACGAATCTGGCACCCAGAACGTCGCTGCATTCATCGAGGCCGGTGTGAGGGCATTTCCCGAGGTCGAGCTCAACAACATCGTCCGGGTCATCGGCGAAGTGATGCTCCGCAACAACCAGCTCCAGATCGAGGCCGATTCGGTAGCCGCCCTTCATGGCGATCAGGAGATCACCGTCCGGGACCGTATCGAGAGAGCGCTGGATGCCCGGGCCGAGCCGGAGACTATCCCGCCGCTGGTAACAAGCGACGTGATGGAGAGCCTCCGCCCCGAGCTGCGGAAGGTCGCAAAGATCATACGGAGGGCGGTATTCACTTCCCAGCCAATCATCCTCCGGCATCACGCGGATGCCGATGGCATCTGCTCGGCCGTTGCCATCGAGCAGGCAGTGGTCTCGCTCATCCGGGAGAGTGGCGGGGATTTCGATGCCGAATACTACCTCTTCAAGCGCGCCCCATCCAAGGCCCCGTTCTACGAGATCGAGGACATCACCCGCGACCTCGATTTTTCCTTAAAAGATCACGTGCGGTTCGGCCAGAAGATGCCGCTTGTTATCCTCACGGACAACGGTTCAACTGAGGAGGACGAACCGTCATACAAGATCGCAAGCGTATACGATCTTCCCTCCATCGTCATCGATCACCACCACCCGGATGCGACTATCGACAAGTACCTCGTTGCCCATGTCAATCCCTACCATGTCGGTGGGGACTTCGGGATAACAGCGGGCATGCTCGGAACGGAAGTCGCCCGGCTGATCAATCCGAAGGTCGAAGCCCTCATCCGTCATCTGCCGGCCATCGCCGGTGTCGGCGACCGGAGTGAGGCGCCGGAGCGTGCCCTCTACCTTGCGCTCGTGCGCGACCAGTATTCCGAAGAGGCATGCAAAGATATCGCCCTTGCGCTAGACTACGAGCAGTTCTGGCTCCGGTTCAATGACGGCCGGGAGATCGTAAAAGACATTCTCAATCTTGCCGGCAACCCGGAACGACATACCCGGCTGGTAAACCTCCTTGTCGAAGGCGCGAACGCGATGATCGAGGACCAGATGAACGCCTGCATGCCACATGTGGTTACCCGTGTCCTGCCCAACGATGCCCATCTCTTCCTCATCGATGTGGAGATCCATGCCCACAAGTTTACCTTCCCCCCGCCCGGCAAGACATCCGGGGAAGTGCACGACCGGCTCTGCCGGCAGAATGAGGGAAAGCCGGTTGTCACGATCGGCTTTGGGCCGGACTTTGCCGTCTTGCGATCCCGGGGGGTGCTCATGAATATCCCCCGCATGGTGCGGGAACTGCATGCCGGGATACCCGGGGGAGGGATCAGCGGGGGCGGGCACTTGGTGGTAGGGAGCATCAAGTTCGTGGAAGGCATGCGCGATGTGGTGCTGGAGGCGCTGATTGCAAAGATCGGTGAAGCACCGGTTCAGAAATAACCCACGGGCATTACCATTTCCCAAAAAAGGGCGGTTTATTTCCTCAAATCACACAAACAACGCAGAATACAACCGGATGGGAAACGGCTCAACATACGACCGTATTAAATAGTTTCATGGCCGATTTTTGCTGCTGCTGGAAAAAAATGCCCGAATTTCTGTCAGGAAAATTAGTTATGTATATATACAAGTTGATCTATATCAGTTTTTAATGCTGAGGCGAAACATGTCTACAGGTAAGAAGATACGTGATAAGTACAACGAAACCCAGCACAAAATTGTTCATTATCTCCACTCAGGGATAATCAAGGGAAAACACTACTTCAAATCAAAATACATCGCAAAGGATCTCGGGTTGTCCCCCAAGGAAGTGGGAACCAACATGGCAATCCTTGCCGACATGTGCAAGGAACTTACCATCATCCGGTGGAGTTATTCGAACAGTACAACGTGGATGGTCACATCGCGGGCCATCTGAACTCTCTTCCATTTATATCCCCTTTTATTATGACGACGATTCTGGACTTTGAGTCAGATATTGAATTTATTGCTGACGTCAACGAGTACAAGGACTGCCTGATGAGCCAGGACCCTACCCAGGATACACCAAACGTCCTCTGGTTCAATATCGACATTCCCAAGGGGCACCCGCTCAAGGCCGGTGACCGCGTGCGGGTGACGGTAGAGAAGATCGGATAATACTTCCGGATTTTTTACCAGCAATACCTCCCATATACAAAGGTATACCGGTTACGTCACAGGTCGTGCATTTTCATAATACGAGTACGGGGTCTCGAGATCGATCCGGAACCAGTCGACATACTGGGTGCTGATGATAATATACATACCGGTATTGGAAACCTGGACATTCCTGAATATCGTTCCCCCATTAAAGATCTCGGCGCCATTAATGAAGGCGCCGGTCTTTGCATCGCGGAGCGCCACGCGGAAATTCGCGTACTGAGGTTGGCGCTCTGCGACCACGGTGATATTCATTGACCAGACCGCGTACGGCACCGTGAACGTCTGCGTCAGCCCCCCCCGCGGTTCTTCGATATAGGCAAACGTGACGTATTCCGATGTTGTCAGGGGAATATCGGTCGTGCCGTACGCGTTCATGTTCTCCGGGAGTGTGACAACCGGGTGCGTGAACGGGTTGCTGGTATAGAAGATGCGGTAGGGGGCTTCCGGTGGCCGTGAAGTCAACGTCACGTTCGGAGTGGGCGTTGAAACCGGGACCATGCTTGTGGTAACCACCGCAGGAGATGTGACGAGGGGTAGGCCGGATGGGGCCGGGGTAACATTCGACGGGTGAACTGCAAGAACCGAAGCGAGGGTTCCGGGATTCACCATCACTGCTACTATCAGAACCACGATGAACCCCCCGACAAGCGTGACGAGGTCTCCCGTTTCCACACATACTACTCGTCGGTTTCATATAAAAACCGTGACATTTTAGGCTGCATATCGTCGTGAGACAGGCGGCGTTCTTCCCTGAATTGTTTTTTTGGTTCTTCGCCGGTTTTCATGGTTCGCCCGGATGAGATTATGAACGCGTTGACGTCAGCATTGCTTATTCGAAATAAGTATCAGAAATAGTCTCTCACGGATGTGCTACCAGTTTGGAACCTGATTCTGGCGTTTCTGTGGGCTTTGTCTTTTTGCCCGCCAGACTACGGGGGCAGCTTGAAGAGGGGTGATGACCGTCTTCCCATCCTCCTGCGTCGCATCTTGAAAATGCCCCGGGCATTTTCCCGGGTCTGCCATACCATCGGCCATGGCAGCATTCCCCATATTGCGATAACACCCCGCAAAGGTCCTGATGCAGGGGGATACTCGCAAATCCGGTTCGATTAACGAGTATTATGGTTTGGGGGATAATCCGATGAGGTTATATCTGGTTCTCCAGAACCAAAAAAATCTTCTTTACTGCCCGAGACAGTGGTCGAAGGCGCATTTTGCAGACAACCCTGTTGTCCGGATTTGGCATATAAAATGAACAATCAGTCTATCCGCCTGATTTGAAGGGGCAATTTTTCTCCAGCCACCCGGGAAAGGATCGTCGCGAAATGCGCCGTGGCATGGCCAAAAGCAGCAGTCACCGGCAACGGCAGACCTTCACGCTCTGACGTGGGAACACTTTATTATTCACGTAATGAATAATGGTTGTTATGAGAATCCCCGGACTGCGGACCTGGGTCATTTTTTACCTGCTCTCGTTTGTCGGCATTCTCTGGGCCGCTTTTCTTACTGTAGAGGGAGTTATGCTCTGGGTGAGCCTTATGCTCGTGATTGTCGTGGTCGGCGTTAATTTTGTCACTGTTTATAGTGAAGTGAAACGCCACGCCTCACGAAGGGAACTTATGAGTTCCTTTACCGTAAACGTCGGTAAGGAAGAGGAGGAGGAAGGGGAGGGGAAAGAGAAGGGAAAGGAAGAGAAGGAGAAAGGGACGGATAAGGAAGAGGAAAAGGGGAAGGAGAAAGAGAAAGGGAATGTGACAGGGGAAGAAAAAGGGAAAGTTAATGTGAAGAATACGGAGGAAAAGGGGAAGGAGAAAGAGAAAGGGAATGTGACAGGGGAGGAGAAAAGGAAAGTTAACGCGAAGGGAAAGACCGGCGATCAAAAGAAGCATTGAACAGATCCCGCCGGCCTGTCCCTTTTTCCTGGAGATATTTTGGCGGTAATTGAACGGGGTCGCACCCTGTTTGCTTCCCGGCCGGAATACCCGGTCATTCCCATCACGTGACTCCTGCCGGCATTGAGCACCTCCGCGCGAGGTCCTCCTCCTGCTTCCCGGTGAGAGAGATCGCGACGATCCTGCAGGTGCTTGTGGTGAAGAAACAGGGGATCCGATGACGCTGATGAAATTGTGAAGTGGATCCGTCTCAGCTCTTTTACCCGGGATCCGGCTTGGCTGTTTCCGTCAGAAAAACTGGTGAAGTGCCGGTGAACGAAGGTCCCGGTGAATTTGTCCGTAAATTTTGCCGTGTCGATCCCACCCTCGGTCTTACCGGAAACCACTTCACTTGCGTCTTTGGCGGAGATCTTGCGTGATGTCATCGCAACGTGGGGGACCGTGGAGGCCGCCGGTTGTGTGCGGGGAATTAATCATCACGCAGGTGAGTATTAGTTTGAGAAAAATTCATCAGGGTTCTTCGACCGCGAAAGGCGATACCTGCCGAAGAGTCAACGCTTTTCCTGCAAAAAAGTTTTTCAGGCCTGCCTTTCATTTCATGAACGGCAGTCCACCGCCAGAAACACTCAGATTGCGGTCGTAACAATGTTTACTGAACCCAAAACCATATATTTTATATACATTCTTGTCAGTAATTTTTTTTATATGCCACGCGGAAGACCAAAAGGATCAAAAAATCGTCCGAAATTAAGCGCATATAACAAAAACAAAGTGAAACAGGCGCGTGAAAAACTGCTTGAAACGGAATGTCCCTTGTTCGATAAATTACCGGACGCGGACGTGGACCAGTTCGTGATCGTCAAGGGTGATAATGTGTATATCCGGTGGGATTTCATCCAGCGCTTCCTGAAAGGGATTGCAGAGAGAATAAACCGGTTGTTTGTGGTAAATCAGTCGTAGTGACAGAGATATCCGGCACCTGTGCCGGTCGATAACCAGCATCTCCGTTTAATCGTACTTTTTATTGGTATTATCGCGCGCAAACGATTTTTCCCATGCAGCGGTTGATCATTGCCGCAATCCTTTCCCGGCACAGGTGATTTTCTCCTCAACCGAAAGGGTCAGAGGCGGGTCACATACGGGAACCGTTGCGGTTCCTCCTGATGTGAGAAGACCCTTCAGAGGAACAGCGGGTCCTCAAGGAGTGGGGCAAACCTTTACGAAACAAGGGTTTTACATACGGAAAAATCCGGTAATTCACCAAAAATCCGGGAAATTTTCGTGATCGCATACAAACCAAGAGATCTGCAGTACAATCGCAGAATACTGATACCTGAATACTGCACACTACACTGATTTTTAACGTATTCCGAACATTTTGTTTTCAGATAATAGCACGCCCAATAAATCCTGCATTACTTTTTGAGTGCAAAAACAAATCTACACCAAGAGGTTCCGGGTTGTACAATAACCCGGAAAGGCCGGAGAACAAGCAAGACAAACAGTTTCGCGATCACAAAAAAATCCGGAAATTCCGGATCCGGAGAAAACCCTGTTCCTGATGAGGGCGAGAAAAATGTCCGTGCACAGGATAGGCAAGGGCTGTCCACCCGGCGGCGCAGTATCCATTGCGGCGATTTTTGCTGTGTACCCTCTCTGTTCTTTTGATGACAGTAATGGCAGGAAAAGGAACCGTATCCTTATCTTAAGGATTACCAATACTTCCGGTATCGCATGGTCGTAGAACCTGATCTGCCAGAATCAGAAAGAATTCCGCTTGCGACCATCTTCTTTGCATTTTTCCGGCTGGGTCTCACGGCATTCGGTGGTCCTGCCATGGTCACTTACATCCGGAAAATGGTTGTTGATCAGAAAGGCTGGCTGGACGGTGCGACCTTTGACGATGGTGTCGCACTCTGCCAGGCTGTCCCCGGGGCTACGGCCATGTAGACAACGGCATACGCAGGTTTCCGGATGCGTGGTGCAGCCGGTGCAATCGCCGCCTTTGTCGCGTTCGGTCTTCCTGCATTTGTTTTAATGATGGTACTTTCGGCACTCTATGCCTCGACTGCAGAGATTCCCCCGGTGAAAGCCCTGTTTCTCGTGTTGCAGGCAGTCGTCGTGGCACTGGTTGCGTTTGCGACGGTCTCATTCGGCCGGGCATCAATCAAAAACTGGATACATGTATTTATCGCCGGTATCGCTGCGGTGCTCTTCATCGTGGGTATAAATCCGGTCCTGGTCATTATCGTCGCGGCACTGCTTGGCATCACCATTTTTCCGGTTCCTGAAAAAAAACAGGAGCGTCCGGTGAGCCGCCTCCCGCTCCCGGAACGGTCATTTGTCCTCATGTTCGGCGGGGCAATCATCTTTTTCCTGCTGCTCTTTTTCGCAGACCCAGGTCTCTATACCCTCGCCACGACAATGGCCGTGGTCGACCTTTTTGCGTTCGGTGGGGGGTTTGCCGCGCTCCCGCTGATGTTTCATCAGGTTGTTGTGGTGCATTCATGGCTGGACAATGCCGCGTTCATCAACGGGCTGGCACTCGGCCAGGTGACCCCGGGCCCAATCGTTATCAGTGCTACGTTTGTCGGGTACCTCACGTACGGGTTCTGGGGAGGGGTTATTGCGACAATCGCAATCTTCATCCCGTCATTCCTTGTTGTTCTCGGTACGGTGCCGTATTACGACTGGTTGCGCGGCTCGGGGCTGTACCAAAAAATGTTCCAGGGGATCCTGCTCTCCTTTACCGGCCTGCTGCTGAGCGTCACCGTCAGGCTGGCACTCGCCGTTTCCTGGTCGGTTTTCCCCGCCGTTCTCGCGGCAGGAGCATTCTTCTCCCTCCTCATGGGTGCCGAGATCCTCTGGGTAGTTGTTGCCGGCATTGCAATCACCCTTATTGCGTATGGAATTGTGCACTGACTGCAGGCATTCCCGGACCGGCATTTCGATGCGATCGTGAATGCCGCCTTTTCATTGCATGGCGAAAGGCGGGATGGACTGAACGATCCAACGGCGAACCGGGCCGGAACTACCGGGGGGGAGGGCTTCCGGCTGTCCCCGGGCTCCCGGCACTTCCCAGATGTCCCCGCTATATCTTCTGCAGGCTCCGATGCGCTGGCGGCTGGTGACCGGTTTTTCACCTTATCAAAAATTCCCTGTCAGTCACCAATACACCAGAACAGTCATCCGGCATACCGGCGAATGAGAGGGAACCAGAATGGATCATTCGCTCCGCAGGGTATCGATCGGGTCCATGTTTGGGGCCATCCATGCGGGACACAGACGGGCCGTGGCGGTGCACCCATTAATGAGAGATAAGGGGATCTTTTTGCATGAACCAGAGATCAACCCAATCAAAAACGGTGTACTTTTTCCACTCTTTTCAAGTCTCCTCTCTCTTATCATTTTTCACGCCGATAATCATATTTTATATTAATGGCTTGATACAGACTGCACCACAAATAAATATCTTTATCTTGGTATTGGCACCCTTTCAAATATAGTTCATGAGCACCTGTTCATCCGCCACCCTTTTGGGAGGGGCCTCTCCCGCATGACTATTGACGCTTTTGACCTTACCAAGCGGACGCGCACGGCAGACGCACTCCGGGAGAGCAGGGAGAGGTATCGTTCTCTCTTTGAAAACCTGCCGGAAGGTTATGCGTACTGTCGCATGGTCTACGATGATAAGGGGCGCCCGGAAGATTTTGTCTATCTCGAAGTCAACCGTGCGTTCGACAAAATTACCGGGGTAAAGAACGTAGCGGGGAAGCGGGTTACTGAGGTGTTCTCCGGGATAAAGGAAGAGCTCCCTGACCTGCTGAAGATTTACGACAGGGTCGCGATGAGTGGCACACCGGAGGCATTTGACTTTGAGTTCAGGACGATCGGAAAATGGTTGCATATTTCGGTTTATTCACCGGCAAGACAGCACTTCGTCGCAATTTTTGAAGATATCACCATGCGCAGGAATGCCGGGGAAGCCCTGGCACTGTACAAGATCTTCACGGAAAACGCCCATGATATCATCCTCTTCATCCGGAAATGCGACGGCCGTATCATCGAGGCAAACAGGGCAGCCGCCATAACCTATGGGTATACAAGAGAAGAGCTGCTCGGCATGACAATATTTGAGCTCCGGACCGCGGATACGGGGCAGGATATCGTGTGCCCGGTGGACAGGACTGAACAGGGTAGAATAGTCTTCGAGGCGCTGCACCGGAAAAAAGATGGCAGCGTTCTCCCGGTTGAAGTCAGCTCGGTCTCGATGGTCGTCGAAAACGAGCCGGTCCTCGTCTCCATAATACGCGACATCTCCGAACGCAAAAAAGCGGAGGAATATATCCGGCTCCTTGCCCGGATATCCGATGACGCCCCGGCATCCATCACTGTCCATGACACTGACGGCAATATCCTTTACGCGAACGAGGAGACCTTCCGGCTTCACGGATATACCCGCGAGGAATTTCTCGCAAAGAACCTGCATGAAATTGATCTACCGGAGAGCGAACGTCTCTTCTCTGCACGGATGCAGCAGATCCTGGAGAGAGGAGAGGCAGATTTTGATGCCCGGCATTTCCGGAAAGATGGTTCTGTAATCCCCCTGCATGTCAATGTGAAAATGGTGGACTGGGGAGACAAAAAAGTTCTCCTGAGTATCGCCACCGACCTCACCGAGCGAAAACAGGCTGAAAATGCACTGGCCATGGCAAACACAAAACTGAACATTCTTAACAGCATCACCCGGCACGATATTGTAAACCAGCTCACCGCGTTTATGGGGTTCCTCGAACTCTACCACGAGAAGTGCCGGGCAGAGGCAAAGGACGATGGATATTTTACACGGCTGATCGGGATCGCAAAAATTATCGAGAACCAGATCTCGTTTACCAAGTTTTACCAGGAACTTGGAGTGCATGCCCCGGTCTGGCAACGGGTGCAGGATGTCGTACGGGCAGCTGCAGGTACCGGAGATTTTGGCAGTATACGGTTTACCATCGAAGACATGCCCTTTGAGATTTTCGCCGACCCATTATTAGAAAAAGTGTTCTTCAACCTGTACGACAATTCAGTCCGGCATGGTGAGCGTGTTACCGGGATCCGCGTCAGCGGTATGGTATCCGGTGGTGACTGTATCATCACCGTGGAAGACAACGGCGTTGGCGTGCCGGCACCCGATAAAATGCGTATTTTCGAACGGAATGTGGGGGGACATACCGGTCTTGGCCTGTTCCTGGTACGGGAGATCCTCGCGTTAACCGGCATCACGATACGTGAGACCGGTGAATACGGAAAAGGCGCACGGTTCGAGATCCTTGTGCCAAAAGACGCGTACCGGTTTACCGCAGAACCGGCAACTCTCATAAAAATCCGGCAGGTTTAAGTATCCTCTTTCTGTCACGCATTGGACGATTTTCAGGGGAATGAATTCCCTCTGGCATCGTCCACAGGTTTAATAGCATGAACCGGATATGGTAATCATCATGGCATGGGACAGGATGTACGTATCGCGCAAGAAGCGGCAGACGGGAATTATATCCGGCATTCCATCTGGGCTCCGGCATCTGCCGGAAGTGATGGGTATCCCGGTTCTTTTTGGACACACCACCCTGTGTGGAGGAAAAACATATTTCAGAGGTGAACAGCGGCTCAGGGGGATGTGGACACGGTTTTGGCAGACAATACCCGTATGTCCTGGCCGGCAGGAACGGTGGCACAGATTCCTGTACCGCTTCAGGGGAGGACCAAAACCGGAACCAGCAGCGCAGGGAGGAAGAGCATGAGTATATTATCTCCCTATAAACTGGGTGATCTCCAGTTCTCAAACCGGATGGTGATGGCACCCATGACCCGGGGGCGCGCAGTTGAGGGCAATGCCCCGGGGCCGTTATCCGTCATCTATTATGTCCAGAGGGCCTCGGCAGGTCTGATTATCACCGAAGGTTCACAGGTAAGCCCGCAGGGTGTCGGCTTTTACCGGACTCCCGGGATTTACTCGCCGGAACAGGTCTCGGGCTGGAAGGAAGTGACCGGCGCGGTTCATCGCACCGGGGGGAAAATTTTCCTCCAGCTCTGGCACGTGGGACGGGTATCGCATCCTGATTTCCTCGGGGGTGAGCTCCCGGTCGCACCATCGGCACTTCCAATAGACGAAGAAATTCACACGCCGCAGGGCAAGAAGACGATCCCGGTCCCACGGGCTCTCGAAACCGGTGAGATCCCGGATATCGTACACCAATTCAGGGACGGGGCGAAGCGTGCAAAGGCAGCAGGGTTCGATGGCGTTGAGGTCCACGGGGCAAACGGCTACCTGCTGGACCAGTTCCTGCGGGACGGTTCGAACCGGCGGACCGACAAATACGGCGGCAGCCTGGAGAACCGCGCCCGCCTCCCCCTCAAAGTGACCGAAGAGGTGGCCAGGGTGTGGGGTGCAAAAAGGGTCGGGTACCGGGTATCGCCGCATTTCTCCTCCCATGCAATGTCCGATACACATCCACGGGAAACCTTCGGCTATATGGCACAGGAACTGAGCAGGTTGGGTATCGGCTATATTCACCTGGTGGAGCCGATCGGCGGCAGGCTTGGATCAATAAAACCGGATATGCAGATGGCTCCACTCATCCGTAAAAAATTCGACGGGACGCTCATCCTGAACGGAGGCTACGATGCCCGGACCGGAAACGAGGCAATTGAAGACGGTCTGGCAGACCTGATCGCATTTGGGGTTTTGTTCCTCGCCAATCCGGATCTCCCCGAGCGGTTCCGGAGGGAGACGCCGCTGAACCATGAGGATATGGCGACGTTTTATACCGGCGAAGAAAAAGGATATACGGATTATCCGTCGCTCAAGGATTGAGAAAAGAGGGGGCGTACTGATTCTGCGGGCAGTACTATCCGCGGGATTTTCTGAGTTTCAGCCGTTAAAGTTATGAAAGTCGTAACAGTTCCTGATGAACTCCTGTTTCCGGTGCCCGCTCGCGTTGACCGGCGGCCTGAGGTACCCGACCTCCGGGGTCTGGAGTGCGGGGCAGAACGGGCAGAGGGCGGCATCGACATCGTTTGCCTTCGTCCGGACCGGGCAGTAGTACAACCCGTCGATAACCTCCACCTGATCCCCGCCCGGAAACGGCATACCGACCGGATGACCGGGGAGCCTCTGCACGAACATGCAGAACCCCGCAAGGAGAAACTTCAAAAACCGGAGCCGGTATTCACTATCACCCTCAGTTGCACACTGCGCTGCGACCATCTTCCAGTACGCCGGGGCATCCCCCGTGAACGGCTCGTCCATCTGCGGGAACACCCCCTGCTTCTCCATGAGCCGCACATGCTGGTATGTCCCGTGCAGGTACCCGGTGATCGTCTTTTCGAGACATCTCCGGTACCCGGGATCGATATCGCGGATCTTTTCAGAGAAGTTCCACCGCATCTGCTGCAGGTCTCGCGGGGAGTATGAGAGCACGATTTCGGCGATCGCTCTCCCGAGCTCGCCCCGGGTCTTGAGGGATCCCAGACGGTCACAATCGTTCCGTATCATTTCCGGTGCTGACGGCGGTCTGTTACTTTGTGATGGATATCCGGACATGGTCGTTCACTTGCCCCGGGAAAGACCGCAGGGCCGGGCGGTAGCGCCTTTCCCGGGATTATCAGATAAACTTCTGGTCCTGATCTCATTTATTCTTCCGGTACCTGAACGGACAGGATACAAAGGACTTCCTGTTTTTCCGGCCCCTGATCCGGGACGCGGCAGGATCCATGATCGTTACCTTACAATCATGAACTCCCCGATCCCATTCGCCCACCTGCGTACGGGAACCGGGTAAGAGCCAGACGGGATAAAAAAGATGCAGGCAGAGACGGGCTGATGGTGGTTCGTCCGGCTGTTCGCCCGGGCGGCTGCAAAAAGGGGCTGGTATTCACGATCGCACCGGCCCCCGGGAAGTTTCAGCAGTTCTGCACCGGGACAAAACTGTTCCCCGTATGCACCGCCATGATCCGGGGGAGCTCGATGCCCAGCGCCTCTTTTAAGACCTCCTCAACGGTCTCGACCGGAACAAATACCAGTTCGCCCCGGACGTCTTCGGGTACGTCCTGGAGGTCCCGTTCGTTTGCCCGTGGCAGGATCACCTTTTTGATCCCCGCCCGGTGGGCGGCAAGGACTTTCTCCTTGATCCCTCCCACCGGCAATACCGCGCCGCTCAGGGTAATCTCCCCGGTCATCGCAAGGTCCGGGTCAACGGTTTTCCCGGTGATCAACGACGCGAGTGCCGAGAAGATCGTCACGCCCGCCGAAGGGCCGTCCTTGGGGGTGGCTCCCGACGGCACATGGATGTGGATGTCGCTGGTGATGAAGTTAAACCCGTTCTGCGTGTTTGCCAGTCGCGACCGGATGAGGCTCGACGATATCGTCGCCGACTCCTTCATCACGTCACCGAGCTGGCCGGTCAGGGTGAGCTTGCCGGTCCCGGGCATGAACGTTCCTTCGATGAAGAGGATCTCCCCGCCGACCGGCGTCCATGCAAGCCCGGTGACGACGCCGGGGACGGGCTCTTTGCGTGCCACTTCCTGCCGGATCAGCTCCTTCCCCAATATCACGGGGAGATTCTCCGCTGTCACTACAAACGGCAGCTCCGCGGTCCCGGAGACGATCTTCTCGGATACGTGCCGTGCTATCGTTGCCAGCTGTTTCTTGAGCCACCGGACTCCTGCCTCCCGGGTGTACTTGTCGATGATCAGTTTCAGCGCGAGATCTTCGATCCGGAGTTTGTCTGCATCGAGGCCATGCTCCTGCAGGACCTCGGGGATCAGGTGGTCTTTTGCGATGGAGAATTTCTCGTTCTTCGTGTAACCCGAGATCTCGATCAGCTCCATCCGGTCCAGCAGAGGTGCCGGGATCGTGACAAGGGAGTTGGCAGTGGCGATGAAGAGCACATCCGATAAGTCGTAGGGGACTTCGAGGTAGTGGTCCGAGAAGGTGCTGTTCTGTTCCGGGTCGAGGACCTCGAGGAGCGCACTCGCAGGGTCACCCGCATACGAGGATGTCAGCTTATCGATCTCGTCGAGGATAAAGACCGGGTTTTTCGTGCCGGCTTTCTGTATGCCCTGGATGATCCTCCCAGGCAGGGCGCCGACATAGGTCCTCCGGTGCCCCCGGATCTCGGCCTCGTCCCTGACGCCGCCAAGACTGACCCGGACGTACTGCCGCCCGAGCGCCTCTGAGATGCTTTTCCCGAGGCTCGTCTTGCCGGTGCCGGGCGGGCCGGCGAAGAGGAGGATCGAGCCCTGTTTTTCCTGCCGGAGTTTCATGACCGCGAGGTGCTGGACGATCCGCTCCTTGACTTTCTCAAGGCCGTTGTGGTGACTCTCAAGCACGCGTCGTGCCTCTCCGATATCAATGCTCTTTTTCTCTTCGGTGACCCAGGGGAGATCGAGCAGGAGGTCAAGATAGTTCCGGATCACGGAACTTTCATGGTTCTGGCTGCCCCCGTTCTCGAGTTTTTTTACCTCTGCCAGCGCCTTTTTTCGGACTTCTTCGGGCATCTTTGAGTTCCCGATCCGTTCCCGGTACCCCCCTTCTCCGGAAACGCCTTCGCTCTCGCCCAGCTCTTCCTGGATCACCCGGAGCTGTTCCCGGAGCATTGCCTCGCGGTTCGATTTACTCACCCGGTCTGAGACTTTTTTTGCCATCTCGATCCGGATGTTGATGTCCTCTTTTGTCCTTATGAGGAGCTCGAGGAACGTGATGTACCGCTGCCGGACGGAATCGACCTCAAGAAGCGCCTGCTTCTCAGCCAGGTTGATTGGTAAAAAGGGCATGACAAAGCCCATGATCTGGCCGATGGACTCCATCCGGTCGATTGGTCGGGTGAATTGTTCTGAGCCCGAAAAGCGGCTGCTGATCTCGTGGATCGTGATTTTTATGTCCGCAAGGATCCGGGCCTGCAGGTCTTCCTCGAGATCCTGCAGGTCAGGAACCAGCCGGTAGTCAGCAAAGAAGCGCCCGTCCTTCTCTGAGAGCGAGACCGCCTTTACCCGCTGCATGACCTGTACGGAGACCAGGTACCCGTCATCGGCGGGCTCCACGTGCGAGATCCGGAACAGGTTTCCGGTCGTATACAGCGATGCGGCCGTCACTTCCGAAGGCCGCGTGCCGCTTTTCACGGTCAGCCCGACTGCATGTGCAGCATCTTCGTGCTCCATTGCGGCCAACAGCAGGTCACCGGTGGTCCGGTCGACCCGGAATTTTGTCCGGCTGTCCGGGTAGAAGACCACCTCGAAGAGCGGTATGACAGGTTTATTCCGTGTATCTTCAGATTTTTCTTTTTGCATGGTTTTCCCGATAATTCAGTTAGATTTTTCCTGATGGATGTTCCCGACAAAAATTACCTGACCTTCTGCAGGATCCGGATCAGAAGATCCAGTTCGTGTTCATCCAATGTATGTTCCATCCGTTCAATCACCTGGCGCAGTGCAGCATGTTCGGCCCCGGCAATCTTCTGCCCCTTACCGGTTAAGCGGATGTACTGGATCCTCCCGTCATCGGGGCAGCGTTCCCGGTACACGCACTCCATCAGGACAAATTTGTCGACCATACCGGTGATCGTGGGTTTTGAGTTCCTCGTGATCTTCACAAGCCTGCCGGGGGTAACATCCCGTTGTTCACCGATAGCTTTCAGGTAGGCGATCTGTTTTACCGTGATATCCGACAGTCCGCATTCAGAGAAGATCGTGCCAGAGCATTCGTTCCGGATCCTGATCAGGTTGTCAAGCACTTCGAGCAGGTGCTCCTCTCGATCCATCATGCTCCGATCTTTTGTTAGTTAGGATTTGCCTAACTATAAAGGTACTGGTCAGGATACACCTGGGCCGGATATCCTCTCACGTGGCTTATGCCCGGATCACCGTGTAAGCGCGATCCGGTCAAGGGGGACTTCCTGCTTTGCGCTCTCTCTTTACAGCACCCCAAGAAACACCGCATAGATCCCGATCTGGATCAGGGTCACCGGCACCCCTACCCTGGCAAATTCCATGAACGTGAGCGTCTCTTCCCGTGATTCTGCCTGCTGGATGATGATCACGTTACTTGCTGCGCCGAGGATCGTAAGGTTGCCGGCGATCGTACTCCCGGCGGCCAGCGCCATGAGCCTGGCGGTCGCGCCCCCGGCCTGCATGATGAGCGGCTGGAACAGCGCGACGAAGGGGACGTTTGAAATGAACTGGCTGATCACGACGCTGGTCGCTAGTATCGCCGGGACGGAGGTTGCCCCTGCAACTCCTGCAAGTGCCTGGAAGAACCCGGTCTGCCAGACGGCAGCCATCAAAACGAACATCGCGGCAAAGAAGACGAGCGTGCACCAGTCGATGGACCTGAGCACCGCAACCCTCTGCATCGAAAAGACGAGGATGGGAAGGGCGGCGGCAAGCGCGATCAGCGGAAGGGGGATGGCGATCGCGCCGGTCACGAGCGATGCGGCGATATCGGCGAGGGCGAGGCCGATTAGAATCGCGAGTGAGCATTTGACGATCCGGGTGAGTGCAGGGTCCGGTGCGGTTGCCGGTGCCGGCTCGCAGACAAACGCAGCAGACGTCCAGCTGTGCCGGTAGCAGAGGCGCAGCACCAGCCAGGCGGCAGCGAGGCTCACGAGCGTCGGGACGAGCAGCCAGGCGGCAAAGGTGACAAAAGGGGCCCGCATTCCACCGTTGACGGCAACGAGCAGGTTCTGCGGGTTGCCGATCGGGCTTGCCACGCTGCCGGTCGTGATCGCGAGGGCAAGGGAAAGAAGCATCAGTTTTGCGGGGACCCGGCACCGGCTGGCAAGCCCCAGCACGAGCGGGGTGCCGATGATGGCAAGCGTATCGTTCATGAGCAGCGCCGAGAGTATCCCAAAGCCGAAGATCACGAAAAAGACGAGCTCCCCGGGGGTGCGGGCATGCCGGAAGAGGCGGTGGGTGAGCGCGGCAAGGTACCCGCTCCGGCAGATCGCCTCCCCCATGACAAACATGCCGAACAAGAAGACCATCACGTCCACGTTTATTGCAGAAAGGGCGTCCCGGGGTGCGATCTGGCCGGTAAGGAGTACCGCGACCGCTCCGCCGAGCATGACCTCCCAGATCTTAAGCCTGAACCTGCCCACCTGCCGCACGGCGATCAGGAAAAAGACCGCGGCAAGAACGAGGATCGCGATATACGTAGACGAACATTTTCGAGTGCCGGCTGATGAGCCTTGGCATCCGGGTGTGAAGCGATTCCGGTCGACAAAAAGAAGCGCCAGCCTCGTGAAGGAAGATGGATTTACGGCTCTTTTACCGTCGAGTTGCGGATGATACCGGCGTCCCTGCGGGCTTAAACCGGGTACAGCCAGTATATGGTATCCCGCCCAAAAGCGCCAGCCGGGACGATCGTTGCAGATGAGCAGCTACCCGCAGTATAATAAGACCTTACCTCACGAAACAGTCAGGTATATAGTGAAAACGTGAGGTATGATGCATGGACGACTTACTGAAAATTATCCACAAGAGGCATTCGTCAAGGGTTCCATTCGATCCGGAAAAACCGGTGCCGAAACGCGATGTAAAAAAGATTATAGAAGCAGGCCGGTGGGCACCAACCGCACACAACATGCAGAATTTTGAGATCATCGTGATCGATGACAGGAGAGTACTGGAACAGCTGGGAAACATAACCACGTATCCATCACCGGAATTCATCCGGGAAAATTATGAGCAGTTGTCGATGACCGAGGTGGAGCTGAAGCAGAAGAGGGTAGGGATTCTGGGGTTGCAGTTCCCACCCGAGTGGCGGGATAAGGTAAAACTTGAGATCGCGGTGAAGGACGAGACCCCCGGGACACTGAGCCAGACGATGAAGGATAGTCCGACCGTCCTTGTGGTGGTGTACGATACAAGGAAACGGGCCCCGGCATCAGAGGGAGATGTGCTGGGAACACTCAGCCTCGGCTGTGTCATGGAGAACATGTGGCTGATGGCCCACGCGCTGGATATCGGTTTCCAGGCAATGAGTGTGTTCTCCGGTCCCGTACAGAAAGATGTAAAGAAAATTCTGAAGATACCGGAGTATATGGCCATATCCTTTGCGGTCAGATTAGGATATCCGGTGACAAAACCGGGATATCTGCGGGTGCGCAGGGACAGCGAATCGTTCACGTATGGGAATCACTATGGAGAGAAGTGGTAAACCCGGGGTTTATCTCCGGCACATCGCGGTTTGTTCCTCATGCGAGGGTTTATACCATATCGCACGCGAAATCCGGATCACAGACATCGGAGATGGACAATGCTTTACCGGAAGATGAAGAAGGCCGCACCTGAACTCTCCATCATCGGGTTTGGGTGCATGAGGCTCCCGACAAAGGAAGACGGGCAGATTGACGAGGGCGTTGCAACCAAAATGCTCAGGTACGCGATCGATCATGGTGTGAATTATGTCGATACCGCATATCCCTACCATAACGGTGAGAGTGAACCGTTTGTCGGGCGGGCACTGGGGGATGGATACCGCGAAAAGGTGAACCTTGCAACGAAGCTACCCAGCTGGCTGATCACGTCCCGGAAGGATATGGACCGGTATCTCAATGAGCAGCTCGGCCGGCTCAGGACCGACCATATCGATTTTTATCTCGTGCACGGCCTCAACCAGCTCTTCTGGGAGAATGTCTCGGGGCTCGGTGTCACGGACTTTCTTGATGATGCAATTGCCGATGGCAGGATACGGTACGCCGGCTTCTCGTTCCATGATAACACGGCGCTCTTCAGGGAGATCGTGGACAGTTATGACTGGACATTTGCCCAGATCCAATACAATTTCATGGACGAGTACCGCCAGGCAGGAACAAAAGGCCTCGCATACGCGGCAAAGAAAGGGCTTGGCATCGTGGTCATGGAACCGATCCGGGGCGGCCTGCTGGCGAGGGATCTCAAGGGGATCTCCGAGATCTGGCAGACAGCAAAGGTCCACCACTCTCCCGCCGCATGGGCGCTCCGCTGGGTCTGGAACCACCCGGAAGTGACCGTCGCCCTCTCCGGTATGTCAAAACCGGAGCAGGTGCGGCAGAATGTTGCGCTTGCCAAAACCGGGTTACCGGACTCACTCACGAAAACCGAGCTCGCGCTCTTCAAAAAGGTCAGAAAGGAACTGGAAAAAAGGATCGTCATCTCCTGTACCGGGTGCAAGTACTGCATGCCCTGCCAGAACGACGTGAGCATTCCGGAGTGTTTCGAGATGTTCAACCAGGGGCATGTTTATGATGACAAAGAGCAGGCCCTGCAGCGGTATTCGATGATTCTCGGCGGTTTCTTTGATGGCATCCCCCATTACGCCTCGCTCTGCCAGGAGTGCGGGGAATGCGAGGAGAAATGCCCCCAGGGCCTCCCGATCCGCGAGAACCTGAAACAGGTGGCAGAATATTTCGGGAAATGACACCTCAGGATAACAGGTGTCTCAAGAACTTCGATTGTGCAGTATCCTGTACCGGCGAAATTTGCTCCGGCAAGATGGCCTTAATGGGAAGAATTTTTCCCGCATTGCACGAAATATCCGGATTACGTATAATGGTGAGGGAGATGACGCCTTCAAGTGCGACGTCATCGCCATCTGTATGAGGTGGTTCATGTGAAGATCGGTGGGAATACAGTCCTGATCACCGGCGGGGCGACCGGCATCGGCCTCGCCTTAGCCGGAGAATTTCTGAAAGCCAGAAGCAAGGTCATCATCTGTGCGAGGACAGAAGAGCACCTGAGAGAAGCGAAAAGAAGGCATCCGTCCCTGCACACGAGACTGTGCGACATATCCAAAGAGGCCGAACGCGAAGTTTTATACAAATGGGCAGTTGCCAATTTCCGGGACCTGAACGTGCTGGTCAATAACGCGGGCATCCAGAGGATGATCGATTTCAAGAAAGGGACCTCAGACCTCCTCGCCCACCGGGCGGAGGATGGCGAGGACGAGATCGAGGTCAACCTGAGGGCTCTCATCTACCTGACCGCACTGTTTACTCCCGACCTGATGAAGCAGAAGGAAGCCGCGATCATCAATGTCTCTTCGGGCCTTGCCTTTCATCCGATGGCGCAGATGCCGGTCTACTGTGCGACGAAGGCAGCCGTCCATACCTTCAGCCTGGTACTCCGGCAGCAACTGGAAGACACGCCGGTCAAGGTATTCGAGTTTATCCCGCCCATGGTCGACACGAACCTCGACAAGGGTGCCCGAAAAGCCCGGGGACAAACGTATTTCGGGATCACGACGGGGGAATTTGTCGTCCCGGCCCTGGAATCGTTTAAGAACGACGAATACGAGGTCCGGGTGCAGGATCCCAAACTGGCGGCCATGATGGGGGATCGTCAGGACGGGCCATCCCGGGATCGGAAAAAATAACCTGTTTTTTCCCGGTCCCGTTGAAGTATCGTCCCTTCTCTGCGAACGGATGAGAACGTGCTGGTATGCGATGTCAGAGAAAGGGTGGAGAACCGGGGAAATACACTTCGAAAAAGAGGAGCCCTTCGAAAATGCACCAGAGGCACTCTGATGCTGATGAAAGAACAAATGTTTTGTATTGGGATCCCTGGAGCAGGAGTATTAGCTCCCGGGAACACAGGGGTTCGTCGCCCGCCGGGGACTATCCCCCTGCTGATTCACAAGAACCGGGTCGCCTTTTTGATCACGGCCGGGTATAACTCAGGTTCAGGGATGCTGTCCCCATCGTGATGGGTGCAATCGCGCTGGTGAGCACCGGCCCCGTCACCTGATCGGGATCGGCAGGCAGCGAGGGCGATCCGGACAGCGCGTATAGCGTGTAGGTGTAGGTCTTGGATCCGGGGCCATGCGAGCAGGGTGGATCGTACCGCGTCACCGTGCCGTGGCTTCCCGATCCAAGGGTGCCAACCCCCGTGCTGTTCTCAACGAGGCTGGTCGTGGTCCCCGGGATGTCATAGAGCACCCAGTTCCACAGGGTCGTCCCATCGCCCGGCAGCGTTGTCATCATCAGCGCATACTCTTGTGTCCCGGCCGGGGCGCCTGACCACGACAGCCCGGGCGTTACGCCGGCGCCGTCGCACGTGTATGCGGCAGACATCGTGCCGCCATCCGGGCCAGCATCGCTGGTGAGCGTGAAGGCGTTCGTGCCCGCAGCCGCAGGAACCCCGCCCCACAGGGAATGCCAGAAGCTGGCAAACCAGGTACCGATTGGATTTGCACTGCTGCTGACGGCAGCTTGCTGCTGCCCATGGGCCGGTCCACTGGACGGAGACCTACCCTGCTCAACAGGCATCCGGTTCTGCGATCCCTGAGCCGGCCCCGGACTCCCGGGATTCCGGGATGCGGTCGTCTGCTGCTGGTCCTGTATCCACGCAGACATCGCTGTGGCATTGTATGTCCCGACGCCGAAGAGGAAGTCCGTGGGGATGTCCTGCGGCATGGTGATGAACTGGGAGTAGAGGTACGCCCCGCTGCAGGTGTAATTATCGAAGTCCCGCAGGGCCGCGATATCCTGCTTCTGCCCGCTCGTGAGGCTGTTTCCAACGTCCGTAAAGTGGGTTGCATACCAGTACGATATCTCACCGTCCAACTCACCGTACTCTGCCGAGTAATTCCGCACGGCATTCTCATCGATGGAATCCCCGGCCAGTGCCTTCCGGAGTTCGGTTGCAATCGCTTGGCGCCGGGCGACGATCCCGTTCAGGTCTGACCGCTGCAGATCGACAAGGCCCGTGACCTCCTGCCGCTGGGTATCGTTCAGAATGTTAAGAAAGTCTGCCCCGGAATCGCCTGTCAGTGTGGTGCTGATGGAATAATTCGCGTTGCCCATGGCCGGGCGGTCTTTGAGGTAGAACGAGCCGAAGTAGGTCGCCTGCCGCTCCGGGCAGAAATAGGTGTCCGCTTCAACGGAGCCGGCATACCAAGCAAACATCTCGCTCGCGTACGTCCGCATGGCGACCGAGTTGCCCTGCCCGTAGTTCTGGAGGATGGCTGATGCATCGACATCCGGCCATGAGAGCATGCCCTCTGATTTCATCTGGTCAAGGTATGCCCGCTGTGTCTGGTTGAGCGACCGGATCACGCCGGCATAGGTCTCTGCCCGCGCGATGCTGATGCTCGCGTCAACCTCATACAGTTCCGCCGAGTAGTCCATGACAGCAGTCCTGTCAAGTCCGCTGCTGCCGGCAGGGATGCTGCCTTCCAGCTGGTCGCGGAACGCCATGATCAGGGGGAACCGCATATACCCGTACTCGGTCGAGAGCGGGGCCTCCGTCTGCGAGAGCGCGGCAAGCTGCGCGAGCTGGTCGTCATTCAGGACGGAGAGCACATTATCTGCCGCCCGGGTGACAAAATCCGTGTTGTGTCCCATCTGCGAGGGATCATTGTCCCGAAGGTACTGGAACCCGGCATAGTCCGCAACTTTGCCCGGTGGCAGGAACGTACCGCTGCATGCATCGCCGGTCAAAAATGCGAGCCCATCAAACGCGATCGTGTCCTGCTGGGCCTGGTCAGAGATGGTCTGCGAGATCGTATAGTTCTGGATGCCGTTCTCCTGCCCCGTCTGGGCAGTACTTCCCGGATTGCCGGAACCCTGGACGGGACCTTGTCCCGGCACGGCCGGGCCGGATGCACCTGCTGCACCGGCTGCCGCTACCACGAGTGCCAGAATGCAGCACCCGGCAACTGCAACCCACATGATTTTCGAAACTGTCATGAAAGATCTCCTTCTTTTCATGCAGGTGAATCGCTCAAAGAGATAAGGAAATGCCGGAATCTGTCCCAGATCATGCCCAAATCATACCCAGATCTAAAAATTCCAAGCTTTTCTTCTTGGAAAAGTTTCCCCGGCCTGCCCTTCTCTTCGTGAACGACAGGCTCATTCGAGGCTGATCCGGACAAGGAGGAGCAGGGCGGCCATGGCACAGAGGTCAGGGACGATCTGGAACATGCTTATATATTCAGCACGGCCCCCAAGAAGGCCTACGATCAGGGGATTGGATGTGACGGCATACATCCCGAGGGCAAAGATCACCGCCATCAGGCCGAGCGTGAACGAGCTCCGCATCTTCCGGTATAACCCGGCATAGATCACGAACAGGGAGATAATCAGGCCGAGATTGACAAACGAGATCGCGGTCTTGAGCTGCTTGATCTCTTCCTGTCCCGCTGGCTGCGGGACCTGCTGGCCCGGTTGCGACCCCGGTGCCGGCGCCGGGTTCTGTCCCGCAGCGGCCTGCGGTGTTTTCTGGATGACGGGAATTGCGAGGCTGGCAAGGACCAGCGCAATCACGACGATGAGAATTATCACGACGGTATCTTTTTTATCCATAATCACTTCTCCCTGATTTCACCGGGTACGTCAATCTGCCTCCAGATCTCCATGAAGTCGTCAAAGCTCGTCTTCATCGGCTCGGAAAGATAATACATGCTCCCATAACCCTCTCCCACGGACCTGATGACTTGGTGCTTTTTCAGGACATCAAGATGGTGGCGGATCGTCTTGTAATCGAGGCCGGAGAGCTGGGTCAACTGGTTGGCATTGTAGGGCCGCTGGTGCAGTGCGAGGATGATCCGGGCCCGGTTCATGCCTCCCCTTGACCCGGCAATCAGCCACCACAATATCTGGTTCACGTCGGCACTCCAGAGATCCGGAAATAAGATACAGTACAGTGATGCCGGGGATAATTAATGGTTATCTGGAGTGGCGATCGAGAATAAGACGGTGGTCTGGTGCAGGAGATTCGGATCTGGGCAGGTATGCCAAGGGATAAGGCTATTTTATATTCCCACTATAATACTCCATAGTGAGTACCAGCATGACAACCGTAGATGATACATCAGAAAACCGGATGATCTGCAGGAAATATTGCGGGGCGTGCCCGACCTATAAGGGTAACAGGCTTTCAGAATCTTCACCAAATTCACTCTTCTGCGCACGGGGAATATCCTCGATTCCGTCAACGGTAAAAACGATGGGTTGCTATTGCCCGGCATGCGAGTTATACACAAAACACCACCTCGTCATCGGTTACTTTTGTGCCCGGCAATGAAGAGATGAGGTGGTCCGGTTCTCGCCGGGGTCACCGGATCACGAGAGCCCCGATTCTTCACCCTCTCCATCGGTATCTCATGTGCAGGAATCTCCCCTCCGGGATTTGGGCCATGGATCGACGTCTCATTTATGAAAATCTGCGTCTTACCCGGATAAGTTCTTAGATTTTGGGCCGGAACCGGCTCCATGGGAAACCGGATCCGGCCGGACCGGATCGACAGGGTAAAAAAAAATCTTCTCAAAGAGAGATGGAAAAAATTTCGCGTACCGGAACTCCAAAATGTTACAAAATGAATGGGAAAAACCAGGAAATACCCGGTTAACCACATGTTTCTTAAAAAAAATACGGATTTTTATCCCGTACGGTTCCATCGAAGTCTCTTTATCTGTTAAAATTTATAATCATGCACAATAGACATGAAGGCCGGACCGACACCGTTTGATCAGAAGCTCTTTTTTGTCTTCATCGTGACGTTTGCATCGATGACAGCCTTCGAATTCGGTGGGCAGTATCTCTTTCCATCTCCCTCCGACTGGCGCGCGAACCTGATTACCAGCCTCTTTACGAGCGGGCTTGCTGTGATCATAGCATACTTTCCTCTCAAATCCTACTATGACACAAATGTCCAGCTACTCTCGGAGGTGGAGAGACGCCATTTCGTGGAAAAAGAATTACGGGAGAGCGAGGAGAAATACCGGCTCCTCGCAGACAATGCCACGGATATCATCTGGACGCTGGACCTTCCAACAGAAAAATTCACCTATTTTAGTCCTTCAGTGGAGAAAATACAAGGGTTTACCCCGGAAGAAGCGCTCGGATTATCCCTCAAAAAGATATTCATCCCGGAGTCTTACACACGGGCGATGGCAGAACTCAAGGAAGCACTCGAACTGGATAGCAAGCACCAGGTGGAGCATGACCGGATACGCGTTTTTGAGTTCCAGGAATTCTGTAAAGAGGGTTCGATAATATCCACCGAGACGAGAATGAAATTCATCCGCAATGCGGATGGAGTTCCCGTACGGATCCAAGGCATCACACGGGACGTTACCGAACGCAAGAAAGTCGAAGAGGTGCTCAGGGAGAGCGAGGATTTCAACCGGGGGCTGGTGGAGAACATGCCGGACATGGTCGCTGTGTATGGATATGACCGGAAGATCAGGTACGCGAACCCTGCGGTGACAAGGATGCTCGGGTACTCCATAGATGAACTGACGGGGACGGATATGATGGATTATCTTGTTCCCGAGCAGCGCGCTGAGATCGCACGTGTTATCTCGGAGCGGCTTGCGACCGGGAACACGAAATCCGTGGAAGTCGAGATCCTGGGAAAAGAAGGGCAGCGGCTGACCGTGATAACCAGGGGTACCCCGGTCCGCTACCATACGGAGCCAGCGGTTCTTCTCGTGTTGACCGATATCACGGAGCACAAGGCCATGGAGTCTGCATACCAAGCCCTGGTCAGGAGCATGGTAGGAACAACCGGACTCAATTCCCTCCAGAACATAACGGCAAACGTCAGCTCATGGCTGGGAGCCGACTGCGTCATGATCGGGGAGATCCAGCCTGACAACCAGACGGTGAAGGTCCTCTCCATGCTCCTTGACGGAGGCCAGGTCACCGATTTCTCTTATACCCTCAGAGGAACACCCTGTGAAAATGTCGCGGAGAAGGGGTTCTGTTGCTATCCCGACCATGCCACCCGGCTCTTTCCGGAGAGCAAGGACCTCGTCGAGCTCAATATATGTGGATATATCGGAACACCCCTGCGGAATTCAGCAGGTAGCGTGATCGGGGTCCTCTGTGCACTTTCCCGGAGGCCTCTCCAGCTACCCCCGTCAGTACGGGAGATCATGGACATTATTGCCGTGAAAGCCGCCGCAGAGATCGAGCGAACCCGGATAGAGCAGTCGCTCCGGGAGAGCGAGGAGAAATTCCGGATGGTTGTCGAGAATTCGCTGGATGGCATCCTGATTGTTAACATGACCGGTGAGGTGCTCTTCCGTAACCGGTCGGTAGCGAAAATTTTCGATGTGGAGCGCGAAGCATACGAGACCGGCACGAAAAACGTGATGGAGTTTATTGCCCCTGAATCACGATCCCAGGTTCTCCACGACTTTGGCCAGGTTGCGCAGGGGATTGATAGTTACCCGGTGAATTACCAGGTCGTAACTTACACCGGGCGGCGGATCTGGGTTGAGAGCATCGGAAAACGGATCCAGTTCCAGAATTCTCCTGCCATCCTCATCTCGATGAGGGATATCACCGCCCGCAAATGGGCAGAGGACGCCCTCCGCGAGGCAAACAAGAAACTCAATATGCTCAGCAGCATCACCCGGCACGATGTCCTTAACCTGCTCACGGCATTACTTGCCTATCTCACCATCTCAAAGGAGGAGGTAACGGATCCCGGGATCCTGGAATATATCGAAAAAGAATACCGGGCTGCGACAGCCATCCGGTCACAGATCGAATTTACCCGCAACTACCAGGATATCGGGACACAGGAACCGAGATGGCAGATCCTCTCAGATGTTATTGGTACTGTAATCCGGCAGCTGAAACCAGCCGGGATAGCGATCGATGTCGGTGTTGCCGGCGTGGAGATCTTTGCTGATCCCCTGCTGGAGAAGGTGTTCTACAACCTGATGGAGAATTCGCTCCGCCATGGTGAACATGTCACTCGCATGAATTTTTCACGCCGGGAGATGGAAAACGGGCTTGTCGTCATCTATTCCGACGATGGTGCCGGCATTACCGCAGAGGATAAAAAAAATCTCTTTAAGAGAGGATTTGGCAAACATACGGGTCTCGGACTCTTTTTGTCAAAGGAGATCCTCGAAATAACCGGGATCGCAATTACAGAGAATGGTGAGCCAGGCACAGGTGCACGGTTCGAGATCACGGTGCCGAACGGGGCGTTCCGGTATACCGGAGGCGGCGGGCCGGACCGGTGAAAACCCGGCTTGTGGAAGGTATTTCCCACGAGCGCCGGACATTATTTTCCCGCACAAGGGCACGGGGTGTACGCCCTCACTCGCCCGCTCCCCGGGATCTCTATTTCACACCGCCATCCCCGTCAGGTTCATCCGCGAGAATGATCGTCTTCCACGAGACCCGTCCCTCCCCGACCGCCTTTTTGATCAGCGACTCTTCCCGCGAGAGTTTTCCCTTCCCCTTCTTCACTTCCACGAGCACGACGCTGACCGTATCGCCCTTCTCGTCTTTTGCCGTCGTGTAGCCGTCAAAGACCACGAAGTCGACCGGGCTGCCGATGAACCTGGCGTCGGCCGACAGGAACGGGAACTCCGGGAGGAGCGGTGCCATCTGCTCGGAGATCTTTCCCTTGAGCGTGGAGCGCGAGCGGTTGACGGAATCTTTCCGGATCCCGTCCGTGCATTCGCGCTTCCAGCGTTCGAGATCGTTTCGCGCCCGCTCTTCGAAGACGCTGACCTTCTGGCGGAAGAAGAGGTACGCGGCAATGATGCCGAGGAAAAACGTGATGGCAAGGGGGACGAGGTCGGTGATGAACATGATCGATTTTTGGTTGCCAAGGTATAGAAGGGATGTGGGTGCAGGGTGAAGGTGATCACTTCCGGTATCACTTTCACCCCCATTCCGGCGCGATTGGGATTGCGGCGGGTGGCTTATCCGGGTTACCGGGAGAATAGATGACGTGGAAGGGTAAGGGCAGGACGAAGTTTTTCACCGGCTCTCAATAATAATTTCCGCCGTCTTCTCCATCGATTTACGGACTTCGCCCCCGGCACCATCGCTTTCACATCAGGGCGGTCATCGTCCCCCCGGAACCTTTCTGGGGATCATACGATGTTTTTTACATTTGCGTTGTCAATGCTAGTCAATGAACACGAGGTCGGCCGTGATCATTGCAGCTGTAGTTGTCATCGTGGCAGCGGGTATTCTTCTCGTCTTCATGAACCAGAGCAACCGGGGCGCCCCGGGTGGCGTAAGCCCGCTCCCCTCGCTTGAAGTCCGTTCCTACGAAGGCGAGGATCTCTCCGCTATCAGCCAGGTACCGGAAAATGCGATCATCGGCACCCAAATCATCAACGGATCCGATTACCGGCTCACCGTCACCGGCCTTACCACGAATACAACCGTCTCGACATACCGCGACATCGTTGATAACCACCAGCACTATTCCAAGGTTGTAACACTCCACTGCGTTGAAGGCTGGGATGCCACGATCCTCTGGGAAGGAGTGCGCGTAAGCGACCTCATCAGGGAAGCTGGGATCGACCCGCGGGCAAACACGGTGATCTTCCACGCCACTGACGGGTATACGACATCGTTCCCGCTCAGTTACATCATGGACAACAATATCATCATGGCGTATAAGATGAACAACGTCACGATTGACGCCGAACATGGTTATCCCTTCCGGCTCGTGGCGGAGGATAAGTGGGGTTACAAGTGGATCAAGTGGATCGATGAGATCGAACTCTCCGACAATCCAAATTACCAGGGTTACTGGGAGCAGCGGGGTTATTCCAACAGCGGCAACCTGAGCGAAAGCCAGTACGGCTGATGGGCTCTTTTGCATTTCCGGGACTGTTGTATTTTTTAAATGGTGCCTGCACCAGCTCAACCTGTTCTTTTAAAACTGTAGTGTAGCAAACCTGGCGTCCCCCGGAACGCATCGGGACACCCCACCCAAATCCTTTTATCGTGAGCTGAGAAAACAGGGCTCTGGTCATATGGCATCAACAAATCCCGATGGTGAACGCCTCATTCTTGAAGCCTTGAATATTTCGATAAAAACCGTGATTTTCCGGCTGGTATTAACAGATAAAAGGGTAATTCTCTTTGACGATGCTCATACCACCTCAAGAAATATCAATATACGGGAAATCCAGAAAATTACATCAGAGACCCATCCTGCCAGTGATCCGGCGATTATTTTATCTGTTTTTTCTCAAAAGGGCGATGTCAGACAGATAATTTTACATTTTTCCCAACGGCTCCAGAAAAACCGGCAGCAGGAAAGAGACCAGTGGGTTGCAGAGATTACTGCCTTATTATGTTCGGAATAACGCAACATCGTAACCAGATGCTGTTCCATGAACGGATAGTGACGGGTATACCAACTCTTTACCGTTACCGGCCACCCACCGGCGCTCCAGAACCTTATTTTTTCTGAGTTTTCTTACCGGTGACCGGGCCGGATGCACTACCGCGAATGGTCCTCCCTCAGCTTCACGCAGGTTGCAGGAGTCCGAGGATATTGCCCTCGGTATCCCGGATGACCGCGACGAGGCCGACGCTTTTGATCGGATTTTTCGGCATCACGATCGTACCGCCGAGTCCCTCCACGCTGGCAAGGACCGCCCCGAGGTCCTCAACAATCACGAAGTTCATGATCGGCCCTGGCATGTGGCGTTTGTAGAGACCGCCACGGTTCATCGTGCCTTTTTCCGGTTTACCGGTGATGATGTTCTGCCGCTGTTGGGTTTTGTCAAAAAAACTCGTGGCCGGTTCAATCTTCCAGCCAAGCAGCGACTGGTAGAACTTTTTTGCCCGGCCCACGTCATCTGCCGGTATATCAAAGAACCCGATATTTGCCATATTTCGGTATGTTGCTTGCGCCGGTAGAATAATGTTTGTCGGAGTCCGGGAATAACCGTGCAGCACTGCCAGTCCGGTACAGGTCAAATGCCCAGATCATTACCAACGCTGCTGCCGGTTCCAGATTGGTCAATTCCGCCATGCGCAACAGATCCGGGGTCACTGCTCTGTTCATTCAAACTTCGCCGAAAGGGTGCCTTACATCAGAAATGTTATTGCCACCCTGCTGGTAAGGATTCCCGCATGCCAGTCTATGTGGTGCTCGGAAACCTGACGCCTACTGCGTTTGACAAAGGGGACAGCATTGATGAGCGGAATAAAAAAACTGCAGCCATCATCAAATCGCCCGGGGGAAAACTCCTCGCCCTCTATTATACGCTCGGCCAGTATGACGTTGTCGTGGTCTTTGAGATGCCCTCCAAAGAGGTGCTCATGAAGTTCCTTGCCATTGTCGGGAAGTTCGGGATCGTCCGAACCGAGACGATGAAGACCATTCCCGCAACTATGTTATATACCATCGCAAAACAGGTCTGAACGGTCGATCAGGAGAGAAGGAGAGATCAACCTGAAGGCAAAAATCACCTTGCCGGATCCAGAGAGGACCAGCAGGGAGAAAGCAGGCCGAACTGACTTGCACTTTTTTTGAAAGATACACGGTAGACTGTGTATTTTTTAGGAGCGTATTTTTACTAATTTCGAATAGTTTGAGGGGTGTGAATCAGTCGACTGGTACGGTATAATGACGGATATTTTAAAGGAGCATATGACCTGCCGATCCATTCTCCGGTCCGGCTCCGGAATTTCCAGAAATTTTTTACGGATACGTCCGCGCGGATTTTCTTTAATCCAAATTAATAATCGAATATCTGATTTTAATTAAAAATGGGGGAGTGATATAGCGCATTTTCAATTGGTTGTAATTTCAGCACGGTATCCTTTCTGTGATTTCACCTTTATCGAGGACGAAGAGTTTGGGGCCTGTTGCCTCCAATCTGACGTAGGTATTGTAGGAGTAATCGACTTCGAGAGCGTCTTTTACCCAGCTGCCAGTGTTGACCACGCTCTCGTTTTTGTTGATGAAGGGGTGGTGCGTATGACCAAATACCAGGATCTCTCCCTTTTTAACATGTGAACATGCTTCACGCTCTATGGCGTCCAACGTATTGGCAAGGCGTTTCTCGGGCTTTTCCTGAAGTCCCTCGATGTTCTTCCGGATACTCCTCTTTTCAAAGAACTTGGATAAAAAATAGTGCAGATCGGTCCAGTCGCGGGTCAGCATCGCCCAGATGCCCGACTCGAAATCACCTACCGTATCCGACATCGTCCTGCAGAGTGCTTCCATCCACGGTTCAAATTGTTGATGGTCGAACTGATGCCCATGCACGAACCTGTAGTTCCGGCCGTCTTCACTGAGTAGCAGGCAGTCATTGACCGGCGCTGAGTCGTTGATTCCCTTGCAGTCATCATGGATAAAATTGAACGGGTAATGGTTGCCCTTTAACTTGTTGACATGGAAATCATGATTGCCGGCAACGTAATGGACATGGATTTTTTTTTGGAGGGAGGCAATCTTGTCGAAGGTATCCCTGTTTTCAAGGAAGACGCCACTTGCATCTCTCCTCCACATGTCCACCACGTCGCCCAAAAGAACCAAGTGGGTTACGGATGGGTCGTCATCGATCTGGTCCAGAAATTTGTGAAACGCGGGTTTGTCCGCTTTGTCGTAGCCGAGATGTTGGTCGGATGCAGCAACAATAACCATAGAGGAATAATACCGACGAGGGAAGATAAGTTTTTCTGGTTCTGATAAAATCATCGGACTTCGCATTTCAAACGGGATTATTAAGATCAATCGTACGACGTACCAAAAAGCATGGATTCATCAAAGTCCAACAAAGGTGTCAAACCCGATGAACAGCAACCCGATGATCACGGCCAGCCGAGACGCCGACCGCGATGCGTCACTCCTGCCACGTCTTCAAAGGATCCCCGTTCGCATGGATCTTCATGCAGATGTCTCCGTCTACGGCAGTGAACGCGGCCTTCATGGCAGGCAAGCCTCCTCACAGGTTCCGGCTCGGCAGGAGGGTAATCGGGAACATCGCCGGTGTCATCCATGTGACCGCAGGCAGCGAAAGGTTATAGACGGACTGCCAGAATCCTTTCCGGAGGCCGATATTGACGTTGATAGTATGTTTTATCGGCTGGTTGGCCCATGCGCTGTTTGGCCACTTGAACAGTGTGGTGTCGATCGTGCCACTGCCCGTCGGGAGGTTCGTGGCGTCCTGAACAACCTGCTTCCCGTCAATGGTGACCTGCCAGACAAGCTGGTAGGGGTCGTCAATCTGATAGGTGAACCGTCCGAGAATGAACTTGGACGAGCGATCGAGTACATCCTTTTCAATCGTCAGTTCCGTGGACGGAGTGGAGCTGATTGATGGGGTATTTACCCCGGTCTCGTTGAAGAATAATCCCTGGATTTCCGCTTTCATGAAGCTGAAAACATCTCCCTTAACGTTTTATTAATATGATGTTTATACAAGAGGATTACTGGAACGAGTATAATAAAAAAGTTTCGTAGAAATATTCTGGTATGTAGTCGTGACCGGTTCTGATACGTTGACGGAACTTTGAGGAAAAATTCCCGAATCTCCAGGAATACGAGGTCAGTATACAACAAGGATTATGCTCTCCAGCGGGCGGTTCAGATCCGATCGTAATCAGGATTAACAATTATCCGAAATATCTCCGTTTCAAATTTTGATTTTATTTTTTTGAAATTGCCGGAAATCTTGCTGAATTTTTTTAAAATGTCCGGAAACCTTTCCGGACTTTTTCAGAGAGATTCGATAACGGAGTCGATTTTTTTTTCAAAAATCCATGCCGGTTCCTCCAGGCCAAGAGATGGGTCGCACAATATACCCTTACCATTTGAAGCCCCGGTACTTGGGGGGTGTCAGGGCGGGGGGCCTCGGCCATGGGTTCCCCGGATATCCACCCAAGACACCTCCCGAAATCCGGGCCCGATACGGCCCCGGATTGACCTTTTTGGAGGGGCAGGATCTCATAACCGACACTAATTCGTGAAAAAAAGACACCTTTGTTTTGTGAAAACTCAAAACTGAGCCCTGATTGGCTGAAATCGACTTAAAGCGTGCCCGGAAAAAACACCCTTTAGCACCTTTTGGAGGGCAGATCTCAGGCCGGATCGTACATAGGATCACAAAAATGGAAAAAGGCCTGTTTTGGGCCTTTGATCCTCCCTTTTCTCTGACAGACACCGATAAGGATTTTCGGGTAAATTAACGAATCCAACCAGATTACGTGCGTTTATGAGATGCAAAAATCTTGAAAGACAGAGTCACGGAATTTCTCAAGGTACCGCAAAGGGAAACGATTCAATATCCTCTAATCTTTGAAAGATAACATTGTAGAAAAGAAATTCGTACAAAAAGTGTTCTTCTCAAATATGGCAAAGCAGACAAAACTCGTTCCAGATGCACGCCCGTTTCTCAAATGGGCCGGGGGCAAAACCCAGTTACTCGGAGTTTTTTCCAAACGTTTGCCGGAAGAATTGAAAAAAGGAAAAATTACAAAATACGTTGAGCCGTTCGTTGGCGGGGGGGCGGTCTTCTTTTACCTCAACCAGAGATTTTCGTTTGAAACGTGTTCCATCTGCGATATCAACGAGGAGCTGATTCTTTCTTACCGCGTGATCCAGCGTTCGGTAAAAAAACTGATCACGGCACTGGAAGATCTTGAGTCAGATTATCTTTCCCGGAATGATAAGAAGAGAGAATCGTTCTATTACGATGTCCGGAATACCTTCAACCAGAATCTTCCGAACACCACTTTCAGGAAATACAGTTTGGATTGGGTCGATCGTGCCGCCCAGATGATCTTTCAGAATCGTACCTGTTACAACGGCCTGTTCCGGGTAAACCGGCAAGGTGAATTCAACGTTCCTTTCGGGAGATACAAAAAACCGGAGATCCTGAACGAGGATAACCTGAAGGATGTCGCGGCATTACTGAAAATTACCCGGATCCTTTCGGGCGATTTCAGCCGATGCCGGAGATTCGTTGATGATCACACGTTTGTATATCTCGATCCTCCCTACCGCCCGCTGAACCCGACCTCCTCATTCACATCGTACGCGAAGGATGGGTTCTCGGACCGGGACCAGGCACGCCTCGCCCGGTTTTTCCGGGAACTCGATGCGAAAGGCGCGAAGATCATGCTCAGCAATTCTGATCCGAAGAACGAGAATCCTGACGACTCATTCTTTGACGATCTCTATGCCGGTTATTGCATCGAGCGCGTGCCTGCAAAGAGGCTGATCAATTGCAACGGCTCAGGTCGCGGGGATATCAGCGAACTGGTGATCACGAATTACCGGGTAAAGAACACCTGATTTTGTTCCGGTATGGCACAGGCTGAAGAGGCCCGGGTGTATATATCACACGTTACGCCATTTCCGGATATACTCCGCCATCCGGCACAACCTAATTTTTATCGGATGGAGAGCGCCCTTGCGGAGAACCCGGCTTTTGCTTTGGCAGCAAGAGGAGGATCCATCAACCCGATCCGGGGACTGATGGTCAAAATCTTCTGATGTTCTCAAGTCCGGTTTCTCTTTTTTAAGAGTTGTGCAAGGTTGTGTGCACCGGCAAACCCGATCGTCTGCTGGCTCCCGTGCATAATATCAAGGTGGTCAATGGAGAGTGCCTTTGCGATCGGCTGCTCCAGCATCCCGCCAATGAGGAGGTCGATCTTATGTTCCCTGAGTTTCTGCACGATCAGTTCGTGATCGGGCTCGATCAACACTTCTCCCGCTGGTACGCCAAGGCACCGTATCTTTTCCTGTACGGAACTGTCAAAATCCACGACAACCAGCCGGGGGACAACATGGTATTCGGCAAGAAACCGGATCAGGGATACAGCCCGGGTGGGGCCGCTGATAATAGCAATACGCCGGGACTGGAGAAAACTGCAGTCCGGCACCTTCTCAAGGCCCACCGGGGGAGCAATCGGGGCGGGGATACCGAGAGCTCCTGTTACCCGTTCCAGGAACCGGATGGTGGACTGGTACCCGATCGGGATCTCTTCGAGGATCCAGGGGGTGCCACAGAGTGCCTGCAGGAGGAGCGCTGCCTCCTTTCCTGAAGGTTCGCAGAGCACGATATTGAGGGCGGCCTCTCCGAGCCGTTCCAGATCCTGCCGTGTTGCATCAGCGGTGAGGACCGCGTTTGTCTCCACACCAATTAAACCGAGCAGGCCCCGGAGTTCTGCGAGGTCAGGGCCGGCCCGGAGCATCCCCACCAGATTGACGCTCCGGGGGATCGTCCTGACGGGTTTTCTGACCAGCTCCCGGACGAGCTGGCACAGGGTCTCGCTGTAACCCTGGTGGAAATCCCCTTCAAAGCCCCCGGCAGAGATCGCAATCGTCCTCGCACGGGTCCGGGCATCCCGGACCGCACTGCCCACGTCCTCACCGATGATATCTGACGTACAGCATGAGAGCACGAACAGAAGGTCCGGCTGCAGTGTCCGGTCCAGGTACGCGACAGCGTCCGCGAGTTTCTGTCCGGCACCGAAGATGACATCATGTTCGTCGAGAGCGGTAGTATAGATCTCTGACGGCCGATCGCCCCGCATGCCGAGGATGTAATTGATGTGGTAGACACAGCCTTTCGGGCCATGGACCAGTACCACACTGTTTTTTATGGTGCCGAGTGCCTTGATAGCCCCGAACAGCTTGCAGGTCCCCCGGGGGATCCGTGCAGCGGGGACAACCGGGGAGGCGTGTGACATCATTCACCCTGATGATGAATACTACCGAAAGACAGGGAAATAAACGCATCGTTTTCCTGAAATGAACTGCTGGGACTTATCTGCCGGAAAGGAACCTTCCGTCAGAACCTTGCGAAAATATCGATCTGATAATCCATTTTACCTCAATCGAAGTCTTAATGAACTGATATACTATAAGTAAGCACGATGGTCACGAAGGCCTCACCAACACCATTCGATCAGAAGCTCTTCTTTGTCTTTATCGTGACGTTTGCGTCTATGACGGCCTTCGAATTCGTTGGGCAGATCATCTATCTGATTCCCCCCGTCTGGCGCTCAAACATAATTACAATCCTCTTTACGAGCGGACTTGCTGTCATCATCGCCTACTTCCCCCTCAAATCATTCTATGATAAAAATGTCCAGTTATTCATGGAGATGGAGAGACGCCAGCAGGTGGAAAAAGAATTACGTGAGAGCGAGGCTGTGGTCCGGCGGGCAAACCGGCAGCTCAACCTGCTTTCAGGAATCACCCGTCATGATATCAACAACCAGCTCACCGCATTGAACCTTCCGGTCGATCTGTTACGCATGAAGATATCTGATCCCGCGCTTCAGGACTGTCTTTCCCAGATTACTGAGGCAAGCAACCGGATTGCTGCTATGATACGTTTTACCAAAATATTCGAGGAGATTGGAGCACATGCAGCTGTCTGGCAGGATCTCCGGACCCTGGTGAACAGTGCGGGAACGGATGCTGTGCCCGGGCAGGTCACTCTCAAAGACGATCTTCCCGGCGGCCTTGAGGTGTTTGCCGATCCGCTGATCCTGAAGGTCTTTTTCAACCTGATCGACAATGCCCTGCGCCACGGTGTCAGGGTCACGACAATCCGGTTCTCGTTTATAGCAGGCAATGAGGGGGGAATCATCGTATGCGAGGACGATGGTGAGGGTGTGGCCGCTGATGAGAAGGAGCGGATGTTCGACCGGGGGTTCGGGAAGAACACCGGCTTCGGGCTGGCCATCTCCCGGGAGATCCTCTCCATCACCGGCATGGCAATCAAAGAGACCGGTGAGCCCGGCAAAGGCGCGCGGTTTGAGATAACCGTGCCGAAAGGGGCCTGGCGGTTCGCAGCCTCCCGGAATGTTTCATCATAACCTCAATCAGCGGGTTTGCGGATCGTACCGGGAAATTTTCCCCACGATGGGCTCTTCATTCGTTTCTTCCCTGAAGGGTTGGGGAGGAGGAAGAGGTTCCTGACAGTGAGTGCCTTACAATCAGAAATTTTTATTGCCACCCTGCTGGTAAGGATTCTCACATGCCAGTCTATGTGATGCTCGGGAACCTGACGCATGCGGCGTTTGACAAACTGGACAGCATTGATGAACGGGATAAAAAAGCTGCAGCGATCATCAAATCACTTGGGGGAAAACTTCTCGCCCTCTATTATACCCTAGGCCAGTATGACTTTGTCGTGGTCTTTGAGATGCCGTCAAAGGAGATGCTCGTGAAATTCCTTGCCATTGTCGGGAAGTTCGGGACCGTCCGGACCGAGACGATGGAGACCATTCCCGCAACTATGTTCTATTCCATCGCAAAACAGATCAAGACCGATCAGGAACGAAAGAACGACCAGCCGCAAGACCAGACCCACCCTGCCGGATCCTGAGAGGACCGGCCAAGAGGAAGCGGGCCGACATGACTTGAACTTTTTTTGGATATTACACCATTCCCGGTGTGTGTTTTTGATAGAGCAATTCTAAAATTTTAATTTCTGTTTTTCAAATTTGTCATGTAGGATTTTCCTATGTGACGGCTTTTAATTCCTATTAAAGGAACGACATAAACTCCAAAATTTTCGGGAATGTCCGGCCCCAAATAACCGCGGGAAAAATCCGGCTCGTCCTATTCAAGGGTGCGTCTGAACGTAACGATACCGAGAATGATCATCGCCGTGGAAAATATCAGGAGTGCGACAAGATCCACGCCGATCACAGTGAGACCCTGTCCCCGGAGGAGGATGCTTCTCAAAGCATGTATCCCATAATACTCCGGATTGATAACGGTAATCCAGCGCAGCCAGCCTGGCATCGCGAGGACGGGGTAGAAAGCCCCCGAGGTCATGAACATGGTGAGGTTCAGGAAAGCGATGACTGATTGGTACTCCTGCTGGACTGAGAACCGCGAGGCAAAGGCGACCACGAGGCTGGTCACACCGACACATACAATCAGGATCACCATGATAACCAGCAGGAAGGCCTGGATATTCTGGATAACGATGCCGATAAAGATGATATCGATCCAGAGAATAGTAAAACCCGCAATAAATGCCCGGATGGTACCGCTTGAGATCATCCCCAGAATAATACTCGCTCGCTGGACCGGTGTGACGAGGTACCCCTCATGGATACCGTTCTCCCGGTCCTTGATGATCGCAATACCGCCCCCGAACGACGTGGATGTGAAAATCGCCAATATGATGATCCCGACACCAAAGAACGTGATGTAATGGATATCCCCATAAATCTTGTCGACCAGGACTGGATTCTGCGCACCCTGCTGAACGAGAACCGAACTCACACCCGATTCGATCACCGGTGGAGTCGTGATATCCGAGCTGTCAAGATAGAGGCGGACCGCATGATCGCTGGAGACCTCTGAAGGAAAGACCACCACCCCCTCAAGTTTTCCGAGAGTAAGATCATTTTGGGCGTCCGATTCTGAAGGATAAACGGTCACGTCAAACAGCCGTGGATAGTTGTCCGGCTGGCCATAATGACTGAGCAAGGGTACCGATGAAAGAAAAAGGGGGGTATCATTATACGGCGGCCCTTCCTGAACGACACCGAGGGGGACGTAACTGATCGTTCCACCCACGGCGTTCCCGAAAACCACCAGGTACATGAACGGCATCAGGAGGGTCATGACGACAATAAACGGGCTATTTAAGAATTTTTTTATATCCCGTGTAAAGATCGCGCCTATCTCCCGTATCATGACGGTTTCCTCCCGCGTGGTCCTGGTGCCTGGACCCCTTCGCCGCCGCCGTCCAGTTTCTTGCCGGTGAGATAGATGAAAACATCCTCGAGCGACGGGATACGGATCGAGATGGAGATGATGGGAAGAGAGAACCGTTCGAAGATCGCAAGGAGTGCCGGGAGCAGACTGCTGCCGTTGGTCGCCGAGATCGTCACTTTTTGTTCCAGAACATTGACGGCGTTGACAAGGCTGTTCTCCCGGATCGCGTCCACTACACGCCCGTCCATCTTCTCCACCCCGATCTCGATCAGGTCTCCTGCGGGGATCAGCTTTCGCAGATTCTCCATGGTGTCCAGTGCGATGAGCCGGCCCCGGTCCACGAACGCGATCCGGCCGCAGAGTTTTTCTGCCTCGTCCATGTAGTGGGTGGTGAGGATGATCGTCGTCTTTTGCGCGTTCAGTAACGAGATCTGCTGCCAGACTTCCCGCCGCGCCTCGGGGTCGAGCCCGATGGTCGGCTCGTCAAGGAAGAGGATGAGAGGCTTGTGGATGAAGGCCCGGACGATCTCGAGTTTGCGTCTCATGCCGCCGGAGAACGTCTGGACTTTCATGGTGGCACGATCGGCAAGCCCGCTCATCTCCAGAAGTTCCCAGATCCGATCCGGAAGGATATTATCCGGGACATTCTCCAGCTTCCCGTAGAACTCGAGGTTGTCGTACGCGGAGAGCTCGACATCAAGCGTGCTGTTCTGCGGGCAAACCCCGATGATCGAGCGGATCTTCTCCGGTTCGCTCGTGATGCCGTAGGGACCTACGGAGGCAGTACCTGACGTGGGCCTGAGCAGGGTGGTAAGGATACGGATGAGGGTGCTCTTTCCCGCGCCGTTGGGCCCCAGAAGACCGAAGATCTCCCCGCGAAAGACATCCAGCGAGATGTCGTTTACGGCAGTAACCTTGCGTTTCTTCTCCTGGAAGACCTTTGTGATATGGTCAATGTGGATGATCCGGTCTCCATCCGTTGCGATCCCGGTTCCGGCTGCTGTTGTAATCTCGGTCTGTGCCTGCCCGCTCACGAGCTCTTCACTCCTGCCGATGGTAAAAACCATGCTTTAGTCGTGAACTGGTACGGCTCATCGTCTCCTCTCACAGGATTTTGGCAAGGATGCGTTGCAACTCTTCGGACGCGATGTAGAGCGCATCAAGATCGTGATCGTCAAGTACGGCAAGGCGGTCTTTGAGCTCGCGTTTGTACAGCATGACGGAATGCCGGAGGTGTTTTTTTCCTTTGTCCGTAATAGTAATATTGATCACACGGCGATCGGTGGGAACGGGCCGGCGCTCCACGAGATCTTCGGCGGCCAGCGAATCGGCAAGCGTGGTCATGTACGGCCGGGATATGTAAAGCCGCTGCCCGATCTCCGACATTGGCAGCGTCCCATGCTTCATGAGTACCCCGAGCATATGGTACTGTGCAAACTGAAGACCGGTAAAGGTGTGCCGGGTCCTGATCACGTTTTTGTGATAAAGGGGGATGAGGGCCAAAAGCGTGTCCGCTGCCCTGTCCCGGATGTCAGCCGGCATTATATTGTCCCACCCGATATTGGTTCTTGTTATTAATAGTTATATCAGTAAACTATTTCAGAAAAAAACTTTTTGATGTCGATCTGCCGTGCAGTCTCTCCCTCATACACGTGAACGAGACCGGGCGATAATGACCTCTTCGTAATCGATCCCTGTCGGTTACGTGAAAAGTCCCTCACAGATGCATCAGGACGTACCAACCGATTTTTTTATTACAATAAAAGGAAAAGGACTCTGTAGAGAATTGATCTGAGACGATGCCTTTGCGTTTACGGTTGATGACCCATATTTCACCTCGTTAGAATTATCCAGTCAAACGCCACCACATTAGGACCAAATTCCGACACCTGGTCCGGCAGATCTTTCAGCCCGGATTCAAATCCGGCAGCGGGCGTACCGCTTTTCACGTTGGTAACGGAGCCGGACTTATTTTCAAAATTCCATGCCGGCTCTGCCGGGCCAGGATACGTGTCGCATAATAGACCTTTACCATTCGAATCCTCATAACCTGGGAAGGGCAGGGTGGGGGCCCCGGCCATGGGTTCCCGAATATCCGCCCAAGACACCTCCCGAAATCCGGGCCAGATACGGCCCCGGATTGCCCATTTTGGGGGACCAGGATCCGGGGTACGACCCTAATTCGCGAAAAACCGGCCCCTTTCTTTTACAAAAACTCAAAACTGAGCCCGGATTGCCTAAAATCGGCATGATAAGTGCCCGGAAAAAACACTCTTTAGATTACACAGTTGATTGGGAAAGTATCATTACCTCATCCCACTCATAATCCAGTATGGGAAAACTTGCAGATTATCTAAAAAATTACAGCAACAAGGCAACGAGACAGGGATACATCTCTGCCGTCTATCTCTTCATCGATTTCATTTATGGAAAACAGCGCATGAAATCCCATGTTACCTATGAGGAACGACAGGAATACGAGAAACTGATAGACCGATACTTCAAAGAAAAACGGAATTTTGCAGAAGACATGTCAAACTTCGTCGTATCTCTGCACGACCGCCCACCCTTGACCGCCCGACCAGTCTTTGTCCGGGTAAAGGAATTTTTCAGTTATTTCAACAAGGAATTATCGTCGAAAGATAAGAAATTCATTCGCAATAAACTGCCGAAAGGTAACGCAAGGACGATGGAGAAGGATTTAGACATCGAAACAATTCGGATAATCCTTCAACATCTCGATGTGAAAGGACGAGCGTTAGTCCTGGTGCTTGCCTCATCGGGAATGAGAATTAATGAAGCGCTCTCTGTAACCCTCGATGATGTGGATCTCACATCGAAACCAGCCGTTATCACGGTTCGAGGGGCAACGTCGAAAAACGGGGAGACCCGTATCACTTTCATATCCCCCGAGGCAACACAGGCAGTTAATGAGTGGCTAAAGGTGCGGGCGGATTACATCAGATCATCAGCACACCGCAATAATGGACTTGTCAAGACTGGCAGGGGAGCGACGAAAACCGATGAGGATGATGGACGGTTATTTCCCTTCAGTGACCAGAACGCAAACGTTCTTTGGGAAACTGCTCTTACGAAAGCCGATTTGCTTTCACGGGATAAAACCACGAACAGAAAACAACTGCATTACCACCAGTTCAGAAAGTTCTTCATCAGTCAGTTATCGCTGATTGTTTCAAAAGAAATACCCGAAATGCTCGCCGGTCATGCAGGATATCTGACAGGAGCATATCGCCGATATACCAAAAAACAACTTGCGGAAGAATATCTCAAAGGCCAGCATCTCATCACCATCCAAACCCCGAAGGAATTGCAGGAAATCGAATCGGAATTCAAAGCCAAGATTCAGACGCACGAAGGCATTTTAACCAATGTCGTAAAGGAAAATATCGAATTGAAAAAGGAGATTGAGAATTTAAAGATCGGTCAAAAAAACCTATCAGAACTTCTAGTTGATATTTTGCACAAAGACCTCGTAATCCACGAAGGCATCAACGAAGATGGAATGCCAACGATTTTTATCACAGCAAATCCCGAGAAAAACAAATCTTTTCAATCATCGCAATAAGTTGGCAGCCCCCCGACTTTAACGGAATTGTATGGCCTTCTTTACGGCATAATTGGCATGCTTGACGAGCCATAGTTTATCATTGATGAGTTAGGAGTTTTAGAGTTTTTGAGTTATAAACGAATTTTTTGCCTTTTTAGAATAATAATTCACCAAACCCCATGTAGAAGTTGCAACATATTCCAAATACTCATCGCGTTTTTCTTGACTTAAACAATAGACAAGAGGATTTCCCGAGAACTCCCGACCTTTAACCACTCTTTTCAAATCCCTTTTTCCAAGACGACGAATATAAAAACCTGTATCACCACCTGTAATCTCTTTCCAATAATCACGCATTGAAGGATAATTTATGTAAGGCATCCGAGCAATAAAATGACCGTGTTTTTTGCCAACAATAACGCCAGCCACATCAATATATGAAGGGAATTTATAGTAATGAACTACTTTATCGAAGAATTGAGGGACAAACCACATTAATTCATTATCAGAAACTTTCTTAATTGACAAAGTTACAGTCTTTAACTCATAATCTTTATTTTCAAATTGTTCCAGATAATTAGCAATACCTTTTCGAACAAGCGTTTCAAATTCCCGTTTTTCATAATAGAAAAATTTCACAGAGGAGGATGGATTATTTATACTATATAAAGATTTTTAGCAGTAAGTGAAAGATTGCCCCGTAGACCACCATAGAGATGATGGACGGGGTATACTATATTAATAAAGTATGCGGGGCGCGGGGGGCGCACAGCGCCCCCCCCCCCCCCCCCCCCCACGCAGCATTTAACACGCAGCCAGAAGGCCATTATCGCGTTTCTATTGGCACTTATTCACCCATGCCGATAATTATAGGATAGGGACGCCCCCCGACCCCCCACAAGTCGAACTACCGCCACAGGCAGGCAGTTCTTTGTTGTGGGGGAGTCCGTAACTTAGCACATACAGAATAAGTCACAGCAATCGATTTAATTGGGATTTTTCAGGTTAATATATGAAATCAGTTAATACATTATTACTCAAGGGTAAAATCTTTGAGAGGGTGAGTCTTGTGGTCGTCGAACTTGAGTTTGAGGAGAAGCCATGATAGATTATTCAACACTAATCGCAATTCTCACAAATTTATTCAGTGGGTTTATCGGTGCGATAATAGTTTTCATTCTCGTTTCATGGAATGAAAATCAAAAACGAGTCGAAAAACAAAAATTAGTAGCTACTGCATTTCTTATGGAGATAGACAAATATCAACGTTTTTTCCAAATAATTTTACCATATTATCAAACACTTGTAGAATTTGGATATTCATCACCTCCGGGATTTGGAGATACTACTAGTTACCAAGAATTGTTATTTAATGCAATCGTTGACTATCCTGCGATTGCTTCAACAGGCAATAATTCCGGAATTCTAAAAAATAGCAGTCCATTTATAGAATTTCATAAAGAAATTTTTGAATTTAATGATGAAAAGGTCGTTGCTGAATTAGATCAGTATTGTGACCATATTTTCATAGCCGACAAATTTTTTAAGAATTATTGTGATGTCAATACTCGAAATGAAAATGATATTTGGAAATTCATTGTAAATATTCGACGAGCCAATGATTTAATGCAAGGAGGAAAAATAATAGCATATTTAGAAGAATTTAAAGGAAATAAAATTAAAATATCTTCAAATACATCGTCTTTTATGAAAAATCAATGGAATATCATCGGGGCTATCGTACTATTAATAATTGCAATTGTTGGAATCTTATATGTTGAATGGGGCTCATTTTTTAGTTCAGATATAAATGTAAAACTTCTAGCCAATTCGATACTTTATCTTGCATTATTATCAATAGCCCTATTTTATATCAATAATAAAGCCAAATTAATTGTATTTACTCATGCCCCTTGGGTCGGAAATCTCGGAGGAATCCTTTTAATTGGTTTTATCGTGGGTTTTATAGGTATTGAGGGCATTTCTTTGACGGCAGGAAATGGAATATACTTAGTTCCGATTTTCATGGCATCTTTGGCATTTGGTTTATTCTATGCTGGCCAAGCATTAAATCGAGCATAATTTTCTTTTTTTCGATTTTGAACAGTTAACGGTGTATTATTTTCTAAAAATAGTGATTAAGATTACCATTCAGTTAACCGTAAAAAAGATTTATACTCACATTACATCGCATTTAATTATTGGCTCATTGATTGAACTATATGGAAAAGACGGAAGATTCGGAAGATTATTTTGATTTAGTTCAAGAAGAACTCTTATTAAAACGTAAGCAATTACAAAAACTAATTAAACAATCTACAATTCTAGGGAATTATTATGAGGAGTTAGTCAAAGATATATTGGTTAGATCCATTCCTAAAAAATATTCAATCGCGACAGGAGTCATTTCTGGGCCAAAGGGGAATAGCAACCAACTTGATATTATCATTTACGATAACACCGTTTCTTTTCCACTATTTTCTGCAAATAATTTGATAATACTTCGTCCTGATTATGCGAAATTAATCATTGAAGTAAAATCAGAAATAACAACAGATACAATGAAATCTGCTATTAAGATATTACGATCAGCCATAGATGTTTTTAATTCATATCAAGTACCTGACTCTCCATTCCAAGGAAAATTGGAAACGATGATTGTCGGTTTTAGTTCCGATCTTTCTTTAATAAAAATCAAGGAACAATGCAAATCGCAGGGTATTGGGGGTATTTTTGTTCTTTCTAAGCGTAATGGGATCCAAATAAACGGACAGTTTTCAGAATTAATTCAAAGTATTTTATACACATTAGAATACGGCCAGCGGGGGCTACATTTTAAAGAATTATTAGAAAGAGATCATTATATCCAAAAAGATTTAACTTAACCATCAATGATTAAAGAGAATATCCGCCTTCTCTCTAAAAATATCGAATAGAATTACTTCTCAGTTAACTAAGACGTAATAATCATTAAATTCACAGTCAATTGGGCATTATTTTCTAATAAAGATAATATGTTGTCTCATTTCAAATAAAAGTGTAATAATTCACAGTAAACTGTGTGTTCTCTCTTTAGCACCTTTTGGACGGGCGATCTCAGGCCAGATCGCACATAGAATCATGAAAATGAAAAAAAGCCTGTTTTGGCCCATCTTTTATTACTTTTCTCCGACGGTCACCGACAGGGAATTTTGAGCTGGTAAGGTAGGTGTCAGGGAACCGGGCCGGCCGCTCTCGGGCCCCGGATCCTTACATGGTCCGGCACCTGTCGGTCGGTGCCGACAGCATGGGTGCGGCCGGCGTTTGGGATAGTTCCCAGAGGGGGATAGATATATTTATATATCATGGAAGGAAATATCCTTCTATATAATCTCGGAATAGCACGAAAGAAAAAAAACAAGCTATCAACAGAGTTCCCGAAACAGCTAATCCCGATTTAAACCGCTAATGAGGGTCTGATTCAATGGAGGAAGCACAAAGTAGTAACCAGACGGCCGGTGGCAAAACTACCGGGACTATGAAACGTACGCTGAACCTGACCTCGCTTTTGGTTAATGCCATGGCACTTATAGCCCCTGGAGCCTTTCTCTGGACTACCTTCCAGGTACAGGCAGCGCAAACCAATGGCGGGATGACAACTGCAGGTGAGATGTGGACCGGCCTGTTGGCCGCACTCGTCCTTGCCTTCTTAACTGCAATCTCATATGCAGAGCTTTCAAACATCTACCCCCGGGCTGGTTCCGGCTCGACCTACTATTATGCTGAAGCCGCTTTTCTTGAAAAAGAAAAGATCAGTCATCGCCAGTGGGCGCGAGTTGTCAAATTTTTGGTGGGCTGGATATCGCACCTTTACTACTGGATTTATCCGGGAATAATGGTGGCCTTTTCAGCTATTCTGATTGTGTATATCTTCGGCTTGTTTGGGATTACGCTAGCCGTGTGGCAACAGATCCTTGTGGCTGTCCTGTTTGCTTTTCTGAACGGCTACATCGCGTATCGTGGTATAACTGGTTCGACCATGACTGCGATAGTCATTAACGCCATCCAGTTGGCAGCGCTGATCGCTTTTTCGATACTGGCAATCCTCTACCGGCATGCTCATCCGGAACTGGCGTATGCACAATCCATTTCTACCATACTCCTGCCGCATAATTTCACCAACCTGCTGTTCCAGTCGACTATCGCTATCTTGCTGCTCGTGGGATTCGAGTCGGTAACATCATTAGGTTCCGAAGCGCTCCGGCCAAAGAAGGATATCAAACGAGCCATCCTTCTCTCGCTTATTATCCAGGGAGTATTTGCCTATTTATTCGAATACTTCGCCGCCATTTATTTTGTCGGCCCTCAACTGACAGGCACCAATTCAACGGGAGCTGCAATTTCGGGTTGGGCGGCAGCTGCGGCATCTGGAGCCCCCATTGGTGATATGATACGGGTGATAGGAGATCAGATGTTAGGTGGTCAGGGGTTCACGTTAGTACTGATAATGGCAGCAACAGTTGTGCTGGCACTGATCGGTACTACTCTTGCCTGTCTCAACACCGGTGTCCGCGTCACTTATGCTATGGGCAAGGAGAGAGAGATGCCCACATTGCTGGGTATCCTGCATGGCCGTTACGATACACCTCACTATGGTATCTGGATTCTCGTAGGTATATCTGCACTATTTGGTGCGTATGGTGTCCTGAACGTGGATAACCTCACTCAGATCACGCTTGCATCCAATACCGGGACGTTCCTTCTCTACGGGTTGACAAATTTAATTGCCCTGTGGGCGTTCTTCCACCGTCCCGATGCCAGTCTCCTGAAACACCGCATGGTGCCGTTCCTCGGCTTCCTGGCGAATTTCCTCATGCTTGGGGCTGTTGTCTGGCTCGGTATCAGTGCCGGTGGAAGCTCGTCAACGGATGCTGTGATTGCTATTGCCATGGTTATCGTCTGGCTAATAGCCGGGGCAGTGTGGTTTATTCATAACTCGAAAAAAGAGGGTCACCCGATACTGACCCGGCATGTACCACAGGCAACCGGTCTGGACATTGATCGTGAGTAACCCGGGAATAACGGCAGATGATCGGTTTCAGGTACGCTATGAGGTAATGAGAAACGAAAATGTCCGGTGATAAACGAGTGATGAAAATCTCTCGGGTGAGGGCCTTCTCACTTTTTAACCGTTGAATGGGGGTGTACCGTGGAAGAAAATTCCGTAATTCAGTCAACAGACAAAACACCAAACCTTGTCGGCGTGATTGTGAAATGGCGGGCCATAACCCACCAGGGATTGCTGCGATCGCAGAACGAGGATGCCCATTGGGTCGCCCATACGGTCGAGGTAAAAACCGAAACTGAGTCGGCTTCGCGGTATCTCTTCGCAGTTGCCGATGGACTTGGCGGACACCAGGGTGGGGCCATAGCCAGCAGAATGGCCCTGAAATCGGTTAAAGATGAATTTCACAGATGGCACGGGGAGGCTGCAGACCGTCTGCTTAGCCGGGCTTTGCAGAAGGCAAATCTAAAAGTGTTCAGCGTGGCTCAATCAGATCCCGAATTGTTCCATAAAATGCAGACCACATTAACGGTCGTCGCTCTGGACCAGGATTCGTTAACCATCGGCCATGTTGGGGACTGCCGGCTTTATCGTTTACGAGATGGCCGCATCGAATTATTGACCCGGGATCACTCCATGGCTAATGATCTGCTTAACCTGCGTTTAATCTCCACGGAACAGGCGGCGCAGCATCCGGGACGTCACCAGCTTACCCGTTCTGTTGGTGCCGACCCATTTATGAATGCAGATATAATACACGAACAGACGCTGCCCGATGATACCTATCTCCTCTGTAGTGACGGATTGTGGTCTGAGCTGACACCGGAGGAAATTCATGTTACCATGCAGGAAAACGATGTCAGTGGGACATGTGAAAAACTGGTCCGGTTTGCGCTGAGAGGAGGGGCGCCGGATAACATAACCGCCATTGTGTTTCGCATTGAAACAATGGGAACCTGTGCTGTATCGCGGTTTTCATGGCGGACATTCCCAAAGAAGGTGGCGCATATGATATGGTCTACCAGCATGAGGAGCACAGCTGATCCGGAATCCATCGGCACAGGTATACCGTAACGAAGAGAGTTTCCCATGAAGATGATCTGGGCCGTGATCCGGCCGGAGTGTGCACAGCGTGTAATAACTGCACTCGATGGTGTGGGTATCGGTGGAATGACCCGCCTCCATGTAACAGGTCATGGCAGGGGGATGGGGATCACCCTTGGCTCTGTCCACTACACGGAAATTCCTAAGGAGATGCTCATGATCGTGGTCCCGGACAACTACGTGGCCAAAGCGGTTACAATCATTCGGGCCGAAGCGAAGACCGGGGCAAAGAACACTCACAAAGAAGGAACAACCGGCGACGGAAAAATCTTTATTACCTATGTCGAAGATTCGTTTGCCATAAGGACTGCCGGTAAGGCAGGCATGAAGTTGAAGGAATGAAGCAGATCATCGCTATCATCCGGGATGAGCGGGTTGAAGAGACAAAAACCGCTCTGGAAAAAACCGGGGTTCCGGGCATCACATTCTTGTATGTCACCGGCCGCGGCCGACAGAAAGGTACGGCAAATGCCCATGAACTTGGTGAAGTTCTGAACCGGAACTTCAGGATGCAGCTGACGAGCGCAGAGACTGCTCATGGGCCGGCAGAATCAGGTAAAGAAATTTCTGCCGGCTCGCTTCTCCCGGAAAAAAAATCCGAATCCGGTTTTTTACCGAAGCGGATGCTTGTCATCATTGCGCATGACGCTGAAGTTGAATCGATCGTTCAGGCAATTGTAAACGTAAACCAGACCGGGCGGTATGGTGATGGCAGGATTTTCATCTGCCCAATGATCACCGCTATCCGGGTCAGGACCGGTGAACGGGGTGACAAGGCCATATCCTGATACGACAGAATAGAGAACCATTCAGCAACTGATCATTTCAGGTTCTGATACGTTGTGCGACTCCGTGAGAACCTCAGGGAAAATATTGGTCTTCACGACGTAGTGATGTGCATGAATTATCCCAAGTCCCGGGAAGTTGTCAGAACACGCCAATCAAATTTATGATGTGAAGACCGATACAACAGATACCGGTAAAAATAAGCAATCATTGTGAAGAGGAGTGAAAATTGTATGAAAATGATTCAGGCAATTATCCGGCCGGAGAAAATGGATAACATAAAAAAAGCTCTTGAAGAGAAAGGATTTGTCGCCATGAGCATCCTTGAGATAACCGGCAGAGGAGAACAAAAGGGAATCACACTGGAATATCGGGGGGAAATGGTTGAAGTTGACACCCTCCCCAAGATCATGCTCATGATGGTCGTCAGCGACCCGGATGTCGAAACGGTTGTCTCGATCATCCGGTCCGCCGGAAGAACTGGAAATTTCGGCGACGGAAAAATATTTGTCCTTCCGGTAGAGATGATGGCCAAAGTGCGTACTGATGAAACGTGGAGATGAACATCAGTTGGAGGAACTTTTACCTGAAGGCTACTCTTGTTTATGTTCAATGCTCCATAATTTCGTTCTGCCTAAGATAATAAAGGAATAAAAATAATTCCTCATAACTGTGTATTCATCTGCATTGGTTCCCCCAAACATTACACGAAAAAATCTCCAGAAACATAACAATGAGGTGCCGTGATGTATAAAGCAGGCGACGTGGTCTGCGACTATAAAATACTGGAATTACTGGGCCAGGGAGGGTTCAGCCAAATCTACAAGGCAAGCAGCCCGGATGGCACGCTGGTAATACTAAAATTCCCGGATGTTTCCTTACTTGGTGATCTGGCAACGTACGAGCGTTTTCGCCGTGAGGTTTCCATCGGCCAGAAATTAAACCATCCCGCAATTCCACGAGCGATCACCTTTAAGGAAGGTTCCGGCTGCGTATTCCTTGTCCAGGAATATATCGAAGGCATATCACTCCGCAGATACATTACTGAAAATGCACCTTTACCCCTCAACAAAGTTCTCTCTCTTGCAGACCAGCTCGCTGAGACAATTGAATATCTCCATGCAAATGGGGTCTATCACCGGGATCTGAAACCGGAAAATATTATGATCGGACCGGATGGTAAAATTCACATCCTTGACTTTGGAAGTGCGTTGCTTGAAGGTTCCCGTCGGGTAACGTGGCGGTGGGCATCAAATGCCTTTGGGACACCGGATTATATGGCACCTGAACAAATCCAGGGAAAACGGGGGGATTCACGTACTGATGTATATGCACTAGGGATGATTGTTTATGAAATGCTGACCGGAACCCTGCCTTTTGACGGGGATAATTCCCTTTCTGTCATGAATCAGCACCTCACGGCGAATCCTGCTTCGCCCCGTAAGCTTCAGCCATCGATTCCACCTGGCGTTGAGGCTGTAGTTCTCAAGTCAATCCGACGGGATGCCGGGGAACGCTATCAATCCGCCAGCGCGTTCCGGTCCGATTTACAGAATTTTGCCAGGCTCGATATATCGCAATTCCGACTCGAACCGGAACCTGCTACCGGAGGACTGCTCACCAACCGCCAGATATGGCTGCGAAGCATTTTAATTTTTATCGCTTTTCTGGTAATTGCAGCATTGATTGTTGTAGTTGTATACCTGGTGCATCACCGGTGAACAGAAGTTGCCGTCTACCGGAACATCAGCAACCGAGAGGTTCTGGTGCGTTGGCGGTTGCTTGAGAAATTTACCGGGATAAAAATAGGTTATTAACCGTAAACGCACCAGAACCGTCCTGCCGATAGAGTGATAGATCACGTGCGTACGAACGGGACGAGGAGCAATTCCTTGAATCATAATATCTTCCCCAGTTGCCCCCTCTGATTCTTATCGGATTAATCTTAATTTGTGGTGGGATTATCACCCCATGAAAGGAGCACAGATGGATAAGCTGATTCCAATGTCCCCCATCCAGATAATACGACCTATAATGATTCCGCAATTTTGTGTAGCTTCGAGTCTTGGTCTACATCTCCCATGTTTGAGGTCTTAGAATTCTGCGGGTGTTTATCAGACGTGGATCAGAACCGAGAGAAAACAAAAGATTTAAAAATATTCAGTGGAAATATTCTTCCATCAAGTATTACGGGATATGATCTTTGCACTCTGCATTGATGATGAATCCCCGTGCTGCTTGAAATCGACCAGGTGCGTACCAGATGGAGATGCCGTAATATTGAGGGATGAACATGACGCGGTTTATTAAAGACGTTGGAATTCCGCTTGAGGCACAGTATATGTACCACCAGGCGCTCTACCTCTCGATTCAGGGGAAAAAAGAAGACGCGCTGAAGGACTTCCGGCGGGCAGTGGTGATTGCTCCCATGTTCTGCGAGGCATGGAACGCAATGGGAAACTGCCTTCACGAGCTCGGACGGTACGACGAGGCGCTGAGGAAATTTAACATGGTCATCGAGATCGATCCCCACCATGCAGAGGCACGGCTCAAACGGGAGTTGATCCGGAAAAAGATCGGTTTTTCAGCTATACCTCATCAGGGCCGGTAAAAAGGTACCGGATATGATGAAATGGAGGAATCCCCCGTGTCTTCCCTGAAAACCGATAAAACATCAGGATTATTGTTTACGGATGCCGGCTAAGGTTCTGTTAACTTGTTGAAGGATGGCCCGTCAGATAACTATTCAACCTGAGATCCCATGACTACCGAGACGCTTCGATCCATGATCCGGAAACAGATAAAACCGGCACTGGTAATATTTTTCCTGATAACACTCCTTACCGGAATTTTCTATCCCGTTGTCATCACCGGTATCGCGCAGCTCATCTTCCCCTCGCAGGCAAACGGCAGCCTCCTCATACACAACGGAGCAATTGCCGGCTCAGCGCTGATCGGCCAGCCGTTTACTTCACCGGATTACTTCTGGGGTCGCCCATCTGCCACAACGCCGTTTCCCGATAACGCCGAAAGTTCCACCGGCTCGAATCTCGGGCCGACCAACCCGGCGCTTGTGGATGCCGTGAAGGCCCGTGTCACAGCACTCCATGCTGCCGATCCAAACAATACCCGGCCGATACCCGTGGATCTCGTCACCGCTTCAGCAAGCGGTCTTGACCCGGATATCAGTGTCGCGGCCGCGTATTATCAGGTCCCGCGGGTTGCCCGTGAGCGGAACATGAGCGAGCAGGTGATCGATACGCTCGTCTCGCAGCAGATCGTGCACCGACAGTTCGGGATCTTCGGTGAGCCCCGCATAAACGTCCTCTCCCTCAACCTCGCACTCGATGACCTGAGCGCCGGCAGGATCACCGTCACCCCCTCCGCGTCCACCTTTATCCCGTCGCCGGAGGTTACCACCCTCTTTTTCGGCATTCCGATGATGGACTGGATCCAGCTGATCCTCTTTGCTGTCGTGATTGCGATACTGTTTGTACCTCTCGGGCGGTTCATGGCGAAGATATACTCGGGAGAAAAGACGTTCCTCTCACCGATCCTCGAGCCCGTTGAACGGTTATTCCTCACCACGTCGGGTGTTTCAGCTGACGAAGAGATGGACTGGAAGATGTTCGCTGTTGCGCTGATGATTTTCTCTCTTTTCGGGATCGCCTTCGTGTTCATCCTTCAGGAGGTTCAGCAGTTCCTGCCGCTCAACCCTGCCGCCATCGGCCCTCCCTCCTGGGACCTCTCGCTCAATACCGCGATCAGTTTTGCAACAAACACCAACTGGCAGGCATACGCTGGGGAAACCGGCGTCAGTTACCTGACGCAGATGGTCGGCCTTGCCGTGCAGAACTTTATGTCGCCAGCGGTGGGGATGGCAGTTCTTATCGCATTCGTTTACGGTTTCTCACGCAGGTCAGGAGCCACTATCGGGAACTTCTGGGTACTACTGGTTCGCAGCGTCCTGATCCTCCTGCCTATTGCCGGAATTATTGCGCTCGTCCTCGTATCACAGGGAACGGTCCAGACGTTCGGGGGGCCCGTGACCGTGCCGCTCCTCAACCCGGTCAACGATTCTTCCGGCAATCTGGTGACCACGCAGACTATCCCGCTTGGGCCCGCCGCCTCGCAGATCGCTATTAAGCAGCTCGGCACCAACGGCGGCGGGTTCTTCAATGCGAACTCAGCTCATCCCCTGGAAAACCCAACGCCGCTTTCGAACTTTGTGGAGATGCTCGCGATTGTTCTTATCGCGATATCCCTTTGCTACACGTTCGGCCGCATGATCGGGTCGGCACGGAAGGGGATCGCCCTGCTGATCGCGATGTGCATCCTCTTCGTCCCGCTTGCCGGACTTGTTATCTGGTCCGAGACTAGCGGCAACCCGGCGTTTGCCTCCCTTGGCATCGACCAGAACCCGGCTCACGCCCAGCCGGGCGGGAACATGGAAGGAAAAGAGGTGCGCTTTGGCCCTGTCCAGTCAGCGTTCTTCTCAGTTTTAACGACGGTCACATCCTGTGGTGCGGTCAATTCGGTACACGATTCATTCATGCCCCTTGGCGGCTTCGTCCAGATCTTCGACATTCAGCTGGGTGAAGTAGTTTTCGGCGGTGTCGGTTCAGGTCTGTACTGCATGCTCGTCTTCGTCATTATAGCGATGTTCATCGCCGGACTGATGGTCGGGAGGACTCCCGAGCTCTATGGCAAGAAGATAGAACCGTACGAGATGAAGCTGTCTACGATCCACATCCTCATCCCCATATTTCTGATTCTTATCGGCACGGCCATCGCGGTTCTGACAGTCGCTGGCACCTCATCAGTTTTTAACCCCGGACCACACGGTTTCTCCGAGATCCTGTACGCATTCAGCTCGGCCTCCCAGAATAACGGCAGCGCATTTGCCGGGCTGTCAGCGAACACCCTGTTCTATAATATCTCTACGGCACTAGCAATGTTCATCGGGCGCTATCTTGTCATCATCGTTACGCTCGCGCTTGCCGGTGCTTTTGTGGTAAAAAAGATCGTCCCTGAGAGCGAAGGGACCCTTCGGGATCACCGCCTGCTCTTCATCATCTGGCTGGTCTTTGTGATTGTCGTTATCGGCGCACTTAGTTTTATCCCCGCCCTTTCGCTCGGGCCGATCGTGGAGCACCTGAACATGGTCGCAGGTGGCCTGATCCATGTCTGACCACCAGCAGGGCAATAACCCCCATGCCCACCATGCCATACCTGGGCTGTACCGGCGTGCACTTATCGACGCGTTCTGGAAGCTCGACCCGAGGACTCTGGTGCACAACCCCGTGATGTTTACCGTGGAGATCGGCAGCGTGATCACCACCCTCCTCTGGCTGCGGGCACTCACCGGTGTGAGCGAGGAGCCCGCCGGGTTCATCGGCGCCATCTCCGCATGGCTCTGGTTCACGGTGCTCTTTGCGAACTTCGCCGAGGCTCTCGCGGAAGGGCGGGGCAAGGCTCAGGCCGAGGCGCTCCGGAGGATGCGGCAGGACACGATCGCAAAGAAACTGGATGACTGGTACGCGATCCAGAAAGGAAAGGCGCCTGAACCCGGGGATTATAAGAACATATCATCATCGACACTCCGCAAGGGTGACCTCTTCTACGTGCAGACCAATGACACGATCCCGGTTGACGGTGAGATCGTTGAGGGTATTGCATCGGTTGACGAGAGCGCGATCACCGGCGAGAGCGCCCCGGTTATCCGGGAATCGGGCGGTGATCGGAGTGCAGTCACCGGAGGAACGGCCGTACTCTCCGACTGGCTTATCGTGCGGGTCAGTGCGAATCCCGGTGAAGGGTTCCTTGACCACATGATCAGTCTTGTCGAGGGGGCAAAACGGCAGAAGACCCCGAACGAGATCGCGCTCTCCATCCTTCTTATTGGGCTCACCGCCGTTTTCATCGTAGTCTCAGCTACCCTGTGGGCCTTCTCGAAGTATAGCGTCCAGACTGCTGCGGGAACCGGAACCGTCATCACAATGACTGTGCTCATCTCGCTCTTTGTCTGCCTTGCGCCGACAACCATCGGAGGGCTCCTTTCCGCGATTGGTATAGCCGGGATGGACCGGCTCATCCAGCGGAACGTAATTACAACATCCGGGCGGGCGATCGAGGCTGCGGGAGACGTCGATGTCCTCCTGCTCGACAAGACCGGCACCATCACGCTCGGGAACCGTCAGGCGGTGGAACTGATCCCGGTCGACGGAACAGATATCATGAACCTTGCTGAGACGGCACAGCTCGCGTCGCTCGCTGATGAAACTCCTGAGGGACGCAGCATCGTGGTGCTTGCAAAAGAGAAGTACGATCTGCGGGGGAGAACGGTCGGGGGAACAGAGACCGCCCCGGAGATGCAGTTCATCCCATTCTCCAGTCAGACCCGGATGAGCGGTGTCGACAACGGAGACGTCCGGATCCGGAAAGGGGCTGCGGATATCATGTTCGCTACAATCCAGGCGCATGGAGGGATGGTATCCGATCAGCTCAGGGGGGAGATTGAACGGATTTCCCGCGCAGGCGGGACTCCGCTCGTCGTCACGTGGAACGAGCGGGCACTCGGGGTGGTATATCTCAAGGATATCGTCAAAGGCGGGATCCGGGAGCGGTTTGCCCAGCTCCGGAAGATGGGGATCAGGACCGTGATGATCACGGGTGACAACCGGCTTACGGCCGCGACGATTGCGGCAGAGGCCGGGGTGGATGACTTCCTTGCAGAGGCGACGCCCGAGAGCAAGCTCAGATTGATCCGCGAATACCAGAGTGGAGGGCGGATGGTCGCGATGACTGGTGACGGCACGAATGATGCCCCGGCGCTTGCACAGGCAGATGTCGCAGTTGCGATGAACACCGGGACGCAGCCGGCCCGGGAAGCGGCGAACATGATCGATCTTGATTCCAATCCTACGAAACTGATCGAGATCGTGGAGATAGGCAAACAGCTCCTGATGACCCGGGGGGCACTCACCACGTTTTCGATCGCAAACGACATCGCCAAGTACTTCGCAATCATCCCGGTGGCATTCGCGTCCACGTACCCGTCGTTAGGTGTACTCAACGTCCTCCAGCTCCAGCACGGCATCCTCTCTGCCGTTATCTTCAACGCGGTTATCATTGTCGCCCTTATCCCGCTAGCCCTCCATGGCGTGAAGTACCAGCCGATGTCGGCAGATGAGGCGCTCAGAAATAACATCGTCATCTACGGGATAGGTGGCGTCATCGCCCCATTCATCGGGATCAAGATCATCGATATTCTGTTGGTTTTTTTGGGGGTATGACCGGCTCAGGTTCGGATAAGTTGGCGGCTCTCGCGGCATACATACCAAGCATAAATCAATCCAGTAAAAAAAGTACGCAATTTTACCGTTCAATCATCGAGCCGTTTGAACACGCCCTTTTTGACTTTGAAGATTTTGCACTCCGGACAGCACCATGTATCTGGGAGATCCTCAAAGGGGGTACCGGGAGGGATCCCACCCTTGGGGTCACCCTTAGCCGGGTCGTAGATATAAGCACATTCAAGGCATATCAACCGGCAAGGTTTCGTTTTCTGCGGCATAATCTGGATCACCTGTTTTTAGTTGTAGAGTGCCACAATTAATGTCCCATTTGTTGACAGAGTTTTGTTCGCCTTTTATTGATATTGATTCCGTCATGATAGACTGACGATGAGATAATCTGGTCTAGGATCTCCTGCTTCCGGTCCATCGCAACACCTCCGGCATCCGCTGCCCATTCAGGAGCACGCCGGATGGCGAGGAATAAAAAAAAGTTCAGATCATCATGGCATGGATGATCGTGACATTCTGGAGGGGGCGGTTATTTGAATCGGTTTGCACATTCCCTATCGCATCAACGACATTCATACCCTCAACAACGTTGCCGAAGACCGGGTAATGGCTGTCAAAGCCGGGCTGAAGGGCACTGTTGTCCACGAGGTTAATAAAGAACTGGGATCCCCCGCTGTTGGGCTGCCCGGTGTTGGCCATGGCGACCGCGCCGGGGCTGTTCGTTTCGTTCGTTGGTTCGTCCGGGATCGTGTAGCCCGGCCCTCCCATGCCGGTACCCGTAGGATCGCCGCCTTGGATCATAAAGCCGCTGATGACCCGGTGGAAAATAGTGCCATCATAGAAGCCTTTCTGCACGAGTGTCTCGAAGTTCCCGGCCGTGATTGGCATCTTTGGATCGAGAGCGATGGTGATGTTGCCCATCGTAGTCTCGAGCAGTACCTTCTTACCGGACAGCACTGAAGTGGCTGATATTGTGTTGGATATGGGTACTGTCGTGGGGGCTGCCGTCAGGGTTGCTGGCACTATTGTTGCTTCCTGTGTAGGGAGGATGGGGGTGGCCTGAGCCGGTGTGGTTCCTGCAGGTGCTGACTGGGTACATCCCGCGCAGAACACAAGTGCTGCTGCAAGGAGACCAAGAATATATAATTTCCAAATTGATGACATCTTTATTACTTCGGTGCCACAGGAAAATAGAGGTTACGGGAATTTCGACCTCATCGAACTTGCCATCGAAAGCAATCCGGCAGCATCATCCCCTGCCGGACAACATTGCTAACCGATTGCCAGCCGTCGCTGCTTATCATTCTCTGTCTGCTTGGTGCGGAAGCGGTCAAAAAGCGAATAAATTGCTGAAAATTCTACCGCTGTGATGCGATATCCAGAAAAGTAAACGGAAATTATTATCGCATCAGGATATTATCATGGAAATATGCGGAAATCATCTGTTTTGCTTATCTTGATGTGTACCGTCGTGATTTTGACCGCCGGGTGCACCAGTACCTCAACAAACCCGGTGGCGGGGGGTGCCAGTTCTACGAACGTAAATAATACAGGAAGTGCAAGATCTTCTTCAGCTTCAAGCGATTTACAATTGGTGGAAGCCCATTTAGAACCCCCAACAAGTTCATTTCGTTATGGTAATATTGCAGTGACTGTTAAAAATAATGGAGGAAACACATATTCCCCCGCCCAAGTAACAATCAACTTTTATGACTCATCCGGTGCTGAAATAGGGGGCTCAACATCAGATGTAAACAACCTAGAAGCCGGTGACACTTGGAATTTTACGGTACCGATACCGTCCCAAAATGTAGCGAGTTATAAAATCACGCAAATCACGGGTTACTAATTTTTGATACTATTTCCAGACAAAATGTTGAAGCAGAGGTTATCGCATTTTTCAAGAAAATTTTTAATTTGCATCAGCGTCGGGCAAGATCATCCCGCATTTTTCGCAGTACTGCCACTTTATCGCTTTCCATGCCTGCCTGCCATCCTTTGTTATCTTGACATGTGCGCGATGCATGGCTCCGTGACCATTGGGACATTGCTTGGAAGGGCGCTTCATGGGATAGTATACTATTTTGAGACAGGCAAAGTTAATCTGACAAAGAATTGCGCTCCGTTTTCCGGTAATTTTGCCCGCACGTTATCTTGTTAGCAACAAAGATTTGTGCGTGTTTTCAGACGTAAACTCAAAAAGACAAAGTATTAGCCTCTAAACTTTGTCTTTCTTCAAAAAAGTTTGCAAAGATTTCTGAACATTTTAAAAAATGTTCACCAAGATTTGCGGATCTTTGGTAAAAAAATCGGGGCCAAAACCGGCACTCCACCGTTTGAACCAGCATGAGGGAATATTGGCGATTTCAAAAAAAAGTCCGCCAACGTTTCCGGCTATTTTGGAAAAAAAATCACCATCGAAAATAATTGTGGGATATCACTTACATCTTTCGTACCATCTCGAGCGCTTCCGTCCCCATCTTCACCGCTTCCATCAGCGTAAGGCAGCGTGCGGGGTCGTCTTCAGCCTTTATGTGCTGGCAAAGCGTGAGGATGGTTCCGGAAATCTCACGCGCAAGCGGCTCCGCTTCCGGGAGTGGCAACAGTGCAGGCACAGACGCTACACCAGCAGCAGGCTCGGCCGGGGGGCCTCGTACCGATGGAGCTGAGGGCACAGCTGGGCCCCCCTCTTCTCCTGCCGGTTTGCTCTTTGCCGCGCAGACCACGCAGAACGTCTTTCCCTTGTAGTCGAAGAGCGGGCAGCCGCAGGTGGCGCAGCATTTTTCGAGCATCCTCCCTCCTTTGAGGAGGTACTCAGCCATGATCTCGTCATCCTTTCGTTCCGTCATCCGGTCACCGTCTGTTCAATATTTAAACTATATATGGAGGTTCTACGTATTAACTACAGGTACACAGGTGTGATACCATGCCAACTCCTGAAAAGACAATGGAACACTGTATCCTGATGCTGCAGCACATCCAGGAGGACAGCACCATCCCCAGAAATATCCGGCGCGTTGCCGAGGAGACCCGGGGGCTGCTTTTGAATACCTCAAAGGCAATGGGTCTGCGCGCTGCCGAAGCCATCTCCAAAATAGACGAAATTTCCAATGATCCCAATATGCCGATCCATGCGAGGACGCGGATCTGGGAGCTCGTATCCCAGCTTGAGACGATCCCGCTGGACTGAGGGTAAGGTAAGGACCTTTTTTTTGAGATTTTTTGTGGTGCCAGAGAAATCATCAGAATTAATATAAGGATACTACCGTTCTGGCCTGTTTTCCTCTTATTTTCATAAGAAGATTTACCGGAAGGGAGTATAGTCCTGGATTTTCCGACTTCGCCACTGTCAACGGTCGGGACCGTAACATCTCTGCGCGCCCGGCCGATCCGGGACCGGTTCAAAGCCCGTTTCCGCCCGAAAAATGGCGGAATTTTTTCCCGCAGGAAATCGCTCCGATTTGCCATTTGAACCATCAGGGACGATTGCAGGGTGCATGAAAAATGCACGGACAACCTGAATTGACCTGAACAGTAACGACCCTTATGGCATCGAAAATGGACCTTCACGTAACGACAGGTGCCAAAAACGGCACATGCCGCATCAGGGAGGAATACACCATGAATACCAGATTTGGCATGCTGATGGGACTGGTGGCGCTTGGATTACTCTGCACCATCGGGACCGTTGCAGCAGACAATGTACAGGCAAATATAACACCGGCATACACTATTGCCCCCGCGCCCGCTCATGGTTTCGACCCGCTGGGATCGCTCTTTGGGATCTTCGGACTCCGACAGGACATTCAAACCGACAGGGCAGCAGATGCAAACCTCACCACAGGCATCCAGGACAACCGGCAGGATATCCACCAGACCTGGTGGGACAACCTCAATATCGTCCAGAATATCGACAATGACATTTCTCAGATTAAGACTGATCTGGCAGTCGATCACTCTGACCGGACGGAAGACACCCAGCTCCAGCAGCAGATTCACCAGGATCGCGTGGATATCCACCAGAATCCCGATAACGCAAGTACCTACCGGGCGGATATCAGCGAGGACAGGACCGAGTTACAGTTGAACCGGGAGAATGTCACCCTCAACAACCAGAATATAAAGGCTGATCAGAACGCGGTGCAGCAGGACCGTGCGGATTTACGCGAAAACCGTCAGGATACCAGCCAGCTCCGGCAGGATGACCATACCCTCGGGCAGCAGGTCAGCCAAAACAGGACAGACATCCGGACCGACCGTATGGATATCCGTGACTACCGCAGGTACCAGGGCCCGGCCTCGTAAATTTTTAAATTTTTTTTGGTTTTTCGGCAATCCTGCAGAATACATTGCAGGATCCCAGATTGTTCCTGACCTCTTTACTGCGGTCGCCCTCAAGCACTCTCGTACGAATCAGCCCTGAATGATTCCGGTTAAGGAAATATTCTGGCGTAAACGGGAATGGATCCTGGCGTATTCCTCTATTTCTGATGAAAGGAAAATGCATAATCCAAAATTCCAGAGGATTAATAGCCACGAAAAACACCGAAAAACCCGATCCGGATTTTCTGGAATATTCGCTGACGCTCCCCCGGTCAAAAATGGGAGAGGGTCTGTCCTTGAGGTATACCCTTCACGACCTCACGGTATACCCTGCCCGGGTCAGGACCCGGATCACGAGGTCATCCCACCGGGCGTCATCCGGTTCACTGACCGGATCGATGCATTCTGTGAAAATCCGGGTCAGGAGCGGGTCCTCCGAGGAGAGGTACCGCGAGAACATGATCCGCCCGACCCGTCTCCCCCGTGCATTCAGGACGAGCAGCCGCCAGCAACCGTAATCCCGGCAGATATCGGGACGGGTCAGGTGCACCGTACAGTATGCCTTCTCGCTGCCAGGCGCGTGCCGGAAGAACGGGCATGCCTCCGGGAGTCTCTCAAAGATGCTCTGGTCGTTGAAGAGATCATATTTGTCCGGGTCGACGCTCACGAGGCTATCTTCGTTGGTATACCGGTTGTGCACGACAAACGTATAGCCGCCGCGATCTTCGGTGATGCTGTGCACCAGGCCAAGGTGGCTGCAGCACTCCCCGCACTGCTGGCATTCGAATGGCACAACTGAAACTTCCCGGTTCCGGAATGCGCCTTCCTCTCCCTTAATATCATCGCGTCCGGCAGGGCCGGTTTTGCCATTGAAAGGTTTTATACCGGCCCGGACCAAACATAAACCTGTTTCATGGATATCATCTCGATCCTCATCATCATCGCCGGCCTCTGCATGTTCGAGACCATCACCAGCATCGATAACGCCATTATCAATGCCGAGATCCTCTCCACGATGCAGGTGAAATTCCGGCGCTGGTTTCTGGTCTGGGGCCTTTTGTTTGCCGTCTTTGTGATACGGGGCGTGCTCCCGTGGCTCATCGTCTGGCTCACTACGCCGGCACTCGGCCCGGTCGGGGCATTCACCGCGACATTCTCCAGCGATCCCCGGGTGGTCGCGGCGATCAACCAGTCCGCCCCGGTCCTGCTCATGGGTGGCGGCACCTTCCTGCTCTTCCTTTTCTTCCACTGGCTCTTTCTCGAAGACAAGTATTTCGGTATACGTGGTGAGCGCTATATCGCGTCAAAAAGCGTGTGGTTCTTTGCTGTCATTGCCGTCCTGCTTGCCGCGCTCGTCTGGCTCGCAATCGGAATTAACCCGATGATGGGCTTTGGGGCGGTCATCGGGTCGACCGCGTTTTTTATCGTCCACGGGTTCCGGCAGAACGCGGAGGAACACGAGCGCCGGATGCTTGCCGGCTCCATGACCGACGTGAGCAAGGTCTTATACCTCGAAATCATCGATGCCACCTTCTCGATCGATGGCGTGCTCGGCGCGTTCGCGTTCACGCTTGCCGTCCCGCTCATCATTATCGGGAACGGCCTTGGCGCGTTTGTCGTCAGGGAGATCACGGTCCGGAACGTGGACAACATCAAAAAGTACCGGTACCTCAAGAACGGCGCGATGTACTCGATCTTCTGCCTCGGCTGCATCATGGTGCTGGACAGCTTCGGCATACGGACTCCCTTCTGGTTCTCCCCGGTCATCACCTTCTGCGTGGTTGGTTTCTTTCTGGCAAAATCGATCCGGGCCGGGCCACCGGCAGCCTGACAGGTTCGCCTCCGTGTTCGTACTGTTTATTATCGGCTGCCGGAGCGGTGGACGACGACCTGCACTGCCTGAGCGCAGCGGCAATCATGTTTGAGAGATCCCGACGCCGCTGCCGGACACCACGATCCACTCGTCACTGGCAAGTCCCGTCATGCGGACAGAATGCAGGTGCGGGAAACGGAAACTGATACGCTAATTGATCAGTGCTTCCCGGCGATCCGTGCGAGAGGGGGACGGTTGTTTGCAAGCGGTCACCGGCCTGTCCTTACAGGCCGCCATAGGACCGGACATGCTTCCAGGCACGGTGATACTGGTCGAACTTCGGGTTTTCCTCGTTGTATATTCCCGGATCCTCCCGCCCGTACCGCTTACGGTCCTCCCCGACCGGGCAGACCTTGATGCAGATCCCGCACGGTGAGATGAAACGGCGCAACAACGCCTCCGATCGCGCCGAACAGGCATCTTTGTTGGTAAGGCCTGCAGGATAGGCATCTCCACCCAGTGCGCTGACCGGGCAGGACTTCACGCACCGCATGCATTTTATGCAGAGCGGCCGTTCGAGCAGCGGATCCGCCGGGATGTCCGCAGCGGTGAATACCGATGCAAACCGGACCCGCGGGCCATATGCAGGGGTCAGGATCACATTGTTTACCCCGAAATTCCCCAGTCCGGCGCAATACGCGGCATGGCGGTGTGAGAAGAACGCAACCGGTTTCTCCCTGAGCACCCCGATCGAACCGTACCCGTCCCGCGGGATCCAGACAGACGGGTACCCCTTCTCGGAAAGGAACAATGCGAGCTGGTACGCGCTGGCGTCAAGCAGCGCATTGACCGTCCGGTAGAGTTCGTGGTACCAGATCGACGGCGTGGTCTCAATGATGGGGAGGCTGACCGGAAAACCGATCACGATGACCGTTCTTGTCTCCGGAACGATCGATTTCGGCCGGAATTCCTCCGGCACCCATGGTTCAAACGGCGGTTCGTTCCAGCGTTCCGCCGGTGCAAAGCCCACGAGCGGGATGCCGAGGCCGGCACACTTCCTGCGGACCTGCCGTTTGAGGATCGTGCTCATCAATGACCGGTTGCACGGGGGAGAATATAGCAATTTGTCCGGACACAGACAACCGTGGATTACCGGATACATGGTGCGTACGGGCACGAAGGACAATCGCCTTTAATACCTGTCATGTTGAGGTGAAAGACGGTGAAAAGAAGAAATGGCATTCATCCCCGATCCCGTTGTTATCATCAACCTCCTCCTCTGTATTGTCATCCTGATATTCGGGTGCGCGGCATACCGGAAGAGCAATGACGTCAACGCGCTCCTGATCGGTATCGCCTTCGGCTTATTCGGGCTTTCGCACCTCAACACCCTGCTCGGCCTGCGACTCTTTCCGGAAATCACGTTCGTTCTGCTCCGGCTCTGCGGGTATATCCTCGTCGCCGCGGCACTGTACCGGTATTTCCGGAAGTAATAAGTGACAGGAAAAACGCGGGAAGAAGCCGGAAAATGCAAGGGGCCGGCCGCGCAGCACTATTCACCGGTCACGGTGCATATCACATTACGCGCTCTTCCCGCGTTCACGTCAAGTTCCAGCAGCACAACCTGCTGCCAGGTACCGCAGGCAAGGGCACATTTTTCCACCGGCACGGTAAGCGAGGGTCCGACCAGTGCGGCCTTGACATGCGACCGGCCGTTGCCGTCGCCCCAGCGGGCGTTGTGTGCATAGACGGTATCATCCGGGGCAACGACCGCAAGCGCCCGCGACAGGTCTGAGAGTACGCCGGGTTCAAACTCGATCGTGGTAAGCGCAGCAGTCGAGTGCTGCACGAAGAGATGAACCAGCCCGTCGTGTATGGCACTTTCGCGGATTGCCTGCTGCACGAGCGGGGTAAGATTGATGATCTCACCTTCGTGCTGTGATGTTACGTGGAGGATTTTCCGGAACATGCGAAAATCACCTGTACCCGTTTGTTTCTGTTCCTGCCTGATTTGTGTCTTGTGGTGGGATGGCCGGATGTGACCGTAAATGATGCCGTTATAAGAAAAAAATATTCTGTTTGCACCGGGCGGGAGGGATCGAAAAGAGGGAAAAGGGTTATGGTGATGCCGGCGTGTTGTCGGCATCCGTCACGCCATTTTCCTGGCCGGGGTCAGGTACCTGCTGCAAAAAGGCGATTCCGACCACACGGTCGTTCTCGTCGAGACGCATGACCCGGACACCTTTTGTCCCTCGCCCGATAATCCGGAACTCGCTGACCGGCGTCCGGATGACGACACCGGATGCGGTCATGGCAATGATCTCATCGGAGTCCAGTACCGCCCGCGATTCAATAACAACGGCATCGCGTTCGAGCTGCATGTTCCGGACCCCCATTGTCCCGCGACCATGGCCGCGGAACTCGTCGAAATCGGTCCGCTTGCCAAACCCGACGTCCGAGATGGTGAGGAGGTGATCCTTTTCGAGAAGCGTGATAGCCACGACCTCATCCTTTCCCCGAAGTTTCATCCCCCTGACTCCCTGTGCATTTCTTCCGACCGTCCTGATGGTATCTTCATGGCACCGCAGGCTCTGGCCGAACCGGCTCGTGAGGATGATCTCTTTCGTGCCGTCAGTCAGGATCACATCCACAAGACGGTCGTTCTCCTTCAGCTTGATCGCGTTCGTCCCGGTCGAGCGCGGGTAGGAGAACTCCGCGAGCGGGATCTTGATGGCCTGCCCGAATTTTGTCCCGAAGAGCAGGAACCGGTCCTCCCTGAATTCCCGGACCGGCAAGACCGTGGTGACAACTTCATCTTTCAGGTTGAGGAGGTTAACGATCGGTTTGCCCTTTGCCACCCGCGAACTTTCGGGGATCTCGTACACCTTGAGCCAGTAGACACGGCCGATGTTGGTGAAGCAGAGGAGGTAGTCCTTCATGTCGGCGGCAAAGACCGAGTCGACAAAGTCCTCCTCTTTTGTGGTCATGCCGGTGATCCCGTGCCCGCCCCGGCGCTGCTTGCGGTAGGTGTCGAGATCCATGCGCTTGATGTAATTTGCCGTTGTGATCGATACCAGCACCTTCTTGTCCTCGATGAGGTCCTCGGTTGTCAGGTCGCTCGTATCGAGCGCGATCCGGGACCGGCGCTTGTCACCGAACTTTGCTGCAACCTCCTTAGTCTCGCGCTGGATCTCGTCCTTGATGTTCGCTTCGCTTGCGAGGATCTTAACGAGACTTGCGATCTCCGCCTCGAGCCCTTTCTTCTCATCCATGATCTTCTGCTGTTCAAGCGCTGCGAGACGGCGCAGCTGCATCTGGAGGATCGCGTTTGCCTGTGGTTCGTCAAGACCGAACTGGGCGATCAGGGCATTCCGCGCAGTATCCCCGGTATCCGATGCCCGTATGGCGGCGATGATCTTGTCGATCTTCGAAAGCGCAATCAAAAGACCCTTGAGGATATGGACTTTCTCCTGCGCTTTCTTCAGGTCGAACTCGGACCGGCGCCGGATCACTTCGATCCGGTGCTGGACGAAATTCCCGAGAAGGCCATGCAGGTTGAGAATCTTCGGCTGACCATCGACAATGACGAGATTTGACACCCAGAAACTGGACTCGAGTGCCGTGTGCTTATAGAGGTTGTTCAAAATAACCGGCGCCATCGTGCCCTTGCGGAGCTCAAAGACGACCCTTATCCCCTCCTTGTCGGACTCGTCACGGATATCAGTGATGCCATCGATCCGCTTCTCCTTGACCATGTCAGCTATCCCGCTGATCCACTGGGCCTTGTTCACCTGGTACGGGAGCTCGGTCACGATAATACGGTCGCCCCGGTTCCCGCCATCGGAGTCCTCGATAGCCGCAACACCGCGGACAATAACGCGGCCCTGGCCGGTGGCATAGATGTTCCTGACACCCTCAACACCCATGAGAAGTCCACCGGTCGGGAAGTCCGGGCCCGGCATGATCCGGAGGAGGTCATCGACCGGAATCTCCGGGTTGTCGAGATAGTGCGTGACCGCGTCGCAGACTTCCCGCAGGTTGTGCGGGGGCATCTTCGTTGCCATCCCCACCGCGATACCGTCCGTCCCGTTGACAAGCAGGTTCGGGATCTTTGCCGGGAGCACGACTGGCTCCTGCAATGACTCGTCATAGTTCGGGATGAACTTCACGGTCTCCTTATCGAGATCCTCAAGAAGCGCTTCGGCATACGGGAAAAGCCTGACTTCGGTGTACCTGCTCGCTGCCGCAGAGTCGCCATCCACAGAACCGAAGTTCCCCTGCCCCTGTACGAGCATATGGCGGTACGAGAAGGGCTGGGCCATCTTGACGATAGTATCATAGATAGACGCGTCGCCATGGGGGTGGTATTTACCCATCACTTCACCGACAACCCTCGCGCTCTTCTTGGTGGGCTTGTCGCTCGTGTTGCCCATCTCCCACATCGCGAAGAGTGACTTGCGGTGAACCGGCTTGAGGCCGTCGCGGACATCCGGGATTGCCCTGCCGATGATGACACTCATTGCATAGTTGATGTACGAGGTCTTCATCTCGTGCTCGATACTGATCGGCTCGACCCGGGGTGTCAGGGTGCCGCCTGCCGGGGGAATCTTATCAGATGTCAAGGTTCGTCACCTCCTTTGCATGGCGCATGATGAAATTTTTCCGGATCTCTACGTCCTTTCCCATCAGGGTCTTGAAGATCTCGTTTGCCTCGTACGCATCCTCGATGGTCACTTTACGGAAGATGCGGTGGGTGGGGTCCATGGTTGTCTCCCAGAGCTGTTGGGCGTTCATCTCGCCAAGACCCTTGTAACGCTGGATGGTGACTCCTTTCTCCCCCATGGCAGCGGATACCTTCTGCATCTCCTCTTCCCGGTACACGTACTTCTCCTCTTTTCCCTTCGCGATGCGGAAGAGGGGGGGCTGGGCGATATACACATACCCCGCTTCGATCAGTTTCAGCATGTACCGGTAGAAGAATGTGAGGAGGAGGGTCCGGATGTGCGCCCCGTCCACATCGGCATCGGTCATGATGATGATGTGGTGGTAGCGTGCCCGCTCGGCATCAAATTTTTCACCAATGCCGGTACCGATGGCGGAGATGAGCGTCTGGATCTCGGCGTTCTTTAATATCTGGTGTTCGCCGGCTTTTTCCACGTTCAGGATCTTGCCCCGCAGGGGGAGGATGGCCTGGAACTTCCGGTCCCTGCCGCCCTTGGCCGAACCGCCTGCCGAGTCCCCTTCGACAATATAGATCTCGGACTTGGCCGGATCCCGCTCGGAACAGTCCGCAAGTTTGCCGGGCAGCCCGGCACTCTCTAAGGAACTCTTGCGCCGTGCAAGTTCCCGGGCATTACGGGCAGCCTCGCGGGCTTTTGCTGCCGAGAGCGCCTTCTCGATGATGATCCTGAGTACGTTCGGGTTCTCGTCGAAATACTCGCTGAGCGAGGCGTACACGAGCGAGTCGACAATGCCCTTGACACTGCTGTTGCCGAGGCGCATCTTGGTCTGCCCGTCAAACTGGGGGTTGGCCATCTTGACGGACACAACGGAGGTGAGACCTTCCCGCACATCCTCTCCCCTGAGCGTGATCGTCGCGTTCTCCTTGATGAAGCCGTTGCGTTTTGCGACGGTGTTTATCGTCCGGGTGAGCGCACTCCGGAATCCTTCGAGATGCGTCCCCCCCTCCATCGTATTGACCGAGTTTACGTACGAGTAGATCTTCTCGTCATATGCCGTGGTGTATTGCATCGCCACTTCGAGCTCGAGCTTGTTTTCTACATCTTTTTTGGAAATATCGATCGGGAGCGGGTGAAGGCATTCCGTGCCCTCGGTGAGGTACTTGACGAACTCGGTGAGCCCCCCGGCATAGCAGTAGGTTGCCGTATCCCCGGAGCGCTCATCGGTGATGATGATCGTGAGGCCGGCGTTCAGGAATGCGAGTTCCCGCAACCGGTGGGCAAGGATATCGTAATCGAAGGTGGTGGTCTCGAAGATGGTGGCGTCCGGGACGAAGTGGATCCGGGTACCGGTCATCTTCGGGCCGAACTGCGCGAGGAATGCCCGCCGGCTCTCCTGCTCCGAGGCGATGGGATCGATAGCCGGTACGGCTGAAAGATCCGTCTGGCCGGAAAAGTCCGTGGCGGCCGGTATGACGGTGCGGGTGAAAGGTGCAGGGTTCCCGTACCACTGCTGGTACCGGGCCAGCAGTTCACTCAGGGATTCCTCCCTCTGGGAGAGGGGGGACGTCACCTTCCCCTGGGAGAACCGCATCCCGTAAATATTGCCGTCACGGTACACCTGGGCGGAGAGCCAGTTGGAGAGGGCATTGACCACCGAGACACCGACACCGTGGAGGCCCCCCGAGACCTGGTAGGTCTCCTTGTCGAATTTCCCGCCTGCGTGCAGTACCGTCAGAACGACCTCGAGGGCGCTCTTGCCGTTCTTCTCCATGCGGTCAACCGGGATGCCCCGCCCGTTGTCCTCGACCATGAGGGAGCCGTCCCGGTTTATGACCACCGCGATACGGCTGCAGAAACCGGCGAGTGCTTCGTCGATGGAGTTGTCCACGACTTCATATACCAGGTGATGCAGGCCGCGGGTGTCGGTGCTCCCGATATACATCGCCGGGCGCTCGCGGACCGGAGTGAGCCCTTCGAGAACCGTGATGTGTGACGCATCGTACGTATCAGTCAAACAAAACCTCCTCTGAAAAAACAAAAAAACGGTATTGAATTATCACAATAAATATTGGTGTTGTTATGATATAAGCGTACCGGCGGAAAAATGCCGTGTTTTTCTACCGGAAATCCGCACGGGAATTTCCCCCGCGATCCTTCACTTGAACTCCCCGGTTCCGGCATCCGGAATCCCGAGTTCGCGGTCGATCGCCACCACGAGCCGGTTCAGGACGGCGATCACGTCGCGGGCGTCCTCCCTGTCCATGGTGCCCGGCTGGTGCCAGATCACTTTTTTCCGGAGGAGGGTGGTCAGTTCCTCCACCGGGGTTCCCCGGAACCGTTCCGGCAGGGTGAGCCCTTCAGCATGATCGCCTGCGCCAAACCACGCCTGCTCCGGCGGCAATGCAAAGTGCCGGGCAATCAGCACGATGCTGGTGACAAAACCATGGCCAAACTGGTTCTCCATGCATGAGTGATGGCGGCCGGATGAAAAAAAGGTTCTCAGAAGATCCGTATCGCGGTGAGCCAGACAGTGATCGGGATCGCGATAACGAAGACCATCGAAAAGCAGAGAAAGGCAAGATCTCCTCTCTTCAACGGTTTCCTGGTGACAAAGAGAAAACTGTTCCTGCCATAGCCGCGGCAGAGCATGCTCGTATACACCCGTTCACCCTGCTCATACGCCCGGATGAACATGGTGCCGATGGTGTATCCCAGCTGCCGGATGCGATACCGCCAGGAGAGTCTGGTGTCGAACGCATCGAAGCACCGCGTTGCAAGCGACTCGTTCACCTTCCGGTAGATATAACCGAACACGAAGAGGTACCGTATCATCATGCCGAGCACCAGCGCGAAATCCGCAGGAAGCCCAAGGCGGGTGCCCCCTTCGAGCATGTCCTGAAGTTTTGTTGTGGATGACAACAGGATAATGAACGATATTGAGATAAGAAATTTGACCAGAAGGATGAAGGCAAACGTGATGGATTCGGAATACACGGCGATCCCGAACGGAAGAGTCAGTATCGCGTGGTAATCCGTGTAATATTTGTTTTTCAGGAAAATCTGGAAAAATATCACAATCCCCCAGAGAGGAACGATCTCAATGAGCCGGTGGACGTATATCAGGGGAGATAACCGGGAGAGTGCCCATAAAAGGATAAAAAATGCAAAAAAAACTGCGCCGACCGTGTAGACCATCGTGGAGTAGGGGACCGATACGATCGCGATGATGACAGCAAAAGCAAGGATGATCTTGACCCGGGCGTCAAGCCGGTGGATGTAGCTGTCCTTGTACGCGTGTTTCTCGATCTGGAAGAGTTCTTCGATCATGATCTCCCTTTGAAGGCTTCGAGAAACGCCTTCTCGGCCTCCTCAAAGGTAAAGGCCATCGATACCGGTACACTCTTTTCCTGGAGGGACTGGATCAGCTTTGGATAGTGCGGGACATCGAGGCGTACGGATTTGAGCAGGTCGGTCTGGACAAACACCTCGGCAACGGTACCCTCGGCAACAATCCTTCCCTTGTCCATGACATAGATGAAATCCGCGATCTCAGGTATGAGACTGACATCGTGCGTCGAGAAGATCACGGTCATCCCGGATCTCTGTTTCAGGTCATTGATGAACCCGAGGAGGTCGTGAACGCCTTTTGGATCGAGGCCGGCCGTCGGCTCATCAAGCACGAGCACTTCCGGTTCCATCGCGATAGCGCCGGCGATCGCGACCCTTTTTTTCTCACCGCCGCTCAGGTGGTGTGGGACCCGGTCGGCAATATGCTCAATGCCGGTAATTCTCAATGCCTCCTCCACCCGGTGGTGGATGGTCTCCTCATCGAGACCAAGGTTGGTGGGACCGAACGCTACGTCCTGCGCAACCGTAGGGGCGATGATCTGGTCATCCGGGTTCTGGAATACAATCCCGACAAATTTACGTACCTCGCGGATATTGGCTTTTGTTATCGGCTCCCCGCGGATATGGACCGTTCCCGCCGTAGGCCTGAGGATGCCGTTGAAATGCTTGAAAAGGGTGCTTTTTCCGGCTCCATTGGAACCCATGACCGCAATACGCGAATTTCTCGGGGCGATGAAATTGATCCCCTCCAGTGCCTTCACGCTGCCGGGATATGAATAACAGAGATTCCGTGTTTCAATAAGGTGCATCTTCGTGTCCTGTAGGTGAAAAATTAACGTTCAGTTGGTGTGTATCTTTTACGCGGTCTCCTTGTCTGCCTTCCGTTTTTTGAGCAGGTATACAAGGCCGATACCGAGTAAAAATGTCAGGATCGTCCCGATGAGCATGGCAATGATACCTCCCAGAGGCCCCCAGTTCGCACCAAGGGTATAATCCTGCATGGGTGAGGAATAGGAGAAATGCCCTGGCGCTTCGATGTTGACTCCATTACCGGTTGCCGGTGCCGTGAGGGTTTTCTGGCCGCTCACGATCAGGGCCGTGCTGTCCAGACCATCGGGATCGCTTGAGGCAAGGAATACCGCAACGATCGAGATGGCAATGGCGATAAGGATACCGCCAACAAGAAACTTCCTGGTCTTTTCATCCACCGGAACTCGCCCCTTTGGCAGTCTTTACTTTTTCATCCATGAGATCCGGCCTCACGTTCAGGATCAGGTTGAGCGCGAGAACGGTAATGGCCCCTTCAATGATACCGATGAGGGCATGGTAGACTCCCATCGCGATCAGGCCCGCTATTAATGGGAATGTACCTGCAAGGTACATCTCTATGGCACAGACCTCTGCAGGAATAAAACAGGCGAGCCATGCAGCGGGAAATGCGGCGATGGTAAGGTTCTTTGTGATCGGCATCAGGCCGTGGAACGTGTAGTACCCGACAAACCCGCCGATCACCCCCATGTTGATGATGTTGGCGCCCATGGTGGTAATCCCGCCGTCACCGAACAATACGCCCTGGACAATCAGCACAAGAGTGAGGATAAATACGGCGGCAAATGGCGATCCAAGAATAATTGCAACGAGTGCGGCACCAATGAGGTGCCCGCTTGTTCCCATCGAGATGGGGAGATTGAAGGACATCAGTGCGAATACCGCTGCCGCAAGCACGGCGACCATCGGGATCTTCTCTTCAGTCAGCTCATTCTTTGCCCAACGAAGGGCAAGTGCAACAAATACGAGGGCGATTATCCAGTAGATCGCTCCCTGCCATATCGGCATGAATGCGTCAGGAATATGCATGGGGTCACCGATAGTATTACATTTATTAATATTTGTATTACCTTATGCTTAAAAAATATTGCGTTTTGTTATCCAATCTGAAATATCTGGAAAAAGGTAGAAAGATTGTGCAATGCCATGCAGGTTATATCAGATCCTCATGAATGCCTCGTAGGTATACGTATTCCAATCAGATAATAGTGACCATTTGTTCAGATTTATTTTCCGGGAATTCCGGATCATGATTCCAACCATGGATGAGTATAGTTGAACACGACTTGATTATTTCCGGGGTTCTGCCGGCGAGATCTATCATATCCCGGCATATTTTTGAACATTCCCGTGACATATAACTCCGAAAAATAACTCCGAAAATTTTCCTGATATTCTTACCAAGTATTACGTTTACCATAAATTTTTCAAAAACATTAAAAACAATCAGCAATGATATTCACATGACTGATGACCATGGAAGAAGATCTTTCCCGTATCGGGATCTCGCTCCCGAAGAACCTGCTCGACCGGTTTGATGAGATACTGAACTACCGCGGCTACTCGTCCCGCTCAGAAGGGATACGGGATGCGATCCGCACGTACATCACCTATTACAAGTGGATGGCCGATGTCAAAGGGGAACGGGAGGGCGTCATCACGATGGTGTATGAACATGACCAGCGGGGACTGCTCGTCACCCTTACCGATATCCAGCACGAGTTCAATGCCATCATCAAGGCCTCGCTCCACTCGCATGTCACCCATGACCGGTGCCTCGAAGTGATCCTCGTGCACGGTGACGGCACCCAGCTCAAGTCGCTTGCGGAACGCCTGATGTCGCAGAAAGGAGTCGAGTCGGTCAAACTCACCACGATCCAGATGGAAGGGTGAGGACAGGACGGGGCCTCTCATCATATCTGAGGCCCTGACGGATCCGGATCCTTTGAGGAAACATTTTTTTTAATTTTATATCTTTTTACGGGCTCGGTAACTGAATGGTAATTGCAATTGCGTGGTTCGAATCGATACCCACGCATTGTTGTTTTGGGTTATAGTTATCTCGTATTTTGCAACCCATCAGATATGATATCACTCTTCTGGATCGTGGGCTGGGGCGGCGCGTGGGGCTGCTATTTCTGAACATTCAACCTTTGATTGTGACAAATTTATTATAAAAAAACTCTAGTAAAATGCATATATGGGATTTCTGGACATTTTTAAAAATAAAAAACCTAGCTATGATAATAATTTAGGAAAAAATTTACGAAGTACATTCCTAACTGTCGATTCCGCATATCCCGGCGATCAAGGTTTGGGGAAAATACGACTTGAACCTGAAACTATGCTCATTCTCAAAGTCTCTCCCGGAGATATTGTTGAGGTTGAAGGAAAGCGTCGAACAGTGGCTACGATTTGGAGATCACTAGTACAAGATTGGAACACTCGCAAAGCGAGACTTGACAAATTTACATGCTTCAATGCTGGTGTAAAAATCGGTGATACTATCAAAATTTCAAAGATCGTCTCTAAAATAGAAGCCACAAAAATTATTTTGGTGATACCGAAAAGCCTTCAAGAGAAAATTAAATTCAAAACCGATAGGGAGATAGTTAATACTTTTGACAATTTTCCTGCAATGAAAGACGATATTATACCCTTAACCGTTGGTCTTTCACTAGTTAAACGTCAGCTTTTTGGTTTAAAAGTTGTCGATATCAAACCTGAAAATGCGAACATTATTACTAAAAAGACAATAATTACGTTTTTAGACACTTTTATTGATGAATCAGATAGTCTTGTGTATTCTTTTTACGAGAAAAATAATGAATTGAATACCTTTGATGTATCTCACCCAGATTCTGCTAACGTTTATAACATTACTCCTTCAAATGACGAAAATCGACGTGAAGATCCATTAAATATATTAAAAATTAGGTTGGCAAAGGGAGAAATCTCAAAAGATGAGTATGAAGAATTGAAAAAAACTCTTGAGTCCTAGGTGTTTCTACTTTCTACAAAACCGGCTGGGGCGGCGCACTCTACCTTATCATTTTATCTGCCAATCAAGGTTTATCCAGTACTCGTTTGATAAGCGCCATTCGGATAATAAATCTGCATTGTTCCATCATCTTAGAAGAATGGGCCACCGGGGTAATTTGCTGACCAATCGAGATTCAGCCAATACTGTTTGTTTCCTTGAGAATTTGTTGATATATGCCAGTGAACTTGAGCAGCTCCATACCTAGTGCCGATATAATTCGCAATTGCCTGTAAGGAAGATGGATCAATTAGCACCTCTGCGTATGCGTGACAGGGGCTTCCGCCGGGCGCACATGCAGTAATCACTCTGGCGGAACCGCCTATCGACTCTGTAACGGCTGCATTCAGGATTGCGTAGTCAGCGCAATTTCCTTTTAGACCATTGTTGATTGAGTCGCTGGCTGATGTAAAATAATTAAATGTGGGGGGATCACTGACATATGTCCATTGATTGAATATCGACTGCCAAACGTCGCATATCTGCGCGATATTATAGGTGCCAGAACTGGATCGCTGGACTTGCTGTAATGCAAAATTATGCACAGTTTGGCTTTCCCAGTCTATTGCCTGAGCAATCAACTTCGCACGATTAGCTTCTTGAGAGGATGTTATTCCTACTGGTTGTATGTATTGTGTTGTGGGTATTGGTGAAACATATTGGTTGGCAAGTCCTGCTTCATTTTCACATAATGTAATGATGTCAGCAGAAGTTCCGGCGTATTTTTCAATGCATTTTGTATAAGCGGATTTTGTTGAAGAAATCGTAGGAGTAAGAGTAGGGATAGGAGTGTATGTTGAAACCGCATATGTTGGTGTAGAAGGAATTTGGTTTGTCGTCAATTGTTGAGATGAGTGCGATTGCAGACCGGCTATCATACCAGCAACAAATGCACTTATTATTAAAAGTAAGACGACAATTCCTATGCCTGCGCAAAAATAAATCAAGATAGTTTTTAAAATATTCTTGTTATTAGGTTCTTCCTTGTCTGGCGCTTCATTTTCAGTTTTTATTTCCGATTTCGTTTCTTGGATATTTTCTGTTTCATCTGGTTTCTTCAAAAAAGAACTGATATCCGCGCCGCACTCGGGACAAAATTTTACCTTCTCCGTTATCTCTATACCGCAGTTTGGACAGAAATTTGGCATAGAAATTTCGCGTGTGCCATTATATACCGTGAGTAAATAAAATTATTTCTTTACCCTCATCAATCTCCATCTTGTTTTTCTATCAATCCCTTCTTTTTCTGCATCGCATTGCCGCATCCCAACAATTCTCTGTCGTTCCATTATTTTATGGCTGAATCCCAGAACTAATTACAGTTATATTCACTCAGGGGGAAAGAAGAAGCTCCTGTTTTTATTACAAGATACATTCTATGAATGCTTACGGTGAATGAATTGGATTACGGAGCTATGATCGGCGACTCTTTTACCTATGTAAAAGAGGGTATAATCGATAACGTGAATAAGTGGCTGCTCCTGATAATTGCCACGCTTATTCTGGCGCTACCCCTGATGGGTTATATCATGAACGTTTACCGGGGAACCAAACCAGCTCCCGATGTAAACAACTGGAGCAAGCTTTTCGTTGACGGAATTCTCCTGTTTATTGTCGGAATTATCTATGCCCTCCCGATCATTATACTGGAGTTCCTCATATTCGGTACAGCGTTTGCGACCCAGATAGGGAGCAGTCCATCCACAATGATGACGGGCCTTGCAGGGATTGGAATTCTTGCGGTCATCCTGATTCTTGTTATTATTGCTATTGCAATTGTCTCGCCTATCGGGATCATCCGCTTTGCACGAACAGGGAACTTTGGCGAGGCTTTCAATTTTGGTGAAATTATTGCCACCATAAAAAAGATCGGCTGGCTCCCGTACATCCTTGCACTCATTATAATTTTTATCGTGGTCGGTATCCCGGGTGCCATTCTCTGGGTTATTCTTACCGCACTGGCACTTGCCCTGCCAATTATCGGATGTCTTATTGCAGGAGTCATTCTGCTCATCGTTCTCCCGATTCTCGGGATCTTTGAAGCGCGGTATCTCACCCAGGTTTATGAGAGTGCCGGAATCGTATAACAACTTTTTAATTACTGTTATATCCCTCTTCACTGAACCGTCAGGATCAAATGCCCAAAACAGGCCTTCTTTTTACTTTGATGACTGATAGTGCGATCCGGCCAGAGAACCACTGTCCAAAAGCGCCTAAAGACGCACATTCTTGGGAGCGATATGGCCCCGGATTTCCCGGAAAAGGATAATATGAGCAGTTCGAAAGAAAGAGTCACGGTTTTTTATGAATGAGTCACATTTTTTCCCTCAGTAGGGGTAAACGGAGCCCAATTTGGGCGTATTTTGGCATGAGGCATTTAGAGTCTCCGGAAGAGGAATTTTGGGAAGGCCAAAACAGGCCTTCTTTTCATTTTTATGATCCATAGTACGATCGGGTCTGAGATCGGCCCTCCAATTAGTGCTATTTGATGATATTTCCGGGCACGGAACATGCCGATTCCCGGCGAACCGGGCACAAACCGGGGTTTTCAAAAAAGTATATTGTCGTTTTTTCGCGATTTATTGTCATATACGCCTCCGGGAGGGGTAATCCGGGGCCGTATCGGGTCCGGGTTGGGAAGAACCCTCAGACGTTTTCGGTCGGCGTGTGATTTTTCCAAGTACCGGCCCATCCGGCATTTTCCCGGTGGGAAATGGGTTTATTGTGAATGAACGGGGAGGTTGTCATGATCATGCTCCGCAATATGGTGGTGTTCAGGTCCCGATGCAGTTGCCGGATCAACATGGATAGTGGCATCCGAAAGATACCGGAGATGGTGAAGGAGTTCATGCTGAAACTCTTTTGCAACCTCATGGCCACATTCCACCGAGAGCGATGAATCAACCGTGATGTTGACCTCCGCATGGAGCCGGTGTCCCAGCCACCGGACCTTGACATCGGTAATCTCAATTACACCTTCGACATGATCAGCGGCGTGCCGGATCTCTTCAGAAACTGCCGGGTCAACGCCATCAAGGAGCCGGGTGAAGATTGTTTTTCCCGATTCCCACACAATCCAGAATATTGCAATCATAATGATGAGACCGATCACCGGGTCAGCGAGCGGGAAGCCAAGATACACTCCGGCTGCACCGATAAGGACCGCAAGGCTCGTGAGCCCGTCTGTCCGTGCATGCTGGCCATCAGCAACAAGCGCCGCGCTGCCGATCTCATTTCCCACCCGGATGCGGAGTTGTGCTACCGCTTCATTGCCGATGAACCCGACAAGTGCTGCCGCTGCCACCGCCCAGAGAAACGTCACCTGCTGCGGGTGAAGGAGCCGGTCGATGGAAACATATCCGGCTACAACCGCCGAGATCAGGATCACCAGAACCACGAACACGCCCGCAAGATCCTCGACCCGGCCATACCCGTAGGTGAACCGTTTTGTCGGTCTCCACCGGGCCAGCATGAACGCGAACAGGAGCGGGATTGCGGTGAGCGCATCACCAAAATTGTGGATGGTATCGGCAAGCAGCGCGATGCTTCCGGAATAATATACGATGATTATCTGGAAGACTGCGGTGATGAACAGGCCGACAAATGACCATTTGACCGCCCGGATGCCCCGTTCGGTGGTGAGGACTGAAGGATCGGCAATACCATGCGTGTGGGCATGGCCGAAGTGATGATCATGTTCGTCCCTATCGTTGTTATTTTCATGGGGATCAGGGAAATCAGAATGAAGGCTCATTCTTTTTCGCTCCCTTCCTTCCTGACACCCGGAGCGGGAGACTGATTCGGAGCGTTCAGGGAGATCACGACAATCGTATTGCCGCTCTCCCGGCAATAGGTCTCGACCCGCCGGAAGACATGCGGCACCATCGAGCCCGGGCTCAAAAGCAGCGAGGATTCGCCAAGGAGTGCCCGCAGGATGCACTTGTCGATCACGCCATAGGTGAAATCGAGTGAGATCGATTCGCGCTCGGCAAGGTTTTTCGCCCGGGTACCCATTGCGCCTCTCCTGCATGACGGGTGGCCGGCAACCCATGTCACGATCTCTCCCGCTCCGGATGTATCCACGTTGCAGACCGTGATAGTCCCGAGCACTCTCTCCACCCGGGGTTTGCTGAAGCTCTGTTCGAGCGAGCTGACCAGCTGGAGGACGGACTTGGGAGACTGGGTCTTTTCCATCATCTGTCGTGAGACGAGTTCCGTATAGACCTCCAGCACCGCGGGCATCTTTAGGTTTGAGGACGCGATGAGCGCCGGATCCGTAAAGACGTCTTCCGGGGAGCCGGCGTGAAGCACGGTTCCTTTGTTTATGAGCACGATCTGATCCGCCCAGTGGTACGCGAGCTCCACGTCATGGGTTGAGATGATGATCGTCGTCCCCCGGGCATTGAGTTCATCGAGAAGATCCATGAGATCCGCTGCACCGGCCGGGTCGAGCGAGCTGGTGGGTTCATCGAAAACGAGGACTTCCGGCTCCATCGCGAGGGTGCCGGCGATTGCGGCCCGTTTCTTCTCCCCGCCGCTCAGCTGGTGCGGCGGCCGCTTCTCGTACCCGATCAGGCCCACGGCCGCAAGCGATCGCGTAACCGTCGCCCGGATCTCGTCCGGTGCCATTCCGAGGTTGAGAGGGCCGAACGCTACGTCCTGGTACACGGTCGGGGCGAAGAGCTGGGCATCCGAGTTCTGGAATACCAGCCCGACTTTCTTGCGCACTTCACGCAGCGCTTTGCTGTTGTACTTTAAGGGTTCACCATCAAGAAGCACCCGACCCTTCGAGGGTTCAAGAACCCCGTTGCACATTAAAAGCAGGGTAGTCTTCCCGGCACCGTTGGGGCCGACCAATGCAACCTTAGCTCCTTTTTTTATCGAGAAAGTTACACCGGAAAGTGATTCCCTGCAGTTCGGATAGGCATAATGAATATTATCAAATTCGAGCAGGTTTGTCATCATTCACCTGAAAGGTACTATTGTGCTGGTCATGATTGCAACGGTAATGCAAAGACCCAGATAGATTGCGATGGACACAATTGCCGCCGGTTTCGGGGGATTCTGCTGGCCCGGTAGTTCCAGTTTGCCATCATAACACCGCGAATCCATCGCGATGATCAGGTCTTCGGCTTCCTTCCATGCCCGGATAAAGAGCATGGCGCCGAGCATCGCCATTGAATTGAGCGATCGTTTGAATGTGGTGTACCCATGCCGGATAGTCTGGGCATTGTGGATGGCGATTGCCTGACCGATAAAGACGAAGATGAAATGGTAGATCAGCATGGAAAGATCGATAAGCACCGGCGGAACGCGCAGACCGTGCATAACAGAGAAGATCTCAATCATTGGGGTTGTCAGGGCAATAAAGAAGAGTCCGCACATCCCGCCAAAGGTCCTGACGAGTACAAGGAATGCGAGGTTTGCAGAGCCAGACGTTGCGGTCAACGGGACGTTAGCGATTGAAAACGTCAGGATTGGCTCGCCGCCTCCGCTAAGAAAGAGAATCACAATCACGGATAAGACTGCAAATGTCAGCGGGATCAGGAAAAGTTCGGCGTACACCCGCGCCGGGATTCTTGCGAAGACCAAAGTAATTGCAGAAAGTGTAAAGAGAATAAACAGGGGTGCAACCGGGCCCGGAGAGACAACACAGATCAATATCGCCCCCATTCCGAGGATAAATTTGAGATAGCTGTTCACGTCCCGTAAGGCATTTGCCTGAGCATAGTAGTCCAGATTATCCTCCAGGATCTTCATATGGAACCCATATCCTCGCCTGTCAAAATTTTAGTAAAATTAAAGATAGAGATTATGCAGCTTTTGCACTATCCCGTTTTCCCCGGTAAAACCCGAAGAAGTAGCCAATCACAAACGCTCCCAGCCCAGACTGGATGCTGAAGAGCAGGGACTCGACCTCAGTGCTGGGCGGCGTCCAGAGAGGCTGTATCCATGGGGTATATCCCGTGGCTTCAATCGCAGCGCTGCCCATATCATCTGATCCCTGCCAGGTCTCCTGCCCGGGTTTGGCATTTGCCTGGATATTGGCATTCTGGATCAAAAAGACCGCGGCAAAGACGATAACCACGACTGCAAAGAGGATCTCAAGTCTGTACTTCGCAAAAACTTTGAAGTTCATGAGAAACTCCCCATGATTTTGGTAACCTGTTCCTGTGTGAGTACACCGAGTTTGACGAGGATATCGGCCCGGCTCTGGATAATGTACTTGAACACGAGTGCAATCAGCACGCCTTCAAGGATCGCAAGGGGAACCTGCGTTACTGCGTAGATCGCAAAGAAGGTTTCAAACGAGATCATGAAACTGCCGTGAGTGGCCGGAAATGCTGCAGCGAGCTCGATTGCCGTGATCACATAGGTGAAGAGATCTGCCACAGCGGTGACGAGGAAAATATTGACAAATATGTTCAGGTTCACTGCTTTTCCCAGCCGGTAAACAGCATACCCGAGGAGCGGGCCGGCAATTCCCATCGAGAAGTCATTGGCACCGAGCGTGGTGATCCCCCCGTGGGCCATAAAGAGCGCCTGGAAGATGAGGACGATCACGCTGAGTACGGCCGTAATAATAGGGCCAAACAGCACAACCGAGAGTCCCGTGCCGGTGGGATGGGAGCAGCTGCCCACAACGGGAGAAGGCATCTTCAGCGATGAGAGGAGGAAGATGAACGCCCCCGACACGGCAAGGAGTGAGAGCGTCTCACGATGCTCCTTCACCTGTTTGTTCAGAAGATAAACCCCGTAGATGATGAATGGCACCATTACAAGATACCAGAAGACGCACCATTGCCATGGCAGAAATCCTTCCATTATGTGCACGATATCACCACTCAAGTTTACTTGTTTTATGTAAATAAAACTTGCTAGTGGAAATTTGCCGGAGACTTCCTCCTACACTTTGCAATCCCGGTTCAAAGGATATCGGACAATAAAAGTTGGTGCCATCCCAAACATTATTCTGATGGTGGAATATACAAAAGGATATGGAGATCGGGAACGGCCTGGGACTTCCACCGCGCAAAGTTGAGTACCTGAAGTACCTGTACGGGAAAAGCGGGAAGGTGCGAACCTCCGATATCTCGCGGGAGTTTTCTGTCGATCCCTCTACGATCACCAAAACGATGCAGGAACTCTCGGATGCCGGCCTTGTCAGTCACGAACCATACCATGGGATCAGCCTGACGGATACCGGAAAAAGGTTCGCTGTGTACTTCATAAAGCGACATCGTATCCTGAGCCTGGTACTCACCCATTACGGACTCTCGCACGAACAGGCATGTGCGGAGGCCTCGCGCTTCGAGAGCATGGTGTCGAAAGAGGCCATCGACCGGATCTGCGCTGCCATGGGACACCCGGGCCAAGGAGTTTGCGGAGAGATCACGCATGACGAGGGGTGCCTTGATCAGGAACCGGTATAATAACGCCTTTATCTTTTGCGGGAGGGTTCTGTAGGCCCGGACGGGGTGCCTGGGAGCTGACGCTGTTTGTAGGGAGAGCATTTCCGGGGGTTTTGCCCGGGGCCCTGAAAATATTGGAGTGATCCCAAATTTTTCATAATAATTATATAGCCGGCCGGCGATATTCCCTCACGCCACCTGAAGGCATCTTCCAATAGGAAGGTCAGAGAATGCCCCCGCCACCAGAGACGAGAAAAATTATCCGGATACGTGTTCTCGCGATTATCGTTGTGCTGGTTGCCCTGGCCGCAGTTCTCTTTTTTCTGATAAATTCCGGTTCTGGTAACGCACAATCGTACAGTGCCGGGTCAACCGGAAAGCTCCAGGTTATTACCTCGTTCCGTCCGATCACCCTGCTTGTGGAACCGGTTGCAGGAAATTATGCTGATATCACCCAGATACTCCCCCCCGGTGCGGAACCCCACGAGTACGAACCACGGCCCGGCGATGCGATGACGCTTGCGAAAGGGAAAGTGCTGTTTTATGACGGGCCGTTCATGGAACCCTGGGTGGAAAACCTCGCCGGTTCCGCCAACCCGGATATTGTACGCGCACCCTTTATCGCTTCAATCCCGCCATCGGTTCTGGCACAGATGAAAAGCGAATACAAAAACTTCCCCGACACGAATCAGGATCCTCATCTCTGGCTCTCTCCCCAGCTCGCTGAATATTATGTACCCTACATCGCCCGGCAGCTTTCAGCGGCAGACCCGGCCAACGCGTCATCTTACCAGAAGAATGCAGACGCGTTCGGGATACGCCTTCAGAAACTGGATGACGATTATAAAACCGGACTTTCAGACTGTACGACACGGACATTCCTGACATCTCATGCGTTCCTGGATTACCAGGCCGCCGCGTATAACCTGACCGCGCTCTCGATCACCGGCGTAAGCCCGGATGCAGAGCCGTCAATCGCGCAGATGGCTGCGATCCTGAACGAATCAAAGGCAGATAACGTTCAGGGCGTGCTTGCCGAAACCGATGAAGTCCAGTCATTAAGCCAGTCCATTGCAACCGAGCTTGGCCTGCCAGTGTATCCCTACTCGACCATGGAGATACTGCCGAACGGTCCGCCGGGCGCCGGTGATAATGATTATGTTACCATAATGGAAAATAACCTCCAGCAGATGAGGCAGGCATTGAAATGCCAGTAGACGCTCCACGGGACCGGCCGGTATGCATGACCGTCAACAATATCAGTTTTTCGTACGGCACAGAACCGGTTCTTGAAAACATCACCCTTACGGTCAGGCAGGAGGAGTTCGTGGGTATTGCCGGACCGAACGGTGCCGGCAAAACAACCCTCCTGAAGATCCTTGTCGGCCTGATCAGGCCGGAGACGGGGACTGTGGAGTTTACCTGTCACGTGGATGAATGCGAGGGTATGTCTCCCTGCCGCCCCTGTATCGGGTATGTCCCCCAGCAGCCGGTGCTGCGGCAGGAGCGGTTCCCGGTCACTGTACGGGAAGTGATCGAGATGGGGACGTACGGACAAACCGGTCTCTTCCGAAGGCTGACCGCTGATAATGCAGCAGTAGTGGATAAGGCCATTGCAGAAGCCGGGCTTAACCGCGTTGCGCACGAGCTTTTTTCAGACCTTTCGGGGGGCCAGCAGCAGCGGGTGATGATCGCCCGTGCCCTCGTGGGCAATCCTCACATCCTTGCTCTCGATGAACCGACAAACGGGGTTGATGCCAAAAGCAGGCAGGAGTTCTATGCGCTGCTCTCTCACCTCCACGATACGCACAGGATTACGGTCCTCCTCATCCTTCATGACCTTACCGAGTTAAGCCGTACGATGGAACGAATTGTCTTTTTGCATCACCGGATTCTCTACGATGGCCCGGCACAGGTCCTTGGCGCAGAAGGTCTCTGGAACCTTATGGTACAGGCCGGCAACCATTGAACAGGAGGCTGGATCATGCTTGAATTCCTGATGTTCAAGTTCGGCGTGCGTGCGTTAATCGGGGGGCTGATTGTGGCGGTCACCTGTGCAAGCCTCGGGGTATTCATTGTTCTGCGCAGGCTCTCGCTGATTGCTGATGGCCTCGGCCATGTGGCCTTTGGGGGTATTGCACTTGGGTTCTGGACCGGGATCTATCCGCTCTATACGGCCGTTGCCTCTGTTATTGCCGGGGCTCTCGGGATTCATGCCCTGGGCCGGCTCCGGGTTGCATCCGATGCAGCAATCGCGATCCTGTTCTCGGCGGGGCTCGCTATCGGTATTATTCTCGTCAGCATGGCGCAGTCTGCCCCGGCAGACCTTCTCTCTTACCTGTTCGGGACAATCCTCGGGATCAACGACAACGATGTGTACCTTGCCGCAGTACTTGGCGTGATCGTCCTTGTGGTGCTCTTTTTACTCTGGAAGGAATGGGTCAGTGTCACGCTTGATCCGGACTTTGCACGGGTCGCCGGGATGCCGGTGACTGCGCTTGAGATCCTCTTTACGGTCCTTGTAGGTCTCACCGTTGTCGTCGCTACCCGGCTTGTCGGTGTGCTGCTCGTATCAAGCCTCATGGTGATCCCGGCAATTGCAGCAATCCAGCTCAGACAGCCCTTCCGTCGCACGGTTCTTGCCGCGCTTTGCATCGCGATCGTCTCAGTAGTCATCGGGCTCCAGCTCTCGTTCTCCTACAACATTGCATCCGGGGGATCGATCGTCCTGGTCACCATCGGGTTCTTCATTCTGGCCGTGCTGGTGTCCCGTCTCTGGCCGAAACTGCAAAAGGATCTATTGGTTGACGAGTGGAAGCACGAGTGCAAGCAACCAGAACCGGATGAGCTGAACAAATAAACGTTTAATCTGGATTCTCCCCGTTTTATTCGTTAAAAAACGACCGGACCCCGGAAACGAGAAGCGGCGAGAGATACCGGAGCAGCGCCGGTTTTTTTATGAGCAGCCGGACCAGCGCTGCAGGCCGGTCCATATCCCCGTGCTGAATGATGGTGTCGCGTATGGCCGGGTCATTGAGCGCCCGGATCAGCCCTTCGATCGTCTCCGGTGACATCTCCTGCCGCATCAGGAAGAGGCGGAACCCAAGCGCGAGCTCCCGGCCAATGTCCGCCTGCCACCGTCCTTCGTATGCCGACAGCGCATGGTCGGAGAAGCTGTCATGCTCGCAGCACGCTAAGGCCACTTCTGCTGCATGTCGGGCGGTTCGGACTCCGGTATAGACACCCCCGCCCGAAGTGGGCTTTGCAAAACCCGCGGCATCTCCCGTAAAGAGGGTACGGTGCCCGTACGTCCGTGGCATTACGCCGAGAGGGAGTGTGCCGGTGACGAGATGCAGGTCGGATCTCAGGCCAAGTGAACGCACAAACGAGATGAAACGCTCTTTTACCTCTGTCTTACCGCACAGCCCGGCCCGTGCCCTGCCTTCCCCGGCTGGAATCACCCAGCCGAAGAACTCCGGTGAAGCATCGGGATATACTTCGACAAGACCGGGGTCGCAGTCATACGGTCCCTCTGCCTGGATACCGGCGAGGTACACCTTTGACCGTTCCATGCCCAGCGCACGGGCGATCGTGCTCCGCGGGCCGTCCGCGGCGATCAGGAGCCGGAACGGGTACTCTTCGTGCCCGTTGATCCCCCGGGTGAGCAGGTGTGTCCCCCGGACCCCGCACACCTGCGTCCTGAGCCGGAATACCGCACCCGCTTCCGCCGCTGCTGCCGCCATCTCCCGGTCGAGAATGCCCCGGTCGACAACATGCGCCTTCGGGACGCGGGCGTCGATGCAAAGTTCGCTCCCGCTGCCGGTGATGACCCGGGCGCCGGTGACCGTGTTGGTGACAGAACGCCGGCTGACCCGGCACTCGTCAAATGCGGCGAGGGAGAGAAGACCGGCGCACTGGACCGGGTACCCGATCGTCCCGTGTTCCTCCAGACAGAGCGTGGCAAGGCCGGCTGCTGCGCACGCCCGGGCGGCAGCACTGCCGGCTGGCCCGGCACCGGCGACGATGACATCCCAGGTCATGCAACAGGTCTCCGTATTAAATCCGAAAAACGGACGATGCCGGTTATTTACCCTTCGGCTTTGACAGCGTGCGGCCGATGAGGTGCGGCAGGGCCGGCGGTGCCGGCATATCCGCCCCTCCCTTCATGTGCAGGCCCAGCAGGACGGCAAAAAAGCCGAAGACCAGGAGAATGGTACCTATGACTGTCATAACGGGATCTTCACGCAGGGGTGGCACATAGCTGAAGAAGAGGACGAGCAGGACAAAGACCGCCACGATTACCCCGCCGATCAGGAAATATTTCGACCTGGGCCGGGTGAGCGCAACCGAGATACCGGTATAACCGGCATACAGCGCGAGCACCGCGATCGCAAGCAGAAAAATGATCCGGGTGAGATCCGAGAATACGATTGACCCTATGCCAATAACGATGAGAACAAACGAGAGTATAAACCAGGAAAAGGACTCCTCTCCGGGCGACGTGATGGCAAGAAACCCGAAGATGACGATCCCTGCTATTACCAGAAACCAGAAGACCCGCAGAAATATTCCCAGGAGGGGTTCCGGCGCGATGAGAGCAAGACCGCCGAAAATCACGCTTATCAACCCTTTCACAAGGCATGACAGCTTCGCATCCATGGAATTACCTTTTCCTTTTTAGGATATATCTTCGTATCCTGTGCTGATGAGGTTGACGGGCGGCAACGTTATTCTTCCGGCTTCTTGGCTCTTCCATCAGGCCGGCAGGCGCCGGGGGAGTACTCCCCTTCTGCCAGATCCTGCCGAACGCTGGCTGCAATCAGGGTGGAGATCCCGTGGGTACCGGGCAGCGGACACCCAATGGATGCAGCACTGCGGGTATCGCCGGCCCCGCTCATTTCAGGAACGGCCGAACCCGAAGAATTCGATCCCGAGCAGTTTCTCTATTGCGTAGAGGACCCCAAAAAAGAGAACGGCGTACAGCACGAACCCGGCTACGAGTTGTACCGGGCCGGTGATACCGGTGAATGCGACGATCATGTTTGCGATCCTATCGGCAATGATGACCGCACAGAGGATGCCGGCAAAAAAGGTCACCCATTTTCTGGCAGCAGAGAAATCCATAACTTATGTACGCCGTTGAACCTATTAAAAAAACTGCCAGCATCTGGAAATAGAAAGGTTGCAGAGGCCCTGTCCACGGCGCCAACATAGAGACCGCTCTGTGGGAGGGGTTGCGGGTGGATCGCCGGCGACGGCTGGAAATCCTTCGCTCTCCCCGATTCTGGCATCTTCGGAAAAAGTATTTGAATCAACCATACGTATCTCACGGTAGTACCAGTCAAACACGCGGTCCCGTTACCGCCCTTCTGTGCCGGTCATCCGGCGAAGATGGGCGTCGACGGGTAAAAAGCCGTTATGAAAAGGCGGTTGTTAGATGTCAGGACGAAACACCCTTGTGCTGTTGAAGGATATCCGGGAGAATATCGTCTCCATCGCCCAGTTGATCGAGGGCCTCAGCTACGAAGAGTTTCACCATGACGAGTGGACGTATGCCGCTGTTATCCGGTGCATCCGGACTATTGGAGAGACTGCGCAGCGCATCTCGACCATCACCCGGGTAAAATACGCGCTCGTGCCTTGGAAGGAACTGGCTGCACTTGAGGACGCCGTGACACGTGCGGATCCGGCTACTCTTCCCATAACCGTCTGGAAGATCAGCACGGAAACACTCCCGGTCATCCGGCCGCTCGTCGAAAACGTGATCGGGGAGATCGAACACTGATCCCCCGCAGGATGGTATTCCCCCGGTTCAGACGACATAAAAATAGTCCGGTTGTTTCATCGACACAGACGAACTGCCAAGAAAAAGCACATCAAGGTCTCTTCATATAGGATTTCCAGCATATCCCACCGGCTCCCGAACGGTTATCTGCTGACGGCATAAAAATTAAGGTATGGGTGACGACACCGGTATCGCGACACATCAGGAACCGGAACCTGGAATCGAACCTCCAAAGCCGGCCCCCATGGGCCGGGGATTCTACATCGTGATGGGGCTCATCGGTGTGCTGGTTTTCCTGATCATCTTCTTCAACCTGCCGTCCGCAGAAGCGGCAGCACCCGTCACCCTCATGCACACGGACTGGATGATCAGGTCGTATACAGGCAGCACCGGTACCCTTGTGCCGGTGCAGAACGGCACCTCAGTCTCTGCCCGGTTCGGAACCGGCGGCCAGCTGGCCGGCTCTGCCGGATGTAACCGGTATCTTGCTGCCTATTCCATCATCGGAGATTCCCTAAACATCACCGGTATTGCGTCAACTCAGGTGTATTGTCTGGCGCCGGGCGTAATGGAGCAGGAATCCCACTACCTTAATGATCTCCAGCAAGTTTCGCTCTACCGGATCCATGGGATGGAACTGTACCTGTACGATGCCACCGGAAAGACGCTGCTCGTCTTTGCACCGGCTGGTTCCTGATCGTGATGGATACCCCGGCAGAAGAGAGAATGCATCACCTCTCCCTGCCTCCGGCGGCTGATATATGCCGGTTTTATCCGTTAAGCGGAACGGGACCGTGAGACAGCGACACCCACGAAACTCCCCTGACGGTGCATCCCAACATTAAAAACCGAACGGCACAATACTATTCCCAAGGAGAATTTATCACCATGGAAGCAAAGAGCGAACGGAAGGACGGCGTGCTGGTCTTTTATATCAACGGCCGGCTGGACGCGTTCGGTGCCCGGCAGCTGGATGAGTGGACACGGGGCGCCCTCCAGGACGACGACAAAGAACTTGTGCTCGACCTGACCAATTCACCGTACCTCTCCAGCGGCGGGCTGCGTTCGTTCAATGCCCTCAAAAAAGAGATGAAGCGCCGGAACGGCCGCTTTGCCCTCACCGGTGTCGGCGAGTACCCGAAAAAAGTACTCGACATGGCGGGGTTCTCGACGATCTTTGAGATCTTTCCCGCTGTCCAGGACGCCGTGGACGACATGCGCAGGAAGCGGAAGAACCCGACGCTTTTTAACGAGATCTTCTACAAAAAGATAGAGGAGGAGGGGGTGACGATCACGTTCGAACCGGGCTGGATGACCAGACCCCCGGTTCTGCGGGTGACCGGGGACCTCAGGAAGATCCTGCAGGCCCGGCTGACGAAGGAGGACATTTGGACAAAAAAATTTTCCGAGATCACCTACTCACTTGGCCTTGGAGGCCTTGGTGCCGACAAAAAGGAGGCCATGCCGGTACTCGGGGAGATGATCACGCTCTATGGCTCGATGGTCTGGCTCCCGACCGATGGTAACAATACTCCCGACTTCCTCACGCCCATTGACACCGGCTGCGACGTGCCGGTATATACGGGATTCAACATCACGCTCGACGGCCCGTTTAACGAGTACCTCACGATCGATACGAAACAACCACAGGGAATTACCCTCGCAGATATCTACCGAGCTATATTTTCCAGCGCCCGCCAGAGAGTAGCCAGCTACCGCGGCGTGGTCGCAGTCACGATCTGGGGGGTGCTGGAGGGTCTGGCGAGTTCCGGCATCAAAAAGTCGCCGGTAGCAGGTTCCGGCCTGCCTGCCGGTGCCTCGATCATGGATCCGTCACAGGCCGGTACCTGGATGGCCTCAGATACCGGCATGTCCTACAAAGGCGATACGCTCGTGAGTTTTGGTATCGGCGTTGACCTTACGCACGACCTCTCTGCCTTCAACGCGCAGAACCTCGAGGCGATCTCTTCGGCAAACCCGGCAAACCGCGGTGCCTCAAAAGAGATGCACCTCCACAACCACGGTGTCGTGTTCCGTGGCGTGCCCTACGACCCCTCGCTCGACCTCAATTCGCAGGTAAAAAAGATCGTGAGCGACGCGGAGTTCGTGGACATGCGCCACCTTCTCGACAGCACCCGGCTGCGCAAGGCCAAGATCGGCGTCGCATATATCCAGGAAATCGCCAGAGATGCCTAGCCCTTTCCTGTCACCTTTTTTTGACCAATACGAGGATGTTTTTGTTATCATCAAACCGGTAGACGACCTCGTCCATCACCTGCCGGATTAAAAAGATGCCCAGCCCGCCGATTGGCCGATCGTCAAGGTCCGTTGAAAGATCCGGTTCAGGTACCGCGAGCGGGTCAAACGCCGGCGCGTCATCAGCGATCTCGACTGTCGCTTTGTCCGGTTCCGCGGTGCACCGGATCGCGATTGTGCCTATGGCGCCGGCATAGCCGTACCTGATGGTATTGGTGATCGCTTCTTCAATAGCCAGCTGTATATCGAGGATACCTTCTTTTGAAAATCCTTCCGACCGCAGACACTCCTCGATCTCCGATAAGGCGCAGGGGATCTCGTCCGTCTCTGCACGAACAACAATGCTCATGGAACTGACCACGCCGTCACACCACCCGTATGACCATAAGCGTGATGTCATCTGACCGCGGGTGTTTCCCGGCAAAGAGCCTGACCGCATCGAGGATCCGGGCGAGGATCTCTTCCGCACGGGCGCCCGGTGTGCTTCTGATGACCTCACGAAGCCGCTCTTCGCCAAACATCTGTTCCTGTTCGTTGCTGGCTTCCGTAATGCCGTCTGTGTACAGTACCACAACGTCTCCGGTGGCAAGCGGACATACTTCAGCCCGGTACTCCGCGTCTGTTACCACGCCCATCGCGATGCCGGTGGCGCCGAGCTCCGTAAACATCCCGTCGCTGCTGCGCAGGATGATGGGTGGGTTGTGGCCGGCATTCACGTAGGTCAGGGACCGGGTGGCGTTGTCGAGGATCCCGTAAAAGACCGTGACAAACATTCCGGCCCGGGAATCGGCGGCTATCAGGCTGTTGGCATCACGTATGGCAATCGCCGGCTGGTCGCGGTACCATGTCGCGTTCACCCTGATTACGATCCGGGACAGGGCCATGAAGAGCGCCGCCGGGATTCCCTTGCCGGATACATCGGCAATCAGGATGCCGGTGCTCCCCTTTTCGAGCGGAATGACCTTGAAGGGGATCACGTCAAAAAAGTCACCGCCCACCTCCTTTGCCATCACGCTCCGGGCGGCGATCTCGAACCCTTCGACCTGTGCAATGGAGTCGGGGAGAAAACTCTGCTGAATCCCGGCGGCGATCGCCAGTTCCGTATCCTTGCGCTCCATCTCGCGGAGGAGGGCATCCCGTTCACCCTGCATCCGCCGCTCCTTCTCGAGATTGGTGATGATAAATGCAAAAATGAACACGCCGGCCGCATTGGCGAGGATCATGGGGAGCGCCACGTTTGCCACCACTTCCACTGCGGCGGCAAAAGGGCGGCAGATGGCAAGTGTAAGGAGCATATGGAGGCTTTCCATAAGGATGGCAAAGACCACGGCGACGGTGATCCCGACGAACCGGCGCCCGTTGGCAAGCCAGATAAGACCGCCAAAGAGGCCGGCAAGGATGGTCGCCGTCACGCAGGGAATGACCGTGAAGCCGCCAAGTGTCCCCCGGTAAGCGGCCCCGATCAGCCCGGCGCCAAGACCGACCAGCGGGCCGCCCACGAGACCGCCGACCATGGGGCCAAGGTCGCGGACATTCACGATCGCGCCCAGCACCCCGACACCGCTGATCGTCCCGTATACCGAGAGGGCGCCAAAAACACAAACCAGCAGGATCTGGACTTTTATTGCAGGGTGACCCTCAAGTACCGATGAGAAAAAACGGCTCCGGGTCAGGAGGTAAGCGACCACCACGATGACGCACATCAGCTGCAGGAGCACCATCAGGGAATCGAGGATTGTGGCGGTCATGGGATCAAGCACGTAAGGTTTGCACATGAACGCACTTAAAAGGCCGGTATTCTCATGGCAGAAAGATTATCACGGCACAGGAGTGATTATTCTACTGCGATCACACAGCGCTTTTGGGGAGGAGAGATTGGAGATAACGACTGCGAAACACGGCAATGTGACCATGATTTCCGTGAGTGGGAGGGTGGACTCCCTGACCGCAGGGGACCTCGAGCAGGCGATCAACGGGAAGATCGGGCAGGGGCACCGGCAGATCCTCCTCAACTTCGCGGATGTCACCTATATCTCCAGTGGCGGACTGCGGGTACTGCTCGCCACGGCAAAAAAGTTGCGTGGCGATGGTGACAAGTATGCCCTTTGCTCTCTTTCGGCCGAAGTACACAAGGTCCTGAGACTTACCGGTTTTTTGTCCATCTTTACCACGTATCCATCTGAGGGAGAGGCGTTTGCCCGGTGGTGACGATTCCCCGCTGACGCCCCGTGCGTGGCAACCGGTCCCGGGAGCGCCGGAGATGGCGATGTTCCCGTTTATCCGGAAGATCGATGTCGTCTCCTCCAATTCGTACTTGATCCGGCTGCCGGATGCGATCATCGTGATCGATCCCGGCGGGCTCCCGGAACAGGCAGGCATGCTTGCGGATGTCGTTGCTGATATTCCCGGTGATCGTGACCTGCCGGTGATCACGTTCCTGACGCATGCCCACGTGGACCATTTCCTTGGGATGCAGCACGTCCCTCTCTTCGTGGATGCCACACGTTCAATAATCGTCGTGCAGGATACGGGGGCGACGGCGCTGGAGGAGCAGGACTCGCGGGTTACGCAGGCAGCGGTTCTTGGACGGGGGATTATTTCCCTGCGGGTGGGATTGCGCCTCTTTTGCCGGCAGGAGCCTGCTTGCGATGGCACGCTGGTCCGCATCCCGCTTCCGGGTGGCGCGACTGCCGCGGTCAGGTATGACGCATGGTCACCGGGGGAGGGTGCTACTATTGACCGCGGGCGTATCTGTTTTGGCTCAGGCAGCCGGATCGAGGTATACCGCACGCCCGGCCACAGCCCCGACAGCATCTGCATCCGGGTTGGCCGGCTGCTCTTTATCGGTGACCTGCCCTTTGCCGCAAACCCGGGGATCGCGGGACTGGCGGGCTGGGACCAGGAAGCGCTGCTCCGGTCGCTGGACGGTGTGCTCGCCCTGCTGGACAGAAACGATATCGATCTGGTCTGCCCCGGTCATGGCAGGGTAATCACGGCAAAAACCGCACGATCCATGCTGGCCGCCGCGCAGACGGATGCACGGGGGCTTGCCGGTATCGAAGAGCTGGACAGCGAACGGGCGGCGCAGACAGCGGCGTTTGCTGAGGACTGCATGGAGCAGGTGAACGAGCTCTTCTCGGTTATGGCGGGAAGGCTCTGGTATGTCTCCTATGTCATGGAGAGCCTCGGCGAGTCTGCCGTGGCCGAGCAGGCGGACTCGCTTATCCGTGGAGAAGTGATTGACGAACTCCTCGATGCCTTTCGGGCTTTCTCGATCGAGCACCACGCCGGTAATCACGTCTCCATCCACCTCGCTCTTAAGGCAGGACAGGTGATCGCGAGACTGGAGCGGGCATTTGAGAAGGACCAGCTCGCCCGGATCATCGACCCGACCATCGTAAATCGTGCAGAACGGCTGCTTTCCGCGTATACTTCGATGTTGCGGGGATTTCCGCCTCTAGTGGAACGTGAGACGTGCGACCTGAATCACGTGCTTGAGGCAGTTATCATCGGCTGTTCGGTTCCCCCGTGCTCCGATGACGAGGTCCTTTCCGCTGCCGATAACGAAGAGGCTTTTTTACGGCTGCTGCTGGCCCGTATCGGAACCCGGCCGCTGCTTGAGGACGTGTCGTTTGTCTTCCGGCACGGGGACGAGCGCCTGTTAGTCCTGATCGACCGCGAACACTTTGCGGATCTGGTCACCTACATCCTTGAAGACATGGTGGGCATCGGTGCCGGGACAGTGACCATTGACGTGAAGTGCATGGCAGACACAGTCATCGTCAACATCACCGGGACTGGCAGGATGGTCCGTTCGTCGCAGACATGGCAGGTCCAGGGTTTTCTCCTGTGGCTTGCCGGGCAGGCGGGCAGTTCGCTCACCTGCGAGGATACCGGGGAGTTCCGCCGGTTCACAATCGAGATCGCCCGGGCGGGGTAACCGGCGTGGCAGACCGCCCGTTCCCGGACTAAAATATCCCGTCATCCCGATCCCGGGCTGTTTCCTGCGCAACTTTTTTTAACCCGTACTCATAATGGTCGCATGACGGGAGCGAGGTCGCCATGGCTGAGACCGGCTTTTTAGATCTGTCTCCTGCTCAGGAGACCGGCATAAAAATTGCGGTTGAGAGCACCTGCGAGCTCTGCCGCGAATACCGTTCTGCCCCGCTGCTGGAGATCCATCTTATTTCCCGGAAGAAATATCCGGAAATGGTGCGGGACTCCTCGACACGGATCCTCGTTGTCTGTCCTCCCTGCCACCGGCACATTCACCGGCTTCCGGTAACGGTTGAGAAGCAGCGGGCGCTCGTGCGGAAACGTGCGTTTGAGATCCGGCGGGACCTGCGGAAGATCCTCGGCTACAAGCCGAGGCCAGTCACGCCGCAGGAGGATGCGGGGGTCGCCCAGATCTACGAGGAGTACCTCAACATGTTTCCACCGGAACGATAGAACGGGCACCCGCGGGCCATGTAATCGCAGGTCAGTCTCTTTTGTCTCCTGCGGGGTCGCGCTTTCCTACCGTCGCAAGGTAGATGAGGAACTGCTCCGCGCCATCGAGATTGAGAATAGCGTTCATCGCGTCGTCGTCAAATGCGGCGACCGCACAGACACCACACCCGACCGCTTCCGCGGCGAGGTACAGGTTCTGGCAGACATGTCCCGCGTCCTTATGCAGCTCACGGTACCCTCGTTCGCCGTACCGCCATGTCATCCGGTACGGTACGGCGATCCACAGAAAGACCACCCCGCACCGCATGATGAACTGCTGGCCCAGACAGGCTTCTGCGATACGGATATGAAGTGAAGGATCAGTATTGACCTGCTGGAGCCGGTGGGAGAGGGCGAGGTACCGGTATAACCCCTGGTCAAGCCCTTCCACATCGTTGATGAGGAGGAATGTCTCGAATGCGTGGCGGGCGCCGGCCGAGGGTACTGTCCTGAAGGTTGCGTATGTCCCGGACACGCGCCTGATCCCCTGCGTGCACCAGAGCAGGAACGCGAGATCGGCAAGCGTGAGCGGTTCTCGTGCATATGACCTGACGCTGCGCCGGTGTTCGATCGCAGTCCGGAGATCGACCGGCGGGACATCGAGTTTTTCCGGTCCGGGGAGGTCAATGATCGGTCTGTTTCTGTCCGGGGGAAGTTCGAGCGACGGTTGGGGCAGGCCTTTTTCCTGATCTGAACGGGAAAGATACCGGTACGTGGTCTTCTCCATGAACTCCCGGCCTGTTGATAACGGCGCCTGCTCCATGTTATACGCCTCAGGTTCCGGCAATAAAGAGCTTTTGGGTGATCCGTCACGAACCCTGAGGGGGTGTTCCTGTGATAACGAGAGCGCAGCGACGGTGATATAATGCAGGAAAAAGAGAGAAGTACCGGCAGATCGTACCATTTTAAGGGATAACCTCCTATTTCCTGTACCGGATTGCTCAAATTCCCGTTACGATAATGACCCGATGTCCGTGAAACGACCCATGAAGGAACATAACATTCCCGTGTGCCCGGATCCCGCCCCGCTGCTCGAATTTGTAAACGTCACAGTTGTCAAAGGCGACAAAAAAGTCCTTGACGCGATCTCGCTCACGGTCGATGAAGGAGAGAACCTGGCGGTCCTCGGTCCAAACGGCGCCGGAAAATCCTCGTTCATCAAGACGATCACCCGGGAGTACTATCCCGTGACCGGTGATGACTGCGTCACCTTCCGGATGCGGGGACAGGACGCGTGGGACATCTTTGAGATGCGATCCTTTCTCGGCATCGTTTCAAACGACCTCCAGTATTCTTTCACCAGGGATATCACCGGCCGGGAGGTGATCCTCTCCGGGTTCTTCTCCAGTATCGGGCTCTTCAACCGGACGATAACACCTGCGATGCAAGCAAAGGCTGACGGGATCCTCCGGTTCCTGGAGATCGATCACCTCCAAAACCGGCCGATGACCAACCTCTCCTCAGGTGAGTCGCGGCGGTTTTTGATCGGCCGGGCACTCGTCAACGATCCCGCGACCCTGATCCTCGACGAGCCCACAAACAGCCTTGACCTCCATGCACTTCACACCTTCCGCATGACATTGCGGAAGATCGCCCAGGGCGGTACCGGCATCATCCTTGTCACGCACAACCTCCACGATATCATCCCGGAGATATCCCGCGTCGTCCTGATGAAAGACGGGAGATTTATTGGCGATGGGCCGAAAGCGGAGATGCTGACCGATATGACGATCGGCGGGCTCTTCTCCGTGCCGGTGCATGTAAAGGAAGAGGGAGGGTGGTACTATGCGATGGGATACTAGAGGAGGATCGGCGTCTTGACCGGTGCCCCTTTTTCAGCGGAGAGGGTCCCTCCCAACATGCCGTTCCGGTTCCAAGTCACGAGCTATTTATCTGCTGAAACAAACCTCTCTTGACGGGAATGAGAAATCACCACACTGTCGACCTCTTGGCCATTGCCTGGCACGCCATGAGCAAGTATGGTTTTGAGCCGCGGTTCCCGGACACGGTCATCCGGGAAGTCAGCGCCGTAAGAGGTGACATAGTCCCGGACAGCCGGCATGATACACGGGACCTGCGCCAGTTCCTTTGGTCATCGATTGACAACCACGATTCGATGGACCTCGACCAGATTGAATACTGTGAACGCGGCGGGAATGACGAGATTATGGTCAGGGTCGCGATCGCGGATGTCGACCTTTTTGTCCCGGACCATTCGCAGACGGACCGGCACGCCGCGTTCAATGGCACGTCGGTCTATACCGGTATCGTCACCTTCCCCATGCTGCCGGACCGCCTCTCAAAAGGCATCTCGTCCCTCCTGCCCGGCAGGGATCATGTGGCCATCGTCATCGGGTACGCTGTGCTGCCGGACGGGAGTGTCCGTCCCGGCAATATCTGCCGTGCGCTCGTTGCAAACAAGGCAAAGCTCGTCTACGAGGATATCGGCAGCTGGCTGGAGGGAAGTACCGCTGTTCCGCTTTCCGTCCGCGAAGTCGCCGGTCTCGAAGACCAGCTGCGCCTGCAGATCGAGGCTGCACTCCGCATGAAAAAATACCGGGACGGTAAGGGCGCGCTCGATCTTGAAACGATCGAAGCCGAGGCAGTTATCGAACAGGGCGCGGTCCGGGACATCGTTCTCCAGAAAAAGAACCTTGCACGGCACCTGATAGAAGAGTTCATGGTCGCTGCCAACGGGACAATGGTGGCATTTTTGGGAGACGCCGGTATCCCCATGATCCAACGGATCGTCCAGGTTCCCAAGAACTGGGCAGGTATTGTGGCACTGGCCGAAACACATGGCGCAGCCCTGCCGGCCGCGCCGGATGCCGGGGCCCTCGCTCGTTTTCTCGAAAAGCAACGGAGTGTCGACCCCGATCACTTCCCCGACCTGTCGCTGGCCGTGGTCAAACTCATGGGGCCCGGTGAGTACGTGCCGCTCGAACCCGGCGCGGTACCTGTCGGCCACTTCGCGCTCGCCGTCACCGATTATACGCACAGCACGGCCCCGAACCGGCGCTACGTCGACCTCCTCACCCAGCGGCTGGTAAAATCGGTCATCGACAAGGAGCCATGTCCCTACACCCGTGATGATCTTGCCGGGCAGTCAGCGTGGCTGACCGACAGGGAGAAAGGGTCCAAGAAAGTCGAGCGCTTTATGCGTAAGGCGGCAGCGGCTGTGCTCCTCCATGACCGGATCGGCAAGACCTTTGACGCACTCGTCACCGGCGCCTCGCCAAAAGGGACTTATGTCCGTCTCATCGTACCGCCGGCTGAGGGCAGGGTGATGCGGGGGGAGAAGGGTCTTGCTGTCGGCCAGAGAGTCCGCGTCCGCCTTCTCAGTACTGACCCGTACAACGGCTTCATCGATTTCGAGTGTACCGGTAAACGACAGGTATGACCGAAGGCACCTGGCGGTTTCATCCATTATTTCTCTCGAGAAGTAACCGGACTGCCGGCAGGTAAAAAGTGCCGGAACCCACTTTTTTAGGAAGGAAGAGATAACTATCCCATCGTACCCATCTGGAGAAGATGCCGGGGGCATCTTTAATATGCAGGTTATCCGGCTCTCAGGCCACCGGAAACCTCCCCCGCCGCCACCAGCTCTACCCCCCCAATCCGGGTCCGAATCAGCCTCCGATTCGCTAATCTCCGATCCCATTTTCCGGTTCCACAGGAAACGGTGGTGACGCCCGACAAGAATATTGTTTTAAATGGATGTTTTTTGAAAATAAGCGTTTAAATTGGGAAAAAATCGGCCAATTTAGCGGCCCTGCAGCAGCCCCGGAAAAGGGGAAGTAATTTAGATTGATTTTTAGGACGTTCGGCCACGGAAAGGCCCGTGACATTCGTTTTTTAAAAAGATGCCGAAAAACACGATATAATCGTGTTTTTTTACGAACGGGCTGATTTTGTCTGTTTTCACAGAGTATAAACGCACGATCTCCGTCTACTGGAAAGTCAGCCCGGCGAGGCCATGTGAATCCACACATGGCGCGGTGCGATATAATCAAAAATCCCTACCGGTTTTTCAGCGATGAGAGATCGGGCTTTCTCCCGTGCTGCTCCAGCATGTCCCGTACCGTTACGTCCGGGTGCCGGTACCGCCCCCGCTGCCGGCTTTTATCGCCGGTCTGAATGGACTTCTTCGGGCAGAAATTCACGCAGGCGTAGCACATCTCGCACCGGTGCAGCCAGACCGGCCGCTGGTCCTGCATCACGATGTTTGCAGCCGGGCAGATCTTCTCGCACGCCGTACAGCCGGTGCAGGTGTCGTCCACGCTGAACCTTTTGTCCCAGGTACTGGTCTGACGGATAAAAAACGGGTGCGCCATCCGGAGGAAGAGGACCCGGAAACCGTGTTCCGTGTCCCGGGTCCTCCGGTATTCGCGGATCGCGGCCGCCGCCTCTTTTACCTTTTCGGCAGCTCCGGCAAAAAGGGCCTGCTGCTCCGCCCTCCCAGCAATATCGTGCTCATCGATAAAGTTCGACGGCATCACAAACCCGAAGCAGGCGTCCAGCTTCCTGCGCTGACGGGCGAGGATCCTGTCAAGTTCCGCAAACGCCCCGGTCGCCCCGGTACCGCCCATTGTGCAGGCACAGAATAGGTAATCTGCATCCGCAAGACTGACTATTTCCGCGAACCGCGCGACCATCTTAGGGAGACCAGCGCAGTAGACCGGGAACGAAAACCCGACCGCTCCCTTTGGGGCCCTGATCGGTTTTTTGCTCTCCAGTGCCCGGGGGATGGGGACGAGCGTCGTCTCCCCAAGTGCTGCCGCCAGCTGGCGGGCGATGGCAAGCGAGTTACCGGTGCCGGTAAAATAGTAAATAGTAGCACGCATGGATATCTTCCTGTAGCCGAACGGATTACGGCGCACTGGTTGCCGGCACCGGGCAGGTTCCCGCTGCAACACCATGCCAGAGTGCCCAGCCGATCAGAAGCCCGAGTAACATCCCTGCCACAAGCGCGACAACAATCGCAATGGCCATGTCCTTCTCCATGGGGATCACATTTCTGAGGGCAATCAGATAAAGGTTCGGAACCGGAATGCCCAAAGGGAACCACACCCGGGTTCCGGATATCTCCTAAAAAAATGGACACGCTTATGTGACCGGGTGGAGATGGTTACTCCGGAATACTGATGACTGCCCCAAAGGCCCGGCTGCCATGCAATCCCTTCCGGAAAAAGCCGCTCATGCAGCTCATCAGGGAATGTTCGGCGCGCAACACCCTCAGAAGGGTGCTCTCGCCCTGGGAGCTCCTTTTGCTTGGGATCGGTTCGACGGTCGGCGCCGGCATCTTCGTCGTCACCGGTGTGGCCGCCGGCAATTATGCCGGGCCCGCGGTCGTGCTCTCCTTTGTGATCTCCGGTACTGTCGCACTTTTTGCTGCAATGTGTTATGTCGAACTCGCTGCAATGGTTCCCTGTGCCGGCAGCGCATATACCTACGCGTATGCAGGTCTCGGAGAGATCTGGGCATGGATCATCGGCTGGGACATGATCCTGGAATACGCGTTCTCAATCTCCGCAGTTGCTGTCGGCTGGTCCGGTTATATCGGGACGCTGTTTGCGAACGCCGGTCTCCCTCTTCCCGCGGCGCTTGCCAACCCGTTTGGGGTCAGCGGGGGCCTCGTGAATCTCCCGGCCGTCCTTGTCATCCTCTGTATCACCGCGCTCCTCATTATTGGTGTCAAGGAAAGCGCAGGGGTAAATACTATCATCGTGATCGTCAAGATGGGGGTCATCATCCTTTTCCTCTTCCTTGCGACCAGCCATATCAGTGCAGTCAATTATTCCCCATTTGCCCCGTATGGGGTAAACGGCATCCTCACCGGTGCCGCGATCGTTTTTTTTGCCTACATCGGGTTCGATGCGGTCACCACCGCTGCTGAAGAGACCGAAAACCCACAGCGGAACATCCCGCTGGGGATTATCGGTTCTGCCGTGATCGTCATGATCCTCTATATCGCTGTCTCCGCGGTGCTTACCGGCGTGGTGCCCTACACCTCGCTCATCAACAACAACGCGCCAATCTCGTACGCACTTACTGCTATCGGCATCCCGTGGGGAGCGGCGCTCATCTCGGTAGGCGCGATCGCCGGGCTCACCTCGGTTCTCATCGTCACGCTCTACGGCCAGACCCGGATCTTCTTTGCCATGGCACGGGACGGCCTGCTCCCGCGCATGTTTGCCTACGTGCATCCGGTATACCGGACACCGGTCGTCATTACCTTGATCACCGGTTCCGTGACTGCGATTATCGCCGGTTTCCTGCCGCTCGACCTCATCGTGCAACTGGTCAATATCGGCACACTTTCCGCATTTTTCATCGTTGCAATCACTGTAATCGTCCTGCGGCGAACCGAACCCGATGCCCCACGCACCTTCCGGACGCCTCTGGTGCCGTTCGTGCCGATCCTCTGCATGCTCTTCTGTCTGGGGCTCATCTCTGTGCTTCCGATCATCACGCTCCTCCGGTTCGTGATTTGGCTGGTCATCGGCCTTATCATCTATTATTTATACGGTCTCCGGCATAGCGTCATCGGTGTTCACAAGCAAGGCACGCCAGAGGATGAGGCTAGTTTCGGATAAATGGAGTTGTATCTGTGCGCCGGATAAACAGTGTTGTGTCCGGTTTCCTCCCCCGGGGAATATATCGTGAATCGTAACCGGGACAGGCTTTTCCCGTGCAGTTTCCGCAACCGGAAAATTCCCGTTATCTCCTGACGATCCTATCCGGATCGCAACCGGTGCCGGCATCGCAATGAAGTTCACAGTTACCAATACCCGCTCTCACCTCTATCCGCCTCAAGCAGGTCTTACTCTCTCGTAATGTCGGCCGGTTATGCGCGGCCTAACAGCATCCTCAAAGATCCTCCTCCTTTGCCGCGATCTACTCGCAGTTGTTGGGGAGATCTGATTCCACCTGCCTGAGTCTGCTGACGTCCTGCAGGGTCTCAATTGCCCCGATGACGTTTCCGTTGGCATCATAGATGGGTGCCGCTGTGAAAAACAGGTACGTACCTCCTTTAAGCCGCGGGAAATAATCCGTCGCCTCGTACGCGTTGGCTATTGCGGACGATCTTGCACGTTTTCCTCCATACCATCTCGTGATCCCATCAATGTTCTGGTCCACGATGAGATCCGCAAGGCATGGGCGCTGCTGGTCATAGAATGCCTGCCAGTGATCTGAAGTCCCGATAATTTCTGGTGCGGCAATACCGCTGTAATGCTCCAGCGCACGGTTCCACGAGATCACGCGGTGGTCTCTGTCAATGACAAAGATCGGGATCGGCGTTCCACGGACAATCTCTTTGAGCTGCTGCCGGCCTGTCCGCACCTGCACGGCACGTTTTATCATCTTGATGAGTTCGGGGAACTGCGCTGTCGGATCACTGCCTTTCTGCAGGTAAAAATCAACACCGTTGTTGATTGCTTCGATCACGACATCCTCATGACCTCTGTCAGTAAAGATGATGAACGGGATATCCTTTCCATTGTCGCGGACGGCTTTTAACATGGTGATGCTGTCCATGCCCGGCATCTGGTAATCGGAGACGATCGCATCATACTGCTTCCCTGCGAGGTGTGCGAGTGCATCCTGAGCCGATTCCGAGGTATCCACGGTAAAATCACCGGTTCGTTCAAGGAACAACCGGATGACCTCCAGCAGCGCGGGCTCGTCATCGACATACAGGATTGTGAGCATGAAGGTAACGTCCACGCAGGTTAAGATATTCTTTTGCCTTGAAAACCGGCTGCCACGCATTACGGGCATCATCCATCCAGCTCATAACATAAAAGACGTCTGCTCCCGTCTCTTTTATTCCTGCATGAAGACGCGGTACCTGGCCTCAAATTGCGGCACCTCATCTGTTCGCAGCGCAATGCTTCCGGCTCCGCTGCCGGGAAAAATTGTCCACATCGATACATTTTTTCGTCAGTAGTGTAAATGGAGATGTCGTTCTTTCAGATGCGGGGGGTGCTGTCCTATGCCAAAGCGTATTGAAACCGGAACTCCCGATGGAGAAGTAATCGGTTTTTCAGATGCACTCTTCTCCGGCTGGCTTGAGATCCATGATGACGGCAGGCTCTACCTCCATTACCTCATCTCGCGGTACAAGAACGAAGGCAATACACAGGCCCTGATCCGGCGGTGGCTGCGGGACGGGTACGATATCCGGATCGTGATGCCCTCACCGATCATGCAGCATATAATCCGCAAATTCGGGTTTGAACCAGCGCAGGAATACCTTCCCGCTCACTACGAGGACGAGATCGAAGTCTGGCGCGGGCCGTCACCTTTTGATAGTGTTACGTACGCCACCCACCTCCGGTCCCGCATCCATTCTCATTAGGGAACTTTTTTGTCCGGCAATATTCCCTGTGATTCATTCCTCGCCAAGGGACAGTGTCAGGACACGGAATGCACGGGATACTATCACCTTTCTGGCATCGTCCCTGAAGCCCCGGTCTCTTTCGGGCAGACCGGCAAACTCCAAAGGATGACGATACTCCAGACAGGGACAAATGCTGAAGCAGGGCAATCACCTATATTTAAGAATCAGCAACAATCATGATTGGTAAATCCCCTGTCGGATCCGGCTTTTGCGAACGACGTTCGTGTCGGAACGACGGATTGCGGATTGAGAGTTGATTCTTATCAGGAGTGGGTGAATCCGATGAAAAAACTGATTACAGCGGGCGCAATCGTGATGCTTATCTGTGTTGCGACCGCATGGGCCGCCCCTGCCGGCACGTTCTCACCAGCTGGTGTCCCCCTGCAGGAGACTACGGGAGGGCAGGGTCTTTTGGCTGACGCGCATGCCGTGGTCATGACGCATGAGACCATCCAGGCGCAGCGGGAGGATATCAGGCAGGACGTGCAGGAGACCCGGCAGGACACCTACGGGAACCTGACCGCGGGGCACGAAGCGATCGCGGAGCAGCGGGAGGCGATGGAAAACAGTCAGGCAAACCTGACCGCCGGTCATGAGGCCATCGTGCAGCAGCGTCAGGGTATGGTAACATACCGTCACCAGAACAGGATCGATCTTGCCCAGAATGTGACAGTCCTGCGATCGCAGATCGAGAGCGAACGCCAGACCGCACAGGCAGAGTTCTCCAATCTTACGGAAGCGCAGAAACAGAATCTAGAGCATGGGTACAATGTCGGTATCGCAACTAATGCACTCATGCAGATGCAGAACCTGACCGGTGATATCGGCCCGCAGGTGGCAGATCTTGCCTATGACATCAACGCATCGGAAAATAATATCACACCTCTTGAACAGCGGATTGAAGACCGGAGTGCGATCTTTCGCTTCTTACTTGGCGGCGATCAAACGGCCGCAAATCAGATTAATGATCAGGTAGCACTGAATCAACAGAGGATTCAGACCATTCAGCAACTGATGCAGAATGCCACCCTTCAGCCAGATGTTCAGCAGGTAATGCAGAACCAGATAACTACCCTGCAGCAGGAGCAGGACCGGCTTGCAAATCTCACTACCGCAGAACAAAATACCCGGGGTTTGTTCTGGTGGATCTGAACCGGCAATCACTTTTTTGCCGGGTTTGCCGGCCGATCGCCAGCCCGGCGATCGCATTCAGGATACGAGGCAGGGTGGCTGGAGCCGGTAACCTTTATGGATCAACGGAACTCATATGCTGCCATGATGAGATCCCACTGCCAGCTGCGGTGGATGACCGTCCCCCTCGAACCCGCACCCGCCGCACCGAACGCTGCCAAAAGCGGCATGTAATGATCCGGCCGCGGGTGTGTGCCCGCCGGGCGTAAGGTGCAACGCGCCCGGAACTGGAGCAGGCTCTCCCGGTCCCCATTCGTAATGACGCCGGGGCCAGCCAGTCATCGAATTCGACTGCCCAGTCTTCCGTTCGTGCGCCGTTCCCCAGCGATGCGTACGGGTCGCCAAGGGGGTGGATCGCACCGCCGCTGCCGATCAGAAGGATGCCCTCCTTCCGGAGCGGTGAGATCGCCTCACCCATCTGCACGTGATGAACCGGGTCCAAGCTTTGCTGGATGGAGAGCTGGACCACCGGTACATCTGCCATCGGGTACATCAGCATAAGGGGCACCCATGCCCCGTGGTCAAGCCCTCGGTTGCTTTCGATGTCGCATCCCAGGCCGGCTGAATTCGCGAGGCTGGCGACGCGATCTGCGAGATCGGGGCTCCGCGGGCCGGGTACGTGATCCGGTACAGCTCAGGTGGGAACCCATAAAAATCATGGATCGTCTCCGGTTCCACAGCGGCGCTGACCGCCGGCCGGGGTGTCTCCCAGTGCGCGGAGATGCAGAGGACCGACTTTGCATCCGGGTACCTGCTGCCGAGGCCGGTGAGGAAATCCCGGGCCGGGATAGGTGAGAGTGGAAGAAGAGGTGCACCGTGCGATACAAAGAGCGTGGGCAAGGGGTCGGGGCTTATGGATCATCACATACCTTCTCGCTACCCGGTCGTATTAACCGATGGATTGCCCTTTTCCGGCACGTTTGCTATTCAAACGGCCGGTTTAAGGGTTATATGCCGGATTTCACGCCGGGAAATGAATCGTTTGAGGAATATAAGAACGGCCCGGTCCATGCTCATATGCAGCCCGAAAGGAGATGCATGAGAACGAAAATGATGAGGGATTGAATATGACCTTTACAAAAAATTGTTTTGTACTGATTACGGGCATCATGCTCTGTATGCTGCTCTCAAGAGTGAATACGGATACCAGCCAGATTCCGGCACCGGGCCTCGGCCCGGGCCGGTACGGGATGCTGATCAGGACGGGACCGTTCCGAAACGAGGGGCTGCTCGAGCTGAACGAGGCAATCCTTTCTGGAACGCCACGATGGCCGGTCTGGGAGAACTCACGTCAACCAGATCCGGCAGTTCATCACAACATGCCTGGCAAAAAACCCCAATGACCGGGGGGTTGGTTGCTGCGCTCATTGCCGACTTCGACAGCATAGATGAGACGACAGTATAGCCGGTGCTTACACCAGTCATGGATATTGTCTAATACCCTCCTCCTGCTGATTGCATAGCGGTCGTCACGGTTGTCAAAGTCGTTGCCGGATTCATGACCGCCGGGACCATGCCGGTTATGTTGGCGACATACCACAGGTTGTTAAACCCGTTCCCGTTCATGTCACCGGGATTCGTGTCGTTGGCGAAATAATAAAGCGGTCTGCCCATGTACGTGGTCTGTGGTGTCCCGTCTGCCCGGGAGATGGTGCTGAAATCCGAAACTTTGAGCAGCGACGGGGCGACGACGGATGCGGGGGCGAATGGAGGCCATTTAGCAGGGCAGGCACCCGTGCAGGCGCTTGTACCGTTGGAATCTTTTGCAAAGAAGTACAGCGTCCTTCCTGTCCCATCCGTCAGGTACGATCCGGTCGCAGGCCGATCGGTGACCATCACGGTGTAATCTGGCCGGGCAACATACCATACATTGAGCACGCCCTCGCCTTTCGTATTGCCGGGCCCGCTATCACTCTGGTAGTAATAGAGAGGCCAGGCGCGGAATGTGGTCTCCTTTGTCCCGTCCGTCCGGGTGATGGACGAGAAGTCAGCAGCCGAAAGTGACGACGGCACCACAACATTATCCGTAAAAAAGACCGGCCAGATCGCTGCACAGGTGCCGTAGCACGTGCTGGCGCCGCTGCCCGGCACATCTGTGATGAAGTAATACAGGGTTCGGCCGTTTGCATCCGCAAGAACGTTCCCGATAGGAGTGCTGACAAGGGTAATGGTATCAGCGGCTGTGCCCGTGGTCGGTTGCGGAATTGCCTGCGCCGGTTGCTGTTGCGAACAACCCGCTACGGCAATGGCTGCGATGGCAATAATAACCAAGGTGAACATATACAACGATCTCATGAATTATGCTCCCTCTTGTATGAACGTCCATCCTCTCTTTGGTCGATAAAAGTTTGGATGATGCCCAAAAAGGCAGCCGGTTGGATGGAACGCCCACCAATACTATGTCATCATGCAGACTGGTAACCGCTCCTTTATACCGCTCCCCGGCTCATGTTTGTGAGATACAGGGAATGAGACCTTTGCCGCGACGTCACCTTCCCGCAACCGATGCCATGAAGCATACTGCCATATTCTCCGCTGACACCCTGATTTGGCGCTCACCGGAACCAGCAACAGTTCCGGCTGCCGGTACACTCTGGGTGATCGTTTCCGGTACCAGTATCGTCGTGACAACGGGAAAGCCACCGCGTCTCTTTTTGCCGGCAAACGCGGCACATGCCGGTGTGACTGCCCCAGTCGAGTATCTTGGTCATCGAAGCGGGAAGCCGTGTTACGCGGTGGAGGTACCGGCCGGGACTTCCCTGCCGGAGGGCCTTATCTGCACAGGTGTCCGGGACCTCTTTGGCAGGATACCGGATGATGAGCTCGCCATTGCCGGGTTTGCCGTCAGGATGATCGAATTTGCACGAACCACCCGGTTCTGCGGCCGGTGCGGGGCTGGCACGGAGCGAATCCTCGCCGAACGGGCACGGCGATGCCCTGCCTGCGGCCATGTAATGTACCCCCGGCTGTCCACGGCGATCCTCGTGCTGGTGCAGAATGGTGATACCGTACTCCTCGCCCGTTCCCCGCGGTTCCCGCCGGGCGTACACAGCCTCATTGCCGGGTTCGTGGAACCCTGCGAGACACTGGAGCACGCGGTGCACCGCGAGGTACGGGAAGAGACCGGCGTCACGGTCACCGGTCTCCAGTACGTGGCAAGCGAACCATGGCCGTTCCCGGATTCACTTATGGTCGCATTTGTCGCTGACTACGCCGGTGGCGAGATCGTTGTCGATCCCGACGAGATCGTTTCGGCGGGCTGGTTTGACCGGGCGTACCTACCGCCCCTTCCCCCGCGGATGAGCCTCTCCCGGGCGCTCATAGACTGGTGGGCAGGTGGTGCAGGAACAAACCCACGGAAAGAAAAATAAAATCCAGGACCATATACGCGGGAGATTTTCCTTGGGTAAATCTTCGGGATGCGACGCAGGAGCACGAGATGATTCCTATCAGGAAATTTTCGAACACGTTCTGCCGACTTTGTCAATGTATAATGTATAATTTATAGAAGACTCAGATTTTCTAGAAAGCTAATAAATTGCCTCCCATCTGTCCAAAAAATCCCGACCCAGACATCTTCCCGAGAGAGAGTTTTTATATCTTTACCATTTATAGAATGAATAACAGAGGTCAGCCGTTGGAATTTCAGCATCCTCATCGAGAGCTTGATCCCTCTCATATGCAGATACCGGGCATACCGGCCAAGATGCTTCCTGTTCTGAGGGTCAAACGCTCGCGCCTCTCACTTCTCATCCATTTTTTTCCCGCTGAAAAGAGATTTGTCAGATGGAAGTGCAGATCCATGATGCTGAAATATTCACATACCCCAGAGCGGTTAAAATTCTCTGTTGAGAGTAATAGAGATGAATTCCGATCCATCAGGCACAGATGAAGGTATCCCCGCCGCAGACGACGTTATAGATATCTTCGTTCTCTGCGGAAACTCTACGGATGCCCTGCAGCTTGAGCAGCAGATGGCCCCGATGGGATACAGGGTTACGCTCTTCACCGGCACCGCAAGCCTGCTCGAGAGTCTCCGGGCAGGGAAGCCCAACCTTCTCATCTGCGATATTACCGGCGCTGAACAGGATGCTTGTGAGATCTGCCGCGAGATCAAGGCAGACGAAGATCTCTGGAGGATCCCGGTGCTCCTTATCACCGGCATCGAGAGCCTCAGCGACCTCCTGATCGTTCTTGACAGTAACGCTGACAACTTCATCGCACGGCCATATGATCCGCAGTACCTCTTATCGCTCATCGATGCGATGCGCTCCTCACCAATCGAGAAGCCCGACCCGGAGAAGATCAAAACGCAGTTCAAGATCCGGCATGACGATCATGAGTACGTGATAACGGCCGACCGCCGGAAACTGCTCGAATTCCTCTTGTCCTCGTTTGAGATCGCTGTCAGCCGTGCCACAGAACAGATGCGGGTGCAGCAGGAGCTCGATGCTTTAGCAGCAGAGCTTGAACAGCGCGTGGCCGATCGGACAAAAGACCTCAGCAACGAGGTTGGCCAGCTCGAAACGATGGTAAAAGAGCACACCAGGTCCCTTTCGCTCACGGAAACCGCGCTTCAGGAGCAGAAAAAAGAGGTAAAGAATGTGCGCGGACAGATCGAGGAGCGTGAACGGGAGATTGCCGCAAACAAGGAGGAGATCGCCAGGCTCACTCAGGATCTTGAGAGCACCCGGTCCCGGCTGGCCGAGGCTGAAGCTACGATCCGCACACTTGCCACCGAGAAAGACGAGCTCGATCGTGCCCTTCGTGGTGATGCCGAGGCGCTGAACCGGGATCTCGGACAATCCCGTGCAGATCTTGAGAGCATCAGGCGCCAGCTCCAGGAAGAGATTGAACACCGCACCTCTCTTGATATCCGGTGTGGTGACATCACCCGTGATAACGAGCAGGCAAAAAAAGCGATAAGCGCCCGGGCCATCGAGCTTGAACAGCTCAAAAGCGCCCTTGCTGCCGAAAAAGAGCGGGCGGCAACTGCCGAGCAGGAGGTCAAGACGGTGCTCCAGGAGAAGAGCCGAACCGAGCAGGATCTCCAGCAGATGCTTCAGGACGTCACGGAAAAAGTAAAACAGCAGGTGCAGGAGAACCTGCGACTTGCCGATGACCTTGCTTCCGAACAATCGCGGCGGACAGAGGTTGAGCACCAGATCGAAGTGTTCCGGCAGGAGACGACCAAAAAGGAGATTGCACTTGTCGCGGAAAGGGGGAGTATACGGGAGCACCGCGATGCCCTGCAGCAGAAGTTCGATGCACTTACCGAATCGTTTGGCGCGGAGCGGCAGAAGAGCACGTCACTTGAGTCCGAGGTCCAGAGCCTGAAGACCTCCCTTGAACAGCGTGATGGCGAGATGCGCACGTTTACCCGGCGGCTTGAAGAGGCAAACGCAGCAACAGAAGAGGAGAAACACCAGCGCCTCTGCGCTGAAAAGACCTTAAAAGAAATTGTGAGCGCCAAGGATGAGGAACTGCAGTCACTCCGTTCGGCAAATGACAAGCTCCGCGAGGATCTGGATGCGCAGAAGACCGAGCTGGCTGTTATACTTCGGGAGCGGGAGACTGCAAAGAGTACCCGGAAGGATCGGGAGGATGAACTTGCCGCCGCAGTACTTGGCCGGGCACAGTCGGAGAAACTGGTACAGGCAATCTCTGTCGAGCGGGATCAGCTCAGGGATGAACTCGGGAACGAACAACGACTGCGGCGCAGCGCAGAGGAAGGGATGAGCCGGGTGATGCAGGCAAAGGAGAATGTCGAACAGAATCTGCACGCACTCACTGAAGAGAAAGCGACTGAGGAGTCCAGCCGGCAGACAAGGATCCAGAAGGATAAGGAAGAGCTCGGGACGATGCTCGCCCGCCAGAAGTCGCTTGAATCGATGCTGATTGCCGCGGAGAAAGAACAGGCGGAGAAGGAAGCGGCATTGCAGGCACTCTCCGGTGAACTCGAGCAGTTGATGGCACAGCTCGAGGCAGAGACCGGGAAGCGGCGTGAAGCCGAGAAGGAGCTTGCGGAGATCCGGCAGGTACCCATCAGGAAAAAACCAGTCACTACCACGATCTTCAAAGACATGCCGGCAGAAGAGCGTGCGATCATCGTCAAGGAAGCGGATCTGCCGGCTGTTTTTGATTCCGACCTGCAGGCAGTTGCCCTTAAAGGCGATGCGGCTTTGGTTCGCGACGACCTGTCAGCCCCGCTGCACGAAGAACCAGAGGAGATGCCGCCAGTGGAGATCCGGAGTGTCGAGGATCTCTACGAGGAACCGCGCGAGCTTGACATCAACGATCTGCCGGATGCAGCACCAGCACTGGTTTCCGGTGCTGAGGTGCAAAGAGACAAGGGAGCTACGGGCTTGGCAGCGATGGGTTCAGGAATCTCTTCTGGCGCCGGCGAGGAGGAAGAACCCTGCACTGGAGGGCCGCTGGATGACGAGAACGGGGAGAGTCATACCGGTCCTGTCCTGATAAATGAGGCGGTATACGGAAAAGAACCTGCGAAGGTGGCTGGCGCGGCCCCGGCTGATGCAGGGACTGTGGGATATGGTGACGCTGCTTTGGCGACTGAAGACGAGACCGGAGATGAGGAACCGGATACCGCAGTCCCGGAGATGACCGGTGGTACGCCTGCAACCGGTGAAATGGCCTTCAGCCGTCAGCAATGGTTTGATCTCGTGAAATGGGCACACAACACTCCAGCGCTCTCCCATGAGGACCGGCTCCGCATTGTCAGGCTGGGGCGGCTGATCCAGAAGGGAAGACGGCTGACCCGGCGGCAGGAGGCCCAGCTCACCGAGCTGGTCACTCTCGCCCGTTCCATGGGATATCAATCGAACAATTAATCACCTTTTTCAAGCCAGACCGAAATTTTTTTGTTAACCAACTTGGCATGACAGACAATTTTTGTTATCACCTAAGTACGCACGGAATCACCAGTTGGTGCGCCAGTGCTCGTTCCCTCCGTACGGCTGGCCAGCACCGTTAGAGAAAAGAAGATGTCAGTGGGTAACGGAAGCGGGCGCCGGCGTACTGCCATTGCCGGTATTTTCCGAACTCACGCTCACTTCGGATAGTACAACCATCATCCCGAGGCAGACAGAGATGCCAAGGATGCTGATCAGCAGGAAGAGCGCTTGGGGGAGCAAGCCCTGACTCTTAAGGCCCGTAAGGACGAGGAGTATCATGCAGTACTGGAGATGGTACTGCGCAATCCGGGGATCCGTCCGGTCACAGGGACGGATTGAACCCGCAATGGTTCCCGGATTGATCGGGAAGAATGGCCAGATCCCTTTCCGGGTACAGAGATCTTCCACGAGATGGAGGGCCATGCCAAGGATCACGCCACCAAGGAATACCATTGTGGCGGGGAGCAGAAATACCGCACCGGAAACGGTGATGGGCACGTACAGCATTCCCGCGAGGATGGCTGAGATCCCGGCAAAGCCGGTAAGTGAATGGGTGGGTCGTTTATCAGTTGCCTGAAATTTGCCGGGAAAGATTTCCCTGTACAGCCGGCAGATCAGGAGGTACAGATACGTCGGCTGAACTGTACCACGTACACCATGCCGGTGTCTGGAGGATAAGCCGCCGGGGCCTCGTCATCTGGATGGCCGGGATGACTGCCCCGGTGCACGTGCCGATGATGACCAGCGCCATCATGAACGGGGCGGAAAAGAGACCGGAGCCACAGAGGATAAGTGCGCACATCAGGGAGAGGGCCACATCGTGCCGGGTAATGATGAAAGTATCCTCTCCAGAAAACGAATCCGGGCAGATCAGGTTGCCGGCAGGATCTCACCAATCACTTTTTTTGCATTCTTCTTCTTTGTCAGCCAGATCAGTTTTCCGTCACGAAATCCGAAACCGGGCATGAAATGAACCTGTACCGGGGGCTGAACACCGGATACATCAGCAGCCTGTGGCACGAGCAGGAGATACCTCCCGTTCCTCCAACCGTTCTCCTCGCACCGCATGACCTCGCTGATCGTGGCTGCCGGGACGACCGCATCGTAAGAGACCAGCACGGTCGCCAGCTCGGCATTTCCCCTTACCGTGCGGGAATAACGGTACAGCGTCCCGCTACCGGATGATGACTGTTCCTTCTTCTCCCAGCCGTCTTGTGCCGGCATGAGGTGATGCAGATCCCGCATTTCGAACATGTGCATAGTATCAATGATCGCACCCATATTTTATCACAGAAAAATTTGGTATCGGAAATCTTATAAGTTTTGGTGTTTTAGTTTATTTTTTAAAATAATAAACATAAACTATTTTACAAGGGAAAAAGAAAACGTGGTAGCCTGGCGAATGGTTACCACCATTATTACGTCCTTAAAGCATTGTCAATGGGACGTACCTGCTCTCTTCAAGGTGGGTATAGTGAATTTATACCCAGAGATCCCTAAGATCACTATTTGCCCGGTGATCCTATGAATAATGAGATGCTTCGATCCGTGATACGAAAACAGGTAAAGCCTGCACTGGTTATCTTTATCCTGCTCACGCTTCTCACCGGGATTTTTTATCCACTAGTCATCACCGGTATCGCGCAGCTTGTTTTTCCCTCTCAGGCAAACGGAAGCCTCATCGTACATAACGGATCTATCGCCGGCTCGGCACTGATAGGCCAGCCGTTCACCTCAACAGACTACTTCTGGGGACGGCCATCGGCCACTATGCCGTTTCCCGATAATGCCGACAGCTCAACCGGCTCGAACCTCGGGCCGACCAATCCGGCGCTTCTGGATGCCGTGAAGGCCCGTGTCGCGGCACTCCATGCGGCCGATCCAAACGATACCCGGCCGATCCCCGTGGATCTCGTCACCACGTCCGCAAGCGGTCTCGACCCGGATATCAGTATCGCGGCCGCGTATTACCAGGCCCCGCGGGTCGCCCGGGAACGGAACCTGAGCGTACAGGTGATCGATACGCTCGTTACGCAGCAGATCATGCACCGCCAGTTCGGGATCTTCGGTGAACCCCGGATTAACGTCCTCTCCCTTAACCTCGCACTCGATGACCTGAGCGCCGGCAGGACCACCGTCATCCCTGTCGCGTCCTCTTTTAACCCGCCACCGGAGGACAGCACCCTCTTTTTTGGCATTCCCTTCATGGACTGGGTCCAGCTGATCCTCTTTGCCGTCATGATCGCATTCCTGGTCGTGCCGCTCGGAAGGTTCATGGCGAAGGTATTTCAGGGTGAACCAACCTCCCTGTCACCGGTTCTTGATCCTGTCGAACACGCTATCCTCTCGTTATCCGGTGTGAGAGCTGACGAGGAGATGGACTGGAAACAGTTCGCGATAGCCCTCCTCGTCTTTTCCGTACCCTGTGTTGCGGTAGTCTTCATCCTGCTGCTCCTCCAGCAGTACCTCCCGCTCAATCCCGCCGGTGTCGGGCCTATGCCATGGGACCTCTCCCTAAACACTGCCGTTAGCTTTGCCACGAACACCAACTGGCAGAACTATGTCCCGGAGACAACGGTCAGCTACCTGACGCAGATGGCAGGCCTTGCGGTCCAGAACTTTATGTCTGCGGCAACAGGGATGGCGGTACTCATTGCGCTCATCTTCGCATTCTCACGGAAATCCGTGACAACGATCGGAAATTTCTGGGTGCTCCTTGTAAGAAGCGTACTGATCCTCCTGCCGATAGCCGGGATCTTCGCGCTCGTCCTTGTCTCCCAAGGCGTCGTCCAGACGTTTTCCGGCCCAGCCACTGTGCCGCTCCTCAACCCGGTGAACGATTCCGCCGGCAACCTTGTGACCACGCAGACGATCGCGCTCGGCCCCGCCGCTTCGCAGGTCGCGATCAAGCTGCTGGGTACCAACGGCGGCGGGTTCTTCAGCACGAACTCGGCCCATCCACTGGAAAATCCGACACCGTTCTCGAACTTTGTAGAGATGCTCCTGATCATTCTTATCGCGACCGCTCTCTGCTACACGTTCGGCCGCATGATCGGGTCGGCAAGGAAGGGAATCGCCCTGCTGATCGCGATGTGTCTCCTCTTCATCCCGCTTGCCGGCCTTGCCATCTGGTCCGAGACCGGCGGTAACCCGGCGTTTACCACGCTCGGCATCGACCAGAACCCGCTTCATGCCCAGCCGGGCGGGAACATGGAGGGAAAAGAGGTGCGCTTTGGTCCTGTCCAGTCAGCGTTCTTCTCAATTCTCACCACATCGACATCTACCGGAGCGGTCAATTCGATGCATGACTCGTTCATGCCGATGGGTGGTTTTGCCCAGCTTTTCACCATGCAGCTCGGCGAGGTGGTCTTTGGTGGTGTCGGTTCCGGCCTCTACGGAATGCTCATCTTCGTGATCATCGCCATGTTCATCGCCGGCTTGATGGTGGGGAGGACGCCCGAGTACCTGGGCAAGAAGATCGAACCGTACGAGATGAAGCTCTCGACCATCATCATCATCATCCCCATATTCCTGATCCTGATCGGTACGGCCGTCGCGGTCATGACCGACCCCGGCCGGGCGGCGGTTCTCAACCCCGGGCCGCACGGGTTTTCGGAAATCCTGTACGCATTCACCTCCGCTTCCCAGAATAATGGTAGCGCATTTGCCGGGATCTCGGCAAACAACCTCTTTTACAACATCTCGCTCGCGATCGCGATGTTTCTTGGGCGGTACCTTGTCGCAGTTTTCATACTGGCCCTCGCCGGTTCATTCGTGGTAAAAAAGATCGTCCCCCAGAGCGAGGGCACCCTCCGGGACCACCGCCCGCTCTTCATCATCTGGCTGGTCTTTGTGATTGTCGTTGTCGGTGCACTCAGTTTTGTCCCAGCCCTTTCGCTCGGGCCCATTGTGGAGCACCTGAACATGGTCGCGGGAGGGTTGATCCATGTCTGATCTCCGGCAGTCCAGAAACCCCCATGAGATCCCGGGACTATACCGGCGTGCGTTTATTGACGCGCTCTGGAAGCTCGATCCGAGGACTCTCGTGCACAACCCCGTGATGTTTACCGTCGAGATCGGAAGCGTAATCACCACGCTGTTGTGGCTGCGGGCACTCACCGGCCAGGGCGGCGAGCCTGCCGGTTTTGTCGGTGCCATCTCCGCATGGCTCTGGTTCACGGTGCTCTTCGCGAACTTTGCCGAGGCTCTCGCCGAAGGGCGGGGCAAGGCACAGGCCGAGTCACTCCGGAGGATGCGGCAGGACACGATCGCTAAAAAACTGGACGACCGGTGCGAGATCCAGAAAGGAAAGGCTCCTGAACCCGCGGATTACCGGGATGTGTCATCATCGACACTCCGCAAGGGCGACCTTTTCTACGTGCAGGCCGATGACACGATCCCGGTTGACGGCGAGGTCATTGAGGGTATCGCATCGGTCAACGAGAGTGCGATTACCGGCGAGAGCGCCCCGGTTATCCGGGAATCGGGCGGCGAGCGGAGCGCGGTCACCGGCGGGACGGCCATCCTTTCCGATTGGCTGATCGTACGGGTGAGCGCAAATCCCGGCGAAGGGTTTCTCGACCACATGATCAGTCTTGTCGAGGGGGCAAAGCGGCAGAAGACCCCCAATGAGATCGCGCTCTCCATCCTCCTCATCGGGCTTACCGTTATCTTTGTTGTGGTCTCGGCAACCCTGTGGGCGTTCTCGCGATACAGTGTCGATGTGACGGGTACCGGAACAATCGTCTCCGTGACCGTGCTCATCTCGCTCTTTGTCTGTCTTGCACCGACGACGATTGGTGGCCTTTTGAGTGCAATCGGGATCGCAGGCATGGACCGCCTCATCCAGCGGAACGTGATCACGACATCGGGGCGGGCGATCGAGGCGGCGGGGGATGTTGATGTCCTTCTTCTCGACAAGACCGGAACCATCACGCTCGGGAACCGGCAGGCGGTGGAACTGATCCCGGTCGACGGAACAGATATCATGGATCTCGCCGAGACGGCACAGCTCGCGTCGCTTGCCGACGAAACGCCGGAGGGGCGCAGCATCGTGGTGCTCGCCAAGGAGAAGTACGGCCTGCGAGGGAGAACCGTCGGGGGGACCGGGACGGCCCCGGAGATGCAGTTCATCCCGTTCTCGAGTCATACCCGGGTGAGCGGTGTCGACCAAGGGGAAATTCGGATCCGGAAGGGCGCCGCGGATGTCATGTTTGCCACGATCAAGGCGCATGGCGGGACGGTATCCGAACAGCTCATGGGAGAGGTCGACCGAATTGCCCGCGCCGGCGGAACGCCGCTCGTTGTCAGCCGGAACGAGCGGGCACTCGGGGTGGTATACCTTAAGGATATCGTCAAGGGCGGGATCCGGGAGCGGTTTGCGCAGCTCCGGAAGATGGGGATCAGAACCGTGATGATTACCGGCGACAACCGGCTTACGGCCGCGACGATTGCAGCAGAGGCCGGGGTGGATGACTTCCTTGCAGAGGCGACTCCCGAGAGCAAGCTCAAGCTGATCCGCGAATACCAGAGCGGTGGGCGGATGGTCGCGATGACCGGCGACGGTACAAATGACGCCCCGGCGCTTGCACAGGCAGACGTCGCAGTCGCGATGAACACCGGGACGCAGCCGGCCCGGGAGGCGGCGAACATGATCGACCTTGATTCCAACCCGACAAAACTCATAGAGATCGTGGAGATCGGCAAACAGCTGCTGATGACACGGGGGGCTCTCACCACGTTTTCGATCGCAAACGACATCGCCAAGTACTTCGCGATCATCCCGGTCGCGTTCGCATCCACGTACCCGTCATTAGGCGTGCTCAATGTCCTCCAGCTCCGGCACGGGATCCTCTCTGCCGTGATCTTCAACGCGCTCATCATCGTCGCTCTCATCCCGCTTGCACTCCACGGCGTGAAATACCGCCCGATGTCTGCCGAAGATGCGCTCAGGAACAACATCCTCATCTATGGTGTCGGGGGCCTCATTGCCCCATTCATCGGGATCAAGATCATCGACCTCCTGCTGGTCTTTTTAGGGGTGTGACCTGTTCATATGCCCATCTCACCGGAATGTCGCCCTGACCCGGATACTCTCCTTGCGCGTGTGCAGGGTGAGGAGCGGCAGAAACACCGGGGCAAGCTGAAAATCTTTCTGGGGTATATCGCGGGCGTTGGAAAAACATATGAGATGCTCCGGGCTGCGCATCTCCGGCGGAATGAAGGCATCGATGTCAGGATCGGGCTTGCCGAGACCCATGGCAGAAAGGAGACTGAAGCACTGCTTGAAGGACTGCCGATCATCCCCCTGAAGATGGTCAGTTACCGCAGCGTTGTCATCCCGGAGATGGATCTTGACGGCATTCTCGCTGCCAACCCTCAACTGGTTCTCGTAGACGAGCTTGCCCACACAAACGCACCGGGCTCCCGGCACACGAAACGCTACCAGGACGTGGAGGAGCTCCTCGATTCGGGAATTGATGTCTATACTACCTTAAACATCCAGCATGTCGAAAGCCTCAACGATGTGATCGCCCAGATCACCGGCGTTCTCGTCCGCGAGACGATCCCTGACCGCGTGATTGACGAGGCAAACGAGATCGAACTCGTGGACCTCGCCCCTCCCGAGCTCCTCCAGCGGCTCCGGGAGGGGAAGGTGTACGTCCCCGACATGGCCGCTCGGGCGATCGAGCAGTTCTTCAACGAGGGCAATCTGTACGCGCTGCGGGAACTCGCGCTGCGCCGTGCCGCGGAACGGGTCGACAGCCAGATGCTGGCTTACATGCAGACACGGGCAATCCCGGGGCCGTGGGCCGCGGGCGAACACCTGCTGGTCTGTGTCGGCCCGGGGCCTCTCTCAGAGCGGCTGATCAGGACGGCCCGCCGCCAAGCTGACCGTATCAACGCGAAATGGAGCGCGCTCTACGTCGAGACACCCTCCCATCACCGGCTCTCAAAGGGGGCAAAGGACCAGCTCTCCCGGACGCTGCAGCTCGCGGAGAACCTGGGGGCAACAACGGCGACTGTCTTCGGGCTTAATGTCGCTACCACCGCGATCGAGTATGCCCGGCAGCACAACGTGACCCGGATCATCATCGGCAAGACGCTGCGCCCGCGCTGGCAGGAGTTTGTCTTTGGTTCTGTTGTTGACCAGCTCATCCACAACAGCGGCACCATCGATGTGTACGTGATCAGCAGCGAGGAAAAAACCCCACAGAAGCCGGTGCCGATGGAGCCCCTCCTTCCGGCAACACCGCCCCGCGATTATGTCTCCAGCTTCATTCTGGTGATCCTTATCACCATCCTTGGCTGGCTGATAAAATCATTTATCTCGCAGGTAAACCTCATCATGCTCTACCTGCTGGCAGTCGTCTTTGTCGCGTTCCGGCGTGGACTGAGACCGGCTGTCTTCACAGCGGTAGTTGGTCTCCTTGCATTTGACTTCTTCCTGATCCGGCCGTATTTCACGTTCCGGATAGGCGACACGGAATATCTCATCACGTTTGCAGGACTTATCGCGGTCGCCACTCTAATTAGCCTGCTCGTGGCCCGGGCCCGCGAACATGCCTACGCGGCGCAGGCCCGCGAGAAGGAGACAAGTACGCTTTACGCCCTTTCCCAGGATCTCGCGGTTGCAGTGGATAGTGAAACGATTATCGGCGCAGTCGCCACGCACATCTCGGAAATTTTCCAGTGGAAGAGTGCTTTTCTGCTGCCGGAGAACAACCGGCTGGCAATTCGCGGGGGGAGCCATGGACTGAGCCTTGATGCTGACGAGATCGCGGTGGCGACCTGGGCGTTCCAGCACGGTGCTATCGCGGGATACGACACGGACACGCTCCACGGTTCAAGACTCCGCTATATCCCGCTCCAGAGTTCGCAGGGCGTGCTGGGTATTATGGGGGTGCAACCCACGGACCCGGATGGCGTGATCACGCACGAGCAGGCCAGGATCCTGACGGCGTTTGCGAATCAGGCCGCGCTCGCGCTCGAGCGGGTGAACCTCGTCAAGCGTGCCGCCGATGCGGTATCCCGACAGGATACCTGATACTTCCTGTCTCCCTATGATCTGTCCGGTTCTAGGAAATGATAGCGGCTCTTCAGAGAAATCCATTTTTTGGATTTTGAAAAGCGCGTTTTTAAGATCTGCAGAAATCATCAGAAAATCTCTCAACGATCTTGGCAGGAATCCAACGTTGGTGAAAGCAAGGATGGATTGAAGAAACTTTTCCGCTGAAAGTTTTGAATCTTCGGCAAGTGTTACCTCCGCCGCTGTGGCATTTCAAAAATTATCTTTTTGAAATTTTTTTAAATTGCCTCTTCACGCTCGTGGCACTTAAAAAATAATCTGAGTATTATTTTCTCGTGCTCCTACGTCACATCTAGAAAATTCCCCGGGCATTTTCCCGGTTTTGTCACGCGATTGGCGATTGCTGCCTACCTCATAGAGCGATGCCCCCCAAAAAAGTAATACGAATATCATTGCAAAGCTGAAGGGCAGCAAGGATGCAGATACTGATATCCAATCCAGCGCACGATACCTGCAGTCACGCACCTTCAGGTATGACATGCTTGTCACCATGAGGAAATGCCCTTATGCATGATTGTACACCACGATTGGTCCTGCACCCGCACACTTTTTATCATAAACACTGAACTCCTGTATATTGCATGAACCTCCGTTCACTCATGCCGCGTGACGTCCAAGCCTTCCGGACAAAGACTATCCAGAAACTGATGGAATGCACCGGTGGCGAAAACGCTCTGAAAAAGGTGCTCTCTCCTCTCGACCTCACCCTGATGGGGATTGGGGCGATCATCGGGACCGGCATTTTCGTGATCACCGGTGTTGTCGCAGCGAACTATTCAGGCCCGGCGCTCGTGATCTCGTTTATTATTTCCGGGACTGTCTGCGCCTTCGCAGCCCTGTGTTACGCGGAGTTTGCCTCTATGGTGCCCGTAGCAGGGAGTGCATATACCTACGGTTATGCCTCGCTTGGCGAGATCTGGGCATGGATCATCGGCTGGGACCTTATCCTCGAGTACTCGGTCTCGATCGCTGCGGTCGCCATAGGCTGGTCGGGCTACATGACAAGCCTTGCCGCCGGTATCGGCATCACCGTCCCTGCCGCCATCGTCAACCCACCCGGCGTTGCCGGGGGCATCGTGAACCTCCCTGCCATCATCATCATTCTGCTCATAACCTGCGTCCTCGTGATCGGGGTCAAGGAGAGTGCGCGGGTCAACACCGTGATCGTGCTGGTCAAGCTCGTCGTGATCCTGCTCTTTTTGTACCTCGCGTTCGGCCATATCCGGCCGGTGAACTGGGTGCCGTTCATGCCATTCGGGTGGAGCGGTGTGATCGCCGGCGCCGCGATCGTCTTCTTTGCCTATATCGGGTTTGACGCCGTCTCGACCGCGGCAGAGGAAGTGAAAAACCCGCAGCGGGACGTGCCAATCGGGATCCTTTCCTCGCTCGCTATCTCCACCGTGCTCTACATCGCTGTATCCGCGGTGCTGACAGGGATCGTGCCCTATACGGCATTTGCGACGACAAGTGCCCCTGTCGCGTTTGCGCTGGGCGAGATTGGCATCTCCTGGGGGTCGGCACTCGTATCGGTAGGCGCGATCTGCGGTATCACCTCCGTGCTTCTTGTCCTCCTCTACGGGCAGACCCGTATTTTCTTTGCGATGTCCCGTGACGGCCTCCTTCCCCCGGTCTTCCGCGAGATCCACCCGGTCTTCCGCACACCGATCAAGGTCACAATCCTCGTGGGCGCCGTCACCGCAATCCTCGCCAGCCTCCTCCCTCTCACGACAATTGCCGAGCTGGTCAACATCGGGACGCTTGCTGCGTTCATCATCGTCTCGTTTGGGGTGATCGTGCTTCGCCGCACCCAGCCGGACATCCCCCGCCCGTTCCGGTGCCCCCTTGTCCCGCTCGTGCCTGCCCTCTGCGTAATCTCCTGTTTGTACCTGATCGTCGCGCTCCCGACACTTACACATCTGCGCTTCGTGATCTGGCTTGCCATCGGTCTCGTGATCTACTTCCTCTACAGCCGGCACCACAGCCGGATCAATGAGGACACGAGTAGCCTTGAATGCTGGAGCCGGTAAGAGTGGACCCCTGATCTGCATACAAAACTGCAACTAATGAACTCGCGATCAGAGCGTGTTGGTCTTCCGCAGGAAAATCCCGATAGCACCGTAGCAGAACACGGCGACGGCAAGTGCGACTGCGACCCTGGTGACAAAAAAGATATTGCCTGCAGCGATAGCCTGCCAACAGAAGTAAAGGAGCGCGATAATGCCCACAACCAGTACGATCGCAGCGCCGCACACGAACGCAAGGGCGATCGTACCTATGGCGATTAGATCGTCCATGGTGATTGGTATGGTGCAGCGATATATGAACTGCACCCGTGTGCCAGCAAAAAAAGCCGCTTATTCAAGGTAGCCGGCGAGCAGGCCGGTATAGAGCCGGCGGACATTGTCATCGGTCTTTGATACCGTGGGAAAACCGGCGTACTGCCGGGTCTTCGGGATATCGCGGGCGAGATCGAGATGGTATTGGTCACGCGACCAGAACCAGCCCTGCCGCTCGTAATACCAAGAGAGGTACTCCTGCTCGGGTTGCCCCGGTGTCGGGACAAGGAGGGCGCAGCGCTTGCCCAGTTCTCCCAGCTCCATCATCGTGGTGTATCCCGAACGGCAGATCACGCATCGCGCCCGGTTCATCAGGGCGACTTTTTCTTCCGTTGGAACATACGACAGGACACTGCAACCGCAGGACTCTGACTCCTCAAACGGGCGCTGCGGGCTCCCGAGGAGGACGGCACCGTTACCATTAAGATCATCAATCTGTCGCAGTACGATCTGCTCGAAGCACGTCCGCTGGGGCTCCGGCCCTGAGACGATAATGAGATAATCGAGGTCCTCCGGGCAGTCCTGTTTCCGGGCGCTCGAGAGAATGCCGGCAAAGAACACCCGCTCTCGTGCTACCTCAGTCTCCGGCCGCGAGAGCTTGCCGGCAAGCGGCACTGCTCCTGCCGGGTTGTCGGGGACGATGATCCGGTCGAATTTCTCATGGAGGTAACTGTTCACTGAGACCGCGGCAAGCTCCAGCGGCCACATCGCAAGCGGCAGATGGTAGTGGAGCTGGTGGGTGATGAAGACGGACGGGACCTTGGGGGAATAGAGACCCAGCCGGTTGTCGCTGATGATGAGGTCGTACCGGTCGCGGGCAAGGATGGTGTCCAGCATCGCGCGCTCCCGCCCGATTGCGCGGAGCATGAAGGGGAAGTTCGCGCAGAACTTCGGGAGGAACCACCGACCAGAGCTGTATGCCGCGGGATAATCGGCAAACTCAATGCACCGGCAGTCGGGAAACTCTTGTCGGAGTACCGCGAGCGCACTCCCGCAGGCAGCGACCGTCACCTCGTGGCCATGCGCGAGGATCGTGCTGATGACCGGGATGTCGCGGGTCGCGTGCCCGAGTCCCCAGTTCAGTGGCGATACCAGTACGTGTGCCATCAGGTCTCCTGTATAAAGATTATCCCGGCGGTATATTGAACAATTCGGGAATGGGATGTGGGATCTCTCATGTCACCACGGCCTTCCGGAACCGCCACCAGGCAAACGTGTACATGACGACTGCAAATGCGACGAGCCCTCCAAAGGAGACCAGAATATCAGCGGGGGTATAGGCATATTGCTGGCCGAGCGCGACAAACTGGTCGCCGATCGCGAAATAACGGATGCCGGTGATCAGGAGGGTAAGAGGGTTGTAGATCGAGATAATTTTCAGGATCTCCGGGAACGCGGTGACCGGGTAGAGTGCGTTACTGGCAAAAAAGATCGGCATGGTGAGAAGGGTCATGATCCCCTGGAGCCCTTCGGGGCTCTCAAGCGAGATCGAGATCCCGGCGGAGAGGAAGAGGAAACCCAGCGAAAAGACCGCGACAAAGAGAAGGATACCCAGCACCGCGATTGCGATCTGCATAGGGCTGTAGCCGGAAAAGAACCCGGCCCCGATGATGAGGCCGAATCCCATGATGATGAGAGCCTGGATAAACGACTTTGTCATACCGGAGAGGCTGATGCCGAAGATGACGTGGTTCCGTGGCATGGGGCTGGCCATGATCTCCCGCATCAGCCCCCAGTTCTTATCGAAAAGGAGCGTCATCCCGCCAAAGAGGCTCGTAAAAAGTGTGGTCATAGCGATGATTCCCGCCGCCATGAAGGTGAGGTAGCCCACCGGGTGCATGCCGGCCGGAACCGGCATCCCCGCCATGATCTGGTCGAAGCTTGATGACATGGCGATTCCGAAGAACGCGAGCCAGAGCGCGGGCTGTAAAAGCGAGGAGATAAGAAGCGTCCGGAACCGGAAGAACCGGATCATGTCGCGCCAGTAGATTGTCAGAAAACCGTACGCCATCTCATCTCCCCCGCCGGTGCGAGATGAAAGGTTCTGCCTTACCCACCGGCTCGTCGCGGAGTTCACGTCCCGTGTAGTGTACAAAGACGTCGTCCATCGAAGGTTTCTTGAGGTTCACCGTGGTGATCGTGATTCCGGCATCCCTCAGGTGGTCAATGATAACCGGCAGCACCCGCGTCCCGTCCTCGTTGACCATGACGATGATCCCCTTCGTCTTGAGCGATGTGTCTTTTACCGCTGGCAGCCCCTTCACGAGGGCAATCGCCCCCGCGTTGTCGTTGGTCTCAAGGTAGATGAGGTCCTCGCCCAGCGTATTCTTGAGTTTCCATGATGTGCCGGTGATGATGATCTTCCCGTGGTCAATGATACTGATCCGGTCCGAAAGCTGGTCGGCCTCGTCCATGTAGTGGGTGGTCAGGAAGATGGTCGTCCCGGCCTTGTTCACATTCTTGATGTAGTCCCACATCCGCATCCGGGTCTGGGGGTCAAGGCCTATGGTCGGTTCATCCAGAAAAAGGACTTTCGGGCGTGTCATAAGCCCGCGGGCGATCTCCAGCCGGCGTTTCATGCCGCCGGAGAGGTTTTTGGTTCGCACGTCCCTCTTCGACCCGAGCTCCACGAGTTTAAGGAGTTCCTCGATCCGGGCGTGCCGTTCGGCGCGGGGCATCGCATACAACCGCCCGTGGAACTCAAGGATCTCCCAGACCGTCATGTCCCGGTCAAGAGTAATCTCCTGGAAGACGATCCCGATCGATTCACGGACCTTCTGCGGGTCGCTGGTAACGTTATAACCGGCAATGCACGCCTCGCCTTTCTGGAGGGAGAGGAGCGTGATAAGCACGTTGATCGCCGTGCTCTTGCCGGCGCCGTTGGGGCCCAGAAACGAGAAGATCTCGCCTTCGAAGACAGAGAAACTGATCCCATCGACGGCCAGAAAATCGCCATATGCATGTTCGAGGTTCTTGACCGTGATGATCTCCCTGCTTCCTGTTGGTTGTATATCCGTCATGTGTCAACCCCCATATCCTTTACCGCGGTCCGGCGATGGGTGACACCTGTCGACGGGGCCCCTTCTGCGTACCCTTTCTCCTCCACCACCCGGATGAACCCGGCAACCCAGTCCCGCTCGGCCCGAATATGTACAAGCGCCCGGTCAAAAAGAGCAATCACGTAATATGGCCGGTGTTCACGAAGTTTCTCTTCCCTACGGGATGTAACAATGCTGACCGCGTTGTTGATCATCCCGAGCCGTTTTTTCAGGCAGAAGGCGACGTCCTTTGGCGGGAGCAGAGTGAGGTTTGCAATCCCAAGGTCGAATGCTGAGATATTCTGCGTGTACGCGGAGAGAAATCCTTTGACTGTCATCTGCATCTCCCTGCGTCCGGCCGGGGTGATGGTATAGATCCGGCGTGACGGGCCAGTCTCCTGCTGCTCGCAGGTACTGGTGATCAGATCCCGTCCCTCCAGCCGTTTGAGCACGTAATAGATGGAGGAGAACCCGATCTTTGTCCAGTACCGCATGCCCCGCTTCTCGATGATCTTCTCGATGGTATATCCATACAGCGGGCGCTCGCAGAGCAGCCCGAGCACGGCTGCCTCCCGCTCGCTGATCCCGGGGTCCTGATATTTCATATCTATAATATTCTCATATCAGAGTATTTGAAGGTGGGTGTTCATCTCCCTGACATTTCCCGATTGGCATGAAAATGTCCCGGTTTTTTCATCAAATGTGACTGCCTGAATGGTTCTATTTCTCATTGCTGTTTCAGGACAGAAATACCGGCATGCAACCGGTAGTGAACAACAACCGAATGATTAAGTAATTAGAATTTTCAATTATTAGAAGATGCAATTAATATGACAACAGACCGGAAAAAATCCGCCCGTACCCTGCTTGAAGTGGTTCCCCTCATTATGCAGGGAATACGGTCTGAGATGCGGAACCGGCGGTTACTGGATCTGACCGTCCCTCAGTTCCGCACATTGGCCTTTGTGAACCGGAATGAAGGCTCTTCGCTCTTGGAGGTGGCAAACCACGTGGGACTGACTCCCCCTTCCATGTCGAAACTTGTGGACGGTCTCATTGCACGAGGACTGATGGCACGAAAAGATGATCCCGATGACCGGCGGCGCGTGCGGCTGACCGTCACCAATCGCGGATTGGCGATCCTAGAGACCGTAACGCAGGGAACCCTGTCGTACCTGGCAGACAAACTCGGCGATCTGGATGCTGATGAGAGAGCTGCCATCGACATTGCCATGGAAGCGCTGCGAACCGTCTTTGCCATCCCGCATGGAGAAGAAAGGTGATGTAATATTATGGATATCCCTCCAACGGAACAGTTCGCTCATGGGTCTTGGGGGCTGAAAGCGGTCAATGATATGTGTGTGCAGCTCCCCCTTACAGCCGGTAAGGACAGGACGCCCCTTATTACCGTGAGCAATCTGAGCAAAAAGTTCGGCACGGTTACGGCAGTGGATGCCATCAGTTTTGAGGTGTTTGAAGGTGAAATCTTCGGGCTTGTCGGCCTGAATGGAGCCGGGAAGACAACAACAATGTTGATCCTGTCGTCCCTTCTCAATCCAAATTCCGGCAGCGCGAGCGTGTGCGGTTATGACGTCATGAAGGAGAAGGATGACGTGCGGCGTTCCATAGGTTTTGTCTTTGAGGAAGAGGCTGTTGACATTTACCTTACGGGCAGGCAGAACCTGGACTTTGCCGCTCGTATGTACAGTCTTTCCCGGCCGGAGCGGGAGCGGATGGTGGCGTCGGTCTTAAAGACGGTCGGGCTGGAACAGCACGCGAATTCGAAAGTAAGGAATTATTCAGGGGGGATGCTGCGAAGGCTTGAGATAGCCAGAGGCATGCTGACCTCTCCCCGGGTTCTCCTCCTCGACGAGCCGACCATAGGGCTGGACGTGCAGACACGGAGATATGTCTGGGACTACATCCGGAGAACGAACAGGGAGATGAGGGTAACTGCCCTGTTAGCGACATCATATCTTGACGAAGCCGATTATCTCTGTAACCGGATTGCGATTCTGCATGAAGGCAGGATAGTAGCGACAGGTACCCCTGAGGCGCTGAAAGCCTCGATCGGTGAGCACCTGATAACATTTAAGTTGTCAAAAGGCTCCCCGGAAGAATTCGCAGGAGTGCTGCAGGAGATGTCTTGGGCAAAGAGCATTGAAAGTCGTGGAAACGGCACGTTTGTGCTGAGCCTGAAGGACAAAAGTATCGGCATACCCGCAATCGTGAGAATGGCCAAAGCACACGGATTTGGCATCTCGTCTATACAATCAAGCACACCGAGCCTGAATGATGTTTTACTGCATTACACAAAAAAGGACACGGAAGGAGCAGGATGAATGATGGAAGACGTCATAGAGGTGAATCAGCTTACAAAAAAATTCGGTGATTTTGCTGCGGTCGACCGCATCGATTTCACCGTCAGGAAAGGTGAAATATTCGGGTTCGTCGGTCCAAACGGAGCGGGAAAATCAACGACCATAAAGATGCTGACAACAATGCTGCACCCGACTTCAGGTTCCGCCCGGATCTGCGGGTACGACGTGGCCAAAGAGAGTGACGAAGTGAGACGGCATATCGGGATTGTTTTTCAGGACCGGTCCAGCGATGATTATCTCACCGGCCGGCAGAACCTTGATTTTCACGCACGGATGTACGGGATGAGCAAAAGAGACCGGGAGGAGAAGATGGAAGAGGTTCTTGATCTGCTCGAACTGAAAGGAAAAGAGAACATCAGGCTTCGCATTCTGCCAGAAGGTGTCCGTCGCCGGTTTGAAGTGGCACGGGGTTTCATGACCCGCCCCGACGTCGTGTTCCTTGACGAGCCGACCATAGGATTTGATATAAAGGCGAGGATGGATCTCTGGAACCAGATAAAAACAGCGAGGGAGAAAGAGGGGGTTACCATTTCGCTCACGACGCATTTTATCGAGGAGGCGAACTATCTCTGTGACCGGGTGGCTATCATCGACAAGGCAAGAATCGTAGCGCTGGATACGCCCCAGAAGCTGAAGGAGGCGGTAGGTACGGACTTAATTTCAGTCTTGATCGCTGATGGAGGGGAGAGAAGAGCTGCCTTCATGGAGAAGGTAAAAGAACTTGACTGGGTCGAGCGTGTTGAGGAATACAGCAATTCGATATTATTAAATGCGGAAAGCGGCGAGGGAAGGGTGGCCGATCTGATAGATTTTGCAGATGCACATGGGTTTGTTATTACCTCGGTAGATGAGCATGAACCGAGCCTGGAGGACGTCTTTGTGCATTTCACCGGCAGGACGATACGGGAAGCTGAAGGCGAGGGAACCGGCATGAAACCGGGAAGAACCCCGGGGGAGATGTGAGGGAAAATGGAAACAAAAACAGTAAAACATAAACCGCTGTTTGAAGCTGAGCCGATCTACAGCATGTGGTTGCGGGAACTGCTACGGTTCTTCGCCATGCCGTCCCGGATCCTCGCGACGTTTGCATCACCGTTCACCTGGCTTGTTCTTTTAGGTGTTCCGTTGAGCCAGGTCTTCCCGACCGGGGATATCCAGAGTATGTTCGGGGGTTTGACCTTCTTCGCATTCATCGTCCCGGGAGTTCTCAGCATGGGCCTGCTGTTTGGGGGTACGAACAGCGGTGTTACCGTCCTCTGGGACAAGGAGTTCGGTTTCCTGAAAGAAGTGATGGTCGCTCCTGTACGGCGCACATCGCTCATGATTGGCAGGAGCTTGGGAGCGCTGACGATTGCACTCATCCAGGCTGTGACCACAATATGCGTTGCGCTCATCCTTGGCATCTGGCTTGGTTTTAAAATAATCAGCGTTTCCGGTTTTGTCCTCGCGATGGGCTTCATGATTATTACCTTCTTTGCCTTCGTCGGTTTCGGTCTGACGCTTGGCGCAATGATCGAGGAAACCGAGGGGTTTATGACGATTATCCGCATGATCGAGTTCCCGATGTTTTTCCTGTCCGGTGCTCTGTTGCCAATCAACATGATTAAGGGCATACCTGTCCTATACCAGTTGCAGTTCATCAATCCCCTCACGTATGGCGTTGACGGGATACGGGGGCTCCTCACCGGTGCATTCTTCCTTCCGGCATGGATTGATCTCACCGTTATTGTCGCTTTCGCACTGCTCTTCCTTTTCCTTGGTGCCTATACATTTTCGCGGATGGAAGTTGACTAAACCGGTAATCTTCACCCCATTTTTTACAGCGGCTTTCAACAGGGCTGCTGCGTTGTCAGTTGACGTAAAAGTCTGACAACGTGAAGTATGAGTCATCAGCTGCATATGCACCATCACCGCAGTTTGCAGATCTTTAGGAGGGAAAAAGTTAATCCGCGCCCAAAATAAAGAGATTTTGCGATGCCAAAGAACCCTGAAAATAGAAATATTCCCAAACCTGAAAGAGATTTCCGGTACAAACAATGCCTTATCGTAAGAGACGATGTGAAGATGAGCTGCGGCAAGAAATGTGCACAGGCAGCACATGCCTCGATCGGTGCATACGAAAATGCGGACAAGGCTATAAGAAAGGCGTGGCTGGCCGAAGGGCAGAGGAAGGTGGTGCTGAAAGCGCCGGACGAGCGGACGCTGTTTGAACTGAAGGTGATCGCCGAACGGGCCGGGATCTCTACATCCCTTGTGCAGGACGCCGGCATGACCGAGATCCCGCCCGGCACCATCACCGCGCTCGGCATCGGGCCGGCACGGTCTGAAGACCTCGACCGGATCACCGGTGCACTCACGCTCCTATGAGAGAGAGCCCGTTCCCCCTCGATCGCGATCTTGGGCTCAGGTATTACGCGAGCGATACTGACGGTATCGGGGGGAAACTCCGCACGGTGCCGGAGGATTTCGTGGTTGAGGAGATCCCGCTTCCGGAGCATGGGGGAACCGATGGCCCCTACCTCATCTGTCGGCTCACCAAAACAAACTGGGAACTCCATCACGCGGTCAAGGAAATCGCAAAACGGCTTGGGATCAGCCACCGCCGGATCAGCTGGGCGGGGACCAAAGACAAGAACGCGGTGACAACCCAGCTCATCTCCCTCTACAACGTGACGCCGGAGGAGATCGACGGGTTCCGTCTCAGGGATATCACGCTTGAGGTTGTCGGCCGGTCGAATACCGCGCTCTCCCTTGGCGATCTGAAGGGTAACCGTTTCGACATCGCGATCCGGGACGCCGGCCCGGTCGATCTTGAAGGCCGCGTTGCCGCGGTCTCGGCTGTCGCAGCGACAGCACTGCCCAACTATTTCGGGCCCCAGCGCTTCGGGGTGATCCGCCCGTTGACGCACCGGATCGGGGAGCATATCCTTCACGCAGACTATGAGCGGGCGGTTGTCACGTATGTTGGCGAAGCATTCCCCCTCGAGCCTGAGGGGATCCGCCAGGTCCGGACTGCTTTTATGGAATCACATGATCCGGCGACAGCGTTGCGCACACTGCCACCGCAGATGTCTTTTGAGAGGTCGATGCTCCACCACCTCCACGTGCATCCCGGCGATTATACCGGGGCGCTCCGGCAGCTCCCGCCCCGGCTTCTTTCAATGTTTGTCTCGGCATTCCAGTCGTACCTCTTCAACTGCGCCCTCTCCCGTCGGCTGGAGAACGGCTATACCCTGACCGATCCTGTCCCGGGCGACCGTCTCCTCTTTGCGAATGGCAGGACCGATCTCGTGACGGAAAAGAACATCCCCGCGGTCATGCTCCACATCCGGAGGGGGCGATGCAGCATCGCGCTTTTTATGCCGGGAAGAGGAGGGACGGATATCCCACAGCTGGACGCCACGGTCCGGCAGATCCTTGCCGACAGAGGGATAACGGCAGAGGATTTCAGGAATGCGTCACAGTTCGTCAGTACCGCGTTTGACGGGGCATGGCGCCCGATCGCACTCGGCACCACTGTCGGATATGAGGTCACAGGAACAACCGTACGGCTCCGGTTTAGCCTGCCTCCCGGCCACTACGCGACTACGGTCTGCCGGGAGTTCATGAAGGCCGACCCGATAAAAATGGTGTGAAAAAAATCCTCTATCGCCGCGTCGCTGCCAGTTCCTTGGCGCCTTCTATGGCATCGTTGAGGTTGCCAATCTGGTCGACAAGGTTAATCTTCAGCGCGTCGGCCCCCCGGAAAACTCTCCCATCCTCGATTTCAGAGCGGGCGATGGCTCGCTGCGAGGTTATGTCATTGATGAACTCGTCGAAGCTCTCGTTGACGATCTGCTGGGCATAGTCCCGTTCCTCATCCGTGAGAGCGTGTGAGGACGACCCCATGTCCTTCATGTCGCCGGATTTGACAGTGGTGACATTGTAACCCTCGGTGTTCATCCAACGGCTGATGTCGGAGAACGTCCAGATGACCCCGATGCCTCCGGTGAACGTGTCCGGGTCCGCATATATCCTGTCGGCGTGGGCGCTCACATAATAGGCAGCAGAGGTCGCCATGTCACCCATGGAGACTACGACTGGTTTCTTCGACTTCGCATAGTCAAGGTCGCCGATGATCTCCTCAGCGGCAGCTGGTGAGCCGCCGGGGCTGTTCACCCGGAGCACAATCGCCTCGACCATCGGGTCGTCAGCTGCATCGCGAAGCTCGCCACCGACTACCTCGCTGCCGACTGTATCCGTGCCAGAGACATCGCCGGTTTCGAGCGTCCCTTCCATGCGCACCACTTTGACGCCCATCTGGTTCTCATTTGTGAAATAGACAACCACAGCGAGAATACAAATGACGGCAATAATCGCGACCAGTACCAGGATGACCCATTTGAGTCCCGGCCCGGTACGCGCCGGTTCTTGCGGGGGATGCAGTTGCGGAAATTCAGGATCAATCTCCATGCACGTATCCCTCAGTATACAGTACGTCAAATTCAGAGACGAGGTTGCTTCCGCACAGGTAGTACTTTTTGAGGTTCAGGCGGATCATCTCATCTTCGGAGTTGATGTGCATCCCGCCCACGAGCGAGGGGGTGTCCGACCCGCCGACGATGAATGGCAGGTGGATGAGCCGGATCTCGTCGACGAGCCGCTCGTGGAGCATATGCCAGTTGAGCGTTGGACCGCCCTCGATCATCAGTTTCTTCACGCCAAATTTCTCAACGAGGGTATCCATCAGCAGCGGAAGATCGACATGCATTTTTCCGGCGACGATCACGTTCACGCCTTTTGCCCGGATCGCGGCGACCCGGTCCTGTGGCGCCTGCCCGCAGACTGCGATCACGGTAGGCGCATCGGGACCAAGCACGTTCGCGTCCAGAGGGATATCCGCCATGCTGCACGGGATCACGCGGAGCGGGCTCCTGCCCGGCACCAGCCGGACGGTCAGGTATGAGTTGTCAATCCGTATAGTATTGGCGCCGACCATGATCGCATCATAAGAGGCGCGGGTCTCATGGAGCAGGATCTCGGTCTCGTGCGCCATGTATTTCATAAGTATCTTGCTTGAGGCTCCCTTTTTCAGGGTGAGCTTGCCGTCGGCGGTGATCTCTGACATCATCAGGACATGCGGACGGTTTAATGTTGTTGCCATCACCACTCCACTCTCCGGAAAGATAGGGCGCGTGATATAAAGAAGATGGTGATGGCTGGGGTATTTACCGGTATTTCGTACCGGTCATCCCGCATCATCCCGTAACTATTAATGGTTCGTACTCCCATGATGTGAGATATGAATATTACCGCCCTCCGTCCCCGGTTCAAGAACTATCTCGAACCGGTCGCAGGGTTTTGTGTCCGGTGCGGCATCACGCCAAACCAGTGCTCGCTTCTCGCGTTCGCCGCCGGGATCGTCTGCGCAATACTTTTTTTCGAGCGCCAGTTCTTCTGGGGAAGTATTGCCCTGCTGCTATCTGCTATGCTTGATCTCGTGGACGGTAGCATCGCACGGCGGACGAACGCCCACACAAACTTCGGTGCGGTCTTTGACTGGATTGTGGACAAGTACGTGGACGCCCTTGTGCTGCTCGGGATCGGCCTCAGTGGTGTCGCAATCGTCAGCCGGTTTCTTGCAGTCCCGCCAACTGCCGACTTTGCGGTTGTTGGTTTTGCCATCACCGGTTCGCTGATGAACACCTTCATCAAGCCGGTAGTCTACGCGGAGATCGGGTACCGGGAGAAGGTGGAAGGCAAGATCGACGATCCCCTGGAAGGTGTGGGATTCTTCGGCCGGCCCGAGACCCTCCTCGTGGTAATCCTCGGCGGCATCTCCGGTTTTATATGGGTGTCAGTGATCATCGTGGCGGTCTGCACAAACCTCTCGGCAATCGAACGGATCCTCTACCTGTACAAAACCCTGTCATGATTTTACGGCAGCAGATCCTGATTTTCATGATTTTGATGCGATGGCATCTATGAGGCGCTGATCATGATGGGGGCTGATATTCTATATACCAAATAAGGATAATATATGTGGCAATAAAAGATCGTTTGCTCCCCCGATTTACCGTTTTCCCGTGTCTGTCTCTTACGGTCACTTCTCCCGGGTCCTGGCAAACTCCTTGCTGACCTCTCCATAATAGAGCTGGTAGAGTTCGTCGGCAAAGTTCCCGAGCCGTGGAATGATGGTAAAGAGACCGTAGGCAATGAAGATAAGCACAACGAGCGCGAGGAGTTCTGCGATTACATTATGTGCCCAGAAAAAACTCTCGTAGCCCAGCTCCCCGTTGCTTGCGATCTCCGGCAAATAGGGAAACCACTGGCCGGTATACGCCATGATCACAAAGACGTTCCTGAACAGGTTGAGGATATAGATGGTGGGCGCGACAAGGAGGAAAGCAAGTACTTTCTGCCGGGAAGTGGTGTGGACAGCCGCGGCGACGCCAAGCATGATCGCGATGCTCTGAATGCCAGTACAGGCAAGTATGATCTCAACCCGGAAACCGTTCCGCGCGATGATGTTCCATGCATCGAGTGTGACCGGGGACTGCAATACGTCAAGGAGCCAGGTTACCTCGTTCACGACCACACCGATCAGCCAGTTACCGATCACCGGGATATACTGGAACGGGGCGTAGATCAAAAACGCGACTGCGGCCGCCCGGGAGAGGTGCTGTACCCGTTGGTCACCGGCAAGCAGGTGCCGTACGGTGATGTAGAGAAAGGGCACCGATAGGGCGGCCATCACGGGATAGAGGAAGTTGTTGATCGAGAAGTAATAAGGCAGCTCGGCAAAGAGGAAGAGAACAATAAAAGTCCAGCCGGCGATGGCGGCATAGTTCCGGTGTGGACCGGGTATCAGGAATGCGAGAAATCCGATGCAGGAGATCAGCACGAGATACTCGATCATTGTTAAATATTCTGCACATGACCAAAAAAAGGATTCTCTCGCGGTAGATCATGACAGCATTGCCGGGTTAAAAAAAACCATTAATACGGCATCGCACAAAAGCAGGCCGATTTCCCGTTATTTCAACAAACACTTTAATCTGGAAGCGTAACGCATATTATTCGATGTTTTGTCCGGAGTGCAAGAGCCTGCTCATCTCCAGCGGGGGCCAGCTCAAGTGCCGCAAATGCGGGTATATCAGGAAGATCGAGCGGGCCGATAAAAGACAGATGACGCGCAGCAAGAAGCGGACCGAGAACGAGATCACTATTGTCGATGATGAGGGCGAGAAGATCAAGACGCTGCCCACGATCCAGATCAAGTGCCAGAAGTGCGGAAACAACTTGGCGTTCTGGTGGCTCCGCCAGCTCCGCGCCGCTGATGAGAGCGAGGTCCGGTTCTTCCGCTGTACCAAGTGTGAGTACACCTGGCGGCAGTACGACTGATTTTCGGAGATATTGGTAAAAATTTCATGTGTTCTTTCAGTTCAATCCGATTATACCTGTCTTGTTTGGCAATTTTTTCGAGTGGCGAAGATACGATTTATCTCCTTTACTGAGAGCCGTTGCTGCATAGTCACGAAATTTTGATCATGTATCGAGGGAATTTTTGAAAGGCCCCTATGCGGGGATAGATCACCCAATTATTGGTATATTAATCGCAGCGCCATAGTGAAATCCATGGCAATAAGATCGGGACCAGCAGCTGCTATTCTTTATTCCTGCCCCGTGCGAGGATGACAATTCCTGCCACCACGATGCCAATGAACACCGGGAGTGGTGTCCGCTGCCGCGGTGTATTCGCAGGTCTGCTGACATTGAACGGAACCGGTGTCGGGACACCCAGGGCGACGGCGACGTCTTCACTTGGGGATGCCGGGTTCTGTGCCACGATTGAGAATGCCCGTGCTGCCGTGGCCTGCGATGTCCGGAACGCGACAATGCCATAACCGTTTGAATCCGTGGTTACTTTGGCATAGTAGCTGGTGTCCGGGACCGTCGCTGTGGATGGAGCGACGTCGTCAAGGATTGTGCGTCCGCCTCCTCCGTAATACTGGTATGACCCGATAAGATAGGGACCGTCCGAAGGATCCTGCACGACATTTTCCTGAGAGGGTACGATCACCGGTGGCTGCTCTCCGGGTTCCCCGCTCATGGAGAATGTCCCTGTCAGCCAGATATAATATGCAGTGTTTGGTCTTCCTACGACTGTGACCGTGAACGTCTGGATCCGTGTAACGGAGCCTTCACTCTGGGCGCTTGCCAGCGGCATGAAAACCAAGATGACGAGGATAATGAACAGAATCAACCCTGCAGGAATATATTTTCCAGTCATACAATGCCCTAGTGCGAACTGTACTCAAAAGAGATTATCGATGGTTCAGGATAAAAGCATCGCCCTGCCGGAAATTCAAGGATCTTTTTTTATTCTCGTGCCGATGCTAATCCCGGGAAAAATAGGTGTACTTCAGTGCGGTTACCTATTCAGCGGTGTGCACCATACGGTACATGAATTTCAAACCGGGCACCTTTCCCCGGAATACCGGTCTCTTTGATGCCGATGCCGGTCGTAGCAAGGATCTCCTTGATAAAGAAGAGCCCGTACCCGACATGCCTGCCGTACGTATCTGGGAACAGGGACCCCTTCTTATCGGCAGGAATGCCGACGCCGTCGTCTTCGCAGACAACGATGAGCTTGTTATCCAGCGTACGATCAGAGAATCGTATCCGGGACAGGTTTTCGCCGCCATGCTTCAATGCATTGTCAATCATGTAATAAAATGCCTTTTCCAGAAGACGGTCGGCAAAAATCTCGACATTTTTCATCTCGACATCGACCGTGACCTTTCCCAGGTTCACGCCGACCCGCGCCCGCATGATGGTGTCGGGAACATTCTGCCATTCCGGCGGGCTGGCCCCGATGTCTTGGTATTCCTTGATAAACTTGATCTGCCGGTTGATCCTGGCGATCGCCACCTTCACGTTGGCAATATCAGTTTTATCGCCGTCACGTTCCAGATCCCCAGAGAGTTCCGTGAGCTGGTTTAAGATGTCCTGGCTGGTGATGCTGTTGAGGAACGCAAGTCTGTTCGTGGCCTGTTGAAGGGACGCCTCCGTGAACTCCTGCTCCTGCATCTCCCGTCTCAGTTCATGCCAGAGCCGTCCGGCCAGAACCGCGAGCGCAAAAACAAGGAACAGGCTGATAATAAATAACTCGGTCAGGTGAAAGGATCCAAATCTCTGAAGAAACGAAAAGAGGATCTCTGAAAGGTTTAGTGCGCCTGATATAAGGAACAGGAGCGCAGAGAACATAATTATCACGAGTACGTACTTTACGATCAGAAAATACGGCATTCCGCGTTTCTTTGCCGGATCCTCGCTCATATCCACACATCCCATCCTAACCATATTCCCCGATTGCAGATGAAGATTGCGGCAAAATCACGCCCACGCGGATCATAGTGAGGTAAGCGGCGTACACCGCCATCATCCCGATAGTGTAAGTTTCAATCGTAAAATATCCGGTATGCAGAATCTTCAGGTAAAAATAGTTGATAAAAAATGGTGGCACAAACCAGTATCACAAGTATACCATGTCCCGGCAGATGACTGACGGAAGGTTGTGTTTGGTACCCGGATATGTCATGAATACAGTCAGCTTGTGATGGTGGGAGAATTTCGCGGGGTAAATTTTCAAAAAGGATTACCAGCGATTCGCCAGCAAAAGCTTACTCGCGGGAATTTCAGGTTTGAAAAATTCATCGGCCATACAATAAACCATTTCTCATGGCGTTGATCCCGGAACCGGGCATAATATTGAAGATCCGGCAGCCGGCAGGATTCTCGGAACCATACATCACCTGCCGGAAAGGGGAGCCGGGAAATCGTTTTTATGCCCTCTCCTTCAGCCAGTTGAATAACCGGGAAATTTTACAAGATCACCTTTCCCCTCCAGATCTGCCATCTCTTATGATCAAAAGGCAAGAATATTTTTTGATGGTTTAAGAGTGAGATACGTTAGAAAAATCCACGAATACGAGATACGGGCTCCTGTGCTGATGAAACAGGACTGCAAAACCGGGTGAACCTGCCATATTTACCTTCTACTGAAGATCTTGATCTTAAGGAGTTAATTTAATGCAATCCCACTATGGTCAGCCATTCTCGATTGTGCTAATTATATACACTGCTCAGGATATACCGCGTTTTTTTTAAACGGATCAGGATTTTCACGATTACAGGGACAGACCGGTCTGCCGGTAATCTGCACCAGGTGTCAGGACGGTAGAGCGCAGCCTGCATCGCGCACACGTTGCGTCCCGGGTATCTTTGTAATAATCCTTGGGCATGTGGTAAACAATCGTATTCTCATTATGGCAGACGGGACAGGTGAACCGGATCATATACCCGGTTCTTGTTCCCATTATCACGGGTTTTAAAGAATCCTTAGTCATGGTATTCAGTCATTATGGTGCTTTTTTCGCCGGATGAAAAACAGGTTCAATCCGGATTTTTCTTCTGTCACAGGGGGGTTTTTTTACGGGAATATTGCAGAACTGCCCGTTCACTTCATGCCCAAAAGAAGCGATCGTGTGGTCAAAATCATGGGGATTTACTTAGTATTGGCGTTTCTTGTGTATAGTATGATAGGATGGCATCGTTTTTCCGTACCTGCCGGTTGCGATATAACCGCAAGAAGGACAGATTGAGATTCAAAAATTTTTCCACATGTCGTAAGATAATTCCATTACGCCGGAGCTGACTCTTCATTATGCCATCACAAAAAAGTTGCCCGTTGAAATTCGGGACTGCGGTTAATCCCGAAGGGATGATTATTGAAATACCGTGCTCCGGGAACGATTGCGAGTGGTTCTTTGAAAACAATTGTGCGATAACCTGTATCGCGAAAGAATTGAGTACAAACCGGAAAAAGAGGGGACAGAAAAGGCTTGACGCTGATTAATTTTTAAGGCTCTGTTTCCGGTCGTGAATTAAGAAAGTAATGTGGTATTTCAACCAACTGATATTTACCTGGAATGTCCTTGAAAAAACATGCTTGTCAATATTCTGTGATGATCTCGGCGTTCCTTGGACAGGCTGCCGTTTCCGAAGTAAAAGACAGGCTGGAGAAATTTTTCCGTAAAAAAGTTTGGACGTTCGTCCTCATTCCGCTCATACCGAACGTGATTATACTCTCTGGCCACTATATTGGGCACCGCGGAAGTGGAAAACGCCCTTTTCTCCCACAAGACGGTCGCGGAAGCGGCGGTTATCCGCTAGCCCGATGCCATCAGGGGCAACATCAAAGCGTTTGTTACGCCCCGTATCGGCTACACTCCGGGCAACCGGCTGAAAAACGAGATTATCTGCCACGTCATCAACCACGTGCGTATCATGATAAGGCCGATCGCGCTGCCGTCGGATATCGGGATACCCGACGAACTCCCAAGGAACCGTATCGGCAAGATCGTTCACCGGTGCTCACGGCACAAGAGATAGGCATGGACGCATAACAGCAGCTCAACGCCCGGTGAATGAGTGTACTGCCGGGTTATCCACCCAACTTTTTAAATACTGTTTTGTGGCATTTATAAATATGAAGGTCAGACCAGAGGACTCACTCAAGATTGAAAATATTGTCGCGTCGGCAAAGGTGACCGATTACCTCGATCTACCGGCGCTTGCATCCAAGATCAAGGATGCTGAATACAACAAGAAACGTTTCCCCGGTGTCGTGCTCAGGATGCAGGACCCCAAGATCGCGGCGTTGGTCTTCGGGTCCGGCAAGGTGGTGCTCACCGGTGCAAAGAGCATCGACAGCCTCTCAAAGGGCCTCTCCATTCTCGGCAATCTGCTCCGCAGCCTTGATATCAACATCCCGAAGAAACTCAACTACAAGATCCAGAACATCGTCACCTCTGCAGACCTTGCCACTGCCATCAACCTCAACAAGATCGCGGTTGGTTTCAACCTCGACCGGATTGAGTACGAGCCCGAACAGTTCCCCGGTCTCGTCTACCGGCTGGAAAACCCGAAAGTTGTCGTACTCCTGTTTGGCTCCGGCAAACTGATCATTACTGGTGGCAAAGAACCAGATGATGCCAAAAAAGCGGTCGTCAAGATCCTTGCGGATCTTCGCAGCCTCGGCCTGATGTAATATTTTTGCAAATTTTTGCCGGTGCCCGGCATAGCAGTTTCATTCAAAAATGAGATTTATTTAACACCTGTAAAATATCTCATTTATATAAATAGTACTGGTATTGATGAACGATAATAGATAATATATATCTGTGACCAGATAATTTTATAGAACAACAGGACAGTATACCCGTGGTTGTGAGACAATGAGGACAGAGAACGTCATGTATTTCACCGAAAAGGAGGAAGAATTTTCCAACCTTCTCATCGAGATAGGGACCAAGCGGAACGTGGCAAAAGTCCTAGTTTTTCTTGCGAACATCCCGGAGGCGACATCCCGCGCGATCGAGCGCGGTACCGATCTTCGGCAGCCGGAAGTGAGCATCGCGATGCGGTATCTGATGGAGCAGGGATGGATCTCGAGCCGCGAGAGCAAAGCAGAGAGCAAGGGACGCCCGGTCAAGATCTACGAGCTGGCCAAGCCCATCACCGAGATCATGGACAGCATCGAGAAGGAAAAGAAGAAAGAGGCGAACAACCAGCTCGCCATGATACAGAAACTACGGGACTACATCCGGTGATGTCAGGACCCGGCACCTTTTTTCTTCACCGATAACCAAGGTTGTCTTATCCGCGTAGCCGGTAAAGAGCCCGCTCTCGACGACGCCGGGGATCATCGCGATTGCTTCCTCCAGTTCGGCCGGCTCATCGATCACATCGAACCTGCAGTCAACCACAAAGTTCCCGTTGTCGGTGATAACCGGGCCGTCTTTTTTTATGCCCTCACGGATGAAGGGCACGCCCGCAAGGCCCCGGAGCTGCGCCATCGCCGGCCGGAGTGCAAACGGGATGATCTCGACCGGCACCACGCCGGCCAGCCGCGATACCACTTTCCCCTCGTCTATCACGATGATAAACCGGAATGCGGCTGCAGCGACGCATTTCTCCCGGGTGAGGGCGGCACCCCGCCCCTTGATCAGGCGCAGCTGTAAATCGGCCTGGTCAGCGCCGTCAATCGCAAGGTCGAGAACCGGGTTGTCGTCCAGCGTTGTCAGGGATATGCCGTACTCGCGTGCCCGTATTGCCGTCTGGTAGGACGTGGGGACACAGGATGCCGAGAGGCCGTCCCGTATACGGCCGGAGAGGCGCTCGATCACGTAAAAGACCGTTGAGCCGGTCCCGAGGCCGATCACCATCCCGTCCTCAACCATGTCCGCTGCCTGATATCCCGCCGCACGTTTTCCTGCGGCGGCTGCCTGCGAAGTATCAACCATGTCAGTGATAACTATCGCCGCCGGGATAATTAAAACTGGTGACAGGAACGCGGTGGGCTACGGATATGCCTCGGACTTGTGGAATCATGGGGCTTTGGCAGTCTCGTCCGCGATCATCTACGGATTGTAATGCCCGAGATTCAGGCCGAGGATGACCTTCCACCTTGCCTGAATGGCGAATAAAAAGATACAATCGAGATCCGCAGGTGGTATAATACCCCTCACTCCCTCAATGGAGGTGTTGCTAATATCGATAAAATAGGTAAATTCAACCGAATTGCCTCCGAAACGCAGGACACATGGCCCAACGTTCCGGAGGAACTGGATATTCTGCTTTTTCCTGTTGTTCTTGCTTTGATCCTGTTATTCTTGCTTTTTTGTAGTGCTCATGTATAAACACACAAAAACACTACGTAAAATATATTTTACATATTGTTATATAAAAGTTATCTTTTGTATTTTTTTACTTATAATTTGGATGGTATACAAGATATTTTGGATCCCCCTCCACTTACCCACGCCATATCATGTACGGATGTTAGTGGCAGATATACGCCTTTAGCCGGGGGATGGTTCTGGCAGGTTGTCAACAGTAGCGTTAAATGGGTTCTGCCACGTTATCGGCATTTGATCTTTCTTCTTAAGTCATGTCGGTATGGTGGGAATATACCCCTCAAAAAACCTTGTCCCGACTTATCCTGCCCTCATTCAAAAACGATCTTTTTTGTCTCTTCACTGGCAGCGTAGGACGTGCAGTCCAGCGTGATGGGGGTGACGGAAATATTTCCCTTCCGGACCGCGTGCACGTCGGTCCCTTCCTCAGCATCTTCAAGGAGAGGCCCGTTGATCCAGAAATACGGCCGGCCCCGGGGGTCGAGCCGCTTTTCGACTCCGGTGCGGAAGAGCTTCCGGGCGAGTTTCGTCACTTCGTACCCCCCGGTCGGCCGCGAGGGGATGTTCACGTTGATGACGTCCGCATGCTCACAGAAGCCGTGCCGGAGCACGCGCCCGACAATATCGCGGACGACCCTCTTTGCCGCGTCAAAACTATGTGCGGAGTGGCCCGGGTCGTCGAACTTGTCGCCCTGATCCTCGACCTGCAGCGAGAACGCGATCCCTTTTGTCCCCTGGTTGGACGCTTCCAGCGCCGCGCCCATTGTACCCGACGTCATGATCGATTCGTACGAGAGGTTCTCGCCAATATTGATTCCGCTGACTACGAGTATGGGTGCAAGACGGAGCGCGTATAGCCCGATTATCACCGCATCGGTGGGTTTGCCGGCGACCGACCATGCACGGACGCCGTTGATCATGAGTTCGGTTGCACGGATCGGCTCAAAGATGGAGATCGACCGGCCTACTGCGCTCTGCTGGGTCGCAGGGGCGACCACGGTCACGTCCGCAATCGGCGAGAGCGCTTCATAGGCCGCCCAGATGCCAAGGGAGTTCACGCCGTCATCATTGGTCAGCAGGATCCGGGGCCTCATGTCCCTGTACTCTTGACGCCGCCCCACAAAAACTTCACCGATCGGATAGGGTAATTTTGCCGGAGGACAACAGTACCTTAAATGAAGGTCCTGCTTGCCGAATACGCGACAGCCCACGACCCGGCTCTTGCCCCGGAAGGTGCGGCGATGCTTGGCGTCATTGCGAAAAGTTTTACCCGGTGCGGGCACGAGGTCGTCCTGCCCGGGCCCGGCGATTTTGGCGCCGAGATGGAACGTCTTGCCCCGTACTGCGACATGGGTCTTGTGATCGCGCCGGACCGGCTGATGGCCCGGTACACGCTTCTTCTCGAACAGTGCACCCACAACCTCGGGTGCGGCAGCATGAATGCCGCGCTCTGCGCCAGCAAGGTCCGGTCCGGGCAGATCCTGCGCAGACACGGGATTCCGGTGCCAGGTGACACGCCGGCAGGCAGGCACGTGGTCAAACCGGTCAACGGGTGCGGGACGCAGGGTGTAAGGCTGACCGATGCCCCTCCCGGCGAAGGGGAGTTCTCCCAGCAATACATCGATGGCGAACACTACTCGGTCAGTCTCGTCGCAGGCCGGGTGGTGGGCGAGGTCTGCCTGTACTACTTGGGCGCCCCGCCGCTGGTCCTTGCGCTCAACCGGCAGTTCGTCACAATTGGGCCGGATGGCAGCTTCCGGTATGAGGGTGGAGAGACGCCGGTCCACATCAAAAGGGAGAAAGAGATCATTGGCATCGCGAAGAAAGTGGTGAGCGTGCTGGGCTGCCAGGGGTACTGCGGCGTCGATCTCGTGGTCGCAGACAAGGCCTACGTGGTCGATGTCAATCCGCGGATCACGACCAGCCTTGTCGGTATAGCCGCAGTCATGGAGGAGGAGATCGCGCAGCTCCTTGTGGACGCCTCGTACGGGAAAGATTTGGGGGAAGTCCACCTTCGCGGCAGGGTGCAGTTCGATATGCACGGGACGGTCAGGCCGGCATGATCGGGATTGATGTCGGGGGTGCCAACCTCAAGGTCGTTGACGATAACGGCGTCCACATCCACTACTGTCCTCTCTGGCAGGGCGCCCCGCTCGTGCCCCTGCTGGAGCAGTACCGCGGGGCGGGTGAAACCGCTGCGGTGGTGATGAGCGGAGAGCTCGCCGATTGCTTCACGGACAAGCGGGAAGGGATCGCGTTCATCGTGGACGCGGTTCGTCAGGTCTTCCCGGGCGCCCTCTTCTACGGCATCGATGCGGCATTTCACACGGGCCCGGTGCCAACCCTTGCCGCCGCGAACTGGCTTGCTGCAGCTGACTGGCTCCGGGAGGAGTACCCGTCAAGCGTGCTGCTTGACGTGGGGAGCACGACGGCCGACATCATACCGCTCTCGCCCTTCTCTGCGCTGAAGGGGCTCACGGACCTCCGGCGGCTCCAGAAAGGGTATCTCGTATACACCGGCATGCTTCGCACACCAATCGCAACGCTCCTGTCCAGTGTCCGGCTTGGCGGGGTGGAGACACCGGTGAGTACGGAGTATTTTGCCACGAGCGCTGACGCTCACCTTGTTCTCGGTCACATCGCAGTGGACGATTATACGTGTGATACGCCGGACCGGCACGAGAAGACCGTGGGGGCATCCCGGCGCCGGCTTGCCCGCGTCGTCTGCGCCGACCTCGCGGAGATCGGGGAGGATGGCGCAGTGGCTGTTGCGCAGGCGTTCTGGGACCGGCAGCGGGAGCTCGTCTGCAGGCAGGTGCGCCGCGTTGTTCAGGGGAGCGGTGCGACCGGCATGGTCACGGCCGGGACCGGCGCGGCGCTCTTTGCCCGTGCCTGTGGTGGCATTAATCTGACGCAGGTGCTCGGCCCGGCGGCCGATGCGCTGCCTGCCTTCGCGGTGCGGGAGGTGGCACGACGGATGCAGTGAAACTGAGCCTGCTGCTCTTTGCCGGCTCTGTGGGCTTCACCGTGGCGATGTGGCTCCTGCACGTTCCGTTCTTCTTTTTATTTCTGTTTGTCCCGATTATTCCATTCTTCGGCCGGAAGCGGCCGGTGCGGCGCTGCCCGGTGTGCGGATGGGAAACCACAGGCAGCGAGCGCTTCTGCCCCTTTGATGCAGCCCCCCTCACCGGCCCGGGCAGCGAGGGCGGAGAGCGAGAGCAGTGAGAAGGGGAGGTGCATCCCGAACACATCCACTGCCGGGATCTCCCCGAAATCCCGGCCGGCATAATTCCTCCACGTAGTCCGGTCAACGATAATCCCGATCGCATCGATGATTCGGGCAGCCCGGGCGGGCGACATCGTTGCCGAGAGCGTGCAGAAGAGATCGACGACCGGGGAACCGATCCGGGTCCCGGGATAGAATGGTTCTCCGGCATAGCAGAGCCGGCCGCATGCCCGGCAGGTAAACCGTCTCACCCGGACCGGGATAGTTCGTTTATGCTCCTCTTCCCGGAGCATGGCAAATTTTTTCTGTTTTGTATCGTATCCCTGCACCGGACCGCCGCATGCCGGACACGCGGAGAGCCCCGTAAACTCGACACCATCAAATGCCGAGAGCGCGGTCTGGATGAGATCAACAGCCATGGGCGGGATGCGGGCGGGCTTCATGCCGGTTTCACGCGCCCGCTTGCGGTCACCCACAACATGGTGTTCGGGACCTCTTTCTGAACAGTGGTCTTAAATCCCAATAGTGTGTGCATACAAAAGTTGTCGTAGTACGGTATCCCGCTGCGACCATAAACCCACCGATATTCATCATTTCTCAGGATTTTTTCAGTATCATTAAATAATGCCGGCACCGACTTTTAGTGATCGAGGTAAGAACATGGATTTCAAGTATGTACCAAGCACCTGCCCTTACTGTGGCAACGGGTGCGGTGTCAACCTGGTCGTCAGGGACGGCCGGTTTTCCGGGATCTCCCCCTGGCACCGTAACCCGGTCAACGAGGGCAAGGTCTGTATCCGTGGGAACAAGTCCTACGAATTTGTCAACAGTCCCGATCGGCTGACAAAACCGCTCATCAAGAAGGATGGCAAGTTAGTTGAGGCCAGCTGGGAGGATGCCTACAAGGAGATTGCCGCGGCGTTCAAAGCCGTCAAGGGAGATGCAATTGGTGTGGTTGCCTCCGCCCGGAACAGCAACGAGGACTCCTTCGTGCTGAAAAAATTCGCGGCAGACGTGCTGAAGACGGCCAATATCGATTATTGCGGCCGCCGCTGCAATGCCGATGCGGTCAAAGGCCTTGCCGATGCTTTCGGCAGCGGTACCACCACCAACTCGCTTGCCGACTTGGGAGAGGCAAAGGCAATCCTTGTCGTGGGCAGCAACCCCCTTGAGGAGAACCCACTTGCGGGCCGCAGGATCATCCTCGCCAAGCTGAAGGGCGCGACGATCATCGTCGCCGACGCCCGGAACACGGCAACGGCACGGATCGCTGACATTCATATTGACTGCAACCCGGGCACCGGTGTTGCGCTTGTCAACGGTATCATGCAGGCGATCATCAAGGCAGGCAAGGAGAACAAGGACTTCATTGCAAAGCGGACAAAGGACTTCGAGAAGTGCAAGGCAGCAGTTTCCGGTGCCGCATACAACGCCGACAGCGTCGCAAAGGCCTGCGGCGTCACCGCAGACCTCGTGACCAAGGCAGCCGAAGTCTTCGCAGCAGCCCAGCCGGCGGCAGTCGTCACGTCAGCGGGTGCCGGATCCGGTGACCTGATCCGGGCCCTCGCAAACCTCCAGATGCTCACCGGCAATGTCGGAAAGGCCGGCGCAGGTATCAACCTCCTCCGCGGCAAGAGCAATGCGCAGGGAGCCGCCGATGTTGGCGCAGTTCCCGGCGATGGCGGCCTGACCGTCCCGGCCATGATCGAGGCGGCAGCAGCGGGCAGGATCAAGGCACTCTACGTTGTCGGCGAGAACATTGCCTCAGCAGGCGCCCATGTCAGCGATGCTCTCGGCAAGCTAGATTTCCTCGTCGTCCAGGACCTCTTCCTGACGAAGACCGCCCAGATGGCCAACGTCGTCCTGCCCTCTGCCTCCTTTGCAGAGCGCGACGGCACGGTCACCAATGCGGAGCGCCGCGTCCAGCGGATCCGCAAGGCTATCGAGCCGGTCGGTTCTTCCAAGGCAGACTGGCAGATCATAACCGATCTTGCCAAGGCAATGGGACATGAGAAGGAGTTCGCGTACAAGGACGCGGAAGCAATCTTTGGCGAGATTGCAAAAGCGGTTCCTGCTTATGCAGGTATCACCTACGGGAAGCTCGAGCGGCCTGAGGCCATCCAGTGGCCGGCTGTTGGCGGGGAATTCGGCACCACGATCCTGTATGCCGACAAGTTCAGCACCAAGGACGGCAAGGCCGCGTTTGCCGCGGTCGAGTACAAGGCGACCGAGGCTGCCGGCGGGGAATACCCGTTTGCCGTTGCAGCGCAGTGGCCCATGGGGACGCTCTCCCGGAACACGGAATCCATCACCCGGGAGTGGCCCGATGCGACCGTGACCATCAACTCCGAGGATGCAAAGGCGCTGGGCATCACCAGCGGAGTACCGGTGAAGGTGTCCGGCAAGGCGGGCTCGGCTGAACTGATTGCAAAGGTCGGCGGCGATATCAAGCAGGGTGTTGTCTCGATGCCGCTCACGTTTGCGGCCGGGGCTGTGAAGATCGAGAAGATCACGGAGGCGAAGTAAATGGCGAAGAAAGGCGATATGCTCTACGCGTGGACCAACGATGCCGATATCCAGAAGAAGGCGGAGCTCGGCGGCGCGGTCACCACGCTCTGGAAGCACGCGCTCGAGTCCAAGATGGTCGACGCGGTCCTCGTCATCACCAAGGGAAAGGACCTCTACGATGCGCAGCCGATCCTGATCACGGATCCCAGGGATCTGGTAAAAACGGCAGGCTCACTCCACTGCGGGACGCTGCTCATCCCCAAGCTCATCAAGAAGTACCTCGACGGGGCCGAGACGATGAAACTCGGCGTGACCGTCAAGGGCTGCGACGCGATGGCGTTTTATGAACTTGCCAAGCGCAAGCAGATCAACCTTGACAACGTCGTCATGATCGGCGTCAACTGCGGCGGGTCGGTCAGCCCGGTGCTCGCCCGGAAGATGATCGCCGACAAGTACGGTGTCGACCCGGACAAGGTCCACAAGGAGGAGATCGACAAGGGCCAGTTCATCATCGAGTATGAGGGCGGCCACAAGGGCATCTCCGTGGACGAGCTCGAAGAAGCGGGATACGGCCGCCGTTCAAACTGCCGCCGGTGCAAGATGAAAGTCCCCCGGCAGGCCGATCTCGCCTGCGGGAACTGGGGCGTCATCGGCCCGCGGGCCGGCAAGGCGACGTTTGTAGAAGTCTGCTCCGAGAAGGGAGCGAACCTGCTCGACGGCGCGGTCAAGAAAGGGCTGCTCGCGACCGAAGCGGCAAACCCCAAGGGCCTCGAGATCCGGGGCAAAGTCGAGGGTGCCATGCTCAAGCTCGGTGAGAAGTGGCGCAAGAAGGACTTCGAAGGGCTCGGGCAGGGCAAGGACCGGCTCAAAAAGATCATGCAGGAGACCAGCCGGTGCATCAAGTGCTATTCCTGTATCTCCGCCTGCCCGATCTGCTACTGCGTGGACTGCACCACCAAGAATCCCGCGTACGTAACACCCGGTGAAGTCCCGCCGAACTTCATGTTCCACCTGATCCGGTTCGCCCATATCGCGGACTCCTGCGTGAACTGTGGCCAGTGCCAGGAACTCTGCCCGGCGGAGATCCCCAACGCCCTCTTCATGCACGCCCAGCAGGTCGAACTCGAGAAGATGTTCGGCCATGTGCCGGGCGTCAACATGGAACTCCCGCTCATGGCGTTTGTGGAGGAGAAGACCGAACGCGCACGCCTCGCCAACACCGGCAGCGATATGATCTACGAGAACGTGTTTAACCCGGTGCCAAAGAAATAATCC